>BNJU01000129.1_pt1 | contig 517822 bp, 861 predicted proteins | sample 8539281 | NCBI WGS metagenome assembly BNJU01 (sample SAMD00202456, study PRJDB9452) | human saliva metagenome | isolation source: human saliva | place: Japan
AAGAATAGCGAATGGAATTAATTCCTTCTTTAACATAACTGTCATGATCATGGCGAAACCAATGGCTGGTAACATACACAGCCTATGACAATCCTTCAATAATTGAGCTGGAATCAACTTCACAACATTGCTTAACCATTCCATGGAATGACTCCCGTAAAACCTAAAGCAAAACCGGCAGCTGAATAATACAACCGTTAGATGGCGTGCCAGCAGATGCTGAGAAATTTTGTTTTGCCAGAGCTTTAGCAGCGGATTCCGGTCCCTGGCACGAACAGTACGCAGCCGTTATGGGAATTGAATCGCTACCGCAAATGGAATCGAAAGCGATAAAGCCAGTTCTGGTATTTACACAAGTTATGATGCCATCAAAGTACCAATAATACCAGGTCCGATTGGTTTGGAGGAACTGTTCTGCCCCAACGCCGGTCCCATAAAGCTAATTGACGTTTTCACTTTAAAGCCGTTGGATGTCATTGCAAAGATCAAACCAACACCAAAGCTTAAAACAATGGCACGGTTTGTAAATCCCGAATAACGCTGGAATAACAGAACGCGGTCATAGAAGCCAATTAAGATGGCTTGGGTCCGAACTAATAGTTACCATATCATTTTTCCTTTCTCTCTCATCATAGGTATTTTTATGTCCACCTGAGCGGCCCCATCCAGTTCCTCCAGGTGTTGCGGCCGTGGAATTGAATCTTGTGTTTTCAGCATCGCCTTGGAAACTGCCTCGGGCTCCTAGAAAATGGAACGGTAACCTCTCTTTTCCTTCAGCATTATGGATATTGCCAATATTGTTCCTTAGTTGGAACACCCCTCTACCAGTTTTGACATCTTCACAGTCCTTAATCACCAAGGAAAGATCGTTTGTTGAGGTTGGCTTTGTGAATGATATCAATCACTTTTGAATGCTAAAGTCAAACAATGGCTCTTTGGTAAAACTGGCTTTCATCCAGTGTTGCGACAAGTCCTCACTAACGCATCGTTAGCGACAATGCAGTATTAACTTTTAATCTTTTTGCCCATAAGGCCCTTGACCATGAACCAACCTTTCATCGATTCTGAAATCATGACCAATGTTGGTGTGCTCATATTTTCCTCCTCACCAATAAGATTCCATTGTTTGGTTGACGTCAGTAAGCTTCCTGCCGTAATCGCCCCAGATGTTTCATCCCTCCTTTTCCCGGTGCCAGAACCTGGACGCCATGTTCCAAAATGGCTTGGCCTATTTTGTTTCTTTGTTGGCATAATTTTGCATCAAGATCTTGAAATAACCCACATCCCAGCATGTTCATAAACTTGAGCATCGGATCATTTCAAATGTAGCATCTCTAATACCACCAGACCGCAATGGCGGCAATGAAGAATCTTTGGACTGGTTAGAACCATCTGTGAAAATCAAATCAATAACACATCGTCTTTTGGTAAACGATTTAAAGTAATGTATACCTTTGAAGTAAGGAATGTGATCTGTGTTATGGGTATAAGCGTACATTTTAGCGGAGATACCATAAATTCCCACGCTGCCCCTCTAGCCCAAGCCCGAACTATCCGAATAGCCTTGTCTGGTTTGCTCCATGGGATGGACTCTGTTTCACCGTCCATATAGAGGTATGAAATGCAGAGGCATCTTCTCGAATGACATCTTGACAACTTGTTTGAAATGTAAACTCGCCACTTCTGCATATCTTGGGTTTTCGAAATATCACTTGCCAATACAATAATGGAATATTCATCCCATACAATCAATGATGAAACGATAGTATTGGTTGTCTGGTTAAGCCTGTAAAGCTCACGCTTCTTGACAGCGTTCCATCAGCTCATCTGCCGCCAACCACGCCGCTTCTTTGCGATTCTACCACCTGTGATTTTATAGGCACTGACACAAGATAGAATAGAGGAATCCCAAATCATGATGATCTAACTCGATTCTCTTTGACTCGATTAGAAAGCTCACATTTTCATAGCCAAGTCACGATATTTCTCATCTTTTTGTATATTCGTAACACAACCCACAGCATCCCTGTCCAAAAAGCCATCTGTCCACTCAATGTTCTCAATGATGGGATATCGACCTTGTTTCGTACAAGAGTAAAGGAATTTCTCTTATAATCCATTCGCTCACCTGTTTCACACAAGTTCTTGGCTTCTTCTAATTCATCCTTGCTAAGTAATTCAGAGATGTAAGTATCTGTCTTTTGCTGAATCGCTCAGCCATGGATCGATCTAGCCATCATTCTCACCTCGTCCAAAAACCGGTTTACTAGCAAATCCTATTTTAGAAGCTCTTTATGGATTATGTCGAGCGTTTTATAACATAATTCCACATATTCAGATAAATTAAGCCGGTTTGGTTGTCTGACAATAAAACGGGTTTGCTAAACTAATAACTTTGCATGAAAAGGGAATACAATGAACGATTTATATGATAGAATCTCACAAATCAGTATTGTCCTGTGGTCAAGATCTTGGAAGCTGAAGATGCACCCCTTCCCTAGCGAAGCTTTATACAATGGTGGCATTGATGTAGCGGAAGTGACCTTCATGATGAGCATGCAGTCAAATGCCATCCAACAAATTAACCCTGAATTACGGATATATTACTGGAGCCAAACTGTTTTAACAATCAGACAAAGCCAAACAAGCCAAAACAGGCTGGGGCCTAACTGTGCGGCATAAGGGTTGAACAAATATTGTGAAATAGTGTTGGAAAATGAAATTCCTGTTTACCCGGAGTTTCCACAGCCAGTGAAATAGAACAAGCTTTATCTTTGGGTTTGAAAACTTTAAAGTTCTTTCCGGCTGAAAGTAGCGGTGGGGCTAAAAGTTAAAAAGATTTCTGGTGGTCCTTACCAAGATGTTCAATTTTTACCAACTGGTGGCGTGATGTTTCTAACATGCACGTTATTTACAACTGCCGAATGTTATCGCTATTGGCGGTAGTTCATGTTGCCAAATGATGTGGTACAAGCTAAAGATTGAGAAAATATCCCAAGCTTTGTCTGGAAAAGCCATTAAATCTTTTATTAGATTATCAACTCATTCATGTTGGTATCAATTGTGATAGCCGGACGAATCTGAAAAGTGTGTAAACTACTTTGTCAGTTATTTCACTTCACTTACTACAAGAAACCAAAATCCAATTTTGCTGGCGTTGGTTTTGAGTTTGACATAGTCATGGCCGTGGTCAAAAATGGTCACATTGAATCTACTTACCCGGAAAGAGCTTTTATATCAACTAAAGAAAATGGGAATTCATGTTGTAGAAGAAAGTATCACACGTAATAAAAAGAGTCATCTGATTAATTTTGCGTATTTAGATTTAGAAATAGCCGGATTTGGAGTTCACCTCATTAACCCGGATCTAAAAATGGAGGTATAAGATGAAAATCATCACATTTGGTGAAATTATGTTTGCGGTTAGCCCCCTCATAGCTACTATCGTTTTGGACAAAGTAATGATTTTGAGCTACATTTTGGAGGATGTGCTGCTAATGTGGCAGTCAACTGCCAATTTTCATGAAGAGGTAACCTACGTCACAAAATTACCAACACATGATATTGGACAATGGGCTGTCAATGAATTAAGAAGATTTTGGTGTTGATACATCTCTGATTGTAGAGGTGGCGAACGAGGTCGGTATTTATTACTTGGAAAAAGGAGCCAGTCAAAGAGCCAGTCAAGTTATTTACGATCGAGCTTACTCCTCTTTTGCACAAGCAAAGTCGGAAGATTTTGATTGGAAAGAAATCTTTAAAGAAGCTGATTGGTTTCATTTTAACAGTATTACCCCGGCTTTAAATCAACGATTGCTGCCATCACTTTAGAAGCTTGTAAAAAGCGAAAGAATTCGGGTTAACCATCTCTTGTGATTTAAATTTCCGTAAGAAATTATGGACTAGCGAACAAGCCAAAGAAACAATGTCTAAAATTGTTCCTTATGTCGATGTTTGTATTGCCAATGAAGAAGATGCCGATAAAGTCTTTTGGTATCCAAGCAAGTGCTACGAATGTATTAACTGGTGAATTATCCCAAGAAGGTTATCAAGAGGTCGCTCAAAAGCTTCAAGAAACCTTTGGCTGTAAAACTGTTGCGATCACTTTAAGAAAGAGTTTATCTGCCAGCGAAAAGTTATGGTCAACTATGTTATATGAGAAACGGTAAAGCCTATTTCTCCGGATATCGACATGACATTGTAGATCGAGTTGGTGGAGGAGATTCTGAGCCGGATTGATTTATGCTTGTCGTCACTTCAGTAATCCGAAAGAACGTATTGAATTTGCGGTCGCTGCAAGTTGTTTAAAGCATAGTATTGAAGGTGATTTCAATCGTGTGAAAATTAATGAAGTCTTGACTTTAGCCCAAGGGGATGGTTCAGGACGTGTACAAAGATAAAAGGAGAAACGATATGTTTGAAATGAATCATTTTCTTTGAAAGGAAAAATTGCCTTTTATTACAGGGGCTGGATTTATGGAATCGGTTTTGCGATTGCCACTTCTTTCGCAAAGCAGGAGCAACGATTGTTTTTAACGATATTAAACAAGAATTGGTAGATAAAGGCAGCCTCCTATCGAGAGTTAGGAATTAAGGCTCATGGTTATGTTTGCGATGTGACCGATGAAGAAGCGGTCTTAGCTTTAGTTCAAAAAATTGAAAAAGAAGTTGGCATCATTGATATTCTTGTCAATAATGCGGGTATTATCAAACGTATTCCAATGGTAGAGATGTCTGCCAAAGATTTTCAGTCAAGTCATTGATGTGTTTGAAGTCATTTATTGTTTCTACAGGCTGTTATCCCTTCTATGATTAAAAAAGGTCATGGTAAGATTATTAATATTTGTTCCATGATGTCAGAATTAGGCCGTGAAACAGTAAGTGCATATGCGGCGGCTAAAGGTGGCTTAAAGATGTTGACTCGCAATATCTGCTCTGAATATGGTAAATATAATATTCAATGCAATGGTATTGGTCCAGGCTATATCGCAACCCCTCAAACGGCTCCTCTTCGTGAAAGACAAGCCGATGGTAGTCGTCATCCATTTGGATAGCTTTATCGTGGCTAAAACTCCTGCTGAAGATGGGGAGATCCGGAAGACTTAATGACAGCTGTTTTTCTTGGCATCGATGCTAGTAACTTTGTGAATGGTCATATCTTGTACGTGGATGGAGGTATCTTTAGCCTCACATCGGTCGTCAACCAGAATAAGGAGGAATTATGGAAAAATCGCATTAATCAATGAAAATTCATAGCATGGCTAAAAACGCTATTGTTTTACACTGCTTTTAAAAGAAGAAGCGGATAGGTCATTGTTTGTATAACTATGGTATGTATTCGCTGAAGATGATGTTCAATTAACCTATGTTAAAAATGGGTTATTAGCTTCCATTTTATTAACCACTAAGGCTGTTGATTTTGTTGTATACGTGTTGTGGCACAGGGCAAGGAGCTATGTTAGCTTGTAACTCTTTTTCCAAATGTTTCTCTGTGGTCACGTAACTGATCCATTAGAATGCCTTCCTATTTGGTCAGGTAAATGATGGAAAACTGTATCGCTATGCCATTTGCTCAAAACTTTGGTTTGGGGTGGTGAAGTCAATCTTCGCTATACAGCTCGAAAAACTATTCTCCGAAGAATTTGGTGGTGGTTTTCCAAAAGAGCGCCGTGAACCAGAACAACGCAACAAAAAGATTTTAGATGGTTAGAAAGTCACCTATCGTCCATTGATTGATATTCTGAAAGAAATCGACCGTGATAAAGGAAACCATCTCAGGCAAACATTTTTGAGGAGTATTTCTACCCAAATTGCCAAGATGAAGAAATTGCCAATTTCTTGAAATCCTTATATATAAAGTAAATTAAAGCGTTAAAAAGCGATGAACAAAACAGATTGTTTATCGCTTTTTACACTACTATCAATTCAATCCCAAAAGATACGATGCCTCATTCGATGAATGTGATTCCAAATTGCTCTAAAGTTCGACAAGGACTGTTTTATTTCAGACAGTTCTTGTACACTTTTCGTTCAATACCACCGGATTCATTCCATTTTTAACTGCAATTTCATAATACTTATCAAATTCAGGATGGTTGTTTTGTTTCCACAACTGCTAAAAAGTTCTGCAAAATATCCCCAGCTATTATTGTAGCTTTTTGGTTGAAGTATAATCCTCTCTTTTCGATCCACTGCAATTTTACAAAGAATTTGTAAAGTATCTTACTCCACGTTTCCACCTCATCGTCATAACAAAAACTTGGTCTCAAACAAACTGCCGAAACGCCTGTCCCAAGAGCTTTACGTTGTCTGGGCAAACTGCAAGTGTTGCGGAGTGTCGTGACATCTCAATTCGATTACAATTCTTTCAAATATAACAGCCGGTTCACCGCCAGCACAATCTGTAACTTCCAGCAAACCATAGCTCTGTGACTTCTGGCACTGATTCCTCTATAGGCTGTGCCATATCACCGCTAGCAACACCAAAGCAATTTTTGCACGATGACCAAAAGGCTTTCGCACTCAATATCTTACCTGTTTCTCAATCTGGTTCATAATTCCTCCCTTCAACAAACAGGTTCTATCGTTTTGCCAAAACAGCATGATTCAAGCTCTAAAATTTCCTTCGTAAAATAGGTGGATGACTGTCCATTTCAATCGCTTTAGCATGAGTTTCTCTTGCCTTATTCCCATTCATCTTCAAAGTGAGCGATGCCATCGTCCATTCCTTTCTTTTTAACGCTTTTTGTAAAAATAAAGTCAGCCACTTTCGGATTTTTGGTAACAAAGGACCATGCATATAAGTCGCAATCCTTGTTCAATTTCATAAAGCCTTCAAAAGCACTTGCTGTATTCATTCCCATGGCAGCCTCAACACGACCAAAGTGGTGTATCCACCTGCTCGTTTGAGCTACCATGATTCAAGCCAGCTACTTGAACCACCTCATTATCCAGTCTTGTTTCCAATAGCAATATTACCAATACAACGATGACTTCTGATCTCAGCGATTGTGTAACCAGGACCTAGACCTTCGACAACCGACCATCTTGATCGCTTGTCGTATTGACCAGAGAGTTTGTACGTCCCACATATCAACAAGTGGCCAACCTCGGTGCAATAAATTTCGAGATCGCTTCCTCCAGAACTCAATAAATCCTCTTGTGTTAAATGAAATGCTCCCTATCCGCTCCTACCACGCATGAAAATATCGACATCTTCCATTTCAATAGTTTTGATCGAGACCATTTCTCACTTCCAGCTCAATCCCCCTAGCTGCTAGCACGATACTTGAAAGGTCCACGACTTTCCTTTACGTCATACAAATCCATCAAATCGTGGTACATCCATAAAAGAACCAGTTTCATCTTTTCACGTCTCTCAAGTAAAGTAGCCGAGTTGAATGCAGAGGCTGTATAAGTAGAAAAGGACATAAGAGGGACATTCATACTCTAAAGATTCCAACGCTTCTTCTATCTTTTCTTTTACCATAACTTTTTCTTCTAAGCCCTCGCCATTTTTAAACGCAATGCCATATCATGTGCACGCTTGCTCCGGAAAGTCAAGATATGACGCACATTTCCCTTTATCAACCGTTCAAAATGGGCACATCCCAAATCCAAGAAAGCATATCACAACCATCTTGATCGTTATCGTTTAAAATAATAACCACATCTCTGTTCGTCCTTTAAGATATACTTCAACACCTCGGTAGATTCCTGTGTTTTAATCAAATTGATAATACAAAGGTTTTGGATAATTCAAAAACTTCATTCCTTCCTTCTTTCATTTGAAATGTTTTAAAACTTGATTCGCATGATCCACATCCAGTCCCTAAATCTCTCATCACCAAGTGCTGGCTGCTCTAATTATAGGTGGCATAAACTAGGTATTCATATAAAAGAATGGAAACTCAAAAGCTTGAAAAGTGCTGGCGATCGTGTGAGATAGAATGAACATATACCGTTGGTTGAATTTTGCCAAAATCATCCCGCTCCACTAATAAAAGCTGACCAATATGTGAATATTGACGACGATCATACACAAAGCACGATTTCCACAACGAGGACAAAATTTTCCTTCACTCCTTCATCTGTTATTGTATTTTTGTGGCGACAGCGTTTTCTAAACCGAATAGAGATTGAACCCTGGCGTGCTTTCGCCTGATCAGCCAAACGAACCACTTAGGATCATCACCATTTAAAATCAACGTTCCTTTAAAATCTCGAATAATTTCTTCCACGACGAATTATCGTTTCCATTTCTCAGCACGATCAATTGATCACGAAAAGTATATGAACAACCAAATGACTCGGATGAAGTGCTTCTAAATTGATGATAAGGTCAATTCATCACTTCAATCACACGCATCCCTTGAATCAATATGACGTCACTATTCATCGCTAACAAAAGCAATCCCAACATTAAATTATCTCCTTTGCGATTGAACAACTTTCAGACCGGATTGACTCAAACTTTCTGCCAGCAAATTAGCTGTCGTCGTTTTCCATTAGTACCCGTGACTAAATGACTATTTTCGGCATTCGAAATTCGAAATCATCTGTGGATCTAATTTTCAATCCCAATGTTCCCGGAAAAGATCCCCCTCTGCCCATCTTCTGCAAAACTTTACCCACAACCTGCAGCGTAATGACAACGACATCTTATTTCTCCTTTGGTTTATAGAACTGACGATTTTCCAGTGAAAATTGACGACTTGTCCAGAACCGGGTTCTATTTCTTTTTAAAGCTGACTTTAAGTATTCAGCGACGTCAATATTATCCACCAAAGAAAGAATTTCAGCTTCTTGAATGGCCGGTAAAACAGGTGAACCATATTCCAAGTGACCATGATGACTTAAAATCATATGATGCAATAAAATTATTTCTTCCTCTTCTTCTAAATTCAATGCCGTAGCCACCTCTGTTAGCCAACCGTTCGCTAAAGAAATATGTCCTTCCAGCTTACCTGATAAAGTATATTCTGGCTGCATGATCGGTCGGACATTCCGCCGTTTTCCCATATCGCAGACCAAAGCTCCACTGATCAATAAATCTTTTATTCGAGTTGCGGATAAAGTTCATAAAAGCTAGACAAGTTTTAACCATGCTAGCTATATTTCTGATAAACCGCCTAAAAAGAGCATGATGAATTTTAGGGCTGCCGGATAATCAAAATATGTTTTGCCCTTTTGAAACATACCAATTACTAATTTTCTTAAAATACTTGAATCAATTTGATCAATATAGATTTGACTTCCTCTTTCCTCTTCGAAATGATGGAGCACAAAATCTTCAGCAGTTGAGTTCGTGGTTTACTCAGCTTGCAAAATACGTCCTGAAGTTGTCCCTATAATCCAAGACATCAAAAATAAACTGGATTAAGTTTCCATTTGGATCAGCTTCATATCTTCCGGACTGACATCCCACATTTTACATTCTAAACTGCCGGAACTATCAGCAAAGTCAAAAGATAAATAAAATTGCCCTTGTTGGTCATTCCATTCTTCACTGCTGCTAACCAGTAACAGTAACTGATATCTTTTCTCACTATATATTCCACTAATCTTAGCATCATCATCCTCCATGTCATTCATGACTGTATAAATATCTTCGTGGCTATAACCTTGACTTGGGCAATAGCGATAAATTCGATTACATAATCGGATCCTTGACTCTTAAAAGCGTATCGTTTTCTTGGCTTGATTGGCACATTTTACGCAAATGTTCCAACTCCTTCCATCCACTTTACTAAAATCCAATTGATTTAAAAACACCATCAATCACTTCATTTGTATAGCCCTTTCGATGAAGTCTCATACGGATGGAATCCTTTGTCTTCCTTACAGAATATGACGATGATTTCAGGACTTTTTTAGCGTATTCCAACGCAAAATTTTCTTCCTGTTCTTCTTTTTGCGATCAAAACTTTTTGAATGAGATACTCTGAAAATTCCCTTTTGGCCAAACGACGACGAACTCATTTCTCCAAGCAAGACGCAAACAAAGAATGAAGGTGTTCTCTGGCGTATCGTTCATCATTAAATAGCCTTTTTCTTTTAAAGTTGAATGATGATTCGAACGCTCTCAAAAGACAAAGTATTCTGGAGTTAACAGTCTACAATCTCTTTTTTGCTTCGATCTTTGATGGCTAATTTTCTCAAAACAAGCTTGATAGGCCGCTGTTTGGACTTCTTTTGTTTTTAAAATGTCATGGGACATATCGACCACCATGAAACTCTTAAGCCATACTCTTAATAATCATCTACTGATACTTTTTAGACACCAATTCTCTTGATCCTCGTTCTTAAATACAACTCACAATCGAATCCTTTGTTCGCATACGTAATATTTCATATTGATTCGATTTGAATCAATGGCTCGACTATGAACATCCAAGACCTTTGTATAAAGGTTTCTGCATCAAACGGTTTTGATACTCCACACAACGTTTTCGATATTGCTCGTATTGGTTTAATCCATTTTCTCAAACTCTAAAATAAAGTAGCCAAACTTTCTTCATCCGCAAAGAACCACCCTGTTTCACCAGGAATCAGTAAATGATCTAAAACTTCATCTTTTCTAGCAAATAAGGTAATCCTGAAATGACTTCAATAAATGTCATTCCTTGTGTTTCTGATAAAGCTGACACAAACGCTTCACTACTGCGATATAAATCCGGAACTATTTACGTGAAAATAGGACCCGTTATAATAACGTCTTTTTCAGTCCTTGCTTCATAACTGGTTTTTGAAGACTTTCCGTCAGGCTACCAACAATCGCCAATTGACTTTTCGCTCCCTTTTAGAGCTGTTTGATATCAACAATCGCAAATCTAGAGACTTTTCCTTTGCTAAACGTCCACATAAATAATAATAGAACGGTCTAAAGATAATCCATACTTTTTCGACGGGTTTCCTGTTTTTGTTCTAGCTAAACTTCTCGGGATCAAAAACGATCTAAAAAGCCCCGTTGGAATAACCGTTAATTTTCTCTGGATTTCATACTTCTCCAACATTTCTTTGGTTTTTAATGGAAGGTAATCACTTCTTGTGAACTTTCCCCATATAGTTTTGACAATTTAGCAACCGCCATTTTGCCAACTTCATCCACTGCTTTCGAATTAAGCAGTTCCATAATGGGTATAATCTTCATAGGTCGTATGATAAGTTGATACAGAAAGAATATTCAAATGTTTGCTTTAAATACGAGCAAAAATACCCACTCCAAATTCTGTTTGAGCATGAATGATTTGTAAATTTAAAGAACGAATCACTTCTAAAGCTGCGAATGAAAAGGAGAAGTCCATTACATAACCATATAAAAAGTCTATGAATCATTCAGACGCAATACGTCGTGGCTTTCATTCCATTCCATACTTTCTTTTCCACGATAGGTTGTAACCACGTAAACCTCATGACCATGTCTTTTGAGTTCTTGAAAAAGGATATAGGTTGAATTCGCTACCATTAATTTCCGGTACAAAAGTATCTGAAAATAACCCAATTTTCATAGAAAGTCCCTCCTATTCGGTTTTCATTTCACAATAAAAACACCATTGCTCCAATGATTAAGTTAAATAAAAAGTTGATAAACGCCATAAAATCATAATTGATGTGGCTTGCGCTGAAGTGAAAATAATTGGAAAACATCAATACAAAGGTCGCTTCTGTTCCCCCACTACTTCCAGGCATAGGTAAAAATGCATTCACCATGGCCACAAAAGAACTCAAAGCCATCATATCTAAAATGGTTTTCATAGTGAATGGAATATATAAGCCAAGCACAAAGAACAGGAACAGAATAAATAATTAAAAAGCGCATAAGATTAATACTGACTAATTGATACAGCAAACGATGATTTTGATGAAGTGTCGTGATTTCCTGAGCCAAATTCTCTAAAGTCTTATCTAAACGACTCAAAGAAGTTTTGACATCCTTTACCAGATGCAATTTAGCTCCTATATAGATTCCTTTGGTTGAGCCATGTATAAAACTTTTTAGATTTCGCCAACAAATCAAGAACATAATAATCCCCAGAACACGTCGCAAATCCGCCTAAAACGATCGCAGAAGAATAAGTGCGATAAAAATAACCAAAACGCATGAGTAATAAAGCCAAGACAACGGCAATCATGGTTCCCTGATAAACAATAAAATCAAGCCAAAGGACACCAACAGCCCTGGAAACAGAAACACCTTGTTTACGGGAAAACGTAAAGTTGAGCCACCTGTCCACCTGAAGCTCCTGGTGTAATGTTATTGAAAAAGACCCCGCTACATAGCATTCACAAAACCTTCTTTAAAATGATAGTTTTTGTAATTAGCATGCTTCTAAAAACCAAGCCCTTCCCTAACAGTGCCTTTTCTAACACCAATAAAACCACTAATAACCATAAAATCCAAGGATTAGCGGCTTTTAAAATGATTAATCACATCTTGGTAATGATCTTTTAAAGTCATATAAAACACAAAACCCGTCAGCGCAAAAACTATATTAAATACCGTATTTTTAAACAGCTTTTCAGAAATTTTAGCATACGTTCATTATACTATCCTTTCCCTATTTGAACATTTCACGTGTTGGTCTATATCCAAAAACAACCTGCTATAAACAATGATTTCGACCATGTTTCTTTCTCCAGAGCGATATCGTTCTATCGCCTGTATCTTGATCATTATGATTGTTACTTGTTAAATAATAAAGTGACAATCAATAATAAATTCAATCATTGAAATTATTAAATAATTCTTTTTCTTGAGAGTAGCCCCAATCCACCACCGATTAGAAAATAACATAGGTAATCAACGCCAATATTTTAGGATATGTATTGGATGGTTCCTGAAAAATCCATCTGCACTGTCACCACTTCCGGCAAGACAATATAACTATAGATACCCAAGACAACAGTATGATCACAATCACTCCTACTATCATTTTTCTTCATGCATCATTGATATCTGCCTTTCAACCATTTCATACAATACCCAAGCCATCTCACTATCATTTTTATCCATGATCTTATTTTCAAACTGAAACATGATTTTATATTTTTCATGACTCCATCATCCATGTCGTTCCACCTCTATCTCATCCATCCACGATAAAGGATCCTGTCCGCACTTCCGTTTACCTTTTCACGAACTTCATATGCATAGTTTCGAAAACAAACAACCCTTGAGTCTGAATCGTTAACTGTAGATACCCTTCTTTATTAAGATCTCAATTTTATATGAATATTCTATGCTTTCTACCAGTTCCTCATATATCTTTACCACATCATTTATGTCAATATATGAGGGTTGAACAGAAAACTCCCTCTTCACATAGGGACAATCTCTTTTTCACCTCTTCTTTGTTCGCTCTTTTATTGCTTCATTTTTCTACCCTATAGCCTCTTCTTCATTTAGTATCATACTCTTATCCAGTTCATTTCTAATCAAATTCATCATCATATTCAACAAAAACAATATCACTGGCAAAAATATGCGTGATATTGTTGTCTCTCTTCATACAGTTCCATAGACTTCTTTTAATTGTTCACCGATTTTTCGATTTGCCTTTCTTTAGCACAAATAACCTTGATTCTGAAAGATCAGGCAATTGATGTTCTACAATATGAGCTTTTCTATAAACTCTCCGTATCTTTCGCTCAAATACGCATTTTGACCATCCTTCAGCCAAGGATGATAACAACCAATATCTCTTAAAAGAACTGATTGTTTGAAGCCAACGCCTCTACTTTTCTAATGCCTTCCGTTTCTTCATAACTAGGAAAAGACAATCCGCATCATGATACGCTCCTTCAATCAACGCTCCTTTCACATAACCGGGAAAAAGACAATTCTTAGGGAGCCTCTTGAATAGCTAAGTAATTTCCGGTGGAATAATCAGCTTAGAAATATCACCAAACCAAATGAAGGTATACTCCGGCAATCGTTTAGCCACTTCAATAAAATCAAGAATACCCTTTCGGCAAACAACAATCCCTCCCATGACTACTTTTTGATTGGGTTGTATATAAAAATAATCACGATACAATTGGATCTTTTGTTTATCATAAGCATAGCGATTAAATCAATCCCATTAAATCGCATAAATTTTTGTGTTAATCATACCCTTCCAACAAAGATTTCCGAATAAGGGTGGGCGTAATAATAGCATCAACCTGTTTGTACAAATCCACAGACGAATCTTCACAAATGGGGCAATCATATTGGAGTAAACAGTGCAAATCTTCCATCGTACTATGGGGCATGATGGTGAGCTTTCCTCTCATGATGAATGATCGCATCTGAATTCATTCCCAAGTATTAATATATAAAATATCATAGTCATCTGCCCAAGGAATCAGTGTATACTCCACTCCTTGTGAACTAAAACTTTCATTTGATGCTGAAGAGCCCGACCAATTCCGGACTTTGCCAAAGCATCTTGCCCTTCAAAGTATAGTAAAACTTTCATAAAACTTGTTTTTCCTTTTGTGCTTTAATCACCTTCAAGCGAGAAAATTCTTCTCTTTCCTTTTCTTTCAAAGAGGCGGAAAATGCGTTAGTTGTGAAGATAAACGAGGAAGAACGACATAAGCGTTCGCCCTTTTGAGTTTGAGCAATCAGAAGCCAAACGATAGACCACGTATCTACCTCTGCTAAGGTATAACTTAATTCTTTGATTTTTGAAACTGTAAATACGCTTCATCAATACGCGAAGAAGTATTTTGAAGACCATAAGGAATTTCCCGGTTTTCTTTTGGAGTGTATAGAACATTTGGGATTTCAACACCCATGACAGAACGATACGTTAGTTCCACATCCTCTTCTAACGTTACTTGTTCTGCAATCGACTGAATGATTCCTGAAGACATATTGGCTTGTTGAAGAAGATAATATCCAGATGATGAGGCTTCTGTGATTTCCTTACGAAGTACCTTGACCTTTTCTACCATCTCCATCATTTCCTAGTTAAAATATTTCAGCACGATCCATCCAAATCATACCCGTTTTTCGCTAAATCATACGAATGTTTTAAACGAAGTAGGTTTCCTTTTGTCATCGGGATCTGGTAGGCATTACACCTCCCTTTCTCCTAGATCAATCATTTTGAGCTCTTTGCGGATGATAATATTCCTTGATTAAATCATCATCAACCGATCTAAAAGCTTCTTTTTGGAAGGATGGCTAATAAAGCCCAAGCCAAATCTAAAGTTTCAATGATCGATCGATCATCCCCTTTTTGACCAATAAAGACCTCTTCTAACTGACGACCAAATTTCATATATAGCTGATCTGTTTCGGATAATTCATCTTCTCCAATGACCGAAGCTAAAGGGGCAAGCTTCTTGTGCTGTTGAATACGAAGCGAATAATTGGTTGGCGACAGATTGATGATCTTTACGAGTATATCCTTCGACAATACCATCCTTCATCAAACGAGATAAAGAAGAAAGAATCCCAATAGGAGGTTGAATACCATTCATGAATAAGTCGCGATCCAAAACAATCTGTCCTTCTGTGATATATCCCGTTAAGTCGGAACCGGGTGAGTAATATCATCATTTGCATTGTTAGAATCGGAATCTGTGTCACGGAACCTTTTCCTCCTTGGATGATACCGGCTCTTTCATAAAGTGAAGCCAAATCAGAATATAAATAGCCGGGATACCCTTTACGAGAAGGAATTTCTCCTAAAGTACTGAAAATTCGCGGACAGCTTCACAATAAGATGTCATATCTGTCAAAATAACCAACACATTTTGATGCTCTTCAAAGGCTAAATATTCAGCAGCGGTTAAAGCCACACGCGGTGTCATCATTCTTTCTAAAATCGGATCATCAGCCAAATTTAAATACATGCAGACTTTTTCCATGAGCCCTGTTTCTTCAAAAGCTTTTTGAAAAATGTCCGCCACATCTTTTTTAACTCCCATCGCTCCAAATACAATACAAAATTTATCTGCATCTTCCCTGTTAAATGAGCTTGGCGAACAATTTGAATCGCTAATTGATCATGAGGTAATCCAAAACCGGAAAAAATAGGCAACTTTTGACCTCGAATCAACGTATTTAAACCATCAATAGCCGAGATGCCGGTATTGATATAATGACGAGGATATTGACGTGAAATCGGATTTAAAGGTCTACCGTTCCATCTTCATAGTTTTTACAAAGACCAAAGGGTCCTAAATCATCTATCGGTTCTCCTAATCCGTTAAAATACGCCCTAAAAATTTCTTTTTGAAAACCCTAACTCCAGCGGGATGACCCAGAATTTCGTTTTTAGTTATCCGTCTTTGAAAAATTCATCCGTTCCTTCAAAAACTTGAATAATGAGCTATCACTGAATTTGAACCACACGACCAGAACGACGACGACCATCCTGCAGTTGAATCTGAACCATTTTCTTCATTGGATACTCCTTCACAATGATCCTAAAGCGACTAGAAGAACCTTGAATTTGAGATAATCCTAATTTTCGAATACTCTAGTATTCCTCCTATCCATATCGTTGCTAGTGCAGCATGATCTTATCTTTCAAAATCATCCAGCACTTCCAAGTGATCATTTAAAACCGTATATTTTATTTTGATGACTTCCTCAAAAATACCTGTCTTTAAAATCAAAGACATAGGAATATGTTTCTTCACTAAAGGAAGACATGCCTGATTCAAATCATGAATCACTTGTAACATCTTCAATTGTCCATCGGGACATAAAGTATCTTCTTTGTGGAAAGAATTTTGTTGCAGATAACCAACGCGAACCACCGAGCCATTTTCTAACAATAACTTCTGATCATCCGGTAAAACTATCCGCTCAATCAAACACTAATTTCATCAATCTACCTTCTTCGTGTAAAATTTGTTGTATTTCTTCTCACCGTCAGAAATACGAGATACTTCATGATTGTAATACGGCGTTAACTCTCCTATATAATCGAGTAAGAATCACTCAATTGACTGCCGGATAGTGACGAGCATACGCTAAATTCTTATCTAAAAGCTCAAAAACAGCGAACAAAAGCGACGAGTATTTTGAGTCACGGGTTCCGAAAGAAATCAGCCCTTTGAGGAACACTAGCTCCGATCAAAAGAAAATCGATCCTTTTTGACCATTTAACGTTTCTACCATACCGGCTCTTTCATAAATTGTGCAATTCGACTTGGAAGATAAGACGGAAATCCTTCTTCCGCCAGCATTTCTTCTAAACGTCCGAAATTTCTCACAAAGCCTCTGCCCAACGGGAGAGTGCTGTCTGCCATTAAAAGCCACATGATAGCCCATATCACGTGTATTGCAGCAATCGTGCCCTGTATAAATAGAAGCTTCCCGAGCCGCCACCGGCATATTTGATGTATTGGCGATCAAACAGGTCCGATCTAATAAAGGTTGATTGCTCTTAGGGTCTACCAATTGTGAAAATTCTTCTAAAACTTGTGTCATTTCATTTCCACGTTCACCACAACCGACATAAATAATAATATCCGCATCACACCACTTAGCAATCTGATGTTGCATCATCGTCTTACCAGCTCCAAAACCACCCGGAATCGCAGCTGAACCACCTTTAGCTAATGAAATAAAGTATCAATAACACGTTGACCTGTGATCAAAGGAACTTGAATTCTCTGTCTTTCCTGATCGGACGGGAGTACGAATCGAGCCATTGCTGTGTTAAGGTAAACGGAATGATTTTTTCATTTTTATCCAATTTTACCTCGATAATAGTGTCCTTAACCGTATACAATCCATTTTCTTGCACACAAACCACCGTTCCACTCATTCCTATAGGCACTAAAGAACGATGTTCAATCAAAGAAGTCTCAGGACATCTAGCAAAAACATCTCCTCCATTCACATGTTCTCCCACATGAACTTCTATAGAAACATCCCATTTTTTCTCCTCATTCAAGGCAGAATCGGATCCCCCGCTACAATGAAAGGACCCTGTTGTGCTTGAATAGCCATCAGAGACGCTCAATACCATCAAAGATATTTCCTAAAATACCTGGTCCCAATGTCACATTTAATAAACTGCCCATACCAACGACCGGATCTCCCTTACGAAGACCAACTGTGGATTCATAAACCTGAATCATTGTCTTGGTTACATCAATACGAATGACTTCTCCTAATAAACCTTCTTTTCCAACACGAACGACTTCCTTCATACTAAAAAGTGTGTTTCAAGACCGAAATAACCGACCCGTTGATAGAATAAATTTCAGCCATATTATTCACCTCTTTCTAAAATAAAGCCCGAATGTCCACGAAACCACTCCAAACTTTCTTCTAAACGTTCCGCTAATGCACAAGTAAATTCCAATCCTTGCTCAATATCAATGTAACGAAAAACCTCCAAACTGAAAGTATTGTGTACACACTTCATGGTTCATTCCTCCTTTGCTAAAAGGGATAAAAACAATGCTTTATCTTCTTCTCGAACACAGAGATACCCACTTTCTAAAATAGGAGCCTTTTTTAAATTATGAACTAAATAATCCTGATATCGTTCACTTTTTACAAAAGCATGAATTCTTTCCTTAACTTCCTCTACCATTTCTGAAATGTATTCAGCACGATGTTCAATAAACGTCGCATATACTCAAACTTTACTTGTGATTTTTGATTGGCGACAGAAACTCGAAGATCATTTAATTCTCCAAATAATGTTCTGTTTCATGTTTTAAACTTTGTTCATAAAGTGATAAGGTATCATCGTGCATCTGATGAATTTCATTTCTTAATGTATCTAAAACCATTTGGGATTCTGATTTCACACCCTGTTTAATCGCATTCAAGATTTTCTTTTCGTAATCTTCCATATCCCTCCTATAATTTCAAGTCAATAGCCGAACTAATATATCCGTCGATTCTCTCACTGATTTTTGCGGAGCCATGACGATCTGAAATTTCCACAATCAAAGGCTGTTTCAAATCCATCTTCCATTTAGCAACCACATCCGCTACTTCGTTCATAGCATGCGTCGTCATAAAGATAATGGCAATGGATGGATCTTTTGTTTTTCTTGTAATGCTTTTCAAAATTTCTTCTTTTTCGTGTAATACCACGCCTTCAATACCGGCCAATCGTAATCCTGTTTGGGTATCCACATTATCTGATATACAATAGGCTCTCATAATTAAAGTTTGTTGATAATCAAAATGGAAATCAATAAACCATAAATCTACCCCTTCACCAAGGGCACACAAAGAATAATGGCACGACCAAAGTTATTTCCATCTTCACTCTCACAGCTCCAATAGCCGCTGGAGCTGCACTGGCAACCGCCAGCCGGCACCTAAAGAAGACCAGCCACTGCAATAGCAGCCGCAATAAAGCCTAAAGCCGGCATTACTATTTACTAGATTGGTGGCTTCTTGAGCAGACGCAAATTGATTAGCCTGGAAAAGAACCGTCAGTTAGCACCGGCAAATATCGCCACTCGCATCAAAAATTCTAGATTTCACATTCTTTTTGATTCACTCCATGGCGAACAATCAGCCATAAAGGTGCAACGATTAAAAATAACAGCCATAAATGGTAAAAATTTGATTCAACGATACACACTCCTCCTTATTCTGCACTCTTTTTTGTGCTATATGCTATAAATTTTGTGCCACCACCAGTGTAATAGCGAAAAACATTTCATAATATTCCAAGCGCAAGGTTTGAATGCCTACAATTAAACCCTCAACCCCATCACAAAGATATTACCTAATACAAATACCACCATGCCGCCTGAACCGGTCATTTTCATTAAAGTGATCACAACCAACATCATCCCGGCATGAGATAAAATAAACCCGCCTACCCGCAAATACGATAAACTATTAGTCACAAAACTCAATAAGATTTCAAACACTTCAAAGAAATTTTGAACCATATAATTAAGCCAACCCCCACTTGGTTTAAAAGAATGACCGTTCGCTACCGCTTCAAAGCGCTCTTTCATCAAGAAACAAAAGCAATGGTGCAATGAAACGGAATCATCCATGAAAGTGTCATTAGACGGACATGGTATAAAACTTGAGCACCAATAGCGACTAAAATAAAACCATAGAAACTAAATCCTACGACTCCATTTTGCGAGAAAATCGCTTCGATCCATCTCTTATGACGGACATGATTCCAAATATTCATCAACATGGTGATCAGAATTAAACTAGCTCCAATCAACACTGCCCCAATCAATAATCCCATGGTATTAGAACCATCCATCACATCCAACAGCTTTTCACGAACATTAAATATTTGTTGATGAATTGGATTGAGAACCTCTTCTAAACCAAATACAGATCCATATAAGAAACCAAAGATAGAAGAAGTCACACCAACACGAGCAATGATACCAAACAACTTTCCTTTCTTTTCAAATAAGAACCCCATCAAGGCCAACAATAAGCCCTGTCCCAAATCTCCAAACATAATGCCAAAAATCAAAGAATAGGTCACCGCCACAAATGCTGTGGGGTCCAAAATCATCGTATTTTGGCAAACCATACATTCCACAAAAAGTTCAAATGGCCTTGTAAACCAATGATTATGTAGAACCGTTGGACAAGGAATGAAACATGAGATCGGATCTTTCTCTTCCCAAGAAACTTCTTGTAACAAAAGCTTTGAAATTTTTGAACTTCCTTATCTTTGACAAAACCCATGCCAATTCCTAGCTTGATCCCTAATACATAAGGATATAGTTTTAGATAGAAGATTGCTTTTAAACAATAAGAATATACATCCATCATCTTCACACGACAGTCTTGAACCCTTTTTCCCGGTCAAAAAGAAGGAATTTTGATCGGCTCAAAAGGGCTAAGGAATGAAGGACTTTTTCGTTCTCATTAAATAAGCATCACTGGTCACATAGATCAACCAAACGTATTGATTATTGCTATATAATTTATGAATTGAAAAATTTTTCCCGCGTAAAGAGAAATCTTTTTGTATGAATCTAAAAAGGTAACAGACCTAAACCGAAATTTAAGTACTGTGCTTCCTTAATTCTTTCAAATCCTAATGGTGCTACTTCCCTTAACGCCTTTTCATCATCCTCTGATAGTGTTTCCAGATCCCCATTGGTATCTAAACCGAATTCATGGTTTAACTCGGCGATATAAGCCTGAATTTCCTCTTCTGAATAAACTCCTGTTGGCTCTTTTTCCTGTAAGACACAACCAACCTATATGCCCCAATATTTTGAAACCCTTGAACATAAGAGTCATAAGGATTATCCCCACTCATTAAAACACCCTCTTCATTTTCCACCAATTGGCTGGCTAAAATAGGATGGATATACTGACTCTTTCCAACTATCTCTAACATCTTATTCAACTGACCTTTTGAACAAGAAAGAGACACATATTTCATTTTTCAATTGCCATAATACCTTCTTCTATATAAATTAATAGAGCCTTTGTTTTCTCTGGCTGATGCCATAATGAGACTGCTTCTATGATATCAATCAAATTTTTGAATTTCAATTTCACTTAAATGAATATAGCAAACATCAAGATATTCAGGTTTGATTCCTGATACATAAAATGCCGATTCAGTTCATAGTTGAATTCTCTTTGTAAAATGTTCAATATATTGAAAGTGAGTCATCCCTATGTATTTTTATATCTGGTTTGATGAAGCTTTTCTAAAAATTTGATCCGCCGTCAACTGGATCCACCCATTCCATTAACTTTGTCCAAGAAATATAAGCTGTTTGCTTCATCAATAAAGGACGAATTTGTTCAGGATTTACTTGGAAATATTTCTTTAAACGATAAATCACTCGAATATTTTCCAACTCAATACCAATTCTTAGAATCTCATTCATCTTCTTTTGCGTATCTTCACTGCCAAATTGACGGAATATAAGACACGGTTTCTTCATCCATTTTCTCATGTAGCGATGTTCCAAGGTCACAAAAATCTAACTCTTCAATGGGTTTTTGAACCATATAACTTTTAAGACTGACATAAGCCGTTTTCTTTAGTAAAGTTAACAATTCTTCAAAAATTTGACACGTTACTTAAACCCATAAAATCAAAACTGCTATATTGTGATACATACAACGGTATATGTATGAATCAAATCTTCTCGTAATACTAAATTTCCTGAAGACAAAGCCCGTATTTTTCATCATAATCAATTCAATTTTCCGTATTGGAAATCAAATTATGCGTAGATGTTTCCACTTCCTTCCATATACCGAATCAGTTTATTGATCGATGAAAGATTTCTGTCGAATTAAAACCTCAATTGACCCCTGATGAGATCGCTTTCACATTTGATCCCATTAAGCAATCATGAAAAAGTCACTATTCTGTAAAAAAGAGGCGACTTCCGATTCGTTTTTTTTATGTAAAAGCATCAGATAATCTTTTTCTTGAAAAGAATGCCCATACATCGATCGAACTTTTGCCATAATGGCATTGCTGGAACTATTCATGATATTCTTCCAAAGAAGTCACACGCTTACTTAGCATTTCGATCCATTCGTCTCGATGACTGGAAAAACTCGTTTTCTAATTTTCTTTATTTTTGTTAAAACGACCTTCTACGTCATCAGCCACTTCTTTTACCATTTCCTTTTCTTTCTGTTCAATTGTCACATGAACTTTATCCACACTTCTTTAGAGACGTTGTTCTTCTATGGCAATCTTGGCAGAAGTTGATTTTTCCTCATGGGCAGCGCCACTTCTCTCCTAGTTTTCATCTAAAATCTAGAAGTTTTTAATTTTGCTCAAGATCCATATTCATCCTCCATACAACGTCTTATTATAATCCTCATCACCCTGTTTTTCATTTTTCCCAATTTTCTAATTCAAATGAAAAAGATATGCCAAAATACCTCTTTTTGACCATTATGATGGTTCTTCATCTTGTATACGTTTCTTCATTTGAAGCTTTGTATAACGCATTTGAGCATCTGTACAAGCTTTATCAAATAGCTGATTCGCCTCTTCTTCACCTTTGATCTTCACTAAGTTGAAATAGCGCCCTTCATTCATCAAGAAATCTTTAGACTTTTCCCACTTTAGGTGTGCGAGAATCAATCGTTAGCGGTTTGTCCTTGCGTGGATCATAACGATACAAAACGGTATACCCACATTCCACTGCATTCTTTTGCGTCACCGGCATATTGATCAAGCCACCCTTAATTCCTTGTTCAATACATGGAGCGTAAGCAATCACAATAGAAGGTCCTTTGTAAGATTCGGCTTCCTTGAAAGCCTTAATCGTTTGGCTTTGATTAGCTCCCATCGAAACAGAAGCAACGTAAGCTGTCCCATATTCCATAGATCTGACCCAAATCCTTCTTCAGTCAAGCCTTTACCACCAGCCACCAAACTTTGCAATGGACGCTGCTTGCAGAAGATTTCGAAAGATTAACCACCCGTATTCGAGTACACCTCTGTATCTAACACCAGCACATTCACATCCAAATTATTAGCCATCACATGATCCAGTCCACCATAACCGATATCATAAGCCCATCCATCACCACCAACGATCCATACAGACTTCGATATCAAGTCATCTTCATAGCTCAATAATTCTTTAACAGCTTCTACCTTAGAACTCTTAAATGCTCCACTAAGCTCGATTTGATTTGGCGTTGCGCTTCACGCGATTATCATTCGCTGCTAAATAAAGCTCAAAATCAGCCTTCAATTCCAGTTCTACGTATCCAAATTTTCTTCCATCAACTTCAAAATATGAGCCGACTTATATGAATTCGCAATAGCCATACCAAAACCATATTCAGCATTATCTTCAAATAAGAGGTTTGCCCATGCCGGACCATCGTTATTTTCGTCAGTAACAAATGGTGAAACAGGAGTTGCCGAGCAGTAAATCATCGAACATCCCGTTGCATTGGCAATCATCATATCCTTACCAAATAATTGAGTGGCCATGCGATAATATCCGGCTTCTCCACAACCAGGACATGCCCCAGACACTTCAAAAATGAGGCATCATCAAAGAAACACCGGCCTCCGTATTTTGATTTCCAAATTCAGGTTTATAAGTCACTTCTTTATATAAGTAATCAGCTAACGCTTGTTGCTCCTTTGCGTATTGATATCCTTTGCACCAAAGCATCCACCGGAATACCTGTAATACAAAACACCACAGCCAACTGGTTTTTCGTTGAGACTTGAATACGAGATTTCAAGCCGGCTTCTTTTGCTCCTTTATAAGCGGGTGTTGGATCCTTGTAAGTTAATTCAAGGTTATTTTCCTTCGCGATTTCACCAGCCTTAATCAATTCTTTTTCGTCCATTAAGACCGAACGGATGGTAGCATGAGGGACAAGCAAATCCACTTACCATTCAATACACTTATTCACATCCCATTCCGGAACAAAAGCACCAACGCTTCTTTTTCCATGAAGGCTTCATTACTGCGAACGGAACCATCTAAAATATCGTGTTTTATAAAAAGTCGATATAGGCGTATGGTGCCATCTAAAGCATTAATGCGTTGGGCCACTTCATCATAATAAGAATCACCTGTTTCTTTATATAAAAGCATTAGAGTGAGCAAGTCACCCATGCCGGATTCACCGGAAATTTCAACAAAACCATCAGCACCAGCTTCAATAGCACGAAGTATTTGCGGCCACAACTTGGCCCTTTACGAGCGTATGTCTTTTCAGCTGAATGCTTCTATCAGCTCAAGGAGCTCATGATAAAGGCATGGTTGTTCATTTGACTTAAAAAAGCCGACTGCAAAATCGTATTGTGTGACGACCCATACCTGTTTCTTGTGCTAGCTAGTTGCATTAATGATAAACCACTTAGCTTTCTTCTTTGCCAAAGTCGCCAGCAAACGATTTGGCACTGATTGATAATTTCTTCCGCTGAAATCATGGTATTTAATAAGAAAGTACCACCTTCCTTTACGTCACGAACCATATCAAACTTGAAGCAATACGATTCTTGTGAACAGGAAATAAATTCAGCTTTATCAATATAGTAAGGAGAATGAATCGGAGATTTACCAAAACGTAAATGTGAACGTGTGACACCTCCTGATTTCTTAGAGTCATAAGCGAAATAAGCTTGCGAGTAAAGATCGAGTATTATTCCGCGATGATTTTAACGGTTGACTTACTAGCACCAACGGTACCATCCGATCCCAAACCATAGAATAAGCAAGGAGTATAATCAGCATCTACAGAAATTGGTGCTTTGTCTAAAGATAAATTCGTAACATCATCTTCAATACCAATCGTAAATTCTTCTTTTGGATGACTCTTCTTTAGCTCTTCATACACTGCATTAATATCCGATGGATTTGTGTCCTTTGAAGATAGACCATAACGGCCACCAATGATGGTTAAATCCTTATGTTTACGTAAAGCTGAAACAACATCTAAGAATAATGGTTCACGAGCTCCTTGTTCCTTTGTACGATCTAATACGGCAATACTCCTAACACTAGCTGGCAGCACCTCTTCTAACATCTTAGTGGAGAACGGACGATATAAGTAAACCTTCACCAAGCCAACTTTTTCACCACGTTTCACTAATGTATTGATGGTCTCTGTAATCGTATCCGTAACCGAACCCATAGCGATGATAATTCGCTCTGCATCCTTAGCACCAACATAAACAAATGGAGCGTAAGTACGTCCTGTATAATCCGAAACTTTCTTCATATAAGAAACAACAATTTCAGAATTTGATCAAAGTGTGTATTTTGTGCTTCCGCTCTTGAAGAAAAATATCATCGTTTGTGTACCACCACGTACCACTGAATTTGCCTATGGATTCAACGCATGTTTACGGAATTCAGCTAGCTTTTCTTGATTCAGCAAAGACTTTAAAAATCATAATCCATGACTTCAATCTTATCGATTTCATGAAAGTACGAAACCGTCAAAGTACATCACCGGAGCACTTGCTTCCAACAGCAACGGCATAGGGCCACTCCAGCTAAAGTCCATACAATCCTGCACCGAATGAGAACACATTTGGATAATGCCCGTTTGACGAGGTTGCATAAACATCAGAGTGATCACCAAAAATACTTAATGTATGCGTTGCCAACGTACGAGCCGCTACATGAACAACCCCTGTAACATTTCCCCTTTTAATTTGTAAATATTCGGAATCATTAACAGCAATCCTTGCGAAGCTGTAAATGTAGTGGCTAAAGAACCAGCTTGTAAAAGCACCATGAATAACACCTGCCGCACCACCTTCGATTGCATTTCAACCGCTTTCACGATCACCAAAAATATTTTGACGATTAGTCGTTGACCAAAGCATCGACACTTTCCGCCATTGGTGATGATGGGGTAATGGGATAAATTCCAGCTACTTCTGTAAACGCATAGGGCAGCGTGCGCTGTGGCATGTATTCCCATCCATCACTTCGAATACTTTCTTATGTTCTGTACTCATTTTTGTCCTCCTTAATATGATTTTCATTATAGTCTTTTCCCTTTTGAAAATAAAATGCCATGGTGATACATTTCCTCAATATATTAAGAAAGATACAATATTTATATGAATCTTATTTTGCAATAGAAAATAGGCAAAAATAAAAACAGTCTCTCCTGAAACACTGTTTTTATACATTCTATTGTTATCTTCAACAATCCTTTGGCAGCACTGCGACCAGAAACAAAAATTTCAACAATGGCATTACCACCCTAAGGGTTACCACCATGAATTTCACCAGTTACTTCACCTGCCGCATATAAGCCCTTAATAGCCTTGCAGTCTTTTATCTAAGACATGGCGTTTTGCATCAACAACAATCCTCCCATGTGTGGTGTGTGGATGGAGCTAATAGACGTATTTTTAACTTAACACCATCTAAAGTATATGTTTCGGCTTAAACTTACCTTTCGCATCTTTCAGCTTTACCAATCAAATGGTCAGCCTGTCTTGGTTGGATTTAAATTCTTTTTCTGACCAGTCATCAAAGCCTTATCGTATTCTATGATTGTCTTCTTAACTTCTTCTGCATTAGTCTGTAATCCAAGTTGCTTAAATAAATCACCCAATTGATCCACTGTGCGAGGTGTATTGACGATTCTTAACATCACGATTCCGCAACGTAAGGTCGTCGTCCTTGGTGTACCATACGGATATGGTCCGGAATATGATGATTGTTATTCGCAATTTCGATGCCAGTAGTTCCATTCGAACCCTCAAAGCGAGATACCATGTCAAATTCACTAACGATGAAAACATCCCGTTCTCCTGTTTCATTCTACGAAAACGCTGCACGGTCTTCGGTTGACGTAGATGATAATTACCACAAACAGCCAAATTACCGTTATCTGCGAAATCAGCATCAGTGTGTATAACCCATACCAGTTAATTGTACTTCCCACTTTTGAGCCATATCAAACCACTGCCACTAAACTCGAACGATTGGTCGTCTTGGTAGAATCTGTCAACGCTCCATCTTTTCAATAAGTGTTTGTTTCTTTAACACGTTTAATATTAACCGCATGACCTCAGTGGTTAACACAACGCCCTTTTAGCGTGTGAAAATGACTTCTGTACCGTCATATTTTGTGCTTTGACACCGTTACTCTTCCATTTTCAACCATCAATTCAGTCGCTTTGGTGCGTAATAAAATCTTATTCTTATCATGGTTAGCCACTGTATTTTAATAATGTATTCTTCGTTGGTACAAATAGTACGTATTCCATACCGATTACCTTTCTTATTAGCACCATCTGGATCAGAAATTCCGTCCTTATTTAAATCCGATCCCAAGAAATCATTTTCACGATTCCATAAAGCCCCAACAATCGTAGGTTGAGTAGCGTTATCGAACATAGCCTGAGATTCTAACCATCCTTTTAACTCTTGACCACCATTTACGAATTGTGCTACCAATTCATAATTACCATAAATCCATTCTGTCTTCTTCGTTTGTCTTAATCCACCATAATAGGTTTGGAAGATATGTAAGTTGACCGTTGAAAACAATGGCAATTCCGTTTCAACCGTACCGGCATTTAGCTTAGAGTTGTGCCCAATCAATGTAAGCTTTAATTTCTTTCTTTAGAGCTTTTTAAAGGTCCTAAAGTATTCCTTATGAACACCAGCTTTCGATAATTCATGGATATCTCCTGCCACAAAATTTCGATCCTTAAAATGATTACCATCAAATTCTTTTTCATTCCAATTTAAAATCGTCTTGGAATCATAATATTCCCAGCGCTTGTTTTACTTTCTTATAGTCTTGCCTTTATAAATTTGCCACTTGTCGCATTTGGTTTGGCAGGATCCCATGCAAATACTTTTGCAGACCGATTGGAATTGTCACGGAAAGCCACGGTAGCCACCTATTTCCGCATTTTTCTTCCTAACCGCACACTGTTTCCCTCTTGTGCCCGACTGAACAGCGCTCAGCCATACCAGACTCCACCTGCCGACAATCACCGCATCATAAGTTTCTTCTATCTTTTGACCGGCTTTATGAACCACTTTATTTTTCTTAAAACCTTCTAAATCACCTTGCCTTTGCTTGTAGCCACATCCACTAGTGCATTTTTAAAACCAATTGACGTAAAAGTAGCTCCGAGACAACATCCCACCAGCTCCGTTGGCTTCCTTAGCCTCTTTCACTAAGTAATCAAAAGCTGGTTTACCAATATGAGCCGTTTCCTTGTTATCACTATATTGAATTTCCTTAATACCGTCTTTTTGCAAAAGTCACTTTTTAGACGAATGGATCCATTATAACCATTCCCTTGCCCAGTATAGTTCCTTCCGTATAAGTCACCCGGAACATTCTTATGTTCTGCCTTTTCACTCATGATCCATCGCTACCGGCTTTCTTTAAGGCATCATTGACTGCATCCATGATTCCCTTTGAAGTCATGGTCCCCTTTCGATACTGTATCCACTTTTGCCTTATTAGCCTTTTCAATAGCCTTTGGAATTTGTTCCAATGCCAGTTTTGCAATACTTTCCGTTTCTTTTTGATCCGTTATTTTGACTGATTCAATCTTATCTTTTGAAACAGTCACAGAGACTTTAATCTCTCCATTACGTCCTTTCCCCACTCCTTCATAGGTACCGGCTTTATACTTACCTCGGTTTGAACAACCAATAAGCGTTAAAGCAAGATAGAACTTAAAAACAGATTGATTTTCTTCTTCATATTTCCTCCCCGCATATCGCTATGCACATTCATCTTAGCAAAGCGCTTACATTGTGGCAATACCGCCCCTCTTTCTTGGTGACTTTTAAACCATATGTCTTTTTTTAATTCATCACTTATCCCATTACAGAAAACTCATCCATAGAACAAATTTTTACTCTGCTCTTTGTTGTTTCATGGTCTTCATGACAGCTTTGATTTGAGCTTCGCTTGGTTTGCGACCCATCTGCATGAACATAGCACGAATCATCTTTTCAGTCACAGGTGGATTTGCTTTCAATTGCTTTTCAAAAGCACGTCTTGTTGAGAAAAAGTCACTAAAGCTGACACAATAGCACCTACTAAAAAGCATTCCTAATGAACTAAAATTCTGGCATGTATTTTACCTCACTTTTTACTTGCTTATTCTATCTATTTTTCTCAGACTTTCAGTTCTTCACCTGATGAAATAGATCTTCATCCATCAAATGACGTTCTATAACGTGACGGATAAAACCACTGATCATGAGTGGCAAACTTCATCTTTCACTTTTAAACTTGGATAGCCTGTTCCTCTTTGTAGATAATCATCCGTCACAATGGAATATACTTTCTTATCTTCTAATTTTTCACCATTTACAAAAGATAACCATCCTTTTCCTGTACATTGGAACTAAAACTGAGAGTACCTAGCACCGTTCCTCTACGTCGGTCCTTTCCCGGATTGATGAATATGTTCTTCTATTTTTGGATAAACGATACGCTTCTAGAATATCTTCTCCCTTCAGTGAATACATGGTTGGTTCAATTTGGATGGAAATGTTTCCAACAGTGATTTTTGACTAACCGGTCGAAGCAAAGACTGATTAGCTTAATACCATGATGCATGATGAGCCAAATCCTGCCGCATAATCCTTCCATAAAAAGCCTCGCAGAAAAACGAATCAATTCACAGAATGAAATGGATCAAACTCCCAGCTCATCATAAATCCTCATTTCTCCGAATAGCATCCACCATTTAAAAACATCCCTTTTATTTTTCATCACGAGACTCTTTCCATCTTCCACATCAATTTGTTCACTTTTTACAAAGTGAATTCCATCTCAGAAACATCCAATGTTAATACATCCAAAGAGTTTCCCCCTTTACTACCTTGTAAATATTGATCCATTACAAATCTTTTTGATGCGAGTGACCACCCAAGATAAAATCAATTTCTTCAAACTCTTCCAAAAATTTCTTATCGACAAAATAGCCACTAACCGACAACCAAAAAGACAGAAATCGTATTGACCCTTTCTTTCAGTCAAAACTTTTTCTTAAACTCATAAAGGTTCTTGCTGCTTTAGATGATCCATCACCATAAAATGATTATATCCATTTTTCTTTTTAGCTCTTCGTTATAATGCGGTGTCAGCAATCACTAAAAATGGTTTGATTCGCTACTTTAAACAATTGACTGGAAGCCAGATAATGGCTGATCAAACTCATCACTAAATTAGCGGAAAGGTAGGAAATCTTCCGAATAGCTTCTTTCAAAAGAAGCTCCTAAATCAATTTCATTGTTTCCCGATAAGCTAAAACATCAGGATGACAAAGAGATAATAATTCCATAGCCATTTGGCCATGATCAACCGCCACCATTTTATGACTAATATCAATACTAATCTCCACTATCTAAATAAGGTCATTCTTCTTGACGTTGTTGTAAATAAACAATGCTTTTTCTAAAAAGAATAGTTACTATGATATGTCATTAGTATGAAAATATTTGAATTTTCATGATTCTATTCTAGCTAATTTTATCAAAATGAAAACCCTACAAAAAGAAAAATGCTTGTTTTTAAACACATAGCCAGAGGCTGATATGTTCCCTCTTATGTGAGGTGGGCATTCTTATTCCCTCTTTAGGATTCTTGAACGAAAAGCATTTCCAACACCGAGGTCTAATCAGAATTCCCTTATATCGAAATGTTAGAAAAATACAAATCCTCTGACAATTTTATTATAAAAGCTCACTGTTTGTTTTTACCAGTCTTTTAATTCTTTTTAATTGTGGTAAAATACATCACCTATACTTCCAAATCATTTTAATACATAAACACTATGAATTTAGCTAAAATGAAAGCCACCACCAATAAAACAGGAATAAAGATAATTCTTTTTAATGACCTCTATCACACCAGGTATATATTCGCTATCTTTTATACCTTTTGATTTTTAACTTCTTGCTATTACTGGTCCACTAAAATGTCCATGACTAGTCCATCAAAAGATATTCCAAGATTGAAGAAAAATATTTAATTGAATAACAACGCTTATTTAAAAATCATTGATTTTATTCCATGATCCAACCATTATGCAAACTTCCAAACATTAAAACAATAAACAAAAATAAAAATATCATCTTATTTCTTTTTGACTGTTTTATAATCTGTATAACAAATTCAACAACTTGATCTATAACGGTTTAGGATAAAAATACACGATATTAATCGCATTACCTCTAAATGAGTAAAAGCCACTAATAATGTGAATAATAAGCAATATAAAAACTACTTGTAGAAATAAGAGTCCATTTTAAAGATAGCCTCCTTTAGTGATCCTAATTTATTTTTAAAGATCCATCATTATTTAGGATTCTGAACCTTGTCTCCAACAATCCAAAAATCACACATATCATCACCTTTAGCTAATGTTTTATCCTCAATAATTTTGCTTTTTCTAGTTTTAATCGTAAGATGATCTAATTCGCAAAATATAGGAGCTATTTCTTCTAAGTGATGATCTTTAAAGAATTTAGCGATGGGACATTTTAGTAAAATAATAATAAAACACCATCTTGATGACTATCATCAAAATTAAATTTCCAAGTTTCCGGATACTCTTTGCGATGAGCTCTGCCCAATCAAATTCCGATGCATAAGCTCTTTAAATTTTTCTAGATCTTTTTGGATGATTATAATCTTTCCTGCCCATTAATTTTAACAATATGGGATCCGATAAAGTCATTCTCATGATTTCTTTCAAATCTTCAGAAGTTATTTTACATTTCATTTCCCTGCATAAAAGAAAAATAACGAGACAAAAATATAAATTAGAAGCCATAGGATTTTTAGTGCCAATATCATCCGCTTTATTTAGTAATTTTCTATATTCGACTTTTAGCATTTCTAACAATCAATTTTAACATCTTCATGACTATATTTTTGTTTTTAAAGCCCTTTTTATAAAAAGGAATCATCACAAACCAATATATGGGTTGATACTTTAACATGTCCACCTCTACATAACACTAAATTAATGGATAAGATTATCACTATTTCTACTATATCACTAATCAATTATGTTGACTATTTCCATAGTAAATACTATCAAAAATCTTAACTTTAGATTATGATTCTTCTTTATACAACCATTTTAGATCTGTGGAAAGACTCCTGATAAAAACAGAATCGGTATCTACTTTTCAAATTCAACAATGGATGGATACTTCTTTAATATCTATCTCTTTCTCATTTAACGTTCTGTGCATTGCATAACAGATACAAGATGTGAATTTATCTGTTTTGGTATCATTTCGTACTCTTAAATAACCATACACTTTTTATCACTATTTAATTGATAGTATTGATTAATTTCTTCCTTACGATACTTTTCCATCATATCAATAACTTCTTGATACTTGGAAAACTCATGAGTTGGAATACGAATATGTATGTTCCTTGTTCGATAGTCATCATTATTTATTTCGTAAATCAGTGTTTCTCCTACTTTTAATTGATATTGATCAGCCAGTCCAAATCCCTTGGTATGCATGCCCATAAAAGCGAAACCGAAACCGATAGCCATTGTCAAACAAATACAATCACTATGCTCGATAAAGCAATCTTTCGTCGATACACAAACATGGCGATCACATAAGCCAATAATAATAACAATAACGATAAAACGATCAAAAATCTTTCCATTTTCCAATATTGAAAAGCCAACGCAAACATCAATCCCCCTAAATACACATGAATGATCAATGGATACGCCATCGGATCATTGGATACCAACTCTGCGTTTTCAGCTGATCGACAAACGAAATAACGACGCTAAGCAATGAGTGCCACAAGACCATACATCACCAGCAAAGATAGTCGTAAACCAAGCCGGATAAAAATCATAAATAGATCCACAGTCATAAAACTCTTAGATAATCATTTATAATCATCATAACCGGTGAGAACAACAGATGTACTTCTCTAACCAACCGACTCCCCAATCACCTTGACCTGCAATAATGGATGACGTAAACGATTTTTCCAAGAATAAAACAATGAAAAATATAAAGAAATAGGCGATCGTCATTATAATACCGTCAAACACATTATTAGCCACTAGAAAAACTAAGCTATTGACTAGCAATAATACCCCCAATAGCTACGCCATATAAAGGATCAATAATGGCCATTTTGCAAAAACCAGCGTTCATCAAAATATGAGCCAATGCGGTTACTCCAAGCCAGTTCATTAACACAAAGACCAAGCAAAACCAATGGTGCTTACTAATATAGTTCTTCGATTCAATGGTAATGCAAAAATACTGATCAGAGCTTCTTCGCCTTTGATATACTGAAAACAAAATAGCCGGTAAAACAAAACATAATATTAAGAGATAAAGATAAAGCAACTGTCACAATGGTTTTCAAACGCAATACTCCGTCTTCCATATCAGATAAAACAGGCGTAAAAATCGCAGAAAACAAGTGTCAAGAAATTCAAAAGTATGGATTGATAAAGATACTTAAAATAAGTTTACTCATCTAAACTTCCTCAACTTTTCTAATTCATAAATAAACAATTCTTCAAAAATTCACCAGTAATACGTCTAATAACAGTGGATTTGAAAGTATATAGTTTTTCTTGAACTTCTCTTGTTTCCCGAATCACCAATTGATAGACCCTTCCTGCTTTTTCAAAATGAAGCACGTCAAATCTTTGAAATTTGATCTTGTTAATTCCTGTTCCAAAAAGCAATTTTGATATTTATATAAGTCATCTTTAGATTCCAACAAGTCCCTGTCCGAAGAATTTGCCCTTTTTCCAAAAATTCCAAAGAATCACAAATATCCTCAATTCTTTTTAAACTATGAGAAGAAATCAAAACCGTCAATTGTTCGCTTTCCACCAATTCGGCTAATACTTTTTAAACTTCAAACGGATCGATGGTTCTAATCCGTCGCGCCTCATCCAACAATAACAATTTCAGGTTGAACTGCCAAAGCGAACAACAAAACCACTCTTCTCTTATTTCCTTTGGATAAAAGTAGAGATAGTCATTTTTCATCCAACTCAAACATCTTTAAAAAGCGCTGGTAATTCTCCTTTGAAAAAGAATATAAGTTCTCATAAAAACACCTTTGACTACCTACCGTCGATCCTGTTGGAAAATATAAATCATCCGATACAAAGGCAATCTTCTTACGGACAGTCGCATCTAAATAGCTGTCTTGTCCATCAAAAAGAATTTCTCCTCTATCCAGTCGATACACCCCGGCAATTGATCAGTAATGTGGATTTCCCAGCACCATTAATCCCCACCAAACCAAAGATGGAACCGGATGGAATCACCAAATCTAAATCACACCAAGACTTTTTGAACCAAAGATTTGGTCCCTTTTTATTTCAAACATTCTTTTCCTCCTATATAGTTTTTGAATGATCCTTCTAACTGTTCTCTGTTTCATACCATTTTTGAAACGGTCTTAGAAAAATTTAGTTTCCTTTCTAAACTTTGTTGAACATTAATTTTGGCGACATAGACACCTTTTTGGGAACATTGTACACAAAACCTTGTTTTTCCAACTCACTATAGGCTTTCATCACAGTATTGGGATTAATGCCGTTATCTTAAAACTAATTGACGAATTGATGGTAAACGATCTTCTTCTTTCCAAAATACCGACTTCGATAAATCAGATCATTTGGTTTTTAATTTGTTCTTGAAGAGGTATCTTAGATTGTAGATTTAATAAAAACATGTACCTCCATCTGTATTATCTGTACTATCTGTATTAAATATATAGTACAGATGATTTTCCGTCAACTAAAACACCTGAGGTGTTTTTAAGATAGTCTACTTTTTGATTTCAATACCAACACATTCAATTGTTCAGTCTCTACTTTATTCGGACTCTGAGACATCAAATCCATTGAAGATTCGTTGTTGGAAAAGCGACAACATCACGAATATTATCCGTATTAGCCAAACACATAATCAATCTTTCTAAACCAATTCCCACTCCACCATGAGGAGCACCATATTGAAAGACTTCTAAGAAAAAACCGAATTTCTCTTTAGCTTGTTCAAAGGTCAGACCGATAGACTCAAACACTTTTTCTTGCACCTCTTGGCTATGAATACGAAATAGAACAGATAATAACTCATAACCGTTTAATACTAAGTCATAAGCACGAGGCAAAACACGCTGCGGATCACTCACCAGATATGGTATATCTTTTTCACGAATAGCGGTAAATGGATGGTGCGTTGCGACCCACCCTTTCCTCTTCTGAATATTCAAACATCGAAATCGGTCACCCAAGCAAAATGATAGTTTTCTCCTTCCCGGAATTGAGTTTAATTCCTTAGCCAAAACAGCACGTAAAGCTCCTAGAGCACTTAAAAAGTACGATTTTTAATCCGAAATCAAAAAGGACAAACCATTATTTTGAACCTGTAATTTTTCATCTAAATGCTTTAATTCTTCCTCACTCATGACTTTGCGAATAGAACCAGTATAGCTACCATTTTCCTTTTTAAATAAGCTAATGCTTGAACTCAAAACCATGTTTCACAAAATCTTGAAGTTGATCCAATGCCTTACGAGAATATTGATTCGCCGCATTTTCAAAGTATAAAGCACCAATGGTTTCCTGTCCTTTAACCCTTCTTGAAAAGCCTACAAATTCAGATTTTTCAAAAATTTTTCATATTTTGAATTTCATTTCCAAAACGTAAATCAGTTTATCTGAACCATAGCGATCAAACTATCTAAGTATGGAATTCTCTCAAAAGGTGTCTTTAATTCGATTCCTTTCGTTTCTTTCCAAATGGCTTTCATCAACTTTTCAACCACTGTAAAAATATCTTCTTCATCCGCAAAGCTCATTTCAATATCAATTTGATTAAATTCCGGTTGACGATCAGCTCTTAAATCTTCATCTCGATAACAACGGGCAATTTGATAGTACTTATCAATCCGGCAATCATACATAGTTGTTTATAAATTTGTGGAGATTGAGGTAAAGCCAAAATTTTTCCCGGATAAATACGAGATGGAACCAAATAGTCACGAGCTCCTTCTGGTGTGGATCTGGCTAAAGTCGGTGTATCTATTTCTAAGAAACCTTGTTCTTCCAAAGATCTTCTAGCCGCTGATTTTACTTTTGCCCGTAACCATAAGTTCTTTTGCAAAACAGGTCTTCTTAAATCCAAATAACGATATTGAAGTCGTGTTTCTTCTAAAGATTCGCTATCATCTTTGATTGGAAAAGGCGTTGTTTTAGAACGATTTAAAACCACCATCTTTGAAACCAGAACTTCAATATCGCCTGTCTCTAATTTTGGATTGGATCCTTCCGAAGAGCCACCTTTCCTTCTACTTGTAAAACATACTCACTACGAATCTCTTTTGCTTCGGAATATCTTCTTCTTGAATTACCAATTGAACTAAACCAGAACGATCTCTTAAATCCACAAAGATCATAGATCCAAAGTTCCTTCTTGTATTGAACCAACCGACCAGCTGAACTAGCTGACCGATGTCTTCTTTTCTTAAACTGCCGTTTTCTCGATTTCTAAGCATTGTCCTTATCCCAGCTTTTCCTAATTGTTTTATTAATTCTTGACGAGACGATGGTCCTTGTGTCTTATCACTTGTCCGTTTGACATTGACCTGGCCATTTTTACTTCATCTTCCCGAGAATGATAACATACTTCACTTCATGACGATCAGCCGACTTAAATTGTGACTTAAGAGATCTCGGTAATAAATTTGCCTCTACACTAAACCCATTCGCTCTTAATTCCTGTGCCATCTTTAAAACTTCTAAACTAACATCTCCTAACCCAATTACATAAGCATCACAAGTGATATCCTTGCCAAAATCGAATCCTTCATCACTAGCTAAAGAAATTAACCTTTCCATACCAATCGCAAACCCAATGCCCGACATATCAGGGCCACCATAATACTCCACAAAGTGAGTCGTGGCGCCCTCCTGCAAAAATCGTTGCTTGAGCTCCACTGTCTGGTCAGTGGAAACCACTTCAAAGACAGTGTGTGTGTAATAATCCAAGCCACGAACCAAGTGATCATCTACTTCATAGGGAATTCCTAAAGCATCCAAAGCTGCTAATACACGACTGAAATATTCTCTAGACGCTTCATTTAAAGAATCGACTAAACGAGGTGCTTTATGTAGCAATCTTGATCATGGTCAATTTACAATCTAAAATACGAAGCGATTTTGTTCATAACGACGACAACAATCAGAACACAACTCCTCTAAATGTGGTTGGAAATGTTTTCAAGGCTTGACGATAATTTGCCCTTGACTCATCATCCTCCTAATGTGTTGATTAAAACTTTAATGGATGAGGATGCCCATTTGTTTCACAAGATCATACCCCAAAAGCAATCGTTTCCGCATCTAATTCAGGTGACTTAGCCTCAATATTTTTCAATTCCAAATTGAGTGAATTGCCGTTGTCTTCCTTTTTGCGGTCTCTCATGACGAAACATAGCTCTAAATAATACAAACGCACCAGTAATTCCATCGATCCATAAAAGCTTATGTTGATCAAAGGAACGAATGACGCCCGCCGTCCCTTCTGGTCTTAAAGGTATATGAATCTTTTTCCCATATCGAAAAGTGTACATTTCTTTATTCACCATATCAGAAGAATCATTTTCTCGTTTGAAAACCTTGGTTTCTTCAAAATAGGGTTCGAATTTCTTGATAGCGATATTTCTTGGTTATCTGCCGAATCACTTTTTCTACATAGTGCCATCGTTTCATCTCTTGTGGCAAAATATCATAAGTTCCTCTTGGTGTTTGATAGCTCATAACTTCATCCTTTCTTATTTCAAAAAGCGTCCTTGTAAAAAGGACGCTTTCGTATAATACCACCTTTATTCATGAATGATCATTGTCCTTGCCAACCTGTAACGCAGTATCACGTATTTTCCTACTCTTTTCAGAAAATCTTCTCCGGAGTGTCCTGAATAAGTTCACCGTCAATGCTTTCACCATCTCATTGTCGCTAAATCGGTTTCCTTATTTTTTCTCCTTCTTTGAATTATCTCTGTTATTATACACTATTTTTAATGTGACAAACTACTTCATGTTCCTTACCATCAATGGATCCATTTAATGAATCGTTCTTTCCACTGATGTGATAGAGTCAATTTACGAATATTAGCCGATTAAATTTTTCTAGTTGTTCTAAATTTTTCACCCTCACCGACATCGCAAAGCTGGCCGTTAATGTCTCATGATTGGTGACCGCATTAATAGCTTCTAAAGTCAATCGACATTGAGAAACAATCGTCACAATATCTGTTAGTAAGAAATTACGATCGCTTGCAATCACCAACAAATCCGTTTGATAGGTTTGATCTTCCATATGCTCTTTCCAATAAACATCAATTAAAATGAGCTCCTTTATGATTCGCATTAGGGCAAAGAAGAACGATGCCATGACCCCATCCGTCTTGGTGATATGACCCACGATAGCATCGCCATATACCGGTAAACAACAATGCGCAAAGACATTTTAATGGAATCAATTCCCAGTACAACCAAAGCCCGATTTTGAAACTCTTTTTACAGACGATCTATTTAAAGAACGTGATAAATTCAAATCCTCCGCTACTCTAGACTCTTTGATTCGTTAACCGCTCCGCTGCAAAGCCGATGTTGATATTCCTGAGTCGCAATACCAGCATCAATTCTGTGTAATTTGAAGCCCGAACAGATTACAGAGTTCAAATAGGTTTATTCTTATCCATATATTCCTTCGGATCGAAAACCTCGTTTTCTAAGTTCTTCACTCAACTCTTTTTCGCCATCCGGAACACGTTCTTCTTTTAATTAGGATTCTTTCTTTAAAAAATATGCCTTAATCTTATTCTTAGCCTGATTCGTCTTTACACGTTCAGCCAATCCTCTGAAGGACCCGTCCCTTTTTGTGTACGAATATGGACGCATCCCTGTATGAAGAGGAGTATTCAAAGGAACCATAAGCGTCATTGACAATCGCTCCTACCGTTGTATGACCAACATCTGTATGAATCCGATATGCAAAATCCAATGGTGTCGCTCCACTTGGTAAATCAATAACCCTTCCTTTTGGTGTCATAACATAAACATTCGCTTCAAAGATATCTTTTTGCAGGTTCCATACTACTCACAAAGGGCTTGCATTTTTCCTCTGAATAAATCAAAGTCTCTAAACCAAGATAATTTCGCCTCAATTTCTTTATTTGCGGTATGTTTATCATACTTCATTTCCCTCTTTATAACGCCAATGAGCCGCAATCCCTCTTTCACTGCAATCGCATCCATTTCTTCTGTTCAATTTGCGCTTCAAAAATCTTTCCTGAATCACCAATGATCGTCGTATGCAGGACTGATCATATTGAGGCTTTGGAACAGCGATATAATCTTTCAAACGCAGGAATCGGCTTATAGTTGCGTAGAATATAACCCAATATTTCATAACAATTCAACTCTGTCTTTGTCACAATACAGAATCGCTTAATAAATCTAAAAATTTCATCAGCGCTTATTCTTTTTCTTCATCTTACGATAGATGGAATATAAGTGCTTTGAGCGACCATAAATACGAGAATTCCAAATGAGTTTTCTCTTAAAAACAGTTGATATCTTGAATCATCACATTTACATTATGATCCCGTTCGGTTTTCTTAGCTTCCACTAAATGAGCAATACGGTAATATTCCTCCCGATTCAAATAATAAAAACTCAAATCTTCCAATTCATTTTTAATGGTCGAAATACCTAAACGATGAGCAATAGGCGTATACACATCCAACGTTTCTGAGGCAATTCGTTTTTGGCTGGCTTCGGGCTGAAATTGAAGCGTACGCATATTATGAAGACGATCACAAAGTTTAATTAAAATAACGCGAATATCTCTTGCCATCGCAATAAAAATTTTACGATGATTGGCCGCCTGGTATTCGGATCATCTTTACCTTTGTATTCAAAGTACCAATTTTGGTCACGAACTCCACCAAAGAAGCGACTTCTTCCAAAAATCTTTGGCTAAGTTTTCTTCAAAATACCGCAATCCTCAATCACATCATGTAAAAAACCGGCACTAATCGTCTATGGATCCACTCGCAATGTTGCCAAAATATAAGCCACATTAGCCAAGTGAAAAAAATAAGGTTCGCCACTCTTACGAAATTGACCAGCATGCTTTTCCAACGCATAATTCGCCACTTTTTCAATTAAAGAGGTTACTTCTTGATGAATGTATGTTTGAGCTTCCTTTTAAAACATCCGATATGCCCGGATTATTCATGATTTGTTTCATCTTTTCTCCCCTCCTTCCAATAAAGCAGCGAATCATCGCTGCTTTCAGATGATGGTCACTTAATTCCACCATACTAAAGACATTATAGTCTTCTAACATTTTCTTCCCTTCCATACCGTTCCCATATAATTCAACGATAAAGCGCAACCCGGCTACCACGCCCCTAATTCTTCCACCATTTCACAGATTAGCTGCTTCGCCGTACCACCGGTGGCTAATAAAGTCATCCACGATTCAAAACACGTTGACCCGGTTTAATGGCATCCTTGTATAAACACTTCATTAGATCCATATTCCAAAGAATACTCCTTAGAGATCGTTTCTCGAGGGCAATTTACCAGGTTTACGCACGGGCGCAGCCCAAGCCCATTTTGAACCGCTAATGGACAACCAAAGATAAATCCCCGACTTTCCGGCCTACAATTATATCTGCTTTTACTTTTCTAGCATAAACTTCTAATTGGTTGGTACTTCTTTAAAAGCTTCTCCATTTTGAATTAATGGCGTCACATCTCTAAATAAAATTCCTTACTTGGAAAAATTTGGAATAGCAGGATATAATCAGCTAAATTTAATACCATAATAATCTCCTTTTTTAAAACGCAATTGTATTATATCATTCTCACCATAAATCTTCGATAATCATTTTGGATTTTCTCTTGATTTCGAAAAATTCATCGAAAGTGTCCCTATAAAGTTCGTTGCCTTTGAATCTGCTTGGATTCCTTTATTGGCATAAAGAACAGCTTCCACTTTTTCTCCATTCACTTCAAACTCATATTTTTGCATTGAAGGATAGTTTCTAAATACAATCTGACTTGGATGTTCAATCCGACAAACGGATTTTTCCATTCACTGGATACGGTTTCCAGCTTCATAAGTGATTGAACCGCTTGAAAGCTAAAATCTTCAGTTTCTATCCATAAAGCTTCTTTGCCAACCTCTTGGTTAACTGCCAGTTGAATTTCTGCCACATAATTTTCAAATGCTGAAAAATTTTCTTCTAGAACACTCAAACCACAAGCTTGTTCATGACTACCAAAGGCTTCATAAAATTCAAAATCCTTTAACGCTTCAAATAAATTCACACCTGGGATGGATCGACCACTACCTTTGATCATATCTCCATCTGTTTTCGTCAACACCAAACAAGGACGGTTGATTTTTATTGGTGATTCGACCGAGCAATTAAACCACAAACCCCCTCTAATAAGTCCGGATCATATAAAACTTCAATGGCTGATCTTGTACTTTTCTTCCAACTCTTTAGCTTTAATTTGGGATACTTTTTCTTTCTTGATTAATATGATCAATTTGTTTTGGCCATTTTTATTTGAGCTTCTTCATTTCTTGTTAATAAATACAACACCAATTGATTCACATTGGCTAAATAGCTCATTCTGCCCCAAACTATTCAACTTTGGAATGATCGAAAACTGGATGGTTTGTACATTGATTTGGTTCCCTTTAGGGCACCAACTTTTTTATAAAGCAGGCATAGCCTTCTTGTAAATATTGAACCGCTTTTTGAATCAAGGGACGGGTTTGTGCAAACGGAGGCATCACATCTCCCAACGCCGCCACTCCAGCCAACACAATCATTTCTTTCACTTCCCCAATCAAGTAATAAGAAATCTGTAAAAGCAACTCCGGCACCGGAAAAATAGCGATATTCCTTTTCCATCAAATCAGGATGAACCCAAAAATATCCACAGGCACCGGTTCTTCTATTTGATGATGATCACTGACAATCACTTCTATCCCCAACTCTTTCGCTTTTTCAATCGCCGCAAAAGCTTTTTACTCCATTATCAACCGTGATAATCAATGAATAACCTTTTTCTTTTGCTAATTCAACGGTATGGACTTGTAATCCATAGCCTTCCTTAACCCGATCGGGAATATAGTAACCGTTTAAAATGCCATATTGATCTAAGCTATATTTCATAATAGCCGTCGAGCAAACCCCATCACAATCATAATCGCCAGCGATCAATACCTTTCTTTATTTTCCTTAGCTTTCTTTCGAAACGCTGAACTCCATTTTAAAAACACAAGCAGCCTTGGAATACACGATCTGTCTAGGAGACGATAAAAACTTCATGAATCTTCTCCTTATCCTGACTAACCATGCTAATAATTTTTCCCACTAAATTGTCCACCGGATATGGATTTTTGTTCAATGATCCTTTTATGCCACATCATCTTTCACCATATTTTTAAATTGACAACCTCGATCTTCAAAAATTCTTAAATGAATCATAAGAAGAGGCCGCTGGGGATAATAAGACCATTTTCCCTCTTTCTGTGATTCTTTTAGCTAAACAAACCGCTTCTTTCAATGTTTCGACAAAATAGAAATTCTTTTCTCTCTTTCCCAGTTCCGACAAGATTCTTCTGCCGGTCGCATACATGAAAATATAATGATGGTTTGGATGTTTTTGGATATAATCTTCCAATTCCTGATATCCAATTCCTCGATCCATACCACCAATCAAAACCGTCTGAACGAAAGGAAGACTTTCCATCGCTTGTATGCACGATTGACCAATGGTTGAAATAGAGTCATTCACATAATGAATTCCTTGGTATATTCCCACATACTCTAAACGATGTTCTAAAGGTTCAAACACTTCCAAACCCTTTTGAATGCCTTTTTCACTGATTCCTAGTTTCATGGCAATAGCGACCGCTATCGCCATATTTTATTCATTATGATAACCAATCAATTTTGTCTTGGGAATGATCAATTGTCCCAATGGATTAAAAAATACCCATCTTTCACAAAGACTTCTTTTTCAAGATACCAGGCTGTTTTCCGGTTTTGGTAAAAAGAGGTAGATTCATAGAGCACAATCGCTAAATCATTGTCTTGTTGATAACTATAAATATGAGATTTCGCTAAGCCATACTTTTTCAAAGCTACCATAATGATCCAAATGTTCCTCATATAAGTTTAATAAAACCGCTATATATGGTGATACACGAGTATATTCCATTTGATGACAAGACAATTCAAAGACGGCCAATGCGCCATCCTCCATTGCCCCCTATTTCCTCAAAAACAAAGGCTTCCCAATATTCCCCACTAAAAACAACTTTTTCTCTTGTTTCAATAAAGAATATACCAAAGAACTGGTAGTACTTTTTCCCTTGGTACCTGTAATACCAATCACTTGATTCGATACATTTTAATAAACAATTCACTTTTGAGAACTAATGGTTTCTAATTCTTGTTCTGCTTTTTAATACGATGCCCGGTGCTTTTTAAGATATAGTCAAAATCATGTAAACAAACTTCTTCAATCGTTTTTAAATCTGCTCCCGGATAACTTTTTGGAAAGCTAAAGGAATCTTTTTCGATCGATCAAAATCAATCTTTTGTTCAGGAAATAGACGATGTAAAAATGATAGGAAAGATTCTCCTCTTTTCCAAGACCCCATATCGCTATTATCTTTCAACAAAAGTTTTCCAATTATCCAACATAGTGATTCTCCTTTCATCTATTGCTGACACTCAATCAAAGAAGTCGTAAAATCAAATGATCTTACGACTTTTTATTATTTTTAAGCATTAATACCGGAATCGTGTATTCATCCAAGTGTTCTTTTTCAATTTCTTTCTTTTTCTGATTCTTTTCTTTTTGGTTTATAGTGCGTACGAAGGTAATACCACAAAAATCGGTGAAACAAAAAAATGGAAGAGAAAGTACCGGCTACCAATCCCACCAGCATCGCGAAGATAAATGTAAAGATAGCCTGGCTTCCCAAAAAAATAATAGAATAATAACTGGCACAATGGTTGTAAAAGAAGAATTTAAGGCTTCTTTAATCGTTGCATCAATCGCATCATTCACCACCACTTTATAGTCGATATTTTCCCTTATTTTTACGAAGTTCATCTGTTCCCGAATGCGGTCAAATACAATAATCGAGTTATTGATGGAATAACCGATAATGGTCAATAGAACTGAAATCAACTCAATATTCACTTCTAAACGTAAAATACCAAAGACAGCCAACATAATCAAAAACATCGTGAACCAAAGCTACAATACAAGATAAAGCATAATCCCATTCATAGCGTATCGTCACATAAGCCATCATCGCAATCCAGGCAACCATTGTTAAAATAAACGCATTCTGTACTAAGTCTTTACCAACCACCGGTGTCACCACATTATCTCCCGGTTCTTGACCATATACTTCCTTCAAGCTCTTCTTCACCTTTGATAATTCTTCTGTAGAAATAGCCTGTTTGGTGGTCGCATAGACGGTTTTATCTCCGGAAGCTTGGAACGAATAATTTTTTAAACCAATCTTTTCAAATTCCTTTTGCACATCCATGGTTGTGATCTTTTTATTGGACGTGATGGTTAATTTCATTCCAGCACTAAAATCAATCCCCAAATTCAAGAAACCAGTTCCCTTAAATTGATTGAAAATACCTAAACCTAAGAAAATGGCGATCGTCACGATAGCTGTACGAATTAAGTATTTTGCTTTATCAACATAGTTCACATGATGTGTGCCGGTATAAAATTGTTTCTCTCCTTTGGTCACATCTGGGATTTGGTTCGGTTTAACGGCAAACCATGCCGGATGTCCATCGCAAATACCGGACTTGATTAAAAGATCCAATAAAATCTTAGATAAACCAACATTTTAAGATCAATGTCATAAAGACAGTAATTATCAACATCGTCGCAAAACCTTTGACTGTGCCAGATCCCCAAATGTACATGATTAACGCTGCAATCAAGGTTGTAAATTGAGCGTCAAAGACAGCCGCAAAAGATAATTTTTGTCCTTCACGAACCGCTGATCGAATGGATTTTCCGGCATACATCTCCTGACGAATTCGTTCATAATTCACAATATTAGCATCCACCGTCATCCCAATACCAAGCACCAAAGCTCCAATACCTGACAACGTGAAAGTAGCCCCCATTAATGCATAGATACCAAAAACAGCCCAAACATAAGACACCAACATAATGGAAAGCAACGATACCCAGCAAACGGTATACAGCTATCATAAATAACATAACAACGCCAACCCCGATCATGCCGGCAAAAGCTGTTTTACTAAGTGCATCTTGACCATACGCCGCCGAAACAACGTTTGAAGAAATTTCTGTCAATTTCACCGGTAAAGAACCGGAGTTGATTAAATTCGCTAAAGTACGAGCACTTTCTTCTGTAAAGTTTCCTTGAATGATCGAATCTCCTGATAAAAGCTTGATTAACAGAAGCTGCCGAAACATATTTGGTTCCTTTCCTTGTGCCTTTTTCTGTGATTCTACTTGGTAGGAATCTCCCTACTATAGTCCAACCAAATGACCATAACATTTTGACCATTCTTTTTTGCGGCAATTTCTCGTGTAATTGCTCGGAATTTTGCAGTATCTTTGACTTTAAAAAGAAACCACCGGTTCCCCACTTTGATAAGCTAAAGGCGCCTCCCTCTTGCAAGATAGAAGAATCAGCTAATTCTTTATCATTAACATCTCGGAAAGTTAGTTTTGCGGTTGTCCCGATTAACTTACGAGCCGTATTAAGATCTTTCGCGCCTGCTAATTGAACACGCACACGATTATTCCCTTCCACACTAATTTGAGGCTCATTTGCCCTAAGACATTAACACGCTTACTAATACTCTTAATCACCGATGGCATATCCACCGCTTTTCCTTTTTGAAGCGGCTCAATCTGATAAAGGATTTCAAAACCACCCTGTAAGTCAAGACCAAGGTTAATACGACGAATAATCGTCTGATAAGTTGTAGCAGCTAGCACAATCAAAAGAGTCACGATTAACCCTGAATACTCCTAAGCTTTTATTTTTTAATTTTTCTTCTTTTCTTTAGCATCTTATCCTCAATCATTTTCTGAAAAAAATCGGCACAGAGGCATCTTTGCCCCCTCACGAATAGCTTGATTTGATAAAAAGCGAATGATATCACGCGATTCTATCTTCCAAATCGTATCTACCGCTTCTGTTAAACTATCATTTGTTCCGTTTTTCCAAATAAACAAAGTCAAATAGTCTTCTAAATCACTATAACTAAGAGTCGGAATTTGTGTTCTTTTCATCTGTTGTAATTTTAAAACCATCGCCATTTGAACTGATGGATGATTTTACATCAAAGACATCTTTGTTCATTCTTCCTCCCCAGTTTGAAAAATTATACCAGAGCTCTATAATAGAGCTTTTTAATGAATTAACAACCACAATCCCATCATAGCAAACATAAATTCCAACAACCAGAACAAATAAACCACTTGAACTTCCTTCAATCCCCAAATCTTAAAACTATAGTGAATGGGGGTATAAGGAAATACACGACGATGACATAATTTCACTGATCCAATTTGAATCATGACACTTAAGGCTTCCAATACCGGAATTCCGGCAATCAGAATAAAAAGCCCATTCGGTATGTGTAATAAAAGGCAATGGTTGCTAAAGACCCTCCTAAAGCCAAAGAGCCTGTATCTCCCATAAATACTTTTGCTGGCTTATGATTGAAAAACAGATAGCCAAATAAAGCTCCCATCATAGCGGCACAAAAGATAGCGATCACTGGTAACTGTTTTTGTACTGCATAGATAAAATAAGCCAGAAAGGCAATCAAACTAACTCCACCTGCCAGACCATCCATTCCATCAGTTAAATTGACCGCATTGGTAGAACCCATAAACATCAATAAAGTAATACTCAAAAAAAACAAATACCCTATCCATGAAGATCCCTTTAAATAATCCAATCCATTCAAACAAGAAAGAAGGATGATCATGACTAAAGCCAACACCGCTTCAATGGCCAAGCGAGTCCTTGCTTTCAAACCGACATTATTTCTTTTCAAAACAATCGTCATATCATCCACAAATCCAATCATTCCAAAACCGATCACCCTAGTATCAGCATCCATAATGTCAGGTCTTTTTTACCGGCTGAAAAAACTAACGTAACCACAACGACCACCAGATTAAATAATAAGCCTCCCATAATCGGGGTTCCTGTTTTCTTTTCTAAGGCATATTCAGATTCCGTTTGTTGAATAGATACTTTCTTTAAATACTGAATGAATTTTGGCATCAAAACCAAAACCAATGCACTACTTAAGTAAAAAGCCATCGCAAATAAGATGAAGCATCGTTATAGCCACGATCAGACAAACCCTAAGAGATAAATACCCATCTGAACATATATTTTTCTTCATTCTATTCTTCTCCTTACGTTTCCCCAGCTGGACTTCTATCTTATCATTTTTATGCACCACTGTATTAGGTGGAATAGATTGTTTTAACACAACTCCATTTCCCTTGATTTCAAAGTTAAATCCCGTCGCCTGTTTCAACGATTCAATTTCTTTGCGAGACCAGCCCCTTAAATCCGGCAATTTAAACTGATTCTTATCCATCACTAAGAAAACTTTTTCAGAAGACCACACACGACGAGAAGCTAGTGGATACTGGCTAATCACCGATTGTCCTTTCCCTAACACAAACACATTTGTCTTAGTGGCTTCCAACTGATTCTTAGCATAACTTAAAGAATGATTCACTACATTTGGCATCTTGGATTGAACCAATTGCTTATCGCTATCCTTTTGATTAGTGGATTTGGTGGTTTTACCTCCAAAGCCATAAGTCATCAGCGATTTTTCTTAAAAAGCTTTTTGTGGTTCAACCGTTACATGAGCATTCAAATTATCAGGTCCTTTGAAAGCATAATAAACAAGCACTTTTGGATTTTCAGCCGGCATGGCACATATAAAAGATGAAATTGTCTTTCCTGTATTATAACTACCCTTTTCAGCCACTTCAGTTGTTCCTGTTTTACCCAGTAATTTCACATTTGGAATGCGATAGAACTTAGCCGATCCATCTTTGTCATTTACCACTTTTGTCATTACCTTTTGAATCCGTTTGGCTGTCTCAGGCGTAATTGGTTGACCAACCACCGTCTTTTTGGATTGATAAATCACCCGTGAAGCATCATAAGGATCTTTAATAGACTCTACAAAATAAGGCTTCACCAGCTTTCCATTTCCGTTAAAAGCCGTATAGCTTTGCATTAATTGAATCAAAGTCACTGTAGACCCTTGACCAAAAGATAAAGAAACCTTATCTCCTGGATAATTAAAATTTAGGCTTATAGCTGCTTCCGGAAGACCGTCAGTATCGACATTTTGAAAGAAGCGAAAATTCTTTAAGTATTTCAAATAAGTATTCGGCGTTATATGTTCCGTTAGAATCGTTGCGGCAATTGTATTCAGTGAATGAACCAATCCGGAATCTAAACTTTGACTACCCCATTGATGACGACGAGCATTATAAATACAACCATAACTCTTACTTTCGCCCTGTACGAACCGGATTATTTTTCCGATCCGATGTATAGCACCATTTATTTCCCTCAGCCTCACCGTCATAGTTTACCTTCATTCATAGCGGCAGCCCAAGTAAACGACTTCATAGTAGAACCCGGCTCATACGGCATTTGCGTACCAAGATTTGAATACTCTTTAATATTTTCAAGCGTATTTGGATTAAAGGAATTCGATTGCCCCATGCAATCACTCTACCGAGTATCAATTTCCATTGCGGCTGCCCAAACGGATTCCGCCTTCATATTTTTAAGCGTTGCCCTCATGGACTCTTCTAAAGGTATTTTTGGATACCGGAATCTAAAGTCAAGGTCACATTATTTCCATTAACCGGCGGTTTGGATTCTTGTTTCATGCCCGGTAAAACATAGCCGTTTTTATCTCTTTGTTCAACAATAGAGACCGTTTTTCCAGTGAGATATTCATTCAAATACAATTCCAACCCCATTTTACCGATCGTATTACCTTTTTCATTCACCTGTCGCATAGCCAATTAAATTCGACGCAAATTGACTATTTGGATACACCCGTTTAATCGAATCGGTAAATTCAATACCAGGAAGTTTCGCTTCTTCAATTTTTCTTTCGTTGCCTTGCTAAATTTCGTCCCTTACTGCCTAATTCAGTTTGATATTTTTTTCTGACTTAATTTTTTAATCAATTCTTTTTGGGAATTCCTAAAATAGGACTTAAGACTTCTGCTGTCCGTTCTTTATCTTTGACATAAGCCGGTTTTCCATCACCTGTCAATCGCTTTTCGCTTAAGATACAAACAATATTATAAGTACGATTATCTTGTGCAATGACATTACCATTACGATCATAAATCACACCTCGAAGAGCTTGTTCTGTCTTGGTGACGACATTAGCTGTTTCAACATACGGTTTTAGATCTGTTTTGGAACGCATATGATATTGTCTAAGACTCACTTGGAAAACGGAATAAACTAAAAGAAAAAAAACAAGAGCTGAAACCACTAAAATTTTTCCGCTTTCTGCTATCATTCTTTTTTTCGCCATAATTATTCTCCCACTTTGGTGTTAGGAGTTGGAACCGTTGTAATATTTCCTTGATTACGCTTCATCCCATTTTTACTGGCAATTTTATTGATACGATCAGCCACCAATAACTTTTGTGTTTCCACTGCAATAGCATTATTTTGCAGTTCAAGGCAGCTGTTTCTGATTTCACTTTTTGCACTTGCGTTGCCAAAGCATTATTGACATTACTCAAGAACAAAGACGAGATTAAATATAGGATAAACATCACAACAGATATCATGACATATATTCCATCGAAATTTCTTTTTATTTTTTTCTGGTTTTTAACAAGACGTAGCCCATATTCCTTTGTCCTTTTCTCTATTACTCTTAATTTCGCACTGTGTGCATGATGATTATTTTTCCAACTCTGCTTCTTTTCGCTAAAATCGGCTTTTTTGTAAAACCAATCGGAAATCGGCCTGTTGTATATCCTCAAATCGAATCGGAAGTCTTGGATCCGGCTTTTCAATTTCACAATGTTTTTTCAAAATGGTTTTAACCATCCGATCTTCAATAGAATGAAAACTGATTACCGCTAAACGACCCCCTTCTTTTAACAAGGAGCAAGCTTGATTCAATGCTTGTTCAAGCGTCCCCAATTCATCGTTTACTTCCATTCGAATCGCTTGGAACACTTGTTTAGCAGGATGCTTCTTTTTCTTAATTCCCTTAGCCGGTAAGCAAAGATTTAACGATATTGACTAATTCAAAAGTTGTTTCAATCGGCTTTCTTTCACGAATCTTACAAATTTTATTGGCAATCATAGGAGCATATCTTTCTTCAGAATATTTTTAAAAATGTCCTTCAGTTCTTTGCACTATAATGGTTAACCACTTGGTAAGCATCTAAATCTTGGCTTTGATCCATTCGCATATCCAAACGAGCCTCAAAACGATAACTAAAGCCCCGATCCCCTTGATCAAATTGTAGAGAACTGACTCCCAGATCAAATAAAATACCATCTACTTTCTCGACTCCTAACGATTGAAGTTCTTCCATCATTTTTGAAAAATCCGCATGAATCAGTGTCACCTTTTCGGCATAGGATTTCAGCTTTAGAGAACACTCTTCGATCGCTTGTTGATCCTTATCAAAGGAATATAGATGACCCGTTGTCAACTTCTTTAAAATTTCCACACTATGTCCAGCCCGACCCAAGGTCGCATCCACATAGATACCTTCCGGCAAAATTTTTCAAAAGCCTCTAAACTCTCCTCTAATAAGACCGAAATATGCTCCTCATAACAGCATCTCCGTCAAATCTTCCGCAAAGTTTTCGAAATTGTCACCACCAATTTGGCTATACTCGTCATATTTCTTTTCCGGCCATATTTCAAAGTGATTCGAAGCCCCAACAACCACACAAGCTTTTTCAAATCCTTCATCCCGCAACTGAAATTGAGGAAGAAGGATGCGACCTTGACTATCCAAAGCACATTCATCCGCTTTTCCTGTGATACGGCGAACGAATGCCCTTGCTTTCGCATTGGTGATTGGTAACCCGTTCAATTTTTCAACCAACGCTTCCCATTCTTCTTGTGCAAAAGCAGCCAAGCAACCATCCAACCATTCCGTCACATAAATTTTAGGGGTTAATTGATCACGGTATTTCGCAGGAATCATCAAACGATTTTTAGCATCCAAATGATGGCGATATTCACCAGTAAATAATCTCATTTCACAATCCTTCCCACTTCTTACCACTTTCTACCACAATATTAACAAAATTCTTATTTTTCAAGTATTTCAAGAACTTTATCCAAAAACATAAAAAGAAGAAAAAGATTTTCTCTTCTCTTCACTTACACAAAAATAAGACTTTTCCAAAAGGATCAGTCTTAAGCGTTCACTGCAGAACTTTCTTTCCTGTACCACCACAACTTGGACAGGCATGGTGAGGAAGCTTGTAAGCGCCACAATTAGGGCACTTCACGAATGTGGCAGCGGCTAATTTGTAGTGCGTTCTTCTCTTGTTCTTGCGAGTCTTTGAATTTCTTCTTTGTTGAACAGCCATCTTATTGCACCTCCTAATCTTGTTCTTTAAACTCTTTCAGCTTAAGCCAAACGAGGATCTCATTTCCTCCGATTGAGCTTTGCTGGTAGAGCAGCTTCACTATAGACTTTCCAGCCATCCCTTCAGGATACTCGTCATCGGCTGCTTGTGTTACTTGTAGGGGAACCTCTAATTGAATTGCATCTAAAATCGCTTGCCGTAGATCGACGACATCATTTTCAACCAGGCGAACACCATCTTCTTCACTTGGAACGAAGCTATAAACTTCATCGCTTTCCGTTCGGAATGGTAAGCGAAGAGGCTCGTTCGTAATGGAATCAGGAGAATCATATCCTCTCAAATCCAAATGAACTAAAAACTTCGTTTCTTCTCCATTCAGATACCCATCTGCGACCAAATGAACATTCTCAAGCGCTAAAATCTCCGACATTCGATCAAAATCAGATTGTGAAAATCCTAGATCTTGATCCACATGAAAGTTATCATTTTGCAATAATTGCGCCCTCGTCCACTTCACTTCGTTCTCCTTACCTAATAACGCCTAATCATTATACCAGAGGAAAGTCTAAAAGTCAATCAACCGCAGCCTTCAAATAAGCCCTCACTCTTTTCATATACCTTTTCATATCCTTCTTCATGGAGGATATCATGTTTCATATGACTAAATAAAGCACTTTGAATCTTTGTATAACCCACCAATCGTAAGCGATAAATCGTATCCTGAAAACCCTTTAAATATCCAATAACCGGATCATCTTCTCCCCCGATCAACAAAATAGATAAATCAGGATTATGACAAGCATACTCCCTGACATCACTCATCTGAATATTTAGTGCCAACAAATCATAGTATCCCTGAATTGTCAAAGTGGAATTAAATAAGGGTCTTTTCTGGCTTCTGCTAAAAATTTTGAATTATAAGCAACCCAACTTTCCCCTTTTTTCTGACCTACCTGAAATCCTCCGGTCACGACTTTATCCATTAATTTAGATTTTCCTTTTGGCCCTTTTTGAATTTCTAAAATCTTCGCTAATGTCATCCCCATATAAGCGCTTGGATTATACACAGCCGGTCCTTGTAAAACCAAAGCTTCAATCAAGTGATCGTATTCTTGAATAAAAGCCCGAGCAATCATAGAACCGAAAGAATGGCCATACACAACCACAGATATTCCAGGATAGCTATGTTTGATTCGCTCCACCACTGTTTTCAATTGTTCCACCAGATTCTTCCAACCATCTTTTTCTCCAAAGTAGCCCCTATCTTCCTTAGCCACACTTGGTCCATGTCCCAGCAAAGAATAACGTACGACCAGATAGCCTTGTTGACTTAAATAGTTCATAAAATCAGTATAGCGAAAAAGATGTTCCTGCATACCGTGTACGATGATCACTATTGCTTTTACTTTTCCGATTGGTTTTTCAATCAAAAGGTCTCTTATTTCCATTGTTCAAACCTCTCTTTTCCTGTTATTCTAACATAAGTATAAGGAGGAATCGGATGAAAAACCTGCGGAATTGTTGTTGAATATAATCCCTTTCACTTTGGTCATCTGTACCAAATTCAAAAAATCAGACAAGATCTACAAGTAGAGGCAATCATCGTGGTCATGTCGGGTAACTTTGTCCAACGGGGAGAACCGGCCATCATTGATAAATGGGCACGTACAGAGGCCATTTTAAAACAAGGAGTGGACGTGGTGATTGAGATACCTATATCTATGCCACCCAAAAAGTGCTTCCCAATTCGCTAAGGCAGCGATTGAAATTCTTAAATTAGCCCAAGTAAACTATATCTGTTTCGGAAGTGAATGTGGAAATTTAGAAAATCTAATGGAAATTGCAGAAACTTCAATCAATCCGGATCATTTACGAGAAGCCATGCGTGAGGGTTCCTCCTATCCAAAAGCCTATTCTTTATTAACTGGTGCGATGTTACCAAACGACATTTTAGCTGTCAGTTATTTAAAAGCCCTAAAAGGCTCTTCCATTCAGCCATATTTGATTCAACGCCAAGGAGAATCTTACCATAGCCTAGAAAACAAAGAATTGGCTTCCGCTAAAGGAATTCGTTATGCTCTGTTCCATCAACAAGACGTTACCGAAGCCACTCCCTCTCCTTTAAATCAAATCAATTACATCATTGGAATGACTACTACCCTTTCCTTCGTTTTCAGCTTCTATCAAGTACCAGGGAAGAATTACAATCCTTTTTCTTAGTTCAAGAAGGTATTGAGAAACATTTGATTCATTGTGCAAAAGTTTGTGAAAATTTTGAAGAGTTCATTAATATGGCTGTCAATTATCGTTACACTCAAGCTCGCATTCAAAGAACTTGTTTACAAATCTTAAATCACATCAAAAAAGAAGAGGTTCAATTACTAAAACCACTTCATCAATTTCGGATTCTAGGTTTCAACACCATTGGTCAAAACATGGTTAAAAGAAATAAACACCTTCCCGCTATCGTGAAATTTTCAAAATTAACGGACATCTTCGCCAAATGGAAATACGAACCACCTACAGTTATGCTTTAGTTCATCACGAACAAGATCTCATCCAAAAAGAAGTGAAAGGCCCTATTGTTCATTTTGAAAAGAAAACCGAATCATTTTTCATTCCGGTTCATTTGGAATACCTTATGAAATAATTTTTTCATCTCTTTGGCGTATTTAGTCGCGGCCGGAATACGTAATCTTTTATAATAATCAGAAAAGAATTTCAGAATGATTTTTAAAATATCAAATTCTATTAGATATTGAGCAATACTAGATCGAACATATTTGCCCACCATGATAATAGATGATTTGTCTTCTTCATCGATTTCTTCCCCTTCAGAAACTCACCATCCGGATAGTCTTCAGATGTATGACGACTATATTCCCAAAATTGTTGAATCAACGAATGATATCATGACGATTTTTCTTCCATTATTTTTGATAAAAACTCAATTATTTCTTTTTCTGACTGTAATTGGCAATGATATCCCTCTAACAAATACTGCCGTTGTTTCAACCGATCTTTCAAATAAAATAATTCCATAGTACATTGTTTTTCTTCAAAAATAATTTCTCCCCTAATTCCTGAATAAAACTTCGGTATAGATCGCTTTCCAAAAAAAGTTCTGAATTGTTTCCATCATTTCTCTATAATCTTCCATTTTAACTATCTGTTGATATTCAAAATGAACTAAAAAAATCTATATCATCTTAAGATGATATAGACCATCATTCATCTTTCACCAAAACATTAGAATAGACTTTATCCACATCATCCACTTCATTCAACATATCCATTAACTTATGATAAGCGTCAATATCTTCTTGTTCCGTTAAAATGACATATTCATTTGGAATCCAAGTGGCTTCTAAGTCTCAAATTCAAGATTTGAAAACTTTTCTTCAAAGACCTCATGTGCCTTACCGAAGTCTGTGAAAGAAGTCTTGACTGTCATCATACCATCTTCCACATTTATATCCAAAACATCCACATCGCCTTCCATCATGGCATCCAACATCGCTTCTTCGTCTTCAAACGGGAATACAAATAAGCCCACGCTTTCATACGTATAAGAGGCACTTCCTGCATTAACCATCTTGAATCCCTTACACTTGTTGAAACAAGTCTTAACATCGGTGATTGAACGATTGGTATTATCCGTCAAGCAATCCACAATGACGGTTGAACCGGCAGGACCAAACCCCTCATAACGAGCTTCTGAATAATTATCCGCATCGCCACCCTTTGCTTTTTCAACAGCCCGCTTGATCACATCTGCCGGAACTTGATTGCTTTAGCTTCTGCAATCTTTCTCTTTTAAATTCAGGTTCATTTTCAGGATCAGGGACACCGGATTTCGCCGCAATAAAAATTTCCTTTCCAAAACGTGAATATAATTTTTGATTTCATGGCAGCTGTCTTTTGCCATTGAAGCAGCTCGAACTTCATGTGCTCTTCCCATTGAATATACCTTCTTTCTTTTTGTAAACGCAGATATTGTACCAAAATCATCCTTTCTGTATAGAGCTATGTTAGAATAAAGTCATGTCAACTTATGTGATGAGTGATCTACATGGATGCTATGATGAATTCCTAGAAATGTTAGAAAAAAATTCAATTTAATGAATATGACCATTTGTATATTGATGGAGATATTTGTGATCGAGGTCCCAAATCCATCCCTTTATTGCAATACATTATGGCGCAAAAAAACATGACCGTCATTTTAGGGAATCATGATGTTTGGTTAAGGGATTTTGCGGATTATCTGATTGATCTAAAAATAATCGCCAATGTGAACCCGCTTGTTTAGAACTTCGTTTATGGATGGAGTCCAATGGTGGTGCAAGCACTATTGATCAATTTTTAGGTCTATCCAATCCGGAATGTTACGATATTAAAACATACTTAGAATCCCTACTGCCCTATCATACCCTGACCGTTCGTAATCATCACTATTCCATCGTTCATGCCGGTTTAGGAAGCGATATTCGAGATTATCACTTAATTCCTGCCATCTCTGAAAACGATTTAATTTGGGGTGATGGTGGGTTAGCTTCTAATTCTCTTCGCAATAGCACTTTGATTGTAGGGCATGTACCAACTTTCATTTATGGCAAACAATATGAAAATCATATTATTCATGAAACAACCAGTGATACTTTTCATATTGATGGTGGTTGTGTCTTTGGAAAAAGTTTGCTTTGTTTAAGATTAGAAGATCAAAAGAATTTGTGATCCCATCCAATGAGTTAAATACCCCCATCCACAATCGAACACAAAAAGAGCGGTACACATCAAATGTACTGCTCTTTTACTTCTGAAATGAATTATTCCATTTCTCTTCTCTTCATGATAACGATACCCAACATACTCATAATAGAACTCATCAACAATCCGCCATACATCATCCCTTGATGATCATCTGATGTCCTTGGTGTCTTTGCTTTCTTTGAATTCTCTTTGTTGATAATCGTATATCCGCTCTTCATATCCCCTTCAATCTTCGTCGTATACCCTTCTACCTTCTCTTCTTTCACCGTATACTCGATCTCTTGGCCATTCTCATACTTCTCTAAGTTCGTAAAGGTATATTGCCAATCTTTGTCCTTTGTCAATGCCTGACTTCCTACTTTCTTCCCATTGGCATACAGGTTCACCACAACACGGTTCCCCTCTTTCCCAATCCATTTCTTCCTCACAGCTATCGTTACTTTCCCTGTAATCCTATTCGTGATCGTATACCCACTCTTCACTGTCCCTGAAAATGGTCGTCTCATATCCCTCTACCTTCTCTTCTCTGACTGTATACTCGATCTCATGACCATCTGAAGCGTACTTCGCTAAATTGGTAAAACAGTACTTCCAATCATTTGTTGCCTTACTTAATGTTACTCTTTCTTTCACCCTCCATCCACTAACAACTCTACCTTAGCTAAAGCCCTTCTTTTTCCAATCCATTTCTTCTCGACTGAAACACTGACTTTCTCTATATTTGTATTCGTGATGGTGTATCCACTTTGTTGGTTACCGGTAATCTACTTTCATATTCATCGGTGTCTCTTCTTTCACCGTATACTCAATCTCATGACCATCCGGTGCATACCCGCTAATTCTTTGAACTCACCTTTCCAACTCCACCTTCATTTAACTCAATCTGTTTCTGAACCACTCCATCTGCCATTAAATTTACCTTGACGGATGTCTGTTTTGGTCCATTCCACTTCTTCTCCACACGGACACTCACCTTCTCCGTGTTCGTGTTCTTAACCACAAAGCCATTGGCAACATTACCTGTAATCTCACTTTCATAGTTGGCTATAGCGTCTTCTTTGATCTCATATTTGATCTCGACTCCATCCTTATACTTTTCCAAGCCCGCAAAGGTATGTCTCCAATTATGCGCTGAATCCAATGTCGTTGATAATATCTCTTTCCCCATTCGCTATCAAACGGATCGTCGCACTGTTTCCTTCTTTCCGACCCATTCTTTTCTCACAGCTATTGATACTTTCCCCGCAATCGTATTCGTGATCGTATATCCGCTCTTCGCTGTCCCTGAAATCACCGTCTCATATCCGCTTATCTTCTTCTCTTTTACCCTATACTCAATCTCATGGCCATCGTCTTTATCGTATTTATACAGATCTTTGAACTCACCCTTCAGTTTGTCCCTTGGTTTTAACGTGATCTTCTGATTCGTCGCCTTCCCATCGGCTAACAGTTCTACCTCTACTTCATTCTTGGCCGGTCCAACCCATTTTCTTCTCAACTGATACACTTGTTTTTTTCAGTTTGTCTTGTATTAATTACCTTAAAAGCCTTTTTCTGCCTCTCCTATGATTTCAGTAATATACCCGTTTCCAACCGTTTCTTCTTTTAATAGTATAGACAATTTTTCTTTCCATCTTTGTATTCATCAAGATCTATAAAGCTTCCTGTCCAATTATTTGCCTTTTAGGGATAAGAGTCTTTCCTGTTTCTTTTTCCATCTGCGAATAACTTGATTGTCACACTGTCAGGACGCTTGCCGTCTTGGTCATTCTTATCTTCCCAAACTTTTTGTTACTTTTAACAGATGTTTTTATTCAGTATATTTTTTAATTATCTGATTCCCTTGTGAGTCAATTTCATACTCAACCTTATATCCTGATGGAACAGTTTCTTCTTCCACTTTATAAACAATTTCTTCATCTGTTACCGGTTTATACTTTCTTAGGTTCTCAAAAGTATGCTTCCAGCTATTTGAAGAAGATAACTCTTTTTCTTGCCACTTCAACTCCATCTGCTTTAAGAACAGCCATAATCGCAGAACCTTCTTTTTCCTACCCACTGTTTTTAACACTAATCGACGTTTTTCCGGTTCATTTTAATAGTTTGTATAGCTACTTTTATCAGATGTAACCGTAACTGTATATTCGGTGTTATCAATAAATAATGTGTTGGTGATTCTAACTCTTTAATGGTGTATTCTCCAGGAATCAGCTGCATAGAAACAGCTTCTCCATTTGCATTTGTTGTCAGTTCAAATGATTTTTCCTGTTTCTTTTCTGGTAATTTTAAATTTTGCATTTTTAACTTAATCTTTTCATTATCCTTGTCAATTTTGACAATTTTAATTTTACTTGTTAAATTCCCTTGACCGCCACCGCCACTTTCTGCATTTATAAATTGATTTTTCACTATCTTGCCTGTTTGTGTACTTTTGCAACTTAGCTGTATTTTTAATTTGAGACCTTCTCTGTATGTTGATTGATAACGCAACATATATGTTTTTCCATTAATATCACCCATACTATAAGTAAAAGTTCTCTTATCCGGTGACAGAACCACTTTATCGCTAACATTTTTTCAATTTTTCTATCCATTTTCCGTTTTCATACTTCAGTTCCCATAAAACGAAAGAATTCGTAATGTATTCAATTCCCTCCGGACTCCCCGGATCTTCTACCTCTAATTTATCGGTTATAACAACATTGTTCAGATTGGCTTTTTCTTATTTATTCTGAGTCTCACCTGACATTACCTTCTTCTGTCAAGTTTGACCAGAAGTTTTTGTTAAAAACTTCATTCCCTGGTTGAATGGGATTGTCAGGTTTAACTTTAATCTTCGTATGAAATGAGCCTATAGCTATATCATATTCACCTTCTTGTGTAACAGGATATGTTGTTTTATTCCAAGTTGCGATCAAGTGCATATCACCTGCTATACCATATTTATTCTCAACATAGCTTGTGAAAGTTACTTTTATCTTCCCTCCCCAGGTTCTTTTTGGTGTAATGACAACCTTTGCCATGACTTCTCCATTTGGAGCATACAAGTCAAAATTACAATATGATCCTTTTGGGAATTTAAATTGATCCGGTAAGTCAAATTCAAAATAATCACCCTCGTGTAATTTATTTTCATGACTTAAAGCATCCCATTCATAATTTAACTTAAATAATGTATTTTTCTGTAAACCCATTCGGCGGTACAACACCCGTTGAATCTGTGATTGTAAAATTTTTAATAGTAACAGAAACTTCTTTACTCTCTGCAAACACAAATTTATTTTGATATGGATACCGATAAAAACATTACAAAAATAATTAAGAAAAACAAAAAATGTTTTTGTAAAATTCCTCTCTTTTCATTTACTTTCTATCCCCTTCATTGTAATTTCATAACAAAGTGTAATACTGTCACAAAAAGTAGACTTTAAATTCCGAAAATGATACTCTAAACTCGTATAAGTGTAACTATGTTTTAAAAGAAAAAAATAGATACAGAAGAAGGGTGTCATATTAAAGCCTACCTATTTTTTTCCATTTTCATAGAAAATCATTCCATTTTAGTCTCCTGCATTTCTACAGATTCTTGAGAAGAAACGAACAAAAGATCTATATATCAAAAATACGGAAAAATGATCGTAGTTTAATGGCATGAGATATTCAGCTTTTATACAAATACAAAAGTTCAAACCGGCAAAGAATCCTATCTAAAATCATGAGCAAATAAAAATGTCAATTCCCTTTTATGAATCAAGGTTTATGACATTTTTAATTTTTTATAACTTTCAAAGATGAATCTCCATTTAATCAACTGCTTTCAACTAGGAAGAAAAAGACTGTTATCTTTCGATCACAATCTATTTTTATTATCCTAACACTTTTTCTACATGAGCTTTTACTTCTTCAGCCGTTGCTAATTGAACGCATTCATTGGCTAATTTTTTCATAGCTTCATAGTTTAAGCCATTGATCACTTTACGAGTTGCTAAAATCGAAACAGCTGACATCGAAAATTCATCCAAACCTAACTACAATAAGACCGGAGCTGCTTGGGCATCGCCCGCCATTTCACCACACATACCACACCACTTCCCTTGCGGTAGGGCACCATCAATAGCCATCTTAATCAAACGAAGAACGGATGGATTGAATGGTTGATATAAATACGACACATTTTGGCTCATACGATCAGCCGCCATTGTATATTGAATCAAATCATTCAGTACCAATGGAGAAAAAATCAGCTTCTTTTGCCAGCTGATCAGCGTTTACCGCTGCTGCCGGGATTTCAATCATAATACCAACTTGAACATTTCCGACCTTTACACCTTCTTGTTCCAATTCAGCACGTAGTTCATCGTTATAATTTCTTCGCTTCACGAATTCATTCACTGTGGCAATCATCAGAACATGATAGCCAACTTACCATAAACCGAGCTCTTAATAAAGCCCGTAATTGTGTTCGGGAAAATATCCTTTCTCATCAAACAAAAACGAACAGCACGAACGCCTACAAAAAGGATTCATTTCCTCTTCAAATTGGTAGTAGTTCAACTTTTATCCCCACCAATATCCAAAGTACGAATCACCACTTGTGACCTTGCATTGCTTCTAGCACTTGCTTATATGCAGAAAATTGTACCTCTTCACTGGGAAATCATCTTCACTCTTCATGTGATAAGAATTCAGTCCGAAATAATCCGACTCCTTCACCACCATTATCCAAAAACAGCTTGCACATCAGCCGGAGAACCGATGTTTCCCACTAAATCAACTCGATGACCATCTAATGTAATGGAAGCTTGATCTTTCAAATTCTTTAATTCTTCTTTTTCCCTTTGAAAAATCCTTCTTTTCTTGATAAAAAGCAATCTGTTCAGCCGTTGGATGTAAGATAATTTCACCGCTAATAGCATCTAAAATAATTTCATCCCCATTCTTCACCTGACTTAACAAATCCCCCAACCGACCACGGCTGGAATTTCTAAAGAACAGGGCCATAATAGCTGAATGAGAAGTACGTCCCCCATTTCTGTAACAAATCCCTTGGCATATTCCTTGTTTAAGAACCTGTATCTGAAGAGTCAGATCTTTCCTTTCTAATCACAACCGGTTCTTGAAGTGTCACAAGATTGGGAATTTCTTTGCCCAAAATATTGCATAAAAAGACGGAAAGAGACATCTCTAATATCAGCTGCACGAGCCTTCATGTATTCATCATCCATGCTTTCAAACATGCCAACCATCATATCTGATACATTCTTGGTTTGCACCAGCAGCACTAACACCACCCTGTCGGATAGAAGCCTCAATAGAAGTTCGATATTCAGGATCATTCACCATCATTAAGTGAGCATCAAAAATCTCTAACTCTTCTTCTTTTTAAACTCTTTGAAGCAACTGCTTTAATCATTTCAATATCAGAAACCGTCTTCACCATGGCTTTCTCTAAAATAGCCAATTCTTCCTCCACCGATTTCACTTCTAAACCAATCTCAATTACCAGTTGCTCCAGTTTATACACTTTTGCAATAGCAATTCCTTGCGATGCTGCAATACCTTTCATCACTGTCCTCCTAATATTTCTCTTGAAACGCTTCACTAATTTTATCATTCAAAGAGACTTCAAGGCAATTTAAGAACTCGTTAATAGCCACTTTTTTCAAACGATAATAGGATGATTTTTGCAAAATATTCCATGTGCCAATTATTTTTCTTTTTCTCTAAATAATCATGACGAATGATCCAATTTGTCGGCTCCGAACAAGTCATCAGTGTCGTTTCAATTAAATTTAAGAATTGTTCATCATATTCATTTCTCTGGGATTTCTTTTACAACATTGATAAGCTTTGTCCGACATACATCAAAAATTATTTGTTGATCTCGGTAACAGTGGATATACATCTTTTTATTCCTTTCATCCTCTTATTACCAGTCTATTACAAAACCACTTTTTAATTGTATCAATATTCTATATAGACTATTGATAAACCAATTAAACTTGAAAAACTCATATTTTAAAGGCATTTCTGCCTTTAATCTTGAACTTCAGAAGCCCTATAACCACCTAGATCACGCTGATAAACAATTGCTTTCTTATTGGTTTCCTCATCTGTATAAACATAGAAACTATGACCCAACAATTCCATTTGAAGGATTGCTTCATCCAATGACATCTTATCTGCTTGCACAATTTTTGTTCGAACAGGAACTTCATTTTCTTCCTCATGAACGGTTTCATCAATAAAAGCTTTTGCTAAATGTTCCCGATGACGCTTTGATAAACGCGTTTTTTGACGACGAATCTGATCTTCAACTTATCCACTAGCCAAGTCCAAAGCCGCTAAAATCATCTTGAATCACTTCCGCTGAACTGTTTCCCCACTTTGGTTGGAATAGTAATCTCAACCTTTGAGAATTTGGATAAACTCTAGCCACCAGAGCCACCGTGTTCCATCCACTAAGAGATATTTTTCTAAGCCGGTTAGCTTTTCTTCAATTTGACTACGCATAGCCTCTGTGATTTCCACATTTTTACCAACAATTTCAAAACGCATTAGATACCTCCTGTTGAAAAAAGATTTTTCCTTTTTCTATCTTTTATTTTAACATCTTCACTTCGTTAGTTCCATCAACAAGAAATAATTTTAATCAAAGCCATGGAGTCCATTAAAACTATACTCTCTGCAGGTTCTTTCTCAGTTGCATTTTTCCACTGAAAATCTTCCTCTTTTTCCCACTTACGCCAAGTATCCACCGCTTCCAATCCATTATGCACTTTCAAACCGGAATAAGTCTCAGGGTTCTAACACCGATAGAATGAGACTTTAATGTCCAAGATCCTCTCATTTTTTGATGATACAAATATCCCGATTGAAAAGGCTCTTGAAGATCCACCATTCGTTTTAAATATTTCTGCAAATTCTTTTGATAGTTAGGAAACTGTTCCATCCATTCTTCCAAGCGAAGTTTTTCTGCTCCTAACATATTAAAAGTCACAATCGTTTCCTTTTTGGAATTTGACGGATCAAAAGAAGCAATCATCTTTTCTCTTCCATCACCTTCAGAAATAAAAACAACGGGAATGAACACAGCCATCTTTTTCTAAAATGGTTAAACTATACGCAAAGGGCAAAACCATCATTGGCTTTAAACCCGAATAAGCCGGGATAGAAAAACGATCCCATTCCATATCAAACGCAATTAAAGGATATTGTAGATTGCTTAACCATTGCTTCATCTTCATCTTATCGACATACAAAGGTGGATTTTGTATCGCCTTCCACTGGGCCTATTTCCGTAATTGTCCCGTTTTAAATCTTGGTGGTATTTCTAATAATTTCTTTCTTCCTTGATAGTACCATTGAAAAACGGACGTTGTATTCTTTGCAAAAAGAATGGAATCATCCGGTTCTCTTTCATAACTGGGTTGACATTCTTTTAAAAAAGGACAATCCGTCGGTTGAAAACATTTTTTTGATAAACGCCTTTCTATCTTTCTTTGTTGATAACATCTTTTTCATCCGTTTCAAATCCTCAAAAATCATCCTTTCATTAGGTTGAATGATTTTTCAAGATTATTTTTCGGATGATCTAAAAACTATCGGTTTGTTTAAAAAGATCTTGGGATTCAACCATTCTTTCCGTATGTACTCCAGTTCAAATACAACAAATAGACTTTTTGAATAGCTAAATGATTTCCCTTAAGAACAAACAAACTGTCTTGGTATAGAGTAAATCAACACTTCTCGGCTGATTTCCCATGAAAATAAAATACACATCATATCCATTTTCCCCATGATGCAAAATAGGAATTTTGACTCGTAAACCATGAAATTCAAAACGAGCTTTAATCACCCACTCATGACTTTCTAAAAGTTCAACTATGGCTGAGGGTATCTCCTGTTGACCAATTCCGTAACAAGTAATTCCTAAATAACTCATGGCCAATCGTGTTATTTCATCTTCTTTTCTAAGATATTGAAATTCTTCTATTGATTTTTCAAAAGGTATATTGAAACAAACGAACGCAACGGCGATAACGACGATGATCTTCAATATGAAATATCATAGTCCTCGAGACATCAGTAACATGGCTGCACCAATCACCCCTGGTTCTTCACATTCTGCCATTAAAAATTGTGTATCTCCACCATGGTATGTGATTGTGCTTGGAAAGATGAATCACCTCGGTAAAAAAACGAGATCTGCCGACTTCATCACACCACCACCCAGTACAAAAGCTTCTGGATCCACTGCACAAGATAAGGTTGCTAATAGTGCCCTAAATCTTGAATGATTTCTTTCTTAAGTTGAATGGCTTTTTGTTTCCTTGATCTGCCAATTGAAAAATCTGTCCGGCATGTTGAATATCTTCTTGAGAATAAGGGCTCTTCCCTTACGAACAATAGCGGTACCACTAGCTTCATTTTCTATGGCCCCTACATTTAAGTAATTGATCTTTTTCTCGACTTCTATCAATAATGATATTCGCTATTTCACCACCAAAGCCATGGCTTCCTGAAATCACTTGTTTATGCCAAATAAAAGCCCTCCAATTCCCGTAGAAATCGTTATATAATAGATGCTTTCAAAATCCTTGCCAGCACCAACCATCGCCTCTGCAAGACCAGCTACATTCGCATCATTGTCTAAAAATACTGGCATACCAAATTCTTTCTTCAATTCACTAGCCAAGGGATAGCCTTTAAAACCCGGTAAATTCGTATCTAAATTCATCACACCGATATTTGTATTCACAGGTCCGGGTACTCCAATACCCATTGCTTCATAATTTTTCCAATTTGGAATTTCTCGAATCAAAGATTTCAAGTTTTCCATCACTTCTGCCTGTTCCTTCCTTTTCCATAAGAAGGTCCCTTCACACTAATAATATCTCTCCTGCTTCACTTATCTTAGCTACCCGAACATTCGTACCACCTAAGTCAATTCAATATATGTTTTCATACTTTATCTCCTGACTCTATTATACAAAGAAAAAGATGAGATTTCTCTCACCTTTACTTCATGACAGCCAGAGTTCAAAATGGATCCCATGGTTTTTAAAACTTTAGATGATTTCTTTAAAGCTTTGGAAGCTTTCTTACTCAAGTGTTTTTATGAACTGCCTACATAAACGTATTGATCAAATCCAAGTATCTGAGAGCAATGAAATAGCCCTTATGAGCAATCTTATCTCCCCAAGAGTTTTTCGATCTTCCAACAGAGTTGGCTGATCGTTTACTAAATTGACTCCGTCAAAACCATTTGCATGATTCATCATTGATTCATGGCTATCCAGCAATTCCGCCTTACTCATTTCTAATTTCATATCAAAGCTAGATGCATAAGCGTATTGTTGATCATCCCAAGCCTCGGTCGTACGATTTGCGAATTGTGAGCAATCACAGCAAACCATGTTGGCATACCTTCTTTCATTTGTGAAATCACTGCAGATTTTAGTTCATCCATCCGGTAAATTCAGCATACAAATAGCTTCCATCGATCGACATTACCCAATAAATCAACTGAATAGGTTTGATAAAATTTCTTATCCGCAGTAGGTCCATTGATCACATAGATATATTCTTCAAAGCAACTCCTAAATCCTCATAGAATTTCACCGGATCAAGATGATCTAAGCGATGAAAATTCTTATCTTTATCCGATATTCCCAAGTAAAAACTCTTTGGTGGTACTCCAAAACAGGAGGCTAGTAAACCATAAATTTCCTCTAAAAAGCTTCTTTGTGCAATTTCACTATTTCAGTTCCTTTTTCCATTGAATATCAAGACAAAAGCGACGCAAACGGCGATTTAATAATACATTTTGAATTCGTATGTGATGACTGATAAGTTTCCGGCATAGCTGATTTGATGACAATCCCGTACTTACGAATCAAACTGACCAACATATTCCATTGGCCACCATCACCAACCACTTCTTTTAATAAAAACGCATTTTTCAGAATCTAAACCGCCACCCTATTTCTTGAATGCATAGTCATAAACCAATTGGCTTTTTCTAATTTATCGTAAAAAGCCACATAGTTTTGAGAAAATTCCAATTCTTCAACGTTATACTTCTTAGCAGCCACTTCTCTTAAAACATTCAAAGCCGAAAAATCCAGCAACGACCAGATTGAAGCTGATTGGTCACTGGCATGGTTTCCAAATCTAAGGAAAATATATTTTGATTATCTCGATCCGCCATTTCGTTATGCACCACATCATTTAATGGGTGAGTACTCAAAAGCATGGCGTAATACCATTAATTTTTCATTCTTAACATATTTCTTTTCTAGTTTTTCAATCTCTTTTAATTCAATTTTCATATCCATTCCTCACTTTCTATTTAGTATAGGTTAGTTATAACTAACTGTCTACCTTTTTGCCTGTTTATCCTTCTATAAAACAATGAATTCCAATTCCTAAACATTTCATTAATAAGCGTTTTTGTCAGGAATTTTTTATTGTTGATTGATGCTTTTATGTTGAAAATCACGTAATCAAAAACAGTAAACCTATTTGATTTACTGCTTTCCAAATAGTTATATTCAATTAGACAAACTGAATTTTATCTTAAGAGCATCATGTATTCATTTATTTTTCCGACAGCTTTTCTTTATTATTTTCCAGATTTAAATAAAAGCCTGTAACTCCATAGCCGATCATACTGTAAAGTGCCGTTAAGCGATAATGATTTTTCTAATTTCTTGTCATTAATGGCGGAGGCTATTCTATATTTGCTGTATGACATATAGATTCAAAAGTTTTTCTATTCATGATCTTTTGACAAAATCTCCAGGCATCCTCTTCTGTTTCATCGTGATGCTTAGGTGTAGACCAAACCTTTTTCATTTGAGCCACTCTGAAATTTTTATCATTTTTCTTCCGGTTTCATGATAAATATGTGCTTCCAATCCCCAGATCCAGATAATAAAAATCCCATACATTGTAGTTAATTTTCTCCGGAATCTCGATATTTACATATTCGCAAACTTTCAATGCTTCTTCCTTGCAATCATCAATATATAGCCAATACGCAAGTTCACACAAAGAAGACATATCTGCATTTTTTTGTAAAAGAACAACTTTTACCTAATTTTTTACAGAGTCTGACAATTTCTCGTTCTTCATGATTCATCATAATATCATCAAACAACATATGTATTACTCCACAACTTCTAATCGCCCCATTTCTATAAATGAGTTATTCACTTTCTCATTTCATTAACAAATCGTAACCAATACATTACCATTTGCTTCTACTATTTTATAGAAGTCTTTCAGATTTTGAAAGCAGTCCATCAGTTCTTCTTTTTTATTTCATCAGCTTCTTCTTCATAATCCCAAATATCGGGATACAAGTCCGCTTTTTGGCATTTCTCCATGCTGAAATTTTTCCATAGCCTTCTCTATATCAAAATGTTCCAGAGCAAAACAATATCTTTCACCCTTGATTTTTCTGTATAAGCTAGGTATTCTTCCACATCTTCAATAGGAACCAACCCCACAAACCCGCTTCACTGAGAGGATTATTTTTAATAGGTTCACTACTACCTACACCAGTCAACACAAAATGAAGTACATCCCACATCTTGTCTAAATCAAGAAGTATCTTCACCCCTTCATTCTCATCTTCAACCTCTTCAAAAACCTCAGCTTTTTTTCTCATAAAAGTTTTAAGTTTTTAAATTTTTATCACTTAAATATTGATAATTAGCTATTATTCCATTTTTATTTCCTCCTAAATTCAATCATAACTTAAATTCCTTAATTCATCAAAAAGTTAATTCTGTATAATTCTTAGTTGAGTTCAAAACAGAATCCGTTGTATCAGGCAATCTATCCATCACTTTCTTAATATCTATATCCTTAGGAAATGGGATAATATTCTCCTTCGCATCTTCACCATTATGTGCTAAAAATATAAACTCACCTGTCTTCCAATTTTATATTGAAATGATGACTGATACCGACTTCTGTTTCTAAATCAAGCAGTTCTTCTTCCTGATTTATGAAATTTTCATATATAAATTCAAATAAGGCTTTCCTGATTTATTTTGATGATTCTGCACATTATCTTTCACTTATTTCTCCTCTTACTGGTACCAAAAACACTTATTTATTATACCCAATATTATTAGGGATTATACCATATTTTTCCCTTAGTTTTATAAGTCTAACTCTTGCTTCTTTACCTGCGTTAATCCTTTGTTTTCTTACCGTCATTTCTCTATCCATCTTCTAACAATTTTCAGATTGTTCAGCCTCTTTTCATAGGTCTATCATTTGAGAAGATAGACCATCTTTTTCATTCCTCAAAGTACCTATTTTTGCTTTTTGCTGACTAATGAGATTTTTTTCTTGATTTTTAAACAACAAAAACAGTAAACTTATTCGATTTTACTGCCTGACAAGGTTTTACTATATATTTCTTATTTATTGGTTTTAACTCTTTTCCCACTGTCTTCTTCATAAGTTATATGTGAAAATCAGATTGGGCAACATTATACTGATCTTCGATACCTTTATCTTTAAAAATTTGGGCATATATTTAATAAAAATCATCAACAAGCTGATGATCAGAATAGCATAAAATAAAAGTTGCTAATATTAATCTCTGTTTACTCTGACCTATTTTTTTCTTATTGATTTTTGTTCCAATATAATGACTAAAATAGAAGAGCTTCCACAAAATATATGGAACCTAATGTATAAAATGCTGTCTTTGGGTTGGTGTAGAGTGAAAGATACCAAAAGAAGTCTCCGATATTTGTAAATCTTATAAAATACAATCCAACAACCATAGGAATCGGCACAAGAAAAACTGACTATCCAAGCTAATTTTCTATTTTTAACTTTTACTAAAAGGTCCAACTCACCAAAATGTTTTTGTATAATAGTCATTCGGAAAAATAGATAACTCAGCAATCGTGAAAATCTTACGATTAAAATACTGCCAAACACAAACATCAAGATATAGCATAAAAAGTAATAAAGTATTTTTATAATCGAACATATTTTTTATCTCATTAACCTTCCGTAATATATCCTAACCCCAATAAAGACATCATTATACTCCAGCAGAAGAAATATAATCCCGACAAAAAGTAGAAAATATTTCAATCTCAATTCACACGATTCATTATAGCATTTTTCTACTATCAGATTTCCCACTCACTTGCAAATCTTACATAAGAACAGATAGAAAAGTTTATCCGGAAAGGTATCTTTGCTGTTTCGGTTAAACTATATCTCTTACAAAAGGTCTTTTCTTTCATCTTTTTGTTAGACTGCCATCAGGTTTTTCGAAGTTTGGCTCATTCTTCTTGAATCAATACTTTCTTTTGTTCATTCATACTCTCTAAACTTTTTCAATATTTTTAGTTCAATATTCTTTGGAGTATGGACAATGATAGACTTCGGATTCATCGGTTCTAACCATCCGTTTATTTTTCATCATAAATTGGTGGAATCGTAAAAACCTATCGTTTATCTTTTATTTGAGCGTGAAAGTATTTCATCTTTATAATAGTACCCTTTAAATAACGGATGTGGATTCAAACTCTTGAATATCTCATCAGGCAAACCTCTAAAATCATAATCTCTTAGCGCTCCTGCACAAGCAATCTTTTTTGTTCTATCAGCTTTGATTTCGTTAGCGTATGTTTGATAAAATGCTTCTGGATCATCTTCATAAAGCGCTATATCCCTTTCGTCTATCGCATAATACCGATCATAACCGGCCACCCACGAAATATGAACACAAAGTAAATACCGTTTCTATTTTCGGACAAAAAATCCTACTATGAAAAATGTTCTCTATTGATTTTTGGATTTTCTATGGTTATTTTCTTTATGAACAAATTCATCATCACTCCGACCCCATTATTTTTCCCTATTTGTATTTTTGTAAGTGATGATCTTCTTTCCTATCTGATTGCTCTAAACCTTTTTACAAAATTAGCATAAGAACGCATTCTTGCTTTCAAAAAGAACTCGTCTCCCCTTTATATTTCTGGTATAGATTAAATCACAAGATCCCAAATGACGTTTTACTTGATTCAAAAATAACATAGCATCTTCTTTTTCTTCTCAAAAATAAGTCGGTACCACATAAAAGCGAAACATCCTTCCTTTCAAACGAATCAGATATCTTTGATTATTGACTACTCCCAAAAAAACTCATCGACGCATTGAACAAAAATTTCCTTTTCTCGCAAAGACGCATTCATCAAATAGATACTGTGATAAAACTGATTACCTTCAACCATCACTCTGGAAGTTTCTAAAATTTCGCCTTTATCCACCAAAAGCATCCCGAATGATTTTTCCAACTTGCTTTAAATACTTTCCTGGCGAAAGATGTAAGTAAATACGAAATATCAGATAGCAGAATAAAAGAAATACCGATACCAATAAGAGCCATCCAGAACATATTAGAGGAACGAGATGAAAACAAAAACGGAAAAATCTGTCGATAGAAATACCAACCACCCAAAAAACGATATTGAAAAGGATCATCCCCAATACATCGTCAAAAAGACGTTTTTGATTTTATCACATCATTATCTTCTTTAAACATAAGAACCGTTTCGTGGTGTTGATAAAGGGCATGATCCCACTTTTCTTTAAGACCCTCTCGTGAAGCAGAAAGAGCCAGCATTTCCTCGTTGATCCGTTTAATATTGTCAAGAGTAAACGGTTCTTTGATGGCTGTTAATCTACCCAATCCATTTTCAATCGTCATTCCATCATAACTGACACCCAAAAACCTTCAAACTTTCGTTTTTAAATTCATGTAATCTTCATTAACCGCTTGTTCTGTAAAACCAAGAATTCGCATTTTATCAATTTCTTCAGCTTTATCAATACAAACAAGGTGCCATATATTCGCCACTTTTGTTGGATCTTGATCGTAGGTACGAATCGCTCTTCCACGCATTTGATTACCCAAAACATAGCTACCAACAAAACTGGCCATAATAAGAGAATTGATACAAGGAGAATCATAGCCTTCACCCAAAAGTGATTTTGTACCAATCATGATCTGAAAATAACCTTCTTCAAACAGTTTTGAAAGAATGGCAACCATATCACTATTGGAAGCTGCCATCACCACTTGATCATACTGATCATAAAAAAGAAGAGACCGTATAACTCTTACCATCGGCTAATTCTTTCAATCTCTCCAAACTACCCTTCAGCACAACCACAAGACTGCCACATACAATACCTAACAAACAAAGCGGGATCCATTTCTTTTCTTAACGTCTCAAAAATAGGAATCACACCCTAAATCATGAAAGGATTGCCCTGTCCCTAACATCGTGATATATTCCTTCTTAATATAATCCGTTAGAATCAACATTCGCAATGTGTCTTTGTTATGACAATATTCTGTTTTACAAATAGTCACAAGATTAGGTAATTTTACTCATGCTGTTCACTAACAAAGATTGAATAACAGCATTATCTGTCAGAATGACTTTACACTTATAAATCATATGATTTTTCTTTTAAAAATGATTAATTGTTCTCGATAAGAAGGATCACATGAATAAGAATCTATATCATCGTATAAAAACCTTGCAAAAGTTTTTCAAAGAAAGGTAACGTCATATTCGGAAACTGAATAATCCCCATTAATTTCTTCCATCTTTTATCATATTCGACAGAATGAGAATGATAATAAAACAAAAGAGAAGATAAATACATCGGATCTTCCAGCATCTCATCGGCATAATGGTCATAATCATTGATTTTCTTATGATTTTTCAAAGCTGAAAAGAAGATCCTGATGGTTCATCAAATAATGAAAAATATTGATTTTCGTCTGATGATGATCTCGAATTACTTTTTCTTTCATTAGCGGTCGGATAACTAAACAGAACATAATCTTGATGAGGACAAAGGTTTTTCTTTCACCAATTCAGAATACTGATTTCCTCATCCACCTCTCCACACATCTGAATATATCGATTCCATTCACTTTTTTGCGCATCATAAGGAGGTGTCGCTGTCAAAGAGATAATGGTCACATGATCTCTACCAATCGTAGAAATAAATTCTTCCAGTGCCTTCCACCACTCTTTATGAAGATGGTGACATTCAGTCTAAACAAATGACTTCAATCGGATTTTCTTTTATGTTTTTGATGAAATCAATTGTGAATAATCCACCTCATTTTTTTCTACTACATCATCCGTTTCTTGATCGTCACGCTCTTCTCCTTTAAATCGTGTCATAGCACTAAAAAGAGTCTGGTAAGTAATCGATGTAATATCACTATTTTCTACCAGAGAGGTTGATAATGTGATTGAATGATCTAATAAAAACGCTTCTTCAATTCGTTGTATCCATTGATTTCTAATCACCAGTCGTGGCGAAATAATCAACGCTCTTTTTCCTAACCGTCTGATTAACTCAATGCCTAATGTTGTTTTTCCACTGCCGGGTGGTGCCACGATATGAATTTTCTTATCTTTTTAGATAAGTCGTTGCTTGATCTAATATTTTTTTCTGATAATCTCGAAAAGCTCCTTTAAACTGAAGATGATTGTCATAAAGATTACTGGTCATAAAATACTCCGTCCAAGGAAATTATAGAATAAAAAGAAAAAGATTCAATCATTTCCCCATAAGGCTATGGAATCTAAGTTGGAACTTTTTACATTTAATCATCCAAAAAGAAAAAAGGAGGATTTATCTTCTAATAAGATTTCTATCCCCTCTTAGCGGTTTCTTGTTATGAGGAAATGTGTCTCATCTTGACCCTTTTTCATTTCTGAATTCCAGCTAAGGATAAAAACTTCTTCAATTGTTGAAACAGTGAGAATCTTTAATTGATCTTTCACTTCTTGAGGAACATCTTTTTAAGTTCTTTTCATTGTCCTTTGGAATCAAAAACGGTTTTCACACCCGATCGAGCAGCCGCCATCAATTTTTCAGGTGAGCCCCTATTGGCATCACTCCACCACGAAGTGAAATTTCTCCTGTCATGGCTAGATTTGGATTTACTTTCTGTTTTGTCAACAAAGACGCTAAAGCCGTTGTGACAGTAATACCGGCACTCGGTCCATCCTTTTTGACCGATCCGGATGGAAAATGAATGTGAATATCGTGATTTTTCTAATTGTTTCGCTTCTTTAGGAAAAATTGATTTCACCAAAGACAAAGCAATTTGAACCGATTCTTGCATCACCGACCCTAGTTGCCCTGTGACCTTGATGTTTCCTTTTCCCTCACTCACTAAGCTTTCAATAAAGAGAATTTCTCCACCGGAAGCTGTCCAAGCTAATCCTGTTACAATACCAACTTTAGTATTTCTTTGAATTTTTTCATGTTCAATAGGATCCATATCCAACACTTCTGACAAATTCTTCTGACTCACATGAAACTTTGTCTGACGACCACGGGCAATCAAAACAGCGGTATACCGACAAATTTGGTCCATTCTCTTTTTCAGACCACGAACCCCGCTTTCCATCGTATAACTAGAAATAATCGTTCGTATACCCGCATCGCTCACTGCCAACATCGCCTTTTCTATGCCCATTTGTTTCACAGACTTAGGCAATAAATGGCGTTTGGCAATCTGGAATTTTTCACTGGCTGTATAGCCTTGAAACATAATGACTTCCATACGATTTAAAAGCGGTTCGGGAATCGTATCTAAGCTATTCGCTGTACAAATAAATAGGACATTGGATAAATCATACGGTACATTCATATAGTGATCGGTGAATGTATGATTTTGTTCGGGATCCAAAACCTCTAATAAAGCTGAAGCCGGATCACCATTATATGAAGAGGATAATTTATCAATTTCATCCAAAACCATCACCGGATTAGAAGAACCGGCTTTCTGAATCCCATCCATAATTCTCCCCGGCATGGCACCGATATAAGTACGACGATGACCACGAATATCTGAACTATCTCGAACACCGCCTAAAGCCACTCGTACGTATTCTCGACTTAGTGCTCTAGCAATGGATTTACCAACAGACGTCTTCCCGGTCCCGGGAGCCCCGACAAACAAGAGAATTGATCCCGACTGCTTATGATTCAAATCCATGACAGCGATTTGTTCTAAAATTCGTTTTTTCACTTTCTGTAAACCATAATGGTCTTCATCCAAGATTTCCTCAGCCTTTTGAATATCCATCTTTTCCAATGGATTTGTTTGCCAAGATAGTGAAGTCAAAAATCTAAATAGTTATACAAATTGCCATATTCAGGAGAATTTGAACCTTCTTGTTTCATACGAGAAAGAATTTTTTTCCGCCTCTTTTAAAGCCGTTTCATTCATACTGGATTCTTGGATTCTTTTTCTAATTTACGAATATCACTCACATTTTCCGGATGCATCTCATCCAGTTCTTTTTGTAAAAATTCAATTTGTTTCTTAATGGCCATTTCTCGATAAGCTTTTTGATTATCTTCTTCTTGAGCAGAACTGGCCGCCTTTGAAACATTACTCATTTCTGTGTATTCCAAGACATATTTTTTCAATCATCGATAAACGCTTTTTCTTGTGAATCTTCCGCTAATAAAGCGTATTTATCTTCCGCAGTAATACTGATTAATTGAGACATACCCGTCATGATCTCTTCCGCTGTTGTCATTTTGTTGATATAACTTTTTGCCCCTAAAGCCCAACGATATTGAGATGTAAATTGGATCAGGCTATTCTTTAAGCCTTGGATGCGACTTTGGTAATTTTTGTTCATCCACATCTTCCGTTTCCGGGTGATTGATCACACCAGTGACCCCCAACGTTCGATTCGAGTGTAAATATAAATCTTCAAATTGAACACGATTATACGTCTTCACAATCAAAAAGCCATCTGTATGAACTTCTGTAATGATTCCGGAAACCCCTAAACCATAAAAATTCTCCGGAAGAAAGTTCTCTTCATTCAATGCCTTTTTCTCTAGTGCAAAATATATTTTTTCTCCTACTTTTCGCTTCTTTTCCGGTGGCTTCTTTAAAAGACTCACTTGTCAAAAACGGTTGAATGAGGAAGGATCACAACATTATAAATAGGAACGATTTCTGCCATATTCTAGATACCTTTCTATTATAAGAACTATATTAGCACTTAAAATAAAAAGAGTGCTAATATTCTGTTCACTCTTTTCCCTATTTTCTTTTTACCAATATATGCCAAATATTTCTTCAATTTAGCTTCATACGCATTATCACTGAGCCGATAAAAGATTTCTTGTTGAAGAGCATCCGGTAGATACTGCTGTTCCACATAGTGATGTGGGTAATCATGGGCATATTGATATCCTTTTTCCTTACCGATAGCTTCTTCTCCTTCAACCACAATATTTTTAAGATAACCAGGTATCGGTAAATTACCATATTTCTTAACCGCCTCTTGTGCTTTGTGCAAAGCTAAATAGCTTGCATTGGACTTAGGAGCACAAAGCCACATAAATACAAGCTTGAGCTAAAATAATAGAAGCCTCTGGCAAACCAACTCTTTCTACTGCTAAAGCACAGCTAGTAGCGACCTCTATCGCTCTAGGATCCGCATTCCCAACATCCTCGCTAGCACAAATCATAATACGTCGAGCAATAAACCGTTCATCTTCCCCGCTTCCAACATTCTGGCCAGATAGTAAATAGTCGCATCCGGATCCGATCCACGCATACTTTTAATAAACGCCGAAACGGTATCGTAATGATTATCTCCTTTTTATCATAATGAAGCACTTTTCTTTGAACACATTCACTGACAATTTCTAAAGTGATTTCCCGATAGCCTTCTTCATTAGCACCGGTTGTTAAGATGGCTAACTCTAAAAGCGTTTAATGCCACTCTAGCGTCTCCACCACTCACTTCAGCTAAGAAATCATAAACCTCTTCTGAAACCATAGGCATAAAAAGAGGCCATCCCTTTCTTAGAATCACCACACGCTCTTTTTAACAATTGAACAATATCTTCTTTCAGTAACGGTTTTAACTGAAACACACTACTTCTCGACAACAAAGCACGATTGACTTCAAAATAAGGATTTTCCGTAGTCGCTCCAATCAATACCAATAAACCCGCTTCCACAAAAGGTAATAAATAATCTTGTTGTCCTTTATTAAAACGATGAATCTCATCAATAAAACAAAATGGTTTTTTCACCATACCGTTCTTTACGAACACTGGCATCTTCCACTATTTTTCTAAATCTTTTTTCCTGCAACTGTCGCATTCACCTGTTCAAAGTGGGATTTGGTACTTTGAGCAACCACCATTGCCAAACTCGTTTTTCCTGTTCCCGGTGGACCTGTTAAAATCAGTGAAGATAAGCGATCGGCTTGAATGGCTCGATACAACAATTTATCTTTCAGCTTTAAAATATGAGTTTGTCCCTCACTTCATCTAAAGTTTTAGGACGCATCCGAAGGGCTAAAGGTTCTTTTAGTTCATCACTTTCTTCTTGAAATAAATTCATAACTCTATTGTATAAAAAGAGAAACTTTCGTCTTCTTTTTATTTATCTAGATGTTCCAACGATTCTGCCCAGCTTCCAATCAAAGACGAAATCGACATTCCCCGAATGGCGGCTGCTCTTTTCAGGTGCGCTTTCTGTTCTTTCGTAATATAAGCCGAAATCAAAAATTTTTTTCATGGTTTGTGCAATTTGGCCCAAAAAAATTGATCTTGAATTTCCTTGGTTCCCTGATCCATCACATATTGCTGAGCATCCTTAAAACGAAGTGGGCGCATTCTTTCTGGAATTTTTATCATATAGAAAAACTCTCCTGTTGATTTTTGATAAAGATCTCGTTTTAGCCCATCCAGATTCAACGACATCACAAATACAGAAGTCTTTGTGTCATAAACTTTTTCCATTATGAATTTTTCTCATAACACCCTCCCTGCCTCTATTCCATAGAGTTCCTTATATTTACCTTTTATTTTTACATGAATATATACAAAAATACCAATCATTTTTACTGGATTTTAATTTTCTTTAAAAATTTTTATAAAAAGTCAAAAAGTTTCATGAGTTTTACATAGAAAGCTTTATGCTTTCTGATGCGGCCAACAGGACTTGAACCTGCATGAGTTTCCTCACTGACGTCTGAGATCAGCGTGTCTCACCATTCCACCATGACCGCTCTTCACGTTACCTTTCATAGGCAAGATCGACCTTTTATTTCAAGTTTTTTTCTAATGCTCTATCGGAGGTAAAATTTCTTGTTTTTAGAGATAAGCAAATCTGTTCTTTTCAAATTATGAAACCATTCATGTTCAAACCAAATAAAGTATCTCTAACTCTAGATCTTTCTTTTCCAAGAAATCCAATACCATTTTACTCCACGATATCGCTAAGTACCAGTCCAAATAATCAACTGTTTTTAAGTTATCTTTATTTTTCATTTGAAGAATGAAACCGCATAAAATTTGAATTCCTATCATACTTCCAAAGACAGCCCAATCATTCATAGTCTGAAGACTTGGCACATCCAACGAGTGATGAAGATTCAACCATAAAAAGACTAAACCATACGCCATCAGCATCAAAAAGAATGACTATCTTTCTCATCTTGGTTTTTGACGGATAAATGGTTACTAATGCCACAATATAACTCATAGCAGTCCAAACTAAAAATCCATCTTGGTAGTTGCAAATGACGAAGTACCAAAATCCCCATTAACAAATAAAAAGCACAAGGAACAGCTTTTTAAAACAGCCTTTTTAAAATAACCTTTTTGAATCGGATCAGGATGACTTTTCCCATTGCAATAAGAAAGTAGGAATACCTACCCCAAAAGCTGATAATACGGTTAAATGAATCGGTAAAAAAGGATAACTATAATTCAATGTCAATAATAAAACAGTGAAAGCTAAAGAATAAATCGTCTTTATGAAGTATAAAGAAGCACTATTTGAAATATTAAAAATAATCCTTCTTCCTCTTCAATCGCCCCTTAGGAACCTCCGCAAAGTCATTGTGAATCAAGCACAATATCGCTCACATTTTTAGCCGCCGCATGCGCACTTTCAAAAACTAATGGATACGTCTGCTTGTTTCAAAGCAGATACATCATTCACACCATCTCCCACCATAGCGACTATATGTCCTTCTTTCTGAAGATGCGCAATAATATCCTTTTTGTTCCGGTAATACACGCCCAAATACCTGTAAAGAATAATCCAATGTCTTACCCACATTTCCACTTCTTATTAAATTTTTGATACCCTGCTTTACGTGCAATTGAAGAAACGGTTCTTTCATGATCCCCTGAAATAATTCGTAATTGAACGTGTTCTTGTTGAAGATAAGCCAATGTTTCTTGAATGTGATCTTTTAATTCATCTTCTAACACCACATAACCAACCGCTTTCACATTCTTAACCTGATCCAAATCTCCTGTTCCACACGCCAATGTAATCACTCGATTGCCATTTTTTTGTTCAGAAATCAATTTTTCCGGCAATTCACCACTACCAAAAGATTCTGCCGAACCAACTAGAAAGATAAAGCCATTTTCCATTTTAGAAGCACTGTATTTCCGTTTTGAAGAAAAAGGCAAGTAACCTTCTACCGATCTTTCATCTTTCCCGAGATATTTTTGTAAAGCCAATTGAGTTGGATTATTGGTTAATTCTTGACTCATATGTATTCTTAGCTGATTCTCATAAGATGCCTCTAGCCAGTCCACTTTTTACTTTTTAATTGACCTGTCGTTAGTGTTCCCGTTTTATCCAAACAAATGGTATCGACCCTAGCTAAATTTTCTAAAGCACTTAAGTTTTGCGTCAAGACATAACGCTTGCTTAAACGAAGTGCCCCTATCATCGTAGACATACTTGTCAATACCAAAAGACCTTCCGGTATCATGCCAATCAAAGCCGCTACTGTACTTAAACTGTACGTTCATAACCAATGTTATTAATTTGAACAACATATAAAGCCACTCCAAGAGGAATCAATACGATCGAAATCAGTCGCAAAAAAATGATCCAATTCTTTCACCAAACCAATCTCCTTTTTAACCTTTCGAGCATCTTGAATCATTTTTCTCGGCTTTTCGAATCTTGAGCGGTTGTCATCGCTTCCAAAATACCTCTTCCCGAAAGAACATAACTGCCGGCAATTAAAGAACTACCCGGATTTTTGATGATTTCTTGTTCTTCGCCTGTCAATAAGGATTCATTGACTTCTAAGTTCCCTTCTATCAAAATGGCATCTACCGGGATTTGTTGACCAACGGTTATTTCCACTTGATCACCCTATTTGAATTTCATCCCGTAATAACAAAAGATTCGGTTTTAGCGGAGAATGGTATTTTTCTTGGACAAACAGTTCCATTTTTAAGCTGATATCTTGCTTTTGATAGAATGATACACACTACTTCACACAGCAAATAAGCACGCTCCCATGAAAAGCCCATTTTTCCCATCGACCAATACTAGAAACCCATATAAAAAGAAGAACATTGATGAAATTAAAATAAGTCAAAAATATGTTCAAAAAGAGATCTCCAAAAAGTGTCTGTTGAGTTATGCTGCATGTAAAATCATTCCTTTTTAATCGTTGTTTAAATACTTCCATTTGTTGAAAAAGATAGGGTTTGATGATGAATGGCTATGCCTCATTTCTTGAGCTAATAATAAGGCATTCTTAGAATCAACATTGGCTAATCTTGCTAGAGAATAGGCAATTGTAACATATTCAGCATCTTCAAAAGAAGTATTTTTAATAAAAACTTTTGTGTTAATTCAAAACCGTATAAACCCTGAAATTGTGCTAAAAATAAGATGGTATTATGACTGTCTTCCTGTAAACCGGAAATCATCGTTTCAAATACTCAAAATTTTCCAATAATAAATCAGTATCTTCTAAAATCATGATTGGGTGAAAGTCTAACATGGCATCTAAGATCGAATCTTCAATGGATTGAAAAATAAGATCCTGGTGCAAAGTAGACTTCCTGTTGAATTTCCTGCAATAGATCAATCACATCTTTAGCATTCTCACTAATCAAAGCATCTCCAAACACCCAAAACACGATCAATATCTTCCGGATCAATTGTCATAAATAAGTTATTAGAAATATCAAACTCAACCCCTGGCGCATAAATACGATTCGAGCGATCTTTACTATCGACCAATAAAGTAGATGAACCGTGTATTCCCTCAACGTGTTGTACATCAATTTGTTTTTCTTCTAAATAAGCACTAAAGTGTCTCCAGCACTTCCCTTCCTACCGGAGCAATCACTTCATAAGAAAGCCGAATTGTTGATAAAGGCTTGCTGCTTTCAAAGCTCGATCCACTTAGTTGTAAACGAGAGGAAAGAACTTCATAATCTTCATTTCCTTAGGCAATTCTTTTCACATACTCAAGCCATTCAGTTTGCATCGTACCAATAATCAGTGTCTTTTTTTCATGATTCTATTATAACAAATAAAAACCCCAATTAAGGGGCTTTTACAGGTGGCTCCAGGCGGAATCGAACCGCCGACACAAGGATTTTCAGTCCTTTGCTCTACCGACTGAGCTACAGAGCCAATGGTTGCGAGGGAAGGATTTGAACCAACGACCTCCGGGTTATGGGCCCGACGAGCTAACCAGACTGCTCTACCTCGCGATGTGTGTGAGTGCTAAATAATGGCGGAGGAACTGGGATTCGAACCCAGGCGCCGATTTCTCGACCTACCGGTTTTTCAAGACCGGACCCTTCAACCACTTGGGTATTCCTCCAATAGTGGACCCTGAAGGACTCGAACCTTCGACCGATCGGTTATGAGCCGATAGCTCTAACCAACTGAGCTAAGGGTCCTCCTGTGGTAACACTCTTATCTAAAAAACAATGGTAGCGAGGATGAGATTCGAACTCATGACCTACCGGGTATGAACCGATTGCTCTAGCCAACTGAGCTACCTCGCCACATGGTCGGGATGGCAGGATTCGAACCTGTGACCCCTTGATCCCAAATCAAGTGCACTACCAAGCTGTGCTACATCCCGAAAGCGCGCCGAGCAGGAGTCGAACCCTGCAACCTTTTTGATTCGTAGTCAAATGCTCTATCCAGTTGAGCTATCGGCGCATATTTATTTTTAGTGCCTATTCATAGTACCATCGCCCATTATTTTTGGCAAGGGCTTTTTCACTGTTTTTTCAATTGCGAAGAAAGCAAGTGATCTATATACAAATGATTTCTCTCATCAAATTTCTTCCCTGAAATATCCAAAACAAGTATTAAACTAAACCGTCACTTCTATATCTATAAGAAAGTTATTAGAATCTCGAACTTATTTCCATTTATAAAATGAAAGCGAAATTCATGGCTAGATACCACAAGTCAAAAATAAAGTTCATTATTTCAGATAAAGTTCCGGTTTATCGATTAATAGTCCATATTTCAAATTAGATAATTGAATCATATCATCATATAGTTTCTTAACTTCTTTGCATGGACGTAGTGTTAAATGTTCTATATTTTTTTCAAACTTAAAACAGGTGTGTAATCCTTACTTTTTAAACGGGCTGTTAAAAATCTAAAAAAATCTCAACTGTTTTCATTTGACACAAAAAAATCCAAAAGATTTTACGTGAATGTATTGTGGGCCAAGAGCATCTCCCTCTATCGAAAGACTTTCTAATTTTTTTAAGTTTGATCAGTAAATCATAATCCTCTATTTTTTTGAAAAATTCTCTACCGATAAAGCAAGCAATTTTTTTCAAGATGTGTAATAGGTTCTATACTTTGAACACTTGCACTGAACCCAAGTGTAAATATTCCAATTCTGTAAGATTAACCATTTTAGAAATATCTGAATACACACCCCATTTTATGTATAATTTTTCAGCTTTTTCTGTGCACAAACAGCCTCAAATAATTCTTGTGGCATTCTTGTACCAAATGACAACTCAGTAAAAGCTTCTTTATTCTTTAATAAAAATCACACCATTCTTGTAAAACTCGTTTTTCTTTTCTTGTCTGGTATTGTGGCGTAAAAGAATCTCCCAACTGAGTACAATTGATCATTAATTGCTTTTTCGCCGTGATACTCTGATACTTCTACGACACTTTTCAATTGCGATTCATCTTTATGATAATAATCAAATCCATATTTTATTTGTTTTTCATCTAAAAAAACGACATGATCCCTCTCCTTTTCAATTTAAAAAAATCTATCCATGGATACATGACATCATTATACCTGTTATTCCTTTATCAGGTTTCTAAAAACTCATTTTACTAAGCTGATTATTTTAGTGGCGAATTTATCCCTTATTTTTCAGTTTTCATGTCATGATTCAATGATAGTTAAAAATAGCCCTGAGCTTTCAGGGCTATTCTTTATTCATCTAAATTCAGAATTTCAACAATATTATTTTTTTATAGAGAACCGCTTTTTGCACCATAAATAGCTTTGAATACCACCATCTACATCCAACACATCGGTTGCTCCAATCTTCTTTAATTTCGCTTTATCCACTTTTGATGAATCCTTAACATTCACTCTTAAACGAGTAATACAAGCATCTACCTCTTCAATATTTGTAGCACCACCTAAAGCTTCAATCACTTCCATGGATTCTTCTTTCAACGAAGACTTCGAATCTACTTTGATTTCTTCTCCTTCTTCTTCACCTCTTCCTGGGGTCATGACATTGAACTTAGTAATGTAGAATCTGAAGAAAAAGTAGTAAAGGGCAGCCCATGCTGCTCCAAATGGGATTTGAAGAAGCCAATTTGTACGAGCATTTCCTTGTAAAATACCAAATAATGTAAAGTCAATAACACCACCTGAGAATGTATTACCGATAGAAATATTAAGCACATCCGCAATGAAAAAACTGACGCCATCAAAGAACGCATGAATCACATATAATAACGGATTAACAAACAAGAACATAAATTCAATCGGTTCTGTAATACCTGTGATAAAGGAAGTTAAAGCCACTCCAATAAATAAACCTTTATATTTTGAACGACGTTCTTTTGGTACACAATGGTACATAGCCAAACAAGCGGCTGGCAAACCAAACATCATAGTTGAAAAACGTCCAGCAAAGAAACGAGTTCCTTCTGTAAACAAACCGACATGATTTGGATCAGCTAATTGAGCAAAGAATATCTTCTGTGCACCGGCAACAGAAATACGAGCAAACCGTTTCAACACCACCCAATTCAGTATACCAAAACATTGGATAAATCATGTGATGAAGACCAACCGCCCCACATAGACGCATCAAGAAGCCATATAAGAAAGTACCAATTGGACCGGCCTTTGAAATGTATTGACCAGAAGTCACCAACAGGTTTTGAAATGGAGGCCAAATCACAAAGAAAATAGCACCAATACCAATTGCCGCAAAGCTAGTGGCAATAGGCACAAAGCGAGATCCGCCAAAGAAACCCAATACTTGAGGTAATTGGATATTTTGATATTTATTGTGCAATGTTACCGTAATCATACCAATCACAATAGCTCCAATCACACCCGTATCAATGGCGCTTCCTTTTGGATTGAAAATAGCTAATAAAGCTGCAATCGTAGCTGTCATTACTAAGTATCCAACAACCCCGGCTAAAGCTGCCGTTCCTTTGTCTCTTTTAGCTAAGCCCACACATAATCCAACGCATAACAATAACGCTAAATTAGCAAAGACTACATTTCCGGCAGCCGACATAACTTTGAAAATACCTTGTAATGCCGGATTGGCTAAAACAGGATAAGTCGCTACCGTTGTTGGATTGGAAAAGAGCTCCACCAATCCCTAGAAGTAAACCAGCTGCTGGCAAAATAGCAATTGGCAGCATGAATGATTTACCAATTTTTTGCAATGTCTTAAACATACATTCTCTCCTTTCTTTCTGTTGTATTGACATAAGAATACTTATGTTTAGACCAATGGAATACTACGGATAATATTTTTCCAAATGAATGCTCAAATAAGCTAGCTCAGCCTCATTTAAGGATAAATCATATTTTTCTTGAACTACTGTAGAAATCTTTTTTGCTAAAGCAAAAGCCCTCACATAACGCTCCTGAATCACTTCTTGCAAATCATTTTGAATCTCACTATGTTCCAAAGACCGTTTAATCGCAAAACGGATATGAGTCATCAAACGTTGGCGAGCATCTTCATATTGTTTCAAATCAATACCTAAATCAGTTTCAATCAAACCTAAAATATCTTGCATCACTTGAAAGCTAAAATTAGTAAAACTTAAATCCTCATGATGCAAAGCCGCATGAATATGCATGCAAAGAAAAACCGGCCTCAGATAAAGGAAGATTGATTTTTAAACTTTCATTCACCATCGCCAATGCTTGTTTGGCAAAAAGCAAATTCCTTTGGATAAAAATAAGCCGTTTCATCCAAAAACATTTTTGGACAATCATATTTTCTCGATATCGCTTTTACACTAAATTGCAAATGATCTAGTAAGGATACATGAATATTTCGATCAAAAATCTTGTGAAAAACATTCTTTCCAATTCACGAATAATTTGTTCTGATAGGATACAATCTGATCTTCAGTTTCACTAATCAATTTTTCATAGCGAGCTAAGTTCTTTTAAACCATACAAATTAACAATCCTAGCTTCATCCAAACTATCTCCAGATTTCTTATTAAAAACCAATACTGGTTCCGAAGGCAATTAGGTTTCTTTGACTTTCATCCCTACACAAAACCACATTGTGATTTAATATCTTTTTCAACCTTAAGCATGATTCACTTCCGCAAACAATTTCTGCCCTTTTCTACATCCCCATATGGTTGTTTTATAGTCACAGTTGCTGGATTGGTAACTAATACCAAAACATCACTTTCTAACCCTTTTTCTTTTTAAAAGAGCAAGATCCATCCGAGAAACTGGTTCCCCTTTTGAAGCCATTGTCCAACTGAGACTTTTTGTTTCAAAGCCTTCTCCCTTTAGATTCACCGTATCAATACCTAAATGAATCAAATATTCCCAACCTTTTTATCCTTTACGCCAAAAGCATGACCGGTTGGAAAGACCATCGTGACTTCCCCTTCTACTGGTGAAACGACTTCTCCATCATTTGGCAAAACCGCAAAACCTTGACCAACTAACCCTTTTGAAAATACCGGATCGTTTACTCTTGTAATGGTTTTAAAACACCTGTACAAGGATGCTATTATCATCTTTTTGAAAATAAACCCATACTTTCCTCCAAAATATAAAAAGCTCACTAGAAAAATCTAATGAGCTAATGCCTGTTAACCGACAGTAACACGCTTCTACAGCTTTATAATAACATAAACTTTTTCAAATGAAAATAGTTTTTATATTATTTTTAGAGGTTTCAAACCACACACCTTTGTTATTTTATTTTCACCACTTTCAAAAGACAACATCCGCAAAGTCTTCAGACTTCTCTTCATGACTTGTATAAATTAATAACGCTTCTTGATGTTCTTGTAAATCATCTTTTAAGACATTTCCTTTTTGATTGACACATCTAATTATTGATTACCTCTCTAGTTTGTGCTGCTTTTTGATTTTTAATAAACTTTCTTGGGAATAGCTTCTCGTAAAGGCTTGTGAGATGGTTAGAAAAGGAGGATTCTTGAATACCATAAGTCAATTGCAATTCATATTCTAAAGGGAGCCAAGTTTGAATATCTGAACGATTATGTTGAAAAACAGCCTCTATTTTATCTAAAGCTTTATAAATTTTTCGCTTCCATGGTTTTTGTTCTTCCATTTCTGCATACAAAAGATTTCATTCTTTCTTGTGTCGGTGTTGATAGTTGATTCACCCAATCCAATAAAATTGTTTTTCCTTGATTTGGTCCTTTTTTCTTTTTTCAAAAAAGTAGGAATATCACCGGTAAAGACTTCTCCTAAATCATGAATAATACACATTTCTATCACTTTTTCCATATCCACATCCGGATAATCTTCTTTTAAAAGAAACGCCATCATTGTCAACATCCAACTATGTTCTGCAACGCTTTCATGTCTTCCTTCTTGCGTATAGCAATGCCTCGTTCTATCTTTTAAACGGATGCTCACATCCATGGCTTGTATCAGTTCATCTATTGTCATAGTCCAATTATAACAAAAAACGAAGGGATTTCCTTCGCTAATTTTGAACTTTGACTTTCGTCCAAAGATCCGATAATTTTTCTTTCACACCCGGATTATAATGGAATATCTCATCTTTCACATAGCCTGTTCTAGGCTTAGTATGCCGTTACGCCTTGATAGTCTCTTTCAGCAATGTCATCTTCCACCGATTGAATGACAGGGTGTATAACCGACTGCTTCAGAATTGTTTTTTTGAACTTCCTTGAAGTCATTTCATTAATAAACGCATTCGCCAAAGCCGGACAACTGGCATTTTTAAGAATAACCATCGCATCTACCCAAATATTCGTTCCTTCTTTCGGTTGAAAATACGCTAAATCTTTTATTTTCCGACAATACATAAGCCGCATCTCCAGAATACATTAACGCAATGTCTTTCTTTCGATTAATCATATCATCAATGACTTCATCCGTTACATAAGAAGGCTCCATCGTTTTATTCATTTTTCGTAACCAAGTATAAGCTTTTTTGAATCTCTTCATCATTCTTTGTATTCATAGAATACCCTAAAAGCCTTTTAAAGCTACCATAAAACCATCTCTTTGGCTATCATAGAAAAATCTTTCCCTTATATTTCAGTATGATGGAAAATATTCCAACCGAGCTTTTCAACCTCAACAGGATCTACTTTTTCTTATTGTAGATACATACCAACATTACCCCAAAATAAGGAACCGCATATTCCAATTTGAGGGTCAAACATTTTTGTTTTTCTAAAAGATTGAGTTCACATGAGATAAATTCGGGATCAAAGACTTATTTAGCTTTTTGAAGTTGATTTTTCTTGAATCAATTGTTCGATCATATAATCTGAAGGCACAATCACATCATATGAATTACCACCCAAAAGTTTGGTATACAACATTTCATTAGAATCAAAAACAGAATATTGCACATGGGCTTTATATACTTTTTTCAAAAATTTTTGATGGTATCATCACTATATATTCCGATGCATTATACATACTTGATTTTTATTAAACCATACTTTTGTTTGGCGTCTATTTCTCCTGTTTCTTGTTTTTCATTTCCACAAGCGGTCAATATAGATAAAACAAAGCAACACTAATCAATTGAACTGTCATTTTTCTTTCCTCTATAATTTCGAATCATTGGTACCACATTAATTAAAAATCAATACAATCGTAATGACATAAACAATCAAACTTGATAAAGCATTGATGGTTGGATTCACTCGCTTCACGTTGGAATAAACATAAATCGAAATATTGGAAACTCCAGGTCCCGTTGTAAACAAGGAAATCACAAAATCATCAAAAGACATCGAAAAAGCCACTAAAAGCTCCTGCTATAATTCCCCACTGATTTGTGGCAATCACTTTCCATATGGCTTGAATGGGCGCACACCCCTAAATCTAAAGCCGCATCCGCTAAATTAGGATCTAGTCTTCTCAAACGTGGCGTAATGGATAAAATCACATACGGTATGCAAAAAGCAATATGAGCCAATAACATCGTCATAAAACCGGTTGATAGATTTAAACTTGTAAAAAACAACATGAGTCCAATCGCTGTCACAATTTCCGGATTCAACATCGGTAAGTTATTCACCTGATAAACCATTTCTTTAAAACTCGATTGGATTATTAAACCAATAGCCGTAATCGTTCCTACAATAGTTGAAATAAGTGTCGCTAATAAAGCGATGATCACGGTATACCAAATGGCTTCCATAATGGTTCGATTCGCAAACATTTTGGCATACCATCTTGTTGAAAATCCCATGAAATTAGACAACGATTTAGAAGAGTTAAAACTAAAAGATTAATACATATACGATTGGTGCATAGAAAAAGATCAGTACCAACCACAAATAAATCTTGGAGAAAATTGATGATTTTTCCGGCATTATTCTCCTCCGTTTCCTTGTCTAAACGACGTGTGATATACATGGAAATTAGAAATGATGATCGCCATAATCAAACTAATGGCCGAACCAAAATTCCAATCTCCTGTACTAATGAAATAATCTTCAATCAAGTTACCAATCAAGACATACTGTCCACCGCCCAATAACTTCGGTATAAAAAAACTGGATACCGCCGGTAAAAAAACCAATGTAATTCCTGAAATCACACGGAAAAGGACAACGGCAAAACAACCTGATAAAATGTTTGTGTTTCATTTTGCTCCCCAAATCTCTAGCTGCCACCAATAAAACTAGGATCAATCTTGGATAAAGAAGTATAGATTTGAAGAATCATGAAAGGTAGAAAAATTATATACCATACCCACATACACCTTCAACTCCGGACTCATTCCAATCATGAGTCAAAATACCTCGCCAAGCATAGGTACGAACCAACATATTGATCCACATAGGCAACGTCACCAATAACAAAACCAGGGCTTGTGAATTTCCCCTTCAACTTAGCCATCGCATAAGCCATCGGATAACCCACCATAATACAAATGATCGTTGTCACAATGCTATTTTCAAACTACGCCACATCACTATCGGGAAAATCGGATCTTGAAAAAAACGAATAAAATTATTCAAAGTAAACTGAAGCGTTAAAACAGAATTTCCTCTTTTTGTGATGGCATAGAACACAATCATTAACATCGGAATGACAATCATAACCGCCATCCAGACTACATATGGATACACCAATCGTCTAAAACTTTTCATTAGTACACCATCTTTTCCATGACATGAATGTCTTCCGGCTGCCACGATAAACCAATTCGTTGCCCTACTTCAATCGCATCGGTCGTTTCTAATTTTAATTCACGACCTTGTGTCGCAAAAGTAATCTTATAATCGCCTTCCTTGATTTCATCCACATCAAAATCATATTTGACGTCCCAAATTTCTACTTTAGAATTATCTTCCATATCCCACGCATAGGCATCCGCCCAACGTACCAAATCTGTATCTAAAGCAACTGATTCTTGTAATTCTTGAACGGTCGTATAAAAATCAAAAGCTTGGATGCCTTCTTGATTGAGTTGATTTTCAGTCGTCTTTGGCTCTACCACTTGAATTTGAATGGTAATACGAGTTCCGTTGCTTGTGCCAAAGGTACAATCATAACTACCTACCTTTTCTTCTACTCTGATATTGAACTTCCGTCAAAGAAATATTTTCTTCTTCTCCTCACGCCAAGCTTGGGCATTGGCACGAGCAATGACTTCTTTATCATTTAAACCGGCGACGTCTTCTAAGTCCATTGAAAAATTAGAAGCGGAAATACGTTCTCCATATTCTTCGTTGATCACATCTCTTTCTTTTGTGACGTGCATAGTGATTGTTTTAGCTGTTCCACTAGCCGTTTCAACAATTACTTCATAATGAACTCCTTTAAATAATACCTGACTTAACTCTCCATTTAATAAGCCTTTATTTCTTGCTACGATATCAATATCTTCCGGACGAATCACAATATCTACTCTGATTTGATTCAAAACCATAGTCCGTACAAACATATTTCTTTTCATCAAAACTGACGAGACGATCTTCAATCATCACTCCATCAATGATATTGGAATCCCCAATAAAACGAGCACAGTATTCATTAATTGGCTCATTATACACCGATAAAGGACTACCAACCTGTTCTATTTCTCCTTCACGCATAATCACAATCTTATCAGACATTGTTAGCGCTTCTTCTTGATCATGTGTCACAAAAACAAATGTAATTCCTACTTCTCGTTGAATTTCTTTCAACTCCAATTGCATTTCTTTTCTTAGATTTTTATCTAAAGCGCTTAAAGATTCATCCAGCAATAAAACTTTTGGTTCATTAATTAAAGCTCTGGCAATCGCAATCCGTTGTTGCTGACCACCCGATAAGCGAGTCACATGACGCTTTTCATAACCTTCCAATCCCACCAGACTTAACATACGCATTACTTTTTGATCAATGATATCCTTCGGTTCTTTCTTGATTTTCAAACCAAAAGCAATATTATCGTATACATTTAAATGAGGAAATAACGCATAGTGTTGAAAAACTGTATTAACATCTCGCTTATAAGCCGGCAAAGTCGCAATATCCTCACCATTCATCAAAACCGATCCTCCATCCGGCCTCTAAAAACCTGCAATAATGCGTAATAAAGTCGTCTTTCCACACCCGGAAGGTCCTAATAAAAGTAACAAATTCGTTTTCATAAATATCTAAATTAATGCCTTTTAAAAACCACTTGTTGTCCAAAGGTTTTGACCACATTTTTAATTTCAATTAATCTTTTTGCCATATTCTCTCCCTAAAAATTTCGGTGGCGTTGAAACCCACAATAACTTCCGCTGTTTTTAGATCTATTTTCAATCCAATGCTGCTTTCCCGGTTAAATAAAACTATCCCCCTTAGAACCACATATCCCTTTGGATGAGATTGGGTCACCACATGAATTCTCCCATTCAAGACATAGCCTAATTCCTCCCTTCATGGGGTTCTAAAACCTTTGATTGATAACCCTGATTCGATAACCAGACGAATTGGTTCCATCACATTCTTTTTGAGCGTTGGGGAACAATCCAAAATATTTTCATTCCTTCTTGTTCATCCACAAACACATCTTCTTCTTGAAAAGACAATTTGTTCTTCCACATCTTCTTGAAAAAAAGCCACTTAAATTGACCCCTAAAGCCTCTAGCTACATCCGCTAAACTTTGAATAGATGGAAGTTCTATTTCTCTCTAGTTGTGATAAAAACCTTTCGTCAATTCCGTTCGTGAGGCCAATTCCTCTAACGTAAGATCATTTTTAATCGTAACTGTTTTTATTCTTGCACCAATATTAATCATATTTTTCCTCTGTTTGATATTGCCAAACAAAAGATTAGTAATATCAAAAAGATAATACCAATCTTTCCTTTATTATTCAATGTTTTTATCATAAAAATGATAAATGATCAACAACAAAAATCAGGTATACACCTGATTCCTATAAAAGATTGAATCATTTCTTCCAACGCTTCTTTTGGTTTAAATCCTACCGTTGTTTTTAACAGCTTGACCATTCTTAAACGCAATCATTGTTGGAATGGACATCACGCTATAGCGCTGAGCAATCTGTGGATGTTCATCTACATTGACTTTCACAAAAAGCCACATCACTGATTTCATTGGATAGCTGTTCTACTACCGGACCAACCATCTTACATAGGGCCACACCAATCGGCATAAAGTCCACAAATACTTTCTCATTGTCCTTTAAGATTGCATCATATTCAGTTGCATTTTTGATCACATTCATTTTCTAGTTCTCCTTTTTGATTTCTATCTTTAGTATGACATAAATCATTTTTCTGACAATTTATTTGCTCAAAAGAGAAGCGGCCGCTTCATCTAAAATAACCGTCACGTCAGCATGATCTTGCAAAACAGAAGCCGGACAAGCCTCACTCTTTTCTCCTTTCAGCATATCCTTAACTGCTTGAGCTTTATTTTCTCCTGTCGCAATTAAAATAATTTTCTTGGCTCTCATAATGGAAGCCAACCCTTGAGTGATCGCCAACGTAGGCACTTGCGTGATATCTCCATCAAAGAAACGAGCGTTATCTTGACGTGTCTGTTCTGTCAATTCCATAACATGGGTTTCACTTTCAAAAGAGTACCCGGTTCATTAAACGCAATATGACCATCAGAGCCAATTCCTAAAATTTGAACATCTACAGATACCTTCTTTAAAAGCTTCTTCATAATCCTGACATTCTTGTTCAGGCGCACTTGTTTCACCATTTGGAACATGGGTATTTTTCTTCCTTGATATCAATATGATTGAATAAATTTTTCATGCATGAAGGTATAGTAACTTTCCTTATGATTTCTTGGTAAGCCAACATATTCATCTAAATTAAAGCTGATGGCTTTGGCATAAGAAGTACCATTCTTTTGATGATCTTCAATTATTTTCTTATATAAACCTACCAGGGCTTGATCCTGTAGCCAACCCTAACACAGGATTTTCCAGATCCATCACCGGACGAAAACCTCAAAAAGCCACTTCTGAAACTGCTTCATAATTTTTCAATAATGATTTTAAACATACTTTTTCTCCTTAATCAATTTCAATGGAATAGGAACAATGCCACACACTGTTCTCTTCTAGTTTAATACAACCTCTCTTTCCTCATAGTCCAAATGTATTTCTGTAAAATCCAGTATGTGAATACCAAGGCTCTATACAAACAAAAAGGGACCTCTTTTGACCAATAGAGCAATCCATGGATATCCTTCATGACTAACTTTACAAAGTGCTTTACCGTTCGTCAATTTCGACCAAGTACTCTTTGGATTTTTCTAAAATAATCGTCTTGCGTAATTCTAATGGGTCTAAAGTAATGTGAGAACTCAAATTCCCGTGAATTTTTTTCCGGACATTCTAATTCAATACGATATTCCTGTTGATTTTCTCCTTCTTGAAGCGGACAATTGAAAGCTGGATGTAGGCCAAAATGAAATGGCATGGTTCCTTTGTTTTTTATTTTCAATCGTAGATTAATTTCTAATTTTTACCCGTTAAAGTATATTCAATCATCAAGCGAAAATGATAGGGATATTGTTTCCAAGTTTTCTTCACTGTCTTCCAAAACCATCACAATCCTTTTTTTCATCATGGTGCACGCAATGAAAAGGGGCTGTTTCTAGCAAAAACCATGGTTTCCCATCGTATATGGTTTTTCTGAATGGTTAAAACACCGTTCCAACTCTTTCCAACCATTGGAAATAATGTTGGATTTCTCCCTGACCAATACTTTGGATCTCCTTGCCACATATACTCAACCCCGTTTCTTTCGATTGAAAATGATGGATTTCCGATGCTTGTTCACTGATTTGAACTAAAACTGATTGATTTTCAATTGTATATATACTCATAGTCACCTCTTTGTTAGTATACCTTGTTCACCACTAAGCATAAAAGAGCAAAGTTGGTTTATAATAACATTACAAAAGGAGATGAAAAATTATGGCATTTATTGATTCCATTAAGGAAAAAGCAAAGGCCGATAAAAAGACCATTGTTTTGCCGGAGGCAGAAGATGAAAAGAACGATCCGGGCAGCTGCTAAAATCTTAGAAGAAAATTTAGCTGATTTAATTTTATTAGGGAATGTTGAAACAGTAAAAGAAGACGCCAAAAAGTTAGGTGTGAATATTGATCAAGCAACCATCATTGATCCTAAAACAAGCGATCAATTAGAGAACTATGTGACTATTTTTAACTGAACTTCGTAAAGCAAAAGGGATGACAAAAGAATTGGCTCACAAAGCTCTAACAGAAGATAACGCTACCTTTGGTATCATGATGGTCAAAAACAATGAAGCCGATGGACTGGTTTCTGGTGCTTGTCATTCAACCGCCAATACTTTACGCCCTGCTTTACAAATCTTAAAGACGGCTCCAAATGCTAAATTGGTTTCCGGCTTCTTTGTCATAGAGTACTGCGAATAAAGAATTGGGTGAAATGGTACTTTCATTTTCGTGACTGTGGATTAAATCAAGATCCAACGGCTGAGCAGCTTGCTTCCATTGGAGCGGATTCTGCCAAAAGTTTTGAATACCTTGTTGGTGGTGAAGCCAAGGTGGCTTTCTTGAGTCATTCCACAAAAGGTAGTGCTAAACATACTTTGGTCGATAAAGTTAGAGAAGCAGCTGAAATTGCGGCTCAGGGAATATCGCGATGTGAAATCTGATGGTGAACTACAATTAGATGCCGCCATCATTCCGGAAGTGGCAGCCTTTAAAAGCTCCAAATTCCAGCGTAGCGGGTCATGCAAATGTCTTGGTGTTTCCTAACTTAGACGCCGGAAATATCGGTTATAAACTGGTACAACGCTTGGGAAATGCTGAAGCCTATGGACCAATGTTACAAGGAATCGCCAAACCAGTAAACGATTTATCTCTGCGGTTGTTCATGGGAAGATATCGTAGGAGTGGTTGCTTTAACGGCCGTTCAAGCTCAACAACACTAATTAAAACCGAAAAAGGAAGGACAAGACTATTTTCTTGCTCCTCCTTTTTTATTCCTTTATACCGGAACATAACTTTTTCACTTTGGCCATGAAATTAATTGGTCTTTTTTTACTAAAAATGCTTTTTTTGCTAACTTTGCTAAAGGATCATCACTTAAAGAGTCAGAATAAAACTCTTCTATTTCCCCTTTCGGAAAACACTCATAGAAGCGTCGTACCTTCTCTTTCCCATGACAATTGAGTCCTTCATAGCGACCTGTTTTTTGATGAACGGGAGAAGCCATCGGTATTGAATATGCAACAAACGCCCAAACTCTTTCACCAAGAATTCAGGGGAAGCCGATATAACCACATCATCTTCTTTTTGTTGATAAAACCCTTTTACATGATCTAAATGACTAATACAAAATTCACTAGTTGCTTTCATCATATCCAGGGAACATATACAAATAAATGAAATACCTGTTCTTTAAAGGTTTGTTTTGGAACCATGTGCAAAACAAATCCAAGACCGAACACAAGAATCCTAGGTACATTCAATAAGGTCTTTGGATAATGCCAAAATAAGTAACGAATAAAAATCAGCGGTAGAATCTCCAGCATAAATGGTATTATCCCTAATCGTAAACGTTCATTTTCCCACCTCCATCGTGCCATCGATCAAATCCGTATACAATCCAGCCGGTACGTGTAAATAAGAAAGAGTATGACCAAATAAAGTAGCGAACACCAAAAACTAACTCCAAAACCCACTGACCGATCACCGTCCATTGAAACAATCGATAAATAGCACAAATGATAATAAATCCGTTAGAGGATTAAAAAGAATTTCAAATCCTAAGGTCAAGGCATTCAATCCACTAATTTTTACCAATAAACCCATAGTCAACTTGATTCTACAAACCAAATCACCATTAAAAATCAACAAAGTCCGAATCCATTTTATCTTCTTCTCTTTTATGCGATTGCCACACAAAGATGATAACACCAATCCAACGAATAGCACTTTAAAAATAATTTCCAACCAATTGCTATGAATAAAGAAATAATAGTTGACTGGTTTTCGCTGTCAAATAATTCAAAAAGAACGGTATAAAAGAAGCATTCTCCGGAACTATAAAACGAAGGAACAATGTTCCTAACATCAACAGAATGGGACCAATTAAAAAGAAAATTTTTCCGATAGTGATCTATGTCTCCACATCAATAAGGCAAGCATAAATTTTTCATGATCTCATCTTTAAAACAAACCAATACAACATCATAACCAAAATAAAACCCGATGATATTTTTGTCCTAGATAACTAGCCAGATACAAAATGAGTGGAAAAATCCAAAAATCAAAATGGTATAAAATTTTTACTTCTTTTTGATACAGACAAAATGAAATAAGCTAACAAAAAGTTCTCCACTCATTAAAAATAAAACCATCTGACACAAACAATCCCGCCAAAATAGTCATTGGTATAAAAACGGATGAACTACTTCTTCCTGATTGGAAAAAGTCTATAGAATACAAACAACAAATGAGATACCAATAAGATACGCCAATAATTCATGGATCCAAGTTGTATCAATTGGTGACTACGAAAAGTGCTAAAAAGATACCCGCCAACAACACTACAGAAACAAAAACCATGGATTTTCAAATGAAAAACTATCCACAATATTAAAAATCAACGATCCTAAAAACCAAAAAGCTAATCAAAAATAATCCATAGTCCAAAAGAAATTTGAACATAACGCAAACTATATTGAAGCGTCTGTTGCCAAAGAGGAAACCTTGTAATAAAGAAGTATGAATGAAGCTCACTTCTAAACTGGCATACCGCTTCATTAACACCAGCCCTAAGACACAACTGGTTAACACAACTAAAGTCTGCCAACGAAAAAGAAAGTAAACTGTCTTTTTCCATTGCGACCAAAGGCAAAAACCATAAAACCAATTAAAACAATGCTCCAAAAAGAAACCAACCAGTCCCAAAGTGAAGACCAATACCAATCAAGAACAGAAACTCTAATATCCCAAAGCTGGCCACAACACCTAATGGAAAGTCATATTCTTTATTTTACTAAAGTGAAGTACATGTTGAACCCAATGTCCCAAAGCTTCACATAAGATTACTGATACCATACTCACTAATATCCCCAGCACCATGTTAGTCTCCTTTTTACCTTTCCTATTTTAATGGACTTTTTGACTTGTCCAAAAAGAGTGAGATTAACTCAGTCTTAAAAACTGAGTGGTGATTTCTTCTAAACAGCCAATACGATGAATTGGTTTTCTATTTCTGGATAATTCAGAATTTCTCATGAAATCCCCACCTATAGATAAGCAAAGACTGCATGAGAAACCCTGATAAATTCTTTCTGGTTTTATACTTTCTTTGATATAACTCAATTTTTTATCCGAACTTTGAAACTGTTTGTTTTAGGCATTAAAAACACCCACCTTTAGTAGTAGAAGCTTTGTCTATAGCTCTAACCTTTACTACTTAAAATATGATTCATTTGCCTTTAGCAATTTTTGATAGTAGTCATCATAGCTTTTACTAAACTTTCTAATCAGAGGAATGGCTAGTTTCATAATATTTGTTGTCTTTCATAAACTTTTTGTAGCTTATCTTGAATTTGTTTCATTAGGCTGTTTTGATATTCTTCACTATTTTTATATTCCTCATATTGTGAAATACTATCACCATTTTTCTTTTATCCAATCTTCAACATGTTCAATAGCATTCACCTTAGATTGATTAACTTTTTTAGCGTTTTCATATCAAAAAGTTGAGCTAATGTTATCTACATACTCTTGCTCGTCCTTACTCAATCTCAAATGACTGTAAATTATCTAAATAATCCACAAACTTTTTCATAGGCTTCTTTTTCCATCTTTATCTAACGGTTCATTCAAAAATGGTTGGTATGCTGCAAACAACATCTGCCAAAATATCCGGGAATGACCTCTCAATCTTTTGTAGATGATTTCTTCTGCTTCAATCCATTTGATTTTTCGTTTATTAGTTCCTGACTTTCTCCTTTTTACTATTAGTTCAAAAATTTCTTCTCTTCAATATCTAATTGGTGTTGTTTTCTTCTTAAAATGGAAGATAATGAATTTCGACTCAGAAAATAAGTACTGTTCTATTTCAGCTATACTCATTCCGATAAATAAGGCTACTTTTAGTTAAAAATCTCTAAATCTTTCTTGCTATAATCCCTATACCCGTTTTCAAATTTTCGAGGATTGATCAGTCCTTTTTCCTCATAATATTCAAGTGCTTTTCTGGTTAAACCTGTTTTATTTTTGAATTTCATTTCTTAACATAGTCTGCCACCTCCTTTATTTAAAAATAGCACTGTCCCCAATGGGCAAGTCAAGTTTTATATGTACTATAAATCACCATTATCCAACAAAGAAAAATTGCCCTCTACCATTCATCAAGAAATATAGGGTAATCAATTTGAGCTTCTATGCTCATCTTTTCCTGTTGATAGCCCAGCGCGTATACAGTAACTCCTGCTTTCCTAACTTTTATCAATTTCAGAAACTTTAATTCAAGTTTAACTACTTTTTCATATACCACCTCCGACATTAGTATTGGGGAATCCATATAGTCCATCTCATCTTTTATTATTGATTCTCCTTAGCTAACATGTATCATTCTTTAAGTTAATTAATAACAAGACACATAGCGTGTCATTTTGTTGGCATCTTTTGCATTTGAAATAAGTCCTTCAAATAAAAATCTAGCTTTTTAGCTAGAGTATTTTTCAATTTTTAAAAACTTTATTTTAAGCACTTTTTGAGCATTTTAAGTGTGTATTCTATATCCATTTAAACATGAATATATCTATATTTCTTTTGAAAATCATCCAAATACTTTACGTTTTTCCCTGTAGACAAAGATTCTATACGCAGTTCTTCCTTTAATATCAAAGCAGGGGATATCATTTCGCTTGAAAGGAATAAACCGTTCTTGTAACTCTTTTTCTGCCTGTTCAATCTCTTCTTTGGTCCAAGTCCACACCACCAAATGGTCGTTACTTACTTTGCCCTCAGAAATTTGTTTTCATAACATATTGAACAGCCTCTTCTTCCCTGTTAAACGTCTTTTCTACTCTCTGTTTCCTCTTTCAGAATATCCATAGATATAATTCTTCCCATCCCATTCTAAAAATAAGCCTTCCTTTTGCCCTATATTTTCCGATTGAAAAAGGAATCAAAAGAGTAATACTCTTTTTCCATAAATTCCACCAAATCATCTATTTTTAATTTGATCTGCAATGTTATTTGTCAGAATCCAGCTGATATAATTACCTCTATTTCGGTTGATGCAAGCTGTCGCAAAAGTCATAGGGGCAATGTATACCCTCACCTCGATAAGAAGGATCCGTCAAAGTGGGCATCGAGTAATAAGCATTTTTCTTATTTTTCAAATCAATGACCCATTTCCCACCAATGTATTTTCTAAAGGTCTGTCCAATATAGATTGTCAGACGATCCAAAAGTATCTCTATCTTCAATCAAAGCTTGAATGTTAGAATAGTGATTCAGAATCCATCTTTCCAAATCGTCCAATGAAGCTCGCGTATAGTCAAGAATCAAGTGATTATCTTTCGCAAATTCATTTGTAAATTGATCCATCTTATCTGATATATAAAATATCCATTCTTGAAAAATCTTCTTGCGTATAATCCATTTTTACTCCTTTCATGACTCTTATAACAACTTATCCAATACATATACATGCCTATATAGTTTACTTTTTCTATCTCTAGGTTCTATCACAAACATTTATTTTTAACATTTCATTGGTTATTCACCATGAATGGATAGATTAGTAAAAATACCCTGATCCCTTTTAATAGATTTTCTAAGATACATCACTTGCATATATATCACCCGGAAATGGAGGAAAACACATTATTTAGTATACCGCTAAGTGCTGTGCCTATTCTCTTTCAATTCTTAAGTAAGAGTGGTATCCATAATGACTTAGTAACCCCTTTTTCTTTTTAAGTCCACATCTGTAAAGTCCAATAAACTTTAAAAATCAATCGAAAGATATCCATAAACACATCTAACTGTTTCCATTTTAAATCAAAAATAAACATGACCACTCTATTTTTTTCCTTTTTCTTCTATAGAAAAACACCTCCTATCTCTCTCCAAGTTGACCTCTTTTAAGTTAGATGATTCATCTAGCTTTTAAGATCACCTTACTTGTATAGAAGGTGTTTATTCATCTTCAAATCACTATCCTTTTGTAACGGAACAGCTTATTTCATTTTTTCCATCATTTTTTAATATTGAGGCATTTGTGGTAAAGGAGATTCTTTACTTGGCAACTCAGCAATCGCTGCTTCTGTTGTCAAGAACAAACCGGAGATGCTAGCCGCATTAAGCAAGGCGGAACGAGTCACTTTTGTTGGATCAATAATTCCTGTCTTATATAAGTTTACCCATTCACCATTCTTCGCATTGAAACCAATACCCTTCTTTTCAGATAATTGTTTCTCCAAAATTTCATTACCATCAAAACCGGCATTTTCTGCAATCTGACAAATCGGTGTCTTTAAAGCCTCTAAAACCACATTCACACCACGTTGAACATCCACGACATTTTCCTTAAGATGGCCCCCTAACCTCCTTGTAGCTTTCGATTAAGGCTAATCCTCCACCAGAAACCACGCCTTCTTCAACAGCTGCTTTTTGTTGCACTTTAAGGCGTCTTCAATTCTTAATTTCTTTTCTTTCAATTCCGTTTCGGTAGTTGCCCCAACCTTAATCAAAGCAACTCCATTAGTTAATTTACCTAAACGCTCCTGAAGCTTCTTTTTATCATAATCCGATGTTGTATTTTCAATCGTCTTCTTAATTTCAGACACTCGAGCCTTTACTGCTTTTGAATCGCCAGAGCCATCAATAATTGTTGTTTTGTCCTTGGATACAACTACTTTTTTAGCTGAACCAAGATCGGCTAAAGTTAAATCCGATAGATTTTGATTTAGATCTTTAGAGCAGAAAGAAGCTCCTGTCATCACTGCAATATCAGCTAATTGATTCTTTGAATTATCTCCAAAACCAGGTGCTTTTGTCGCTACTACATTGAAGGTACCTCTTAACTTATTGATAATCAAAGTACTCATGACTTCATTATCATAATCTTCCGCAATTAGCACCAATGGTTTATTTACCTTCACCACTTCTTCTAATAAAGGAAGAATTTCTTGAATGGTATTGATTTTTTGGTCTGTCACTAAAATATAAGGACTATCCAAAGAAACTTCCATCTTATCACGATCGGAAACCATATATGGAGAAACATAGCCCTTATCATATTGCATACCTTCGGTCATTTCTAATACCGTTTCAAAAGAGCGAGATTCATCCACATTGATAACTCCATCGTTACCTACTCGAGACATGGCTTGAGCAATAATTTCACCTACTTCTTCACTTCCTGAAGAAATCGTAGCAATATTCTTGATATCCTCATTGGTGGTCACTTGTTTGGAAGCTTTCAATAAAGCTTTCGACACTTCCTTAGCAGCTCTATCCATTCCTTCTCTCATCAAAACCGGATTAGCTCCTTTATCTACAGCCTTTAAACCGGCATTGATCATGGCTTGTGTCAAAATCGTAGCTGTGGTTGTGCCATCTCCTGCCACTTCATTAGTATTATTCGCCGCTTCATAAACTAACTTAGCTCCCATGTTTTGGAACTTATCCTCTAATTCCACTTCCTTGGCAATGGTCACTCCATCATTCGTAATCACTGGCGATCCAAAGTTTCTCAACACAACATTTCTACCTTTAGGGACCAAGAGTAATCTTAACAGCATCTGCCAATTGATTGACTCCTTCTACCATTAAATCACGTGCATCTTTTGCGTATTTCAATTCCTTTGCCATAAAAATCCTCCTATTCTACAATGGCCAAAATATCTTCAGCCTTAATTAATAAGTAATCTTCATTTTTATCTTTCACTTCAGTACCACTATATTTTATAAATAACGTGTTGACCCTTTTTAAATCAATCGGAATTAATTTTTCCGTTTTCAGTCACACCCGGACCAACTGCCAACACCAAACCATGACTCGGTTCATCACCAGCCTCTTTTGTCTGCAAAAACAATTCCAGATGCCGTCATCGTTTCTTCTTTTTACTTTTTCTAAAAACAACATAGTCTCGCAATGGTTTCAACATAATAGCCTCCTTTTAGCACTCTTGCTGCTTATGTCTAATTAGTAGTTTAACACGATTTTTATCACTGTCAATTCCTTCCCTCTACTTTTCTCACCAAAAAGGATTGAATTATCTCAATCCTCTTTTTCCTTATTTAAAATTAAAGTTTTGTATCATCAATCTTGGATAAGTAACCATCAATAGCCTTGATAACAGTATCTAAGGTCCCTTCTTTAAATGGTGAAACCAGTCCTCCCTGTTTCAACAATTTCCAAGAAGCTTTGTGTACCACCCTACCTGACAAATCTTTAAATAATCCTTCCATGTTTTTGGATCGTGATCAATGAACTGACGTTTCCAGAATTGGAAAGCACAAACCTGTGCCAAGGTATAATCAATGTAGTAAAAAGGTGATTGGAATATATGCCCTTGACAATACCACCAGACTCCTCTAGCTAAGAAATCATTTTCTTCATAGTCCATATCAGGTCGATACATTTCATCCAATTTCTTCCATAAGGCTTTTTCTTTTCTTCCTTACTCATTTCCGGATGGTTATACACTTCATGTTGAAAATGATCTACCAAAACCCCATAAGGTAAAAATTTCACGGCGGAAGATAAGTGATTATAGCGATATCGATCTGCCTTATCACCAAAGAATTTATCCATATACGGCCACGTCAAAAATTCCATTGACATAGAGTGAATTTCACAACTCTCATACGTTGGCATTACCAAACTGAATGGAACAATATTTCTGGATTGATAACCTTGGAAAGCATGTCCTGCTTCATGAGTCAGCACATCCACATCTCCAAACGTTCCATTAAAATTCGAAAAAATGAAAGGAACCTTATATTCTGGAATAAATTCCATATAACCACCAGCACTCTTCCCCGGCTTTCTAAAACATCCAATAATTCATTTTCAACATCATGTCAATGAATTCAGCTGTTTCAGAAGATAACTCATGGTACATTTTCTCTTCCCTTTTCCAAAATTTCTTCGGCACTACCCTTCGGATTCGCATTCCCATCTTTAAAAGATAATGACCAATCATAATAATACATACGATCCAATCCCAACCTCTTTTTGTTGAGCAAGAGCTAACCGATGGACGAATGGAACAACGGAATGAAGAATCTGTTTTTCGATAGCCTTCCACCATTACTTGATTATAATCCAACCGATTCATACGAACATACGCTAATTCTGTAAAACTGGCGTATCCTAATTTCTTCGCAATCGTTGTACGAACCTTGACCATTTTATCAAAAATATCATCAAACTCTTCTTCATGTTCACGAAACCAATTCCAAAAAGCTTCACTAGCTTTTTCGAGTGAGACCGATCCACCGATTGAGTCATTGGGGTTAATTGAGCAAGAGTATACTTCTTTCCTTCAAACTCAATTTGAGCCGAAGCAATTAAACTGGCGTACTGACTGGATAATTGATTTTCTTGAACCAAATCATCCATCACTTCTTTCGAAAAAGTCTTCAAATTATTCTCCGCCATTAAGAAATAAGGTTTTTGAACTCTTCTTCTAATTGTTTTAAATAAGGACTCTTTAGTACTTCCCGTTCAAAAGAAACAGTCATTTCTTGCATTAAAGGACTATTTTCATCCCAAAAATCATTTTTGAGTTTTTATAATACTCATCTTGTGTATTAATAGTAAAACGTGTGTTACAAATAATGGCTAGAGTTTGAAGATGCTTGTTAATATCATCAAATTCTATGAAAGCTTCCCGATGCTTCTGCATAGCTCTTTGCGTTTTTTTATTTTCTCAATACAAGCGTTCACGGATTGTTGAGCTTGTTTTAAATCAGTTGTTCATATTTGAATTCACTAAACTTCATAAAATCCTCCTAATGCTTATTATACATAGGGTTTACCAAACAGTTCATTAAAATATTCCTTTCCTGAATCACTATTTTTATACATCAACTTTCTTAGATAGAAACAACATTTAAAAAGATCTTTAAAAATCAAATGACTCTAAAGACCTTTTTTATCATTTTATACCATTTATTTATTGTTTTACTTCTAAATTCATTTTTGTTTCTTTATCAAAAACATGGATAGCATTATTGCTAAAATCAAAATACATCGTATCACCAATCTTCATATCATGAGATCCATTTGCATTCATTGTAGGCATGATTACAATCATTTCATTTCCCTCAAAATTCGCATGCAAATGGATTGAACTACCCATCATTTCACTTACTTCAATATTCGCTTGCAAAAGCATTTTTATCATCTGTCAATTGAATATTTTTCCGGTCTGATACCGATAACGACTTCTTTGTCGGTTATATGATTTGCTCTAAATTAGCTTGTTTCTGATCAGATAATACAATATCCTTACCACCAATCACAACACTATACTGACCTTGTTCATTTAATTTAAGATGGCTATCAAAATAGTTCATTTGCGGGAACACCGATGAATCCGGCCACAAATAAATTAGCTGGAGAATGATAGACCTCTTGTGGCGTTCCGATTTGTTGAATAATGCCATCTTTCATAATGACAATACGATCACCCAATGTCATCGCTTCCGTCTGATCGTGTAACATATACGAAAGTTGTGTTAATTCTCTGACGTAATTTAATGATTTCCGCCTCATTTGATTACGCAATTTTGCATCTAAGTTAGATAAAGGTTCGTCCATAAGCAATACTTTTAGGCTCCCGGACAATAGCACGTCCAATAGCCACGCGCTGACGTTGACCCCCAGATAAAGCCTTTGGTTTACGATCCAAATATTCTGTAATACCCAAGATTTCCGCTGCTTCATTGACCCGTCGATCAATTTCATCTTTAGCAACCCTTTGCATCTTAAGTGGAAAACCGATATTTTTGGCGTACCGTCATATGTGGATACAGAGCATAATTTTGGAATACCATCGCAATATCACGATCCTTAGGAGCTAAATCATTCACTACCTTTCCATCAATTTCCAACTGCCCCTTTGAAATTTCTTCAAGTCCTGCAATCATACGCAATGTGGTTGATTTACCACAACCGGATGGACCAACCAACACCACAAATTCTTTATCCGCAATCTCCAAATTAAAATTTTTGGACAGCTAATACTCCTCTTCAGTTATTTTAAGATTATTGTTTTTCCTTTTTATCCTGATTCGGATAAATTTTAACAATGTTTTTAATGTGACTGTTGACATACATTTATTTCCTTTCATCCCCGTGAATATAACGTCCGTAAACTTCAGCTAATCGACCCAATCGAATCGCCAAATCCGATCTGAAATCTTCTTTATTGCACCGATACACCCAATTATTTCCAAGAGTCGATGGTATATTAATACGCGCTTTACTGTCTAAACCTAATAAGTCTTGAAACTGAGTAATAGCCAGATTTGCGACACTGGCATATTGAGCTCGTATCACACCCCAATGATATCCTTCTTCTTTTGTTAAGTGGAAGTATTCCTTTGCCCGTTTTACATCCTGTTTGTTAGCTGTTTTCAACCACCCTTGAATCGTGTCATTATCATGCGTACCGGCATATACAACACAATTATAGTTGTATGTATGTGGTAAATACACCGAGTTTGTTTCTCGTGAATCAAAAGCAAATTGTAATACCTTCATTCCAGGATATCCTGTTTGATTTAATAACTCATGAACATCTTCACTTAAAAAGCCTAAGTCTTCCGCTATAATAGAAACATCCCTAACTTTTTCTTTTTATAGCTTTAAATAAGTCATATCCGGGACCTTTACACCATCTACCATCTGAAGCCGTTGGATTTCCAAATGGAATTGCATAGTAGGAAGAAAAGCCGCGGAAATGATCGATGCGTAAAATATCATAAAAACGCAATTGATGTTTAACTCTTAAAATCCACCATTCATACTTGTTTTTCTTCAGATATTCCCAATCAAACAAAGGATTTCCCCATAATTGTCCATCGACCGAAAAACCATCAGGTGGGCAACCTGCCACTTCTATAGGAACATATTCTTTATTTAGCTGAAACAACTTCGGATGACACCATACATCTGCACTATCACCAGAAACATAAATCGGTAAATCTCCAATAATATAAATCCCATGATCCTGCGCATAATTTTTCAGCTTACGCCATTGATCGTAGAATAAAAATTGAATTTTTTTCCAAAATAGCACTTCTTCTTTCAAATCTATACGTAGTGCTTGTATAGTTGAATCATCCCGTGTACGAATATTTTTTTGGCCACTCTTGCAAGGCGATTCCGCCAAGCGATTCTTTAGTAGCCATGTACAATGCGTAGTCCTCTAACCAATAAGCTTCATCCATCACAAATTGATTAAATTCATTCAATTTCTTTTGCGATATACGGTTACATGCTTTTTCTTAAAACCTTAAAACGGTTTTTGATAAATAGCTTTCGTAATCAATTCTATTTTTCTCTTTTCCCCAGTTGATAGAAGCGTATTCATTTGTCTTCAATAAGCCCTCTTTTTTTAAATCATCCAAGTCAATAAAGTAGGGATTACCGGCAAATGTCGAAAAAGATTGATAAGGAGAGTCTCCATATCCTGTAGGTCCAATTGGTAAAATTTCAATACGTTTGTTTTAGCTTTCTTTAAAACTTTATGAATTTACGAGCTTGTTCTCCCATTGTTCCGATACCATAATCTGATGGTAAAGAAGCAATCGGCAATAATACTCCGCTTCGTTTCATGATCAAATCTCCCACTAAATTTATATCTTTTTATACTTGCACCTTTATCAATTGATATGGTGTTCTTCATGAATCCCATAACCATGATAGGCAATTCGTAAAAGTAAATCGTCCACCCCTCGTTTTGCAAGTTCTTGTATCCTGATGAATAGTCGCCAGCCTTGGATAGATAAAATGCCCAAATACAAATACCATCAAATCCTATGATAGAAATATCCTCCGAACTCTTTTTACCACTATCCCGAATGGCTGCAATGGCACCAACTGCAATGGTATCTGATACAGCAAATATAGCTGAAATATCAGAATGTCTTTTTAATAACTTAATAGTGCTGGCATAACCACCTTCCATTGAAAATCGACTATCTTCATAATAATCATCCTCGAATCGTATGCGATGACCCTTCAATACACCAATACAACTTTTTCACCCGATTCTGAGTAATTTGAGAATCCTCTGTACCACCCACTAATGCCCAATCCTTCGGTGATTGTTTTCCAATAAATATTGTGCAGCACTTGCTGCTCCACTGACATCATTCGTCGTAAAACTAGATAAATTATCAAAAGAAAGATCACTGGCATCACTAGTTAATAAAAACACATGGAACTGAAATTCTTTTAAAGTCAGCTCTAAAAGTTTTCTAAGTTTCCTCCCAAGAATATAAATCCCTTTGGTTTTTCTAACAACATTTGATATGCCGTCATCACTTCATTCTGATTTTCATCAATAAAAATAACTGAGGCCTCTTCTCTTTCGATAAATTCCCTTGCACTTGCTCCAGTAAATCCCGCAAATAAAATATTTCCATATCCTTTCACAATAATAACGATATTCGAACTTATTGTTTTTTAATTGCTTTGCATTAACATTCGGTTGGTAATTATGATCTTCAATAATTTTCTCTATTTTTCTTTTGTTTCCGGGCTTAAATCCGGATGATTATTTAATACACAGAAACAGTACCTGTACTAAATCCCGATAGTTTTTGGCAATATCTTTTGATTGTTAATGCCCTTACTCATGGTATATCTTTATCCTTTCACCGCCCCTGCGGCAACGCCTTTATAATATACTTTTGGCAACTCAAATAAAACACAATCACAGGAATCACCGCCATAACCAGGGCAGCCATAATGGCTCCCATATCCACACGGCCATAACTACCTTTCATATACTGAATCACAATAGAGATCGTCTTGTGTTTCTAACATCCAATACAAGATATGGTAACAGGAAGTCATTCCAAATCCACATCGTCTCTAAAATCCCCACTGAAATATAAGTAGGCTTCATAATAGGAAGCACCACTAAAAAGAACGTTTGAACGGGGGAACAACCATCAATCATGGCAGCTTCTTCAATTTCAATCGGAATTGACTTAACAAAGCCGCAGAACATAAATACAGCTAACTCGGCACCAAATCCCAAATAAATAATCACGATTCCCCAAGAGCGTTACTAAGCCAAGACGATTGGCCACTAAGCTTAATGTAAACATAACCATTTGAAACGGAACAACCATTGAGAAAAATACACAAACAAACTCAATTTTGTCACTCTATTCTTAACTCTTGTCACATACCATGCACACATAGACGTACAAACAAGAATCAAAATAACACTAACCACTCGTAATAAATACGAGTCCATCCTACTGCTTCTAAAAATCCATATTTCTTCATGGCCATAACGTAATTGATAGCCACTAAATGTTTCTGCATTTGGAAGTTTAAAAAGGCTCATCATTGATCCAAATTTTATTTTTAAAAGAATTAACTAAAACAATCAATATAGGTGAAAAATCCAACTGATGGACAACACTGATAAAATTGTGCCCAGTCCAACATGATTTTTCTTCTCATTTGCCATATTATTGTTGAACCTCCTTTTCTCTAGTTGCTCGTAATTGAATCAAACCGATGCCCACAACCATGATAAAGAATAGAACCGCTTTAGCTTGACCAACACCTTCCCAACCAACACGGCCATAAAATGTATTATAAATATTCAAAGCCATCATTTCCGACATTTTAGCCGGTTCTCCGGCTGTTAAAGCCAAGTTTTTGATCAAATAACTTAAATCCATTTGTGACTGATAAAAAGTACAAATGGTAATAGAAGGCATCATCATTGGTAAAAGTCACATGAATCAACTTATCCCAAGCACTTGCCCCATCGATTTCCACCGCTTCCATCACTTCTTGAGGAATGGATTGCAATCCGGCAATATAAATAATCATCATGTACCCAATTTGCTGCCAACAAACTAGAATAACCAATCCAACAAAGCCTATCCTTGCATTTAAATTTAGGGCTGTGATTAAATTGGGATAAAAATACCCGAAAAATCAGTTGCCAAATAATGCTCTAAAAACAATGCCTCCTATCAAGTTTGGCATAAAAGAAAATGGTACGGAATAAATTCGTGTCTCTCAACTTCTTTGTCAGTGCCATGGCTAATGCAAATGCTGCAACATTAATCACAATCACTGTCACAAAAGCAAACGCAGCTGTGTAAAAAGGAGTGCTGAAATATAGTATCAGAAAGGGCTTTTATATAATTGCTCAATCCAACGAATTGACTGTCCGTTACTGTTCTAAACTCACAGAATGATAAATAGATTCCCAACAAAAACGGAATTAGAAATCCAATTGCGAAAGCAGCTATTGTCGGAACCACAAATAAAGGCCAATATTTTTATGTTTTTCCATATCTCACCTCTGAAAAATATATTGGCAGCAAGCCTGTAAACTCAGCCTGCTGCCAAGCACTAATCATTTTGTATTTATTTTTGTGGCTTTTTGCTTCAGCAGCCCAGCCATCTACAAATGCTTTTCTTAACGGCTGCCCAATTGGCATCGGTTTGTTTTGCTGCATAGGTTGTCAATGCAGAACCAACACCATTCTTCCATGCTTCAGAAGGCATTGTTGTAAAATTCCATGAAACAGGAGTCAATCCCTTTTTAACATATTCTTCTGCAATCGTTGCCAAATAATTCTTAGATTTCAAGTTCTTCTTGAAAGGAGTCACAAGTCCCATACCGGCTTCACCGCTAGGCATAGCACCTTCTCCACCACACAAGGCCTTAATGCCTTCTTCAGAAGTAACACACCAATTCATGAAATCCAATGTAGCTTGAATATCTTCTTTACTTGCCTTCTTATTCACACTCCAATAGTTTTCTGTACCTGTACATAGACCTTGCTTTTCTTCCCCTTGAACACCAGTATAAATTGGTAACATTCCTAAATTTTCATCACCTACTGCCGCAATGTCATTTATATGCCCATGTACCATTTTGATAGAAAACAGCCGAGCCCTTCACAAATTCAGCAACCGCATCATCACCCTTTTTAACCGATAATTGACTAGGAGCAACGGTAGAGTTATTGATATATAAGTCCCAAATCTTCTTGTAATTATCTAAATAAGTTCCTTTAATAGCCTTAGTGGTGGTAATCCCATCTGCCTTATATTCATAGTAAATTGGCAAGTTCGCTAAATGCGTTTTTGAAACGCCAATCTGAGGAACCTTCCATACCGGAAGAGGTAAATGCTGAGAAACCTAAAGATTTCTTTACGAGCTGTAATATCTTCAACAACCCTCTTCAAATCATTAAATGATTTAATATCTTCTGGTTTGTATCCTGCTTTTAGCTAATAGTTTCTTATTATAAATTAAACCATATGTTTCCAAAGCATAAGCCACACCCAATGTTTGCTTTCCATCCTTCAAAGCAAAATCTTCTGAAGTTAATTGTCCGCAATGCCCGATCCTGATAAATCATAACAATAGTCTTTCCAACCGGCTAATCCTACAGGGCCGTTTACCTGGAATAAAGTTGGCGCATCTTTTTAGCCATTTCCGCTTTTTAAGGTTGGTTCATATTGACCAGATGCAGCCGTCAATACTGTTACAGGAACACCTGTTTTTCTTCGTATACAACTTAGCTAATTCTTGCCATTGTGCATCTGCTTCCGGCTTGAAGTTTAAGTAATACACTTTACCTTTTGGTTTTTCATTTGAACTTTTTAGAGGATGGTGTCCCATCCTACAAGCATCGTGGTAGCCATCAATGCTGTAATACCTGCTTTGAATAAGCGTTTCATATTTTCCCTCCCGCTTCATTATTCATTCTGTAACCGTTCCCGTTAACGATTACGGTATACTTATATATTATTGAAAACGCTATCATTCGTCAATTGTTTTTTGAGCAATTTTATAAAATTATTTTTTTATTCCATATTTAGTGCCCTATTATTTGAGTTCAATTTGCCTGATATGCTTTTACTTGCTTGATTGTTTTTTCGCTAAAATAAGCAGTGGAATTTTATATTCCACAGACAAAAAGTAAATAAATATAAAGATTTCCCTGTAGACTGTATAACATTCCTTACAGTTTGTCTTTCCATATCTATTTTAACTTTTTGAATTGTCTGTATGAAGGAGTGAGTATGGAACTAGAAGCACTTTTAAATTCTCGACTAAACAAATCCATTAAAGAAGCATCAAATACCGAATTATTTTATGCTATCACACAAATTATGAATCAAAAAGAAACTCGAATTGCCTTTTCATCAAGGGTGAAAAATTATATTACATCAGTGCTGAATTTTTAATCGGCAAACAATTGGGTAAAAATTTAATTAATCTTGGCTTGTACCATGAGTTAGATCAAGTGTTAACTAAAAACAATAAAAGCCTCAAACAAATCGAGCAAATTGAAAAAGAACCATCTCTTGGTAATGGCGGACTTGGACGACTAGCCGCCTGCTTCTTGGATTCTATTGCGACACTCAACCTACAAGGAGATGGTATCGGATTGAGATTATCATTTAGGTTATTTCATCAAAGAATTCAAAGACAGAAAAACAATTTGAAGTGGCTGATGAATGGTTACAAGATAATACCATTCTCCATCCAACAGATGTTCATTTTTCCTATTGAGTTAGCAGGAAAAACTTATGTTTCACATATGTATGATGTGGACATCGTTGGTTATAATGGTCAAAAAAACACATTGCATTTATTTGATCTAGATACAATTGATGAATCGATTGTTCATGATGGTATAGAATTTGATAAAACAGATATCGCTAGAAATCTTACCCTATTCCTCTATCCAGATGATCGAAATAAAGATGGACAATTACTACGCATCTATCAGCAGTATTTTTATGGTAAAGCAATGCTGCTCAATTGATCATTCAAGAAGAAAAAGAAAAAGGACACTGTTTAAATGATTTAGATAAACATGTATCCATTCAAATTAATGATACTCACCCTTCCATGATCATTCCGGAATTGATTCACTTGCTTATTCAAGAAGAATCCCATTTGAAAAAGCCGTGTCCATTGTAACCAATACTTGTGCTTATACAAATCACACCATTTTAGCAGAAGCATTAGAAAAATGGACTTTAGACTATTTACAAGAAGTGGTGCCACAATTGATTCCAATCATCCATGATCTAAACCATTCCATTCATACTGCATTTCATGGCCAGCCTGATTTAGCAATCATCGATGAACAAAACCGTGTCCATATGGCTCGTATTGATATGCACTACAGTTCCTCCATTAATGGTGTTGCCGCCCTTCATACAGAAATTCTAAAAATCAGGAATTAAAGGCTTTCTACACGATTTACCCTAATAAATTTAACAATAAAACCAATGGCATTACTTTCCGTCGCTGGATCATGCATTGTAATCCTGATTTAGCGAATTTAATTGATCGTTTAATTGAGAATTCATGGCATAAAAACGCAAAATCAACTGGAGAAATTGTTGGCATTCAGCGAAGATGAGCATGTACTAAATCAACTGGATGAAATTAAGTATAAAAATAAAACATTCCTTGCTCAACAAATTAAAGAACAGGAAGGAATTGAGGTCGATCCAAATTCCATCTTTGACATCCAAGTCAAACGTCTACATGAATACAAAACGTCAACAGCTAAATGCCTTATGGATTATCCATAAATATTTACAAATCAAAAGCAGGACAATTTTCCAAAAGACCAATCACCGTTATCTTTGGAGCTAAAGCAGCTCCTGCTTATGACATGTGCTAAAAACATCATTCATCTGATCATTTGTCTACAAGATCTAATTCAACACGACCCGGTTGTCAACCAACATTTAAAAGTGGTTATGTTAAACAACTATAACGTGGCAAAATCTGAAATGGTTGTTCCAGCTTGTGATATTTCCGAACAAATTTCTCTTGCTTCAAAGGAAGCATCCGGTACGGAAATATGAAATTCATGCTGAATGGAGCTATTACTTTAGGAACAAATGATGGTGCCAATGTAGAAATTCGCCAATTGGTTGGTGATGAAAATATCTACACATTCGGAAAATCTTCTGATGAAGTGATTCATTTATACGAAACAGAAGGTTATCATGCCCATGGACTATTATCAAATAATGCTATCATTCATGATTGTGTTGATTTTCATTACTTCTCCAGAACTTTTAGCTCTTGGTGATGAAAAATGCTATCTTCTTTAAAAATAATTTGATCCATGCAGATTGGTTTATGACCCTTTTGGATGTGAATTCATATTTCACCGTCAAAGAATCATTACTGGCTTGTATGAAAATCGAAATGTCTGGAAGAAAAAGTCCTGATCAATATTGCTAAAGCCGGATTCTTCTCAAGTGATCGAACAATCGAAGAATATAATCAGGATATTTGGCATTTAAAGTAAAGTTGCTGAAAATCTTGATCAAAAATAAAGAAATGTTTACGAACATTTCCTTTATTTTACGATCTTAGTATTGCTTGACACTGTTTTTCCAATTCATGAAGAATGACCTCATGAACTTCACTTACTTCCGCGTCTTGTAAAGTATGATCTGCATCTTGGTAACGAATTCTTAACGCAATAGACTTATACCTTTTTCCACATGTTCCTTCATAAATATCAAAAATATCGACTTGGCGAACAATCTTCTTACCATATTGACGGATCGTATCCACCATTTTTTGTGCCGGAACATCTTTTTTAACCACTAAGGCAATATCACGATCAATTGATGGATAACGATCTAATTCTTTGAAGTGAAGGCGATCTATTTTAGCTTGATAGAACACTTCTAAATCTATTTCAGATATAAGGCTTCTTTTAAAGAATATTCTTTCTGAAGTTTTGGATGCACTCACCAAAAACACCTAAGAATTGACCATCCAGATTCACCAAGGCCGATCGATAAGGGTGAAAATGATCGTCATACCGATTATTTTCATTGATTTCAATCCGCTCTTGAGGCAAACCAAACTTCTCTAACCAGCTCATTATAATGCCCTTTAGAGTATAGAAGTCACTCTTCCTTCTAATCCAAACAGTTTATCTTCTTGGTAATTTCCTTCTAAGAAAATCGCTAGACGTTCCTGTTCAGATCCTTTTCGCATATACCTTTGAAATTTCATAAAAGCTAATGGATAATTCTTATGAGCAATGTTGTATTGAGCACTCGCTAAAACAGATCTCATTAAAGATGTTCGAATATGGCTTGCTTCCGACATCGGCATGGATAAAACAATGGCTTCACCCAAAGGCCATAGGGACTTTTCACTTTCTTCTTTTGATTGCAAAGTATAAGTTACTATTTCTTGTAAGCCTAAAAGAAATCAATGTTTCTGAGTCTTTCGCTTCGCTACCTGACGTTCATTTCTTTTCACCAACATTAGCTTCCATGCGTGGCAAAGTTGTTTCTAAATCATCGTATCCTAATAAACGAATCACTTCTTCTTGTACGTCCGCAGCCAACTCCATATCCCTTCTATAGCTTGGAATATGACAAACCACTTCATCGTCTTGAACCAACGGCGCAAAATTCAATCTTTCCAGCACTGAAGTCACTTGATTCATAGTGAATTTTGTTCCTAAAAACCTGATTTAAACGGGACAAAAGATTCCTTAATTTTTAATTGGTGTATAGCCATCATGACCCACTTCAACCGTTTCTTCAATTTCTCCGCCATCAGCCCATTCCACTAATAAATCCGTCGCTCTTTGAATAGCTTGATGAGCCGCTAAAGGGTCAATACCCTTAATAAAAACGAGAAGCAGCTTCGGTCACCAAATTTAAACGAATAAAGTATGATGAATTTGAACAGAGAGAAATGAGCCGCTTCATAAAATAGACACCGTTTCATCATCAATCATGGATTCTTCTCCACCCTGATGCCAGGGCAATCCCGGCAAAAAGTACCATTCGTTTCAATCACAATATCTTCCGATTCTAATTGAAATTCCATTCCATCAAGAGCTTTTAATCTTCTCCCCGACGACCATCTACCACTCAATAGAATGGTTTTAATTTATTCAATTGATAGAAATGAAGCGGTTGTCCCAGTTTCCAACATCACATAATTTGAGATATCGACCATTATTGATACTGTTGATTCCCGAAGAAATCAATACTTCTTTTAACCATTTCGGACTAGGTCCTACCTTGATATGACCAATCACTTTTCCTAAATAATAAGGAGCTTTTTCACCTTTAATACAACTTGAAAAGAAGAAGGTTTTTCAACATGCTTTTTGAAGTTCAGGCAGTGTCACTTTACGACCAACAATAGCGGCCACTTCTCTTGCCATTGCCCAAATAGATAAACAATCTGATCGATTAGCGGTTAAAGAAACATCTAAAATCGTATCGTCTAGGCCAAGATAAGCAACACATCTGTTTCCCAACTGCGCTTCTTGAGGCAATTCTTCTATCCCATTGATTTGTGCTTCATTGAGAAGTTTCAAATCCACCCCTAATTCTTTTAAACTGCATAACATGCCATAAGATTCCAACCCATGAAGAGATTTAGCACTAATTTCACCAATCAGCAATTTTGCACCAGGCAAAGCCACAATAACCCTTAAACCAGATCGGCAATTTGGTGCTCCACAAATAATTTGTTTCACATCATGATTAGAAATACGAACTTGTGCCTTATGCAAATGCGTTTCCGGAATCAAGTCCGATTCAATACTTCACCAATCACCAAACCACTGTATTCGCCAAAAGTATTCAACCCTTCCACCTCATGACCAGAACGGGTTAATGATTGTGCCAATTCAGTCGGAGAAATTCCTTTTAAATCCACATATTGAGATAACCAGTTATAACTTAATTTCATCTTTTCTTTCCCCTAGTCTAATTCCTGAAACTGATCCAAGAATCGAGTATCATTGGTATAGAAATGGCGGATATCATCAATGCCATATTTCAACATGGCTACCCTTTCTAAGCCGACTCCAAACGCAAAACCATTATATTTTTAGAATCAAAACCATTCATTTCTAACACTTTGGATGAACCATTCTGCTCCCAAAAATTTCAATCCAACCGGATTGTTTACAAACATGGCATCCCTTGCTTTCACAAAACGGACAAGACACATCCACTTCAACCGATGGTTCTGTAAAAGGAAAAATAAGAAGGGCGAAACGAATTTGTTCACTCCTTACCAAAACATGGTATTGGCTAAAGCTAATAAAGTGCCTTTTAAATCCGATAAACGAATATCTTCTCCTACAACCAAGCTTCTTCACATTGCATAAATTGATGAGAATGAGTCGCATCATCATCATCACGACGATAAACCTTTCCAGGACAAATCAATTTAATTGGCCCCTTCCTTTCGCTTTTCCAATTCTCTCATTTGCATGGCTGTAGTATGGGTTCTTAATCACGCATTAGGATCATTGTAAAAAGTATCTTGCATATCTCCTGGCCGGATGATCTTTAGAATGTTTGCTAATTCTAAAAATTATAATGATCCAATTCCACCTCCGGTCCATCTGCAATGGTATATCCTATCCCTAAAAATAACTCTTCAATACCATCTGAAATCGCTAATAAAGGATGTTTACTACCCATTTTTCTTTGATGACCGCTTAAACTACTATCAATTTTTCTTTTTCTAAGCGAGCACTCAACTGTTTTTCTTCCAATATCTGTTGTGCCTGTTCTATTGCTTTCTGGAAACACTTTGTTTTTAAAGTATTCACTCTTGTCCAAAAACGGGTTTTCTTCCTTTGGCAATTCTTCATTTGGCTCATATCAAAGCCTGCACAGAGCCTTTCCTAAGTAATCAATTCTAATTGATTTAGAAGCATTTAAATCTTTAGCTTCTTGAATCTAAAGCTACTTTGTAATTGGTGGATTGATTTGTTCATTGTATTCCTCTTCTCCATACATTCCTGACATTCAGGAACGTAGAGCATACGCGGTACCATCCTGTTTCGTATGCTTTTCATACGCATCCCTGATTACGCTTTAACGGGCGTTAGCGGAGAGGATTAGATCTCACTCCAAAAAGTGAATTCACTTTCTCAACTAGAATCCCTTTTCAGCTACCGGAATCTTCTAACTAATTGGCTTTGAAAGTTACTACTCTTTTATCGTTGTATTACTTACGATTAGAAATAAAATCAGCTCATTTTTCAATATTTTCTTTTAGTCTAACTTTCTTGATACGTGTGATAAGCTTTCCTAAAGTTCATCTATCTGAGTTGGTTGAAATAGATAAGCATCACCTAAAGGAACAATCTCCTTCTTCATCAATAAAACCGGCATTTTCAAAAGCAATCACTAACCGATCTTATCTTCTACATATTCAAGATACTGTAAACTTTCGAGGCTTTCAATATAATGAAGAAATACATCAAAGTTTGTTAGACTTTTCAAATCACTTTCAATAGGACAAAGTTGGCTATCTTCCAAAAATAGATAAATCATGGATCCAACTCAATATTTTTGTTTTCTCATAATGTTTCATAGCGGAAATTAGATGAAAATCCACCAAACGATGATGGGCTAAATGAGCATCATTTCCAACAAAAATAAAGACATCACATTTTTCCAATGCCCTCTTGATTTTAGAAACGTTGTGTTCTACTAACCGACAAAAAGTGATTTGAGTTTTCAAAACCCCATAACGCAAAAAGAGAGTGGGCAATTTCTTTTTGACTTTCAGACTTCACGCTTTTCTCCAATCATTTGAAATTCCTCTCGAATGCAAGTCAGAACAAAACACGTCTTGATTCAAAACATCTAAAAGATCCTCAACTAACCAAGATTGCGCTAAAGAAACAGTGGATAAAATGATTTGTTTCATAAAGACTCCTTGTCTTTAGTATAGCTTTTCATCCATAATATTTATAGTATGAAGCGTTATTATGGGATAGTAAGTGGCCGTGTGCAAGGGGTTGGTTTTCGTTATTTTTGTCAATACAATGCTTTGCGACTTGATTTAACCGGGTCAGTCAAAAATTTGAGCAATGGAAATGTTGAATTTTTACATGCAAGGAGATGAATCTAAAATCTTAATCTTTTTAGACCGGATTCAACGAGGTGATGGGCCGTTTTTATTCAAGTAGAAGATTATCAAATTAAAGAAATGGATCCTGTTCTTAATGAAAAAGGATTTGGCTATTATTGATTTTGGTTGATAGAAATATCAACCTTTTTCTAGGTAACTGGAAACGATTAGATGAAATGAGGAATTGGAATCGCTTACATGTGAAAAAAATAATAAATGCTATTGCAATCCTTTTCCGACCATGTAAATAGTACTTAGGAAAACAATAACGAAGGAGAAAGTTATGTCAGAGAAAATGTTAAGTCCTCAAGAAGAAGTCAACGAATTGGTCACTAAAGCATTAGTTGCACTAGATGATTACGCTGACTATGATCAGAAAAATCGACTATATCGTGGCTAAAGCCACGGTCGCCGCTCTTGGATCAACATGGTACCCTAGCTCGTTTAGCGGTAGAAGAAACCGGTCGTGTGTCTTTTGAAGATAGGGCCACTAAAAACCTATTCGCTTGTGAATGCATGGTGAACTATATGCGCCATTTAAAAACCGTTAGTGTCATCAGTGAAGATCCTGTCACAGGCATTATTGAAAGTAGCATGAACTGGTGGGTGTTATTGCCGGTTTAACCCTGTCACTAACCCCACTCAACGGCTATTTTTAGAAAAGTCTGATTTCTATAAAACAAGAAATCCCCATTATCTTTGCGTTCCATCCTAATGCTCAAAAATCTTCTGCTGAAGCAGCTCGTATCGTTTACGAGCCGCAGTCAATGCTGGTGCCCCTAAGAATTGTATTCACTGGATTGAACATCCTTCCATGGATGCGACTTCCGCTTTGATGAATCATAGTGGTGTTTTCCACCATTTTTAGCAACCGGTGGTAATGCGATGGTTAAGGCGGCGTATAGTTGTGGCAAACCTGCCTTAGGGTGTTGGAGCCGGTAATGCCCTAGCTTACATTGAAGCAACTGCCCACATCAAACAAGCTGTCAACGATATTGCCATGTCAAAAGCTTTCGATACGGTATGATTTGTGCTTCTGAACAAACCGTCATTGTCGATGAAAAGAAATTTATGATGATGTCAAAGAAGAATTCAAAACATTATAATGTGCACTTCTGTAATGCAAAGGAAAAGAAATTATTAGAGAAATATATGTTTGGTTTGAAGCCAATTCAGAAAGATGTTGAACAAGTCAAATTAAATAGTGCTAGTAGCAGGTAAAGCAGCTGCTTGGATTGCTGAACAAGCCGGATTCTGATGGACCCTAAAAACTTCATCTTGATTGCCGAAGTCAAAGAACCGGGTCAAAGAACTCTTATCTCGTGAAAAATTATCTCCTGTTCTAGCCATGGAAAAAGCAGATAATATCGTTGATGGTTTCAATAAAGCTGAAGCAACTGTTATGTTAAATGGAATAGGGTCATACCGCTGCTATCCATACCAGAAATGAAGAATTAGCGAAAGAATTTGGAAAACGTATGAAAGCTTGCCGCCTTATTTGGAATTCTCCTACAACCTTTGGTGGTATTGGTAATATCTATAACTCCTTCATCCCATCCTTAACCCTAGGTTGTGGATCATATGGACATAACTCAGTATCTGGCAATGTTGGTCCAATCAACTTAATCAATGTCAAAAAGATAGGAAAGAGAAGAAACACAATGCAATGGTTCAAAATTCCAAGCAAGATTTATATCGAACAAAAATTCCATCACTTACTTACGCGATATGCGTGAAATCTCACGTGCCTTCATCGTGACAGATCGCACCATGGTTGACTTAGGTTATGTACAACGCATTCGTGAACAATTAGCCTCTCGTGACAATCAGGTTCAAGTTCAATTGTTCTGTGATGTTGAACCGGATCCAAGCTTACAAACCGTTAAGAAAAGGATGGGAATTGATGCAATCCTTTAAACCGGATACCATTATTGCTTTTAGGTGGTGGATCCGCTATGGATGCGGCTAAGGGCATGTGGCTTTTTCTATGAGCATCCGGAAGTCGATTTTCGCCGATTTGAAACAAAAATTCATGGACGTTCGTAAGCGTGCTTCCAATACCCTGAATTAGGAAAGAAATCAAACCTAGTCTGTATCCCAACAACTTCCGGTACCGGTTCTGAAGTTTCTCCATTTGCGGTCATTACTGATAAAGAAAAGAACTTGAAGTATCCATTAGCAGACTATTCCTTAACACCAACCGTAGCCATCGTAGATCCTGCTTTAGTGATGAACTTACCTTCTAAAGTAACAGCTGATTCCGGTATGGATGTTCTAACTCATGCTTGTGAAGCTTATGTTTCCGTTATGGCAACTGACTATACCGATGCCTTAGCTCTTAAAGCTGTCACTATGGTCTTCCAATACTTATCTCGTGCTGTTCATAACGGAGCTAAAGATGAAGAAGCTCGTGAAAAGATGCATAACGCTTCCACTATGGCAGGTATGGCTTTTGCGAATGCTTACTAGGGATGTGCCACTCTCTCTCTCATAAAATAGGAGCTGAATTCCACACCGTCTGCGTGGAGAACATGTGCAACCTTCTTACCTTATGTGATCCGCTATAATGGTACGAAACCTGAAAAACCAGGTTTATGGCCTAAGTACCAATATTACAATGCTGATGAACGTTATTGTGAATTGGCGCATGCCATCGGATTGAAGTTTAAAAACGGTTCAAGAAGGGGTTGAAAAGTTTGCACAAGCCGTCCATGACTTAGGGCGTTGATGTTGGGATGGAAATGAATTTCAAATCGCAAGGTATTGATGAAAAAACTTGGGATGAAAAGAGAGAAAAAATCGCTTACTTAGCGTATGAAGATCAATGTTCCCCAGCAAAACCCTCAGGTGCCAATGATTCAAGATATGATGGATATCTTAAAAAGCCGCTTATACAGGTGAAATCATCACTTACGATCACCACTAAAAAGTTAAAAAGGCAGTATTTGATCATACTCGCCTTTTTCTCTTTGCCGAAAAATAAACACTAAAGCTTACTTGTATAAAAATTGTTTCAACATCCAGATTTGTTTGCTGTAAGAAGAAATATAGTCATCCATTTTGGCAGAAACTAAATAATTATCCTCTTCATCTGCTGCTTTCTTAATTGCTTTAACTTCCATCAAAAGACTTTCAAAATCATTCTTCACTTCTTTTAATACTAAGTCTACTTCCTCATGGAATTCATTCTTAGATTCTGAATATTGGATAACGATTTAAAATCAGTTAATAAAGAAACCGGCTTCCCTTCATTCATTAAAAATCATCTAGCTACTTCATCCACCTGTTCAGATACCATGTCGTAATATTCTTCTAACTTAGCGTGTATTTGAAAGAACATTTCTCCTGCAACATACCAGTGAAAACTTTGTAGTTTGTGATAAAAACTTCAAATCAGCCAATAATACATTTTAATTGATCGTTCATATTTTTCCTCCTGGATATTTCATCCTTATGTTTAAATATTATAGCCAAAAATCAAAGTAATAATAGTATTTAATAGTCAATTAATTGTATATATTTCCAAGGAGTTATTTTTATGACAAAACAGAACTTCATTATTCCCTTTTTAATTGATGAAATAGAGAGAAATTGATGAATTAGCTCCATTGGCACCATTCTTTTGAATTCATTGAGATCCTAGAAGGTGAATACCAGTGTCACGTTTCAGGCAAAACTTTTCTAGCTCATCCTGGTGATCTATGTATCATCAATCGTTCTCGGATTCATCGTATTTTAAACCGAAAAAAGGAGCGATGTCGAAAAAAAGTACTTATTTTTGATCCGGATTACTTTATTCATAATCCGGAAATCTATCAAAAGTACGTCAAACCGCTCCAAGAAGAGACCGCCTTTTCACACATGCAATTAAAATTCAAGTCAGGAATGGGAGCTGAACTAATCCATTTAATCGACGAAATTGACCGATTAAATAGTGAAAAACCGGTCGGCTATGAAATGGAAACCATCGGTTTGATTTACCTTCTTTTAAGAAGATTATACTTAGCCCATCACCAACAAGAAAAACTACTTCAAGAAAACTATGACCTGAACAGTACCATTCAAAGAAAGATGACTCTTTATATTTATGAACACTACGCAGAGCATCTAACATTAGAAAAATTGCTCAAGCAGGTCTTGTATCTAAAAGTACCTGTATTCGTTTATTCAAAAGAATATACAGGAAAAATCTCCGATTGATAAATCACTATCGTTTAGAAGTTAGTAGTCAATTGTTAAAAATAGTCATCGTTCCATTCACTGATATTGCTTTTGAATGCGGATTTTTCACAAGCCAGTTATTTTAATCGCCAGTTCAAAAAGAATATGGCTCTTCACCCAATCAATATCGCCAGCAAAAAAATCATGACTGCTCGTAACATCAGATGGTTTGATCCGAGGCTATAAGCTCTCTCTTTGCCTGTTTTCATATTTCTTTATCTTTTTAACATCTCTTTTAGAATTTTAAAAGTACTAGTATACTCTACTGATATCTATAAGTGCAGATATAGTCAGCTATCGAATTTAAAAATTCTTAGTTGTGGGAAACAAATGAATATTAGTTGATGATCACTTTTGCATTCATTGATTATATGAGAAATATTCATCATATTGTAATAACTCCATCCACTTGTAGGTCATCAAAAATATAAGTTTGGAATTTTCACTGAATATTTGATTTTTAAGCATTGTTTTATAAAATTTCTGAAGTTTTACAAAGTTCCTCATCTGTCCCTATTGCTTCTATTTTCCCTGAATTTAACAATACGATTTTATTCGCATTTCTTATTGTTCTCAGTCATGTAGCATAACGATAACGGTTTTTCTCTTTTATCAGTGCAGACAGCTTCTTGAATCAAACTTTCATTTTCAACATCAAGAGAAGCTGTAGCTTCATCAAGCAGTATCATCGGTGCATCTTTTCAAGATGGCTCATGGCTATGGATATTCTTTGTCTTTTCTCCACGGATAATCTTTGTCCGTTCTCTCCAATTATCGTATCTATTCCTTCTGGCATTTTATGGATGAATTCATAGCATCTTGCTATTTTTAGCTGCCTACAATCTCCTCGTCTGTAGCATCCTTTTTACCAATTTTTATATTATCTTGATGCTTGCATTAAAAAAGGTAACCTCTTGAAATACTATAGAGAAATTTTTAAGGAGTGTTTCGGATCAATCCCACTAATATCTTCGCCACCGATCAAAATTTTTCCCTCATCTATATCCCAAAAATCTTGCCGCAAGCTTGGTAAGGTTGTTTTTCCACTTCCGCTTGAACCGATTAACGCAGTGATTTCACCTTGCTTGCAGTAAAACTCACACCATTTATGACAGAATGATCATCGTATCCAAAAATAAACATCTTGAACTCAATATCATAATTTTTGATTTCCATATGCTTTTCTACCCTCTTGGATAGGCATGGTTTTTATTTCTTATTCTTCCAACCATTAGCATCCAGCATCACTATCATAGACATGAAAGTGATGATCCCTCTATCGGAAGATAGATACTTGTTGTCACCATTAAAAAGGCTATCATAACCAGCACACTTACCTCACCTGCCATCAGCATGTTTATTCCGATAATAGCAAAACGCTTATCATTCCGAGCTTTAAAATTGCGCAGCTATGCCTGTAAAGTGTTCCGACAACAACTTTCACCTTTTTGTTTTCTGTTTTGTCGATTTGTTTAATTTTCAAAAAATCGTTCAGCATCCTATCTTCTAAATTGTAAGATTTTTATTTGTTCAATTTGCTCATCTTTTTCCTGCTAAATCATCAAATACTTTTGCGATGATCATCCATCCATGCACTATCTGACTCTTCTTTGATAAAAATATGATTAGAATGGAAATCGAATGACCCACAATGCTGCAAGAGCCAGTTTCCAATTATAGATAATGAGCATTAAAAGCGATAACACCTGTGGAAATAATGGTAGCATATATTTGAGGAACAGCATGAGAAAAATTGTTTTCATACAAGCCCATGTCATTCATCATCGTTTCAGAAAGATCTGCCAAATCTCTTTTTACCAAAATAAGAAAGAGGCAATTTCTTTAATCTTTCCGCCAAATCAATTCTTGAATTTGCACTCTCGTTGTACACATTGGTGCAAAGTCTCACATAATCCCATCTTGCTATTAAAAACATCACAATCATCATCTACAATCAGTACAATATAGTGAACAGGAGTAAAATGATAGCTCTCAACACCTTTAAAGTGCTGATATACTGAAATCAAAAACAGAAAAGCAATGGTTGGCGAAAATAATTTTGTTAAATTAACCAGTGTATGCGAAAAATAGCTTTTTTAAGTTTCATCGCTCCTTTTTCCGACATAGCATATCGTTTTATAAAATAAGAAACCATCATTTAACCTCCTATCTTCCAATTTACGGACTTTTGATATTCTTCCCAAAGCTTTTTATAATGCCCATTGATACGGATTAAATCCGCATGCTTGCCTCTTCTACAATTTTTCCCTTATCAATAACGAGGATCTTATCCGCCTCTATTACCGTAGATAATCTATGAGCAATCATTAGTGTTGTCTTGTTTTTGACAGTTTCTTAAAGACTCCTGAATCAAATGTTCATTTTCAGGATCTGTAAAGCTGTAGCTTCGTCAAAAATGATAATGTCTGCATCTTTTAGAAAAGCTCTTGCGATAGAAAAGCCTTTGAGCCTCTCCACCTGGAAAAATATGTACCTTTTGTTCCATAAACAGTATCAGTCCCTTTTCAAACGTTGAACAATATCCTTAGACCCCTGAATTGATTAAAGCACTATCTATTTCTTGATCCGTGGCATCAGGTTTTGCTATCAAAAGATTATCTCTTAAGCTCATTTAAAACAGCTTGAATTTTGAAAAACAAAAAGCGATTTTCATTAAAAGCTCTCTTTTCAAAATCCTTTATATTCGTTCCTCCAATATAAATCTCACTGAGTTTTATATCGTAAAATCTGCCGTAAGCTCTTGCTATAGTGGTTTTACCACTACCTGATGAACCGACTGAAGCCACTCTGTTCTCCCTTGTTTATTTGAAATGAAATATTATCTAGAACATTTTCACCACCATAAGAAAAAGCTTTACTTTTAAATTCTATTCCTACATCAGAGCTTGTCTTATTTCCATAAACAAAATCATCAAATTCAAGTATCTTTCAATTTTTATCTAAAGCAAGTTCTGCAAAAGTAGCTGAATTGTGTGATTGTTGCAGTTCTCATAATAAAAATAGCGAATGCCGGTCCTATCAGAAAATAACAACAGAATCTGCAACTACATTAGACAAGTTTCCATTGATTTGATTAAAAGCAATGCCACAGGCACCCTAAGAAAATGCCGTTGATGTAGAAACCGTTTCAAACCATGACATTTATTCGTGTAACTCATAGTAAGCTTAAGTACATGATCTTTTATTTTTATGATTTCAACGAATATAACTTATCAAAAACTCTGACACTTTGTGCAAATGTTTTGACAACAGGAATTCCTCGAACATACTCCACGGTCTGAGAAGATAAGTTGGAAAGTTCACATAATACTCATCCTTCATTTTCTTGGTTTCCGATGTCATCATCGCTGACATTAATATCATGCCGATAATCATCGGTATCATACTGGCAAGTCCTAATTTCCAATTAAACATAAAGAAAAACACAATTAAAACTATCCGGTGATATCATTGTCATCGCCATATCAGGAAGTTGATGCGCTAAAGCAAATGTGTTTCAGACGCTCCGGATACAATTACATTTCTATTCTTCCACTCTTCCTTATCATCATATCCCAATGGTTTTATTGATCAACTTTTTGACCGAGTCTTAATAATATTATCTTCCACTTCAAATGCAAAAATGTGATAAAACAAGACCTATAAGATATATAAAATAAACCTAAACCGGAAAATACTGCTGCATAAATAGCATTGCCTTTTATATAAGCAAAATCCACCATTTCATTTTAAAATTAAATTGACAATCCTATGAATAAAAACCATAGGCATTAAAAACCATAATAACGACACGCAGACATCAGCATAGCCATATAAAGCAAAACATTCTTTTCTTACCAGCATAAGGCGATTAGTCTTTTCAGTATCGATTTTTCTTATTCTTCACTGAATAACTCTCCTTTTTCTTTAAAATGAATAAATTTCATAAATAGCCTTTTCAGACTTGTTGCAAAAGATTTTTCTTGTTATTATCCCTTGTTTAATATAAAATAAATGAAAATTTCAATCAATTAGATAGCTAATTATGTCCTAATTGGGATAATGTCTACTCGGATAAAAATATAGAAATAGAAAAGAATAATATGAGTGATTTTTATAACTGTTAAAAACTTTTTCTCTACAGGGTGAGATGATCAACGATACAAAATACTCTACTGTAGGACATGAAATTCCGTTTTAACACGGAGGATGCAGAAGGCATTTATTGGTTTTTATAGGAAGGATAGATTTTACCATCGACTATCCATGATGTCTTCATAAAAAGAAATTATTCATACTCAGTTTTCGGTTTAGACCACTTTCTATTCCTTTTACTCTCTTATTTAGTTACTGCAAATGGAGAATGTTTTAATCCTTATCAAAAATCTTTCTTCAAACTCACTCTATGTTATAAATACAAAAATTCTAAAAACCTAAGTTCATACTTCACAAAAAGCTCTCCTATTTAGGAATAGGTATCAATTTCAAACAAGCCATGATAGATGAATGCCTATCTTCTTATAAAATAAAATTTGTAACTATGAAGATTTATTTTTAATACCAGTACCATCATAAACAAACCTTTAGAAAAGAATTGCCAAAGATATACTGAATTGTAAAATAGGATCTCCTGCTGAAATCTTCTTTGAATCAAAAGCAAAGGAATGGTTAAGCATTACAATAGACTCATTTTTAAATAAATACAACAAATCCTATCTCTATTGCCGATGATGAAGGCTTTAAAATGTTGCTAATTATATCGACGATCATTATGCAACATCCATCTCGCTAGAAACTTTTAGAAAATATCCACTATGAGGTGGTACAAAGCTATTATTTAAACAAAAATATCAATGCACCATTACCGAATATACTCAAAAACGACGAATGAATATGGCGGAAATTCTTTTATTGAACTCCTCCCTTAAAAATTCAGAGATATAGCTGTAGCCGTAGGATATTCATCTCATAGCAAATTCAGTACCTGTTTCAAAAAATACAAAGGGCGATACCCCAAAGATATAAAAATATGCCCAAAAATCATTCCGGCTCTTGATAGAAATGATGAGACCTGATTCCTTATCTGATACCATTTCTCTCATTCTTCTATTCACTTACTTTCTTTATGATCAGACCGTTTTGGGCATTAGAATAAAATAAGTCAAATTCAGGAATCCTTAATTATGGTGTATGACATTTATAGTAAAGAATACGGAACTCTCTTTTAAACACTGTGCCAAAAATCTTAGAATCAGTTTAAGGACTCTTTTCAAATAGTTAAATAGCAGTTTCAAGATCATGAGGAGATTTTCAAAAGATGAAAAAGACGATGGTTAACGTAATGTTACAAGATTTGTCAAAGAGATTGATCCGTTGTCATTTATTTTCACTCAGTTTTTTGTGAATGAGGTGTTTAAAGAAGAATTTGGTTATCCTCCCGACAACGGATCTAAGAGGATATTTTTGAGTGGAAAGAGTCCTCTATTAGAACAAATTTCTTCCAAACGGAAATGAGAGCTTATATGGAGAAAAAGTATATTCAAAACAATTGGTCTTATGATCAGCTACCAATCATTTTAATCATAGTTGCTACAATCATTTTTGTTAAAGATAGCTTTCCCGAGGGAACAGAAATACGATGTTTTTATGGTCGAGAGGAAATGATTGGTTGTCTTGGCAGGAATACCTGTAAGATACAAAATTAATGATATTGAAAACGGTGACATTCTCAAATGTATTGAAAATACGGCAGTTTCGTAGGCATTATGAAAAATAAAGAAAAAGATGGTATGTTTGTGGGATCGAAGCTTTGGGTTTGATGCGAGTGCTTACCATAAAAAGTTTGCACTGTAGTGACACAAGAAGAGATAGACCTTGCTACCGAAAAGATTTGATGGAACTTAAGTTATGGTGTTGATTGCAGATTGAATCTATCAATGACACAAAAATTGATGATAAAGTAACCCGTCTCAGTATCCTCGTGGATAATCATATTTTTCTGTATTGAGGGGCATTTTCATATTTGATAATTCTTTATTTTTAACAAAATTCTAGATTCTACCTTTATCTCTTTATCTTTACCAAGCTAAGTGAGCTCAAACTTTTGGTTACTTGTCATCGTTTTGTATCTCCCTTTTACCTATTGTTTTTGTAACATCATCGTCAGTTTCCCAAAGTCAATTACATTTTGATGTAATGACAGGCTTGCGTTCTACTTTCTATTTCTCTCTGACATTGCCAAGCAGTATTACCACCACACTTTTGCTACTTTTTATTCATTCTAAACCTTGAGAATTAGTAGATTCTGCAATATCTTTTCATGTTGTTTCTGCAAAGCATATTTAATATAAGTTCAGTATGACATATTATCTCTTAGATTTTCTTTTTTCTTTTCCAAATTCAGCTAGCCACATCTTGAAAGGTTCTTGCTGGTGACGGTACAGAACTGTACAATACGGAAAAACACCCTGCATATCCACCACACCCGTTTTATACATCTTACCGTCTTTTAGAGATTTTAATTCAATGCGTGACAAAATGTCACGACCTCTCACCTTCTTCTAGTTAACCCTCTGTTTTAATTTTCCTAATATGCTCCGGAATCTTTGCTGTCAGTCAAACTCCCTATAATATCAACAGAGCTAAAGTACCCTCTTCCTTTTCGTTATTCCATGAAGATCGAATCTGATTTCCTTCAAATAATTTTATATCATTACTCATTATTCTTTTCCTCCGGTATAAATTCCAATATATCGTTAGGGGTGCAACCTAAAAGCCATCGATGCTTTTCTAGTTTATCTAAAGCCATATATATTGTCCAGCAGTATTTTTGTGATTATATTTGCAGAAATCTTAGCATCTCTCATTAAATCTTGATTGGAAATATCTTTTTCAATCATCATATGTTATAGAACCGGAATGACTTCTGGAATATTCGATTTCCCTCGGTTGTGAATGCTCTCGCATAGTGCAATTACTCAGCATCAATACCGATTACTAAAGTTTTTAACTTTAATTCTTTTGTCTTTGCATTACATTCATTTAAATACCTCTGTTTTTCAGATAACCTTTAACGTTTCAGTAATCTTAGTCTACTCTGAGTATTTTTCTTTTTAATGTCCACTTTTTAAAACCATACGGAGCTCCTTTCCTCAAATTCTTCAATCAAAAGAAATTAAGTATTCCTTAATTCTATAACTCCAATGACATTCTATCATTTTTGAATGAACTAGATTGATCACAACCCATCAGCGTTATCAATGATCGAATGAAATCAAAGATGGTTTTGGCACAAACATCTCCTAAATCAAATCAAAGATTCTGTATGACCCACTTTTCTTGAAACCAATTGTTTCTTCTTACCTGTGTTTTGGCATCATATAATCTTTGCATCATAGAAAAGGAACGAAATCATCCTTTTCACCATGAATCAATAAAATGGGCTTAGTGCTTCTTTTAATGGCTTGGATCACTGAAACTTCTTTAAGCTATATCCGGCTCTCATTTTAGAAATCAAGCTGGCAACATCAATAAAGAAAAACTAGGCAAAATAAAACAGTAATTGTAATTCCTCTTTAAACATCTCATAGACACTTGTATAAGCTGAATCCGCCGCAAACGCTTTCACCTGACTGGCCTCTTTTTCTCCTGCCAATAACAGCATGTTGCAGCTCGATAGAATTACCGCGAACCACAATTTCAGCATTTCGATGACGACGGATGATCCAGTAAGACAAATTTCCATCTTCTTTATCTACACGCCCATGCCAACGCAGAACCTTTCAGATTGACCACTAGCCCTTAAATCAGGCATCCACAACATATAGCCTTGTTTGTGATATAATCACTTACAACATTTCCTCATGCTTAGAACGATATCCGTGAATCATCAACACCCATTTAGGAGACCGAAAGGATTTTCAACATAAAACAACCAATTTGAGGTTCGGCATGAATGTCATCTTATCTTCTCGAAGACCTTGTTTTTCAAAGTGTTTTCGCTTTTTCCTTTTCTTACCTTTCTTTTCATTGCTTTTAAAGAAGTTTTATCAGCTGCATTTGAGTGGTTTTAACTTTTTCGATCACCACCATCTCCCTACGAGCCACAGCGTATTCAAACAGATAATTAGAAACTGCCGTTGTGACTAATAAAAGCCACCAGTAACCGAGAACGATTTTTAGACCTTTTCTTTTTCATGGTTCTTTCCCTTCTAGAAATATAAAATTTAGATATACACAAAGAAAATCATCTTGTAGAAGAGACCGATATGGTCTTATTGAAACATATACATGAGAATCGCTCCCGCTACCGCGACATTCAAACTTTCAAAAACCATTCATCTCTATTCTGGTGATTTCATCACACAACCCAACAAATTCCCTTTGACTCCCTGACCTTCATTTCCTAATAAAAATGGCAATATCGCCTTCTTTTTCACCTTTTTAAAGGAATGGATTGTTGAAGACTGGATCCTAAAACTTGATTCCTCTTTCTTGTAAAGAAGAAATAACATTCTCTAAATCCTCACGAAAACAGGTATCGAAAAGATAGCCCCTTGAGAAAGCTTGCACACATTTTGGATTAAAAGCATCACAACAATTTTCACTACAATAAACCGCTTCATAACCAAAAGATTTTCGCTGTTCGAATAATGGTTCCAAGATTACTAGGATCTTGTATCTCATCCAACAAAATCACCTTTTCACTTCTCAAAATGAGGCATTGGCATAAAACCAAATTCGGTGAATCGTTGATTGTGATATCTTAAGCTTCTTCAAAATAGCTTCCGTTACCAAAATATCTCCCTTTTGATCTGAAATAATAGCTTGTAAAATTTGTGCTTTTTGTGCCTCTTCTATCAAATGATCCGTTTCCACCAAGAATAATCGGTGGCTATCTCTACCTTTTTATGTTGTAAAAGTCCATAGTTTTACCTTCCGATTTTGTAAAGAAGTAATGCTTTCCATCATCGATGTCTCCTTTGCCTTAAAACTTCAAAACAGAATACCGAGCAAGCACTCGCTGCATTTAAAGCATTTTTAAAACCGTTCGCACAAGGGATATAAACTGCCTGATCCACTTGTTCTAACACCTGCTTTGATAAACCTCTTAGCTCCCACCTACGCAAAAGACTGTCGGATTGGTATAATCAGCTTCATCATGCACACAGTTGTCTCATGATAACCTGCATAAATCGTAAAACCCCTTCTCTTTGAAGTCTTAAATCCTGAGCCAAATCTTTAGATGGAATGATAGAACAATGATCAAAAGCCCTGGCTGATGATTTCAAAATCACTGATTCCAAATCAGCGCTAATGATACTCTGTATCAAAATACCATCCACCCCGGCACTATAGGCTGTTCTAACCATGCATCCAAAATTGAAAAGGATCTACAACTCCCTTCCAACACCAATAGAAATGAACTTCTGAAAATCTCTAAGTGATCCATGATTCTCTCTTCACATCAGCTAAAAAGACCCCCATGGGTTTTCCCAAAAGCTAACGTATTGATTTCTTCTCGCTTTAAACGATAAACGGGTACATGAGGCTTCACTGAGCTTTAAACAAATGTAATTTAAATTTCGATCTTTTTCTTGTCATCTACATATAAAGCATTATAACTCTCTTTTTGCTTCTAATGTTGCTTTGACTGATGTAGCTCCCCTATAATCATGATCTACCTCGCCGAATAATATCATCCTTCTTTAACGCAAAAGGAACCGGAATCTCTACTATTTCCATCGGTGCTTTTTCGCCCTTTCCATCACTTCACCATCCATATTCTGAATGTGTTTAACAACAAAAGATCGTTTTGGCATACCGGGTGATAATACTTCTAATATTTCTCCCACACAAAAAGCATTTCGAACCTGCATTCTAACGAATCCATGATCATATTCCATGATTGTGGAAATAAAATCATGATTGACATCATTATTGGTGGTCGGATGATACAGAATGGTATTTTCATCTTCTACCCGGATATAAACCACTTGCTGTTTCACGATTTTCAACGCGGGCAATTTCTTTTAAATAAACCAGCATTTCTTCATCACTTAGACGATCACGTTTTGTCCAAATGGCATCGATCAATTCTCGATACGCTCTAACCACATTAGCCACATAATATTCTGTCTTCATTCTACCTTCAATTTTAAAAGAAAGCGACACTGGCCATCATCAAATCATAAATATATTCTGCCATTAAATCTTTGAACTCATCGTAAAGAACTGTTCTGACTTAACTCTTTTCACCATCAAAAGCTTATATTCCCAACGACACGATTGGGCACACCTCCTGATTAGCATCCCGCAAAGTCATTCGATTCGACAATGTACAACGTCCGAATAATTGGCACACATTCCGCCATGAATAAACGCTTTCTACTTCTGGGACATTCTTTTTGTGATCGCTCTGCTTCCTCAATAGAACACTCTCTAGCTAATACCACTCGATCTAAAATGAAATTCATCCACTAATTTTGTTGTTCAACATTGGTGATTGACATTTGTGTAGAACAATGAACTCTCTAATTTAGGAGCCACTTCTTTTGCGATACGCATAATGGCGGAGAAGCAACAATAATAGCAGTGACTCCAAATTCTTCCAGCTTTTTAGGTAAATCTTTGAGGCCGTTGAAGTCCTCTTGATGAGGGAATCATTCACTGTCAGATGAACTCTTGAACCATGTTCTTTTTGCAAAAGCACAAGCTTCTTGAATATCTTCCAAAACTAAAATTTGAGGCCCTAGAACGTAATGAAAAATTCTGCCCACCATGGAAAAATAGCATCCGCTCCATATAAAATGGCCGTTTTTCGCTCTTGCCAAATCGCAGCCGGTGCTAACCTAATTCCGGTTTTTCATTCCTTCACCTAATCGTTTTTTGACCATAATACCCATCTTCCAATGGCAGATCTGAAAACGCCTTTCTATAACTTTCTTCCACTTCTTCGCCACTTGATCCATTTAAAATCTTCACATACGCTTCAATGGCTTGTTTATTTTCTTCTGTGCTTAACTAATGTGCATTCATTTCTAATCTTTTCCACACCTATGGTCACAAATTTTTGGATATGTTTAAAACTTTGTAACACAAAATCCGTATAAATCACTGTCCCAAAATCATCTTCATAAATCGGCATATGACCGTCACGATGAACTTCTTGAATCCAAAGGTGTTGATTACGAACTAAGTCATGATTTAAGTGTGTATAATCTCGATAAGCACTTAGTAAATGCCGTTTGGAAACAGCCATCATTTGATAGCCATGAATTGGTAAAGAAAGATGAGGAACAATAGAAGAAATCGCTACAATTTCACTTTCTGTCAATAAAGGAGAAATCACCGCTTTTTGAAGACCAAAAATTCATCCAAACTTGTGCATCCTATGAAGAAGTCACAATGTCTCAGGAGAATAAAACCATGCACCCATTTTACCTAATTCTTCGACTTTTAGTAAACGGATCAGAAAAAGAATACTTTCAATTCCTGCCTTTAATAAATCTTTCTAAATCTTTCTGGGCTTGAAGAATATCAGAAATTGAGAAAATATGCATTCATTAAAATAGCCATTTTTCTTTCTTCATTTTTCCTTGTTTCAAATGAATTAAATCTTCTTTTGTAAATAACTAGCAGAGGTAAAACAGCTTTCTTTTTAAAGCAAAAATAAATTCTTCAGCCCTGCTTGTTCAAAAATATCCACATCCTGTATGTGGTCAACTGTAATGGATAGATAAGCCATGGAACCATTATACTGATCCCCCATCCACTTGAAGGATCTATTGACTCTATATTTTAAATTGTTTTATCGTTTCCTATGCTATAAAAAGGACTTGTCAAAGAAAGGGTTGTTTTTAATGGAAATTAAAAGAAAAGTTTTCCAGTAGTGCTAAAATTTAAAAATTATTCGTTATAGTGCCATTATGCTATTTTTTATTGCTTTGAAAAATCATTTCTCCAGCTACCTTCACTTTCACTGTATCTCACATATCAGAGTTGGTGATTGGTTTTCATGTGTAGAAACTATAGAAGCCCGAGTATTCTAGGCCCTAGTGCCGGCATGTTGTCTGGCGCCATTACCGATACCCTTGGCTTTTTATTACATCCGGATGGTCCTTATTTTTCCAGGCTATGCCCAACCGCTATGATGGGCAGTTTCTTTGCATGGTATTTTCTTATATGGTCATCCAATTAAACATGCGTCATATCCTTCTTGCAAAAACTATGTAATTCCGTTTCTCACCAATATTCTATTAAATAGCCTTTGGTCTTCCATGTTATACACGAAGAAAACTCTTTGGGGTTATATGGCAGCTTCACTCGTCAAAAAATACCACTCTTTTCCCAATTGAAGCGATTCTTCTCATCCTATTATTTAACGCTATGATTCCTCTTCTCAATGCCAGGCATTTATTGAAGTCGAAAACTGATTTTCCAATCTGAGTTTAAGGCTATCCCTAGCCTTTTAATTTGGAGTATAATAGGAACAAGAGGTTACTCATGACTAAAGAAAACAAAAGTCCAAGTGAATTAGTGGATACAGTCTTTTTCTTTTAGCTGCCAAAGCTAAAAATGATTTGGATCCCAATGTCAGTGACTGTCATTGGAACATTGTGCGATGAAGATGGACAACTCTGCGTTTGATAGTGTTTTTGATCCCTATGACAAACTTCCTCATCTGGGTTGAAAAGCCGCTTATGCCAGTGCCTTTAGAAGGTAATGGTAATTATCGTCAAGCCGTTTCGTGAAATTTGGGTCTTAAAGGGATAAAAATTCAACTAAATAGGAAATTATCGCCACTCCTGGTGGAACCGGAGCTAAGTTTAGCCTTTTAGTAATTTTTAGAACCAGGGCAGACTGTTTTAATTCCTGAAAATGCTTTTGGCCTGTATATCAGCTTATGGCGAATGAAAATGGCTTAAAAGCTGTTTCTTATTCTTTGTTTGAAGAAGACCATTTCAATATAACTAATCTAAAACAACTCATCTTGGAAAATCTTCAATCGCAAGATAAATTAATTCTTTTGATCAATGATCCTTGTCAAAATCCAACCGGTTATAGCTTTCAGTATTTCTGAATGGCAAGAATTTAGATTTTCTTTTTAAATAGCCTTCCTAAAACAAACAAATTATTTTATTAAATGATGTTGCTTATATAGATTATACTTTCACCGAAGATAGTCGTGCCCTTTTTAGAAGTTTGGAACTCACTAGAAAACCATATCTTAGGATTAGTGGCTTATGGTTGCTCTAAAAAGCTTCACTTCTTATGGCATGCGCCTTTGGAGCTTTGATTATTCTTCATCAAAATCAAGAAGTGGTTGAAGGTGTTTTACATGCAATGGATAAACAAGCTCGGTCTTTATGGTCGAATATATCCAATTCGGGGATGGAAAATATTGCAAATGTCCGCAGCATCAGGAAGCTTATGTGAAAAGATCAGCGTTCTAACTATTATTACAAAAACGAGGCAAGCTTTTTATCAAACAAGCTGATACTTGTCATTTGCACTATTATCCCTTCAAAGAAGGGTTCTTCTTGACCTTAGTGTGATGAGAGAGAGGCCTATCATCAAAGCCTCATGGATCATCATATCTATTGTGTCTTAGTTCCAAAGGGTATCCGAATTGCTCTTTGTCCCTACCGTGTAGCTAAAATGAGACAGTTTGCCAAAACGTTTGAAGAAAATACAAGAGGGACTCTAATGCCAGCTGCTACAACTCATGATATTTTTGCGAATGCTGTTTATCGACTCATATTCACCATCCACTGCTTAAAGAAATTCTTTCAATGCTCTATATCATTGGAGCTCAAGGCCAGTTTTCTTTTCTTTTCTACTTCTTTTTGGAGCTCTCAATCAATTAGGACATCGTTTATAATGAAAAATTCAAGAAACTTTACGCTTTTTCTTATCGTATCAACAATTAGAACCGCATTTAAAGTCCTATGTAGCCGGCTTTTATTTCTCACTATGTTTTAGATGCATTTTTCACATCTCTTTTATCAATGCCAAAGCCAAAAGAAATAAATCATAAAAATGGCCATATTGAAATTGAATCTCAAATTGATACTTGGTCTTAGCACAACAAGGATTCAAGATTCAAGATTATCAAGTTCATATTCATGTCAATCAATTGAATAAAGAAATTAGTTGCTACTATGTACCGTCGTTTATTCCAAGAAGTCTTTCATCTGAAGTCAAAACCACTAAAATCATTTCTTTGTCTCAGATTTTGAAAATTGGATTATCCTTTTAAACCAAATCCAACCAAACAAAAGTGGGTTCAGTTTATTGAAAAATTCTATCACCTAAATCTATTCGTATCTTCCATGATGCTGAAACAAGATTCAGCTTTTGACTTTTCTGAACTGGACCACAAAATCGTAGAAACAGAGCTGGAGAAGATCGACTTAGTTACCCGAAGTCTATGGTGCTTTGTGTTGTGAGCGGCTTAGTATGAACGAACATTTAGATCCTTATTTGTTTTGTGATTTCAATGGGCGCCCTATTGAAAAAGACACAAACGACTAATCATCCGTTTGTGCCCAACTTGGTAATTCTTCTCCTTACTAGAACTAAAATTGTTTTTGATAGTCCGTTTTGATTGAGATAACGAAGAACAGCCTTCTTCTTCTTCAAGCTACAACTAAAGAACCTTCACATCCATTTCACGGCTCAGAATATCCATCGCCATCACTAAAGAAGTGATTTGTTGCGATTCTCACTTCTGCATAAAGACTAACTACCATGACCATTCGTGCTCTTGGTTTCATTGATATAACCATAATCAACATGGATAGATTAAATTCGCAAAATTGGGGATGATGTCTCCTTTTTCTTATAATAGTAAACCCACTTGATAAAATAACGTGTCCACTTTTTGCCAAAAATAAGCACTGTTTTGTAATTCCATATGATTCCCCTTAAAGTACCTGCCCCATTGTACTATTTTCAACAAAAAGTAAATAATTACCAGATGTTCTGAACCATTTACATTCTTTTTAGCGAAATTTTTAAATAATTCAGCATCGTTTCACAATCACATCTCATATTTAGCCATCGCTGCTGACAATAGCCAAACAAGCATACGCATCCGATCCGGCATGATGATGATCTAAAGGATTTTTAAACAACGAGCCACTGTATCTACTTTATGATTGACCAACAAAGGAAAATGCCCTTCCTTGACAAAGGCACAGAATCAAAATAGGTCACTTTGGGTACAGGGCAACCCGTATTCAAGCAAATAATTCTTGATCACTGACACATCAAAAACCGCATTATGAGTCGCCACACTATTCTCCAATAGAGATTTGATCGTTGGATATACTCTGGCAAAAGTCGGCGCATCTTGAACATCCTTAGGATGAATCCTATAGAACTTTGTATTAAAATATTCAAAATGATTCGCATTGGCAGCCGGTTTTAATCAAACTATAAAAGAAGCCTCTTCTATACCCCATTTTCTAAAACGCTTAAAACCAATAGCACACATACTTCATGATCTGAACTGGCTGTTTCGACATCCACCTAGCCTACTCTGAACTATGATCTTCCTTTACATGCAAATAAGTCACTTGGAAAAATCTTTTCAATATGTTCATCATCCATCGAATAAAAACATTCTTCCCCTCTTTTGCGCATGCGGACTAATTTTGGTCTTCTTTAAAGGCAATTGATGTGATATGGCGGACGTACTCATAGTCAACAAAATAGCTAAATCCCCCACACATTTCCGATACAAATAGTGCAGACATAATCTTCAAAACGCGTGCCATCTGCAAACATAGATCATGGACATGCTGTCACATATCCTTCTGTAATCATTGCCATCTTGCTTTCGCAACCGCTCTTTCATCCACAATACTCATGATTTCCCCTCTTTCTTTGGTGCGTATTTATCCAAATAGACTTGAATTTTTTTCTTACTGTAAAACGATACCATTTGAATAGTATCATCACTCAACACAAAACGAATTTGATCTTGTTCCCAATCTCGTTCATAAGACCAACGATACAATTCATCCCAATACATCAAAAACGCTTCTTCTCTTGTTTGATAAAGTACCAAATAATCTTTTGTTACCTCAATCAAAGGAATATCCGGGAATTGGAATAGACAAATCAAACAATAAATAGCTATCACTAATCCCATCAACCCCCAAACCACATTCACCGCAAACAAGGCCAAAGATAAAATCAATACCATATATAACAACAATTTAGGTTTGGCGTAGAAACATTTTTCACTCAGACGATGACAATCTAAATCAGCCACCGCAACAATATGCGATTTCATAGAAGTATTATAGCACTTTTCTATTTTCCTGTTATAATACTAAATTGAAAAGAAGAGCACTATGAAAAATCCTGTTACTTTTGAAATCCACATATTTGCAAAGCAATCAGGAGCCAGAATAGGCCTTCTCCATACACCTCATGGTGATGTAGAAACACCTATGTTTATGACTGTCGGGACCTTGGCAAACCGTTAAATTCATTTCACGAGAAGAGCTTTACCATGAAAGCCGGTGTTATCTTTAGCTAATACTTATCATTTATGGTTGAGACCTGGTGAAGAGATTGTTTTCAAAAGCAGAGCGGAGTTCAAAAATTTATGAATTATAAAGGTCCTATGTTAACGGATTCAGGAGGATTTCAAGTATTTTTCCCTTTCCGATACACGAAAAATTGCCGAAAGAAGGGGTTTATTTTAAAAAATATTTTCAATGGGGATTCTTTATTCCTATCTCCTGAAAAATCCATCCAAATCCAAAATAAAGAAATTGGAGCCGATATCATCATGTCTTTTGTGAATGTATCCCTTTACCCCGCCACTTATGATTATGCCAAGAAATCAATGGAAAGAACTTTTACGTTGGGCAAAACGTGGAAAGAGCGAACCGTCGACCTGAAGAACAGGCATTATTTGGAATTGTACAAGGAGGAGATAATGAAGATTTACGTCGCTATTGTGCTGAAAAACTCGTAGAAATGGATTTTTCCCGGTTATGCTATTGAGAACTTCTGTTGGCGAAGACAAAGAAACAATGATGCGCATGGTTGATTATTGTACTCCTTATCTTCGGAAAAATAAGTCAAAGGTATTTAATGGAGTTGGGGCTGTCAATGATTTATTAGGAGCCATTTTAAGAAACATAGATATGTGCGATTGTGTCTTTACCAACCCGCATTGTCTCGTCATGTGTACTTTATTAACCAGCGAAGGTCGTATAAACATTCATAAGGCCATCTATAAAGAGGATTTTTCGTCCATTGGATTCTAAAAATGTGATTGCTATGTTGTCAAAATTATAGCCGAGCTTATCTTCACCCACTCTTTTTCAAAACGAAGGAAGGTTTGGAACAAGCTTAATGTCCATTCTAACATTCGTTTTTGATTCGCTTTAATGGAAAAGTACAAGACAAGCTATTAAAGAGGATCGTTATTTGAGACTTTATGAATGAAACCCTTGCACAAATATGGGATTTGATGAAAGAGGATTTTAGATGAAAATAAATTGGAAAACCAGTGACTTTGATTACAACTTACCTCATGAACTGATTTGCTCAAAGTCCCTTTAGCAGATCGTTCCTACCTCACGCATGATGTGGATTCATAAAAAAAGTCAGAAATACGAAGATGAAACATTTCTATGATATAGTGGACGTTTTAAAACGCGGGAGATGTCCTGTTCACAAATATACCCGGGTGATTCCTAGCCCGTCTATTTGGTATCAAGGAGAAACAGGAGCTCATGTGGAGTTATTGCTTTTAAAGCAAAAAGAACATGATGTTTGGGAATGCTTGGCAGGCATGCTAAAGTGGTTAAGGTAGGTTCCATTGTTTCTTTTTGAGGATGGTCAATTAAAAGCACAATGCCTATCCATCGGTGATAAGGGGATTCGAGAAATGAAGATGCTTTATGAAGGTATCTTTACTGAAATCCTTGACCAACTGGGTCAAGTTCCTCTACCACCTTATATCAAAAAAAAGCTGGATGATTCAGAACGTTATCAAACTGTTTATGCCAAAATAGACGGCTCCGCCGCCGCTCCTACAGCTGGGCTTCATTTCACTAAAGAGGTTGATCAACAACTATTGGCTAAAGGGATTACAATTACGGAAGTCACCTTACATGTTGGCTTAGGAACCTTTCGACCAATGGATGTGGAGAATGTTCACGACCATGTGATGCACTCAGAAGTATATGAAATGTCTCAAGAAACAGCCGACATCCTGAACCAAGCCAAAAAATCAGGTCGCCGTATCGTAGTGCTATTGCACCTTCTGTTCGAACTTTTTAGAATCTGTTTGGAACCGTTTTGACAATTCCAAGAATGTCGAGGTGAAACTACTTTATTTATTTATCCGGGTTATCACTGGCATACTTGTGATGTGATGCTCACCAATTTTCATCTTCCAAAATCCACTTTATTGATGATGATTTCTTCTTTTATGGGCTATGAATTGACTCAAGAAGTCTATCATCATGCGGTCAATGAAAAGTACCTGTTTTTCCTTTGGCGATTGTATGTTGATAGATCGATGACTGTAAGAGGAAAGAAGGAATATATCGAATACTATCTAAAGGTATTCGCCATTCCTTTAAAACTAATTATTATTTAGAGTCTTTGAAGGAAATTGAAAAATGAAACGGAAAGACCGGGATATAAACCCAGTCTATTACTTCATGTTTATGTTGCATTGTGCTTGCATGCGCTTAGAATTTCTTCGAAACCATTTTCAAGTAACCATTCTGTTTAATAATTCCAATATCTATCCAGAAGAGGAATACCACAAGCGTTTCAATGAAGTCAAACGATATATTCATGAACGATATAACGATGAAATCCCTATTATTGAGAACTGCCCCTATCGCCAGTGGAATTCATTGAAAAATTAAGGCCAAGAGCCGCTGATCCGGAAGGTTGGAAACGTTGCTTTATGTGCTATGAAGACCGAATGGGTGAATCCTATCTTTATGGTGACGGTTTTTGATTACTTTACAACCGTCATGACTTTCTCACGTCATTCTCAAAAATCAATCAAATTAGAGCCTCCTTGCAAAGCGTTTTTCTAAAACTAAGTATTTTCTCTGATTTCAAAAAGCGGATGGTGCCAAAGCTAATCGAATTAGTTCAAAAATATACTATTTATCGTCAAGATTACTGTGGTTGTGTCTACTCTTATCAGAAAAGAAAAGTTACGTAAAAATCAAGACTAACTATTTTGAATAAGTATATAAAAGTGTGTTTCTGAAGTAAATCTTTTTAAGCTATCATCCAACTTTGATAGCCACTTCATCTTGACACACTTTTTACAAATCATTTACACCAATCTTGAAAATTATATTTTTATCTTTTACGAAATCACCTAAACTTCAAATTTTTCATCTACGTTAGAAACTTCACAATCATCAATATCCACCATTGGCTTGTAAAACGCCAATACTTTCTCACTATCCACCTCTTTTATCGATAAAAATTGTTTCGTCAAAGAAAAGTCGTGTGACATTCTGTCGTTTTCAGATTTTTCATCCAAATAATCAAAATAATTCTAAAAACAGTCTTTTCTTTTCATTGGCAAACTATTTTTCAAATTCTCGTTGATGCCTATATTCTTCCATTAACGTTTCCTTATGAATGCTATTCACCTTTTCTTTCCTTAATTTTAACTTTTCTTCTAATAATTCAACTACTTCATAGTTTGAATTTGATCCAGAACAAAAGGCTTATTCTCAAAAAGCTTTTTCAGCATCAGCTCTTTTCATACATACCGTGCCCAAATTGTTCATAAGCCATCGTTAAATCCTCTTGGCTTTAGATTAATATCGCCTATAACTTTAGAAATTTCAGCTCGCTGATTCACATAGCCACTAACCGCTTCTGCTCCTTTTTAATACCTGTACTGATTTGACTAAAAACTTCATTGACTTGATCTTCTAATTTTTTGTTTTCATCCATAGTTAAAGACCTCTCTCCTTATCTCCATCCTACTCTTTCTCCGCCTTTTCTTCAAGACACCATGCTATACTAAGACTATGAAATTATTGTGTCCGATTTGTCAGCAGGTCTTATCCCATCAACAGATTGGTTTTTGCAAAAACAATCATCATTTGACAAACAAAGAAGGATATCTTCATGTTTTACCAGGGCAAAAGACCATGGGGATGAAAAGACAATGGTAAAAGCACGCAGCAACTTTTTAGAAACAGGCCATTATTCTTTCTTAAGGGATTATTTAATCGCTTTGACCCGTCAATTTCCACATCAATCTTTGGTGGATTTTGGTTGCGGAGAAGGTTACTATACCAGAACTTTTATTGCCGATGAAAAAGTAGGGATTGATGCAGCGAAATCAGCTATAAAACACGCCGCTAAAAACGACCCATTCACTCAGTATTTAGTCGCCAGCTTTTTCAAAATCTATTGGAAAGAATGTTCCCAAGATATTGTCATCACTTGTTTCGCTCCTATCACAAAGATCAAGTGGTTAGAATTTTAAAACCAAAAGGTATCTTCATCGTAGTCACTCCTGCCCAAAAACATCTATGGCAGTTAAAAGAAATTCTTTATGATATCCCCTATGAAAATAGTCTTAAACAGTTAGATTTAGATTTGAATTTAATTCGAGATGACATCATCGAAAAAAAGATGAGTTTAAATCAGGAAGAATTACAATTTCTTTTCCAAATGACTCCTTATTACCATCACACTCCGATGGAAGGAAGAAAACAGCTTGCAGAAACAAAAGCTAGATATCCTAGCCCTCTTTTCAAATTCAGAATCTACCAAAATTAATCTTGAGCAGGATAGTCTTCGCCTTGTTCATGTACCAAATGAGCCTCCTTCTTAGCATTAAAATGGTGGTTCGTTTTTCCACGAAATAAAAGTAATTGAATGGATTGTTGTGCTAAAATAAGGTGACTTACGAAAAGCAGAAATCAATTCCATTTCTAGAGCTGTCAGCTTATCTTTCAACTCAGAATTTAACTCTTTCAGAAAATAAAGCCATCGGAATCTGAAAGTAATCCATATATCGAAAAATAACTTCAATATCCGGTCTTGCAGTTCCATTTTTCATACGCCGATACCGATTGTGCAGACACATTTAAAAATTTCTCCCATTTCTTTTTGTGTTAGTCCGTCTCAATACGAACCTGTTTCATTTGGCGTAAAGAGTTTGAATTTCATTTTCAATCGTATTCATGATAATTTCAATATAATCATTTATTTCAACTATCGTCGAAAATACCATAAATACTAGAATATTCGTTTGTTTTTCTCATTTATAATGGAAAAATGAATTGAAAGTAAAAAGAACTTAGTGATACCATATTTAGCAGTTATACTATTAGAGTGCCAGGAGGTTATAGGAAACAATTTAAAACAGAATCAAAAGAATCTTAGATTTAATGATTCATTCCATCTATACCAATAAAGAGTTTTTAAGAGAATTGATTAGTAATGCATCTGATGCTATGGATAAACGCTATTATCAATCCTTAACTGAGAAAAAGAGTCTTTAAATCCAAGCGATTTAAAAATTCAGTTGTTCCCAAATAAAGAAGAAAGAACCTTAATTATTGAAGATCAAGGCTTGGGAATGAGTGTCGATGAGTTGGATAAAGACTTAGGAACTATCGCAAAAAGCGGCTCTTTAGATTTTAAAAAGGAAATTGAAGAACCTAATGATCATATTGATATCATTGGTCAGTTTGGAGTCGGTTTCTATTCTGCCTTTATTGTCAGTCAAGATGTCCAAGTCATTTCTAAGAAAGTAGGTGAAGAAGTCGCTCACGTTTGGCATAGCACAGGTGAAAATGGCTATTCTATTAAAGAAAGTTCTTTAGATCATTTTGGAACAAAAATTATCTTGAAATTAAAAAGACAATACAGAAGAAGAAAAACTACGATGAATTCTTAGAAGAATATACATTAGAACATCTTGTTAAAATATTCCGATTATAGTTTCGATATCCAATTCAAATGGAAAACACATTCCATTCCTGATCCAACCGATTCAGAGAAAAACCATTTCCACAAAAGAATGGAAACCTTAAATTCTCAAATCCTTTATGGAAGAAAAATAAAAAGAGATTAGTGAAGAGGAATATCACTCTTTCTATCAATCTAAATTTAATGATTTTTAATAAACCGGCAAGAGTCATTCATTATCAAGTAGAGGGAACTATTTTTACTCTGCGTTATTCATTCCTTCCATAGCTCCTTATAACTATTATTACCAAGAATATCAGCCTGGTTTACAGTTATACTCAAAGGGTGTCTCATTTTTAGACAAAGCTAAAGATTTACTTCCAGAAAGTTACCGTTTTATTCAAGGTATTATTGATTGTGATGATCTAAGTTTAAACATTTCTCGTGAAATTCTTCAACAGGATCATCAAGTAAGAGCCCTTGCTAAATCCATTGAAAAGAAAAATCCATTCTGCCTTAGAAGATTTTTATGAAAGAAGATCGTTCGAATTATGAAAAATTCTTTGATCATTTTTGGATTAACCTAAAATTTGGTATTTTACAGAACTATGGTATGAAGAAAAAGAACTCAAGATTTTTCTTCTTTTCCAAACAAACTAACACGAATATACTTCTTTACAAGAATATATCAATCGGATGAAAGAAGATCAAAAAGCTATTTATATATGCGGCCGGTAAATCGCAAAAGAAATTCAAGTTCTTCCGGTGATGAAGAAATTAGAAGAAAAAGGATTAGAGGTATTGTATCTTTTAGATGAACGAGATGAATTTGTACTAAATTTCATCCATAGTTATGCCGATAAAGAATTCATCTCCATTACCAAAAGCCGATTTTGGATCTAGATAGTGAAGAAGAAAAGAAAGAGAAAGAAAACTTAGCCAAGATAACCAAGATCTTCTTTTCTAAAATGAAAAATGTTTGAAAGATCAAGTCAAAGAAGTTCGTATTTCTTCTCGTTTGGTCGATCAACCTGTTTGTTTGGTCGCAGAAGAAGGTGTTTCTCTTGAAATGGAACAATATTTAGCTAAAGACCCGATGGCTAAAGATATGAGTCCAAAAGCCACCAAGATTTTGGAAATCAATCCAAAGCACCCTGTCTTTAAGCAACTGCAATCTTTATCAGAAGATCATCTTTCAACCTATACCTCCCTTCTTTACCACCAAGCTTTGTTACTACAAGGATTACCAATTGAAGATCCGGCTGAATTTAGTGAAGAACTATCCAAATTAATGCTTGAAAAAGTAGGGAAAGACCGTTGCGTCTTTCCTTTTAAAAATGACTTTGCGAATACAAGAAATCAAAAGACCGGGGACAAAACAATAGCTGAATCCAAGCCATCGTTCCTTCAATGCCGTCAAAAGCTATTGCCATAAAAACAAAGCCTATATATAACGGAAAATAGAAAAAGAAGTCTTCTCTTTGATAGCTTTCCAACCAAGCACTATGTAAAAATAATCCATATCCATAAAAGAGGATTAGACGATAAACCTGTCTCATAATAACAAATGACACCATACATAAAACAAATCATCCTTGAAATAGAGAAACGAAAGCTGATTCGTTCTAAAGTTTGAAACACCAAATATATCAAAACCAAATCCATATAAAAATAAATTCCATTGACATAAAATACAGCAACCATCCAAAATAACACTTGATCTAAACGATATTGATTCCTTATATTCATCTTTCTCTCTCCTTCTTTTATCTTTATTGTAGAGATAAGGTTTTTAATCACTAGGAAAAATATTTTCCTTTTGTTTATAATTACTGTATGAAAAACTAAGTGGAAATATAGTCAATTGAGTTTTTCTTTACTGGAACTTTTTTTCAACAGAAGCTCACTGCCCAGAGAATAAACTCTCTATGTTAGAAATTATCTCGGCTCTAACTATCAAAGGTTATCCTGAAGTCAGCGATAAAACCATTCGTACCCTATTTATCCCTTCTAAAAGATCAAGGGTACCAAATCATTTATGATCGAAAAGGATCGAAGCAAGGGTATTATTTAAAAACCTTTTTGCGACCGGGAAACTTTCTTACTAGTTCAAGCTTTAAGACAGTCCAATATGTTAATGGACAAGCGTCGTAAAAGATTGAAGACTTTCTTTTTCGCCAAAGTTCACTTCAAAAATTCATTTACCATTGAGGAAAGAACCAAGAACAAAAGTAGCGAATCTCTTAGACATTTGTTTAACCGCTATTCAATCCCATCAACAATCTTCCAATTCCATTATTTTTGACTATGATATCCATCATAACTTAGTTCCAAGACATGATAACCAACTCTATCACACCAGTCCTTATGCGTACATATTCAAAATAATCACTATTATTTAATTGGCTATTATAAACCGAAAAAGAAATTCGTAATTATCGTTTTAGATAAAATTCTTCACCTACAAATTCTCGAAAAAGAAGCTATTTTTACAACCATTTTTCTTAGAAGATTATTTGGAAAGCCATTTTTAATATGTATAAAGGTTCTAAAAGTGCTTCAATTAGAATTACGTTGTGAAAAAGAATAGTCCTTTTATCACTGATTTATTGGAACGTTTTGAAAAATAACTATTCTAAAAATCATCAACCGAATATGTATCATATAGCAGTAAAAAGCAGCCATCACACCTCCTTTGATTTCTTGGCTCAGTGCAACAAAGTTCTTATTTAAAAGTTCTTTCACCGACAGAGGTTATTGAACAAATCCAATCTCGTGTTCAAAATTTGTAGATCTATATCCCAAAAAGGTAGTATTATTTGATACTACTCACCTTTTTCAGGTTTTCTTTCAAATTTATCTATATTGTATTTGAAGTGAACCCTAAAAGTTGAACAACAACTTAGGAGGTTCGCTTCACAGAGTATATCGTTAATTTATTTCAAAAATTGTAAGCCATACCATACAGAACATGTGACTGACTTCATTTGAGCTGAATGCTCAAAGTGAAATTTTTCAAAGCAATACTGTAGGCTTATTCAGTATCTGTGGAAAAACGGAGACGAGGAAGTATTGACTATTTGCTCTTACTTCCTTTTTATAACCCACTCTATAGCTTTAGAGTAATATTACCATCATATATGAAATCACATTATATCCCTTATGAGCAAGGATACAAGAAAATATAGAATCAGTATAAAAATAAAGTAAACCTAAAATTATACCGCATATAAATGAGGGTACCATTTGAGCAATATTAAAATGAAGTATTGAAAAATATGGCAGATATGAGTAAGGCAACCATTTTTCCCATAGTTTATAGAAAGACCGTCAAGCAAAAACCTCTCTATTAAAACTTCCTCAAGAATAGGTGCAAGGATACAAAAATCAAGAAAACTGACAATCGGTGATATCTGTATTAAACGGATAATTTGTTGGTAATTTTTCTTTTACTTGATGGAAATAAATCTTCAAACAGGGGATCTAATCCCCTTATCTAAAAGGAAAATAAAACAATATGGAACACCCTAATGCTAATATTATTCCCAAAAAGAAATATTTGAAAATAAACGTAGTTTAAAAATTTGTTTTTGTTATTAGTAGATTAAGAAATATTGCCATACATATAGCAACAGTAATTAAGTTTAAAAATCGACTTTGTTCAGATGCAATCTTTTCTCCAGATTGAAAATATCAAGAACCGTATAAAAATCATAAAACCAAACCAAACAAGCACCCATAGAATGCCTTTTCCAATAGATATTCCATTACTCATATAATTGCTTATCCTCAATAATCTCTAACTAAATTTTTAGTTTTTATTCTTTAGCATAAATTGATAGTCCGCTCAATATAATCTCAGAACTCATTAATATTAAAGCTTAATTAACTTAACGTGGACTTATAACTCATTCTTGTAATGAGAAACTAAATAAATTGTGGCTCTTTAACCTCTTCTCAGTTATCACCAATGGATAACGTATCATCCATGCAAGCTTTTCATATGGTAGAGCGTTGAGTAATATTATTTTTGAAGGTATCCTAATATTTTTGGTTAGTCGGGATTGGCCAACTGCGTCAAGGTATCGATACAGATCTCTACAAAGTCATCTATATCGATCTTCAGAAGTTATCATATGTGAATCATAAGTAAACTGATGCTTGCACTCCATACAGAGATACTCGCTGTTTACCATGGGCAAAGCCTTTTCTGATCATCTTTATCTTCTTGTGGCAATAAGGACACTGATATGGTCTATTATGTGTTTTCAATATTGATGTGCCTATTAACGCTCGTCAATGATATAAAGTCCACTATGAGTTAATTAAGCCTTTTTAAATTGTTGTACCAAAAAGGAAATTGTAACACTGGTCAAAAGAGAGGCTAATATCGTTCCTAAGCCGATACGACCCCCTAGCCCCCAGCCAATTAAAAATAAAAGAAAATCCATCATCGTTCGAATAAGCTTATACGGTTTTTCAGCGAACGGATCAGCAGTCGCAATTGAATCATATGGATTCATTCCGTTTTCTTCAAGGATAAGTAAACTGGCTGATAAAGCAATGAAAAAGATAGCGAATAGAACAAAAGATAATTTGACTAAAATGAGTTGGATTTTCAAACACATTCATCCATGGTTGGATCCAATCAATAGCCGGTCCAACCAAGATTGAAAATAAAATAGAGGATAGACCTAAGTATTTTCTGGCAAACAAATAAGCTATCGCAATAAATAAACAGCTATATAAAAATAGAAGCCCAGCCAACTGTAATCCCTAAACTATGATGTAAGCCATCCTCAAAACAGTGATACGGTCGCTTCCTATTCCCGCTTTTAGATAAAGATTATACTGAGACCACAAAAACAGCCGCTAAAAAGTGATGATGAATGTATTAATTTTTCTTTTTATGTTCATTTTAGTTCCTACTCATGTATGAATTATTTTTCAAATTAGATCAAAGAAAATTTATTCCTACAGATTTTGCCATATTATTGCAAAAGAAAAGAAAAGGATATTGACATCATTGTAAGCTCCAATGGCAATTTTTCTTGCTTTTTATCTCATTATAGTAAAAATAGGCACTGCAGAATACCCAAGTGGTTGAAGGGCAGGCTTGGAAAGCTTTGTAGATCGGTAACACGGTGCCAGGTTCAAATCCTGTTCCTGCGCTTTAACGTTTCTTGAAAAGTCCTTATTTTAAGGACTTTTTATTTTTATATTTATGTGGAAATAAAAAGCCTGTTGATACGATATCATTCAACGCCTAAAATTTTCCATTCTATTTCCACTGTAATAATTTTCATCATATTGGCAGAACCCTCACCAGTAGGATAACCAGCTGAAATAATAATTTGTTGACCAGGTTTCACACCAAATTTCTTTGCGAAATCAGAAGCTAATTCATCATCATTCGTCAATTGATTTTGCACTTTGGATAAAATAGGCATGACACCCCAATAAGCCAACAGTCTACGCTGAACATCTTCCTTAAACGTAACTGCAAGAACAGGAACAGCCGGACTGAACTTGGAAATACGACGAGCTGTTGTACCGCCTTGTGTAAAAACAACAATAGCTGCAATATTATCCAAAGTTAATGTTGCATCAGAAATAACAATTGAAACAGCATCCTGAACTGTTTTGCGGAATTTTTCAACCATTCCAAACGATGTGCATAATTAATAACCAATTCTGCCTCTTCTGCAATTTCCGACATCGTTGCGCAGGCCTCAACCGGATAAGAACCTGCTGCCGATTCAGCCGACAACATAACACCATCAGAACCATCTAAGACCGCATTACATACGTCTGAAGCCTCTGCTCGAGTACAGCGAGGATTCGCCGTCATGGAATCTAGCATATGAGTGGCCGTGATGGCAGGCTTACCAATGACATTTGCTCTTTTGATAATATGTTTTTGATAGATAGGAACTAATCTCGTAGAATTTCAACACCCAAATCACCACGTGCTACCATGACACCATCAGCTACTTCTAAAATCGAATCAATATTGTCCCATCCTCTTGGTTTTCAATTTTAGCAGTGATATTGATGTTTGGTTTTTCCTTCTTCCACTAAAAATAGAGCAGAATGGCTTGAACATCTTCCTTACGACGAACACAAAAGAAGCAAAAATAAAGTCAACATCCATCCGGCATCCAAAACGCAAAGTCGCTTCGTCTTTCTCAGAAATAAATGGCATAGATAACTTAACACCAGGTACACTGTACCCTTATGAGAACTAGTGGGCCGCCACTTTCAATACGAGCCTTTATTTCTGGAACCATTGTTATCCAAAACACTCAAACGCATCTTACCGTCATTAATTAAAATGATATTACCTTCTTTTAAATCTTCAAACAATTCAAGAACTTGAACATGAAAACGATCATGACTTCTAACATTGGTTCCTCACCAAAGTAACGATTTCACCAATTTCGTACTGTTCCACATCATTTGCGAAATCACCTAAACGAATTTCTGGTCCTTTCGTATCTAAAGCAACAGCTAATATAATTCCCGTTTCCTTGGAAACACGACGAACTCGATTCCATACGAGCTTTATGCTCTTCATATGTTCCATGAGAGAAATTCTAGCGGGCAATATTCATGCCGGCAAAGCCAATTCCTTTAATTTTTCTTCCGACTCTGATGATGGACCAATGGTGCAAATCACCTTAGTCTTCTTAAATAAATGCTTGTTTTTCCATACTGTCCTCCTCATACTAAACGATCAAACAAACGATATAATGCCTTACGACTTTTACGAGGTAATTCCAACGCTTCTTCAATAGGGAAGTGATGTAATCTCATTGTTAATAATACCCACGCAATGACCACCGATGCCCTGCATTAACAAGTCCACCGCTTTTTCCCCATCCGTGATGCCAGCATACGATCCGTTGGTGTTGGTGATCCACCCCTCTGCTATATGCCCTAAAACAGTTGCTCGACCTGACAAAAGTTTGTATGTAACGTTACTTTCTTGGCTAAAAGCATCTACATCTGTTAATTTTTCAGATAAAAGTGACAATCGCATGATTTTTATGAACGGCTGAACCTAAATACTCGCAACCGTTCTAGAATTTCCGTTTCATCAAACCCCGTTTCCGGACTAATCACGATTTCTGCTCCACAAGCAATAGCGCGTATGTAACGCTAAATCACCACAATGGTTTCCCATGACCTCCACCAAAGAACAACGATGATGTGAGGAAGAAGCATCCCTCAATTTATCGACATTTTTCGCACATGTCTGTAAAGCTGCATCAAAACCAATTGTGAAATCCGTACCCGAAATATCGTTATCAATGGTTCCTGGTAACCCAATACAATGGATTCCCTTTTTCGTCAAAGCCAGTGCTCCTCGATACGAACCATCGCCGCCAACAACCACCAAGGCATCAATTCCTTGTTTCCTAAGGTTGATAACACACCCTATCTTGAATTTCTTCATCCTTGAATTCTAGGCAAACGAGCTGAACCCTAAAGTAGTTCCCCACGGTTTAAGATTTCCGAAACATCTGTTCTTTCCAACGGGCGAAATTGTTCGTTTAATAAACCGTAATATCCATTCTGTACGCCTATCACTTCTACCCCTTTATTCAAAGCTAAACGAGTGACAGCCCGAATGGCAGCGTTCATTCCCAGTGCATCACCACCGGAAGTTAAAACACCAATCTTTCTAATCATATTTATCCCCCAAACTATACCATTCTAGCACATTTTAGTCCTTTAAGCGCCTATCCTTTCCTGATAAAACGATAGATTTCGCTAAGATTGAGATTCTTTCAACAATTCGTGCCCCAGCGATTTTGTCTTCCATCCTGACGTTTGCGAATATTTTTCTAAATCTTTAAAATCTAAATTGAAGTAAACCAAGTACATAAATGATGATCATAGCGATACATCAATATTGGCAATAAAATTGTATCTCGAGTCAAGCATTGACCACTTTCAGCTCGATATCATCTAAAACCAAGAAATCTGCCCTTTTTCACACGATTTAAAAATTGATTATATTCCCCATCACCCATCATTGACATCATTTTTTGAACAAAGCTGGGCATATGAACAAAACTCACATATTCTTTTTTCCAAGCATGTGAATTGCAAGCACAAGCAGCCAAATACGTTTTACCGGAACCTAAACTGCCTTCAATAAATAAGCCTTGATTTTCATACGAAGCATTCATTGCTCGACTAACTACTTGTAAATAAGCCTTAGATTCCTTTTCCATATCAATCGATTGAAAAGAAGCCTTTTCAAATTGCAAAGCCAACTCACTATATGTATAATAGGCCAAATGGGAACGTTCTTCCCTTTCTTTTCTTTGATAACGGCAAGCTTCTAAAACAGTCTCAAAATGACCTTCCAATTGAATACCTTCATAAAAACCACATTTCTTTTGTCCACAAAATTTCAAATCGGAGCAATGAAGACAAGGCTCATAATGTTTTCTCCATCTCGCTAAACGAAAAGGATATTGATCAATACACGATAAAGAAATTTGTTTAGATTGAAGATACTGGATTAAAACTGGATCCTTTTTAAAGAATCCGCCAATTTTTAGCTTGTTCTTGGTAGTTTTTATTCTTTTCTGATGACCAAAGATCCTGATTCATTAAACACACCCCTCTCCAACTGTTTCTTTAAAGTTTCCACATCAAAAGGTGATATCCTCTTCTTCTTTTTGAATGATTTAAATGCTTGGCTTCAGAATCACTTTCCTTTTCTTCTTAAAGTAGGGAGTTTCCTTTGGCTGATTCAAATAAGCTAGTACATCTTCTCTTTTATCTAAATGACGATTCATAACCGAAGAGCCAACCTTTAATCAAATATTTCAAAGTTAAATCTTGAATTTGACCAACCACCATTCAATGATAGTGTTCATCACTCATTAGACATCTTCATCTCTTTCTAGAAATTGAACTAAAGTATCCTTTTCAATTGATCAGTTTGCCGTCTTTGAAGAGAACGATAAAAATTATTGTGCTGCTTCATAAGGATTTTCATGATACCTTTTTGGTGCCTCTAAAAAGGCTGGCTGAATAATATAATTGTGCTATGATTTTATCTTCATCATTATGGCGATGAGTTGCTGCAGTTCACCAATTTATCCAGTTCTTTATAGTTAAATTGAAAACTACTTTGCAGAATAGATAAAGCTTCCAAGATTCTTTTCGTTCGCCATTGAAACTCGGGAAAATCATGGCTTCACCCGGTTCCATAAATAATTCCAAATTAGCTGGAATCAATTTCTTCTCCAGTTTAGGTTCCCCATCTTTTTCCAAATGAAAACGATGTGATGCCACGTGTTACTTCCTGATACCCATTCAAAGAAACATCCTGATAAGGCAAACTGACCATTAACTCTTGGTATTTTTCTTCTGATAATACCCACTTCAATTCATCCATAAATACTTTTTCTTTTAAAAGGCTGTTGGATAGTAAGAGCTTATTTAAAGCAAATAAATACGAACCATCTTCCGATTCATAAACACGAATCAACGCATATTGTTCCAACTTAGCAAAAGTCTTATCCAATCCATACACATCCACTTTTTGAAAAGTCATTAAAAAGCCAAACGAAAAATAATGGTTTATTCAATTGATTTGAGTGCATAGAGAGTTTCATAAAGGGATAAGGCACTTTCTAATAAAGGACCATAGAGAAAACGCAAAGAAAAATCATCCGCAGCACTTTTCTCAAAATCAACCTTAATCTTAAAATTTTGTTGAGCGTGAATTTCCATGTTTTCCCTTTTCTAAGATCTCTTAAGGCCCGATTGACCTGATCAATTAATTCTTCTTTACTGCCATTAGTTTTGAATCCAAATGGTTGTTTCATCATTAGGTAGAGATTGTTTCTAGCAAATAACGTTTTTCAGACTCCTCTTTTGAATAATGGCGATCATGTAATAGACGTTTAATCACTTCTTCTTTCGAGGCGTCTACAATCATGACATAATCAAAGAGATCTTGACATCCCACTTGATACAAAAGTGGTATCTCTGCAAACACAAACTCTTTTTTCTTCTGCCCATCCAAGAAATGAAACAGACCTTCTTTCACAAAAGGATGAACTCAGATTTTCCACTAAAGAAAGATTCACAAAAATTTTCTGGGCTACTTTGTTTATCTATCTGTTTGAAATCGTCCAGCACCTTTCTCCCAATACTTACAACAAATCTTCATACACTTTGCTAGGAAGATAGGCTAAAATGAGTGTATTGATCCGCATTAAAAACCGGAAAACCCCTTCAATTTTCAATATTTTGGCGACACTGCTTTTCCCGGCCGCGATTGTACCTGTTATTCCTATTTTTTTCATGACTTTTGACAATGAGGGCAATAATAACTTGAGCGCCCCGCTCTTGTACCATTTTAATTTCTCTTTGGCACTTTGGACATATTTTTGCAGGTGAACCATGCACTTTGTTTGAAAACGACCCGTCACTCCTAACGAAGAGGTATAAGATCGAATGGTAGTTCCTCCTAATTCAATAGAGTTCCTATTTCTTGCACTGCTTCTACTAAAGCCTCACATTTCTTTTTTGATAAACGACGGGCACTCATTTTTGGTCTTATTCCAATCTTGGCTAAAATTTCATCGGCATAGATATTTCCAATTCCTGCCACAAAACTTTGATCTAAAAGAACTGATTTCAATGAGCTTTTTCCTTTTCAAGAAAGCATAACATATTCTGAATCAAATATCAGTATCAAAAGGTTCCGGTCCTAATCCATGAAAATTCTTTCAAATCAATTCCTTTGGCAAGACTTCATTCTACCAAATTTTCGAGTATCCATATATCGCAATTCCATACCTGTTATCCAAATCAAAGACCACATGAATATGACGTGGTTCAAAGGTTCTCTTGGATCTTGATATAGACTTCCTTCCATGCGTAAATGAACTACTAGCATGTTTTCGATCCAGTTTGAACAACAGATACTTTCCTCTTCTGGAAAAATAACGAAACTGTTGACCGCTTAAACAATCCATGAAATCGTTTTCGATCACCTACGATCTTATCGTAATAAACACGGACAGACCGAATTTGACACTGGGAAATTTGTTTAGTTCAAGAGTACGAACCACCGTTTCTACTTCTGTGCATCTGGCATCATTTCGCCTCATACCAAGTTTGGCCAATAGAAATTTCTGAAGTCAACGGTACATCTAAGTTCATTGCTGTTTCCATCCCTTTTTGAATGATTGTTTTATTATTTCACTTCTTCTAATGGTACATTGAAAAATTAGTTCATCATGTACCTGTAAAATCATCTAGCCTTCAAATGATTTTCATCTATCATTTTCGCGTACTTGAATCATGCGGCTAATTTAATCAAATCGGCGGCGGTTCCTTTGAATTGGTGCATTCATTGCTCGCCCCTTTCTCCGAAAGCCTGAATCTGTTTATTTTTATCATCGAATTTCAGGAATCTCCTTCGCCGATGACAAAGGGGTTTCCATACAACCATTTTCCTTACAAAATGAATAACTGACTCATATACGTTTTAATTTCAGGATAAACTCGATAATGGCACTTCTCAATAAAATTCTCTTGCTGAAAACGGCTGGCGCAATTAGAGACGCTAATCCAAATCACTGATTCTATAAACAATACTGAGGGTGGATCGTTTAGCCGGCACGGACGCTGAAGTGTATTGCGCTTTCTTCCAGAACAATCAGTCAGTCCATCGCCGTTTGGGCCGAATCTCCATCTCATTTTGAAAAGCTTTGATTCTGGTGAACCTTTAGCGCATATGCGCTAAAAATCCTCAGTTCCGCTTGGCAGGGATAATCTGGGGAAACAAGAGCTAGCCACCTCTTTCTGCTTAGCTTTTGGATTTCCTGACCCTTCTTCATCACGGACAGAAATATTTTGTAAATTTGGTTCTGAAAGAAGATAAACGACGTTTGCGTAGCGGCTTGATTATACACGCATGAATTTTCCATCTGCTTGAATATATTTCTTTAACCCCTCCGTATACGTACTATATAATTTTTGAGTCTTTCGGATACGCCAAAATATCATCAACACACTCGTATATAATCCTTGTATCTTCCAACTCTCCGGCTGCGGTGCGCTTTCCTTTCAAAAGGTTTGTAATTCATCGTATAAACAACACGGTAATTGTTTAGGAGAATTCAAATTGAATTCTGACCGACCACTTTGTAAATAGCCTTTTCCAATTCTTGGATGTCAGCTAACGTACTCTTCAGCACTATGATCCAAAACCTTCTCTTGTACGTCGAGATTCCCTGTTCCAGCGTATCCTTTCAGGCATGCCACTTCATGGCGGCTCGACATGCCGATATAAAGTTATCACGTTTATCTCTCTCTTTAATTTTCTGATGAGTATTCTTGATCCGCCAGTTAGAACTAAATCGAGGCTAACAGAGGCACAATAAACGCTTGGTTTTCTACCAGTTCTTCTAGAAACTTCTTCATAGCGAATCGTTTCGCTACTCACTTTCTTTCTGTAGACTCTACCCGGCTTGCGGTCGTGAGTCCACTAAAGAAGTATAAATCGTCACATCAATCACTAAAATTTGAGATAAACGCATTTTCTTTCAATAAATGAGTGTTCGTTTGATATCATAGGTTGTTCGCCGATAAGAAGTTTCATTCCAAGCTTTGCTGGTGGATGAGGAAGTGTCTTTGCAAATAATCCTTCAGACTTGAGTATAGAAAGCTATTCTGGTCGGTCGCAGCAAGTCCATAGACGTTAGCCTCATTGAAAATAGCACGGTCTTCATCCACCATCATCATCCATAAGTCTCGGTGAAAACCCAAATGGTAATTGATGCTTACCACTCTCACTTTCATTTCCTCCGTTCGCTAGCGCTAATACTTTCGCGGTCCGTCAGAGTATGATATTGACGGCACCAACTGGCGCACTTTCGAGTGTTTCAAGAACTGTATTAATCTCATCGCCTAGGTTTGGATGAAAGCCAAGCTATGAAAATGGTATAAGGTAGTGATACATCTGTTTTAATAGTGGCTAATTGTTTAGATAAAAGAAGCGGAATCTGTCCTCATTGAGCTGCAGAGGCTCCTTTCAGTTCTGACGTGAATGAGCGCTACTTTCAACGTTCCTGTATGTTTCACCAGCTTGCTGTGCTGTGGCCAATTCCTGGAATTCCTGGAATATTATCCGAACTGTCTCATCGACGCTACATCAATGGTTTGAACCAAGGCTACTCATCGCTTCTTTCACAGAGCGTGTCATCTTCCATCTCCGTAATTGCACTTTTCATCAACTTGCAGCGGTTGTGTTTTACATCCACTAATTGGTACCGTAAACTTATCAGAGAGATAAGATGACCGTTTTGAAACAATCCACGTTTTGTTTCATGCAGTAGAACCAACCAAATCATCAAGCTTCGATGTTCTCCATTTCCAGCCCATTGAGTCCAAAGGCCTTCTATACATCACGCACCATTTGAAAGTGAGGTACTAAATCTTGTGGCTTGTTTTCTGCCTCCTCTCTATGCTTCATATAATTCACATGTCGAAAAGGTATGCTTACCGGCATCAGCCACTAAAACAGCCTCCTGGCGGATAATATCTATGCGCTGTAGCATGGTCGCAAACGCCAAAGCTGCATTGGTCTGGGACTGCTCGGCCTTCGACTGATCGACCATATGCTATGTTGCATCATCACCCGAAACAACAGTGTGAATCGCCATCTGCTAACAATAACGTTTTCATTCCACTGCGCATGTGCTTTCTACCATGTTATGGCTAAATGATTATAATTCTCATACCTAGTTGAGCATAGTACTTTTTGTTTGTTTTCATCGTAAACCAGTTTAGATGAGAGATTGGATAAAGAAACTTCCTTCAGTTCACAATTCTTTCTTGTACCTTCTGGTATAAATCTTTACATTTCTTAGCTTAAATTTTCTCTGCACGTACAAATGCAATGAGACTTTCTAGTTTTGATTTTTCTTTGATCACCCAATGGTATTTCTATTTGGAAGAGCTCCGTATTTACTTAAAACTAGCGGATAGATTTCCAAAGACCACCAGCTTTCTCTGCCAAGGTCCAAAACTCGCTGTGTAACACTCACAAAAGCAATTCGTTCTTTTCTTTCACCAGCTGATTTCGCTAAATCTTGGTATTTTGCATCTCAAACTGATCAGTTCATTTTCCAGCCAAAGTGTTGACTGTAGAGTACGTTCAGGATAAAGTTCAACTGCGTTTTTGATGAGATGGTTTTAGCCATTGTACAGCATTGTGATAGGAACTGCACTGAAAGATAAATCTAAGCAGCTATGAGTATCGACCAGTTGAAATGAAGTTACATCCTCATAGTAATTTTCAGCATGAGTCACTTCCATCCATTCTTTACTTCTGTTCGATACGAATTAAAAGAAATCATAAACCGTTATTCCTACTGCTATAGATCAATCTCAAACGGCTATAGGAACTCACCTCTGTAAACTGAACCATATGGTTCTAAAGAACCAATATGAAAATAAATACCTGCTTGTCAAAATCGAAGAAGTCTGAGACTTGGTGCTGGATTGTACATTGATAGCTCCTTTTGCGAATGGAAACCATATCCAATTGGTCTTGTCCGATGATTTTAATAAATATTCCACCGGATAGACGGTATACGCAATCTTCTTAGTCCTGAGACTCTAAAGACCATCGAGCACATGTTGTCAGACTTTAGCTGGCTTTTAATTCTGTTCCTAGCCATCATCCTTTCTCATATCTGTAATTTCAAAACTTATGGATGAAGCTAGGATAGACAGGACTGAGCTATTGTAACGCTATCATGCTGAAGAGCGTATTTCCCACCATAATGGAAAGCTCCCAGCTACATAGGTGTGGGTTATGTACGGGCATGTACTAATGGTGAAATCCTATGAGTCATCTACATTAGATAAAATCAACAGAATCATGCACCGGAAAAGCATCCAGCTGGCATCAACGGCTGTTAAAATGGTTAATCCACTACCGCCATATCATCCGGTATAAAGGCGCGTGAGCTAACCCTGTGAAGCCACAAAGAATAAACCAATCCGGATGTCCTAACGAAAAGAATACTACAAGTGCATACTTCATTACCTTAATCACCATCAAGTATGAATAAAAGAATGAATGTAACTGTTTGAACCTCGTCCGCAATCGCACAGTGACTTCCGATCCTTTTGTGGCCTTCCATCTTCTCGCTCCAATTAGACACCGTCATCTCTTTGATAGAATCCGCGAAACGACATAAAACACTGATATACGAAGAGGATAAACGTAACGCCATGGAAATCGTACTATTTTACAAGACCGATGGCAATTCTGATGTCACACCAGGAACTAAATTTTTGCAGACTAGATAACTGCCAGATCGCGCTCGAGACCATCACTGCTAACGTACCACTATCGTTGGCTTAAATAATGACTATAACGAACACACGGCTCGACGTTTACCGCCGAAATGACAGAGTTGATCGTCGCTGATAGGCGAACAGTTAAGACCGAGACTCAATTCGCCACTGAGAAGTCGCCAGTAAAACAAAGCGCAAATCACGCTATAGGAATATTCTTCTGTTCCTAAATCCATCAGAATCGTGGCTGGCATTGAAAATAGACGCTATCGAAAAATCCGTTTGCACAAAAGGCTTAAAAGTAGACCACATGCTGAGCTAGATTAACCAATGATCGATTCTGTTTGGATCTCACAGCCAAACTATCAAAAGAATCAAGAAACAATCACGATCTGCTCTGAAACACTACCTCACTGCGCATGCGATTCTTACTCTATTCCACTGTTTCGTCGTCTCATTCTGTCGCATCACCCTATTCAGTTTCCTTCTGAACAAAGAGAAAAATAATCACGTTTGCGTCACAATAACATGCTGATCTAAACTTTTCTCCCGCTAATTGCCCTGCTTCTTTACATTCTCTTTGTTAAAGGAAATATCTTTCTGAGGAGGACTTAAGACTCCACTGGGATGGTTGCGAACCAGCATACTGTGACTATTCAATAATAAAGCCTCTTTAAATATTTCCTCTTGGAAAAACCATGGATGCATTGATTGTCCCCACAAAAGAATTTTGTAGCTCAACACCCTCTGGATCACTCGCCATACTACTAGAGAATTTTTCTTGAGAGACCCGTTCCAATTCTGCTTTGCTAACCAGTCAAATAAGACGAAGGATGCTGAGACCCTCGGTAATGTCCGGTATCAGCTGCACCTTGATCCGGCGAACAATTTCAAAGATGGCTACAATTCCAATGCTTTTGATTTGAGAAATGCCTGGAATTTGAATTGGTCTGGTCTGAGATAAACGTGGTGATCCGCCAATTCCATCAGCTCGCTCGTTCATCAGCCCACTTCCAGTGCGGAATGATGTCGATACTTCGGTTCTTGTAGTGTAAAGCAAGCGATTTCACGATTGCTGGAGGTAGAGAGTCCATGTTCGTAATGCTCTCTCTTGGTTGTTCTGCATCACTGGTGTATGGCATACTACGCTCCAATCATTATTCGTGCAAAAGAAAAGGTGTAATCGCTCGAGTTGCCCTGCCAATCTTTCATGATTGCTTTGATCTCTCCAAACTGATCTACCAAGAAAACCATGTGTCTGGCGTCTGGAAACCAATCCCATTTAGCACAAGGAATACGATCAAACATTGCTTCGCTACCACAGGAGAGACATAATCTTCTGTTCGAAATAATAAGAGTTGACATGAAATCATTTTCCAATTCATCGTTGACTTCAAAAGTAGATAAAGTACCCATTGGACAATATTCATTAGGACCCCACGCACTAATAACTCTCTTCCTATCTTTTTCTCTTTAGAAAGAGAGCTAAGCCCAGCGGTCATTTGAAAATCCGCGTGCCATTTCTACAAAGTGATCGTTGAAGCACGATTACGCTATGTGGATGAAAGTTCTTTTCCTTTCTGCTTAGCGGTGAATCGCTTCTTGATCTTCTAAGGATAGAAGCAGCGAGATCCAACGATGTTGTTCTTTCTGCCCAAAGAGAGGCAGAGACTCAAAAGTGCTAGAGCTGAATGAGGAGTTCTATGCCTTTCGGTTGATGAGATGAAGCACGTGTCCAACGCTAACGTACCACCCTGCCAAGATTGTCCTCACAGATGAATTTTATCTGATATGAAGATAATCTGCAATGACTCTAATTCTTCCACCCAAGTTTCTATTTTCCATAATTTCGATGATGAGTCCACATGCGATAAGCCACACAACCCAACTGATCATACATCACCAAACGTACCTTCTCCGCCAAAGAATCGAGTACTTCAAATAATTATTATGTGTCGATCCCGGTCACGTCCTTCAGCAAAAATACAATAGTCGGATTTTGAGGATTACCACCAGTGCGATAGTGAGGTTTGATACCCTTGAAATGGCATATAGCGCTCTTTAATTTCCATGTCACATCTCCTTAGAAAAGGGATTATTTCCTCTCCGTTAATTTCTATCGTAATATTAGAAAATCTGTTTGCTGGACCCAACGTCACGGGCTAGAGAAGCAACTGCATGCATTAGATGCTACACGTTCTTGCTAAGCATTTGCTCTAAAACCATTCCTAGATTAGATCACTGAAATCACATCAATGTTTTGATGTTCTCAGTGCTGCCAATTGCAAGTGCTGCCTCGATAGAGAACCATCCATCATATCCTTGAACAAAGAATATCATTACCTGCAGCGCGGAATAAAACTTCGAGGAGGTCTTCTATTGTTCAAAAGTCGAGTCTATCGAGCAATCCAAACCGTACAAAACCCTTCCCAATTCACCGTCAAAGAACTTAGCGCTCCATATCGACTGCATTATGTCCATGTCCAACGCATGTTCAAAGTCAACGCATCCCTCCTATTGAGTAACAATCTGAAATACTCATTCCACGTCACAAATATCCATCAGGAGTCCAATTATTAAGCACCCAACAACAGCTAACCGTACAACTTATATTTTTCTCGTTGGTCGATGAAGAACAGCTCTCTATTAAAGTCATGACAATTTGACCACCGCAGTCCCAAAACCGGCAATGGCAGTAAACTGGGCAATACCAACATTCAAACCTAAAGTTTTGCTCATTAAAATTAATAGTGGTAACTCTAGACCGCCGTGGTGGAAAGCTTGTTGCTTGGTAAATTCCTGGGACGATATATTCTTAGACCACTCCGTGAACAAATGAAACGATGGTGCCATCAAACCGGACCACTTTCTTTGAAAGTCAGAGCTCCATACCTACCACATGTTCCATAAAATTAACGCCTTCTTGGTGGTGATGTCAGAACTAGCTACCAATCAAATACCGCTTTTCTTTCTCTCATTTGTATTTTGAGCGAGATAGGTAAGGTTTTACTTTCATTACGTAACACTGTCATCGTATATGCTTCACTCTGATTCAAACTTCGGCATTTCGCTAAACAAATATGGCTTACATGGTTTCTAGCTGAGAAGCAATGTCTTGGATACTATCTCCACTTTGTAAACCGGCATACCATAGCTGAATTTTAAAAACCTCCACAATCGCTTTGGTTGTTCTTGATAACGCCCCTGTAGATACCAAACATATTGAAAAATAAAACCCAAGCTAATAGAAGTTCATGATGACTCTAGCTAGACACGACGACGTTGCCGTCATATGTCTCAGTAAATGGCGTCTTTTGGCACTAATATCTGGATAGTTTTCATCATCCTCAGGGAGCACCCACCATGGCCACAAAACTACCAATTGGTAATAAACGCAGCATATAGTCGTTTCTTTCTATTTTCCAAAATTGGGCCTATGCCGATCGCATATTCATAACAATACACTCAAAGATTTCGCTGCCAATAAATGCTGAAACTCATGAATAGCAACGATAAACGATAGACAAGTAAAAATAATTAAATTCATTGTTTTCTCCATGACAATAAGTGGCTCTTGATGTATATGAACACCTCTGAAATTGTTTCAAAACGGAAAGTAATTCAAGCTAACTTGAATGCAATTTTCAATATCCAAGAAAGATAACTTTCCTTTCGAAACGCAAGATTTGCGACTTCATTCACTTTCATCTCATTAAAATAGGTTGATTTCTCTCTCACCAACTCTATGACCAATCTCAACAAAGGAAAGGAACAAAATCTATTTCCTGAAAAGAAAGATTCACCCCCAAAGAAGGATCAAAAGGATAATCCTGTTTTTAAATCCTATCGATTCGGATAGACAAAGCGTATTGAATCGGTAAACGCATGTCAGCAGATCCTAGTTGAGCCATGAAACTATGATCCTGAAATTCCACCATAGAATGTACGATAGATTGAGGATGTAGGACTACTTTAATTTGATCATACGGTAATCCAAAAAGATAGTGGCTTCTATCACTTCAAATCCTTTATTCATCATAGTCGCTGAATCAATGGTACTCGTCCCATTTTCCAGTTTGGATGATTATAGGGATTTGTCTTTACAAACATTCTTTAATTCCTTCTCTTGTCAATTCTGAAAAGATCCACCGGGCGGTTATCTGAAACATCTACTTTTGATTTTCCCTAACATTGAAAAATAGCCGAATAGTTTCAGAATCAATAGGATATAGTTTCTTTCCTGTTTTTCTAAGATACTGAATCACTTCCTGCCAACAACCAACAGATTCTTTATTCGCTGAAAGGGCAACATCATGACCACTTTTCATAAAGCATATACGGTTGGATAAAAACAGACAAAGCCGACAAGGGCATTCACAACACATCACAATCCATTTCACTTAATAACTTTCAAACCATCGTCTCCATAAGTGATTTCTAAATGAGGATAATCTGCTCAAGGATAAAGCATCTTTCTTTCTTCTTGTACAAATCACTTTTAATTCGGATGATCACTATCGCTTTTTGCAAAACAAGATAAGCGATGACCAACAGATAGCTACTAATTCAAATTCATTTGGATATTGCTTTTTATAACATCCAATGTTTGCTCGCAATAGATCCTGAAGCCCTAATAAAACCAACCGTTTCATCCTAAAATTCCTCCGGCAATCATAAACCGTTCATAATCATTAAACAAAAGACAAGAGAATCAATACGATCCAAAACGCCCTCATGATAAGGAATTAAATGACTGAAATCTTTGATCCCAAAATGACGCTTGACATTAGATAAACTTAAATCCTCCAACTTGAGCTACAAACGGTAAAATAAGAGCACTGAAAATCAACCACCGTCTTTAACATCCTGCAAAAGAATAAGGCATCACATAAGATAAAGTTGTTCCAAAGATATATCCCCCAATAGCCCCTTCCCAAGTTTTCTTAGGACTGATTTTAAGAGCTAATTTGTGCTTACCGAAGAAGAAACCGCAAATATAGGCAAAGCTATCACACATATAGCAAGCTAGAATCACAAACATCATCATTCTTGATCCAAAAGTTCCGGAGTAGTGTAAATGCTGTGCAGCTTCAATCGCAAACCAACCAATAAGGACATTGAAAAGCTATAAACACTTTTTCAATGGTATAATTCAGGATAGTTAGTGCAAACAAGAAATAAAGGAATAAGAATCCTCCTATCACGCATCATCTCGAAAGGAAATAGGAGCCATCCCCATCAGTAACATAAAACCAAAATTCACGGAAATGTTCAAGACCACATAGTTTTTATTTCCTAAACACGCTATTTCATAAGCAGAAGCTAGAGCCAATAAAGTCTCCAACGCCAATACATAGTATCCCCCCATTAATAATGGCGGAATCGTTATTATAATAATCACCAACGCCCATGAGGTTTTTCTAATTAAAGTATTCATTCTTTCACACCTCCAAAAGCGACGAGTCGATGCACATATTCTTCCATGCAACGTTTCAATACGTCTTCACTAAACTCCAGCCAACTTTCTTGGACAAAACATAAATTCGCATAAAGCTAATTGCCATGGTAAGTAGTTAGAAATCCTTTGTTCTCCAAGATAATGAATCATCAATCACTGGTGGTAAATTTTTGTTAGCAGGTATTCATGAAAAATTTTCTATGGTCAGCTCTAAATGGATTTTTCCGTAAAGCTTGGCATACCGTTTCGCTGCAATGACGGTTTCGCTTTGACCTCCGTAATTCATCACAAACTACTCAAATGAAGACCTGCATTTCTCTTCGATTCTTCCTCCGCTTCTAATAACACATGCTTCTGTACTTTGGGTAATGGATCTGATTCACCAATGATTTCCATACGAAAACCCTCGATCAATAAATTCCTTCATAGTACTTTGAAGAAAATAGCCGGTAATTTCATAATATAGCTCACTTCATCTTGACTCTTTTCCAATTTTCAGTTGAAAATGCATAGAGAGTCAGTGTTTTACTCCTAATTGATCTGCAGCAGTGGATATCGTTCGCACATTTTTCAGCACCAGCCAAAATGCCCTGCTGTCGGATTTTCCCTTGTGCCTTCGCCCAACGACCATTTGCCATCCATAATGATAGCGATATGATTGATTGATTTCATAGAATTCTCCATACTACCTACTATTCTACCTTTTTCATCTCTCAATTGAAATATAATCCTACAACTAGACACCAGCTAAAAAATCTATTGTTCATTGATCGTCTCAAGGCAAGTGAATTCTTTTCCATAGTGCCCGTCAATGGAAGACATAGGTATACCTGACTTTTATCAGATAATTTTGTCAAAATAGACATACTATCATAGCATTATCTTTGTTTTCTAAATCAATAAACCACTCACCGACAATCTGTTTTTCTGAATGTCTCACCAATATAAACAGTTAAATAATCCCATATTTTGCTTTTCAGCTATCAATTGATTGATATCACCAAAATTAGCCAACATCCAGTTTTTCAATTCATCTAGTGATTCAACACTATCATCCAAATTTAAAGACTCTGTCTTCACAAATTCACCTACAAAATAAGTCATTTTAAAATCAATGAAAAATATCCATTCTTTAGAAAATTTTTCCTGTGTATAATGGCTCATTATGCACTCTTTTTCCTAGTTCACTTCATAGTTTGATTAATTACATCATTTCTAAAATGACTTTTTCTTTTCATTTCCTTGGCACTTTACTTTATCAATAAAAAGCCGGAGTTTATTCATGCTCCAGCTCTTCTTTAAACCTTCAAAAACTTCGCCTCTCTTTTGCCTTTGCTTGTTCATCAATCTTCTTGACATACTTATCCGTCAATTTCTGAATTTCATTCTCCATATCCTTTTGCATGTCTTCATCCATTTCCTTGTCCTTTTTCACAACATTCATGGCATCACGACGAATATTTCGAATTTGGATTTTTGATTCTTCTGCAATTTGGCCAACTTTTTTAGACATTTCTTTACGTGTCTCACCGGTTAACTGAGGAACCGTTAACCGAATGACAGTTCCATCATTTTGAGTGCCATACCTAAATTAGCTTCATTACAAGCTCTTTTCAATCTCTTTTTAATGAAGAGGATCATAGGGTTTGATCACGATAGTACGACCTTCTGATACGGAAATACCCGCAATCTGATTTAATGGTGTTGGGGTTCCATAGTAATCCGCTTCTACACGATCCATCAATTTAGCATTCGCCATACCGGTGCGAACTGTATTCAATTCTGATTGAAGATGATCCATAACCTTATCCATCTTCATGCTGCAACTATCAACTGATTGGGTATGCCATTATTTATCCTCCTTTGTAATACTGGTACCAATTTTTTCTCCACTCATGGCTTTTACAATATTGCCTTTTTCGTTCATGTTAAAGACAACTAACTCAATATGATTATCTTTGCACATGCTTGTGGCGGTTGAATCCATCACTTGTAAATTCTTATTCAACAAGTCCATATAACTCAAATGGTCAAACCTGGTGGCAGACTCATCCTTCTTAGGATCAGCACTATACACACCATCCACACCATTTTTAGCCATCAAGATCACATCTGCTTTAATTTCTGAAGCTCTTAAAGCGGCCGTTGTATCGGTTGAAAAGAAGGGAGATCCCGTCCCACCAGCAAAAATAACCACTCTTCCTTTTTCCAAATGACGAATCGCTCTTCTTTGAATGAAAGGCTCCGCTACCTTTTGCATCTCAATAGATGTCATCACACGAGTATCCACACCAATGTCCTCTAAACGAGATTGAATGGCTAAGGCGTTGATCACCGTCGCTAACATGCCCATGTTATCACCTTGAACACGATCGAAACCGTTTTCTGCAACAACCTTACCCCGAATGAAATTACCACCACCAACGACAATCGCAATTTCTATTCCTTTATCATGAGCTTCTCGAATCTCCTCAACAACTGGCTTAGAATGTTCGAATCAAAGTTTCTTTCTGAACCTGCTAAAAGCTTCACCACTTAGTTTTTAATAAAACACGTTTGTACATGTTGCCTCGTTTTTATCATTATACTATAAATTTCTTCCGGTTTGAGATACCATAGTTAAAGAAATGACAAAGAGGGAAATGATGTTTCAATTACTATCATTGACTTAGGTTCCAATACCATTGTATTAAGTATATAATCAGAAAAACCATTTATCATGAATCTGTACCAGCACATTTGATTCAATACGTCGATTCTAACCGTTTGATGAGTCAAAAAGGATTAAAGTATTGCCCATGATACCATTGCTACTTTAAAGACTACCCTATAACCATCAAATCCAACATGTCCATATTGTGATTACAGAACTAGCACGTATTCAAAATCAATCAGCTTTGTTATCAGAATTGATGTCGTTTGGCTATCCTATCTATCCTTTAAAAGGAGAAGAGAAGTCTATTACGATAGCTTTAGCCATTGAAGCCAATCATCCGGATTTAAAAGAATGGTTTGCCTTTGATATTGGTGGTGGTTCAACAGAATTAATTCATCAAACCGGCCAGAGCTGTATTCTATCCCTTTGGGTTGCGTTCGTTTAGCAAATGAACCTTATTCTTTAGAACAACTGGCATCCATTCTCAGAAAAACAACTAATCTTAACCCTAATTTATTATTTCATAAAGCCACTGTTTTAGGCATTGGTGGAACCATTCGAGCTATTGGTCAAGTTCTCAACCCCATATCATTTCTCCGCTTTTAAAAGCAACTGATATTCAGTCTTCTACCAACACCTTCTGCAAATCACTTTGAAACAAGAAGACTCATCCAACAGTATGTTCCTGAAAGTCGTCAACCTTGATTCTAGTGATTGAAAATGATTTTTATCTTTTAATCCATCATTTTCAAATCTCTGAAAATTCAAGTCAGTCAAGAAGGCATTAGACAGGGGTTCTTACATGGTCTTTTTAAAACAATAAGTTCTCTACAATTTTAAACTCTATTTTATATTCACTTTTCATTAATGGATATGGTGTGAAAAAGGACTTGATCAAAAGAGCAAAGAATTGTGCATTAAAAAGACAAATTTCATTCTTGATTTTTATCGTATGAAATTCATCTATATATCAAGAAAAATACGAAAAGAATCCCATTAGAACCTCTCGGTATTTTTACATTTTTAGAAATAATAAACTTAAAGATTACCTTATCAACAAATGATTAAAAACTCAGTTGATTATTCTTGAATTTTTTAGCCATCGCTGCCACTTCGGCCATAAAGTCATCTTCCTTCTTTTCAATGCCTTCACCAACGCATACTTCACCATTTGTGTCACTTCAGCATGATTTTCTTTCAAGAAATCTTCACCTTTAAATTTTAGTATCTAAGAAGTATTCTTGATCTACTCGACACATATCTTGCAAAGACTTCGATAAACGACCTTCTAAGATACACTTCACTTTTTCAGGCTTATTAGCTATGAGTTCGTCATTATTTAATAATTGAACTTGAATTCACGTTCATGATCCACGATTTTTGGCATATAATCACGAGAAATATAACTTGGATTCATAGAAGCCACTTGCATCGCAATATTCTTCGCTACTATGAGCATCATCTGTGCCATTCACTACAACAACCGATACAATACGACCACCTTGGTGCGTATACGAACCGAAGATTTCATCATCCGCCTTTTCAAGCAATTCAAAGCGACGTAAAGTAATATTCTCCCCAATGGTTGTGCATTTACGCAGTCGTATCCTTCAAAACGGCCATCAGCTGCAGCCAATTCTAAAGCTTCTTCATTTTACCTAGCTTGGCTCTATGTAAAATGGTATTAGCTATCTGTATCCAGTAATGTTAAGAGATTGTTCATTCTTAGCAACGAAATCTGTTTCTACTGAGTTCACCCTCAACCGCAATTTGCCTTTGATTGCCTTCTATAACCACCTAGCTAAGCCTTCAGCCGCAATATGACCTGACTCTTCTGAGCCTTGGCGATACCACGTTCATAACCAGTCAATCGCCAGCTTGAACATCGCCATTCGTTTCTGTTAAGCACTTTACAATCGAGCATCCGTGCTCCAGTTAATTCACGTAATTCCTTTATTGAGCTGCAGTAATGGCTGCATGATTAGTTTTCCTCCCTAGGAGCTTCTACCTTCTTTTCTCCTTCATTGTCGGATGAGCACCGTCTCTTTAAATACACGTTACCATATGTGACGACTGAGCCATTTGAGCGACGTTCTTCCATCTTTGGCTTCTCTTCTTTCTCGTATTCAGCCCGCTTGACGATCTACTCGACAATAACATCTTTCTTGGTAATACTCCACTTCTGCCTCATCTTCTTGGTGAGCTCATCCTAAAGACACCGCCCTTAGCTTCCACCAAAGCATCTGCAGTACACAAACCATTAATTTAACAGAACGCAAAGCATCATCATTTGGATGAATTGGATAGTCAACTATATCAGGGTCAGTTTGCCTATCGATCAACACAAACACAGGAATCCAATTTACGAGCTTCAGCCGCGTTGTCTTCTTCCAATGATCAACAACAAAAATCGCATCCGAGTAATTTCTTCATTTCGATACCATGAAAGTACTTTCTAAACGATCTTTCTTTTGAAGAAGAAAGAGCATTCTTTCCTTTTTATAGACATTAATCGCACCAGTAGCTTCCATTTCTTCAATTTCCAATAACTTCTAATTGACTTTTGAATCATGCGGAAGTTCGTTAACGCTTTTCAACCGCCTTTTGATTAATATAAAAGCGCTGGACATAGGCTTCTTCTAAAATCGTTGCTTGAGCTTTGCTTAGTACCATGACGAATAGACTTTCACCATCTTCCGCAATCTTCTTTTAAAAGCTTCATAAAGTTTCTATCCAACTTTTTCTTGTGTTTTAGCCAAAATCAATGATATGACACAGTTTTTAGCTGTGTGGATGAATGGTTTCACTGGATTCCATTTTTCTTGTTTGGTGACCAAAATGAACGCCATTTTCTAACATTTTCTTCATTGAAACAACAGATCATTTTTAATTTCACCTCTCTTTCCGTTGTTGTCCTCCACAGTTTCCAACATCATCAACACTTAAATGCAGGGATCATAGAATCCACTGTGTGTGAAGTACACCTTAAAAACATAAGATGCCAGTAAAAAGGATACCATTGAAACACCCGTTTGCCAATCAGGATTACTAATTTCCAAATGCCATTTATTTCTTTTAACCATGATTCTTGATTGAAACTAAAAGAGGCGACAGTTTGCCTACGACAACCGATCACCTTCTATTCTGAAATGAATTATTCCATTTCTCTTCTCTTCATGATAACGATACCCAACATGGTCATAATAGAACTCATCAACAATCCGCCATACATCATCCCTTGATGATCATCTGATGTCCTTGGTGTCTTTACTTTCTTTGAATTCTCTGTTGACATCGTATATCCGCTCTTCTTATCCTTCAATCTTCGTCGTATACCCTTCTCCTTCTCTTCTTTTACCGTATACTCGATCTCTTGAGCCATTCTCATACTTCTCTAAGTTCGTGAGTATATTGTAATCTTTTGTCCTTGTTGTCACTGACTTCCTACTTTCTTCCCATTGGCACTACAGGTTCTCTACAACCTTTGGGTTCCTCTTCTAATCCATTTCTTCCTCACAGCTATCATACTTTCCTGTAATCCTATTCGGTCAGATCGATGACCCACTCTTCGCTGTCCCCTGATCGTCTCTTATCCCTCACCTTCTCTTCTCGACTGTATACTCAATCTCATGACCATCGGCATACTTCGCTAAAGTGGTGAGCAATTACTTCCAATCATTAGATGCCTTGCTAATATTGCTCTTTTCTTCTCCGTCCATCGCTAGCAACTCTACATATTCAGCCCTTCTTCCAATCCATTTCTTCTCAGCTGAAACACTGACTTTCTATATTTGTATTCGTGATGGTGTAGTCCGCTTTGACTGGTTACCGATAATCTGCTCGGAATTCATCAGTGTCTCTTCTTTCACCGTATACTCAATCTCCGCACCATCAAGTGCATACTTCGCTAATTCTTTGAACTCACCTTTCCAATCCCATCATTTTAACTCAATCTGTTTCTGAACCACTCCATCTGCCATTAAATTTACCTTGACGGATGTCTGTTTTCGAGTCCATTCCACTTCTTCTCCACGGACACTCACCTTCTCCGTATTCGTGTTCTTAACCACAGATACGTGGCAACATTACCTGTAATCTCACTTTTCATAGTTGGCGATAGCGTCTTCTGATCTCATATTTGATCTGGCTCCATCACCCAACCTTTTCCCAAACCCTGCAAAGGTATGTCTCCAGTTATGCGCTGAATCCAATGTCGTTGATAATATCTCTTTTCCCATTCCCGCTATCAAACGGATCGTCGCACTGTTTCCTTCTTTGACCCATTTCTTTTCTCACAGCTATTGATACTTTCCACAATCGTATGACGATGATCGCTATATCCGCTCTTCGCTTCGTCCCTGAAAATCTACCGTCATATCCGCTATCTTCTTCTCTTTTAATCTTTTATACTCAATCTCATGGCTTCGTCTTTATCGTATTTATACGGATCTTTGAACTCACCCTTCAGTTTGTCCCTTGGTTTAACGTGATCTTCTGATTCGTCGCCTTCCCATCGGCTATACAGTTCTACCTCTACTTCATTCTTGGCCGGTCCAACCCATTTCTTCCAACTGATACACTTGTCTCATGGCATTTTATCGTTTTCTGTGATTTTTGTGCCATCAAAAATCTTGAGGAAGAACAGAGACATCTTGACTGGCAATACAATCCCTGCAGTGTCGCTCTACGAATCATTATAGTTGTCCGGTAACCAGCCTTCTAATCTTTGCATATCCATTTCATCTGTTTTTACTTTCCTACAGAGTAGACCGGATCTGATCTCGAATGATATCGAATTCTACATTCTTCAATGGTTTTCCTTCAGTATCCGTTTTATGAATTTCAACAGCTATTCATATTTCAATCCCGAACCGCTGGCTCTAATAATTTTATAGGTATAGCTGATTTATATTCTTGTCCATTATTTGTAAAAGTAGCTTTTGTTTTTAAACATTTCTCCATCCAAAGGACTATAAGAAATCTTTGTACGATAACGGAACACAACCCTTTTCCCGACCGGCAGTTTAATATTAATGGTTAGGGTTGATCCATTATAGTAACTCTTTATCTTTTATACTTATCCAGTTACAGTCACCTTATTAATCATCTTCACATCATCATGAGCAGGTGTCAATTCTACACTTTCAAAAACTTCCAATGTACCAGGTATATAAGATACCAGGATCCAAAAGAGTATCTACCACTTTAGCATTAATCAATTGTTGCTTTTCTCTTGATTGACCTTAACTTGATAAACACCAGCTGTTTATCTGACTCCACATCCATCCGGATTTGATAACGGAAGTAAAAGAAGCGGTTTCCAAGTTTATATGAGACTGTTTCCTGCCGAAACGGTTTCTCCGTTGATTAGTTAAATTCACCGAATATTTCCCGATGTGGTATGAACGGCATGTATCAATTTGAGCATTAAAATAAAAATTCCATGATACTTCACGCTTTACCTTCTACACCAACTGGTCAAGTCAAAACCACTTTAGCCGGATTTTTCGTTGATGACCCATTGCTTGATCACATGGTTACCATTCTCACTTCAAAATTAAATGGTGATGCCGGAACAATTCCTGCCGGTAAAGGTGATCGTTGTGGTATCCCTTGATGCACTGAATTATCTGTAACCTACTCAGCGTTAATTCGAAATGGGCTCCACGCACCAATCGGTTTTGTTAGAGGATGACCATCTGTCCCCGTGATAATCGCCTTTTGTAATAACATTGCTAGGTTCATCTGCATAAGCAGGAGCACTACCTGGCAAAAACAACTACTCAATGTCATCAACAACGACCAAACAAAAATCAACCATTTTTCTTTTTCATATCTTCCTCTTCCCTTTCGTTCGACATCAATTCAAAAATAAAACGCTTTATTTCTATTCTTCACTTCTTCTATTTAATTAAATAGAAAATAAGATTGTCGAGTACTAAAAATATCAAAATCTTCTATCACTAATTCTAACAAATGACATGACAGAAAATCTACTCGACCTCATTTCATAAAACCATAGATCACGGATATATTAAAAGTATTTCTCTTTTTCCAGCGATATTTATCAAAACAATTCAAATAGTCACGAAGTTCTTCTTGATTTTTCTTTAAAACCATTTCTCATCCAATGGATTCATGATACCAAAAACATCCCGCATACATTTCTAACACATAACCCTTCCTTGGATTATCCATCTTAGGTAATAAAGATTTATATAGGTAGTCATATAATAAATTCGTACTCTCTGACATCTTTAAAACCACTAAGATCGGTTTCAACTCTTCCAATAATGGTAAATAATCTTTGAAACCATGAAGCTGGTCATGGTGTATACAACATCACTTTTTCGTGATCTCATTTAATTGTTGAATCACCACTTCTTTTTTAGAACCAAAGTTTCGGTGAAGAAACTCTCCCCACCAGCCAGATCCGTTATTTCTTTGATCTTAATTTTTCCAAATTCTTTGTTACGCATCAAACGTAACAAGGCTTCTGCAATACTTTCTCTAACCACTTGATTCAGTGTTAAATTTGACATGACAATACCCCTTTGTATAAAGTGTGACCATTGTATCATTCTTTTAAAAATAGATGTTTAATGCCCAGCCTCTTCAAATTTCACAGCGGATCACTTTTAGCAGCATTTTCTTCCGCATTTTTAGCTAAAAAGTCATTTCAACACGAATGTCTTTTCTCCTTCATAGCCAAGAATACCTACTTCATGTTCTTCACGCTAAGGAGTCAGCTGTATGAAAAATGGTAGTAATTCAAACCAAAACTTTTGACTGACCGCCAGCAAAAGCTTGGCTTCCATGTCCACACCAATACAACCTTGAGCATATGTTCCTGTACCCTTCTTCTTTTCGTTTCCCGATAGAATGCGTCAGTTGTCCATACTTTTCCTTCTATATAAGCCAACTGATGTTTTTCATAAAAAGTTTGAATGAGAGCAGAACCCGGCAAGTCAATAAAAATCCGATGGTTCCATATAGTGATAACTCGTCCCTTCATCTCGATACGCTTCTTTTCATCAACATTAAATCACCTGGCTGAACCGGGACCAATCCACCGCATGAGCCGAAAACCACCCAATTTTTCACATGGAACAAAGCATGGTTTCTATCATCGCATCGCACATGTGGGCCTCAACCGAAAATGACAAATACCAATATGACAATCCTTAAATAAATAAGCATAGCTGATGACAGACGCATTACTGGAAAACTCTACATTTGGAATCTTATCAATCATTCTTAATAAATCTTCAATCAAACGGGCTGAAAAGGTTGCTAGCAAGTTTCAATTTCCACTCCTTTGAAAGAAAGAATCATCCAATGTAATCATCGGTAAAGAATCTTTGGACGATAAGAATGAATGATCATATCAAAACCTCTCTTCAATCATAGTCTTCATTTTAGCATAGCCCTTTTCTCGAGATGGTTCCTCAGGCTATCTAACTCACTATACATTTGTTTTAATTCCGGATCTTGAGCCTCGATCAATAGGCCCATCATTTGTTTTTCAAGATCGCACATGTTCCCATAAAAGAGATTTCTTTTAATTTGTGATTCATTTTGTTTTACCTCTTGCCAAGAAGACCGAAAATTCTTGTTTTGCATTGCCATCCACAGAACTTGATATTCCGTCCATAAATAGGCGCAAATTGAATCACACCGTTCACCGAATTCGCATTTCCTGGGTTCCAATCATTCTTATGATCCTCTTGTGAACAGGTAAATCTGAACCTAAAAGCCCTGCACATCCTTTAATGCTTTTAATCTTTCACGATTAAGTAGGAACAAAAGGCGATCCTTGATTTCGACATCCACTCCATCTGCTTCTGTTAAGATTTGACCGTTTTTCAGTCAACACCATGGTTACTGAATGAACCGGTTCTTGAACTTTACGAAGATAATTGAACTAAAATTATCTTTGCCCACTGTTCTTGAACAACCTATTAAACAGATCGTACAAACAAAAATTAGTGATAAAATGAGTTTCATGAGAATGCCTTCATTTATGCGATAGATAGGATGTGTTTCAATCACTCTTCTCAAAGTGTCTTGGTGAACATGGGTGCAGTCATGTCGATGGCTAAATCATGACCCTAACAGAGATTGTACAATTCTAAATCAGCTCCATTATCTAGTAAATGAGTTAGTGAAACTATGTCGCAATAATGTGATGAAGCTGAAAAGGAAGTTTTAATTTGACCCTTCTTTTTCCTAATAATAACTGAAACAGAGCGAACAGAGATAGTTTTTCCTTTTCTCGAACCTTTAAAAAGGATCGCCTCAGTTGAGAAAGAACCATATTTCTTAAGATACTTGTTAATAACTCTAATTCTTTATAAAAAGGAACGATTCTTTCTTTGCTTTCCTTTCCCATGACTCGAACATAATAATCACAGAAAGCTGAATTTTTATATTGCACACTCACTAATGCAGACCACAAGCATATAAAAGTTCCACAATACAGCGGTTACTGTAAACTCTTTTTATCTTCTAAATCAAATGAATCCAATAAATCTTTGCACCTGATCTACAGTAGATATTCCAGCAAGGGACGTGAAGTTTTCACATTTTTAAAAGAAGACATTGATTATGACCAATTTCCTTCTACCACATTTAAATATCTGAAAATGAACGCAAAGAAGATAAAATGGCGATCATAACTACTATTAGAAAGATGATTCTTTTGACTTCAAAGTGGTGAAATATTCTAATAAAAATTCTTATCTACTCTTTTTCCAAGTATGAATTCTTCTCCTAACAGGCATATTAGCTCTCCACATCTCTTCGATAAGCTTCTCCGTATGCAAAGAACCTGTTCTATAAGCGAATATAATCCGTTAGCTGATTTTAACGATTTCTTTATAATCCATATTTTCTTTCACCTTGAATATGAGCTATGGATTGAGGACATATTTGCCCTTTTTCTTTCTTTGACCAATTCTTTTCCAAAACCATAATGCCAGTTATGTTCATCGTTGAAAATTTGTTGTCGAAGCAAGTGATATATAATGCCATAGCCCCAATCATAACTCCCCGACCAAATGAATTCTTCTGGCCTTGTAGAATTTGAAATATATTATTCCTGCCACAAAACCGCTGCACAAGATTCAATGTATCCCTCTACTCCCGTCATTTGTCCCAAAAGGCTTTTTCCTCTCGTGAAACTTTGATAAGTATCTTCAAATATTTCAGAATTGATAATTATTTCGATGCATGACACCATAACGAATAATTCTCCGCCTTTTTCCAAAACCGGGAATCAATTGAATGATTCTTTTGCTCAGTTATTTCAAATGTGTTTGAAAGCCAACGATATTGTACAAAGAAGTGGCCGCATTATCTTGTCGCACTGAACGACTGCATAGATTTTTTCTTTCTTGTTCTAAACTGACCGGTTTCATCGGTCCAAATTTCATTAAAGTTTTCATTCCTTTAGCTATCACTAAATGGCATGCACCTTCAAAATAAATTTTTTCGGGGCAGCGTTTTATTGTTTCCAGCTTATGGTTACCGCCTGATAAAAGTTACAAACCTTTCTTGGATTCATAGGACAATTAATATAATCGTCGCCCTTTTATCGTAACGAGACTTTCGATGTTTTAGTTAAAATCAATGGATTCTAAAGTCACAATGGGAGCTGCTGCATCATAAAAATAAAAATCCTTTTCTTTGAAAATACTCTTGAATAGATTTTGAAATAGCTTCGAACTCAAAGGACCGAAGCCACAATGGTCGGAAGAGAAACATCTAATGTTTGAATTTCTTCATGATGAATGGTGACATTGCCATTTTCTGAATACGTCTGGTTACTTCGAAAAACGATTACGATCTACCGCCAAGGCAGATCCAGCCGAATTTTTTCGCATCACGCCACTTTCATAATGAGAGAATCCATCATTCGCAATTCATTTTTCAAAAACGCCGACCGCATTGGTCAAGGCATCACTTCGAAAACTATTGGAACAAACCAATTCAGCAAAATAATCACTATGATGCGCTGGTGAAAATTTTATCGGCTTCATCTCATATAAATCAACTTCAAAGCCTCTTTTAGCTAACTGATAAGTAGCCTCACACCCTGCCAATCCAGCTCCAATCACCCTAACCCTCACGTTGACTTCTTCTTTCTAGGATGACTTTTTCTTTTTCAATTCAATAGGTTCTCCCTCTAATGTTTCCATATGACGGCATTTTTGGACAATTTGAACAACCCACAAAATAAGTCCCAAATCTGGATTTCCGCTTCACTAATTCGCACAATCTGGACAAAACTTTACCAATCTGGTTCCGGTTTTTCTTTTTCTTTTCTCCACTAAAGGTCTTAGTATAGCGGCAAGTCGGAAATGTCGAACAAGAAATAAATTTTCCAAAACGTCCATTCCGATCAAACCAATTCATTTTTCCACAAAGGACATTCTTCTCTACTTTTTCCCAGTTCTTCTTCCATTCTTTTCGTACGCATTGGTTAATAGAGGTTCAAAAGTTTCAGAATTTCGAAGTGTTTCCACTTCATCAATCGACCATCCCCAATTTGCATCAATTGAGATTCCAAACCGGCAGTATACTTTACATTAATGATGGAAGAAAAATACCGGTCAATTGTTCCCGCAGTCAATACTCCTTATTCGCTTGGCCAAGACTTTTGTCTTCGGAATTTTCTGAACTCTTCTCCAAGGCACATACCGTACGCACGATGTATCAATAATGGTCGCATAAGTAGATGGACGACCAATGCCATCTTCTTCCATCGCTTATGACTTTGCTTCCGTATATCGAGTTGGCGGTTCCGTAAAATGCTGGTTACGAAATAGCTTCTTCGCTTCGCTTCTTCTCCTTCCAAAACCTCCCGGCAATAACACATCTTTACTACTATCAAAGAACCATGGGCCTTTAAATATCCATCAAACTTGAATGTCGATCCTGAAACAGGAAATCATAATCACTCGACTTAAAATAATGGTTTTAGAATCATGTTGAGCCGCTACCATAGAAAGCTAACGAACGATAATAAATCAGATGATACAGTTTATATTTGTTCACTGGTTAAATATCTTTAATTGATTCCGGTGTATCGTCACATTGGTTGGTCGAATGAGCTTATGGCATCTTGGCAGTTCACATCATTTAACACGATATCTTCCAACATAATTCCGACCATGAGTCACTTTCAATCTTCTTTTTGCCAGCATGCGATATACATCCGATAAGCGAGTGCTATCGGTGCGCATATACGTAATCAGACCTTCTGCAATGCAGCCAAACATCCATCCCCTCATACAATCGTTGTGCAATTGACATGGTTCTTTTTGGTGAAAAACCCATTTAGTAGCCCTTCTTGTTGAAGTGTCAGGTAATAAAAGCAGGCTTGGCTCTCTTTTACGAACAGAAGATTTCACCTCTGTAACCACAAAGCTTCCTTTGACACGTCATCATTAAATTGGGCTTTCTTTCCGTATTTTGAACTTGCTTTTTACCATTGATTTTGGCTAAACCGGCTTCAAACTCTCGATGCAGTCTTTTTCAGTAAAGCTTCCAGTGTCCAATACTCTTCCGAGGTCAGAAAGAAAGATTGAATCTCCTCTTTCTCTTTCAACAATTAACTTCAGAGTGACCGATTGAACACGTCCAGCCGACTTGGAACCATGAATTCCTGAGTAACTTTGACAACTTAAAACCACTGATGCGATCTAAATACCCGACGAGCTTGTGAATGAACCAAATCCATATCAATGGTTCTCGGTTGTCCAAAAGCTTTGTATGACTGGCATCCTTCAGTGATTTCATGGTGCACACGACTGTCACTGTCTGTCTTCCAAACCCAACCTCTGTGCCAAATGCCGAGAAGCTTAGCTTCACACCTTGATCCAGATCGGTCGCGCACAATATACCTCTTTTCCGCCTTTGGCGCTTCCGCTTTCAGCTCTTTAACTATCTCTTTTATCTTCGAAATCGCTACGCCGTAGCCGCAAATCATTGTCAACATCGACTCTCAAAGCCATCCTTGTCTCTCGAGTAGCTAAATCAATGAATATGTCCTTTACTGTATTTGTTACAACCATATAGTCTTTTTCCCAAATACTTTCCAATGGTTTTCGAGTTTTGAGGGATTCCACAATAACTCAAATTTTTCATTTCATTCTCTCCTATTCAAAAACTTCCTCTATGTATAAAGCAGTCCTTCTTGTATCAATTGATTGCATCCGCTACCCTCTGGCTATCATTCAGGTATGGTAAACAATGCACACATCTTTTCCCTAATTGTAAAAAGCTTCTTGAACTGTAATCGTCACGATCTGAGTTTAGCTTGCGTTACAATGATCTTTTCACCCAGTTAAAGCCAATGGCCAAAACGATTTACGCCATGGAAAAATGAACTTTTGTACTCCGACATAACCCGGCCATTCGCTTTAATATCGAGATGATTTCGACTCAACTGTTGATAAAAGTTTTCATTGCTACAGCGAGGATGACGTACCTCCAGACCCGATCCGATCACACGGCAATCATGGTAAGGGTTGTCTCTCCAGAGAACTTCTTTGATGAACCATCGCATCCCACACCTTTTAGCCAGTCCAGAAACCAGCGCTTGGTGCTTTTACTTTAGCACACACACTTGTTTAGTATAAGTATTCTCCTCTTTCGCTTATTTTCCAGTGAACCAACAATGGTTACCTTTCTCTAAGATAGCTACATTTCCTCGAGTAAAACAAGACCCAAGGAGGATATTCCAAATGGCGAAATTCTTCTGATTACTCGGATCTAAAATGGGCTGACGGATACGGTTCATATGCCGTGTAATAAGGATTTTCTTCTTCTGTTTCAAAATAAGCTTGTTCAGCGCTTTCCAATTACCACGCTTGCTGGTAATTGTATTGAGCGATCTCTTCTCTTGTCTAGCTCACTTCTAAGGTGATATTCCCAAAAGAAGATTATTCCTCCATGATTTTTCACCAGTCCATAACTTCTTCGAGTGAACCTTTTGCCAATACTCATGCTGCAAAAGCCTCTCGATGTTCCTTGGTTGGATAGCTCTTTATTTTTAGCTGCTAGACCATGGCCCGGAGAGTGGCACGATCCAATTCCACCATTACATGATCTGGACACTTTGGCCAAAATACTGCCGCCGCTATGAGCCGGATTTTTGATCTCCTTTTACCAAGTCATGCACTTCTTGTCCAAATTCAATGGCATAGCATCGGTTAAAACCACTTCGCATGTGAGCTTTTTGATGCAATTTCATCGCTGTGCTTTGGTAAATGTCTTTTCATCAATCATCACCGGAACTTCTATGGTCATAATTTGAAACCATATCTATCTTGCTGGAATTTGTTTTAAACAAGGTGCTCTTTCTCTTTTCGACTAAATGTCGTCTTTGAATCATAGATTTCTTCATTCTCATAGCCTATGTGAGGAAAATCACTCCCTGCCACAAATAACGATCCAGCTGGCGTCTTCTCCCGCCTCGTCAATGCCTGAACTACAATCTTTTCGAAGAAAGTCTCAGGCTCATGGCTCATTGCGCATATCTTCATGAACACTTCCATGACTAATACCGCCAAACTTCTCCTTGCGCAAATCCTTGAATAAAAGATTGAGCCGCCTCGTTTAGCTATCCAAAAGATCTCCCTCTAACTTAAAAACCTCTTCTGAGCAATGGCTAGCACGTTTGATTTGGAGTTTACGTTTCTTTGAGATTCCATAGAGACCTGTGAAAGAGTATGAGGATATCCTTCTTGAATGGAGCGAATCGGTGTCCATGCGGTGAATTTTTGCAGTCCAAAATATCTTCATTGATTGAGACCTAACACAGCCAATAAAGATCCCACCGCTGATCTTTCAGATTTTGGCCGCGAACCCTGGTGTATCCAATAAATCTAGGCCCTATCGGCATGCACCAAGTCAAAGAACGTGTTACTCAGGCGATTGCTACTCTAAACGATGCTCTTTCAGAGATACGATTGACGGTGTACTCTTTTTCCCACATTGGGAATTCCACAGGCCACTGTCGAGATCGGTTCTAGGGCTCTATTCCTCGACTTCTTTGTTTTGTCTCTCTGATTTAATTTTAAGCAAGCTGAGACACTCTTTGAAAACCTTGCCCTTTTCTCATATCCAGCTAGCTGTCTTTTTGATTTTCCCGATCAAAATAACGAATCCATTCTCTATTTTTAATCGGATCAGCTAAATCAATACGTCAATAAAAATCGATCTTGGTGGACCCTATTAACTGATCGATCAGTGACTTTAGAAGCTAATGGAATTCGCGCATCCTGGACGTTTCAATCACCATATCTACCACTTTCAACTTTTTCACTCAGTCTCACGACGAGCCTTTTCCATATGCCCTTACGGATGCCAGCTGAATGTTACCATGACTTCACCCCAAAATCAGAAAATGGAAATAAAATAAAAGACACCTTTCGAAATAATTTGTGCGACGGTCCATACGCAGAGTCGGAAGAATTAAGGTCGATTGTCTCTAAAGCAAAATACAGCGAATGATTACGGAATCGTTTGTTCAAGGAATTTCAGAAGTAAATGAATTTCCATATCAGCTTGCGATATTCACTTGATTCAGAATGGTTCTTCGTTTCTTTTTCCATTGATAAATAACTTTGAGTCTCGATAGGCGATCGTTTCTCTGGCAAACGATAATTCGTTTCACAATACTTCGTGTTGTGCAGGTAAATGAGATGTGCAGCCGCATCAAAAGCGTTTGAGACCGCCAATCGTCAATCCGGTTGTATTAGAAATTCCATAGCCCCATCCTCTAAAGTTGGATACGTGGATCTCCCTTTCACTTGAATTGGTCCCGAAAAACGCAATGAACTACGATCATAACGACACATAAAATGGAGCTATCACGTATAAATAAAACCAATTCACTTTTCTCACTATTTTCATCCATACCAGACTCCTTTACTACTCCACAGAAAGATGCCTCACCTACTCTTTCCCAGACTCTATGACGAGCGTTCCTTGATGCGAGCGTAGCTGATCTACCCACTAAGATGAGTTAACTGGCATTGCAGACCTTGCCTAAACGAACCGCTCGATCTTTCAATGATTGGAGAATGCACAGGAATGTACGTTTACAACTCCATTGGAAATCTCTTACGAACCGTGAAAGTAGATCCCGATTCCCACGTTAGAGACGATCCACTGCTCTTCAAAAATCTGAATACGAGATTTCTCACCTTCACGAGATACGGGCGAGCTCACTGAGATCTCCAGAACAAAGCTCCCGGAACATCATCGCTTGCATTTGTGACTTTGTAATCTTGTCAATTAAGTTTAAATTCGTTTTCTCCTTTTCTGACAAATATCTAGTTTGGCTCATGACCTTTTGCCAACCGGAACCTAGATACTTTGTAGTGCCACTACAGATTACCACAAACAAAAGACTTGCCAAGGTTTTAGTATTCAACCCTGAACCTTCTACGATTCCAAACATCTTTTAGATAACCTTGCCAATTCATTCACCGATTATACCACCATCTATCTTTAATCCTCTGCTCCTCAAACCATCCAAAAATGCATACATGTCTTATAGATTCCATCATGATAAGAACAATCCGCGACATAATCAGCCATTTCTTTTCGAGGCTGAGTTCTCCATTACACCCATTGCTGCTTTAAAAATAGTCGGTTCAAACATCCTTTATCGTATTCCCATCTCCAAAACAACAACCACCTGAGTCTGGTTTGGCTTGAATCACCTGTGTAGTTTGTCCTTCATTCTTTTTGTCATTCTGAACCACTGTAATCTCTACTCATCACGATTGGCCAGACTTTCAATCCATGGGTATCGTCTTCTAACTTCTGAACAGCTAAATAAAGTTTATAAATGTCCCTCGATTTCTATAAGCCGGTCGATAGTGATAGAAGTCGTCAATTCGCGCTGAAAGCCCAGCCTGTTCTAAAAACGAGGAAATCCTTAAATTCACATAGTCGTTATCTTCTCTTGGCAAAAGATAGCCTAGATGAGTGCCGATCAGCTTCCTCTAAATAATCGGCGAGACAATTCTGCATCCAAAGTTTCGTACGATGGTTTCATCATTTAGAGCAAACATCCCTCCGCCCGCACAAACAAAATGTAGAATCCCACAATTCTCGAGTACGCGTCAACCGTTTTATAATGCGTCGCCCTGTTGCAGTGCCACAAAAGTGACCGGCTGCTGAGGAGCGCCATCGCACACTTCCAGCACTGGGCGCAATTTGGTGCGTGCGATCATCGGTCAAAGTGCCGTCAATATCAGAAAGACTTTAAACTTCATGAACTTTCTCCCAAACCATTTTGGCATTGATGGTTTCCCATGCTACGATTCACCCCTTAGAAGGCTTAATCCACTTGGGTACATAATTCAAAATACTATCTTTTGGAAATTGCGGTTGTGTTGGATCAAGAATTTCTTTCCTTCACTTTAAAGATTCCTATTTTTCCTTCTAGAATTGGAATTTCCTTTTAAAAGTGACATCATATACTGTGCACATTTATCTTCTTCATGGTACTTTTCAGCCAACCCCTTAGGTACAATAGAACAATATCACGCTTTTTTCTCGTTGAATGCATAAGAAATCATTGCTTTCGCATTTACAAAGCTCCTGTTACCGGCTGTCTACTGTTGCATTCATAATACCTTTGTACTAGTGGTGTGGATTGTAGTTGTCTCCATTCAGTCTATTATCTCCTAGGAGAATTTATGGTCAAACCATTAATTTGGTGCATTTCTCTGAAATAGAAATAGCTTCGGATATATTTTTTTAAGGCAAAAGAGCTTTATCTATTTTTGAACAGAAAAATAGCTTTCACCTTTCTGCATTAAATACACTTCTAAAGAAAAACCCGAAAAGTATCGATAATAACTGTCAATCAGTAGCCTCTTTCGCTCCTTTTAATAGTGGTAAAATTTGTATATTCAAAACCAATCTCACTCCTTTTGAATACTTACCATTTCATGAAAAATACGTATTAAAGCTTCTTAATGATAAAAGCATAAAGGCCCAACTATATATGAGTCAAAACAATTACTTCACAAATTTTCAATTCCGCCATTATGCGGTTCCGGTACGATCTATGGAACCAATAGCCCGACTTTAGTTTCTGGTAATTTGGTTTACATGCATATGTAAGACGCTTCTTGTAGGGATGTGGATATTCCTAGAACAGATCGTTCTGCTGTAGATACCATCTTCTTTGAAACCAATAAATTCCAATTCGTATTCCTTTAGAACCAGTATACCCACGGTAAACGAGTTCTTTACTTCAACACAGGTTTCTGCTTTTCGGATCTCAATATGTGATTTGCCTATAACACAGCTGAAATTCCAAGCGAACGTTACGAGTGATCAGCTGGCCATCTGGCGGTCGATCAGAGGCTCGCGTAGCGATTGTCCTAAAGAAAGGAATAAAAGATGGGTTGGTCAGTGGATTTGCATCGCAAAAGAGGCTAGAGGATCGTTGTTCATAGTGAGGTTGGCCTACTCAGCTAACCCTTTAGTCAATCCTTTGAGACTTCATCTTTTTCGTGATGAATGGCATACGAACAAATCGTGATCTGCCTGTGTTTGACGAGCTTCTTGTGCTACTTTCCCAGGAAGACTTTTTGGCTTCAATCGCTTGACCTTGAGTATGTCTCATCTACAACAGTAACAGCTCAATCATCCGCTGCTCTCTCTTCCACAAAGAACAATACGCAACCTTACTTTTCATCATCAATTAGCAGCTCGAGCTTCTCTCATTTCTAATTTCCATATATCTATTATTACACAGGAGAACATGAGTAGGTAATGACACGCGATCCAAGCATCACTGCAATTACATGAAGATTTCGCGGTCAAATTCTTTAGTACCAATAGGTCTTTGATGACATAAATACGCTCCCAACACTATAATACCCTAATAACAGCCCGACCAGCAATTCATTTCACTTGCATCATTGGAGACTAATAGCGCGAAATCCGACATTCCTAAGTATAAAATAGAGAGATACGCACATTTGGGATCTAAGTCACTAGCTCTGTAAAAATAGTCCCGACAGTGGCCCAGTGTCCAAATACCAATTCCATCTTGGACTTTCGGATAAAAAGATTCCTAGGCACAAAAGGAGTATATGATCCGGAAGTAGAATAGAAAAGTGGATGTCATAGTCCATTCTAAAAAGCAATTCCTTTTCTCGTGCCAGAGCGAAAAGGTGATGAGTTGTACTAGCTCCATACAACTTAAAACCATATGGTGAGCCATAAGACAGCCTAATGTCACTAATATTCGTATATCAGCTTGATGGACTGTGCAGCTCGAGTCAATAAAATAGGGTCGCCATCATGCGATAAAGAAAGGCCAATAAAATGGGTAAGAGAAGAATGCTTATCTTTTACTTTGAAGAAGTTCATTTCATTCATACCAATATCCTCCATAAAAGCTCATATTATCAGTTATTACCTGTCAGCGATTTATTATTAATCTGAGTGAGAAAATTTTATAAAACTCTTATAATCAGAAACATGAATAAAACGACTACTTTTACCTGAATACAATCAAATGCAGTGTCGGTACTGGTATTTAGAACAGAGTGGTGAGCTCATCAATCGTTCCTTTGAGACATTACCCTAGTCTGAGTGGTGATCTACCATCCGATGGTCCAACTATGCTAGCTTGTGGAAGAGCTGCTATCGCTCTCTTGGTCAAATTGCAACTCTCTATTTTGTGCTTGTGTAAAAATGTGATTTCCGGTGAGAAATGTTGCTCTCCAATTTTGAAAGAGAGTCAACTGAAACAAAGAACTGTATGAAACTTTCCGCAACTCTCTTCTCTATCATTATATATCTACACCAATGTGCTGCAAGTACACAACAGAATGCTTTAGATCTCATTTATCTCTAGCGTTACTTACCACATTATTTTACTCAGTGACTTTCCATCTTTAGAATTCCTAGTTTCTAAAAATAAAAAGAAGGAGTTACTCCCTCTTTTGGTAATCTTGGTATAGTCAGGTCTCATTTTTAGTTCTTAAAAGGGAGCTGTTCTCTTGCCGATACACATGAATCTGGCATGATTTCCACTACGTAATAATGCTTCCGGTGCTTTCTTTTCCTTTCAAAGATGGCCGGTTGGGTATATTGAGGAATGTTCAGCAAACCGACTTTTCAAAAGATTCTTCTTCTGTACTACCTTCACTAGTCGCTCCCGGTAACAGGCGAAACAACAACTCTAGCATCTGACTATGACGGCCATATTCTCAACTTAACGCCAATCATAATAGAAAGAAGTCCCATCGCAATACTCTTCAATACGATAATCGACCCTTCGCTAGCCAATACATAAAAGGCCGAAAGTCGTGAACATCGAGTACATTTCGTGGGCTTTTGTTTGAAAAGGCCAACCGCTTGGAGCCAGTGACTAAAGCTTCAACTATCTTCTTTTCGAGATTGAACGAGATAGCTTTTAAAAACAGAGTTCGCATTGAATCTTCCTGACCCTTACACGCAAAGGGCGATCATCCACCGAACGGTGGGCGCCTTTCCCAAAGTTCCTCAGTGCAACATATTCCACTTCTGCTAAACCTTTTACTTGGGCTCTTCCTAAAATAGAACTATTCAAATAGAGGAAGAGCCTCGAAACAAAGAAATATACCTAATTTTCATTGAGAACTCTTCCCAGCGATTCACATATACTTTTCTCTCTTCTTGATCCCACTCGATCAATGAAGCTGGGAATAAAGGATAGAGAACCTCCTTTTTCTCAGTTTTGACCCGCAAATTATTTTTGAGCACCAAGAGTTTCTTCACTAAAATAGTTTCACTACGCTTCCCTCCGAAATGACCTTAGATCAATCGGTTGATGACCGATAGTGTTCTCCTTTTCACGTATGAACTTGATCGTTTTTGATCAATGTACAATCCTTTCCGCGCAATGTGAATTCAGTTAATATCTTGATATCCCTACAAATTGAAAGATACATCTCTTTCTGAAGACAGCTGAGGATAACCATAATTCTTTTGATCGTCTAAAATACGTCCCTGAAATGAATATTTTTGGAAAATCTGTTTCTGACAATCCGAACGTCAGTTCTCCTTTGATGCCACATGAGTATTTTGAGATCCATCCCTTGAATTTTTCTTCTTAAGCCTCCTTAGAGAGAGAAATGCTTTGTCAGCATTCCTTGTCAATCTTCGTTCAAACTTGAGTCTGCTATGTGACGATGATCGCTATGTGACGGAAATAGACGTATTACTTGTCTAAAGAGAACTGGCCGCAGAATCCCTGCGACCAATCAAACAGCAAACGTATCCGAACGAGTTGGCATGGACCTTTAAAAACGACATCCTGCGATTCTCGTCCTTCCTCTTGTTCCAATGCTGCAGAGGTTTCCGGAAGTTTGATCCATCGTCGGCTCAAATCAGACCCTGGGACTTTGCTTTAAATCTGCGCGTTTGTGAAGCCTATCGCTTAGCAGCTACTTTTCATCGTGGAACTTCTATCCTGTAGCTACCCTATCTGAAAGAAGACTACGAGCTATGTATCTGATGGTTGAGCGCCATTTCTTAGCCACTTCAATGCTTTTGCTTTCATCTACGACGATTCCTTGGGGTTGAGAAGTGAGTTATAATGGCGCGATGGTTTCTATTCTTTCTTCATCACGAGCCGAAATGTGAATCCGCCTGCCAATTCTGTAACGAGGGGCCTTCTTAGCACCATTCTCTTTAATCTTACAATTTAACGACTGTATTTTCCTCTGGTTAAAATCCTCTAGTGTCCTAATCAAAAGGGTAAGGCTGTCAAGCTTTAAAGCCTTGACGGCTTCATTCTATTGTTTACATTCTCTTTTCTTGTGCATTCATTCACGTGCCACCCAAATGGGAATCAAACATCTTTTCACAAGTTTTCTTCATCCGGGCTGACCACTACGAGATCAAACCGCCCAGCATCCCATCCATCCTTCTTCATTTTATTAAAATTTGATCCAATCAGCTTATTGACTTCATCTACTGTTCTTCTTCGAGACCAGAAGCAATACGTTTTCATACTACCACGCATCTTATCCGGAAGAAGCTGCTTTCGCAGGAGTCATAGATTGGATACTCGCCTTCATATGAGCCATAGTTTTACCAGCATGACTTCCATCTAACATGCCAGCATATTGATTTCATTGCCAGGAATCTGTTTTCAAAATACCACCTGGTAGCTCATCTTTTGAATTTGCTCAAATTGTGTCAACTTATATCTACCACGGTAGAATTGCCATTCACATCATCTACTTTTCGGCGAAACATGAGCACTTTTTCTTCCCATGTCTAATTTTTCTTGAGCTTTTCAACTAGCTGACCACATGCATGCCCAAGGATACGATCTGCCATGCGATCCGGATGGAGAGACATGCATATCTTCCCACTTTCTCCTCTCGACAGTTGATACGACACCTGCGCATCCCGCGGACAGATAAAACACCACCACCACGAGAGTCACCATCAAATTTCTTGTAGCCACTAATCCCGTTAACGGCAAAAGCTTCTTTAAAGAGCATTCGCCACACATTCATCAATATGTTGACCCGTCATGGCATCCACTGTCAATAAAATTTCGTCCGGATGAGACCAATTGATTGATATCCTGCAATTGCTTTCATCAACTGTTCGTCAATAGCAAACGTCCTGCTGTATCAATAGACCGTATCATAATTCTTTTCCTTAGCATAAGCCATACCTTTTTCAACCATTTCGCAAATGCTGGAAACATTCAATCCCATGCTAAAGACTTCCGTATTAATTTCTTGCCCTAATGTTTTCAATTGATCAATCGCCGCCGGACGAAGAATCACATCCAGCCGCAATCGAAAACTCGACCTTGTTTCGACTTGAACCTGGTTCGCTATTTCCTTAATTGAAGTGGTTTACCAGTTCCTTGTAAACCAACCATCATAATGGTTTGTCGTACATGTCTTTCATTGTTGAGCATCTCAACACACCATGATTTCATCATGAATGCTACCAGCTGTTGACCAGGCTCCATAGTTTAAAAGACTTCGCCACCGCGCTTTCGAACAGTATTTAAAAACTCTAGCTTGATACCGTTGGTTATCATCGCTTCGAGTAAGGCCTAGACGATACCTCCTTGGGCATTTCCTCCATGTTATTATCACTAGGGTCCCTTTGCCACATAGATGACGAAATGTTTTGTGGTCGTTCCTTAATGGATCAAATGCCATAGTTTCACTCGCTAAGCGTATTCTGCCTTAGAAATACCAACTTCAGCCACGAGAGTGACTTCTCCATATAATTCCCACCACCAAGATGCCCTGTATCCTCATAAAACTACCTCTTGATCTTGTGAGCAATGCTCTCAAAGCCTTGACGCAAATAAAAGATTCTTAGCCGCTAAATTATCTTTCGACACATCCAATCGTAGAGTTCGATTCACTCTTCCTTTTAAATACGAGAGAGAAACTCTAAAAAGACAGAGGCGAGATGTTGACGACGAAAATCTGGATGCACCGCGACTAAAATGAATATAAGCTATTATACTTAAAGGTAAAACAATATCTCATTTCACTCCGGTGTACATTGAATCATCACCCACTGTCCAGACAGCAGCAGCTACCATTTTCTGCCGTGCGTACTGCCAGCTCTTCTTTCGAAAGATGATTTAAAAATATCTTGTTCACTAGGATAAATTCCCCAATGCCAATCCGCTCCATAAGCATCAAAACTTGATGCCGGCATGCTTCTTGATACAAAACGTCATTTCAATTCCAAAAGCGATCTTGCTGAGCTTTTCCAAGCACCATTTCATATTTCTATTATAGCGAAAATAGAGCTATATTGGCAAATATCCTAAGCTTTCACCACGATCAAAACAGCCATTTGCACACATTCACTACCTATAGCTACAAAGCATGTGAGTTTTCTTTGACGATTGAAAGATTGCTCTCTTTCGATCCCTCATAAAGCTGGATCAAGTGAGTCTTTCTCTTCAATTCTCCTTGTGCCATCTAAAAACGCTTTTCGACTACGGATACACTTTAAAGAAACCCTCTTGTGGACTCAAAATCTTTCAACTGGCCTACCATCGCCAAATTGATTTAACATACTATCTTTTCTCCTATACCTCTTTATTACCAAACGAGATCAAAACTCCCACAGACCTCTTGGGTCATGCTGAAAGAACGTCTTTAATTTTGTTCATGCGAGAAATATGACGATGAGCGGTATGTTCCATCTCCCACCCACTTGCAATGTCAACTTCCTGAGCCCTTGACAGTCTCCACTACGAGCATCCACTCCATTTTACATCATATATCAGATGCTCCAAATCACTAAAGCCAATATATAATCAAAACAACTTCAATTCCATCACCTGCGTTCTTAAATTCCTCTTTCTCATTGAGCTGCTAATAATTTATACCAAAATCCATCTTAACCATCAAGACATATGCCTTTGCAAAGCGAGAGAGAATCCGTTGTCGCTGATTCACTCCTGTTTCAGTTCGTTCGATTCGCTTCTTCCTTTTGCGTGAAAACTTCTCTCTTGGTTTTAGAACCACGAGACGGAACTATCAATACCGTGATCTTCTAAAGACATCCGATACATCACTCGCCGCTCGAGGTATACCCAATTCCACGAATCTTCTTTTATGCACCAAAAGTAGACGCTTTTGAGCCTCTACTCGCATAGTCAAGTGACCTCTTTAAATAAAGGATCATCTTCCATTGCCATACTTGGCCTCCATCGCCACCATTTTTCAACCATATCTACAAACGTAAGAACGCATCATTATACATCAGCTCAGCCTAGTCAACTAAGTTTTTGTTATGCCTATGAGACTGTCATCTGTCACATAGATACCTTGCGCTCTTTTGAGTTGAGTGGAACCATTTGCCAGATATAACATATCATTTCGCAATAAACGTTCCGCTCTTGGTGATCCAAAAATGGTTCTAGAATCAATAGCATAGAGACTGAAAAGCGGCTTTCGACTAGGAATGTGGCTTTGATAACCCCGTAATAACAGCCATGCCGACGGACGTTTGTTAGCAGCGACGATCATATGAATGCCGGCCGCACGACCCTAGCTGCGTGATTCGCAGTCGATGAGTCAACATCTGCAGCCACTGTCATTAAATCTGCTCGCTCTACAATCACTACAATATAGGGCAGTGGATTTGGGGGCGGTGTTCCATCTGAATTAGGAAGACCCATTTGTTTCTACAACTTCAGCATTATAATCACTCTAATTTTCTAACCCTAAAGGGCGCAAAGATATTATATCGTTGATCCATCTCATCCACCATGACTTTTAAGGCATTGGACGCTTTGGTTGGATCATTGATCACCGGACCAATCAAATGAGGAATTTCTCGATAGGGGGTAAATTCTACCTTCTTTGGATCAATCAAAAGTAGCTTCACTTCATCCGGTCTTGTAGTAAATACGATGTGATAATCGTTCATACAAACCGACTTACCCGACCCGGTCGCTCCGGCAATCAATAAGTGAGGCATCTTTGCCAAGTCACAATACACTGAATTTCCTAATAAGTCCTTACCTAAGAAAAACATTAAAGGTTTATACCCTTGTGGTTGATCACGTAATAATTCTTCATCTTAACCGCTAGCCACTTTTCACATTAGAATTTCAACTCACTGCATTCCTGCCCGGAATCAGACTTCAATCGGAATATCCTTCTTCCGCCATTTGCATCTTCAGATTATCCATAAACTAAAATCTTAGAAAGACTTTCACGTTTGGATCAAACGAATTTCAAATTAATGTTAGCTGGCCCCAATATGGGTATTCAGTAATTGAGCCTCAATATCAAAGTTTTCCTAAAATGAAAGTAACGCACTTCGGCTTTTTCTTTAGCCGCTCGAATATTTTCAGAAATTCTTATTTTTCCACTAATCGGATCTAATAAAGTTTGACTTGGCAATTTATAACCATTAAATTTTGATTCCTTTCGTCGGTAAAATCGGATCCTCAAATTCCATTTTTCTCTTGGGGCAAACTGGAAGAAGAGCTGTTTCTTCTTCATAAGCCTCATCTGGAACAGGTTCTAATTCCTCCGTGTCATCGTCCATGATAATACCAAAGTCACTTTGTGCAACATGATCGGTTGGGATATCCATTTCTTGGGTGATTTCAGGATCATCATCCACTCGTTATATCTTTCATTTTCGTTGCTTTATGTTCATCAATCATCTTTAGAATTCACCAGCTCTATGAGGGTTCTGGTTCGTTCTTCCTTTTCCCTCTTTTTCCAGGAGTTCAAAATGATGCACTTTCTTGAAAGCACGCTTGTACACATCGCTCCTGTCCATACCAAAACAGAAATCATAATCAGCAAAGAATAAGATCATTGAGACCTAGTCTTGCAAACAAAGCTGATAGTAATCCATGCATAACCAACAGGCCTCCGCCTACTTTCATCATTGAGCACTAAAAACTTTTGGTCGATAAAAAGTATTGCTTAAAACCATAAACCCAACCAGCTTATCATTGGTGACCAGATGGTAGCTAATAAAGTCGCCAGCATCAACAAAACAGAGGAAAATTCTTCTTGGTCAGATCGATCTTTTACGATCAAAATGGATAATGTGAAGTAGAGAAATTCCCAGAATGATCCAATACCAGGTTCAAAAGATACATTAATAAACGGTTTAAGAAAATTCCCACAATCCTAACTAAAAATAGATATGGCTAAAGAACCACTAAAACAAGAGCTAATATCGCCTTGAGTGATTTGTTCATTAAATTCTTCCTGTTGTGCTTTTGATTTTCTTGCCACAATGACTCCTATTCTTGAATGTTAATTTCGACAATGGCCGGTAAAATCATTGGTCTTTTACCGGTTTCTTTCAATAAATAACGAGCGATTTTTTCTCGTGCTTCTGAACGAGCTTCCAGATTGTCATAACGCTTTTCTTTCACCATCGTATTAATAGTCCTTCTAAAATATTTCCGACTTCCTTCATGATGTAGTCTGCATCCTTTAAATAAATAACCCCACGACTTTGAATATCCGGTCCACCAATAATTTCTTTATTGCGATGGTTCATCACCACACCCGCTACAATGACACCGTCAGTGCTTAAGATATCACGATCTTTTAAAACCATACCGCTAGCGTCTAAGCTATCTTTACCATCAACCATGACATCTCCCACTTTCACAGACTCATATTTCCGATCTAAAATACCATCTCTAAAAGTCGCCACTTGACCATTGGCTAAAACGATAATCTTATCCGCTTGATGCCCCATACCTAGTGCAATATTTGCATTGGCAATCAGTTGACGGTATTCTCCTTTGACCGGTACATCATATATTTTGGATTCATCAGATAAATCATCATCTTCAAATCTTCCACGGCATGACTATGGAGTAACTACGTTTGCATCCACTGTCAAAACACGATTCGCTTCTTTTATATAGATCATTTTTCCATTGAAGCTTCTAAACGCTCGGTACCCGGAACCGCCGGAGAAGCAATGACCACTGTATCACTCTTTTCTTAATTCAATAACGGAATCTTCCTTGTTTGCAATTCGATGCACTTTTTGGAAAATCGAATCACCGGTTCCACCAACTAAAAGCAAAACCCGCTCATCTTCATTATTAAATTTGGACGGAACTATCTCTAATCCTGCCGGAGACATGGTAATGCAAGTTTTGCCATATCTGACATCGTGCCTTCAGACCCTCATCGTACAAGAAAACACGACGATTATATTTATTCGCCAGTTCAATAATTTCAATCACACGATACAGATTCTGATTGAAAACCGTAATTAAAATACGATCCTCACTATCTTCAAAAATTGGTTCTAATGTATTTGTCAAACGATGATGAGGAGCCGAATTCCCCTCGTCAGTCGTCGCCATCGATTCACATAAAAGCTAAAACCCTTCTTTTGCCGAAATCGGTTTACATTGGTGATGTCAAACACAAAACAGACATATGGGTATCATAATCCACGATAAATTCTGAACTATAGACCACATATCCTTCGGAAGTCTGAATAGCCAGCCAAATCCATCCGCAATGGATTGCATGGTTCCAAATGTACGAATATTGGTGTTACCAACCTTAAACTTTGCATTACGACGAATACGATGCAAATTAATTTTCCCATTCCTTCCGCCTTTAATTTTCTTTCAATCATTAAAGCCGTTAAGAGAGCCGTATAGATAGGAGCATCCGGTATTTGTTTCAATAATTGCAACAGACCTCCATCACATCATCATGACCATGCGTTAAGAAAATCCGCTGACACGATCTTTATGTTCAACCAGATAACTAATATCCGGCACAATCATTTCAATGCCTAAATTATCACCATTGACAGGAAAACGTAAGCCACATTCAATCACAAAATATCATTATTATTTTTCAACAACATAGAGATTCTTTCCGTCTTCATCAAGACCTCCAAGCGACAAATAAGCGCACAATATTATTCATATTTTCCTCCAAATTTTTCTTCTTTTTATTATAAATTATTTTTTCCAGTGCCGTCCATTTAAGGATTATAAGAATGAGTTTCTGTGATTTCCCACATCCACAATCTCATCCGTACAATTCCAGGGCAAGAAAAGTTCACTAATTTATTATCTTCTGTATATCCAGTATATTTTTCGTTTTTCTTAGAAATGCCTTCGCATAAAACTCTAACAATTCGACCTAAATAAACCTTGTGGCAGCTATCTCACGTAATCGCTGAGTTTAATCCGCTGTAAGCGAGACCTTTTTACCTCTTTGGAATAGAATCCGTCGCCAGAAGCCGCGGGACGTTCCCACGAGGAGGTACAAGAAATATACGCCATATCGTATTGGCAATGTTCCACAGATTCATGGTCTTTTCAAAAATCTTCATCACTTTCCCCAGGAAAGCCTACAATAATATCCGTTGTAAAGGTCATATTCGGTATCTTTTCATCATTTCATCATACAAAGAAAATATAATGTTCCACTGTATAACCATGAGCCATTCTTTTTAAAATTTCATTTGATCCTGACTGTACCGGAAAATGAAGAAAAGGCATAATATTCTTTCTTTCAGCCATCAAATCAATCAATGAAGAACGATAATCTCGAGGATGAGAGGTGTAAAAACGAATACGTTCAATTCCTGTATCTGAGATAGTTCTTAACAAATCTGTAAAACCATCTTCCATATGAAGATCTTTTCCATAAGCATTTACATTCTGTCCCAATAAAACCACTTCTTTGCGACCACTTTTTTTCCAAGCGGATACTTCCTCTAAAATATCTTTCATTCGACGCGAGCGTTCTTTTCCCCGGGTATAAGGAACAATACAATATGTACAAAACTTATCACAACCATACATATTCACAAAGCCTTTAGAGGACATAGATCTTTTAACCGGCAAAGACTCTACGACTTCTCCTTCTTGTGAATACACCTCTACCTTTTGAATTTTCTTCACCATCACTTCTTGCAAAAGAGCAGGAAAACGATATAGATTATGCGTTTCCAAAAATCAAATCTAATTGCGGATGTTTCTGCAATAATTCTTCCACTACATCTTTTTCTTGTGCCATACAACCACAAAGCGCAAAAATAATGTTCGGTTTTTCTTTTTAAGATATTTTAAATTTCCGATTTCCGCCATCACTTTTTCTTCTGCCGCTCGGCAGAATGGCATGGGTATTAAAAAGAATGATGTCTGCTTTTTCAGGAACTTCTGCATACGTAAAACCCATCATTTCTAACATGCCGGAAAGAGATTCTCCATCTCGAACATTCGCTTGACAACCATAGGTTTTAACATAATATTTCTTATCTTGACCCTAAACGATTGGCTTCTAAACTCATTTGGAAATCACGATAGGCAGTTTCATTATCTTTTCGAGCTTCTTTTCTTTTCTAATTTCAAATCCGGCATTAAATAATCTTTGCGTTTCATAGGTTATCATTATAGCAAAAATAGGGATAATCCCTATTTCACTAATTCTTGTGACTGAACTTCTCGAATCAAGGTGACTTTTTATTTGACCCGGATACGTCAATTCTTTTTCGATTTGGTCTTTGATATCATGAGCTACTTTGACCATAGTTACATCATCCACTACTTCCGGTTGAACCATAATCCTAACTCACGACCTGCCTGAATGGCATGCGCTTTTTCAACACCTTTGTAACTCGTTGCAATCTTTTCAAGATTTTTCCAAACGAGTGATATAACCTTCTACCGATTCATAACGAGCCCCAGGACGAGCAGCACTGATAGTATCAGCCGCCGCTACTAAAACAGAAATAATATCCGTTGGAGCCACATCACCATGATGTGATTCAATCGCATTGACAACTATTTCATGTTCCCCATATTTTCGAGCTACCTTAGCCCCTAATTCAACATGGCTTCCTTCTTGTTCAAAAATCTAAAAGCCTTACCAATATCATGCAATAACCCGGCTCTTTTCGCTAAAACTGGTTTTAGCCCAATTCAGCCGCCATCATACCTGCAAAACGAGCCACTTCTTCAGAATGTTGTAATCCATTTTGACCATAACTATAACGATATCGCATACGACCGACCAGTTTGATCAATTCTCGATTCATCTTACCAACTCCAAGACGATAAACAGCCTCATTACCAATCTTAAAGATGCTATTTTCCATCTCACTTTGAACTTTTCTACCACTTCTTCAATACGAGCCCGGTTGAATACGACCGTCTTTTAATAAAATTTCCATCGCTTGACGAGCCACTTCACGACGAATTGGATTATAACAAGACAAAGTAATCACATCGGTGTATCATCAATAATCAGATCAACCCCCGTTGCTTGTTCGATGGCACGGATATTTCGACCTTCACGACCGATGATACGCCCTTCATTTCTTCATTTGGCAATGTCACGGTACTGACCGTTCTTTTCTATGACTTCTTCTTGTGAATAACGATGAATCGCCTGAGCAATAATATTGCGAGCTTGAGCTATGCATTATCTTCCGCTTCTTCCATCCTATCCGTAAATAAGCACCAATTTCTTTTTCACTTTGGCTTTCTACCTTCGCCATAAGTTCCGCCTTAGCATCGGCTTGACTCATTTGTGCCATCTTCTCTAAAAGAGAAGTTTGTTCTTCGTAATTTTTGTTCCAAGGTTTCTTGCTTCATCTGAAGAGATTGTCGTTGCTTGTAACGACTCTTCCATCTTGTGAAGATTAGCCATTTTATCATCGATAGAGCGATTCTTATCTTCCCATTTTTTCTGGTTCGATTGAACTTCATTCTCCTTAAAACGCAACGCATCTTCTTTCCTTAACAACTTGTTTTCCCGTTGAATTAATTGTTCTTGTTTGCGTTGTGCTTCTTTCTCCGCTGTTAATTGTACTTCGTATGCTTTTTCTTTGGCTTCTAAAGTTGCTTCTTTTTAAAACACTATCTGCTTTACTTTCAGCATCTTTTACGATTTGTTTAGCAACCGTTTTTGATTTTGAAATACCAACTGAATTTGCGATTAACACGACGACGATCCCGATTATCAAACCGACTAATCCCACAAAGAAATTAATCATTTCTGGACTCATATGTCCTCCTTCTTTGTTGAACGTTACTTGTTTCGTCTTTTCTATTATACGGTCAAATTAGCTTTTGAACAATATAGCTCACCAGGATACCGCTGACAAGGCCCATGATCATTCCTGCTAAAACATCACTGAAATCATGAACCTTTGTTTCTCACTCTTAAAAAGATAAATGAGAAAGAAGTTAAAAGGAAGACACACTCAACCAAACAGGAAAAATTCCCCAAAGTTGAACAAGCCACATAGAAAGCAGAATAGCTATGTCAGAAGGCCAAAGTTCTCCCTCTTTTTCTTTTTCCTAAAAATATTATGATTGGGACGTTTTATTAACTATTTTACGAATCCAAGTCACTAGTCCCAAATTCAAAAGCAGACAGCAAGATATATGCTCCTAACTCACTAAACTCTTTGAGCAGAAAACCAACATACTAAACCTTCTAAAATCACAAAGAAAGTCATGCAAAGATCGTTACTGATTTTTCCACTTATTCATGAGCTTTCTTTTCCTAAGCCTCTTTCACAAATTGAGCTTCATGAAAAGGGATTTTCACAACCAATCAATTGATAAGGTTCATGTCCCTTTCCTGCAAAGAAAAGAATATCTCCCTTTTTCCTAAAGCGACTACCCGATCAATCGCCTTGTGCCGATCTTTTCGCAAATTCATGGTGATGAACCTCTAACCCGATTAACCATTTCTTTTCGTGATTTTCATCGGATCTTCCTCTCTTGGTTTTTCGGAAGACACATAATCACTATATTCAGTGCAATCCGTCCTAAATCTTGGCGAATGGAATTATCTCGATTACCACCATCATGACCGATCATGGTGATGATTCTTTTGTGATTCAGTTTTTTCAAAGCCGCCATCGCTTTTTCTAAACCATCCGGAGTATAGGCAAAAATCCACAATGGCATGGATTCCTAAGTCATTTTCAATGGTTTGCATCGTCCTTCCACACCGAAAACTGCTTAATGCTTCAATCCTTTTTCAAATGACGTTTCTAACGCATAATGCCGCTAAAGCTGCCACGCATTTTGCATTAAATTCCCCAATCAAAGGAAAAATCACCGGATATTCAAGACCTTGAAATACCAAAGTAAATTCAGTTTTAGAGGCTAAATACACCATATCCTTTGCATAAAACTCAGCACTCGGATCTTTCGTACTATAGTACCAAATCGTCGCATTGCAGCGAGAGGCGATCACCTTTGCATAAGTATCATCTTTATTTAAAATAGCTATTTTTCCATTATTTCCTGATCCTAATTGAGCAAACAAAAGGCTCTTAGCCATACCATACTCTGCCATAGTATGGTGTGTCTCTAAATGCTCATGAGTTAAATTCGTAAACACCGCTACATTAAAATCCACATTTTGAACTCTTCCCATGACTAAAGCATGAGAAGAAACCTCAGATGTGCAGATGAAAACTCCTTCTTCTTTCATCTTCGCTAAGCTCTTTTGTAGAGTTAATGAATCTGGAGTTGTATTGGGAGTATAGATATGCTCCTGGTGATACCAAATCCCATTTGTACCAATCATGCCACAGGATTTTTTATTCTTTTCAAATAAATGACGGATGATGTGCGTTGTCGTTGTTTTCCCATTCGTTCCCGTCACCCCAATCAAAGACATGGATCCACTTGGATCATGATAGAAACGCATAGCCAAAAAAGCCATCGTCTTAATCACATCTTCCACATAAACTACTGGAATCTTGACATCGACATGTTTAGAAGCCACCAAGCAGACCGCTCCTTTTTCCTCGGCCATTTTTAGCAAACTGATGCCCATCAAAAAGTTGTTCCGGGAACACAAAAGAATAAAGTGTTATCTTGAATATCCCGTGAATCTTGCGATAAATATTCAATATTCACTTCTTCAATCGTTCCTTGGATAAGGTGATAAATTTGGTGCTTTACATCCAATAAATCCACTAATTTCATAACAGCCTCTTTCTGAATAAAAAGCAAGTTATTCTTCTGCTTGTGACTCTTAGACTCGCTTGGAATAATTTTTCCTTCACTTGTGCACTGATTTGAGCCTCCATTTCCGGTGAGATTTCAAGAAATCACGGACAGCATTGAAAACCTTGACCAATCTTTTCACCCTCATACGAAAACCAAGCTCCAGCCTTATCAATAATGTCATATTCTACCGCCAAATTAATGATTTCATCCACATGAGAGATTCCTTCACCAAAAATCATATTCACAATAGCCACTTTAAATGGTGGTGCCACTTTATTTTTAACCACTTTTATTTTCGTAGCCGAACCAACCACATCTGCACTGCTTTTTAAAGCTTCTCCCTACGAACATCTAAACGAACCGAAGAATAAAATTTCAGTGCCCGTCCCCCTGGTGTGGTCTCCGGATTTCCAAACATAATACCGACTTTTTCACGCAACTGGTTGATAAAAATTGCCGTTGTATTTGATCGATTCATCGCTCCGGCCAACTTACGCATCGCTTTAGACATCAAACGAGCTTGAAGGCCAACTGAAGCATCCCCCATTTCACCATCCAACTCCGCTTGTGGAACTAATGCAGCTACTGAATCAATCACAACCAAATCAATACCACCTGATTTAATTAAAATCTCAGTGATTTCTAGCTTGTTCCCCTGAATCCGGTTGCGATAAGATTAGCTTTTCAATATCTACACCCAATTTAGCCGCATATTGAGGATCAATGGCATTTTCAACATCAATGAAAGCATCATCAGCCACCTTGCTTCTGACATTTCTGCAATCGCATGCAAAGCCAATGTGGTTTTACCGGAAGATTCAGGTCCATAGATTTCAATGATTCTGCCCTTTGGATAACCGCCAATGCCCAATGCTTTATCTAAGGCAAGGGATCCTGATGGGATCGCATCAATCGATACATCTGCTCGATCTCTAAACGCATGATTGATCCTTTACCATATTCTTTTCAATTGTTTTTAAAGCTTCTTTGAAGTACATCTTTTTATGTTCTGTCATGACTGCTTTTCTTTTTCCGCCATAATAGCCTCCTAATTTAGTATTACAAGAAATTTCTTTCCTTTTAAAGCCGTTTCAAAAATATCTTCTTTTAATTGGTTTAAGTATTGAATACCGGATAAAACAGACACAAAAGCTGCCAACCACAATAAAACAAGACTAATTGGTAAATGAAAGAATTTCAAATGGCAAATTGTTCAATAGGATCAACGCTACCGTTACCATTTGTAAAACTGTCTTCAACTTCCCCATCATACCGGCTGCCACCACCTTACCGTTACTGGAAGCAATCATTCTTGCCCCATCCACGACCGTATCACGAGCAATCATCAAATTACCGGAATAACAGGAATTATACCTCTTGAAAGAAACAATAAAAACATGGTGGTCGTTAATAATTTATCTGCAATTGGATCCGCAAACTTACCGAAAGTAGTAATCATATGGTGTTTACGAGCATAATGACCATCTATGGCATCCGTTATTGCTGCAATGATATAAATCACCAAATTAATCATATTGATTAAACTAATGGAAACACCCGCTACCATATAGGATGGAACTTCAATTCCAACTTGAGCATAAGGAAACAGATAAAAGCAAAACAATCAGCGGGATCAAAAATAATCCGAAATAAAGTTAAACGATTCGGTAAATTCATAAAACTCCTCTTTTTCCCTGTCTATTATATCATAATCAAAAATAAAAGAGAGGCAACTCCTCTTTTTCTGTATACATGCATAAGCCATGTTCTGTCCTGTTGCCAGTGCAGCCATTTATCTGTATTACTACTTTTTCTTCTTTTTCATTTCAAAGTTGAAAATTCCCTACCAAATTTGGGTTTTCTCGCTTGTGGGGTTTATCTCGTTCCACTTCTTTTCTTTCGAAAAGACTACGTCACTGTGACACTGTAAGGGCTCAAATCATAGATTTCTCCGTGAGACTATATTGCTCACGCAGTTGTCCGAAGATACCTGACCTTATTAATTGGATCAGCACAAACACTACCATCATCGCAGATGGTGCGAGCATGGACTTTTCCTCTACCATAAAGCAGCGACCGCTCTTCTGTATACACAATTGATTTATTTACGAAATACTTCCTTTTCCAAACGAGATAACCGTTTCAAAATATCCACATTCGTCATTCCGGTTGGAAAGTTTTCCTCCGAAGCCTCATGAACCTTTAAACGACCTTCCAATTCAATTTGTTTCGCTCTTAAAGAAGCATTGGTTCTTTCTAAATCTTGAAAGCTGTTCATTCGCCTGCTGTAAAAAGACGATCATAGGTTTGGTAATCTTGAATCGCTAAATCAAAAGCCATCAACCTGATCAGCGTTGTACCCTTTGAGTCAATATCAAAACGCTTTTCAACGATAGCGACTGGATCTAAAAGTAAATGGTTTTGCCATAAAAACCTCCCCTAGTTTTTATATTATAAGGTTGTCTTATATGAAAATTCAATTAAGGAGAAAAATTTCGTGAAAATTTAGTATAATATCGTTACATTATGATTAAATATCCAAACGGAAAATAAAAAGTTACCTTACAAACCAATGTCCATTCCGCTTCTAACCGTGGCATGGAGTGAAAGTGAGATCAATCGGTCCAATGAATACTACTTAAATCACAAAATAGCGGTCATTCATAAAAACCGACTCCCATTCAAATTGTTAAAGTGGATTATCCGAAAAGAAGTGCAGCCAAAATCACAGAGGCCTATTTTCGTCAAGCTTTCCACAACGGATTACAATGGCATCTATCGAGGAAAATACATTGACTTTGAGGCAAAAGCAAAAACAAAACGGTCTTCCCTTTTAAAACTGGTTTCATCCCCATCAAATTCGTCACTTAAAAATTCTCTATCATGGGTGGGAATCGGGGTTTTCATTATTCGTTGGGTCAGCTAGAAGAAACCTAGTTTAGTCCCTGCGAAAAAATGATACACTTTTGACAGATAACAACCCGTTCTTCCATACCGCATCATTGGTTTGAAGAAACTGGTTACTTAATCCAAGAGCAATTATGTCAATCCGATCGATTATTTAAAATCGTGAATCAGTTATATTTTGAAAAGAGGTAAAAATTGTGAAAGAAAAACAACTAACAGTAAAACCTCGTGGTAAACGTCGTTACCATGGTTTTAAAAATTGCGAACACTTTATGGCTATTTTCTTAGAATTGAATTGGTGCATTGTCTTGAGTCGGAATCACTATGTTACACTCACTCTTAGTCAGAACTCCTAAATTCAAACTGGAGAACTTTAGCACCAGTCAAAGCACGTTGATTTATGATCGAGAAGGTAAACAAATTGCTGACGTTGGTAATCAGTTACGTGAAAATGTCACTTATGAGCAACTGCCGACTTCTTTAGTGGATGCCTTCTTATCCGTTGAAGACTCTCGTTTCTTTGCCCATAACGGCTTTGATACACCTCGCTTTACCAAGTCTGTGATTGAAACTATTCTACATAGCAATATGCAAGGTGGTTCTACTTTCACCATGCAATTAGTAAAACTGACTTATTTTGTCAATGATGAAACGGGTAAAACTTACACTCAAAGTATTGACTATAAACTCCAACAAATCGCTTTATCCTTGAGTTTGGAGAAAAAATCCAGCAAAAAAGACATCTTCACTATGTATGTAAACAAGATGAACTTCGGCGGTATTGGAAATATTCGTGGAGTACAAAAAGCTTCTCTTCAATACTTTGGCAAGAAAGTCAGTGAATTGAGTACGTCAGAATCCGCTCTACTAGCCGGTATCGTGAATTCTCCTTATTCTTATGATCCCCGCAACTATTTGAGACAAAGCCACCGCTCGTCGAGATACAGTCTTAGATTTAATGGTCTATCATGGTTATATTTCAGCAAAAGAGGGCGAATTGGCGAAAAATATCAAAGTAGAGGATTTATTGATTGATGCTAAAAAAACCTTACCTACCGGCAATGCTAATCAGGCCTATATTGATGCCGCACTGAAAGAAGCACAAGAAGTCACAGGGCAAGATCCATTGAGTACTTCGATGGAAATCTATACTGCTTTAGATCAAAAGACCCAAGCATTATATGAACGGATTCAAGCTAATAAAGAACCAGGTATTAACCTACATAACCGTTTAGAAGTCTGTGGTATTTCCATGAACAACCAAACAGGTGAAATTGTAGCTATGGGGGGTGGACGTAATTGGAGTAAAGGCGGTTCACAATTATTGAATCGAGCGACACAACAATATAATCAACCGGGTTCTTCTGTAAAACCGTTCTTGGACTACGCCTTAGCTTTTGAAGATTTAGGATGGTCAACCAGTCATGAACTCATTGATAAGCCAATCAAGTACGGCAATTGGACTTATCGAAATGCGGATGGGGAATACCTTGGTCGTGTTAATTTGAAAAAAGCAATGAACTGGTCTTTAAACACACCAGCTCTACAAGCTTTCCAAGCCGTTCAAGACAAGAGCGGACTGAGTCGTATTCAAAATTACTTAGTAGATCAATTACATTTCAAGGGATTTAATAAAGAAGATGTTGGTATCAGTTACGCCATTGGTGGTGGCTCAATGCGTGTTACCGCTGAACAATTAGCGGCAGCTCATGCCACTATGATGAATGGTGGTCATTATACGAAACCTCATACGATCACTCGTATTCGTTTCCGTAATGGTAGTAAAGCCGATTATAAAGCTGACTTTAAAAAAGAAAAAGTGATTTCTTCAGCGGCTGCTATATGACTGCTTACTTAATGGAAACCAACGTTTCTAAGTCAGAAGTCTATAACTACATGCAGATCCTGAAGCGTTCTTATCCGGTATACGCAAAAACCGGTACCACGGACTGGGGTAATGAGGGATTGCAGTATGGCATTCCAAAATTAGCCCAAAAAGATAAATGGATGGTCGCCGAAACAAGTCAATATACCTCCGTTGTCTGGATGGGATTTAACTCCGCCGAAAAGGAAAACTATCCTATATCACCAGTTCCATTGTGAATCAAAAATATTCCCGGTCGAATCAATTCCAAGTTGCTAGATGTCTACATCAGGATAAAAAGCCAAGTGGTATTCCTAAAACCAAGTGATGTTTCAACAATCAACTTCGTACGTGGTATTTTCCCTTATGTCGCTGCCAGTAAAGATCTTCCAAGTGAATTGATGACAACAGGTTATATTCGTAAAGAATTTTCTAAACTGAAATCTGCCCAGGAACAAATTGGTAAGATTCAAAATATCACAAATTTCAACGCCACTTATAATCCTGATCATACCCTGAGTCTTAACTGGGCCGCTTATCCGGATGCCAATGCCTTAAAAGAAGCGGATAAAGACAGCTTAGACATTCGTTTCTTAACAGGGCCAATTGTTTATAAGGCTCGAGTTTCTCAAAACGGAAAGACTATTCAAGAAATTCGATCTACAGAAAGTCTTCAGCAGAAAATTAGCGGATTAGCCCTAATACAGAAACACAAGTCTGCTGGTTTCTATGGATATCAGAAAAATCAATATCAATTCCAATGAAGCTTGTGCCATCTTTTAGAACACCCAGAGACTTAACTTTAGTACCAACCTCTAATCGAGCTTCTGATTACACCAGTTTCGGGCAAAAAGCGAATCGTATTCATCTTAATGTCAAAAAGTACACCAACTACGGATGCTTCGTAAATGGGTTCTGTTGAAAAATTACAAATAGTAGTGGTCAAAAACATTGCCGGGACACAAATCGATAAAGGGTCTACCGCCACTCTTTATGTATATGGCGTCAAATAGGATATCTTCGGATATCCTTTTTGCAAACATTCTATTGCTTTTTCAAAATAATTCTTTATACTTAACCAAGCGAACGTTTTATAAGTCAAACCTATACATAATAGAAAGGAGCATTAAGATGTTTTTAGTGCGTTATCAGAAACACAAATTCAAAGTGGTGACCGAATACACAGATCAATATGGTCTACAAACACTTCTAACAAAGAAAGAAAAAGATGGTACCATTACCATCCTGAGATAACTGTAAAATTCGATAGGCCTCAACCTATCTCCAGATCGTTGACCAAGGAATTTTCTAAATGAACTTGATCATTCGGTCTTTTTAATACTCATTTTTATGGGTATCTATTACTTTTTATCAATTTTCATCATTTTAGAAAGAGAAAAATTCTTAGAATTCATAGCCACCTTCTATTAGAAATTTATCATAAGCCTCTTTCACTTCCTGATCAACGTCTGCTGATAACCCTTTAATTTCTCCTTCTCGTTGGTATTGAACCACATATTTCAAAAACCATTTAGCTTGTTCCAAATGGCTATATTCTTTCCAATTTTTCAGCAATTTCATGATTTCCCTCAATTCTGATATCGCTTTAATGAGTTTTTATCAACGCATCTAATTATTGAATTCCGATTCGATCTCTCGACGATCTCGACCATAAAAGAAAAAGCTACCGTTCCTGGTCACCTGTGTGTGAACCGACCGTTGTTCCTATATCAAAATGATGAATCTTGACACCGGATAGGCTTCTTCCAAAAAGATTCGCTAAGATTTTGGCATCTTCCAAACAATCTGAATTAGAAATAAAAATAGTCTTTTGATCGGCATCGCCATACTTTTGAACCATTTCCAAGGAAGTCGTCATGGTTTTTCTTCTTGCCACGAATCTTCTTGCGAACTTTCAGCTTGCCATCGCTGCAACACTCATTAACGGTTCAAGTGTAACATATTTCCCAATGTTCCCGCCGTTTTAGAAATACGACCTCCACGAGATAAAATACGTTAAATCTCCTGAGAAGAACCATAACTCACTAAATAACAGAGTCTTTCAAAGCATACTCATTAACTCTTCAATAGAACAACCGGAATCTCGCTGATTAGCCATTTGTTCCACCAACAAACCAATACCACTAGAAGCACATAAACTATCCACAATAAAAATCTTGCGATCCGAAAACTCTTCCCGTAAGGATTCTGCTACCATACAAGCCCCATTATACGTACCTGATAAGCCGGAGGATAAACAAACATGGATCACATCCAACCCTTTTTCTAAAAAGAACGGAAAATAAGCATCATATTCTCCATTTGGAATTTGTAGTACGGGTCATTTCCCCTGACGCATAGCCCTCATAGAAATCATGAATAGTTAATGATTCTCCAAAGTCATCTACATATTCCTTATTGCCTAAACTATAGTGGAAAGGAATACTGGCTATCTTCCGACTTTCTAAATATTCCCTACTCACATCCGCTGTTGTTTCTGTGCTTAATACATAGTTCTCCATCTTCTTACCTCCATTGTTCATTATTCTAACTTGTTTTTATGAAAAATAAAATATTTTTCTAAACAGTTAGATTCTTATTTTTTTCTCATGGCAATGTTCCACAAAAGGGCATCGATAACACTGTGGTTTTCTTGCTTGACATAAATAACGACCGAAGAAAATCATTTGATGGTGGGCTTTTGTCCACCTTTCTTTTTGGTAATTTTTCTTTAATTTTCGTTCAATGACTTACAGAATCTTTTTGGTATACCAACCCCCAAACGCTTAGCAATGCGAAAACATGCGTATCCACTGCTAATGATGGTAGATGAAAACACTCTCCTTGAATCACATTCGCACATTTCTCCCCACACCGGTAAAGAATCAAATCTTCCATGGAAGAAGGAATCTTCCATGAAATCGATCCACCACCCCTTTTCGCAAAACCGATAATATTGACTGCTTTAGCTCGATATAAACCCTAAACGAGCAATATAAGATTCCACCTCACGTTCCTTCGCATTCGCTAACGATTCTAAATTCTGGATAAGCTTCCAAATAAAGCAGGAGTCACCTGATTCACCGATACGTCTGTACTTTGTGCCGAAAGAATCACCGCTATCGAAAGTTCGCGGTATTTCTGCATTTAATTCACCTTTCGCATTGGGAAATAGTTTTTCCAATTCTTCTACAATGTTTAAAGCCGATAAATTTTTCATCGTTGATCCTCTAAAATTTCTTTTAGTTTGACCGAATCCGCATAAGCTGAAAGAATGCACGTTTCAATATAAGGGAAAGAAACCTTTTCATTGATTAAAGCTTCTCTTAAAGCCCAAAGAATTACTTTCACATCATATGCCAGTCAGAAAGCTTTTGAAGTTCTGTTGAAGATAAAGGACGATTGAAATTTTGATCGAAGATTGAAAATAAATCACTCTTAATTTCCACCTCTTGTCGATCATGCAAGAAAAAGACCTTTCAAATCAAAGACCGGTCCCTGTTTTAGAACTGCGAATTTCCAAATATCCTTTTTCCAACAAAGAACTCAATTGTTTTTCCACTTCACTTTCACTTTCACCGAGTTTTTGGCTCAACTGACTTAAACTGATCAATTGACTATGTTCATTAAAAATCAACACCAAAATCAATAAAAATTTCTTTTTCACTCAATTGAACTCCTCCAGATGACTCAATATCCAATCTCGATGATGAAAGAAAAGTTGTTCATACCACTCCATAGTTGATCCCCTTCTACTTCGTCAGCATTTCTTCAATTTGATATTGCGGTTGGTCAGCCCAAAAGAGCTTCAAGACGATACTGATTGCGGCTTTCCGCTAAGAAAAAATGAACCATAAAATCTTGAGCGTCCAATAACAACCAAGAACTGCCCCTTTCACCTTCCTGATGATATGGCTGCCTCAATCGATCTAACTCCTTTTTCACAATCATTTAACAGTGACGATAGATGTCTTAAATTCTTTGCCGTTACAATCACAAAATAATCCGTATACGAACAAACTTCTCGCATATCAATGACTCGAATTTGTTCTGCCAGTTTGGTTTCTAAAAGAGTTAAAATTGCTTTTAATGTCCATCCTCATTCCTTTTCTAAAATTTTTTGCTTATATAAAACCAGTTGTACCGCTAAATCTTTTTAGCTAGCTGTTCTTCCTCATCAGCATTGTATCCTCGCAAAGGTTCAATTTTATCAGCAATAAATAAAATATAATCATAGGCGGTTCTTCCTTGTTTACCTAAAGCATGTCTTTGAATGGCTTTAAAATATCTCGATCCCAAATTCCTAGATTTTTCTTTTTACCCACTTAGCACCCTAAATAGCCATGGATTGCCCAAGATGGCACATGAATATCAGGATAATAATACGCCATCTTTTTCTTCTTGATGTTCCTCATCCTTACAAATATCATGCCATAAGCCCATCCAATAGGCTTTCTTTTCATCCAGATGATGACAACGAGCCAACTCGGCACAAACTTTCGCTACAGAAAAGGAATGAGCCACTCTCTTCGGCTTTAAATGAGCTTCCAATATTTCTTTTTGTAAACGCATTTGATTCCATAAACTTCGTCTAACACAAGTTGGTACTAAATAAAATTTTCCTTGTTGAATCTTCTCTTCTTGTTGGCATGAATACCATATTGGATTCCTAACCGTTTCTACCACTTTTGATTCTTTTGACCTTTCGGAAAACCATTTTCAATAAGTTCAAGCGATATTCAAATGGCAGTTTCCCTCTTTCAAGCACGATAAAAGCCAATTGTTCCTTTTTAGCCATTTTGACAGCTTTTTTGAGCGTCCTTTAGAAATAGGATCAAAACTTCCAATAACTTTTTCATCGAGGCAACACAATTCTAGGTGTCTTCATGGCTTTATACAACACCACTTGACGACCAATGATCTGAACCACTTCTGATTTTTGTATAATGAGCTATCTCTAAAGCCAATTCTTTTACATCCACTTCTAATCCTTTAACACATGAATCTTGATTAATTCACGCGTATGGAATGCATTCTGAATCAATTCAATAAAAAGTATCGGATAAACCATCTTTCCCACATTGAAATTTTTGCTTTTTCTGTTTGGGCTAAAGAACGTAAATACGCTTTCTGTTTCGGAGTTAATATCATAAAATTGCCTTTTCTAGTGTACACTTCAATCCCCTTGGGTAAATAAAGTTTAATTTCTTGAAAATGACCAGACAAACAAAATCCAACCAAGACCAGGTAAAACAATATCCACCTTATCTTTTTCCTTTTTTTCAACGTTTCTTTCTTCGCTTAAATCCTTTGTTAAACAAGGCTTCAAATCCTTCCCTTTTTGTCGCCGATATAAATCATTGGCTTGCTCTAGCTTAGTACGATGAATCTTCAATTGATCATGAAAGTAAAAAGTAGCCGAAGCTCTTTTCAGTTGGTGTTAAATCCATACGGAATAAAGCACCAATAAAATAACTTTGAGGACTATATAACTGATAATTACGAGCCACTAAAGTCTTATTAAGAAGCACCTTTTTCAAATCCGATTCAGCCACTTCCATAACATAAAACACGAATTTCCATTCCTGGTGTATCAATAAAAGTATAGCCATCTTTTTCTTAACTTAGAAAAAGATAAAGTTGTACCCGGATAGCGAAGCGGTTAAAGTATCCATTTCCAGTAATTGATTTAACAAAGAACTTTTACGGCATTCGCTAAACCCATAAAAATAAAGTTTGTGCCCAAAGGATATTGATATAAATAATTGATTAGCTCTTCATTTCCCTAAGTTTAACTTAACAGAGTGAAAAATACTTGTTGAATTGGAAGCTTTTTTTAGATCGAATCTTTTTCACCACCATTTTTCACTATCTTTTCCTCTTCAATTTCAGCCGGTAAAATATCTCGTTTGGTTAATACCAATAAAATTTCACGACCACTGAACTCTTGAAAAAGGTTGTTCCAAACTTTCTTCTATCGCAAAACAATCCATAACCAAGACCAAAACACCCTCTTGATTCTGAATTCCTTGAAGAACCAATCTAGGATCTATTCCAAAGCGTTTGGAATAGACAGGATCATCATAATGTCTTAAGCGAAAGCATCGTTGGCAATACAAAGCCTCTAGGACTATACCCTACCTCGTCAGCAGCATCATATTGAAGTTCAACCTGCAACCCTACACACTTCATTCATTCACCTCAAATAAGCCCAATTGTTCAAAAAGAAACCGGTTTTTCTTGTTCCTAATGGTTCATCTTCAATCAAGGCTTCTTGAATCCCTAATTTTAGATAATGATCTTTATCTAAAGATAAAGTACTAAAAACCCATCTCTTTTTCTTTAAATGGAATATCGGTAGTGGATAGAATTTGTCTGAATTCTCCACCGAACTCTAAGTTTTGGCCAGTTTTCACGGCTAACACGTATTGAAGACGAGAAGGATTAGATTTATTCTTCTTACAAATCCTCTCTCCCATATTCTTAGCGCGACCACTCAATCGTAAAATCTTCCAAATGAATTCTCTTAGCTTGTAAGGTATCCGTCAAGAATAAAAGATTGTCAGAAGAATAAACACTTGTCGCAAAGGCAACTTCATCTTCAAAAGCTACTTTCATTGCTTGTACCCCTTTTGAAGCTTTTACTTCTGGGATTTGATCTTGTGACATCCGCAAAGCGTATCCATCCTTTGTGACCACCAGCACTTCTTTGTGATTGATAGGTCATAAAGCAGCACAAACTTCATCTTTTTCTTCCAAGTTAATGGCTTTAAATAAACGAGAGGTTCGTTCCACCTTCCAATCACTTAATTTTGTTTTCTTGATTTTATTTCCCTTTGTGACCAAGGTAATCCAAGCATAAGAATCAAAATTTTTAACCACGATAGCAGAGATCACCTTTTCTTCCGAATCAACCCGAACCAATTTATTCAAATGGCTACCAATCTCTTTCCACTTTTCATCATCTATTTGCCAAACCGGTACCATCGCATAGTTTCCCTTAAGTAAACAATAACAACGTATCTAACGTATTCACTTCCCGTTGGCCAATCAATTGGTCACCGGTTTTTAATCCGTTTCTTGATCGCGAACCGCATTAAAAGAGCGCAAAGATACTCTCTTCAAATACCCATCTTTCGATACTGTGAGTCATAACCTGTTCACTTGGAATCATCGCTTCCTTACTGATATTAATTTCGTCAATTTTTCGCTTCAATTTTTGTCCGACGAGCATCCCCATAATTTTTCTTTCACTGAGCGCAATTCTTGAACCATTAAATGACGTAAAACAGATTCATTTTCCAAAATGGATTTTGTTTCTTCAATTTGGTTGACCAACTGAGCAAATTCATTTCGCAAAGACACAATATCAGTATTACTTAACCGATACAGCCGCAAAGTCACGATCGCTTCCGCTTGCACTTCATCAAAGCCAAAGTTTTCTATTAAACGAGCTGGCATCGCTTTATCTTTGAGGCTCGGATGATGGCTATTACTTCATCTAAAACCGAAACAGCCTGTAATCAAACCCTCAATGATATGCACTCTGGCTTCCATTTTATTCAATTCAAAACGTGATCTTCGTAAAACCACTTCTTTACGGAAATCAATGAAAGCATCCAAAAGTCCTAACAAGCCCACTTGAACCGGTCTTTCTCTCATAATAGCCACATTGTTATGATTTGTAATACACTTGCAGATCCGTATTTTTAAAGAAATACGCAAAATTAAATTCGCATCCGCATCCTTACGGACATCTATCCAATACGACAATCCATTTCGAGTCCGATTCATCTCGTACATCTATTAAACCATCCACTTCTCTGGAAATCCGAATTTCATCCATCTTTTTTACCAAATTTCCTTTGACCACCTCATAAGGAATTTCAGTAATCACAATCTGTTGAAGATTTTTTTCCTGAATAATTTTCCGTCACGCACTACGTCCTTTACCTGTGTAAGCTTCTCAGAATACCCTCTTCTCCTGTACAATACCACCAGTTGGAAAAATCCGGCCCCGGAAGAATATCCATCACATCATTTAAAGAACACTCCGCATTCTGAATACGATAAATCGTGGCATCTATCACTTCATTGATATTATGAGGTGGCATATTGGTGGCATATCCTGCCGCTATACCGGTCGCCCCATTAACTAACATCACAGGAAACGGTACCGGTAACACCGTTGGTTCTATATCCGTATCATCAAAATTCGGACTCATTTCAACCCGTATCTTTATCCAAATCTTCTTCCATGACTTGTGTCACTTTGGCTAAACAGAGCTTCCGTATAACGCATTGCGGCAGCCGGGTCATCATCAATAGACCCATTATTCCCATGCATGTCAATAAAAGGCATACTGAACCTTCCAATCTTGTGACGTACGAAACCATCAGCATGCACAGACAGAATCCCCATGTGGATGATAATTACCGATCACCAATCCAACTGTTTCGCTGACTTACGATAAGGTTTATCATGTGTATTCCATCGTTATACATAGCGTATAAAATTCTTCTTTGAACCGGTTTCAAACCATCCCTTGCATCCGGCAAAGGCTCTTTCTTGAATGATGTATTTCGCATAACGACCAAAACCGGCACCATAATGTCTTCAAACGCTGATTCAAATATCGAGTATGATCCACCCATTCTTTTTCTTGGTCATGACATCTCTCGCTTAAAGCTATCTTCCAATGTAAATTGAATGTTCTCTTCAATCCAATGACGACGGGATTCCGGTTTATTTCCCATCAACATGGAAACTCTTTTTTCAGCTATCAATAAATCATCAATATTGACTTGTATCAACGTTCGATGATCCGGATCCATCGTAGTCTCCCATAATTGAGTCGCATTCATTTCTCCTAGACCTTTGTATCGTTGAATTTTCCACTTTCCCAAGTTTTGCTTTTAATTCTTCTAATTCTTCATCACTATAACAATATTGCACTTCTTTTCCTTTGCTGACTTTATACAAAAGGCGGTAAAGCAATATAAACCATGCCTTGTTCCACAAGAGGACGCATATATCGGAAAAAGAAAGTTAATAACAGAATTTGAATGTAGGATCATCATCATCCGCATCGGTCATAATAATGACCTTACCATAATTAACATCATCAATGATGAATTCTTTTCCTACTCCAGCACCCAAAGTATAAAATCAAAGGTATTTAATTCTTCATTTTTTTCAATTTCTGTCATGGATACATGTTCTGTATTTAAAAACCTTACCACGCAAAAGGAAGAATGAGCGATAATGTGAATCTCTTCCTGTTTAGCTGAACCTCCCGCTGAATCTCCTTCCACTAAAAAGAGTTCTTTGATCTTTGAATTCTTCGTCTGAGCTGGAACCAATTTACCGGATAAAACCTTTTCTCCTTTTCCTAAATTCTTTCCTTTTCGAACATTTTTCTTTTCGCTTTACGAGCCGCTTCACGAGCTTGTTGTGCTCGTTGCATCTTCTTAATTAAATCATCAGCCTCATTTCGATGTTCTTCTAACCAGAAGCTTAATTTCTCCAACACCACATTCTCGACCGCTGTCTTAGCTAATGGCGTTGTTAGTTTACTTTTCACCTGCGCTTGAAACTCTAAATAATCTTCCGGAACACGAACGGAAATAATCGTGGTCAACCCTTCCCGAACATCTAAACCATCAAATTCTTATCTTTAGCCTTTAATAAACCATATTTACGAGCATATTCATTCATCGCTTTGGTGAAACTCCTTTAAATCCGACTTCATGACTTCCTCCATCACCTGTGTGAACAAGATTGGCATAACTATAGGTATTTTCTTGATAATCATCGGTATATTGAAAAAATACAAGCCACTTCAACCCCTTGATATTCACCTTCAAATTTAACCGGTTCCATTATCACATGACGATCTTCATGTAAGTATTCTAAGAAAGCCACTAATCCATTTTCATAATAAAAAAATTTCTTTCCTTCTTTACCTTCTCGCTTATCTTCCACCACCATGGAAATACCCGACAACAAGAAAGCCTCTTCTCTGGCTCTTTCAGCCACTTGTTCAAAATGGAAATGAGTCACATGAAAAATAGCCGGATCCGGTTTTAAAAGCGAACGATGGTTCCCGTCTTGGTGGTTTTCCCAGTTTTTCCAATTTAGAAGCCTCTTTTCCCACCATTTTTAAAAGACATTCGGACATGTTTCCCCCATCATGGAAAGATTCAACAACCAGCCATTCACTTAACGCATTCACCACTGAGGCACCAACCCCATGTAAACCACCTGCGGTCTTATAGCCACCTTGACTAGTAAACTTACCACCAGCATGAAGAATGGTAAAAATAACTTGGATGGTCGCATCCCCGAAACATGTCTTCCGGTAGGGTATACCGCGACCATGGTCTTCCACCGTCACAGATCCATCTTTTTCCAATGTAATTTTAATTTCCTTACCAAAACCATTGAGAGCCTCGTCAATCGCATTATCAACAATTTCCCAAATTAAGTGATGCAAGCCATGAGAATCAGCCGCCCCAATATACATTCCCGGTCTTTTTCGAACCGCCTCTAAACCTTCTAAAATTTGAATACTATCGTCAGTATACTTATTCGCCATTTTGATCTCCTAATAGTCTTTTTATTATACTAATTTTCACGCTTTTTGAAGAGATGGCAGCCTTGGTATATACTAAAAATCATTCATAGGAGTTTTATTATGTTAAACAGTATTTTTCACTTGCATCATAGCGTATTTATTCGGATCAATTCCTTGGGCTTTTAGTCATTGGAAAAGTTTTCTACCACACGGATATCCGGACAAAGGGATCCGGAAATCTGAGGGGAACCAATGCAGGTCGTGTCTTGGGAAAAAAAGTCGGTATTAGTGTCATTGTCTTAGATGCTCTGAAAACGATTCCGGCTATGCTGATTAGTTATTATCTAGCACCAAAGGCACTTATCTTTGCAGGATTGGCTGTTGCTTGGACATTGTTTTCCTATTTTTGCCCAATTCAAAGGAGGGAAAGCTGTTGCGACCAGCTTTGGTTTCTTATTAGGTATTTGTTTATTCCATCGAGGAGAATATGTCGGTCTATTTGCTATACCATTATCAGTATTGTTAATAACTCTTTATTTATCTAAGATGGTCTCTCTAGCTTCTTTGGTTGCTTTTATTCTCAGCTTGTATCATGAGTCTTTTCTAAAAAGAACCAATTTCAATCCAAATGTCTTTGTTTGTTCTTTGGCTATTCGTTACTTATCGACATAAAACGAATATTGAACGCATTCGAAATAAAACTGAAGCTAAGATTACTTGGTTATAAGCAAAAGTCTCTATCAGATAGTCTGACAGAGACTTTTATTCTCTCAATTTCTTAAACTATATTGCTTTAGGAGATATTCCAACCACCTTTTTAAAAACTTGTGAAAAATAATATTGGTTGCTAAAACCACAAATTTCTGCAATTTCATACAATTTATAATTGGCCTCATTATTATCAATTAAATATTTTAGCATGTTGAATACGAATATCCGTTACTAGATCACAAATGTTTTTCCCAATTCTTTTTAATGAGCTTAGTAATATATCCATCACTTAATTGAAGAAGCTTCACTACATCTTTTAAGGGAATAGTCTTCATTCCCCATATTTTCTTGAATGTCTTCCAGTATTTTTAATCATAAGAGAATGATGATGTTTTGGATATTTTCTGACCTGTCTTATTGCCTCTTGAATCACCGAAATAAATTCAGTCGCATCCACCGGTTTTAATAGATATCGAAATACTCCCAATTCAACCGCTTGTTGGGCAAAACGAAAATCATCATATCCCGACACAATAATCAAAATCACTTTTTGATTTTGTTGACGAATTTCACGAATTAAATCAATTCCATTCTTAAATGGCATATTAATATCAATTAATGCTATGTCAATATCCCTTTCACTAAATAGCTGTGAGAGCTTCCTTCCCGTTAGCCGCTCTATACACTTCCAAAGGTAATCCTCTCTTCACAATTCTCTTGACAAAAATTTCGTCTAATGATTTCTTCATCATCTGCAATTAATATATTCATCTTTATCTCCCCGGTTGAATCATCCGACTAATAAAACGATGATTTTTCTACTCTTAAACAAACCCCATACTCATTTCCATATTGATGTTTAATCCGTTCATTCACATTAAATAAACCATAGCCCAGTTGACCATCCGTGTGCAACCACTCTCAAAATTCGGTTAATATTTTTAATGTGTGTTAAATCTATGTCTTCAAAAAGTATTTTTCCACCTCTATTACAATATCTTCTTTTTCTTGATACACACGAATCATAATCGGTTCTGCATAATTTAACGCCATGATAAATAGCATTCTCGACCAATGGCTGCAAAGTAAATTTCAAAATGGTCTTTCCAACTCTACATGTTGTATCTCAAAACTATATTGCAGAACATCTTGATACCTTAATTTTTGAATATTTAAATAACTTTGAACATGATTCATTTCTTCTTGCAGCTAATAATTTGCCTGTCGTTACTAAACTAATTCTAGAAAAAGACAGCTAAATCCTGAATAGCCTTTTCCACATCTTCATCCTCATGATCAAAAAGCCATGGCTTGAGATGGTTTCTAATGTATTATAGTAGAAATGCGGTTTGATTTGAGCATACATAGCTTTTATTGTTTGTCATCATTACGCTCCATTTCTTTTTTCTTTTACTTGTTGTAATAAAAGATAAATTTCTTCAATCATTTGGTTATAATTTCGATTTAAATTATTGAATTCCAATATAGCTGTCTCTTCCTTGTTTTTCTCTAAGATACCGTTTTCGTTTTAGCCATAGCTATCTCTAAACTTTGAATCGGCTTAACAAGACAATGAGCCACATGATGAGTTACCATCCTAGTCACTAATAATAAAAATAACAGTTGCCAAAATGATAAAAATAACAGTCAAAAAGAATCGTATTCATGTAATAACTCCGTGGAATATCCAGCACATAAGTTAAATTCAAATAAGAATACAACCTCTTTTCAATATGAATACCCGTACGATGAAATCGGTCATTGCCTAACACCGTTTCATTTTTATTATTTTTCAAATATGCATGAAAATTCTCAGCCACATTTGCCATCAGATTTTCAATATATTCCGTTTTCAAAGCCCCCACTAATATACCCTTTTTACTTGATGTTTTTCCTATCGTATATTTTAGCTAAGATCAAATGAGTTTATTTTTATTTGATTTAGATTCAATCACATCAGAAATCACCACATCTTTTTCTGCCGGATTTTTAATTCCGCAAAAATAAGGGCGATCCTCTACATTAAAAATTCGAATGATCTGTCACTACTTTCGTCCGTCAAGAGTAATAAAACCCAAAGAGTCATATTGAATATTAGATTTATTTTTAAATTCTTCCAACTTGGCAAGTAAATGTTTATAGTTTTGACCGATATTTCTTCCTTTTTGAAACTGTAGCATATAAACGAATCAACTCACTATTAAATTGAAACCACAAATTAATATTACCTGACTTGAGTATTCACATGATTATTCACCAATTGCTGCATATTAGGCAAAATATATCAGATAAATAGTGAATACCGAAATCGAAGAAATGCAAAATTGATGCAATCAATAACAAAACGACACGATGAACAATGACGTTATATAATCTTTTCATACATTTATTTAAAGTTTATCATCATCTGAAGTACAACCACATACTTCAGTTCAAATAACCTTCTATTTAGCCCATTTTTCTCCGGCAATACGTCCAAATACAACGATGTCAGTAATCGCATTACCTCCTAAACGATTCGTTCCATGAATGCCGCCAGTCACTTCCCCAGCCGCAAATAAGTGCTGAATCACTTTACCTTGTTCATTTAATACTTGTGTTTTAGAATTGATCGCTACGCCACCCATTGTATGATGTGTTGCAGGAGCTACTTTTTGAATGTAGAAAGGACCTTTCGTAATAGGGACGAAGCTTACCGCCGCGCTTTTGTTCCGGATCGCTTCCCATAGCCACGTACTTATTGTAAGTTTCCAGTGTTTTCTTTAACGTAGAGACATCAATTTTTGTTTTTTCAGCTAATTCTTCAATACTGTTAGCTTCAAATAATAACCCCGACTTCTTCAAATTTTCAAATTCATTCTTATGAATTTGTGTCATATGCCCATTACTTTCAACTTCCTGACCCCATAATAAATAAGCATATTGACCAGGTTGAGCTAAAATAGCATTCGAAATCACATCACGACGACCCATATCATTCACAAATCGTTTTCCTTTTTTGATTAACTAAAATTCCCCCATCAAAACGTGAATTAGCAACATAAGAAATGATCCCTGTTTGTGGGTTACAAGTTGGATAAACTTGAATTTGTTTCATATCCACTAAAGCAGCTCCAATGTCTTTAGCCATCTTAATTCCATCACCAGAACTTTGCAGAAAGCAAGTTGTTTTATATTTTTCATCATAAGTTGGTGTATTTCTTTCGCATTTCAATATTGGATCCAAAACCGCCACTGGCCAAGACAACTGCTTTCTTAGCTATAAATTTAACTTCTTTTCCGGCATTTTCACCCATCACTCCGGTCACGACCCCTTTATCATCCACCATCAATTTCTTAGCACTGGTGTTTTTAAAAATATCAACCCCTTTATCAATGGCTAATTTTTCCAAGTTTAGAAATCATCTCACAACGGAATTACCATTCGGAATGGCAGCACGTGGAACAGAATGGCCACCAAACTGTTGCACACGATCTTGAATAAAGTTCATCTTTACATCCTTCACCAACCATTGATACGCCTCAAGAGCTCGTGAAGCTAAAGTATTCACTAATTCGGTTTCCCTAAATGATCGCCACCTTTTAATGTGTCCTTTTGATATAGATCAGCCGAATCTGAAATACCTTTCTTTTCTGTAAATCCGTCCCCGGTACGTTAATTCCACTCGCCAGATACCAACGTATTACCGCACAACCTGACTTGTTTTTCTAAAATAAAACTTTAGCCCCTTTCTCCCTTGCTTGAATGGCAGCTGTCAATCCTGCTCCTCCGGCTCCAACAATCACCACATCATATTGATATTCTTTTTCACTCAAGACTTGGTTAATGCTTTCCTTTGGCATCGATTCCATAGCTTCTTTCGTTAAACCTGCCTCTTTTAAAGCATCCTTTAAAGCCCTAATGTAGCCGCTGAGCTAATCGTCGCTCCGGTAGCTGTATCCACATTTAAAGTTTGTTTTTCAATCACTCTTATTCTTTATTTTTCAATAGCAAGACTTCCGATCCCTTTCGTTTCAACGTTCTTAGAAACATCAATATCTTTGATCTTACCCTCAGCAATGGTAACCTTCACTTCTAATGGCCCATTATGACCAGTTGTGATTAGCTGTGTAGGTTCCATCTTTAAACTGTTTTTCTTGTGCATCCGCTACGCCCAAAGCTAACACAAAAGCCAGTGTTAAATGAAAGACACTCTTTTTCAACATAATTTCTCCTCCATGTTTTACTACCTTGATTCAATTATAAAAATACAATGTTTCAGGTATTTATAATATCTTGATAAAATTTATAAATTTCACAAAAACCTAAATCCTCAAGACTTAGGGTTTTTAATCTAACTTTTCACTTAGTACTTTCGCAAAACGCATGGCATCACTGACATCTTCTAATGTCGGACAATCCGGATGAAAATATAAAAAACGATCATGACAATAAAAATGACGTGTAACTACTTCAATATGTTGCTTCTCCAGTAATTCTTTAACTCAGAATAAGCCCCTTTCCATAAAAGCGGAAGTGGATACCACTTTCTTAACTTGCTCAGGACGAAGCGTTTTCACAAAACTCTTTGACACTAGGATCTAATCCAAACCAATAAACGAAGCTCCTAGGAATAAAAATATCGGCTTTCGAAACAGGGTGTGTCATCACAGCCTCATGAATTTGTTTTGCCATCGCTTCAGCTAATTTTTAATACTTCCTGTTTTACTAAAAATAACGAATCGCATAAGTTTTTGATTCATGCTTATTTCCTCTTACCCTATCTATTATAAACTCCCTTTTCATTTTAGGAAGAACTATTTTTAAATTCCCCAAATAAACCAGTGAATAAACCACCACCAATAACAGCCACTAAAGTAAACGGAACTCCTATTTTCATAAAGTCTTTTGTACTCCTTCAAATCCCCTCGATTTGAAAATACCCATACCCGTAATGTTCGCTGATGCTCCAACAGGCGTTAAATTTCCCCCTAAAAGTAGCTCCAATCAACAAAACCAAAATAAAGAACTGTTGGGTCAATACCCATATTCATAGCAATTCACGAACCACCGGCAACATCGTTGCTACGTGAAATATTATCTACAAAAAGCTGAAATTGCCACTGAAACAGTCAAAATCAAGACATACATCAAAAGAGCCGAACGCCCACCGACTTTTACAAAAAAATCTGCTATCGCCGCGATCACCCCGGCCTCCGTAATACCTTGAACCACAATAGACAAGCCAATCAATAACCATAAAGTCTTTAAATCAACCGCCTTAATGATAGAGAGTGACATTTTCTTTCTTCTTACGAATCAAAACTTCATACAATAAACCTATAAAGGCAAACGCCAAACAAATATAGCCATTTGTTAATTCCGGTTTATGTTCAAATTGGGAGGCAAAAATCAAAGAACCAATGACCGCTAATAGTAAAATGGTAGGAATAAAATTGGTCACTTTTGTTTCCACTTGAGCTGAAATCTTTTTACTTTCTTTTCGAAACAGTATCAATAAAACAGGAATGGTTAATAAAGCGCCAATTTCTGTCGCAAAAGCAATGGATGGTTTTCCTTGATAAATGAAAAAATCATTAAAACTCATATGGGCATAACCACCTAATAGAATAGAAGTTGTATCTCCTACTAAAGTAGCCGCTCCTTGCAAATTTGAAGAAACTGAAATGGAAATAATAATCGGTACCGGATTGATATGCAATTTTTTAGAAACAGATAAACCAATTGGAGCCAGCATTAATAATGTCGCTACATTATCCACAAAAGCACTGACAACACCCGCAAACAAACTCAAAACAATGACTGCCCACTTCACATTCGGAGTGATTTGAAGAAGCTTTTCTGCTATCAACATCGGCATTTGTGACTGAATAAATAATTCCACCACCATCATCATGCCGGCCAACATTAAAATAACATTCCAATTGATTGCTCCAAACACATGACCTATCAGCAAAATTCCCAATAAAACAAATAATGACGATGCTCCTAAAGCAATGTAAGGACGATAGTTTGGTAAAGATAAAAGTAAAACATACATGATGATGAAAATTCCTAAAAGCTAGTACCATAAAAATCCCTCAATATTTTATTACTTTAACACTTCCAGTATAATATTAGCAATGAATATTCTTCCATCCAAAAAGTAGACGCTTTTTCAATCGTTGTCTTGACCATATCCAACAAGATCTATAGCTGATTTTTAGCGTATCATGTGACCAAAGCTAATGAAAGAAAAAGTCCAAAAATTATTAAATGAAGCAAATTTTGCGGAATTCCAAGGTCCTAAGAAACAATGGCCATCTCTTTTTCTATCTACAAAAGAGTGGGAAAAACAATTCTTATCATCAACAAGTCCATTTAGACTATGTCAAGGATGATCACTTTTCATTTAAAAAGAAAAACCGCCGGTTTTGAATTATTTAATAGTGATGAAATTCAAAAAGACCCTCATCGTGAATTAAATGATTGGATGAAATTAAAGGGCGATGGATCAACATTTTTGAAACCCTATATCTTTACCAAGATGATAAAGATTGGATGGTGGATGCACCAAGTGGTACAACACCAATTATCACCCTTCCCAAAAAGCTCATGGAAAAGTTCTTACCTTTGGGTTAGGGATTGGATATTTCTTGTGGTTTGTTTTGGATAATCCAACCGTTGAAGAAGTAACGGTTATCGATGAAGCGGTTCTTTCCATGTTCCAGCGTTTTGTTATCCTCAATTTCACAAAAGAAAAAGTCCATTTCCTTCTAGGATATGCTTTGACTACTTCCAAGAAAGTTATGTAAAGAACTTTGATTATGTTTTATACCGATATTTGGAAGTCTACCAACGATGGTCTATTCTAATTGAAAACTATTAGAACAAATGGATCTTCCCATAGAAAAAGGTGATTTTTGGATCGAGGAAAGCTGTTATGAAATGATGTGGACACTTAGCTTTGGTATTTCTATTCCCTATACACCGGGGATCCTTTTCAGGTGAACAGAAAATATCAAGGTCTCTAAAAAAATCCAATTGATTACAATCAGATCAACGAAACATTAGATGAAGAAAAATTAAATTCTATATATGACACTAAAACCATTCGTCATATTTTACACCAACAACGGTAAAAATAATTTAGCTAGAGAAAGAAAAATAAAGAAACCCAAGACATCCATGTAGCGTCGTTAGAAAGATACTGGAAGCTAACAGCCGGATCGGCTCCCAGTTTTAATAGAACAGGAACCGCAAAACCAAAGATGCCATCGACAATCAAATTACCAATCATTGCAATAAAAACAATCATCTGCCAAATAGAAGTTATGATAGATGATCCATACCGCTATTCCGTTACTAAACCATTCACTGCTCCATTGATGATCCCTAACAAAATTTCCTTATTAAAGGAATAAAAATGCTTTTAAAATGGATCTCTTCTGTCGCAATAGCACGTACCATAATGGATTGAGTCTGACTTCCGGAGTTTCCTCCCATTCCCGTCACAATAGTCATAATAGAACTCAAAGCAACTACCTGTGCAATGGTACTTTCAAACATCTTAACAGTCATAGAAGCTAGCGGTGGCTAAATTGATTAATAACCACGGTAATCGAAGACGTACAGATTCCCCATAAAGTTGTATCCAGGCTTTCTTCCTTTGATACACACTCCTAATTCCAAAATATCCTCGTTATACTCTTGAATCTATAACATCAATGACATCATCTACAGTAATAGTACCCAGAATGACATTGTGTTTATTGACCAGGAATCGCATTTAAATCGTATTTTTGACACCAAGTGAGCCACTTCTTCTTGATCCATTTCAGGATGAACAGAAATCACGTTTTTCTTTTTGCAAAACTGGAAATTAAAGTTCCTTTTAGGAGAGGTTAAAAATAGCGTAAAATCAGCCGTACCGATCAATTGGCCTCGTGCATTAACCACATAAATAGTTTCAATCACTTCGGTTTTTGGGCAATTTCACGAATTTTATTTAGACCTTCCGATACTAATAAGTCGCTTCTCAAAGCAATATATGCAGTGGTCATGATACCACCGGCTGAATCTTTCCGGTATTCTAATAAACGCGAGATAATATTACGATCACCCTTGCGCATCTTATTAATCAATAGCTTACGCTTCCCAATTGGCATTTCACCAATCAAGTCAACAATGTCATCTTTCTGCATGTAACTTAAAAACATCAATCACGTCATCCATAGAATATTATCAATGATACGCATGCCTAAATCTTCATTAGCTTGTTCCAAAATACAGGGCAATATCTTGTACGCTTAAAATAGAAAGAAGCTTCCAAATTTCTTCATCTTCTAACTCTTCTGCACATTGGGCAATGTCCACTGCATTGACTTCTCGAATATCTCCGAAAGTGAGGAGGCTTCAGAATGATCTATCATTTTTCTAAGTTGATTAACACTCATTTTTTTCCATAAATTCATCCATCTTATCTACCTCCTTCATACCATCTTATTATATCAATCCAAACCTTTTTCAGCATTAAAAAGTCAGTTTTCATCCTGACTTTTTCAATGGGGAAGATGGGACTCGAACCACACATTGTCTCCAATACAGGATTTTTAAGTCCCTGTGCGTCTACCATTCCGCCACTTCCCCATAAGAGGTTCCTGCCGGAGTCGGACCGGCGCTCGCTGAGTTGCAGTCAGCTGCCTTACCACTAGCTGGGAACCGTTACTTATTAGTTGCTTTAATATAGTACCGAATATTTCTTTTTCTTTGCAAGGGTTAAATTAAAAAATTAACCTTCCAAAAATCTAATAATTGACTTACTTAGATTTTTACATTCACTTTAAAAACTTTAGAGTACAAAAACTCTTCTTCTGTGGATCCTGTCAATAAGTTTGTTTTACATTCACTTAAAACTTTAGAGTACAAAAACATTTTAAAACCTGGAATTAGAGGAAGTGAAGTTTTACATTCACTTAAAACTTTGAGAGTACGCTGTTCAATATGTGATCCGACATCTCTTTGATGGCTTTTATGGCTTCTTGGCTTATCTTCTTGAACCTGCTATTAGCCTTTTTTATCTCATCTTCGATGTCTTTTCTGATTTCACAATACAATCCTTCTCTTTCAGGCTGTATCTCGATATCCATCTTTACATTGCGGTTATAGTCCTTTACAGCACTGTTATATGCCCTTGCATTCTCTAGGTAGTCCATGGATGCCCCTTTATAGAGCTTCTTTTGGCTCAAATAAGGCGTTTCTTTATCTTGGATGGATAAATCATACCCAAAACGCTTTAGAACGCTCTGTATGCACTTATTTCGCTCTGACATGAAGCTGTGTTCTTTGAAACGAGTATCCTTTGCGGAAAGTGGTGTATCCGTGTATCTGATATTACCCTCTTTATCCCTCATAATATCGCCCTTACGGTGTACCAGTTCGGCATTCTCTGCGTTTGACTTGGCAAGCTGGTGCGTGTCCTTATCCTGCCATATATCTTTTTTATATCTCTTTGGCTCTGTCTGAATGACCTTTCTTTCAGAATAAAGGATATGTACATGTAGGTTGGTACGGTCATGGTTCCAATGAACCGCATACTCGTGATCGTGTCCTTCACCTACGATCTGGCTCACCAGCTCATCACAGATTTCTTTGATTATGATTTTCCGTTCTGCGGAAGTCTGATTTTTATTTTTATCTGCTAATTCGTTAGGCAAGGCTATTATCATTTCCCTTGCCTCGTTCTGTCTTTGATTTTCTTGATGCGCATTTTCACGTTCATAAGCAGAATAAAACGACCAGTCATACACCATGTTTTTTTCATGTACGATAACTTCTTCCTGCTTATCCGATTCACCAGATATGTAGCGAGAACGACCGACGACATCGGTTATCTTAGTATTTTGACCATATACATTAGGCATAGAGATAGCACTCCAATCTTTAAGCAAACCTCGAAGAGAACTGTTACGGCGAAGCCTTAACGGTGTGTTTGCGCTCTCATACGGCGAGGCCTCTTTCTTGTATGGTAGTGTGATTTTTATTTGTTGTCAATATTTACATTTTCATTGACTTTCTTATGGCTAGATATATTATTATAATATAAGTAGTACATAGTACTACAGAAAGGAGATTTATTATGTCTTTTTCTATCAGATTGACTGGTGAAGAGAAAGCCTTGGCTGAAAGTTATGCTAAACTTCATTCTGTTTCTTTAGGTGAAGCTTTTAAACGTGCTTTATTTGAGAGAATTGAAGATGAGTATGATATTGCAGTTGCAAGTGAAGCATATAAGGAATATGTGGATAGTGGTTATCAATCAAGACCGATTGAAGAACTATGGAAAGAATTAGATCTATGAGTTACCGTCTTGAAACATCTGTTCGCTTTGAAAAAGAGTTTAAAAAGCTTGATAGATATACTCAGAGGATGATTCAGTCTTGGATATCAAAAAATATTATGAACTGTGATGATCCTCGTATTCATGGAAAAGGTTTAACTGCTAATCGGAGTGGACAATGGAGATATAGGATTGGAGATTATCGGTTGATATGTCTAATTGATGATAATCAATTTGTAATATTAGCTCTAACAATAGGCCATAGAAGAGAAGTATATAAGTAAAAATACTTCTTTTTATTCATCAGTATTCCACCACTTTAAAACTGTTGGCTTTGATAATCTAAGCCTCCCTAATGGAGAAAAGAGATAGGATTGCCGTCCTATCTCTTTATTTTTTTCTGATTATAATTATTATACTAAATAGCATAAGCATACCAATTGTTACCTGAATTATTCTATTCGACGGAAATAAAATTATATTAAATATGTAGAGAATAGAAATGATTGTCAAAAAAGCAACTGCAATTTTTTTTAAATAGCACTTTCTCATATCGACTAATTAGTGGACGTTATACTCCCAATATCCAGAGTTACATGGTAGCGAATGTCTAGGTTCACATCCAGGAATATACCCTGCGTGGTATATTGCATCAACAGAGTATTCTGTTTTTTTAGGATTTGTAATATATCTTAAAACAATCCTACATATGTCGTGTCCTGTCACATATTGAATTGCTGAACAAGTACTAATAATCCCCCCTACTATTTTCAATACGGCTATCCCAAGTGTTATCCAACCAACCCTATATGTTGCATCAAAACTCTCTGGCTTAGTTCCAAATGGAGAATAAACCGTTATTGTTCCGTCTTCGTGATAAATAACTTGTGTATTATCCTGAAAGTGATTAACCAGCTCGCCTTTTTCGTTTATGTAATTTTTATCCATTATAGGTTCTTCTGTCATCACACCACATCCACTATTTGAAATTTTTTTATTATTTTCTTCATATGCATAAGTATTTGTAATATTGCTAAAAGTCGTTATCAATGACATAGTAAGAACTATCGTTATAATCTTTTTATCATATTATTTTATCCTTTCTTTGTAATTTATAAAAGATTTTGATTGATAAAAACACATATAAAAATATGTGTTTAATATATTTCTCATTCTTGTAACGATAAGGGTTGTAATTTAATTTTTGTTCCCCTCTTAGCGTGAAGGGTATTTAATAAATTCCATAAATTCCTCCTATACACTTCCATTATATATCAATCAAAAATATTGTATTCAATAACGAAAAATTAGGTCGCGCATCGCGTTGTGTATTCATAAATACTTCCTTAAATACTTCTTTTTATTCATCAGTATTCCACCACTTTAAAACTGTTGGCTTTGATAATCCTGTTTCTCTAACACAATCTATTTTTCTACCATTCGGATTATCTAATTGCACACTGATTTACTACAACTTTTTGAATTTCTTCCAGCCCATGAATTATTTGGATAATCAATTGCCTGTACTGCGCGAGCTCTCTCTAAATGAGATACTCCGCTTTCTATAATTTCTTTTATTTTTGAATTGGGATATCCGTTCTTTGAATGATAGTATTGATCGGATACGTAATATAACTATCGTTATAGGCCTCTAATGCATGTAATACATCATCTTCTGTAAAATTTATCACCCTTTGTATTCATAAAAGGTATTAGTCCATATGCATCTTTTTCTAATTCTTCAAAAAGGAATAGCACATTTCTTTTGCATATGTTGCTAAGTCATGATGCACCAATATCTATGACCTTGTTGCACTCCAGCTTTAATTTCCTGATCCACCAATAATATAAATCTTTCTTACATACCCATACCTTTGGTTTCTTCTCTACAATTCGCTTTTGATACCATTCTGGGTACTTTTCTTTTGCATCTTTTAAGAGCAGATTAGATTTATAACTAAATTTGACAGCTCTATACTCTTCTGGAACATATTGATTCAGGTATTCTGCGTGACTTTTTCACCTACTTTGAACGCTCTTGCACGCTCTCCATTCTTTGTAATGCTTCCAACCATCCTAAATCCTTGAAAAAGACTCTCATATTGAACATTATCATGCAAACTTGAAGCTCCCTGTGTCCATGCTTGCCATGTAATTCTTCTTCTTAAACGCTCTAATTCCTTTACAGTGCTTCTAAAAAGCGGTATTGGTCTTTCAAATACAAAATATAAATGTAATCCTGTTCCGCTACCAACAATATAGGTAGGTCTAGGAAGTCCCCATACGAAAGATAACATCTCATGCCCTTTATCTATCTGTGTCATCAAGAAATTCCACTCATCCAGAGTATCAACATCATCTAGATCGATTGCCATGGCATATAAAAACCCTAGCAAATTCACTCTTTCTGCTCTTTCCAGCATAAGAAATCGGAGACATGATACAGAAATCATCAGTTTCAACTAAGGTATCAATGATTTCTAAATCATCTGTAACGGTATATCTCTTTGCTTTAGAATCACCAGCTACTATAGATACAATAATTCCATTATATTTCCCCTTTTCATAGATTCTTTTCTTCAAAAGAACCAATAGGAAAAATATCTCTATAAAAATCACTTGCATATACCTCTTCAAAGCTATTCTCTAAAACACGTTTTTTACATTCACTTAAAACTTTAGAGTACCAAAAACATGGTTGATAATCTTGACACCCATGCTTTCGTTTTACATTCACTTAAAACTTTAGAGTACAAAAACATTTGATATGGTTCAAAATAAATCAGATTAGTTTTTACATTCACTTAAAAACTTTAGAGTACAAAAACAATCGCTTGGTTTTTTCCTCGTAATCTCCTTGTTTTACATTCACTTAAAACTTTGAGAGTACAAAAACCAGTTCCATAAACAATCGCTTTATCAATCGGTTTTACATTCACTTAAAAACTTTAGAGTACAAAAACTCCATTGTGTATAGTGGTTTGTCAGGATCTGTTTTACATTCACTTAAACTTTAGAGTACAAAAACATAAATTTAATTCACTAATTGAAACTAACAGTTTTATTCACTTAAAAACTTTAGAGTACAAAAACTTTCCCAATTTTGAAGTGTTCTATGCAGGAGTTTTACATTCACTTAAAACTTTAGAGTACAAAAACAAATTTCTTTAGAAGTAGCGGTTTTTTGGTAGTTTTCATTCACTTTAAAACTTTAGAGTACAAAACTGTAATATTTGGGAATTCCAATGGGTGAAGTTTTACATTCACTTAAAAACTTTAGAGTACAAAAACAGTTTGAGGAGATGTAAGCATGTTTCAGTTTACATTCACTTAAAACTTTCAGAGTACAAAAACAACTTGTCAACTATGAAAGGAGAATTTGTGAGTTTTACATTCACTTAAAACTTTAGGAGTACAAAAACTTTTAGACTATGAAATTGATAGTTATATAAGTTTACATTCACTTAAAACTTTAGAGTACAAAAACAGGTGATATTAACCGTGGGGTATCTTTCGTTTTACATTCACTTCAAAACTTTAGAGTACAAAACTCAGATTTTAACATCCAAAATACAACAAAGGGTTTTACATTCATAAAACTTCAAATTACAAAAACCTTTAACCTTACATGTCATTCTGACCCAACCGTTTTACATTATGTAAAACTTTAAATTACAAAACCTTGCCTTTTCAGCTTTTTGATTTAAAGTTTACATTCATAAAACTTAAGTACAAAAACTCATTTTGATACAAACTCGAACTCCACATGTTTTTACATTCTTCCATTTTAGGTACAAAACAGGTTTTTAAATGTAATTCTGTGTCGTTTATTCACTTAAAACTTTAAATTGCAAGCTTGAATAATTGGTGGTTTCCCAGCTTTTGCCGTTTTACATTCACTTAAAACTTTTAGAGTACAAAACCTCAAATCAAGTTTTGGCCTCATCTAAGTTCCAGTGATTTTACATTACAATAGTATTATCTCTATTAATTTCTTCACAACTTCCATACAGTCTCTATAAATAGTAGAGATAAATTCAAAGAAGTACTAATTTATTAATGGTGCCTATTGAAATAAGATTAAAATCTGAAATGGATTTTTCCTTCTAAATTATCAGTAAAGATATTGACTTATCTTTTAAAATTTTATCATATCTTCATCTTCTATCTCTATATTAATCGGATATTCGTTATAAACCTTTCTTCATAAATTCAAGTTCATAAAAATGATTTGTATGATCAAATAATATTAATACTAGGGAATATGTTCCTCCTCCATTAATAAATACTATCAAAAACAACATTAATTACCGATAAATTGTATTTTTAGTCATCTCATATAATAACAACCAATATTCTGATATTTCAAATCCACTTAAATATCAGTCCAGACCATCTAAAATCAATAAATGCTCATCCTCAGAATTCATTAAAATATATTCCAACATTTTTATAATTAAGTAATTTCTCGAATTATTTAATAATTGGAAACGTTACTTCTGTATCCTCCAGCCATAGGATTTGACAGTGATTTTGAACTGATTATTTTCAGGAGATAATTTCTTTTATAGTTACACGAAAGCGAAGACTCTTCCACATAAATACTTTGAATCTTTCATCAATTTTACTAACTAATGATTAATAATTGATTATTAATCGATTCTAAACTCTCTTCAAAAGAAATTTTCTCATTATATTTTTAAATAATCAAAGATATGGTTCTCTTTTTAAAACTAAATTGTTCCATAAGACTTTCTATTTTATCGAAACAAAGCATTTTAAAAACCATCTTGTTTTACAATCTCCAGATTCATTTTCAATACTGATTTCACTTTGAGAAAACAAAGATAAATCCTCTTCAGTATATTTCTTTTCAGAAAAATACCATTTAACAATTTGCATCACATCAAAAATTAACTGTCTATTTGTTCCAGTAATTTGGTGTGAATTTTTGAAAATTTCTAATTCAATACTTTCCCTTTTTCTTACAAGTGCGGTATATTCCATTTCATATAATTACTACAGCATTCTTTCCAAAATAATATTCTTCTTGCTTTGTTTTCCTCCTACTATTACCATTTCTTCAAATTGTCTGCTTACTATAAAAGATCTTTACATTACCTTCAGGTAAAAAGCTTTTACCATTTCTATTTTATTTTTTCTACCGAAGCTTCTATTTGGACAAATTCTGTAGTAAATGAAGGTGTATTAGCAAATCCATTCTCCAATTAACTTTTCCGGAATAATCGATATGCTCTTTTTCTGGTGACTGTTTCATTTGGTAAATCAAAAAAAACATAACAATCTCTGATATCTTTTCATCTGAAACCTCACATATCAAGCTTGACCAATGAAATTTAAAATTTGTGTAATCTCTGATTCCATCCAACTATAAAGTTGGAAACATATTTTTCCATCGCTGTAGCTACAGCCTTTCTGTTTGTCATAGAGAACTTTACAACAATAGTGCAATAATATCCTGCCTATTTTAAATGTTAAAAATTGAGAATCTTTAAAGTTTCATAAGCCCAAAATCAATAATTTGTCTAAATGGTTCAATCAAGTCGTCTACCAAATTGAAAGAATTATATTCATTTTATGAAATACCTAAAATAGGATTTGTCAAAACCTACCAACCACCCTAGCTAACAGGCTCTAAAAATGGTATCCATAATTCATACCAGCATTGACCAGCATCTGTTTCACATTGACTCTCTCCCTTCGAAATCCTTGACCAAACAGACTATTAAAATAAACTTTCGCAGCACTTGACCCTCACATTTGAACTATCCCATCATGAATATCGAAATATAAATAATAATTGATTGATTCAAAATCCTTCTCATAAAAACAAGACCTCTCTCTGATTTGAAAATCTCTTATATTTTAATAATTTGATTCCAAATTTGTGATTTTTGTTCTTAACTCCACTTGATAATTGACACATCAATCTTATACATATGAAAATGTTGGTTACTTGAGGAGATACATTCCAACGGAGGTGCTTATCATCACCACACAATCAAAACAATGTTATATTTTGCAAAGCAGCCATCCAATCCTTAACGATTGTTGTTTCCCCATCAACAGCCATTGAAATATCACTTAATAGGATCACCGACTTCTCTCTGTTTTTTCTCTATAAAATAAATTATCCAGTTTAAACACGCATATGTTCACTTTCCGAAACGTATACCATTACGCCATGCCATAACAATCTCCTTTTACAGCAACACCCCCGAAAGGGGTGTCGAGGATCGGCATAAAGCCGCCTTTTTGTAGGCTCTAGCAAGTTTTAAGTGAATGTGCAAAGCGTCTTTGCATTCATTACTACTATTTTCAGCAAAAATAGCAACCCCTCACCCACAACTTAATAGTAGTGTTGGGTCCTTCTCTTCTTTTACTAGATATGAACAAGTACCATCAGTTTAGATTTTATAGATCGAAATGTTTTCCTGCCTAAGGACTTTTTACACCGGTCTTTGAGACGGTTCCGAAGTAGATTATTAAATCTTCCTCCTTTATATTGACTCTTTTCGGGTGGTTTGAGTTCAACATAATTCTTATTATTTGGCATTGTTCTTGATAAAACGCACTTTTACTACATTACCTAAAGCTATCTTTTATCATAATCAAGTCATAAAAGAAAACTTAAAAGATAGAATTAGCACTAATTTTTCTTCATTTTCTTTCCTGATATTTTCAACAGTGGGGTATGTCCCCTTTTCCAAACCTAAGATCTGCACATCACTTGATCCCAAGATTTCCTTATTTTTAGTTGTTTCATTAAATAACGACATCTGCTCGCCATGAGGTTGAGAGACTTTATTGTGCTGTTTTATCTTTACTACCTACACCTTATTCGAAAGATTGATATGTGTACTAAGGTTTTAGAATCATAGCTTCTTCAGATTCTTAATTTCCGGTCCTTTGCTTTCTTGCTTAATTTTCGGATCGTTCTACTCATTACGGTCTTCCAGCGAGTTCACTGATTATCTCTTTACCGACCTCATCTACCTTTTATCTCTGGATATTGGGAAAATTACTTCAATAACACCATTCAAGTATCAGGATCTTTTATTATACAAAATTTAGACTTATCTTCATCATAGATTTTCTCAAAGTTTTGAGATCCCTCTTTGCGAAATCAAACATCTTTTACTTTCCCTAACACATAATGTCTGTCCCTTTGAATTTTGCAAGATCTAGTACCATAAATAGCAGCATCCACTGTTTGACGATTTGTGCTTTAGAGTCAACCCGATAAGAAACGTAATAGAGTCTTTGAAAGCCATGGATCCCTTAATCCGACTAATCGAAACTGCATATGGAACACCAATCATGACTTCTTTATTATCCACCATCCGTGATCGTTATCACTTCTCCTGCTCTTGACTGATTTTCTATCCCAATGCACGATCCTCTCAAAAAGTGGATCATCAGTCCTTCCCCAGTCTTAATTTGAGGAGAGCCGCACTAATTAAAGCATCAATGGCGTGATGGTGATTGGTCTCGACTCTTTCTCCCATCCGGATCAATCTTCCACTTCATTCCTCCAAACTGTTGGCGTAAAAAGCCACCTCTAATAACACCATACTTTTGTGTCTTTTATGCCTTTCTCGAAGTTCAGGAAGTCAAATAATTACTTACTGTTCTGGAGGCGTATTGCTGGTATCAACCAGATTTCTTGCTATAAATTTTGTGACTTCAATTTTGTTATGAATCTTCCTAGATAAAAGATATTCTCTCTTAGTTTTGGTAACTAATTCTTAAAACACCACCTTTGCTAATTCTCTATATGACCAGGCTGTATCCATCGTATCCAAAGACTGAAACTGGTGTTCTTTTGACCTTTTTCCTGATTGTGGTCTACGATGAGACCAACGCTTTGTTATTAAAGCTATCAATCAAAAGAAATAGACAACGGAAATAATATGGTCGACTTCCAAAGGAATGTAGTATTATCCGCACTAAATCAATCGGACTAATATATTTACCAGAATATGGGCATATCCCTTCTTGTTGATACCAAAAGCAAAATCTTTTCATGAAGTTTCTTTTTATTCTTAAAATATTTTCTGTTGGCAATTCATTACTGCCACAATCACAATTCTAGCTTTCATATTCTTATTGCTTTATCTTCGCGATTTTTATTTTCTTTGCCTAATTCTCTCTTTTGATCATCTTCATTTATCACGTGGCATTTTCAATCATAATCCGATCGAAACTCCCCATATCGTTGCTAAATTAATAATTTAATAGCTTGTCGAACAGAGTTTAGCCACAAACTCAGTTATTATAGATTTCTGTCCGTAGCGATTTGTTCGTCTAAATCGACCGTGAGTCCTTTAATAGGACTTCATATCGATCTATTTCCAGAGGATAGAGATCTGTTCTTTATCACTATATATAATTCTGAAATCAGATGAGGTTGCATTAATTTAACGGAGTGTGCCATCCTTTTTGATAAAACAGTAATCTTGAATATCTTCTCAAATTGGCGCAAAGAGACAATGCTTTGCTTCTCTGAAAAATTGATCCAGTAGTCTATTCTGGATGGGATTCTTTCATTGCCCGTCTCTTTCTGTATTAATAGTTAAAATTTCATTAATTCATCATAAACACCTAACTTAAAGTCATCAGGAGTGTCTTGCCTATCTTGATAAAAATGGGTTTTGCTTCTCTGTACAGCATCTATATCCACTTTTCTTCTTCGTTTTCTAATCCGTCTAAAATGCTTTTCAGTTTTCTATAAGGTTTCAGTATGTGTGCAAATCCGGATTATTCTTTTGCATCTCTTTTCTAAAGCCTGATATTTCTTCTTGCTACAACCAATTTCTTTATGCATACGTTTAATTGGTTTCTTTCCACCCATTGTATTTTCATTTTTAACTAACATTGACTAATTTGTTTTGTATTTTCGGAAAGATGTCCTGTTTCTGTTGGAGACTTTTAAATTGACTCAAACTCATTTATTAAACTCCTGCGCTGAATAATTGCACACATATTGCGAACTATTTTTAATTTTTAAGAAAATTATCGTTTTTATGAGTGGTTTTTGTTACATTTATGATCTTTCTAGCATTCACAAGCCTATTTTATCAACTTTTTGCATGCTTAAAAGATCATTGGACACAATGATCGAATAAATAATTACCTTTCACCTACTACTAAAGACGAACATTTTAACTCAGGGTATAGAAAAGCTCCTGGATAAACATCTCTTCCGCACTTCTATAATCAAATATCTTTCTAGGGTAGGAGTTGATCCATTTTTCTATCTTTTTAAACTTAGTCTTTGGGTAGTTGTCAAATTCTGTTCCTTTGGGAATAAATTTCCTGATTAGTCGATTAGCTACTTCATTACTTCCACGTTCACAACTGGTATATGGGTGACAAAAATATAAATTGGTTCTTTTCTTTGTTCTATTTAAACAAGACTGTTCTATTTTGCTCGCATAACTAAATTCTACCCCATTATCACAGGTAATTGATTTAAACATAATTGAAAAGCGAGTCCCTATTTTCTTCTCTAATTCATTTAAAGCATTTACCACATCTTCAGCACAGTGATGTTCTAGCTTAACAATAATCTCTTTCCTGGTCTTTCTCTCCGTCATAACCAGAAGGCTGCTTTTTGATGTCAACTTTCCTTTAACCGTATCCATTTCCCAATGTCCAAATTCATCTCTGGATAATATGTATTCAGGACGCTGTTCAATGCTGGTTCCAACCAATCTTTTATATTCCTTTGATTTGACCTTCTTATAGCTCCGTTTTCTCTTCCCTTTAACAATTAGGTCTTTGTTAGTTACTCTTCTAAAAACTCCAGCTTCAATGTAATGATAGAGGTAGTCGCACAAATAGATTCTTTAAACTTTAAATGTTTCCTCTTGATTTCTCCCAAGACACAGGCTGGGCTATATTTGTCATCTGCAATCTTTTCTTCAATATACCTAGCCAGTCTAGGATCCCTAGCGATTTTCTTAGCTACTCCTTTAGCCTTCATCTTAGCTTCATGCCGTAGCTGTCCTAAATCACAGCTATAGGTCTTCTTATGGGACTTTCCAACCTTCTTATAAAACTTTCCTCTTTTTACTTCACGGTAAACAGTTGATATATGTACCCTTAAAATATCAGCTATCTCTTTTAGTAGGTGTCTCACAGAAACTCCAGCTTCAGCCTATCTGTCTTTGTTAATTGTTTAAAAACACCTCATGATAATCCACCTCAAAATTCATTTCTATATTTATTATATAATCCTAATGATGAGGTTGCCAACTCCTCTTGAAGTGGTTAAGTATCTTCATGCAAAGTTTTAAAATCTCTGCTTCTGTTTCAGTTCATTATCCGCTTTTAGTTCTGGTTTTTTATGAAACATTTCCCATTTACATCCATGTCTTCGGATGATAAACACCTATACAACCAATATTTGGGTATTTCTTAAAGTAATCACTGTATTTATCCAGGATTACTTTTTTCTTATCCATGGGAACAACCACAAAATTCTTATGGCAAAATTCAGAATTTAGATAAGCTTGTGAGAACGCTTTTTCAATATCCGCAAGTTTAAATTCAAAAGCTCACACAGTTCTATGTGAAAGCCCTTTCTCATCTTTGACTTTTTCAACTGTAAGAAGATCCACGCCCCCAGTTCGAGCTTTACATTCAAACTGGTAGGCAACAATATTGGATCTATATCCATACTTTTTCCAAAACTGCTCTTTTAATGCTTTTTCTTCACATATTTCATTTTTCTTAACCTCTTGAATTTTCTATTTCTTTTGTTGATTGATCTATCACGCTCTTATTACTATCCATTTTCATTCGCCAGTACAATCCTTTATTGACATTCTATCTAAAATTATCCCCACGATGATTAAACGCATCTTGTAATGAAAATATTTGATAATGTGATGAGTTCTTTTCTATCTTTAGCTATACCGGATATCCTATATATAGAATATGTACTTAAAATAAGGCGTATATCTGTTATAATTGGGTTTTCTGTCTAATAATAACTGCTTCAGATAAAGATAATCTTCTCAATCGATCCGGTGATATGGTTGGGACTGTATCAAAGTTTCCTCTTTCTTTATTCCATTTCAATGTCTTTCCACACATGCGGGATACAAAGTGTAATGTATCTGGATCTCCTCTAGTAAATAAATAGTATTCATCATGTTGTTCCGGATAGCTTTTGCTACATCCTTATCATAATTCTTCTCCAATTGCGAATAGTCCTGAATAACCAAATTCCATCTCACCCCTCTAAAACGGGAAGCAGATAACATATTGTCTATATCTTTTAATGCCGGTGAAATACCAAATTCATCCCAAATAATATCGACTGGTAGTGGTAATTGCTGCTCCTCAAACTCTCTGGATGTCTTGACTACTTCATTATAAAATTGGCTAATAAACAAGGTAACAAACGGATAATATGTCTTCTTTTCATCATGAACTACTAAGAATACTGCTGTTTTTTCCTTAGCAATCTTATTAAAATCAAAGGACGTTCGACACATCATATTCCCAATCTTCTCATTTAATGTTGCCTAATGCCGTATGATTATCAAAAGTCTGAAATACATTAGACCTTGTTTCTTTCAGCACAACTATCGGCTGTAATAGTTTCTAAAAATTCTCTTGACTTATCAATTTTTAAGCGGTAATAGTCAGGTAATATTTCAATAATAATCGTGTTTTCCATTTTACATGAACATATCTAAACCCTTCTTCTTTTAATAGTTTGATATTCTGAAAATTGTTGTTCATCTTCCAAATGTCGCAATATTCCATTCGCATCAATATATTCATATTCCAGAAGAAAACAGATGATACCTTCCATGATCATCTTAGCTTGTTGCCAGAAGAAAGGTTGCCTTGAATCTTTCTCTTCACATAAAGGCACAGGTAATATCATCTAATAATTCAAATGCTTCAGAAAAATCGGGCTTCTGGAAAACTATCACTTAATATTTCTTGTACCAAGGATTCTTTTAATAATTCCAATTCTTGTTCCATCTTTTGAATCGGTTTATCTAATGCCTCCTCATCTTCTTATCCAATGAATCTCTTTTTTTGTACAGATCTGATAGTTCGTTGTTTTTCTTAATCATTTCCATACGTTTGATGATATAAGCTTCTTTTTGTTGCTGACTGATAAAACCATTCATCATCTTTTCTTGTGCTTCTCTATATCGTTTGATGACAAGCCCAAATGGATTCCAACCCACTCCTTCCTGAGGATTTAAAAAATTTAGTACCAGAACGTTGTATCCATCTTGTTGTAAGCTTGCCTGATGATGCTTCAATAGTTCTATCTTCACGTCATTGATAATCATGGAATGTCCTGACATCCTGGCAATTTCGATCATACCTTCAATCACACTAACTGTTTTCCCGGAATTTGTTGTTCCTATGATATAAGAATGATTATTCTCCGCATCCACCCAAGCTCCCCTACACCAGGTTAGAATAGGTATTCCACCTTTTCTGGTAACTTCCTGATGATCAATACGGTAAGTCTTTAATTCATTCACTTTTTTATCATCCGATTGTCTTAAAAGTACAATGAATCGATTATATAAATACTCAACCAGATTCAAAACATAATCAAAATAATCTCTAAAATAGGATACTCATCCGGATAACTTCTTTTTGCAAAAATGGACTCCTTTTAAACTGGGATCACTTTTGTTTTCTTTAAAGTATACTAAGTCTCCGGTTGTACAAGCTTTGTACTAAGTACAAATTCAACAACTAGTATAAATAACTCTATATGAACCAATCTTTTATATCCCCAATACGTAGTGCCAGGATGATATCTTGGTATAAATTGACAAATGAGTCCACTGGATTCCATGCACTGTAAAATAAATAAAATGATGGGTTGCATGAGTTAAACCAATCATCCCCATCCACCATCGAATATCTTTGTAACAGTTTTTCCTTTATATGTATGTGTGATCCAGTGTCCCTTTTATGGTCAAAATGTAGACAGACTAAAACCTTTTTAGCCTCAGAATGAGTTTCAATATGCGTATAATCTTTCTTTCTTCAGCTGTCATGCTGCGTTCTTTTCTTTTTTCGATTTTGATCCACTTTAGATGTTCGAAATAAAGAACTTAAAATGATGCTAATAACTGAAATCCTATCAGCATCATAATCTTATTGAAAAATTGATGATTCCCTTGCCAACATAATATTTTAGGATCCCAGCATATTCTTGGAGCTTTCATATAAGCACTGAAAATTATTGTTAAATGATGCAAAATAAGCTAACTGCATAGCTAAAAACAATTCAATCATTGCTATTAAAACACTATATAGTACTCCAAACAAAAAGTCTTTTCATATGTTCATTCCTCCCTTTCTGCTACTTCTTTTCCTATTTTCTTCATAATTCATCGGTGCCAATTTTTGTACTATTTCTCAAGAATTCATCAATTTCTGCTCAATTTCCTTCCTTGTGCCTTGATAGTACTCCGGATAGATCTTTTCAAAATTGGTGCTACTGCTCAACATCTGATGATGTGTATTCATAGGCAATTTATGTTTTTATTGAGGTGACTTCTTTATAGTAGAGAGGCTTATCTTTAACTTCCTCCGATAATTTTGTTTGGCTTCTAAAACTTCATCCGCTGTACTAACTGGGTCTCAAGATAGTCGTGAATTCTTCAAGAAATCCGTTCTCTCAGATTCAGGAATATCTCTAATTAACTCTTTGCCTATATCGAAATTATTCTCCAGAATAGCTTTAGATATATCTTTTCTATCTTCGTAATATCAGGATTTTGTACAATCTTTTGATGTTCTTTTCTCAATATTTTCTTTGCCTGTTGTATCTTTCCGTACCTTTACCTTTTTAGTTCTTTAAATCTGCTTTATCAATATCTTTAAATGCAGCTAAGATAGCGTTTGCTATCTGTTTTCTCAATTTGCATCTTGTTGCTTCCACAAATTGGAAATATCTCCATAACCAAGTTGATCAATATTCTCTTTTTAAATCACATACTTTATAAAAACTAAATAATCTTTTTGCACAGAATCTATTTTCAGTAATTCTTCAACTATACTATCAATCTGTTCTCGATATATGGTTTCATATGGATTGAATCATATTGCAATCTTCCGACCATCGGCAGTTGTGAATATAGATTTAGCACATTCTCCATATTGTAAAGGATACTTGTTTTACACTTTTTGCACAATTCTTTCTGAGTGGTTGTATCTTTTAAAAAGCTTCTGAAGAATATTCCATATGCTTATCGTAGTATCGTTTTCTAGCTGCTATTTCCGATATAAAAACACTTTTTAAATGTTTCATTTCTGTGCGATTAACCCTTCCTCTTGATCGTGTTTTTGTTTTTCTAAAAATGTAATATGCATGTGCGGATGGTCAGTATTAGTGTGATAATCCTGCCACCATATCATATTGTTAGGATCAAAAGATGTAATTTTTCAAAAGGAATGAATCAAAGAAATCTTCGCAACTTCAGACCATTGTTTTTGATCATATAATCCATATTCTTTTGCTAATTCACAATCATCTAACGTTACTACCAAAGACCACAATACTCTCCATCTTTAGAAAGTATGTGTGCGAAATTTCCTATTCCATCGATGCTTATCTGCTTCATTAAAGATGTTTTCCTTCATTAGACATCGTAAATATTTAGCTTCCCAATTTATCCTTTAGTCACATAACTCTCGCTGTATAATCCGCAAAACTTCCTTCTTGATCTTCTATTTCAATTTGATTGAATGATTCTCTGTTGCTTTCTCTCTATGTGTGATATTAAACCATTCTCAAATAATGAATTTGTATTCATGATTCCTTTATAATTTAATTCTTTGGTGCTTTTTCCATACTCAAAAAGAAAAGATTTTACAATAATCCCCATGCCTTACCTACCTAAAATTAATGATTGAACATGTTTTTCTACACCAAATGGTTTTCCTTTTGTATCAGATTCTACTTCCTTTTTGTATGTTGAAAAGTCGGAACTTTTTGAAGCTTTTGTTCTGCGATTTTTGCTTTTCCATACCGTGCAAACTTTTCTTCAAAAGCCAAATAATCTTTCTTGAATTTTTCCAATTCAATTCTTTGTTTTCAATATTTGAATCTCTTTCTGAGACTCTATGATTCTCTGTTCTGCATCTTCTAATTGCATAATCACATTGTTCAATTTGGTTTCAATATCTTTTAATTTCATTCTTATTTACCTCTTTCTTCAAAACTTCTTTCACTTTTTATCAATGATTTTTACGAAACAGGATTTTGTTTGATAATTCCTCTACATAATCTTCATCACTTTCTAACTGTGTTCCCATCAAAATCAACTGCAAAGTTTTCAATTCTTTCTCGTTATAAATTGATAAATTTCTATTCATATGATCATAATATTTTTGAAATTAAATCAACTGAGCTTGAAAATATGGTTCTACAATTTTATTAATTTATAATTCAATCATATCCATAAATTGTGATTGACTTTCTCCATTTGATGTGCATTAAATAATACATTTTTATAGCATCAATAATGATTTCACTTCTTGTTTTTGAATAAAGTTTTGTGTCAATTCTTGATTTTTCCAATGTGTTCAACATGGAAATAATTCCTTCTTCTACCCGTATATCAATACGACTTTTTACTCATAATTGCACTAAAATTTCCTTTCTTTTTCTAAAATGATAATTTCTTAATTAAAAAGATGTACAACATTTTGTACAACACAGCGTACAACAAATGTACAACAATGCACCATTTTTGTTGTACAAAAATCATTAAAATGTTGTACAACTTCACCGATTAAAAACCGAAAAAAACCACCAGAAAAACCTGGAGAAACTGGGCATTGCCCAGTTGTCCCCGATGAAGTTGGTGTACATCATGTACAACAAACTTCCTTATCCTGCTTACATACTAAAAAAGATCTTTTTTAGCGAAGTTTAGTATGAATTAAATTTGAAAAGCAACGAGCCCCAATAAAATAAAAGGGGGCGAAGTTGCGAACCGGTTCTTTCCGTTCATTGCAGAAGTGGGAAGAAAAATCTTCCCACCCTTTCAACGCTCTACTCTTCATCAATCATTGAATTTTCATCCTCTAATTGAATTTCATTTTCATTAGACAACTCTGTTTTTGATACGCTTCATAAATAGCTCTAAACTTAGGATCTTTTTGAGCCATCTTACGATAAGTATCTATTTCTTTAAATTCATCCAAGCGTTCTTTCATGAGACTATGCAACTGATGACGCTTGATAAGTGCCTTTTGTCTTATGACATATGGCTGAATATCAACGACCGTGATAACATCTTCGACTTCTCCACACTCCGTCAACGCTTTCAGTTCGGAGATTGGTTCAATGACTGTGCCAATCGCAAATTCATCCGCATAGACCGGTATGACGACCACATCCCTTTCTTTAACTCTTTGTCAACGGAATGAATGGAAAATTCATCTGTGTAGTTGACACAAAATTTTAATAATGAGTGTTTCATCTTTTTATTTCCTTATCTACCTTTTTAGGTAGCTCTTTCCTAATGCCTTATCCTTAGCACGACTACGCAAGAGCATAGGAAAGTGAAACATGGAGAGATAATCCAATAAAATATGATCGACTTGCGTAGCCCTTGCACTTTCATGAACTTGTGTCAGCCCTTGACAGTTTACTGTCATGAGGGTTCATGAAATGCACGGGGTCGATCCATTAGATAAAACTCGTAATGTGTAACGAAAAGAGAAATAAAACTAGGACAGCGACAGATAATATCTGGAAGCTGCTTGATAGAGTTTCGTCAGAAACTCGTATCCTTGTATATCTCGCCTATGCGATAAAGTTGGGTGCTAAGGAACTCAAAAAGTAATAAAGATTTCTTCTTCAATCTGTTCTCAAACAGATTGATTTAAAAAAGAGAAGCTGAAGTAGCTGTCGAGCTGCGAAAGCATCCTCTTATCAAAAATACAAAAAACAACACACAAGACCTGGATAGTAGAGTGTGCTACTTAATCCTCTTAACTATTTTTTGATGGTCGCGATACAAATAGCGTTTCAATCTTTTTGCGACTAAGATCGTCTTCTCATTTTTTACTTGTCTGAATAACTAAGACCATAAAGTGATTTTTCTAGTGGCTGTCAATTTTAGAATTAATGGTAGAAATTTTCTTAACCATAGAATACCAATCTTCAAAATCCTTTTTATCTCTTTGAAATTTCTCTTTTTATAATCAAAACCCGGTGCGGATTTTTAAATTGAAACTGCATCCACTTCGAACCAATCCAAGTGATCTTTGTAGAACAACATGAATGTTTTATTCTGATCATAATAAAACATTTACCCAACCTTGATAAATAACCAACCGTCCCTTCTCCACCAGATCCATAACTGTATAGTGTAACAATATGATCACGATCATAATCAGAAGATGGATCTAAAAAAGGTTGACCAATCGGAGTTATTCCGGTATTTGCAGCATGATCTACATAATATTGCATGTCTTTTTGCATTACTTCTTCCTGAACAATAGAGGTATCCCATAACATCCACCCAACCATTCCGGGATTTCTTTTAGATTCTCTTTCCATAAAGGCTTTGCTAGATGCTATTGATTCTTTATTTTTATGTGGATTAAATGTCTGGCCAGCATAAGAAACTTCCGGATACCCCTTTTCTGGGTCTTCCTGTTCGGTATACTTTTGTTCCTGTTGCCTTGCCACATCTTTCTCTGAATAATTTTTTCCTGCTTTTTTGGTGTTTTTCAGATAGATCCAAAAAATTCCCATTGTTACTAAAAACATTACTACGATTATAATGTATATCCTTGTCGTCTTTAATTTTTCATTCCCAATCTCCCTTCTTTTATGGCTGAGGGCGTTTCGCTTCCAGAATCTAGATCCGGTATAACAGTACGCCTTCCACTCTGAATCCCAGTATGGTGTAATGCTAATCTCTCTTCCTGATGAATCACCAGGTGTTCCATCCCAATTCCAATGAGCTCAATATTCTTTCCGCCACCTAGGTATAATTCTGTATGTTTTTGTGTATTTAGTAATATATCACCTCGTTTTAACAGCGATTTACCAGCCATTACTCCCGGTGGAGACATATTACCAAGCTGCGATCTGGGAATCCATATCCAATCTTTTAGGCTAGTATAATTCAAACGCATTGTGAATGTTGCAGAAATAGGAACTTTAAAACCTGCATATGCCATAGCTGAATTCACAAAGAAGAACAATCATAATCCGGTCCATAACGATTGGATTGTGAATACCCGTGTCTATTATCATTAGCAATATTAGTTGCCCATGCAATAGCTTTCTCAATTGATGGAGCAACTGGTTCACCATAAGATAAACTTATCCTTTCATCAAGTTGCCTTTCTTTCATGGCTAATTCAGAGATTTTTGTCTTTAAAGTATCGATCCGGAAATAGCCTTTTTCTGAAAATTGTATCCGGTATCCTTAGATAACATTTCATAGATTGTAGTTATATCATATTTCCCACCAAAATAATTCATGTAATTTTTGCATGGATATTTTTATTGATAATATTAACGCCTTTATCCATGTAGTAATAACAAGAAATCGCTTCAGCATAATCTATTTTTGAATAGGATGAATAGAAATCAAAACTTGGATAGATTTGTTCAATCCATTCTTTTGATCTTTTATCAGACTGGTCAAACCATCCAGTTACCCAATCTTTTTATAAGGTGATAAGTAATTTTTGGAGCGTTAGTGATAAATGCCGGAATAATCGCTATTGGCAAAATCATCATCAAACTGATTCCTATAATGACAACTAGATGTTTTCTTTTTTTCACGAGAACATCGCACCCATTTCTGCCAGTTCTTCATGCGTTGCAATAACATGAATCGGAATTCTTCTATTGCCACACATCAACAAGGCGTCCCCTTGTCCAAACCGCTGGATCCAGTATTCTTCATTATCATTGATATTTTCTAACTTCTTCAAATCATTACAAGCATCCTTATTCAGACCAAGGATAATCTTATAAACTGAGTTATTAAAGATGGCTTTTCCATCAGTCAATACTCGATCATCCGCAAAGTCTCGTGGTTCTTGGGTAGCAACGACCATGATATTTATATATTTTCGAGACCTTCTGACAAACTGTGAAACCAATCTGGAGATCTTACCCTGTAAAATCATGGTGTGGGCTTCATCAATTACCAAAGAGGATGTATTTTTTTCATCCAAACACAGTGCCCAAGAGTAGGTAAACATGATGTGATACAACGCTTTTTGGAGATTTTCCGATACAGTTTGAGCTTTCTTTGTTCCAAAAGAAATGATGCTACGATCATTTTCATTGATATGAATAGTCGTATGTCCATTTAAGTACACTGACCACTCATTCATGATACTGTACATTTTTCTACCAATAGACCGCAAAAATTGCCACATCCGTTTCATACCCACTTTTATTTTTCATAATAGAAACCGCTTCTTTAATAACATCATTAAAAAGTGGTAAAGGTTGGCATATCCGTTGCTTTTAGGTACTTGCAAAGAAGTCCATTTTCCATTTTCATTCTTACAAAATGCCTACTTTTTATAAGACATGATAACCAGATCACCCATCAAAGAAAGTTCGTCTTCTGATATATTTTTCCCAAAGGTATTGAAAAACCTGTTTAATATCATCAATGACATTGAAGATAGCCAATTCTGTATCCACTTTTTCTTTTCAAGATCCGGATCATAATCATCTTCATCAAAAGAAATTGGTTTTAAGTCAAACAGTTAATAATATTTCACGCTTTCCCCAGTCAATATAAGTTCCTTTGTAATGTTTGGTTAGCTTATCATTCTTATTTTCAGGATCAATCCATATTAGTTTTAACTTCTCTTTAATAAAGTGTCTGACCAACAAATTCATGACTGTTGTCTTTCCACTACCGGCACGACCGGCAATAATGATATTAGCGTTGACACGGTTATTATATTTAGCTTCTTGTGGATGATGAATATAATACAAAGCATCTAAAATGATCTTCCCACCATTTTGTAGTTCTTCACCCAACAAAAATCCATGTGGATCATCTAAGGTTTCAAAAATCCACGGATATAATCCGGCTACGCCTTCAGAAGTCATTGGCACACCATAATTTTCCCGGATGATTGGTTCCATGGATGAATGGATAAATAATGGAGTAATATCCTTAAATGTATCTGCTTGCAATCCATTCATCATAATTGGTCTCCACCCTTCGGTTTGAAGCCTGTTTTTAAGCTTCTGACAACGCTCATTCATTTCTTTGAGAGAATTACCAAACACTTCAAAAACAATCGTAATATTGTGCGTTAGATCGTTTTTACGAACAACATCATTAATATATTCTTTCTGTGATTGCAAATCTTGTATAAGTCGATTCTTCTCCGTTTCATCTTTAGAACGATCCAATTTTTCCAGCTTCTTTTGGTAGTCTTTGTTCAACATCTTAGATAGATCCATATCCAGCTTTCTAGCTGTCATAAAAACTTTGACATTTGGATCATTCAAATAGGTCGTTAAAATTCCTAAATCGTAAACCGGTGGCAAACCATAGCCCAACATACACTTAACATATTTATCTCCAATTTCAAGATGATCTCTAAATTCTCTAAAATAAGTAGGAGCCAGTTTAGATCGTTCGATTAAATTTGCATCTTGTCTAATATCATAAATCGGTTCACCATACTCCCGAAAATCAGTGGTATGATCTACCGTTTGATAGGTTCCTTTTACCGCATCATATTCTAATTCTGTATTCAAATAAGACATCAACCCCTTGAAAACACATAATCATTGATTAAGGTATTTTTCAAATGTAAACATTAGATAGGAATAAAAATCTCTTTGGTTTAACTGCTTTTGGAGTAAATCCGGCACTATACCATCGTGAATATAAGTCATTCATTTTTCTTATGAAGAAGTTTTTGGATCCTTATCTCGTATCATGAGAAAAATTCTTTTTCTTTATGTGTATTAACGAAACTGTAAAAATTTATTCTTATCGTCTTGAATCATCATCTTACAAGTTGAGTCTTCTTCGTTTTCCAAAGCTTCATATAACTGATTGATATGACCATCTACGTTAACTGGAGAATATACAAAACCAAAAACAAGTCTGAATCCATTTGGTTCAAACAAAAATCTGATATTCTCAATCCATTGTTCTTGTTCAACAATCTCATCGATAAAAGATGTTATGCGGTGTTAATTTAATTCCTTGAACATACATGACTTCTTTATTTCTTTCCAAAATTAAAGTATTTTCTGTAACCTTCTTTACATCCATCCAATTTAAAGTGGTTGTCAAAGTTTTTTCCTGATTCGTTTAGCTGCTTTTTATTTTTATTAATCAGTGCTAATTTCTTTTTATCTAGTCTTGTCATCTTCTGTTTGATACAATCATCTTTATACACCCCTCCCATATATACTCTTTTTCTGAATGATAGAAACGAATCAAGGTAATCAAAAATTCCATATTGTTATGATAGATTCCACATGGCATCGTCAAAAGATAAGCTCATTGCTCCAGGAATAAAGATCAATACAACAATACGCAGATCCGCCTTTCCTGAATTCGTTAAATAAATGATGTTTACAATCAAAGAAAAAGTAGAGCAGACTATCATCAAAATCAAATCAGAAATTCTATATCGATTCATGATCAATCTTCCCTGCTTGAAGTTTCTTGGTGCAATAAATCTCATTTTTAGTTTTCCTCCCCTTCTCTAGCAGACTTCATATTTTTATAAGCCCCTTTATAATCTGAAAAAGTACTTGCTATCTTTGTTCCCATAGGTCTCTTCTTCCAAGCTCGTCTTTGATTTTGATTAGCAAATAACCTTCTTCCTGCATTTTGGTATAAACGTGCACCAAAGGCACCTGCCATCGCTCCCATAACACTCTGTGTACCTCTTGTATAATTTTCGTTCACTCGTCCATCGCTATAGTGAACAATGCCATCTCTTCCCACTTTACCGACCAACTCATCTGCACCTGAAGATAATTCAGATGCTTGCGATTGATAAGATTCTATAGGACTTGTAGCATTACCTGAATATCCGTGCCAAAAAGACTGATTCATCCCACTATTTTCCAGGGCAATCGATAGTTCTCCCTTTGACATTTGTTCTGCTCCTGAAATTCCAAGTTTTTTCGCAGCATGTAGCTGTTTCTCTGTTGGCGGTTCATTAAAGGCTGGTGAATCAAATCCTCCCATTCCATCAAAATCGCCACCGCCTCCATCTAAGCCTCCACCGGGAAGATTTGCCGGATTTAAACTTCTAGCTCCCATCATCCGTCCTGCAGAATAAATACCTAGTGCTGCTGTGGTTCCGGCCGCACCACCCAAAAAGCTAGCTCCCATATACATTCCACTTCCTAGCACGCCCCCACAAATCGTGTCATACCAGCCATGGTTTGTGCATGTTGCATCATCATCATTCCACTTTGTGCTCCAACATCATTTCCAAGCAGTTGAGCAATTCCACTCGAGTGCTATAAGTACACTGAAGATAGCGCCCAATAAATGCCAATCCTTTAGCTACTCCACCAAAATTTTCGGGTAATCGTGTCGCAAACCAACATAGCAATCCATATTAATATCATTTGAAAATAAGCTGTCATAAAAATCAGCCAAACATAATCGAAAAACCACAATGATGTAGAGTTGTCTTTCGGATCCACCAAACTGGAAATCGCATATGGAGCTAAAGTTATCTTTCATTAATAATCCCATTAGTCTTTGAATAATTTGAATGGCTACCATGACAAAAACAATAAATTAATCCGGCACTTAATACCCCTGCCAAAATAAGATTTTCAGTATTTTCAAAATAAACATATTTTCCATCTACTTTATCATTGATATGATCAATTCCAATAATATCAACAGCGTGTTTTCCATCTTCAACTTTCATAGAATTAGACTCACTTAAGTTTCCGTTAATCTTGGCTAAGCTTGAATCAATGATAATATCAGATGGTAAAATTTCTTCCTTTAAAATGGTTTTAGATGCCTCAGCCACTGCATTACTTGCCATTGGCATCACAATAGGAACCAGAGTGATAATCAAGCCAATCATCATCAGTCTTGTCATTAGGTCAATCCCTCGGTAAACGCTGAGCTTCATCCGCATCATACATAGATCGTACCAGCATCATCACTAATCGCCCGGTAATGAAGACACCTATTCCAGCTACCATCACCCAATAAATACTCCAAATCCATCCAAAGTTACTTAATTGAAGCCCAAAAACTTGCAATGATTTGATATAAGTAATCCGTTATTTTTAAAGTGAGATGGACAATCATCCAAATAAGCCATCTGAAAAATTAATCACTATATCCATTTGCTTTCCTACTTTCTATTTTTCTTTTTACATGATTATTTACCAACAATCGAAAAAGCTTTACAGAAAATATCAATTGCCATCAATACAGCAGCCACAATCAATATAGGTTTTCACTGGCACAAAATAACTCTTTCGTTGTTCGCCTTCCGCTTCTTTATTGAGATAACGCAAACCAACAATCAAACAAGCGATACCGGTAACAATGGGAACTCCCCATGCCAAGATATTTTTAAAAGGAACCAGATAACTCAAAATCCAATTCTTAATTGGTTGAACATCTGTTCCTCGACTTGTACAGGAATCACATTCATCAAAACCATCAACATTGTTCCAGATAAAATCACTTTAGTTTAATATTCTTCATATTCTTTTTCCTCCTTGTTCGTTTTTGAACTGTTATATTTTTCAATTTGAGCTATAATTTTTGCCAGACATTTCCACAAAAGTATTTGTTACCATGGAAAATATCGGCATAGGTTCTTTCCAAGATCACTCATATCGATCTTCATAAACACTGGTATATTGTTTGGGAATATATATCGTCCTGCATAAGGACAATCATTAGGAAAGAACACTGATAATTTTTTCATCAAATTTTGATGATGATATGCTAATGGTAATATGGCTGTTTGTCTAGGAAATTTTGTTTCAAAACTTAACCTCCCAAAGAGTCGTTTTAGGTTGCTCTATAAAAATATGCTTTGCTGATTTACATCCACAATGTAAGTTTCTTTCCATTTGATATGGTTCAAAGTCAAATCAGATTATTAGTCACCCAACTTTAAATAAATACGATATTCTTTTAAAATCTTTTCTTTTTCTTTCAAGCGGTTCTTGTGTATCCATATTTTCTTGGCTGACAAAATTGAGCCACAAACATCATAAACTTTTGCACGTTGTCTTTTGGACAACAGCCCTGCTGAAGATCGAATGATTAAATCGACCGTTTGTCTAATTTTTATATTTTCACTTTTATTCCTCTTTTCTTCATTTCTTCGCACCATCTAGCAACTGTTTAACTTCATCGTAAACTATTTGATCAAACTCATAGGTTATATTTTCTTCTATTTGATTGATACAATAAATGTTTCGCTTGTGAATTCAATGGTATGCCGTCTCGGTATCCTTACATATATATGAATAAATGGCACATCGATCCTCGCTTTATTTTCTGGCATATGACCAAACGCGGTGGCCATCATTACCGCTTCAAGACATAAACGATTTTTGGTTTTAATCCACTCAAATCTCAGAAGGCAACAGTTTTCTAAATCATCAAATTTTGATTGAGATGTTATTAAAACTTCATCTTTGTTTTTATTCTTTAATAAACTTATCAATTGCAATCTTATCGTGTAGCTTTTTATTTTAATACTTTGAATTCGAAGAGATATTTTTATCTTTTCTCGCATGACACACTTCAATCCAATCTTCCAAGACGGATCATTTGATCTGCTTTCAATACCAGTTTATTTTCAAAAATAAAAATCAAAAATAATTCTTAACCCTTGAGATATTTCTATGTTTGAATATTGATTCTTCTTTCTGAGTTAAAATGCTCAAAAGCAATTGTCTATCTGTATCTTGAACAAATTTTTCTAACTTTTGATAAGCATAGGATACTGTAGGTGAATAGATATTATAATTAAACCTTAATTCACATTTGTTTTTATAATGATTTTTTTAAAATATTCACCCCAAGAATGAAACGTATAAAAAGCGTTGATATCCATCGGAATAGCACCTGTATCTTTATCCAATACAGATAAAATATATCTTTCTAGATCATTAAAAACGGTCTTTTCTCTTGATGAATCCATCTTCTAAAAATATCTTTAGCAACTGGACTATCTTTTATAGAATGTACAATATCTTGAATTGATGCGGGATGCTTTCTCTTAAATCCTTCAAAGTATATCTTCCCTTCTCCATATGTGAAAATTTATATTGAAATGACATACCATACCATTTATGGACTTATTCCAGCCTCCATCATTCCAAATTTTAATGGACGTTTTTCCACTTACTAATATGAAGCCATGCTATATCTTCATGTATTTCCATTGATACTTTACTAAAAGGAATATTTAAAATGATATGATTTGCATTCATCTGTTTTAATACACTGTCAGGTATTAAAAACGCATCACTATCTTGTTTCATATCTCCATTTTCCTGGATATATTTTTGCATCATCAATTTATGATGATTTAATTCTTTTATCTGATCCTCATCGATGTAATTTCCCAACATCTCATCCCTCCTTCCTCTGGGGCGAAACGCCCCCAATCATTTAATAGGTCAATTTATATCCTTTATAAATACCGTCTTTTCCCATAATTGGTTCACATGAATAAGTTCTATCTTTTTCCGGTTGCTACACATGCCCTATATCCGGAATCCAAATTATATCCATCTGAGAACATAAAATATCTAGTCCCATGTGATCAGATTTTGCCAGGGGCGAAAGCACTTCAGAATTATTTTTGAACTTCCTTCAGGTTTTTATTTGTCGTAGATGAAGTAGATATTTTCAGGTTTTGGTTCAGATATTGATCTTTATAATGCAAGCTAAGCATTTCTTTAGTAGCATTCCCAGCCTTATCTTTAACATGATAAGTAATAATCTGATCGTCCTTGCTTTCATTAGCAACCGTCCATGTTACAGATTCAGTAATATCCCCATCCACTTCATCTATGGCACTAGTTAAATAGGCTTTTCCATTAGCTATCTTTCTTCTGATTAATGTGACATCTTTTTATTTAACTTGATGACTGGTGGTGCTTTATCCCGGATAGTAATAATCAATTCTTTTTGAAACACTCTTTAAAAAGATTTTTAACCGTATAGATGACTTTTTGTTTGACCAATTCGTCTGGTATTGACATGACTAGGAAGAATCAGTTGAATACCATCTGCTTTGGTATAATTCTCAATATACTGGATTGGATCAATGTTTTCTCCATGGTTCAACTCAATACGATCAGTCTTCAAATTGATTTGCATCGGTTGGTTCCATATATCAAAAATACTTCTTTCCAAAATAACTACCTACCAAAAAGGAAAAATAATACAGCCAAATTAATAGAATCCTAAATCCAATGCCAACTTGTTTTTATCAAATCTACTGAAGCATGTCTCATTCACCGCATTAACATCTTCCAATTGTATCCTATTAATCCGCATAGCTTTTATAATCACTACTTGAATCCAAAATATAGATGACATCTGTTTTTCAGATAATCCATTTTCTAGTCCTAATCGTATTTCCTGCATTTTGCATAAAATCATACTTTTCTTGTGCGTATAAATCGATTCTGCGTAGTAGTTAGATGATGCTTTGGGCCAAGAATCGACTTCATTCATTTGGTCAGATTCAATCCTCTGCTCGGCACTCATCAATGTAATCTCCCATGCCATCTCACCTCCCTATCTTATGCCGCGTTTTCGCCCCCAAGATGTAAAGATCTATTTCTTTAAAAGAAAAAGCCATGAATACTCGGCTTTCTTCTAATCTATTTAAGATGATAAACCAACCCATTTGCAATTGGGTTTTTGTGGAATTGCTCACACGTATTCTACCACATTCCTGTCGTATTTTTAATCTTTTGATTTGGAAATAATGTGGGAGTAATTGTTCCTGTCTTAGCTTGATCAGGTTGATTTTCACAGTTCAAAACATTATCTTGTTGTAACTCTGTCACAAATAGTCTGCCTGTTGTTTCATCTGCAATCACCGGTTTTTCATATTGATGCATTTATTGTATTCGTCTCAGTTTAATCAGCCCACCATGCAGTTCCATAAAATCAGCTGACAGTTCCGATAACTTCAACGCTCTAGGGAAGTATATATCCATATCCTCGATAGCATTCATCCAACTGTGTACATAAGCCTGATGATTCTCAGCATGCTTTTCCAAATATTGATTTAAGCTTTCTTCTTGATTCGGTAAAGAAGTTGCTACCATCGCACTGTTCATTTCCGCTACCAACTCTTCAAACGCATAATCTGATGAACCAAAATAATTTTGAAGATTGCGATCTAATCGGTTTGTAGCTCCCGTGGAATGGGCTAATTCATGCAAAGCCGTCGCACTGAGCAAGAATAGTCATCCTTAGTGCTAGCTTTGTTCCGGCAAATGGATCACATCTTCTAAAGGTGAATAATAACTCTCATTACTTCCCTTATGATTGATAATCTTAACACCCATACTTTCAGAAATCTTTGTAACAAGATCACTTTGTGTCACTTCACTATTGGTGATTTCCGGAACATATTCAGGAAGCATACATTGTGTCTGCATTAAATACCGTGGCATACTTTTGAAATATTTTAGTGCTATCCAAACTTTCGCTGATGCTTTCTCTTTAAACATTGATTCATTTCGACATGGTATCTCTTCATCTTTCTTAGTCAGCTCACTGCATAGATAGGATCATCACTGCTGCCCACTATCTCTACCTGTACCATGTTCTCCTCTTTTAACATAAGCTCTCACAATCTTTTAATCCATTAGCCAGGATCCATCTTGGATCTGAATATCCTTCATGTACGCTCTTCATAGTCAAAGCAAGACGATTGATTCCTCGGTAATCCACTATTCAGATTTTGTTGGACCGCCATCTGCTCTCCATCCTTGATCCATTCAAACCTTTTCTGAAATCATTAGGATTCTGTTAGATTTAAAACCGATCGGCTATGTGGCTTTTCTGAATCTCATGTTTCTGAACAGCTGGTTCTGTTTTTCGTGCCTTCCGGCTATTCTTACTGCTATTTCACCATTTCACTTTGTGTATCAGTCTTTTTCATTTTTATCTTTCCATTCCTAATAAGCTTCCTTCTATTTCGGGATCATATCTAATAAAAATTCCTTTAATTTCTCTCACCCGTTACCTCCTGTGGATTTACTTTCCCCTCAGTTTCCTGTTCATACTTGTTCAAAAACAGTGAATTGAAAAGTCCTCGCACAATCTGACGACAAAGTCTCTTTCTCCTACCGGATGAACGAGATTTTTAGAGACCCAAAAGCATTTTATCCGTTTCTCCTGCTCGGTACTCTCCACACAACATAGCCTTAGTCTGTTGTTTTGACAATCAATTTCTTGGTAAAACACACTTTTATATTGTTTTGTTTCCATACTCACCCTTTCTTTCAAATCACCCGATATTTTCCTTGTGTTTTGTTCCTGCTTGTTTTGCCTTTCACATTCGGAAGAACTGCTCGTCTTTAAACAACGCCACTAAATCACCCTCTGTTAATTCAGGATGTACTATCAAAATCACTTCTTTCTCATTTGATTTTCTCCTTTCTATTTATAAGGACACCTATGTTCTTGTGCCACTTCATCCATCTTCATGCAAAGTTTTTAAATCTGCCATTCCATCACAAGTTCCATCAGATATTTTCATAAAGATCATATTCTTGCTCTTCTTCTCGCAATGGTCTCATAACCACTAAAATGAACCCTCATATTCAAAAGATTCCATTTCCTGATCAACTTCTTTCTAACAATTTTTCGTCTCGGTCCTCTTGCATGGATAGCGTGTGTGTAAAATTGCATCTTTTTCTAAGATTAAACGAGCCGGCACGCCAGCTACTGTGTTTTCATTTTCAAAAACATAAGATCCTTTCTCACCGGCTCCATGATTGATGAGAGTTTTGATAATATCGATCATCCTCTATTAAAATATATGTTTCTGGGCGAAACTATATCAGCGAAACCACTCAATTAAATCCAATTCGGCATCTAAGATTCCCAAGGTTGCGTCTCTATTATCCTCTGTTCGAATAATAAAGTGATCACTTTAATCTCTGAGTCTTCTTCGTGTTTTCTAATACACAATGGCAGGCATGATCAATATTTTCCATAAACACTCTGAAAACCATAATACGGTTTCACGCTTATCTGGTATTGATGCTGTTCTCGATTTTCGTATCCTATCAAAATTCATCATCACTAAAATTATTCTCTTTCTTAAACTATAGTTATAGGCCAAAATTCCACCTTTAAAGAATCTTTTGTGTATTCAGTATAATGCAATCCCAGCAAATGTGGTAAGTAGGTTTTGCTTAATTCAATATAAAAATCTTTTTGTATCACCTGGATGTAAAATCCCTTTTACCCTCAAAATTTTCAAACCATCGAAAGACTTTCTGACCTTTACACGTCATATTCCTCCTTGTAAAACTAATAGAACCAAGTTTTTCAAACCTAGTCCTTTTTAGTTATGGGCAGATATCGTCTCTGTGAAGTTCGTAACTAACGAACAGCGTGCTGACAGACACCGAATATTTCTGACTCCTCCGGGTAGGGTGTTAAGCACAACCCATGCCTCAGATCTCATACTTCTAGCTCATCTCGCATTATAGCACCAAATGGTGTATTTTCCATCTTAACCATTTCGTGGGATTCTCATTGTTGCAATCTCATCATACGTTGAATCCACTGTATCACCAATTCTTCTCTCCGGAAGGTTTTGCTGCATCTTTTGGTCTCTTTCGAAGATGACAATTATCGACATACACTTCTGTAATGTAGACTTTTCTACCATCTTTTTCATAGCTTTCCGGTATGAAGTTGTTCTTCTAATTGAATATGGCTTCTTTTCAAACCATATTTTCCAAGGGTAGATAGCTGATTGTCCCCATGTTACACAATTTAAAAATCAAATTCGTTCTTCTTTAGATCAGTGTTCTTTGAACAGCAACTGTAAAATTAGTTACTGCTTTTTGATCTTCACCTACACCTCACTTCCACATCTCTTACGAGATTTTGATAAAACCAATCTGCTATTCCACATATTGTTATCCTTTCTTTCAAAAAGACTTTTTTCACCGAAGTCTTCCCATCCTTTCTATATCACTGTAAGCTCTACAAGTACTTCTTCTTCCATGAACAATGAATCATCCTCATCGCCTCAGACACATTTATGAAAGGGCTCTGTGTTGACTATTTTTCAACTCTTTTTATGCAAAATAACCTCCTTTCCTCTGGGGCGAAAACGCCCTCAGGACTTAAAGACCTAATTGGTTAATTGTTTTCTGATATTAAGAAACCAAAAAGCTCTTAAAGTAACCAACAACAACACATACAGGGTTCCATTAAAGTGATCCGCTGTTTGAATGGATGGTAACGTTTTCACTCATTGACAACAATCTTTTACTGCGTGTTGTCTTTTGCGAAATTATAATCTTTCTGAAACTACCACCTTTTATGATGCTTTGAATTGATCCGTAACCAACCGGTGCTCTTTGTTTCTGGGTAATAACCACCCATATCTTCGTTATACTCAACTTCAAAGACAACCATTCCTTTTCATCTGTTATTACACAATCTTTACTATGCACATCCTTGGCAATCTTGCCATCTTAGTGAAAATAAAGTGATCTCAGCACCTTTTAATTTTTATTCGGATTTTTGCATCCACTTTTTCAACTGCCAGCATTTCTTTTCGAGCATCTACATCTTAATCACTCTAGGCTTCTCTTGAGTTCCTTTTCGCTTCAAACTCAATATCTTTCATCGGCTCATAGCCAAATGGAGCTTTCTTTTCATGAAGAATATATTTCTTCCTTCTTGCAAGTATTTAGAAATATCAACTGGTTTTCTTGTGTTTTTAAATTCAGTTATAACTTGTTTATTTTCATCTAACACCTGAAGAGTAGCACCTACTCACTGGTTTTCCATGATTATCTACCTCATCCACTAAGATCTTCATCGTTTTATCAATCATGGTTACTGTAATGCTCAAAGTTTTATCTCCTTTTTTAGGAGCTGTAAACTCTACATCTTTTGCCTTATAAACACCGGCTACAACTTCCGTTTCACGCAGATATATTTCTTTCCTTCTTCCAGGTATTTTCCGGCATGCCAATCTTGATCAGCCTTTGTTTGATAAATGGCTTTATTGCCGTCTTTATCTGTAGCAACAGTACCGTCTTCATTTAAAATAGTTAAAGTCACATCCGCTACCGGATCTCCCTTATCTGTAACCTTTTTGATAATGACATCCATTGATTTATCCACCATTTTCACCGATACATCTTTATCTTTAATTGGTATGGCTATATCTTCAGCATTGACATAACCCTTAGGAGCTTTTAACTCATGTAGAACATAATTCTTACCTGGTACTAACCCTTGGATTTCTGTTGGTTGATCCGTGGTCGTAAATTCTTTGACCTTTGGTTCTCCGACATCATACTTCCCGTTGTTATTTAGATCTTCATACAACCCCAAAGTAGCACCTGGTAAAGCAAGTTGTCCTTCTGTAAGCTTTTGGATCTTTGCTGTATGTCCAATAGCCTTGATAGATACACGACCAGATGGTGGATCGGTCATATCTCCTTTCACAATGACATTTTGAGCTGTGCTAGTCAAAATAAATGGACGAAATCCAACTTTTGGCATGGCACGGTTTGTAATAAATTCAATATTATTATCTTTATTTAAATCGTTTTTCCCTAACTTGATAGTAATTTTATTTTCCTTTGTATTTTCGCATCAGAAAAAGTATTTTTGTAATATTTTTCGGCTTTGGATAATGTTATTCTTATCAATAACAGTATATGTTTTTCCCACAATACCATTGTCCAATTTAGTGAATTGTCCTGATTTACCTACAGGTTTATTGTTTTCATCATAAATTTGAAAGTTAGGAGCTTTTAAAGTAGCTTCATAACTATTCACATCTTTCTTGATAGCTTCTTTAATGGCATTAATCTTATCAGTTACTTTATTGGAGTTATCCAAATGACCATATGCCGGGTTATGGTAAAGTAATGAACATCCATACTCTTATACTCCAGAGTTGATGGTTTCCCTCAAATCAAGGCTTGTGTAGCGATATAATGAATTGGATCTTTTCTTCCGGAATAGCCATATCCAAAATAAGAAATCTCTGAAATCTTTTGTTTAATAGAGGTGGATAGGGCATTATAGGCTTCTAAAGAAGACGTATTATACACATCTGATCCCAATTTAATCTCCTTGGTTGGCTCAACACAATGCGCTGGTATTCCGTTATAAAAATGTAATCTTTGAGGCAAGATATTTCTTCCTCCGGCTAAGATACCCTTTTTGTATAGTACCAATATCCTGAATATCCACCATCCTTAACATGTAGCTGCTTGAACGGTCAGTTTTTGACTGTAGAACATGGTTGTGATCATCATCATGACCACAAAAATAAAGCTTTAGTACTTTTTACTTTTATATTTCATATCTCTTTCTCCTATTTCATCAAAAGAGACGGATTAATCTTCCGTCTTACATACATCCATCTTTCTCTATGGTGGCACTCCATAGAACTCCTTTTATCTCTCATAGAATCTCCTTTCTAAAAACTTTCTTCTGTCTCAGTATCAAAAAGAGGGCTAGCTTTTTGAGCTAACTCCTCTTGTATATACTTCACAGCATATTTTAACACATAAAATTTGTCCGTACAAGATACCATAAGTCGTGTCAAATTGAAAAAAGCCGTTTTATGGCTAAAATGACTAATTTTTTTGAAAACTTTTATGAAAAATTTATATTTTTCGTCCATTGTCTCCTTTGAGGCAAAACGCCCCGGAACCCCATTATCCACTTTTTCATGTTTTCATCAAAAAGCGGAGATTTCAGCTTTAATCTTCACCAGCTCTAAATGAACCATCATTTGTGTATAATACCCAACATCCATCACCATCTGAATCACCATAAGTGATATTAGATAAATTATGACTTTGTTTTACCCAAGCTTCATATTTATCAAAAACTTGATCATAAGTCATACACACTTTTTGTTTCTTGGTTGATGTTGTTTTAGAACCACTTTTTGAACCTCCGGACTTTCCTTTAGAAGAGGAAGACGTATATTTCTTAGTTGGGTAGTATTTCTTTGTGGAAGATGATTCACCGGTGCTAGGGGCTTTCTTTTTCCTTCCATAGATCTTTGACAGCTTTCTATTCTCTTTTTGATAAGAGGATTGTTTATTCTCCGGTAACTTTTTGATTAGTTTTAAGGCTAAATCAATATCAGATTGACTCTTCTTCTCTTCTGCCATCTTAACAGCCTTTTCAGCTTCCTCTTCCAGTAAAGCTTCATAGATCTTCTGGATCTTATTGGTTACTTCTTCTTTATACTTTTTGTTTAGCTCCGGAATGGCTTTCCAAGCATCCAAGGCTGCATCCACATTGTTTCTGGTCTTTTTCTTTTTCTAATATTTCAATCGCTTTCTTTGCTTTTCTAAAGCTTCTTTTTCTTCTTTCTTTCTGTCCGATCTTAGTTTCTAAATGATAGCTCTCTTTATCTTTCGTTAAAGACACTTCAAAAAGAAGATCCATTTTCAAAAGTTTTTTATCCTTAACTTCCTTATCATTGACTTGAACAGAGGTCACTTTCCCATCTTTATCCACTGACAAAGTGACCTTATATTCCGGATCCTTAATCTGATCTTGTGTGTCTTTTGTTTGTTTGGTGATTAATCGATAGTGAGAAATAACCTCTTTTCACTAACTTCTTCCTTCATCACTTTAGTTTCAGTATCCGTGTACTTTCCATTGATAGAAATATTCCCAACTTGATTTCCTTTGATTTCATAGGAAATTGTGGTCTTTTTATCTCCACAAGCACTTAATAGACTAACCATCATCAGTAAGCTGATTCCTAACACATTTATCTTCTTCATATTGACCTCTTTCTTTATTATATTCCTTTCTTTTAATTTTTACTTTCTATTTCTTCCCACTAATTCATCTAGTGATACATTCAAGGCATCCGCTAACTTGATCAAGTTATCTATAGATGGATTCTTTGTTTCACCTCGTATTATTCTCCAGATTCTACTAGCACTTACCCCCAGCTTTTTACATTCCTAAATATCCACCTGAAATCCCAGTTCTTTCCGTTCTTCGCTTATTGATGGTTGCTTTTCCATAAAATACTTCCCGGCATATCTTTTTCTTGATATCCGTAATAATCGCAATAGAGTAATTCAATCAATTTTTTCTTCCGCAACATTGAGAAGTTTCTTTTCTCTGGCTCTGCAGTCTTCTTATTGGCGATGGTTTTCCAAGCTTTTTCAAATATTTTTCTATTAGAATTTTCTTTCTTTTTCATCTAATCCCTTATTGAAATATGGGATTATGTTCATCACAAATAAATAATCTCTTGCCATCTCTTCCCATTTCTTTAAATAAAGATCTTGATATACCATGTTCTCTTCCGGCATCTTTATGATGGAACCTCCGGTTTTGCAATCAAGAGGCTGATATGCTTTTGGTGTTATAGATCAATCGAAAATGATTATCAATTAAAATCAATGATTTCTGATATCCATCATTTATTTTGACCAGTGTTCTCAAAACTTTTTCATTCTTTCTTTTTGGACTTTCAAATCTCTAAGAATATTCAATAATTTATTGCTCATTTCTCCATCCCTCTTATGATGCAGTGTAACTGATAATATTCATTTTCTGTAAATTCATCCGTCTCCAACCTTCTTTACCAGCTCATCTGCATCCATATCTGTCGAAACTCTCCCTTTGAAGCTGTCCACTAGAAAATTCAGATCATCAGTTGGTAGTTCCCTAATCTTTCTCTGAATCATTTTACAACTGTCTTTAATCCATTCATCTCTCATCTTCTCAATTGGAAATACTTCCTTCAAAGAAGAAATGGCTTCAAATAGTGTGAAATAATCAACTTGGTTGCTTTTTCTCTTTTCTTTCAAACTGAAAGCCTATTTGTTCTATCTTCGCTTCCTCAAGTCGCTCAATAATTGTTTCTAAACGCCTCATGGCTTTTCGATATTCAGTTATCAACCCATTTGAAACCATTCTTTTATCCTCCTTTTGGATAATGAAATTAATCCTATATTCTTTTTAGATAAAGTTCTAATTCTAAACACCGGTTTTGTAATACATCCAGTTCATCTTTTGTTAGACTTGCTGGAGAATAACTATCTAGCTTTTTAAACTTATTGATACAATTACCAATTTGCTTAAGTAAGTCCTTATACACTTTTTCTTCTTCAGCATCCTGCTTCGATTTTGAATCACTTCCAAAAATTTGATTTCTTTATTTTTTTCTTAGCTAGATAGTCTTTCACATAATGTTCTTTTGATGCCGGTGATAGAAGAAATCACCGTTGCTTTTCTCTTTTTCCATCCCAAGAAAAATTTTTCCAACCATCTCTTTTTCTCTAGCGTTTTAAGTGTTTCATCAATGATCTTATTTTTCATCTGCTTTGCATATCTCGATGAGCATTCGCAGAGATCATCAACATGATCTTTTTATCCCCTATCGCTGGTTTAATGTAGAAAGCCGAACATATCCAGTAATATCTTCTCCGTTATAGCTATATTTCTTTCCGTTATCTGATAAATACTTCAATGCAGAATATCTTCTTTCTCCGAAATCAATTTGTTTTCACTACCTTCCTTTTTGAGCTGTTAAGGCTTGAAACAATCCATATTCTTCAATGTTATCTGCTAAGCTTTTTTAACAGATTCTTCAACCACTTCATAAGGGTTTTCTTCAGAAGGAAAAATATCTTCTAATTTGACTAGATAAACTTTTTAAAAGCTGCTGCTTTCTGCATTTCCTGATTACTATCCCCAAACATCTTTCCAAGATCCAAGTTTGTCATTAATACTCTACCTCATCTTTCCGCATCACTTCTTTTGTAAGATTCCGATAATCTTCTGATATTCCTGTGTTCATATCCAACAGAGATTTTTTACTGAATTCCGCATCTTGTACCGGCTTTTGTTGAAATCGAATCTGTGTTTCAAATACATCCTTCCCAAATGTCTCTCAAGCTGTTTGGCTCCTTCTTTACAATTGTTATTTCTAGTTATCATCGTCATCACAATTTTAAAATTCAATGGCTTACTGAAAGGTAGAACTTCTAAAGCCTGGATACAAATAGACTGTGTATTCATGACTCCCTTTAGTGTCTTCTCACTGATATTAGTTGGACAAATGATTAGATCTGCCGCATAAATTGAGTTATAAGTCATTTTATTAATCGATGGATTATTATCAATGACAATCTCGTCATACTCCAATCCTTTCTAATCCATTAGCTAACAAGAAATCTGCTCCGCCTCTACCTTGTAATTCATAAATGACTGTGAATAGATCCATACTGGAAGGTATCAGATCTAGATTTTCAACTCCGTATGCCAAATACAATCGCTCATTTGTTTTATGCCTTTTAAATAATCAACAATTGTCCCCTTTCCCTATGGGGGCGTTTCGCCCCCAACATTTTCAGGTTGATCAAAATTGATGTTTGGCATTAAAGAAGAAGTAATATTCCCTTGCCCATCAGCATCTACTACCAATGTTTTTCTACCTTCTTTGGCATAGCCTCTTGCAAGCATTTCAGCTGACAGTGTTTTGGAACAACCACCTTTGATGTTTAGTATTGCTGTGATCATGTTCATATTTCCTTTCTGTTTTTTGTGTATTTTTGATAAACTCTCAATCTTATTTCTACTTTGAGCAAATCAGATAAAATAGCTTCCAATTCTGCCTTGCCATTTACAGAAACCGTAGATTTTGCCGCATCGTTCACTTTTTATACATCACCTGCTGTAGTTCTCTGACTATCTCTTCCATCTCATTCATCTTTTTCCCTCCAACAATTTTGTGTATGTTTTATCCTGCATTCCTTCCTTTCTCGACTATAATCCTTGACTTCTTTTAAACTGATTTAACTGGTCTATCCGTTCTTGTAACTCTGTTATTTCTACATTGATTCTTTCTCATGACAGCCTTCTTAGCTAAATCTACACCTTCCTTTTTCACTAACTTTGTTTGTGACATAACTATAAGAATCCGGATAGATATTTTTCTGAATTTTTCCTGGTGAAGTAAATAAATATCCTCTGTCAGATAAATAACTTCCATAACCATAGTGAAGCGGTTCTATCTTCACTCTTCCATCTGCATATAAATGAACTAAATCATATTTCATCTCCTCATATTCCATATCGATATTTCATATGGAATTCTTCAATCTCTTGATCAAAATCCTCTATTAAACTATCTAAATTTTTCCTGAACTCTAACTACATTCATAAATACTGAAAAGGATAATTTTAAACTTTCTAGTTCCTCCCAATGTTTTAGAATAAAACCCTTTTTAGTCTCGATTTAGATACTTCTTAGAAAGTGCCATCAATCGATCATATGTTTTCGTATCCTGGTAAAAATACCCATCTCTAATAGCAATCCATTCTTCTTGTATCTCTTGTTCTATGTGCTGCATCGAAAGATTGATTCTGGTTAGATTCATATTTTGATATTTATTCATCCAGTCCTTCCTTTTTAACTTTGGGATAATGAATGATTTAGAAAATGAGATCTTCATTTTACAAAAGCCGCCACAATACATTGACGGATACGATTAAGCAATCGATCAAAACCAATCCGTTTCTTCTTATCTCTGTTTTTTCTGGCAAATCCATCCGCTGAAAACATTCGTGTCTTCAAGCTAAAATGAGTTGTCCAAGTCTTCCGTAAATCACCAGCTTTCACAATCCTTTTAGCATTTGGATCAGTCGATTTACAAAGTCTTCCGGTAATTTGATTTTGGAATCGGTCTGACTTCCATCGATCTTCATAAATCAGTTCTTCCTCACTGTAATATCGTTCTGAAATCAATATCTTGACATACCTGCTCTGTCCTCTTTCTTCCAACCAAAACCGCATAAGAAGTTCCTTCTCTTGGCCGAACACTTTTTCATCACAACTTTTACAAAAAGATTCACATCCGTGATTGTCCTAGGAAGCAAGATCTCTAAAGCTTTTGCTTGAACATTGACTGTCGTTTTCCTATTGCCTGCTCTCTGTAATTCAAACTGTTCCAATCTAGAAAAAAATTCCTTATATCCAAGAATAGGCACTGTACTATCCATGAGTACAATTCCTCTACATTTCTAATCCAATCAGAGATATTAGTCACTGATTGTAAGTCGTGATAAATATTTGCTTTATTTAAAAATGTGTCCATATAACTCCTTTATTCAAATTAATCCACATCATAGGTTCCCTATGTTGTATTTTTTTGAAAAATCAGCAATCAAAATTACTCGATTTCTCCTTGATTTTTAAGGCTATTCATCATCTTTTTAATAAAACTATCTGGTTTTGTTCTACTGCTTTTGCATAAGCATAGATAAATTTAATGGATACTGCTGCACCCTTAGCTTGTAGTTGATAGGAGATTGTTCTTCTAGATAAGCCTGTACGCTCTCCAGTTCTGTAAAGGTCATTCTGATCCGTTCTATTCCCTTCGGCATATTTCGTTGTTGGAAATCAGACCACAGATACCTCTGTATAGCTGCATCAATGTCCGCTCCACCTTTTCTTCCTTTCATTTTTCTATCTCCTTTAGTCTTGAAAAAATCTTTTAACTACTGTATATTTGAGGTGCTAAGAGGGGCTCTATAAAAGGCACTCAAAGCATATTCAAATAAATGCACAAGTGATAACGGGTATGTCACAGTACAATCACAATAGTGCTTTGGTTCTTAATCACATGAACGAATGCCGGGAAGCTTATCGGTTCAGTGTGATTTTTTTATTTTCTTTTCTGCTTCTTAATAACTCGATATACAGTAGCTGGATGAACATGAAATTCTTCTGCAATTTGTTTAATCTTCACTCCTAGAGCGTGATGCTTAAGCATAGTTTCCTTTTCTTCTTGAGTAAGATGCTTGTTTATCTTCTTTACATCCATCAAAACCTTCCTGATGGGTGTATAACTCCAACCGGTATCTAGAGATATTTGTGCGATTGTCCTTCCACTAGCCCAAAGACGATGAATTTTTTGGCTGTCTTCTTTTGAAACATTCTTAGTAATATATTTTCCTTCAGAAATATGGAGTACTGTTCTTTCCGGAATATCTAATACTTTAGCTATCACATTGGCTTCTATATCTCTGGTTAATAGTTGTTTAACTTTATCAACTATTTTTGGCTGATCTTCTACCATATTTCCTCCTTTCACAGTCGAATCCAAACATCCTCACATTTTGAGGGTTTTCTTAGTCTCTATTAACTGATCTATGTCCATTTCTTTCATTTCGTCTAAAACTTCATCAATGGAACGATCAAACCAATAATTGAAGATAATCCCTTCTAGTCCATCCCAATCTTCATCTAATAACCTTTGCCCAATTTCCTTATCACTTAAAGTATCTTCAATACGTGCTGCTTGAAACGTATCCATATTTCTCAAGATAAATTCTCTTTGGTGCCAGAAAGGTAAAGAGCTTTGAATATTAATCTGATTATAAATACTTGAATATAGTTCATCCCAATCCATTCCTTCCTGAGGATTCCAATATTCTTTTAGGTTAATTTTTCTTATCAATATACTCTTTTACCTTTTCTTTGATTTCATCTCTATATTCACCCTCATCCATGACTTCTCCAAGATCGATATTGCGACCTTCAGGTTCTATCGCTTTCAGCTATTGTTTCATCTGTCCAATAATCATCATCATATTCATCATTGCCAACCGAAACATGTCTTAACCAGCACACTTTTCCATCAACTCTAAATTCAAAATCCATAGTTCCGTCTTCTGTATTAAAAATAAGTCCAATATAGGTTTTTGTCTAAAAATTTCTTTTTAAGTTACTTTTTTTCTTCCCCACCTAATTCTTTTATCATATTTTCCTATATATAAATTACATCCCATATCTTCTAAAACTTCATAGATAGTTTGTTCAAAAGTATAATCAAACATGATTTTTCTAATTGTTCCCATTTATCTTTTTGTGAACATTTTTTCCAATCATATTCAGACTCTTATCACTTTCATAAAAAGCTAATTCAAATAATTGCATATTTTCTGTAACAAATTTATAGGTATCCCATGAGTCACTTAAAGGACTTTTTATAGGGTCTAAATCCTTGATAACGTCAGCTAATATTTCCCAATCTATAAATCTTTTTAAATTCATCTCATATTCGTATTTATTCCTGATTTCTCCAAGATCGATATTGTGACCTTCAGGTTCTATCGTTTCAGCTAAAAATCTCCAATCTATAAATTCTTTAAGATTGATTTTGTTGTCAATATACTCTTTTTAGCTTTTTCTTTAATTTCGTCTCTATATTCATACTTGTCCATGGTTATTCTCCTTTTCTTTCTTTGAAAAATAAAAATGCGATTAAGAGATAGATTTCTCTTAATCACACTCTTTTGATAAAGCCTTATGCGATCAAGGGTTTTCTACTTTTTCGCATTTTATTCTAAAATTTACGAACTCCTGCTGCTGAATAGGAAGAAGTGGAAGCTCTTCACAGACGGATAATATGAACAAGTTCCAATTAAAATGTCAAATAAGTTTTTAATGTTGGCTCATTCACTCTATAAATACTCATAATTTGTTCGTGACTTTTCGTTGCCTGGACCTTGGTAGTATTTTTCTCTTCCCAAAAAGAATCTTTTAAATAATCTTCTTTAAACTCTTCTGTCAGCTGGGCTGATTTTCAAATATTTTAAGAGTTTCCTTTTTATAATCGCTTGTCGAAAACACATTAATGATTCGAATCTTTTGACCATCCTGTTCAATTGTAAAATCTCCCCGGATTTGCCCAAATTTATTTAAACGTTCCAATTGAATTTCCGAAGCGCATTTTTTTCCTTCAACAGCTTTTCATTCCTTTGAATTGTTTCCTTATACTCGCTGGAAGAATTTCCTCCATCTTCTTCCGATTCATCTAAATAACTGATTCCTCTATGCTTGACCAGATTTCTCAATGCACAACTAATTCTTCATTGGTTAATTGCTCACTCAATCCTTTCTCACCTAATTTCGTATGGATTGTAGTTTCTCATTTTTAGTGAATATTCCATATCATATTTTTTCAAATAATGATTCAACTCTTTCAACTCTATGTTTTCTTCTTCTAAGTAACCTTCTTGCTGATCTCATCGATCTTCTTATGGCGTTGTCTTCTGATTAGCTGAATCAAAAAGTCGTGAACTGGCATGAATGATATCTCCTGTATCGGCATCAATAATTCCCAACACCCACCGAAGCAATTCCAATATCTAATCCTAAAATTTTTCCCATTTGTCATATTTTTCCACTTTTTCTATACTTCTATAGTACCTCTTTTAGATTTTTATGAAAACCCTTACTTTATTAATTCTTCTTTTTCTTTTCGATATATACTTTTTGTCATTTTAAGAAATAACTAAAGATGCTCTTATAATGGAATATTCCCTTTTTCCAATTTAAAAAGGATAGCCATTTCAACCAAGAAATCTGCTATTCTTTTGATTTTCATCAACATATCCCAATCCATGCCATATTTTTCCATTCATACTACCATTAAAAATCTCAATTTCACTTAGAAACCAAACTTTTCAATCGCCAACTGATAACCATGAAATCCCTTCCCTTGAATCTGATCTAAACAGTAGGGTTTTTATATAAGAAACTCTTCTGAAATCTTCCTATCCTCTATCTTTGAAAGATGGACCTCTATCGAGGAATCGGATGAATTGCCTTAATCGCATCTCCTAAAAGCAATAGAAGTGATGTGTATAATCGGCCGGATTAAAAACAACTCCATCTACCTTTTTAAATAAGCCTCTTGAATCCAGTCAATCAATTGTCCCTCATGATTCGATTTGAAAAATTCCAAATGAATCTCTGGATTAGTTTTTAACAATTGATTTTCTAAATCTTTCAGACTTTGATTACTATACAATTTCTCTCTCGGATACCTACACATATTTAAGTTAGGTCCGTTGATGATCCCAAATCGTTTTCATCCTTCTTCCTCCACTCTAACTCCCAGTAAATCTTCAAAGAAATTTTGGATAACTTTTGAATGGCATTAGCATCTCTCAATCACCGTATTCTTTTGTTAAAGTAGAAGAACTGACAAAAGCTATCACTATTCGATGACTCATGATGCCCACTTAGAATTTGATTAGGACGTAACTCTTCCACCAGTGATAAAGCTTCGTTCTCACCAACTTTCACTTTCAATTCCCAGTTTCTTTCAATTCTTTCCTCGCATCGCTTCAACTATGATCCGATCTTTTGAAACGCAATCGCTAATATTCAGCAAAATGACTAGTACCCTCCAATTGCGAAGAAACCACACATATATCGGTCCCAAATCAGGGCATCCTTCCAAATCAAAGGAAGAAGCTTTTTCTATTCTTCACCTGTTCTAAAAATGCCAGTATTTTTAAAAATCTGCTTGTTTTGAAAAGGAGTTCAGATTTTCAATAGACACCCTTTTTCGATGTAAAAAGGCTAAAGACATAGAAAAGCTGCGGAACTATAATCTCCTTCCACCTCATATTTAAAGGCTTGGTAATGTTGATTTCCCGGAATCATAAAAAGATGATTGGTTCTTTCTATTCGAATGTCGGCCAAGGAAGCACGTCCAGTGTTATTTCTACATAATCCTTTGAAAACTAATTCACCTTGAATTTCTAGGTGGAACCCTTTTAATAAAGGTAATGCTAATAATAAGCTCCGTGATAAATTGAGAAGAAATTGTCCCTGTCCACCACAAATGACCCTGCTTGAATAGGTCCCTTTACGAAAACAGAATTAGCTGTTTTTCAAAAGAAAAAATCTTTTTCTCTTGCTAGAAATTCATAAATCGTTTGCGGTCTTTCTAACAGTCGTTTAGTCCCTTGAAATTTAACTATCCGATCCCCAATCAATACTAAAGGAATGAGAAAGCGAAGTGTTGATCCACTTTCATGGCAATCTAAAACAACTGAATTCTGAATTTTTCCATTTTGAATAAATCGTGGTTTGACTTCCTCTTGTCGAAAAAGATACACCCAGCTTTTTCAAACAAGCCATTGTCGTTTGTATATCTTGATTATTTGGAAGGTTTTGAATGGTTGAAACTTCTTTAGACAAAGAAGCCGCAATCAATGATCGATGTCCATAAGACTTGGAAGTCGGCATTTTCAAAGAAATGGTTTGAATGGTTGACTGATAAACACGCACTGATTTCATAATTCACGGCCGATTGCTTGAGCAACCATTTTGCTTTTTTGAACCAGTTCTTTCAATTTTTCTGGTTTTAATGATTGTGCCTCTATCTGACGAAGCCGACTCCGGGTCATCATGCACTTCAATCATAAGACCATCTGCCCCGCCGCAATGGCCGCCAAAGAAACAGCTTCAATCATTTCCAATCCTGTAGCGTGAGAAGGATCAACCACAATTGGAAGATGAGTTCTCTGTTTAATAATTGAACAACTGCTAGATCCATGGTATTGCGTGTATATTTTTCAAAACTACGAATACCCTGTTCACACTAAAAATGACATTGGGATTACCAGCCGCAAGAATATATTCCGCCGCCATAATCCATTCTTCAATCGTCGCAGATAAGTTTCCTTTTTAATAAAAATGGGTTTCTTTTGTATGACCAATAGCTTTCAACAAATCATAATTCTGCATGTTGCTGAGCTCCAATTTGAATTATATCCACCTTTTTCAATGAATTCTTCTAATTGATTAGCTGACATCAATTCAGATATAATAGGTAGCCCTGTTTCCTCTTTAGCTTTTTACCATAGCCAAGATTCCTTCTTGCCCTAAACCTTGAAAAGAATAGGAGAAGTTCTCGGTTTATACGCTCCACCTCGTAACACATCCGCCCCACACATCTTCACTTCTTTTTCCAATACGACAAATTTGATTTTTACTTTCTACTGAACAGGGACCGGCTATCAAAACAATTTTCCCTTTTCCACCAATTTTCAAACGGCCAACTTCCACAATAGAATCTTCCGGGTGGAAAGCTCGATTAGCCAATTTATATAGGAACCGAAATACGACGAACCACTTCTACCCAAGGACTGGCTGATGGAACTTTTCATCCAAAGAAGCAGTATCTCCTGTCAACCCTGATGATATTAAATTCCTCTGCCGGAATCTCATGAACTTGTAGACCAAGGCTTTTCAAATGCTCACGCATCTTTTGGATTTCTTTCTTGGCATTCCTTTTTTCATCGTTATAATCATTTCAATTTCTCCTTCAAAGATACGATTGCCTCTTCTATAGACCGATTATTATCCAGCTCTACATCCGCATAATAGGCATATCGTTCTTTTCTTTCTTGATAGACTCTATATAAGTCTTCTTTTGAAGCATAAAGAGGTCGATTATTTTCCAAAAATCATGCGATCAATATCTCTTTTTGACCCAAACCAAAAAGTCCATTTGCTCTTAAATAAGTCATTGCCTCTTCATTTAAAAATAACACCACTCACCGGTAGAAATCACTTGGTGATTCAATCGAGATACTTCTTTCGCTACCTCTAACTCCTTTTTGTGAGTATGCTCCTTTTCTTGAAAAAGACGGAAATGGAAAGCCCTTCTTGTTCAACAATGATTTCATCCATTTTCCACTGTTTGAGCATCAAAAGCTTTCGCTATTGTACTTTTGCCAGCCATCGCCATACCAATGAACACAATATTTCTTTGTTCAAAACATAAAGCTCTTAAACAAGCTTTGAATCTCTCTTCCGAAATCATTTTCCCCGAAAAAATCTCATCCGCTTTCGCCGCTTGACGAACCAACATTTCAAGACCACCAATAGATGGACAACCGGCTTCTTGAAGAAGCTTGGTGCGTAAAGGATTTGCGACAATATCCACCAACCATTCCATTCGTGAAAAATCCAAATATTTCGCTATACTTTCGTTCATGTTTGGATACATGCCCAATGGGGTACAATTCACAACTGCTTGATAATTTACTTTTCCCAATTTCATCGTAAAAGAATGGTGTTTTCTTTTTGTAACGAGAAACCAGTTGCACGTTAGCTCCTTCTTGGCGAAGAATGTAGCTGATGGCTTTTGAAGCCCCTCCTGTCCCAAATACCAAAACATTCTTATCTTTAGCCTTAAACCCATGAGCTTTTAAACAATCCGCAAAGCCTGAAGCATCGGTATTGTATCCTACACGATGATGAATCGTATTAACCGCCCCTATTTCTCTTGCTTCTGGACTTAGATTCTTTAAGAAAGGAATGACTTTTTCTTTTATAAGGAATTGTTACATTCAAATCTTGATCTTCTGCTAAGAAAGATTTCAATTCATGTTCTTGAATATCCAATAAAGAATATTCTTTACCTAAAAAGAAATGATGAATGAAGGAGATTTAGAGTGAGATAACGGGTGACCAATTAAACCGAATTTTGCCATAGACATTCCTGTTCTCTTTTCAACAAGCGTCTAAAAAGTACAAAAGCAGTCACGGCATCCACCACCGGTCTGACTCGATGGATAATTGCCGGATCATGTCTTCCTTGAATTTCAACTGTGGTATTGGTTTGTGTCTGAAGATCGATGGTTTCTTGAACCAAACCAATTGAAGAAGTTGGTTTCACCACCGTATGAAACACCAGTGGCATACACATTAGAAAGGCCACCATTAATACCACCATTATGATTCGTCTTTGTTTTTACTTTCCCTTTTTCATAAAATAAAGCATCATTGACTTCAGAACCTTTATATTGTGCAAAATCAAAACCCAAGCCAAAGGAAACACCTTTGATTGCCGGTATAGAAAATAAAAATTTTGGATAAATTTGACTCCAAACTATCAAATATCGGATCCCCCAATCCCACTGGCAAGCCAACCACTGCTGTCTCTAAAAATACCACCTATCGAGTCTTTTTCCTCCTTTTATCTTTAAAAGATATTCTTGCATCGTCTTAGAAATTGAACTATCTAAAACCGGGAAATTCAACCGGCTTAATTTTTTGAATATCCTTTTCATAATTTTCAAAAGATCGATCTTGAAAACGATACAGCCTTTTAATATGACTACCAATATAAACGCCTTTATCTTCTAACAGTTTTTGACAAATAGCTCCTCCCACCACAAAAAGCAGCGGTTAAACGGCCACTAAAAATAGCCCCACCAGCAAGATTCATATATCCAAAATACTTTTCATAAGCTGCATAATCTGCATGGGAAGGTCTTGGCTTATGAAGTTCATAATCTTTAGACTGCACACTTTTATTTTTCAAAATAAACGCAATGGCGTTACCTTCTGTATATCCTTGATGGATGCCCGACAAGAAAGTAGGGACATCTTCCTCTTGTCTGGAAGTGGAGATAGATCCTTTCGCTTTTCGAAGATTTAATTTTTCTTGGATATATTCTAAAGGCAACTCAACCCCGGCAGGAATACCATCTAAAATTCCACCGATTACAGAACCATGGCTTTCTCCAAAAATCGTCAAACGAATACGTTCACCAATACTATTAGACATCTATACTCCTTTCCAATTCTGCCAACGAAACAGTTTGAATAACAGCTTCTCCTATCTTTTTAACCAAAACAATTGAAATACCGGTAGAGTTTACCTTTTTATCCTGATGGATGTATCGTAATAATTCTTCCTGTTTCACCGGATATACAATTGGACAATGTAGTTTTTAAAATACATTGAACCCTTGATTTTAAAGGTTCTTCTAATATTTTCAACATACCAAGTCCAACTGCTTCTCCGTGTAACAATTCTCCTTTAGCATAAGATTCATACGCATGGCCCCAAGTATGACCAAAATTCAAAAATCATTCTTGGCCCTGTTTCTTTTTCCATCTTCTTCGATGACTTTCTTTTTCACCAATAAACTTTTTCAATAACGGTTTCTAGAGGAAAAGAATCTTGTTCTAAAAGATAAACCAAGCTATCATCCGCAATCAACCCGGCCTTTAAAGCTTCTACTAATCCATTATAAACCTGCCTTTTCGACAATGTTTCTAGAACAGTAGGATCAATCAAAACCATCTCAGGTTGGTAAAATGTACCCACCATATTTTTATAGCCACCCAAATTAATTGCCGTTTTTCCTCCAATAGAAGAATCAATCATCGCTAAAGTGGTGGTCGGGATTTGAATATAAGCAATTCCACGCCGATACGTACTCGCCACAAAACCAGCCAGATCTCCAACAACCCCACCTCCAAGAGCTAAAATCACATCTTGGCGTGTCACTTCCAGAGATAATAATCGTTCCATCAGAAAAGTATACGAAGTCATGGTTTTATGACTTTCTCCCTGTTCAAATTCAATTAGATTAGAATTAGGTAATTGACTTAAAATGAGCTCTTTCCACTTTTTAGGAACGCCTGTATCACTAATGACAATATATCGCTTATACAAAACTCTAAATAGAAATCTAGTGATGTAATAAGCTCAGCTTCCAAATAAATTGAATACTGTTTACTTTCGGTTTGAATCTCTATCTCATTTCTTTTCTCCCCACTCAATTGTATCAAAAAGCTGATATTGACTGATTAATGATAACTTTCTTCCTATTTCTTTCTCAATCTCGCATCAAGAAAACTTAAAGGAAAGGTCAAATGAAAATCTGTAGAATACTTTGTTGGTTAATCTTTTTCAAAATAACTTCAACTGTTCAAACAGCAATACATGCGTTTTTATCTCATTCAGATTTTATCTTTATTCTAAACTTAAAAATTCTACGAAGCAATGTATCTCAACCAGTTTCTGATCTTCTCATATCTGATGGCACAATGGATACATAATCCATTTGACAAGGCTAATTTGAGAGTAAGAAAAAAGGCTGATCTCGCAGCCTATTGAATCTTTTAAAACATGTTCTTTCGCATGAACCAAATCTGTAATCATATGACAGTATGGTGTTGGAAACACCTAGGGAATCTCCTTTCTTCGCCACAGCTCCATTGATGTAATCAATTTCTGTTAAACGATGATTTTGAACCAAATCTTTTGGTGCATTGATGGATATGACCTGTTGCCACAACAGATGTGTGCATCACATAATCTTTAATGGCCTGCTCATCTAATTTCACGCCAGTAGCTTCACCGACCATCACAAATTCATGAATGATTGTATCCACTACTCTTAAAGCTTCTTCACTCGCAAAAAATTCACCAATCGTACAATCCAATAAAGCACAAGTGGACTATAGTACCATTGACACACGCTTTACGCCAAATAGATGGAACGACATCTTCATCATAAGTGACTTTCAAACCGGCTTCCATTCAACAAGTCTACAAAAACCATCGCTTCCTTTCACCAGATTGATCAATGGATTGTAAGTTCACTGAACCAGTGGCTGTTAACAAAGCTGTCCCTGGCCCTTTTAAGCCGGCTGTCCAAACCGTCACTCCCATTAAAATATCCGGAATATATTTCTTGATGACATCTTCATGTCCTAAGCCATTTAAAAGACATAGAACTTTAGTCTTATCAGTAATAATTCCTTTTAAGACTTTGAAGCATCGTTTCCAACCGCATAGCTTTTTGTGAATAGGACAATAAAATCCGCTTGGAGTCGCTTCTTCCGGTCTCATGATTGGAATATGAACACAATCTTCGTGATCCCCCACAATCTTTTAAACCATCTTTTGAATGGCTTTAATGTGATCTCTCCCATTTATCTAGTAAGATAACTTCCTTACCAGCCTTAAACAATTGATAACCAAAGCGACATCCCATCGCACCAGATCCAGCAATATATGTTAACATTTTTCTTCCTTCTTTCTATTCTTAACCTTTAAACACTAAAGTATTTCTTTTCTTATATAGATGGAGAACATCCCCCAAAACTTTATCCACTACATAGCCAACGGCGAAAGGAACGGCAATCCAAGCAATAACCATACCAATCACTCCGACAGATCCCGCATTTAAAGCGGCTAGCGGAGAAACTAAACCCATAAAAACCAAAACCGGCTGAACTGGGTGTCCCAACCATTCCTAAAATAGGAACTGATAAGGAACTAATCGCTGCCGTCAAGGCTACCGGTAACGCCATAATTGGATTTTGTTAAAAATTAGGCATCATCATCTTCATACCACCCAACGCACATTGCAGTAGGGACACCAGGCTTATTCACCTTTAAAGTAGCCCAAACCAACAAAGTTGCCGCACTAGCAACTCCCATACCGGCTGCTGCTGAAGACATACCATTTAACCCAATTGCCAACCCGATTGCAACGGTGAAATTGGTGAAATAATAATAATGGAGAATGAAATCGAAATAAGAATACTCATTAAGATTGGTTGTAAGTAGTAGGAATTAATGCCTCGTCCAATTAATGTGGTAATCATGGAAACATATGGTAAAGTCAACGTACCGATCCAACTAACTCCAAAAACCGACAACAATCGGTAATAGAACTAAATTTAATGACCCCAATTTTTGACTGACTGCTTGAATCACCAAAACAGCCAAAGCCGCAATCAACATGGTATTAATAACATCCCCAATACCGGCTAATTGGAATAGACCTACTCCCTTACCCGCCACAGTTGCCATTGTAAATTTCCAAGCTCCTGAAGCAATATAAGTCGTTCCAGCCAACGTAGCAGATTGAATGGGATTCATCTTAAATTGCATACCAATTAAGAAACCAGCCATAATTGGTGTGAAAAATTGGAATACAGTTACAATATGAAGCCAATTAGCCACTAGTGGATTTGAAGCTAAATGTATTTGAGAAATGTAGCTAGAATTGCATTCGGAATTAAAGCAACTACAATCGCAACAGTCGTTCCATTCAAAATTTTAAGAATAAATGAACCAACTGTCTCCTTTTGAACAGCTTTTTCAGACATACTTGTCTACCTCCTAATATGTGAGTAATTTCACTATATATTTTTATAGTAATTCTTCCTTAAATTCAAGTAAAATGATTATAAAAATTCTCTAAAATATCACCGATTTTGATATTATTTTTAAAATAACGAATTCAACACTTTATAAAATCATCATCTTCTAAATTATTAGAATTCAAAGCTTTCAAATTAACTTTGTTTCATTATTTTCATAAACAAGCGCTTTTTACATTTTTCATTTTTATAAAATATTTTAACCCATCTGATAAACATTCCTAAATCTTTCAAAATTCTTTCTTTTTAGATCTTGAAAATAGTCTCTCATTCACCCTCATGGGCAGAAAAAGAAATATTTAGCTTTTTGCTTTGACGGTATCCCAGAAGCTTCAATTGTGGCAGTAAGTACTGTTGGGGTTAAGCGTGATGATGACGCCTTCCAAGTCTGGAAAGACGGTATGGACGCTATGATCGATAAAATAAAGCCTGAAACAATACTGTATATGGTGGTAAGTTGAATATGCTTATAATGAGGATATAGAAGTGAAATATTTTAAAAATAAAAGTAACAGAAAGGATGAAGCATGAAAAGAAAATGATTTTATAAAGAACTTAGAATTTATCGCAAATACATTCTTTACTATAAAAACAAAGAAATTGAGATATATGAGGATTGTATTCTTGGAATTGATGGAAAAAGAAAAACGATATATAGTTTTAAGGAATTATTTGACATAGATATTTTTGATATCGGTGATATAGTAGATGTAAATTAAAAAGTATGATAAATCATGCCATTATCATATTCCGATAATGATGTTTTACGAAAGCGGTAATGAAGTAATTTTTATAACATCAAAAGGCGCATAAACAGCGCTTTTTATTTTTGAAAGGAAAAATAATGGGTGGAAGAGGAGCGAATGTAAAAATTAGTGGAAGGGTGACAAAATTACCCGATCTTGAAGGATCTGAAAAACAAATTGCATGGGCAAAAGATATCAGGGAAAGTTATTTAGAGTTTATGAGAAAAGCCAGAAAATTTTATGAGAGAGCTAGAGATCTAGGTGGATTCTTTTGAAAGTTCCTACTAAGGAATATCAGCAAGCCGCCACCGCCTTGTGTGTAAAAGCTTTACCATCCAGAAGCTCTTGAAGATTATGTTGAAGATATAGAACTTTTGGAAAAATATGAAGAAGCCCCATGGGGTCAAAAGGCAAGACTGTTATTAGCTAATAAATATCAAAGAGCCATTTTTGATAAAAATATTAAAAAGATTAGATAAGGCAGTGGCTAAAAAGTTAGTCAAAAGCAAGCGAAAGTTTGGATAGAAAGCAGGTTACGATAATTTATGGGTGGAAGAGGGTGCAAGTGTAAAGATAAAAAGTAAGGAAGAAAACTCAAAAAGAGCTATTTTTAAAGTGAACCTCCTTAGTTGTTGTCTAACTTTTAGGATTCACTTCATTTCTAGCTCGTTTTACATTCTTATTCTTTCTTTTGATTTTTCCGGATATTTTAATTTCGGTAAATCAACCCTGCTTAACAATCCCGTTTTCAACAATCAGATCGTCAGCCGCAATTTTAACCAAATCATCTCCATTAATAGAAACCACATAATTGGCCCAAGAAATATCTACTTTGATTTTCTGAAACTCCATAATGTTTCGCTAAGAATCGACACTTAGCGATCATTTTCCTCTTCGGTATCTATCCTATCTTCAATCACATAATGATGATTCACTTTATATTTCAAAAATGCGACCACTTCTTTTGCCGTAATCCCTTTGAAACGACCTTCTTTTTCCATCGCACTAAATCCGGATACTCACCGCATGATAATGTGAATCGATGCAACCAGTAGAAATACCGACCACTTTTTATCAGGTTTTATGATACCAAAAACCGGTAAACCATCTGTCACTCCATAATGAGTCATCAAATTCTTACTTAGAATCTACTCTCTCTTATCCAATTTTTCTTTTTACATCTTCATAAGTAAATAAGTCTGATTCTTTTAACTTTTGTATGTCCTCCATGATTGATTTTTTCTTGGATATATTCCAGCCTTTGGAAACATAGATCTTGGATTTTCTTTTGTAATACCAATTTCTTTTTCCATTTTCGTACACATGCCAATGGTCTCCATGATCCACAATCTTAGTAATATTTCTACCCTTTAATTTATTCAGTGTTAAGACTCCCACAACCGGTCCTAATTTTTATTAGAGTGTCCGAGTTTTGGCAAAACAGCTTTAGGATTCGTTGGCTTAGAAGAATGATTCCCTTTTATATTCCCCACTTTTGCTTTTGGGTAAAAAGGCGCGGATCTTGATAACTAATAAATTCACCGCCATCTGTTGTATAAATATGCCAATGATCCCCCATGTCTTAAAATTTTATAGACCGTGAGACTTTTTAGCTAAATTCTGAATGGAATGTGTTGGTTTTCCATGATGAGATCCCTTTGTATTGTCCAATTTTAATTTTCTTAAACAAAGAAGACGGATCTTGATAGGTCAAATATTCTTTTCCCATCTGCGGTATAAACATGCCAATGATTCCCTATGTTTCTTAATACTAACCACCCTTTTTACCTTTTTAATTGTGCCAAAGTAAGAACTGAAACCAATTCTAATCCACCGGTATCCTTCAAATTAGCCGGATTGGTCATATGTAATATGTTCCTTACATCTTTATGTGAACACATGCCAATGATCCCCGTGTTTAATCACTTTAACAATATTAGATTTTTGAATGTGATTATCATCTACCAAAAATAGTAGTGGTGGTATCTTTTTCATATGTTGTCACCTTTGGTTGCACGAATTTCTTCTTTTTCGACTCTGTATTAGAAGCCGCTTTTTGATGAAAAAGTACACGCAGTCAAAGAAAGAACAGCTAAAAATAGCGACACTTGTTTTTTATAAATACGATTCATATCTATTCCTTTTTATTTTCTCCTTACCAACATTGGTGAAGATCAGAAAAGTCACCGCAATCAACACAATCACAGATCCTGGTTTCAAATTTTGCATAATAAGAAACCAATAACCCTATGTAAACAAATAATACCGATAAAACCAATGGATAAAAATAAAAGTTGCCTTTATAAGTTCTCGCAAATTGTATGGCACAAATTACTGGAATAACTAATAAAGATGACACAATCAAAGATCCAATAGTTTTAGCTGACATTGATATGGCGATCGCACTTAAGAAAGTAAATACAAACTGAATACGTTTTGCATTTACCCCTAAAATAGGCGCCGCTTTAGGATCAAATACACTTTAAATATAATTGATCATAAATCCACCCTATATAACACGATTACCACCATTACGCAATTCCTAAGACTAAGTAAAATTCATCATCCGAAATTGTTACAATTGACCCAAATAAATAAGAACTAATCGAATTACTATTTCCTGTAAAACTGGAGAAAATACCCGCTAACCCGATGGAAGCCGCCAAAATGATGACTGTCGATATTTCTTGATAAGATCTTTTAATTTTTGTTGAATAAATTCAATGCTTAAGCCTGCTATCACATAAGCTATAATAGATCCTAGTAAAGGATTAATCCCCATACACAAACCAATTGCAACGCCCGCCAATGAAGAATGAGCTAATGTATCTCCCATCATAGATAACCGTTTCAATAGAATCGGAAACCCCATACAAGGAAGAATGATGGCTAATAATGTTCCAACAATGAAAGCTCTTTGCATGAATTCATAATGAAACAAATCAGCATACATAATCTCCTCCCCATTGTCCCCTCACCAGACGGAGAATTCGATCAACATGAATTTGAACATCTTGCAGATGATGGGTCACCATTAAAATCGTTTTCCCTCTTCTTCAATCGTTCTAACATTCGATAAAGTTCCTCTGAAAAATAGCTGGTCCACTCCTGAAGTTGGCTCATCCAAATAATCAATTTCTTGCATTTTTAATCAGTAGCTAATAAAAATAGCGACCCGTTGAGAGTTGACCACCCGATAATTCATTGAGCATTTTATGACCCTGTTCTTCTAAATTCACGAATTTAAGGTAAGAACCATAGTCTTTCTCTAAAAACGCAAATGAATCTTGCACCACTTCATCACTGTGGTGGGAAAAATTACGATAATTCCATGACTGAATTCTTGTGAAATATAAGCAATATCTTCATAATGGGGACTTTTCATTCACTAAATCTCCAAACAACCGAATTTCACCTTGCTGAGGGTTTTTAAATTTCCAAGAATCAGATTAAGCAGTACTCTTTCCGGCTCCATTTTTCCCCAACCATCGCAACGAACTCTCCTTCATTTATTTCTCCATTTTAAATGTTGTAAAAATCCATTCCTGATGATCATAGATAAAACAAACATTGGATAGTTGAAGAATTTTATTCATGAAACGATTTCACCAAATTTTCTAAGTTCTTTTTCCATTAGTCCAATATATCCCAATTTTTCTTCTTCGCCTGTAATGCTTTCCAAAGTATATAGGACATCTGTGCGAACTCCCCTACTTTTTGTCAAAAGTTTTAGCCACTTTCTGGTGTTGCTCTTCCTTCAAAGAAAATCACCTTGATTTTTATGCTTCTTTACAAAAATCAGCCAATCAACTGTTGAGCGGTTGGCTCTTTCTTCAGAGAAATACTGGCGATATGGCTTGTTTTTAAACCGTAATCCCCTCCTACAATAATTAAACGCAGCGTGTGATACTACAAAATGCTCTCACGTTAGCTGGAAGTTTAGCAACTTTCTGAACTGAATTTTTCATCAAGTTTCTTAAAAATCAGCCAAAGACTTTTCTAAATTTCTCTTATAAAAATCTTTATTTTCAGTGATCTAAATTCGATACTTTCATAAATACTCTTTAATTTCAAACATCGCATTTTTCACGCTTAACCATGTGGCGAGGATTCACCTGATGTTCTTCTTTTTCCCATGTTTTTCTTTGTCATGATCGTGACCATCCTGAGAAGTAGCTTTCAATGAAAGTCAATCCAACGGATAAGTCTAAAAACTTGTTATTATCTTCACGGTTTTCTTTTAAAGCTCTATAAATGACTCCATTCCTGCTCCATTATAAATAATTAGATCCGCCTTTTGGAAATTTCAGCCATATCTTTTGTCTGAAGCTCATAGTCATGAGGTTCTTGATCTCCTTTGATAATTTGACGAACCTCCATCTTATCCTCCCGACAATACGACTTGTTCAAATCTCGAACGGGATAGAAAGTTGTGTAGATCACCTTCTTCTTTTTGTTGTTTTGTCTCAGCTCTTTTTGTCACTTTACCAGAACAGCCAGCCAATCCCCAAAGCCGTCACTAGAAAAACACCCAGTAATTTTTATCAAACGATTCATTTCTGTCCTCTTTCCCTAATTTAATAGTTGAATAAAAATCAACCCAATATCACAAATATACTCATCTATTTTTCTCTCGTCAACCTTTTATTATTCAAAAATATCATTTTTCTTTAAAATATCGATAAAATAAGGCTTTTTCGTCCTATTATTTGTTCATATGAGTGATTATTCAAACAAATATATCAACTTTTTATTTGAATACATATTCAAATATTATACACTTAAAATACCGCATTATATTCAAGCGTTAATTTCTATTCATTTTGCTTTATAATAAAAAGTAAACTTACGGATAGGAAGACAAATCATTCTATTACTAAAAATATATAAATTCTAATATCCCAGAAAGGACGTCAGCATGAAAAACATTCTGAGCAAAGTGGCTTCTCATCAGCTTATTATTCACCACAATCATTTTGATGGCATTTCGTGTTTTTCAATAAAAACAATTGTTTTTGAATCTATGCCTTCATCAACCGTCGACTACAAATCTTCCATGATGATTCACACAAAAAGCTTATGAGAGATGGTCTCTTTACCGTTCTATAAAAAAGAAGTTCCCTTTACCCGTAGCGGTCATGTGGATACCACAAAACTAGGTTCTTATACCCTTCGATACAAAGTCGATCAAGGAAACCTAAAAAGAAGTCATTCAAAATGTTCGAGTGGTTGACCGTGAAGCACCAAAAATTCAATTAACTCATAAACCGAATTCTTATACGCCTATTGGTCATGATTACCAAGAAGAAGGCTTCAATTGCATGGATAATTACGATGGTGATTTAACCAAACAAGTCAAAAAAGAAATCAAAGACGGTGTGGTCTATTATAGTGTCCAAGATAGTTCGGGAAATACGACTAAGGTAGAACGAAAAATCATCTATGATGATCGTAAAGGTCCACAAATTCAATTACTTGGTGGAAAAGAAATCCAGTGGCCAAAAAGGTCAAAAATGGGTAGATACTTACCAAGCTATAGATGATGTCGATGGTGATGTTACTAAAATGTGCGTGTTTTCGAGGAACGGTCAATGATCAATCAAGTGGGTGATTATAACCTCAGCTATCAAGTAGAAGATGCCCGTCATAATAAAAACTGAGCTGAAACGAATTGTCCATGTAGTCGAACCTTCCAAAATGACCAAATCAATGAAAAACCATCTATCTCACTTTTGATGATGGTCCTAGTCGTTATACAGAAGAATTATTAGCTATTTTAGCCAAGAACCAAGTAAAAGCCACTTTCTTTACAACTTCTTGTGATAAAACTCATCTTCACATGATTCGCAAAGAAGCGGAAGCTGGACATACGATAGCCTTACATACTTACACTCATAATTACCAAAAAATTTATTCTTCTAAACAAGCCTTTTGGAAAGACTTCTATGCACAGATGAATACTATTAAATCCCAAACAGGGAAAGGAACTAAGCTATTTCGTTTTGCAGGAGGCTCTTCCAATACAGTATCACGAAACTATACAAAAGGAATCATGCGTGAATTGGTAAAAGAAATAACGCTAAAAGGCTATGTCTATTTTGATTGGAATGTTTCCTCAGGTGATGCCGGTAGTACCACTTCCTCCGATGGGGTTTATAACAACGTCATTCGTCAAATCAAGGCCAACACAAAATACCATTACCCTTCTGTCGTTCTCCAACATGACACAAAACTTTATTCCATTCGTGCTGTAGAAAGAATCATTAAATGGGGGAAAGCTAATGGTTATACTTTTGCGACATTGGATACTCATTCTTTCGCCCCTCATCATCCGATTAGCTAATTAAAAAGGATTTTCAAGATCCCTTTTTGCAAAAACTTCCACCCTATCCCTCATTCGTCTTCTTTTCCTTTTGTATACAAGATTATATCTAGAACTTTTCTTGAAAGTATTTTTCTACCATCTCCCTATAATAAGAAAAAGAAAGGTCTATTTATACATTTATGCAATTATTTGTTCATATTACCAATCACGAAGAAAGTGTTTCTCCTATTTTAGCAAAAATGATGGAATCGGGTTTTCATGGTGCCAGTGTCTTAGATTGTGAAGGCATGTTAGCTAATTTAAACCATTCTGATGAAGTAAAACACTATCCATGTTTTGGAGGTTTACGGCAATTTTTAAATCCCGAACGTCCTCAAAATAAAATTATTATGGTTGTTCTCAAAGACGAACAAATTCAAACAGGAATTGAAATTATTCACCAAATTTCCGGTGATTTAAAATTACCAAATAGCGGTGTTTTATTCTGCTTACCGGTTACACGATGGGAAGGAGTCACCGATTAATGAGTCTTACCTTCCCTCTTGGTCTTGCTATTTTGGTGGGATTACTATTAACGTTAGTTACCAAAAAAATCCAACTGCCAAATGTAACAGCTTATATCCTCATTGGTGTTTTGATAGGACCTCATCTACTTAATATCCTCAATCATGAAACTTTAGCATCTTTAGGTATCATTCCTGAAGTTGCTTTAGGTTTTATTGCTTTTTCAATCGGCGATGAATTTGAGTTAAAAACCTTAAAATCCATTGGGAAACCGGCCCTAATCATCACTCTTTTTGAAGCATTGGGAGCTGTCTTAATTGTGGATACAGTCACTTTTATTGTTAGGTTTTCCACCAGCAGAATGTTTGATTCTTGGGGCTTTAGCTGCTTCTACAGCTCCCGCCGCCACTTTAATGATTGTCCGTCAATATAAAGCAGACGGTCCTTTAACCAGAATGTTATTACCGGTGGTGCAGCTGATGATGCCATCGGTCTAATTACGTATTCCATTTCAATTTCCATTGCGATTGGCATGATGAATCATCAAGCCTTTTTCTTTGGTGAATACCATTCTATTTCCAATTGTCAAAATCATAGCTTCTCTGGTTTTTAGGCATCGTCTTAGGACTCATTCTATCTTTTTATCCACCGGTATTTTTCAAATTGTGATGAATCGTATGTCACTATGTATTAGTTTTATCCTAATTGCTTGTGCTTTTAGCAAAAAGCTTTGGACTAAATGATCTATTAGTCTGCATGGCTTTAGGTTCTTCCTATGTGAACACCCGAAAAGATGCTCAAAAAGTACTGTCTTCCATCAATGATTGGACTTATCCTCTTTTTATTCTTTTCTTTGTGTTATCCGGTGCCGAGTTAAATCTATCCGCTTTACCAAAAGTCGGTATCCTAGGCATTCTTTATATCTTACTGCGCTTTGGTGGAAAATGGTTGGGATCTTATGTCGGTGCAAATATTTCAAAACAACCACCCGTTGTTAAAAACTATATCGGCTTTGCGTTAATGCCTCAAGCCGGTGTGGCTATTGGTTTGGCTACTTTAGTCATTAAAGATATGCCTGGTGAATTGGGAATGGAAATTCAAACCATTATTCTTTCCGCCACCTTGATTTACGAACTAATCGGGCCATTGTCTGCTAAGTTTGCCTTAACACAAGCCAATGAAATTCATGCTTGATCTCAATAAATAATTTTCTATATATAAAAACACCATTCATTTCAGATGGTGTTTTTATACCCTATAGGTGATCATCCATTCCTTTCAACAATCAAAAATTCTAGCATTTTTCCTAACCAACATCACATATAAGGGCTTTTCCCTGTTTCATCTGGGAATAGAAGACATAACTTCTCAATCAATACGTCTAATTCCTCTAAATCACAACTTTTTATATCAATTCTTTTCATTGTTTCTAAATTGCAACGCATAACCAAAATATTTTCCCTTTTCACAAATAATGAATGAATCAACATTGGTTCAATGGCATATAATTCATGAAAAACACTATCTTTTCTTTTTGTTTCTTTTAAAACAATTCCATTTTCAAAAGTTTTTACCTCTTGCCATAAATCAAACTCTGTCGGCAAAAATAAATTTTCTTTTTCCCTTTTGGAAACAAAAATCAAATTTCCTAATCTCTGTTACCGTTGGAATCGGAACACTTCCCATCGCAAAAATGATTGTTTTTAATTTATAGGAAGAACCAACTGGTGGTTTTGCAACTTTCTTTATCAAAAAGGCTCCCTAATATAGCTAACTAAACCGATCACTAAAAATTTTTCCATCATTCCTCCCTTTTTATTTATCTCAATTTATATCAAAAATTTTCTAAATAAGAAACTTTTTACCCGTTTTTCTTAGCATAGGCGATTTCCGACTTAGTACTATCTCCAATATACCCGTTCTTATTGATAACAAATATTTCATCTGCCATATCAATCTTTCTTTTGTGCATGTCATCCAACATTTCTTTCGTTTTAGTCAATGTTCCTTCATCCATATTTTTCCCAGACTTCCTCATCTCCTGAATGCCCAAATAACCCTACACTAATTACTAATCTTACCAGCTAAAGTAAGTACTTTTGAGCTTGCATAAATTCATTTTTGAAACGTGTACTGCCACATAATGTAACAACTGGATACTGATCTACCATATAGCCTCCTTTATTTTCTATTACTTTATCTAACATGTTTTAGTAAATTAACCGGAATGGCTTCTTGTTGTCTTCCCTCTATTTTAAACTAAATTTGCAGAATATCAATCAGATCTAAGATCCCTAAATAAGTATAAAAAGAATGCGATGTAGAATAGAAAAACCATCACTAGTCAGACTGCTCATCATCAAAAAGATTCTTAAATATTTCTAAAAACTCTATTATTTTCATATCTTCAATTTTCAGTTTTCGATCATGTATCACTGGCTTCCATTCCGCCTTTTTGCGACATAAATTTAAGAATATCATGGGAATAAATAACATCACAAATAATGGGAAAAATACAATTCCCTTCCAAACCCTTATCAGTTTTGTACCATTTTTTCTGACTGCCAAGCATTGCACCCATACAATCAATCCATAGACAACTAGTAGGATCCAACCAATTGATCGAAATAGCCACTGTACAAAACCATCTTGAAAAAGACACATACCAATCAGTACCACCAAAGCAATCAGAAATAAAATTGGTGCCACCAATATCACAAACATATCCAGGCAAACAAAAGAGTGCTTCCTAACTCCCTCTTTAAGCAAGCAATAAGCATAACGCCGCATACACTGTAACTGTCCAAAAACCCAACGTCTTAATTGAATCCACGCCATTTTGATAGTGGCTGGATATTCATCATATACAAAAAGCTTCATGAACGTAGCCACTCTCTCTCCTTTTAATGCTGCAATAGCACTTTAACTCGATATCTTCTGTCAATAATTCAACCGGAAAAACCATACTTTTTCAAGAATGACCTTTTCATCATCCAAGCCGTTCCATTTAGAGAAGCACTATGTCCTTTTTGCATATGGGCATGATTAAATACCATATTTTGTAAAATATAAAAAACTTCATAACAAGAACTTAGCCAACTATCTTGAATATTCTTCCTGTTCTTCTTCCTTGATAAAGTTGGATATCCATGTCCATAGGCTCGATTCATCTGTTCTAAGAATTGTGCATCCGCCAAATTATCCGCATCTAAAATAATATAAGCCTCTATTTTTGAATCTGATTGCAGTTTCTCAAAAGCAACCTTTAATACTTCCGCTTTTGAACGAACCTCTCGATCCATATGAATGACTCTAGTCCCTTGATTTAAAGCAATCTTTTCGTCTGATCTTGACTATTGACTAAAACATAAATATCATATGCGGTATTCGAATACTCTTGTTTCTGAAGCGATTCTATTAAAGGACCTATGACCTGCTCTTCGTTTCTAGCCGGAATTAATATCGCAAAATGGTGTTGGATAGAGGACTTTTTCATAAACCATAAAATCCTTTTCTCTTAAAGAAACCAAAAAGATATATAGAAAATACAATAGGATCAAAATCACTACCACCCAAAATATCATGTCATTTCCTTTCTAATCTTTTCAAAACCAAATTCTTTTTCACTATGATTCATCATAAGAAGAGATCGCTAGAGTTCATCATCCCAACTACATCCATCCATATGAGTCTGATTCCAAATGATGATCAGTCAAATTTCCACTAAAAGTCTCCAATCTGAAGTCAATATTCTAAGAATGAATGTTCGTATTGAATACCTATTTCCACCTGTTTACGAGCTTCTAAACCCAGAGAGGTTTCAACAATCGCTAAGGCAAAATCAATAGTTGCCCCCATTCCACGTCCTGTTATTATATGACCATCTTGAACAATAAGAGACTGTTGATATTCACCTTCAAAACCATCTTCATTAAATCCCGGATAACAGGTATATTTCTTACCTTTAAGCAAACCCATATGACCTAAGATTGAAGGGGCTGCACAAATGGCACACGCCAATCTTCCTTGTTCAATATGCTTTCTAAAAGCCAGTTTCAATGTTTCATTCGCTTCTAAATTGATGGTTCCCGCTTTCCCGCCAGGCATGATTAGGATGTCATAATCCATTGGTTGAATCTCTTTAAATAAGCGATTGGCTTGCACCGCCACACCATGGGAACTTTCTACACTTAAATCATCGTTCATGGATATCATGTCAATATCCATTCCCGCTCTTCTTAGTAAATCAACGGTAATCAAAGCCTCACACGTTTCAAAACCATTCGCTAAAATTGCTGTTATCATCTTTTTCTCTTTTCTTTTATTATCAAGCTTTCTGTAGTTAATTTTTCAAGCCAAACTTGTAATCCATGCTCAATCTGTTGATATACCCCTTCAAAATTGCCACTATACCATGGATCTTCAATATCTTGTCGATTTAACAGCAAGGAAATTTTGCGGTCCGGATCTTTCTTAAACAGGTTCATTAAATTCTTATAATTTTGTTGATCCATACAAATAAGGTAATCGTAATGATGATAATCATCCCAATTGACTCTGACGAGCTCGCTTACCAGAACAATCAATGCCTCTCAATAAATCTTTAACAGGGATAGACCGGATTTCCTATGCCATTCCATATTTCTTCTAAACTGGTGGCAGCCGAATCAATCTCAAATAATTGACTCATTCCTTTTTCTTCCACCATTTCTTTTAAACAAGAATTCTGCCATTGGGGAACGACATATATTGCCGTGGCAGATAAAAAGTACTTTTATCATTGTTATCATTCTCCTAACTTATTGTGACCTATCACACTTTTTTCTTAATATATTCAAATAAATTATTTTTATTTCTTCGATGATAGCTTTGCCATGAATATTAACTTTAACTGGTGTTAATATATTGTAATCATTTAATTCCTCAATTGTTTTAGGTCTAAGTTCTACTATTTTATCCAACTCTATATTGGTATAAACATAATAAGCCGATCTTCATTTCCTAGATCTCTCTCTCAATTCTATTAACCTATCCTTTAAATCATCACAAACTTGATTACTTATATGACTACAATAATTTTTCTTTATAGTAATCGTAATACTAATAGCCCTCTTTAATCGGATATATTGATATATGATTGAGCTGTTTTCTCCATACTATTTTTTGGTATCAAAAAGCTCGCCATTTTTCTAGTGGTTTAAACTCATATCTCTATTTGTCTTATTAAACCATCTGCCCGCAATATTCTTGTACTTACATTGCCTTTTGGCGCTTTACTGGTATTTCTAAGATTGTATCTTGATTAGCCACCACCACTAATACCTTACGATAATCATCAAAGTATTTTTGAAGCAAATAGTTTTTGATAGTCGAAGAACCACTATCCCTATATTTTTCTTAATACTTCTCTTTGAGCTTCCACTTGCTCTCAAAGGAGAATTCATTCCCTTTTAACTACCATTAATAGTCAGTTCCTCTTATAAAATCACCTTTATCAGTTACAGTAATATTTCCTCATTAAATTTTTGCATTCTATGTAATAAGTATAGACGGAGTTATGATTGACATAAATCAATTTTGGAGCTGTTAAATCTTCATACTTTACCTTAATATCTCTCAGTACATACATTCCAATATGTGCTTTTTAATTGATATGCAAATTTCATCTTCTCCATCTAATCCTCTTTTAATAGTCACTCACTTTCACTTAAAATTTCTTTATTATTTGATATTCATCACTTAATTTTTCAAAGCATTATACCTGTCTTTTTAAATCACTAGTTTCTTTTATAAAAACTGTCTCCTTAAATCTAAAAAGCATCAATCACTAAATCTATTAGTCCCATTATATCACCTCATTCACCAATATAATACAGGTGGCTTTACACCACCTTATAAAATCCTTAGAAATTCACCACTAACCTCTTTGCTCAATTACATAAATGAATTTCCTATCACAATACTGAAAAATATAGATTTTAAAAACAAGGTTTGAAAAACCATATTCCATAACCTTGCTTATCTATTTTTAAAACACTTGATCCAACTGTTTCCTTAGAAAAGAAGCGGCTTGCTTACAAATGTCTTGCCAATTTTCTTGTCCCGTATACCAAAATTCTCCCGTAAACATTCGAACACCCATTTCCTTTTAGGACAACAATATCTTTTACATAGTCTGTATGTCCTGTCCCAAATGATATTTCCCTGATACTTTACCGGAACCGTTTTTAAATGAGCCGCTAGAATATGTCCATTCCCTTTAGACAAATCCTCTACCACTGAAGTTCCATATATCTTTTCAGCATTCGTCAGATTCCCTATATCCGGATAAATTTGCAAGTAAGGACTATGAACATATTTCACATACCCATAGCCTTCTCCACTGTATCCATAAAAGGAGTCTCCATGGTTTCAAAGCCTAATAAAATCCCAGCTTTCGCAGCCATGATGGTTGCTTTAATTAAATTGCTCTTAAATCGTTCCTTCGTATCCTCATTTCCTTCTTTATAGTAGACATCATAGCCAGCCAACTGAATGATATATACACCAATATCTTTGAGCGCTAAATCAATTGCCTTCTCCATGGATTTCTAAACCACGTTTTTCTATCCATGGATCCAGATCACCTAACGGGTACTTACGATGCCCACTTAAACACATCGTATGAATCGGAACACCCGTTTGAAAAATAGCCGCTTTTAATTCATTTCTTTCTTTTTGACTCCAATCTAACCGAGCTAATTTTTCATCCGTTTCATCAATGGATATTTCTAACCAATCAAATCCTGATTCTTTGCAAATACGTAGTTTTTCCTGCCATGACAACTCTTTTGGCATGGATTTTTCATACATTCCTAAACGATACTCTCTATTGCCCATAATACGCATTCTTTCCATGTTTTCGCAAATAATGTTTATCTAACAATTCTTTCTGCATACTTCCGGCTTGAGGATTAAGAGATAACGCATGATAATTCATAAAGCAAACTTCTTCCAAAACCACGGCATTATGCACGGCATTGAATGGATCTTTTCCCTGCTGTAAATGGTCCATGACTATGTACCAACACAGCCGGTATATCATCCGGTTCCTTGTTTTGAAATGTTTCTACAATGACATTACCCGTTTCCAATTCATATTGACCGGCAATTTCTTCACTCGTCATCTTGCGGGTACATGGAATCTCTCCATAGAAATAATCTCCGTGTGTTGTTCCCATAGGCTGTACACCAATGCCTGCTTGGGCAAAAGAAACAGCCCATTTACTATGCGTATGAACAATTCCTCCAATATGTGAAACATCGTGATAGAAACAAGATGTGAGGTCAGTATCTGAGGAAGGTTTATACTCACCTCTACTTTTTCTCCTGTTTTCACATCAACAACCACCATATCTTCCGGTTTTAATTGATCATACTCCACCCCGGATGGTTTAATGACCATTAATCCTTTTTCTCTATCAATACCAGATACATTACCCCATGTAAAGACAACCAATCCATTCCTTGGTAGTAACATATTCGCTTCATAAACCTTCTTTTTTAATTCTTCCAACATATTAATCTCCTACTGTATACAAGGCAATTTCATTCGTTTCACGATTGGCTGCAATCATTTTATCCACACTACCATCTTTAAAACACAATACATTGGTTGGCCCTGCACCCTCATCTAGTTGGATACTCTTGTATGTCTTCTCCTTCTTGTCATAGTACAAGGCATTCAATTCCAATTCATTTCTTCGATACCCATATATTCCATACATGACAGATTTATAATACAACGGATAGATGGCATGTAAAAACGGCATTTTACGAGAATCTTCCCATACTTTTTGATACAAACCATCCACCGGTTTATACACCGATAAGTATCCCCGTGGAATGGTGCAAAAGTCATCAATTCTTTTTTGCCATCACCATCCAGATCTACATACAACATATCAGAAGCAGGATCCTTCGTAAGCTGTTCATAAGTCCATTCTTCTTTTGGACAAGCAGGTGGAACAATCTTGAAGATACCATTATCCGTACCAACCAAAACTATTTCATACCCATTTTCTTCTCCTTTAAAGAAACCGTGGTTTTTGTTAGACCACTGATTAATGGCATTAATTCTAATTCATGCTCTTTCATCGTATCCGGATAGATCTTCCGGCATTTGAGCAACCCAAACTCGTCCGGGGCAAGTCCAATCATCTTTAAATGCATGTGCACTTTTTAATGTACAAGCCACTAGATAAGTATACCCATTACGCCTGATCGTTCCAAAACGATGAACAAATGGTAATGTGGTTAAAATATGCTCATCCCACTTTCCATCCCGTCTTGTATAATAAGCGATTTTTGAATCCGCTCCATTATTTGGTGAATAGAATTTCCATGTTGCCAATAAAGTTGGATATAGTTGATTTGGATACTGTTCTAATGACATGACACCGCCTGGACCATCCCATAACTTTTCAATATAGTTCCCTTCGTAATCGTACAAATAAGCAGGATCTTCTTTTTCAGCCAGCACAAGCCAGCAGTGTTTTCCATCCCATTCCACTTTCGCCAAAGCATAGCACTTATTCAACTCACCAATTACTTTCTTACTTACTTTCATGATGAAAACCTTTCTAAAAAGCTACTGCATGGCAGTAGCTTTCTTATTTATCCCGCAAAGCCCGCTTCTTTTAAAAGCGCTTGTGCTTCTTTATCGGATAACACATTCTTCATGCCACAAATCTTGACGCCCTTCTTTTTCTGCATCCACAAACATATTTTTAAAGTTCAATGGACAAAATACGACATCATATTGTGCAGCAGCACTCTTCCCTTCTGAAAGAGAACAGTGGTGAATATTGGATACTTCAATTCCCAGATCCTTACATGCCTTTTCCACACGCATCTTCATCATCAACGATGTGCCGGCTCCATTGGCACAAGCCACTAATACTTTAATCATGTTCTACTCACCCTTTTTTAACTTTTTCTTTATAAGCTTCCATAATCTTCAACATAAGAAATAAGTATCCGGATGTTTGCGATATTGTAATTGAGGATCAAAATTAAGATCACGATAATCAATCCTAATCCAACAAAGCTTAAATATTTCATAATCACCGTGAAAGTTGGCCACAGAACTGCCCAGTCCACATACCTAAATATCCACCATGAGCCGCTAAACCTACCCATCCTGCAATCAAAGGCACTACCAAACACTTGGCATAAGCCGGAAATAAATGGGAATAACATAGCTGCTTTAACGCCACCTTTATTATTGGCATATACTGCAATAGTCGCATTATCAAAGAATACCGGTACAAATCCTGCGATAACAATGGTTGAGATTTCAACAATAATGTCATAATAGCAATAAATTGACCTAAAGCACCAAATAAGAAACCAATCGTTACAGCATTTGGACTACCAAATCCATAAGTCGCCGCACAATCGATACCAGGAACAGCTCCAGGTAAGAAAGTATTGGAAATACCTTGGAAAGAATTGGTCAATTCTGTTACGAAAGTACGAACACCAAGCTGTAAAATAGCCAAATAAACCGCAAATTTCAAGGAAGTATCAATGACATACATAAAGAAACTTGCACTTTCTTTTAAGACTTTTGCATGAACAAAGTAATCTTTACCTAAAACAGCCATAATAGCTCCAAAGAAAATGGTCATCAAAATAGCGGTTGAAACCATGTTTTCATTGAAAATAGACATAAAACCAGGTAATTGAATATCTTCAATGCGCTTTGAATTCTTCTTATTGCCAAATAATTTCTTAGAAAGATAGGTAAATTAAGCAACCCCAAACATTTGTTGGTGAGCAATACAGAAACCACCACCATCTGTTAAATCCTGTGAAATTTCAACCGTCAAGTTAGAACCAACAGCCCAATATAAGCCAAGAATCAAAGACATCACAATCAATATTGGCGTTTCCTCAAGTTGTGGGAAGCAGAATAAGATTAACCAGAATGCCGTTGCGGCTTGTTGCATCTGCACATGTCCCGTTGTAAATACAGCACGCAATTTCGTATACTTATTAAAACCTAACTAATACTAAATTAAAGATAAAGGCAATCAATAACAGAAACATAACTTTGTAAAAGCTTTCACCCAATCCCTCGCCATGGCTGGACTGTACCGCATTTTTGTCCAAAGTATGGATCAATCACCATTGCATGCAAATTGAAACTGATCTTTCAAAACCGACCAAAATAGGTCTGAAATTACTAACTAATCCGCCTGAACCAACGCTTAAGATTAAGAATCCGACGGTCGCTTTAATAAAACCAGCAAGTGAATCATACCATTTTCTTCTTGAAGAATGCAACCAATCAAAACAATTAAACCAATAAAGTATGCCGGCTTGGTTAAAATATTATTGGCAAACCAAACCCAAATATTATACAAAAATTCATATTATCCCCTAATTATATTTTTCGATGACCTTTCTAAATCATCATCATTTTGTACTTCTAATAAATCCCGAACGATTTCTTCGTTCATCAAAAGTTCTGACAACTGCATCATATTTTTCTAAATGTTGATCACTATTGACAGCCGCAAGCGTAAAAGAATAATCTTGCGTCTTTTTCTCGATCACACTCATCAAAGACGACCGGTGTTTCTACTTTCATAAAACCAATTCCCTGTTTTATAAACACCTTCTGCACCAAGCGTGAGGTGGCATAGCTACATCTTTGACTAATACAATATATGGTCCATATTCCGTAACGCATTGAATGATAGCCTCAACATAACGTTCATCTATAAATCCTTCTTGGATTAAAGTTTCTCCACATCCTTGAATCGCCTCTTGCCACGTCGAAAATGATGTATGATAGCTTGTCAAATGGTTGTCTAAAATATCTTGTAACAACATGATTCACTCGTCTACAAAAATACTTGGGAACGGAACGTTGCGTTTCTTCGTGAAGCAATCTTCAAAGCCACGACGATAATGAAATTTCAATAAATCTTTATCTAATGGCCATGTATACTTTCCTCCTACATCCCATATAAATGGGTGGAATTGGTATTTCAACACATCTTTCTTGAAATTGTATACCAACATAATTTCTTCCGGATCCGCTTTCATATTCGTCCAAACATCGTGATGCAATGGAATGATCACTTTTGCTTTAGTGGCTTCACCCATTCTACACATATCCACTGAAGTCATCTTATCCTGACATCCAACCGGATTTTCTCCATAGGCTCCAAAAAGCAATATCAATATTATATTTCTTTCCAATATCCGCATAACAAATACTGTAGTGTGAATCACCTGTGTGATAAACCGTGCCAGCTGGCATTTCAATAATATAGTTTACCGCTTTTTGATCCATATTGGTTGGGCAAATACCTTCAATATCTTCACCAACCTCCGTCGTCACAAGACAAGTACGATCATACGATTCTAACATCATGTATTTTTGTGTCTTTAATAGTAATGACATCACCCGGCTTTAACTACTCGACAGCGATCTTTCGGTACGCCCCAACCCAACCATTTCTTCACACATTCTTCCGGTCCGATAAATGGCACATCAGGACTACAATTCTTCAAAACAGCCGCCGCAAAGAATGGATCAATATGGTCATTATGATAGTGTGTTGCTAATACAGCATCACATTTTGTGACACCAAATGGATCATATACAATTGGTGCCGCCCGCAAATTCGGTTGCAGATTTTCAACGCCCATCATATTCCGCATTTGATGGTATGGAGCCATGGACGAAACCTTTTTGTGTTCTCTTTCCATTTCCAAACCATAGATCAATCGCAATATTGGTGTCATTTTCTGTCTTAAACCATACTCCAACACAGCCTAACCACCACATAGAAAAAGTTCCCGGTGCAACAACTGTGTTGTCAATCTCTTCATTTAGCCATGTTCCCCACTCAGGAAACGCTCCCAAAATCCAAGATTCCCTTGTAATTTCATCTACTTTTGGCATTTTTACCTCCTCCTCTATATGCTTTAATCATAACAATTGCTATATCAATTATCAAAAATTATATGTTTATTTGACTGTTTATATGATTATTTATAAAAATCTAAGCGTTTTCTTTTTGTTTAATGAAAATTTATATCCTTTTACATTTTTATTTATACGAATGTTTATTCATTAAATGCTCGCCTGTAATGATTTATGTAGATATACCTAAATTTAAAAATCCAATCAATTATCTTCATTACAAATCATAAATAATTCAAACTGTATTGAAACATCATGGATCACTTAAATAACAATAAAAAGACAGTGAATGCACTAAGCTTTAATTAAAACGGGTACTTAATTCCAGAAAAATTATGATATTAAATTCAAAATCATAGATGTTCTTCGTTATACAATATTAAATATAAAAATGATAGATATTGATATTTCAAACGAAAAAGTATATAAGGAAGATGAAAGATAAGCGTGAAAAGGAGAGGTATCTTATGAAAGCTAAAAAAATATCTATGCTTTGTGTGGTAGTGAGATATAAAACAGGAATTTAGTCTTTAATACATTTATTAGAAAGGAGATTAAAATGACAGATATTTTTCAATAGGTGCATTAACATTATATATAGATATCATTATTCGTATATTACTCATTATCATATTGCTATTAGGCATTATTTATCTTGCAAAAGCTAATTTTTAAAAATAAGAAAAATATATTCTTAAACACAAGAAAATTGTTAGCAGTAATATTAAGTATAACTATCTCATTAACCATAACCATTACTTCCACAGGATTTGTAAAAGTCTATGCTGATGGTTTTTCTAAGCATCCTGATACTGATTTGATTGAAACAATTCGTTTGACGGGTGTTTCAAAAGCTACGGCATATAAACTTGCTGAAAAAGTTAAAAATGGTGGTATTTTAGATTCAATGAATCCAAAAATATAACAATATAGCTCAACAGTTGAAATCATAAAGAAAATCATTATGAAGCCACTTATGTATATCCTGATGGTTCCATAAATAAAGTTCGTATCACTCCAAAAACAGTCAATGGAACTATTAGTGGTGGGAATTTTGAAAGTGGAAGCTATTGGTTTTCATGGAAGAGCGCACATGTTTCTGCTACATGGGGAATTGTTACAGCAAGATTTTATGCAAACATGCAAGGTGGTAGTGGTGGCATAATAACAAATGTATGGCATCCTAGTATAACAATCCTTGGTGGTACATTTGCTAATAAAAATTATGGATTCAAAAATTCTAAAAGCTTCAAAAATAATCCAGCCGAAAGCAGATTTGTATTTTGAAGCAACAGCTGTCAATAATTTTTGGATCATCAACCTTTTTATTTAAGACTATATGTTGGCATGAGGGGCATGCCATATGCAAGATTATCTGTTTATTAAATATTAAGAATAATTGAAAAACTACGGACAGTGAAAACTGTCCTTTTTATTTGTACACAAATGTAAAAACATTTTTAGATGAAACCACTTCACAAAGAATAGGGCAAATTTATCTAATAAATCATACGAAAATTACTGTGTAGATTATCTTAGCTAATTTTTCTATAATCATAAAAAAGAATACTACCAAAAAGCAAGACAATAAATACAAAACAAATATATGATTATTTATAAATATCTAAGCGTTTTCTTTTTGTTTAATGAAAATTTATATCCTTTTTACATTTTATTTATACGAACGTTTATTCATTAAATGATATACTATTACTAAAATGAGGAATAAAAATATGAAAGTTGATTATAAAATCGTACAACAAAGACGGAATGATATCATGATGTTGATACAAAAGCTAGGTCATATTACCGTCAAACAATTAATGAACGACTTTTAATGTTTCAGAAATCACTATTCGACGTGATTTACAATATTGGGAAGATAAAGGAGCTATCATACGTTATCATGAGGGGCCAAAATCATTCAGCACATGGTTCATCACGATAATAGCAACTTTACCAACGGTCGTTATAAGCATGCTATCGCTAAACTTGCAGCAAGCTATGTCGAAGAAAATGATACGATTTTTATTAACACCAGTTCAACCGCCTTACTGATGCCACAATACATTATGAATAAACGTTGTACGATTATTACCAATAATGCCAAGATGGTATTAGTCAAACATAGTCCGCTCATTAATATTGTTCTAACCGGTGGCGAATTACGTTATCCTAAAGAGGCTATGGTTGGTGATTTTGCTGAATAATCTATCCAAAGTGCGTGCTAACAAATGTTTCTTAGGATGTAGTGGTATTAGTAGTGAAAGTGGCGTGACGACCGCTATTTTCTCTGAAACATCCATTAATGAAACCATGATTCAAAATACATTAGGAAGTGTATTTATTTTGTGTGATTATACAAAAGTCGGTCAAACACACAACTATATCTCAGCCAATATCCATCAAATTCACCATCTCATAACAGATATCAATGCCTCGGAAGAAGAGTTGACTCGTATTCAAGAACTACACCCTCAACAGCCTCATCCATAAAGTAGAACCGCTCAGTTCCATTGCTATATATCAAGAAGAATCATTTCACTAGAAAAGGTATGTATATTCTCTATACATACCTTCTTTTATTCCTCAAAGTCAAACAATCTGATCACTCTCTACCATTTTATAAAACAGTCCATCAATGATTTCATCTTTAAACTATTTTCATAATCTGAATTAATAATGCCCAAGCAAGCCTAATAGGTAATAACAGCCACCAAATCATTGATTGTGGTAATCAAAGGACCGGAAGACAGCCGGATCTATTTTTCAATTTGTTAAAAACATTGGAACCAATGTTCCTACCAAGCTCGAAATGATGATAGCAACCAGAAGAGATATCCCCACACATCCGGATATCAAAAAAGCCGTTCCGAATGAATACCCTTTAAACAAAGCAATATAGCCACCCAAACAAATCAGTGCCAGTATTCCAAGCAATGCACCATTACAAAATCCTACCCTCATCTCTTTGAATATTAAAAAAAGTTTATCTTTACTATTAAGATTTTCATCCATTAATACTCAGTATAGTGACCGCAAGAGAGTGCGTACCAACATTTCGGCCATATCCAAAATCAGTGATTGAAAACAGATGACAATCGGCAAAGCAGCCACAACACCCTCAAACGTTCCGACAACTGTAGAAACCCCATACCAAAGATAATAAAATAATTAACCATGAGTCTTTCACACTCTCTTTAGTGGTTTCATTTAAATCTTCTTCCGCTGATAAACCAGCCAATTTGGCATAATCTTCTCCTAATTCATCATCAACGCTTCAGTGACATCTTGCGCTGTAATATGCCAATAATCTTTTTATCTTTATCCAAAACAGGCAATGAATCTTCCGCATAATCTTTGATTTTTCAATGCTGTCTGAAATTTTTGATGGTCTAATAAATACGGATAAAGCATAACTGATTAAAGTACTCAATTCCACCGTTTCTCTGGCGATGATCAAATCTTTTTTAAAATCAATTGCTCCACAAAAACAACCTTGATCATCCACTGCATAGATCGTAATGATATTATCATTTTCGCCAGCTTGTCTCACCAATTCGTGCATAGCTTGACGAATGGTCAGATTTTATTTGATACAAATATAATTAGTGGTCAGTTAACTACAATTTCATCATCATTGTATAAGTTGATCAATCGGATATCCGTTTTAGTTTCATGATTAATTCTTGGACGAAGTTTATCTTTGATACTTTCGTCTAACTCTTCCCAAAGATCGACCGCATCATCCGCATCCATTTCATTGATCATATTAGCCAATTGATCCATTCCGATTTCTTCGATATATTGATCAATATCATCCACATAAGGAATGATTTCAGCCATCCATTTATTACCAAGAGCACTATATAAAAGTTTCCTTTCCCCTTGGCTTAATAGTTCAAAACTTTGAGCAATATCATTGTCATGATAATCCGTCAATTTTTCTCTGAGTTTCATCTGAAGACTGAGCTGTTTGAATGATTTCAACGATTTTCTCTGTAAAAATTGGTTCTTTTTAATACTTCTTTCTTCATCTTAAGCCTCCTCTACCTGAAAAAGCACATAAAAATCCATCGTATCCTTCCCTCATATATCGATATATATGAGCAATCAAAGTATGCCTAACGATGGATTAAGACTTCTCAAATAGAACAAAAACGATATATTTATAAACACTTAAAACAATTCTTAAGTCTACCTCCATCCATATATACTTCGCTGCTCACAACTGTCCATACATCTTCTCCTTAACTAACTTTTTCTACGATACATTTTAAAAATACGTAAACCTATTTTAACACTATATCACAAAGACTCTTTTCTCCACAGATAAAAAGTTTATCTATTACATCAAAAACACGATTCACCATTTTCTTCCTGATCATTCAATTCAATGAAAAAGATGACTCTATTTCATTTTTAGCTACTTTATAATTGATTTTTATAATTCAATAATAAATTTTTGACGATATACAGCCCCAGTCCATTGCTATTCTCCTTATTCAAATCAAAGTTGATATCAAATATCCTATCTAGATCTAAATCTAGAGTCTTCTCATATGAATTTTTCAATATACAACCATTTTTCCATCCGTTCCAATATTAATGACACCATATTCCTCTGTGTACTTAATTGCATTGCCTATCAAATTTGATAAAAATAATTTTCAATGCTGTTTTTGCCTATATAAAGTGTTTCATCGGATAAACAATTAGTAACGTCAATATTTTTGATTAGCTAATACTTCATATTTTTCCAACACCTCTTTCAAAAATATCATTGATCTTCACGACTTCTTCATCATTTTTAAATGTTCTAATGAAGAAACCGATAAAATTTGGGAGATATTTTTTGTCAATCCATCACAATATCAATACAACTATTGATATAAGTATCTCTATTTTTATACTTACCAATATTGTATTTCATATTTTCTAATATAATCTTAAGACTGGCTAAAGGTGTTTTAAGTTCATGAGAGGCTCCTCTAAATCATATTTCAGTTTTTCTAATCTTACGATTTCCTTATTTTTAATTTCTAAATCATCAATAGATTCTAATAAAGTTGAATACAAATTGTTGATTTGTGCCTTTAGCTTCTCGACTTCATTGGTGGAATTAACCTTAGAATAGCCCTCTATCAATTGTCATCATTTTATCCGTAACTGATTTTTATTTCTTGTATATTGTTTTTAATAGCCTTGGCATACATCAGAGAAATAATGATTGAAAACAAAAAGAAATAAATAAGGAATAAGGTAAAAATTTAAAACTGAGATCCTTCGCATCTTTTTGCATATCGGCTGTAGAAAGAAAACGTATCGTTATCTTTTTCCTGTATTTAATACAATTTCTCTTTCTTCAATGACTAAAAATTATGATCACTTTTTAAATTAATATTACTGTTTTTTCAATCTGTATCTCATTTTTCCTGTTTTTCCTTTTATAAAGGCTTTTATTTCACTATTTTTAGAATAAAAATCCAATGCTTATTCTAAATATTGAATATCTTTCCTCTCATTTTACTGGAAATTTCATCCGCTTTTTGAGTAATTTCTTGTTTCCTAACTTCTAAATAAGTATGTGGAAAAACTAAAAACACCAATAAATGAACCAAAATAATCAATAAGCCAGAATAGAAAATGTTTGTATAAACATCTTCGGAAATATTTTTAAATTTTCATTTTCTCTCCAATTTATAACCGACATTTCTAATGGTAACAATACAATCTAATTCCAATTTTTTCCCTTAATTCTTTAATATACACATCAATGACACGGTCATACGGAATTTCTTCCGTATCTTTCACATCATTATCAATAATTTGTGTTCTTGTTAAAACGTGCCTTCATTATCCAATAGGTATTTCAATATTTCTAATTCTTTGGCGTTTATATCAACGTCTTTATTTTTTAATTTGGCTGTATAGCTAGTAAAATTCACTTCTACATTCTTGTATTCAAATTTTTCGATTTGCCCAAAATGTTTTCTTAATCAAAGAATCCACACGAGCTTTTTAAGACCGGTAAAAGAAAAGGTTTTTCAATGTATCCATCTGCAAACTGGTAAAAGGCGTCAATTTTATATTCTTCATCACTAAAAGCTGTTAACATCAAAATTGGTAACGCACTTTTTCTCTGATTTTCTTCAAAACTTCCAAACCATTCATAAAAGGAATTTGAATATCTAAAATGACTAACTGAATATCTTGATGTTCAAAAATGAAATAAAGCTTCTCTTCCATCTTTTGCTTCAATCATGCGATAACCAAATTCAGACAAATATTCACATATTCCATCCCTTATTATTTGATCATCTTCTACCACAAGTATTTTCATAAGTCATCCCCCTTTTTCCATGTAGAGCATAATTCTTATCGATCCAATTTTCAATCATAAGATAAAAAGTTCATACAATACATATATATCATAGAAATTATCGGTGCAGGATTGCACCGATAATTTTATTTTAATATCAATTAATAATTCTTTTTGGATTTTTCTTTAGAATACCCGATGAAGATATGATCAATGAAACAATCAATACCAAAGGCCATAAACAGAACCACATAGATCATGGATTTTGGTAATATATGAACATCTAAGCTTGTAAGAGTTTTTATTAAAAGCCATCCACTCAGCTCCACCACCCAGTTGACTAGAGGACTGCTTCGCTATTTGTTTTGCGATATCTCCGGTTACTTTCTTTAATATATTATTTCCAAGCATTTTACCGTATAATCCGCCAAGAAATAAGATCCTATAAACGCCGGTATTGATATAAACATTAATTCAACAACAAACTGCCCAAAAATTCTTACTTTTTGATATTCCTAACGATAACAAGACCGCAAATTTCTTTCTTTCTCGCATTCATCCATAAGAATAACAAGAGCGAAACAACTACGCCTGCGAAGATCAATGATCCAGCAAACAACTTATTAGCAATAGAATAAATACCCGATATAGATTGTTGCAAGGCAGGGAAGTTCGACGAACTCTTAACCAAATTGTATTGTTGCCAATTGATATCTAATTTTTCCAAGATCTTTGATGACTTGATCTAAATTTTTATTTCCTTTTTACAAAGAAAGTAGCATCTTGGTACACAGCTGTTTCTTCTGTATTACCATACACCTTTGCGGCTGTATGAACGTCTGTGATTAAAGTATTTTCATAAGCTCTTGGGCTGCATGACACCACCGTTATTGTGCCCATCAAAAAGACCTTTAATTTCTACTTCTACTGTTTCATCAGCGCCTTTTTCATTATCTGCATCAAATAAATTAGACTTAACTTTGATTTTATCTCCAACTTTCAACTTATTCTTTTTAGCCAAATCTTTATGCATCAAGATTTTTATTTTTATCGTTGTTTGTCAAATGTTTGCCTTCTACTAATTTATAGGCTCCTGATACAAATTTAGTTTCTTTTGAAGAATCATTGACTCCTATCAACATAACAGTTCTTTTTAAAATTTTTCGCTCTTTCTGGAGATTGATTTTTCAAGGGTTTCTTGGGTATGAATGATATCATATCCAACTAAATCAACAACACTGTTGATTCTTTTTACATAATGGTCAATATCTTTTTGAATCTGATATTTTTTTGATATCTTGCCCTTTTACATTACCTCTCCTCTAGGAGTACCCTGATTTGCTCGTCTATTGATTTCCCATAGAAAAGCTATTCGTTATATTACCAAAGGTTTCCTCTGAAGCTCTATTAGTAGCATCCTTAATTGATAAACTGATCAAACTAAGGGCTGACATAGATAGAATAATTAATAATATGATTAATGATTTTAGACTTTTTCTTGTCACATACGCAAAAGCATTTTTGATCATTGATAATCCTCCCTAACTACTCTTATTCACTTTTCTCAATTTTTGCCACTCAGCTCTAATGTCGTATCGGCTGCAGCAGCTACTTCCGGACTATGAGTCACCACTATGACACTTATTTCTTTCTTTAGCTAATCTTTTTAATACTTCTATGATTTCGCCTGCTGTACCACTATCTAAATTTCCCGTAGGTTCATCCGCCAAAATAATAGGAGCTTCTGAGACAAGGGCTCTGGCAATCGCCACTCTTTGCTGCTGACCACCAGAAAGTTTCATCACATTTCGTTTTTATTTTGGCTTTTTGTCCAATCCCAATTCAAATAATATCGTTTCAGGTGCTTGACTGTTCACTAATCGAATATTCTCCAATGGGATAAATAATCAATCAGATTATAATTTTGAAACACTAAGGAAATGTTGTTTTTCTATGATGACTATATCCTTTTTCCTCTATATCTTCACTTTCAAATAAAAATCTGACCATTATTTGATGTATCAACCCGGCTAACAAAGAAAGAAGCGTTGACTTACCGGCACCAGACTTACCGATAATGGCATAAAATTTTCCTCGTTCAAAACTTTGGTTGACTTGTGATAAGATTTTCTCTCGCAAATTTTTCCTAGCTATATGATACATTCTTAATTTCTAATACATCCATATGTGTTCTCCTAACTTATTCTTGATAATATTTCTTTTTGGTTTTTTGATTAAAAATCATGGCAGACGCAATAATGACAGATCACCAATAATAACGATTAAGATACCATAACTTTGTATAAAAAGTAATAAAGTTATCTATACCGCTTCCACTATTCAGCAGATTATTAGCCAGTGTTCCTGTATCATCAGAACCGATAAACCCACCAACAATTTGATTTAACACCAAATTACCAAATAACAAAGAGGCTACTGTAGCCGGTATTGATATAATCAGCTCCAATATAAACTGGGTGACAATCTTCATTTTATTAACTCCGATAGATAAGAGGATTCCAATTTCATATATTCTTTCTCTCAACCATAAAATCAATATTAAGGAAAGAACGATATGCCTCCCACCATAATGGCATAAGTCATAATCTGGATAATAGTTAATGCCTCCTAAAGATTCTAAAGCTTCTTTGAATGCATTGTTATCTTTAGCAACCACATACTTTGACCAATCAACACCGATATCTTTAACTTTCTTGATGACTTCATCCATACTCTTTGGACTATCTGTAAACAGCGTAAGCTTATTAACAATTTTTATTGTTTTTCCTTACACCTAGTGCTTTTTGACTGGATTCATAATCTACAAACATTGTATTTTCACTAAAATCAGATGACAGACCTGTGTATTTTTCCTGCTTTTTTCCTGAAAAATACCAATAATTTTCAAATGTATGGGTAATGGATTTGTTTTGACTCATTTCAACAAATTCCAAATCAATCTTATCTTTTTAATTTCAAATTATTTTTTTCTTGGCAAAATTCCTCATGTACCAGAATCTTATCTCGATCATTTTTCTCAATACTTCTGCCTTCTTTAATCGTGAAGACTCCACTGCTGAATAAAACATTTCTTTTTGTATTATTTGTAGCTTCTATTGATACAACATTTTTTTAAGTCTTTAGATAAATCTTCTCGTTTGATTTTTGTTCACTTTCAACCACTTTTTGCTTTAGTTGGTTTTGCCAACCCGACATATTGAGGAACAATTTCCTGAATTTCTTTTTATGCCTTGAATATTTTTAAATTGATTCATATCAAAATATCCATTAGCTGATTTTTAGTTATAGACACAGACGAATTAGAAGACTTGTATAAAGATTTTTCTAAATTGTCGCTTGATTTCGTGATACATAAACACGCATATAAACACGAAAAGAACTACTGTTAAAATAATAAAAACAATCAATGTTCTATTCTTTTTCTAGAAACATAAGCTATAGCATTTTTACCACCTTTATGTTCTCTCCTTTCTACCACTTGATTGCATAACTACTTTTTCTTATGCCTAGTTATTCTATCTTGGTTTTTATGAAATGTTTATGAAATGAAAAATATTTATACTATTTTTACCGACCTAAAAATCTCTACCTCATAAAAAAACGACTGTCTTAGACAGTCAGTCATTTTTCTTTCATTCAAATCAATACATGATACTGAATTTCTATTTATCTATTTTTTCATTCATAAAGCTTTGTTTACTTTCAGCTTTTATCCATTGATTCTTCAACGGAACAATTACCATGAAAGGAAGAATCGTAAAAGGAGAAAACAGATAAAATACCGACTAAAGCAGTTACTATATAAGTGCGTGTTCCTGCATTAATCTTATTTAGCAGATTTGATAGCCAATTTAAAAAAGCTCCATCTCCAATCATTAATAACGAAACAAACTCCAACAAAAATATCACCAGAAATACAATCATTATTTTCAAAGCCACTCTCTTACACACTTCCATTTTCTTTTCCATACTAATATTTTCTGAACCTGGTATATGACGAAACCATTTTTCCGCTCTTTCTTCTTTTTGTCATAATATGAGCCTCCCCTATCAATCACTCTTTAACCATTCTTTATTTTTGTTTTGATACTTATTTCAATTTCAATGAAAACGAACAAGGAAATTATAGCATCTTCTATTCACAACACAAATAAGAATCAGATGATTACTTCATACCATCTTCCTGACACCCTAAAAATAGGCATCTATTCGTTATCTTATTTTGCTAAATACCATCGTTATATAAAAGCTTTTTCTCTATCACTTTTCCAAAAATCACCTATATTTTCCCTGTTTTTGATAGAAAGACGCATAAGTCGGAACATCAAACGATAGAGGTAACAAGAGCACCATGACTCAAACCAACAAATCGCTGCTTCTGATTTTTTATTCCGTTGTAAGCTGAATAAGATGCTTATATTCTCTTATCAGCAACATAATAGCAATTAAAATAATAACAATGTCATTCAAAGGCAATGCTAACCATACTCCAAGAACATTTCCTTTTAATAAGCGAGGCAATATCAGTACTAAAGGAACGACAAGTACCAGTTGCCTTAATATCACTAATATTCCGGCTTGTTTTGCTTTCCCAATGGCTTGAAAATAGGTGACTGTCATGATAAGCACTCCATAGGTAGGAAATATGCAGTACATAAGTCGAAAAATTGGTTAAACCCGAACTCACAGTGGATGAATCAGTGATGAAGGCAGATAATATTTGTACCGGAAAAAATTCGATGATCGCAAAGAAAAGTCCGGCAAGACAAGTAGAACCTATCATAAATACATTCATCAGCTTTTTAACTCGTATATACTCTTTAGCTCCGAAATTTGTTCCAACAGCAGGCTGCAACCCTTGACTCATACCCCATATCGGAACAAATGCCAACTGCATCACTCTTTGAGCGGCTCCCATAAGAGCTATCTGGCTTCCTCCACCAAAATGCACAGCTGTATTATAGACAACTGTCATTTGAACCAGCATCATAATTTGCATCAGCATAGCGCTCATCCCCACAGAGAAAATTTCTAGGCAATAAATCTTTGGCCAGTTTTAATCCATGAAAACGGATCACCGGACTTTTTTTCAAGAAGTATAGTAAGGTTACTAAAGCCTGAATCATTTGCGAAATCACAGTTGCTATTGACAGCCTGTAGTCCTCGAGATGGCATAAACCGAATAAATACAGGATCTAATATATATTTAGGATAGCACCAGCCGCCATGATTCCCATTGCGATTTTCATACGTCCCTCTGCTCGAATGATCATATTGGCACCCTGCATAAAATTTACGAATATGGAGCCAAGATAGACAGTTCTTAAATAAGAAACCCCATCTTTAATACCTCTCCATCAGCACCGGATAAACGCAAAAATTCAGGAGCAACTATCATACCGATAACCATCACTACCGATGATAAAATAATCACCAAGAAAGTAAGATTTCCCATAATCTTATCAATGGTCTCTTGATCTTTTTTCCCGATAGCTCTAGAAAGTACAGATCCTGATCCTATTCCTAACAAAACGGCAATTGCATTATTAATCAGTACAAACGGTGATGCCGCGGAAACTGCACTCATCGCATTAGTCCCTACCATCTGTCCAACATAAATGGAATCAACAAAGGCATATAAACCCACTATCAGTTGACCTAAAATAGCGGGTAAACTAAGACTAATCATCAACTTCAAGGATTTTTCCGTCAATAATTTATCACGAACATCCATTATAAAATCCTCCTTATTTTTATATTTGATTTATATTTATTCTGTATTTACGACAAGAATCACTACTTTAATTAAAAAATTTTAACTACTTCTATTCCTCCTATATATTCAACAGTAGTGGCAACCATAGCTTTAATGGCTTTAATAAATCCAGCATAATGCTTCTCATCATCTTTTATCATTCCCATATAACAAATCATTCCAATTCCTGCACCAAGAATAGCAAAAACAACTAAACCGCCAAGCAAACTTTTACAAAGACTCAGCAAATTAAAATAAACGATGCACTGTTTTTATGATTCATTCTGATACCCTCCTGTTAAAATATCCTTTTCGATATGTTCCTTATTCTTCAAATCAGCCACTATGTTTCCATCTGACAACAGCAAAACTCTAGAACATATTGTTTTTATAAATTCAATATCATGCGTAATAACAAGTAGAATTTTTCCCTGTTCAGAAAGATGCCCTATCATAGTTCCTACTTCTTGCATACTTTTTAAATCAAGCCCACTAGTCGGTTCATCAAAATAAGAATTTCTTTATTGCAAAGCAAACTGATGGCCACTGCTAGTCTTTGTTTCTGCCCTCCTGAAAGTGACAAGGGATGCCTGCCTTTCAATTCAGACAGAGATAACATTGATAACGTTTCATCAATATCACTCTCATTTGAGACTTTAGTTCCAAGTGTACATTCAGTTTCTACACTATCCGTAAAAGTTGATGCCCTGACATCCTGCATAACCATGTAAGATTTTTAATCCGTTCTTTTGCACTTAATTTTTGGCCATTGATACATATATTTCCTGATTGTTGTTTGAGTAGACCACATATAGTACGCGCTAATGTTGTTTTCCCCTGCTCCATTGGCACCGGTAATTGCGATGATTTCTCCACCATTTACAGTGAAAGAAATATTTTGCAAAATGATATGATTTCCATATTTGACTTGAATGTTTTTCAACTCTAAAATACGTTCGGAAATATTTTTTTAACCTTACTATTTGTTTCTATTTCAGAAAATTTTTCGACACCTAAGTCCCTTACTTTGAATCTGTTTAATAGGCAGTTTACAAAAATCCTGCACGCTCATATCCTGAACAATTTGACCATCTTGCATGAATATGACTCTATCTACAATATCCATTAAATACACAAGCGATGTTCGGCAATGATCACCGTTTTTCCTTGTCGCTTTATTTTTTCTATCAGTTTTTTTCAGTTCAGCACAGCATAAAAATCCAGATTGGAAGAAGGCTCATCCAATACAAAAATATCAGGATTAGTAGCATATACAGACGCAAAAGCGATTTTTGTTTTTCTCCACCGGAAAGTTCAAAAATATTGCAACCTCTTAATTTTTCGATATGCAACTCTTTCAAATCACCCTTTCCAAGTGTTGTTTTTAATTTTTCAGATTCAAATGTTCTGTTTTCCAACTCCGAAAACAATTTCACTATCTGTATCTGTATTAAAAACTGCGTTCGTGGATTTTGAAAAACCGTACCGACGCTATCGGAAAGAGTTGAAATTTCAGTCTCAGCAACATTCATGCCTTTCACTGTTACTTTGCCTGAAATTCTTCCTTCAAAAATGGGAATTAATCCATTCACTAACCTTGTTAGTGTCGTTTTTTCCACATCCAGATACACCACACAAAAAGAACACATTGTCCTTTTGGAATACTTAAGTGCAATTCCCGTAAAGATTCTTTTTCCAGATCCTTGTAAGAAAAAGAGAGTTTTATCAATTCAATCAAGGAAACACACCCCCTCGTAAAAAGTTAAACAACATCACACCAATAATTCCTATATATATCATTACAATCAACGCATCCCAGACTGAAAAACAAACCTTCTCTATACAACTACGTTTTCCTACGTGATCAATGCCCCTTGTGATTGCAGCCTGAGTGATTTCATCTGAAATTTTAGATGCAGATACCAACATTGGTACATACACATATTCCATGATTCTGATCGGGTGTCTCAGAAATCCTATCAAAGAAGCATTTATCCCACGAAGAATCATAGCCTCTTTAATATAATTCCATTCTTCGAGACATCGTCGGGAAGTAACGCAATGTCACAGAAAGTGCAATTGTAAAAACCTTTAGAAAAACGCAATCGACTAAACGCCACCAGAAAAGTACTCACTTTTGTCGTATGTATTAAAAATGATCCCAGCATAAAAACAAGGAATCAATTTTTCTCATATAGACATCAAACATATAGAAGATGCCGGCGATGGTAACGGGTAATTTCGATACCACAAACAGTTGTAATATCAATAACACCATAAAGAAAATTCCCTGTTTTTATAGCCATTCGAAACTCTTTGCCTGTAAAAGCAACCATACAGGAATGATTATAAATAGGCATTCTATGACAATGCTTTCATTCAGAAAAACAGAAATACTGGTTATGGATAAAATCAGTAATTTTTGTTCTGGGATCTAAAACCATCTAGACAATCCCCTACTTTTTCAAAATAGTTTTCTCAACATTGCCAATAAATCCTCCAATAATGGCACAAATCACCGTCCCTAAAAATCATTAAAGGGATAATCCACCAATTGGCTCTGATAACATGAATAATTCCGCAAAAAGAAGAAACGTCCCTTTCTACGCATAAATTCATCAAACTGTACCAGCAATATAACCATAGGAATATAAGCTCCCATTGGAGATATCGCAAAATACACAATAGGCAAATAAATTCTTTCTAAATGATTTTGAAATTTCCCGTTGAGCAATAAAATCTGCTATAAATCCAAAAATGACAAAAACACAGACATCATCCAAAACATACCGGTTATCAATAACAAAAGACCAGCCAGTATACCAAGTATGGAAAGTGACCCTCGTTTCGGTATTTTTAGCGATATATAACATAAAAATACTACCTGCGAATAAAGCAACTATCATTGGCATAAACGGAAAAAGTAATAGGTGTCATTTGCGCCAAACCGCCTATCACAAAAGCCACCACAAAATAAATAAGTGAAAAACACCTATGGAAATATAATCTCTTGTTAACAAAACAGTTTCATTCTCTTTCATAATGAACAACATCCTTTCTCAATAAAAGCGTTAGTCTTAACTAACTTAAATATTAAAATTTTTAAGGCCTATATAAGCCTTTTAAAAAGTCCAGACCATCCAGAATTAAAGAAAAATGGCTAGTTCTTCCACATATTCAATCGCCTGTTCCCTTGTCATATCATGAACCACCGTTTCAAATGCGGCTGTGAAATAGGCACTGGTAATCATATGATGAAGCTCATGACTAACACTTCCTGTCATTTTCCTTGCTTTCTAAGGAGATCATAGTATTTCTCTGTACGAGATACATCCAATTCAACCAACTCATGAATATAATCCGCGTATTTTTGTACCTTCAGAACAACAAATGATCAGTTTAAATTCTTCAAAATGATCGTAAATATAATTCACAAAATGAAGAAGATATTGTGTAGATAATTCCCTACTTTCATTCGTTTTATTTTTCAGGGATCAAATCAAAATGTGCATCCTGCGCAACTTTTGAATTGTTCTATTAAGTGATCTGCCACATCAGAAACAAGTGCTTCAAATAAAGCAGCTTTATCCGGATAATATCCATAAAAAGCACCCTTTGTAAATCCAGCTTCTGCTACAATTTTTCTAAGGATGCATCCCTAAACCCTTTTTTCAAAAACTCTCGTTTGCCAACTTTTAGCATATTTTTGTTGTGTTTCTGATATTTTCATGGAATACCTCTACAAGTATATACCGGCGGTATATACCACTGGTATATTACCACATATGTTACTTTTCCATCAACAATTCTGGAATAAGCAACTCCCCTTTTTATAAGACTCTTTTATTTGAATGGAAGTAGTTGGAAAATCGAAAAACGATTTATTATCAAACACAAAAAGCAGCCAACTCTACCATTTTGGTTTTGCATGCCGCTAGATTATCTATCCATTTCATTCACAACATATCACTTCTTCTATCAATATAGTCATCTAATCCTTACTTTTTCAATCAGGAAAATATATTCTCATATCCAATCATCCATTCACCCTATATTTATACTCTATTTTTCTCTTTCCTAAAAATCTTTTATGAGATCGTCATGTAATTTTTGAAGATCCGTTCGAATAAATCCTGCAATTCCAAGGCGAAACTGTTGCCTCAACCTCTTACCCCTTTAACTTGACCAATACTTTAAACCCATAACTTCTGTCTGCTTGACTATACTTTTTTAATTGTGATATTTTCTATTTTTCAATTGGAATAGGAGAAAAATCTCGAATGAATGTAAAGTTTATCTCCAGAAAAAAATAATACATTTGGCTCCAGTATGTTTGTGAGTTAAATAAAACCACAAACTCGCTGATGTTACATATATAAAATAACCATACCAAATCACAATGAACGATATGAGAAGATAAATAAAAATTTGGAAAAATAAAAATGCCTCTTTTTAATGATCATCCTCAAAATATCCTCATTCCATGTCCAAAGACCAACTATAACAGGTAAAAATGACAAGTACCATAAATACAACATATAAAATAAGAATGCCTCTCATAAACGCAAAACACTTCTCCTTCCTACCACTTATTTTACCTTAGCTTACCTCTTTGACATATACTTTTGCACTTCAGCAAAAGTCAATTTTTCTCACTTGCGTATTCGCATACTCTTTATATTCTTCCACCATAAAAACCGGTTTCATTTTTCTCACAATTTTTCTTCTTATTCTTGTTTAAGTAGAGCTTTAGTTCTTCATCATTTACAAATATTTTATAAAAGATGTCCTTTTTTCATTTCTCAGCTCATAAATACCACAAGCTTTTTGATTTGTATAATCAGCCTTTCTTAAATACAACTTCGCTATCTCTAAGGATTTAAACGGAAATTCCATCTTTGAAGTCCCTCTACTAGATTCCTTTTCAATACAAATACAACGCCCACATGTTCCACAAATGTATTGTGTATGGTGGTTCAAAACAATCGAGAGGATGTAATAACGGAGTTTTTCTATTGTCTATTGCATAACACTCTTTGCACATTTTTCTTCAAGTTCCTATTTCCATTATAATGCATAGCCTCATTTTTAAATAATCATTAAATGATCTCTTCAATGCATCGTAAATGATCCACAAACACTTATGACACGAAAAAGCTGTCATATTTATTTCAAGATCATCCGTTGAAATACTATTTATCGGAATAAAGAAATTTCTTTGAGACATAAATCCTTGCCATAAATGGAATATGTCAAGTATTTTCAACACTCTACCATATTTCTTACTGATGTCACTTTTTCCAAAGGGATACATCTGTTTACTCTTCGGCTAATAATGGATATACTCTTCACCATATAAATCATATAACCATTTTTTTCTTCTGTATATTTCATCAACATCGTCATAAAAAGTCAATATACAAACGGTAAAAAGCAGTATAAGATTAGCATAAATACATAAAATTCCTGTACAAACAAAACATGAATGCACTATAGATTGGATTACGGACATACGCATAAACCCCTGTTATGATAAGTTGATTCTTCTTAACATAAGTGTCAATTTTATCAAAAACACCGCTTTCAAATACAGGATCACACCAAGCAAGATACTATATACCCTAATATTCTAAATAGAATTTCTAACTTTTGGTATACCTATAAAAGAAATCCTATTCATAATAGAAAGAGCGATTCCGACAGCGGTCAAAGTGATAATAACCACAACATATAACGGACCTATTCCATAATTGGTAAATGTTTATTTTGTATCTCTCATCAAAAAGTGTCCCACCTATTAAGTAATTTTAATCATTTATGAGTTAACCATGTAGCACAAATACTTGCTTTAATATCATGATCAATCTATCCTATTTACTTTTCTACCAATTCCTTCTTCAAAGAACATTGGACCATTTTTACTTCTGAATACAATCCAACCAACCCTATTCTTGAGTCAACAGAAATGAAGCTAATTTTAAGTATAGATATTAATGATTCAACTAATTAATCAAGTTCAAAAATCTATCTTTTTAAATCCAAATCATCTGGTAGTACTTATTAATACACTCTTTCCGAAAAGGATCTTTCTTCCTTTTCCATCATCTCGATTAAATTCTCCATAGATCTTTCAACCACTTCCTTTAAGTCATCTGAATAGACATATTCTTTCTCCATGATCTCGATATTCATCTTCATCTAAAAATCACATAGCTTTCGATCGGGAAATAATTTAACATCTAAAATCATAATCCATTCTTGATAGCCTCTCCATCATATAAACTGGGAGAAGCTAAGTTACAATAATAATAAATGCCACTATGACGAATCATAGATATCACATTAAACCATTTCTTCTTTATAAAAGAAACAGACCGCCGGTTCTCTGGTAACCCATTTACGCCCATCTGATTCAATTACCCATGCACGATCTGTAACAGCTCACTATTTTTCTTCATCTCGCCTCTAAAACAAAAAGCCTTTACACCAGGTTCTATGTAGCGAACCATCATGTTTTAAAAGATTGGACATAGACTGTATCTTTAACTTTTTGGATTCATCTAGTCTCCTTCCTTTTTTTCGTTTTTTTATTCTACTCCAAACCACCAAAATTGTCGAAATATGACTTTTTAGAGTAAACTATGGATATGACAATTCTAGAGCAACTAAACACGGTCTCTTTTTAGAAGAGATAGATTTCATAGCCGCTACAAGTAATCTGACGGCTTTATGAATCAATTATTTCTAATATAAATTGGATCGGGTTTTTATTTTGTAAAAATAATGAACTGTTTTGTAGCCCGTTCCAGGGAAACATAGCTTGTACCCATATCCCATTTGAAAAGGCATTTGTGGAAGATGTTATCGTGAAAAAGATTATTGAACATTCCCTGATGTTTTAAGCATTCAAGATCACATTGCTTGTGATAGTGCATCACGAAGTGAACTTTGTATTCCCCATTCTGAAAGAGAATAACTGTATCGGCATGCTTGATATAGATGCTCCCATTAAAAATCGCTTCACTAAAGAGGATGAAAAAAAGGCATCCTTGATCGTTTCTCTTTATGAGAAAGCTATTCAAGAACACCGTTGGTTTTAACGATACAAATCAAACACACTTGAATTTTCTAAATACCGAGTAGCTTTCATCAATAGCTGCTGTAGCGGAAAAAGAGCATCACTTTGCAGCCACAAATCGTGGTTTCTATAGAAGTCTCTTAAAAATCTGTCTGACTTTTACAAAATCATCGCTATCTAGTTGAAGATCTAAATATTCTTTCCATTTAGAACCTTCTTTTGTGTCTACCATAGCTCCTTGAATTTGAATTGGGCGACAATCTGAGCGATATTCTGCTAAATGCAGTGCGGTACAACTGGACAAGTCTACTCCCATCAATAAAATATATCCCTTTAATTCATATAAGCGAGCGGCTGGGCTTTCTTCACTCAATGGAAAAATGCAAAGATTGACCGTTCACCAGTAATTTAGCATACCTACCCCAAGCCGCGCATAAGAAAAACTCGGATGTTCTCTGAACTGACTACACCTTCTCGATGCTGAAAAATTTAAGACCACAGAACCCATATAGTGAGTATCCGAACTTTCCGGATCGAAGGCGGGAATTTCTTGACGTACCGTTTTCCAAAGTTCTGGTGAAATAGGAGGATATTGCCAATCACTAGGCTCACTATTATCCGCTACTTGCGTTGGCATTAAAATCGTTCCCCGTTTTGACACAACTCTAAAAGACCATCCACAATGGTTTCGCCCGCCCACTCACATAATTAAAAGCTGACATTTTGGTATGCACCTCTAAAATTTGGCTACCGGTAATCCCCAACATTTGTAAACCGGAAATCAATTTTTCTTTGGTCAATACTTCAGAAAGTTCGGTTTCATCTCATTATTTATAGTACTCCTTGGCAATATCACAGCCTACCCTTGCATTATTAAATACCAATTGAATATTGGAATTCAACGATTCACCACCTGTTAATTCAGCCACTTTTGCTAATAAGAAAGGAGTGGCTTCTTTACCATGAATACCTTTTTCATCCATTTCAGCAATAGCTTGATCAATTACACTATGAATCACTTTTGGATCCATGCTGTATTCTTCCGGAATTGGATTAGTAATTAATACACCACCATTTAAACCTAACTTTCTCTTGGCATGAATCATAGCTGCCGCTTCACTGGCATCCTTCAAAGAATAATCAACTTTTAGACCGGATGTTCTGGTATAGAAAGCAGGTAACTCTTCTGTTTGATAGCCAAACACAGGAACACCCTTTGTTTCTAACACTTCCAATGTCTTCGGTAAATCTAAGATAGCCTTCGCACCTGCACAAATAACAGTTACATTTGTATTACCTAACTCCTCTAAATCAGCACTAATGTCAAAGGTTAGTTCAGCACCACGGTGAACACCACCGATACCACCTGTCACAAAGAATTCAACACCTGCCATAGCCGCAAAAATCATGGTTGTCGCAACCGTAGAAGCTCCCCATTCCTTCTTCGCAACAATAGTAGGAATATCACGACGGGACACTTTCGTAATGGATAAACCACGTTTCCCAAATTCTTCAATTTCTGCCCGAGACATCCCCACCACCGGTTCTCCTTCAATGATACCAACCGTTGCTGGAATACAGCCCTGATCACGAATGATTTGTTCAACCTCCAATGCAGTTTTTTACATTTTGTGGGTAAGGCATACCATGAGAAATGATGGTGGATTCTAATGCAATGACCGGCTTCCCTCTGCAATAGCTTTCGCCACTTCTTGACTTGTTCTTACTTTCATAATTTTTCCTCCTGTATTTTCATACTTTCCATCCATTCACGCACCTTGGCGCTTTCTAAGCTGCGACGTCGTACAGCATCTTGTTCAATACTAACAACCGCTGCACTAAGACCAAATCGAATGGCCTTACGAGGACTAATCCCTCGAATTCGCTCAGAAACATACGCTCCTAACAAAGAATCACCACCACCTGTTGCATTAGACAGACGAATCGGACGATGACGGTACCAGAACATGCCTTCTGAACTTCCAAGTATAACACCTTGATCGGCCAATGACACAATAATCTCTTGAACTCCTTGATTTAAAAACCAAGAAAGACATTGTCTAGCTGTTTCTTTATCTTTTACAAAAATATTTGTCAACGCTTCAGCCTCATATTGATTTGGTTTAAACACATTTAAGTGAGGAAGCACTGAAACCAAACGCTTGGATTTTTGAACCGAAACCGGATCAGCTACTAAAAATGATTTAGCCTGTTTCGTTAAATACTCAATACTTTTTAAATCCAAGTTAGCATCTAAAATCAAAGCATCTCCTTCATCTAAATCTTCTAACGCTCGATCCAACAAAAGCAGTATCCATTGCTCTTAAAATACGCATATCGCTCATGGCAATTTTCATATCACGATTTTGATCTAAGATAGCCATATAAATAGAGCTTGGATACTCTTCAGTTTCAGAACTTTTGAAATATCAATGCCCAATTTTTCGGCAATCTTCTTTTCAGCATTTTTGCGTATGGATCAGACGCAAAACAAGTCACAAACTGTACATTTTTCACCCTAACAAAGCACAAATTTTGAGCAATATTACGCCCTACTCCACCAAAACTTAAACTAATTTCACTGGGATTAGAATCAGTATTGACGAAGTGGTTCTAAACTGGAACCACAAATATCAATATTAGCTCCTCCTACAATACAAATTTTTTTCATTATTTTTCCTTCAATATTTCTTTCAATAAAATCAGATGTTCTTTCACTTGCTCTTTTTCGAATTTTCCTTGTGATAACAATAGATATGAACTCATCAGGGCATGTTTAATTTCTTCCCTTTGTGATTTTTTTCTAAAGAGTTTAAGTCCAATTGATTTGCCCTAGATAAGATAGATTCCAATTCCATAACCATCGCCATCAATTCCTTCTCTTGAGTCGCTTTCTAAATACTTCCAGAAGATTCCAATGTTGATTATGACTCGTTCTAATGATGACAATAACATCAAAATTCTTTATCCTTCTTTTTGATATTTTCAAACAGAGTATACCATTCTTCTTTTGTGATTCCATCCATCAACAAGTATTCCCCCTGACATTTTCCTATGATCACCTGTTTGATCTTTATCTAAAAGAAAAAGCAAGTTGCACTGTTAACTTCAACTGTTCATCACCGATTAGTATAAAAATCTGTTTTTCTTGTTGCATGATCTTCTAACAACACTTATGTTTTTGTTCATTTGAACTATACATTAAAAATTTTTCTTCATAACTGTTATAATAATACTATATAAAAAGGAACTTACGAAGCATCGTTCTTCCTCAAACCCAAAAATCAAGTATGATAATCAGAAAGGAGTTCAAATGTCTATTTACGAATCAGGTGAAGATTATTTATTGGCTATTTTAGTTATCAAAGAACGAAAAAGGTCTCTGTCATTCTATTGATGTAGCGGAAGAAACCAGTTATTCCAAAGCAAGCGTTTCTATTGCCATGAAAAATTGCGAGAAAAATGGCTATATTCAGATGAATCAAGATGGAACTTTAGAATTGTTAGAAACAGGACTGGCTATTGCCAAAAAGATCCATAGAACGCAATACAGTGTTGACCGATTATTTTAAACAACTTGGGGTTGATCCGGACATTGCTTATCACGATGCTCATAAGATTGAACATGATTTAAGCGATCAAACTTTCAGTAAAATCAAAGAAGAATACCTAAAAATAAAAATAAGAAAGGCAAGTCTTAAAAACTTGCTTTTTTGTATCATTTAAAACACCAATTCTATTTTCACACATAACAAAAAGAAACCTGAAGGTTCCTTACTAAGAGCGCGTGATGAGAATCGAACTCACGTATGCAGCTTGGAAGGCTGCCGTTCTACCATTGAACTACACGCGCATAAGAGGTGACTCGGAAGGACTCGAACCCTCGACCCACTGATTAAAAGTCAGTTGCTCTACCGTCTGAGCTACCGAGTCAGACACAAACAAATAAAGGCTGAGGGCAGCGAGATTCGAACTCACGCATGAGGGAGTCAAAGTCCCTTGCCTTTACCGCTTGGCTATGCTCCCCAATCCGAATTCATTGCGATGAACACAACAAATATAAATGGTGGAGGCGGGTGGTTTCGAACCACCGAACCCAGAGGGAGCAGATTTACAGTCTGCCGCGTTTAGCCACTTCGCTACGCCTCCAACATGGTGCCGACTATAGGAATCGAACCTACAACCTATTGATTACAAATCAATTGCTCTGCCAATTGAGCCAAGTCGGCATTTAGAAAAAAATGGTGGAGGTTAACGGGCTCGAACCGCTGACCCTCTGCTTGTAAGGCAGATGCTCTCCCAACTGAGCTAAACCTCCACAGTTATTTGCTGCTTAGTTATACTAACATGCCCCTATCTATCCGTCAACATTTTTATGGTTTTTGAAAAAAATTTTCAGACATGAATTTCAATCAAAAAGATTCATTTGTCATGATAAAAACACTTTATTTCAACACCATTCATTTATCTTTCACCTTCTAGTCAGCAAAGATGTGTTACTATATATTTGTATATCGTACATTTGGAGTATCTATGCGTATCTATAACTTAAATACCCACAATGAAAAACAAGCGCTTTTTGCTTTCTATCCTCATTGGTCTACCCGCTTCTATTTTAATGGGATATTTGTTTTATCTTGTATCAAGGTGGTTTACTTTCCGTTTAGATATCTTTTACATCGTGATTGCTTATACGATTTCCCTATTATAAAAAGTAGGTCGAGGCGTTACTAAAAGTTCTCCATTCTAGGGGCTTGTTTAGCTTTTGTAGCTATTATTGTAGGTGATGCACTCATTCTGTTTGGGCAGAACGCTATTAACCTTTTAACAAACGCTATTTTCTTCTCTCAATTTATTCGCATAGAAGTTTATTCTCTAACAGCCAATCTAAATGCTTTAATTGGTCTTTTAATTCGAGTAAGCGCTATTTATGAAGCCTATTACTATTCTGTATTGTTCTAAGGAGGAAAAACATGCATCGTCAAACCTGGTTTGAAATTGATTTAGAAAAATCAAACATAATGTTCAACAAGTTCAATCTTTTTCAACAAAAAGAAGTGATGGCTATTTTAAAAGCAAATGCTTGCAGTTGTGGAGATATACAATTAAGTAAACAACTGGAAATGATCGGTATCCATTTTATAGGGGTTTCTTCCGCTGATGAAGCTCTTGTTCTTCGTAAACATGGCTTCCAGGGCAAACTGTTAGTTCTAGGCGGTACTAATATAGAAGATTTAGAAACTCTTATTCAAAATCATATTACTGTCACCGCTTATTCTGAAGAATGGGTCGAAAAATTCACACAACATGATTTAACCGGTTTAAGCATTCATCTTAAAATTGATACCGGTATGAATCGCATTGGTTTCGATAATGCCGATGAAGCTAAAAAAGCCCTATCTCATCTGCTAGACCAGAATGCGCAAGTTGAAGGAATTTTCACACATTATTACCAATCAGACCAAGACGAAAAAATACCGCTCGCCAATTTAAAGATTTCAAAAAAATCGTCACTTATTTGAATCATTCATTTTCATATATTCACGCCGATAATTCCGATGCCTCTTTGTATTTTCAAGATAACTTTACCAACATGGTACGCCTTGGAATCGCTCTTTATGGTTATAGTACACACCATACCGGTCTACAAGAAGCTCTTTCTCTATACACCAAGCCCATCATGATCAAAGTCGTTCATCCTGGTGAAACCATCGGTTATGGAGCCACTTACAGGGCTCAAGAAGAAGAAATCATCGCCACCTTACCCATCGGATATGCAGATGGTCTACTTCGCATCAATCAAGGAAGAAAAGTATATGTAAATGGTCAATACGGAACAATCGTCGGACGCATTTGTATGGATCAATGTATGGTGAAATTAGAGCAGAAAATTTCCCTTGAAGATACCGTTGAAATCTTTGGATCCCATATTTCTCTTAACCAAATGGCTTTTAGAAACCAACACCATTTCTTATGAAATCATCTCTTTGATCACACCAAGAGTCACTCGTGTATATAAAGATAGTCATACTTCTTGGGAAATGAACTGAGCGATACGAATAGAATCCACTTTTTCCAAAATATTGTACTGAATAACGACCAAGCTGACCTATTTCAACTTGGTTTTTCTATTTAGTTATCAACCCATTCAGTATTATAAATTCCCCACTAAAAAGGTTAGCTTTTACGCTAACCCAATCACTTAATCATTTCTTCTTTATAAATATAGAGACCAATACCGATAATTGAAGCCGTACTAATAAATCCAATAGCAAGAGGCATAACAGAATTCTTTCTTTTTCTTCTGTTTCTTCCTTTTCCATATTAGTTGCCCCTTTTTCTTTCTTACTGGTATCTGTACTTTCTGCTTGATTTTCTCTTTTGAGTCTTCTCTTGTTTCTCTTCTTCTACTTTAGATGTGGTATCATTTTCAATCTTATCCTTGCTCTTAGAAGCAGAGTCATTTTTCTTCATTTTCGCCACCTTAGAAACTGTTTTTCTTAGTAGAAGACTTTTCAAAAGAGGCTTTCATCTTTAGACATAGTATCAGCAGCTTTTTCTGTTTTACTTTCTCTTTATCCAAATAATCCTTATGAGCTTTCAACGCCAAATGATATTTATAGCGTAATTTATCTCGTTTCATGGCTAATTCATTTAATTTAGCTTCTTTCTTTTCTAACTCTTTTTAGCCAATTCTAAAGCCTGTATTGCTTTTGACATGATTCTCTTGGCTATCATTAACGCTGCTCTGGATTGCTTTTAATTTTTTTCTTTTGCCTTGGTCAAAGTAGCCTCTGTCTTCACCGTATCAAAACGATCCACCGCCTTTTTTAGCTTCTTCTAATTTATCTTGTTTAGCTTTCAAATCTTTTCTTAGCTTCTTCTAACTTACTCTTAGCATCTATGAATACCTTATAAGATTCATCAGACGATTTTTAGCTGATAAATATTCCTGCTTCTAGCTTCCTCGTTTTTCTTGGAGAACTTCAAAATCATGATTGACCCTTAGTTTGTTTTTGGACCAATTCATCGTACTCTTTCCAAACCCGCTTCTCAGCTTCTTCCAGTTGAGCTCACTTCTTGTGTTAAGGTTTTTACTTTTTCTTTTGTTTTTTGTAGCTCAACCTCATAATTTTGCAACTTATTCGTTAAATCCGTTTCTCTATTTTTAAGAATATCAGAATTTCTTAGCATCCTCTAATTCCTTAGTAGCCTTTTGAACTTCTTGTTCAGCCACATCTCGAACCAATTTAGCTTTTTGTGTTTCTGCTTCTGCTTGTTTTAAGCTGGTTTCAAAATCCGATACCATTTTTTCTTTTTCTTGGACTTCCTTAGTGGCTTTAACCAAAGGTTCAATCGCCTTTCCTAATGCTTCATTAGCTGCTTTAACCGCTTTATCTCAATTCAGCTGTCTTAGCTTCTAATTTGGCAACCTTTTCTTTAGCTTTAGCCACCTCTCTCTTGTGCTTTCTTCAATTGAGTTGCACCCTGATTAGTCACCGCTTCATCATAAGATTTCTTAGCTTTATCGTAAGCCTCTATGCTTCTTCCTTTTTGCTTCCCAGCTTCAGCTTTTATACTTAACTAATTTTTCTAAATACCCAGTATCTTCAATGCCTTCTATGCCCATGATTAGGCTCATTTTTCATACCAAATACTTGGTTCATCAACGTGCCATACTGATTAGCCGTTTTAATACCATCAACAGAACCAACCGTCGTATATCTTCAGAAACAATATTCAAATAATGTCCATCTTCACGTGTAAGTGGTTTTGTATCCAAACTTTTTGTTCAAATTTAGTAACATACTGATCATCTTCCAGTTCATTATTGTCATAAACAAACTTTTCTTCTTCATATAATGCTTTTAAAGCTTTTCCTTTGCCATAGCCTTGTGCTACATTTTCACCAACACCTTTAATTAAGTGAGAATGAGCCGACGCATGTTCATCTTTTTCCACAATTTCCTTCGACTTAGCCTCCCTTGAATTTGTGCAACAGCCATAATATCGTCATGGATCATCAATTTTTAAGCTTTTAAAGTTGCTATCAGTCGTACAGCAACTTGTTCATTTCAATAATTCCTTAACTCCATCAATCGCATTATCCAATGACAATAATGAGTTATTCTCGATAGTTCCAAAAACGCTCTTATACTTTTCTATTAATTCAAGTGCCTTAGTGGATTTATTGGTTTCATAGAATCCAACCATTCCCTTAGCTACGTTAGCTGTCACATCTAGCTGAGACTTAGCTCTATCTAAAGCGTTTTTCAATTCGGCAATCATTTTATCCACATTTAGATTTTTAAGCTCTTCTTCTGCTTTTTGAACTTCTTGTTTAGCAGCATCCACTTCTTTATTATGTTGATTGATATCGTTGGCCGCTTTCTTTAAATCAGCTTTGTGCTTTATTTTTAGCTTCTTGTAACTTCTTTTGTTTAGCTCTTTAGCTCTGATCCAATACGTTTTTGGCGTCCTTTTAAATCTTCTTCTTTTTCTGTTTCAGTCGCTTCTTTTGTTCCAAATTCATCTTCTAGTCCCACCTCTAATTTTTCTTTAAGTTGCTTAACTTGTTCTTCTTTTTCATGAATTTCTTTCCTGAGCGTTTTCATGATTCTTAATTTCTTCTAATTCTTTGCATGGGCCTTAGATTTAAAAATGGCTATCTTCCATCTCATCTAATTCCGCTTTTAGAAGCATTTAGCTCACCGGTTTTGTTTGTTTATTCTGAGTTGCTTGATCCCATTTCGGCTTTTTGAAGCTGCAACTTCTTTCTCTAATTTTGCTTTTTCTTTACTTTTAGTAGCTGTGTTCCGTCTTGGCTTTTTTTATACTCGGAAACTTTTTATCAGTTGCTGACTTTTTATCATCATAGTCTTTGTTTGTGCTTTATTTAAAACAGTTCTTTTTAGTATTCAACTCATCTTGGGCATGATTAGCCTCATCGTAGCTAATTCCAGTTCAGCATCAGCTTTCTTCCTAGCTTCTCCACTATGAGCCTCTTGATTTGCTTTATCGGCCATAGAAAAATCATGTTCAGCACTCACCTTATCTTTTTTAGCCGCTTCTAATGCTTCTTTCTTTATTTTTTCTAATTTCGTTGTGCGATCATAGGTATTCTTAGCAAGATTAACGGCATTTTTGAGCGCCAATTGTTTCTTGAACTGCTTTTTCATATTCACTAGAAGCCTGATTCAACTTGTCTTTCGTTTGTTCAGCTAATACAGGGGTTACTTGTGCAATCACTTGACCGGTAGATAAGGTAGCAAGGGTAGCGAGAGTTACTTTTTTCAACTTTTTACGATTCATATATTCTCCTATCGTGACTTTATTCTAATTAGTCCGTCGGTTCATTATAATGTATATTCACTTTTTCAAATTAAGAAGCTCTATCATTAAAAATTAAACGATTTGATATCGTTATCCTTTCTTTCTTCAAAATCAGCTATAAATGTATTTTTGATCATCAAAAATGACCTGTTCAAGTCTAACAGATCATTTTCAACAACTACTCTTTGTCCACCATCAATACGGATGATGGAATTATTGATATAACTAGCTTCATCACTAATTAAGAAACGGACCAAAAAGCTGCCACTTCTTTCGGTTCACTTCATAGCGTTGAACTAGAATTTTTTACATTCCTCTTTCAAGAAATCCGCATCGTAACCATCTAGTTCACTTTCTGTTCCAATAAACCCCGAGTGCTATCGCATTCACATTCACGTAAGGAGAATCATTGCTAGCTGTTATGAGTCAGTGAAATTAAAAGCTGCTTTTAGAGGCATCATAATCAAAACTCATTGGATAATAACTATTGATTCCATTCGTAGAGACAATATTCGCAATCTTACCAAACTCTTTTTCAATCATGTGCGGATATACCCGATTGGCACAATTATAAGCACCAACTACATTGACATCTAAAGTTCTTCGGAATTCCTTTGCTGTTTTTAAATGAAATAGTTTGATAAATCAATCGCCGCATTATTAATCAAAATATCGACATAACCCAACTCTTTTTTTCAACTTGTTTGACCATCCATCCATTCTTGTTCTTTGGAAACATCAGCTTGAATCGCCATGCAAGAAACTGAATACTCCCGTTGAATCTCTTCTTTCAAAGAGAGTGCTTCTTTTTTAGAATGATGATAATTGAGGACAATCGCATATTGATTTTTAGCCAATTCTATGGCAATGGCTTTACCAATCCCTTTAGCGGCTCCTGTAATCAAGACAATTCTAGGCGCGACTTGCATATTTACCATCAGACGTTGACACAGAATCTTTTTCACCTTGCTCAATGAATTGCGGAACACGAGATGGTAATACCTGTATCCAAAGTGGCATCCTTTGATTGGGTTGAAGAGCACCCTGATGGCTGGAGTTGTTTCTACAACCGTTAACGTTACCTTATCTGGTAAATCAATGGATAATACGTTACCATCAAAAAACATCAAGGTGACTTCCATAGCCTCCACTAAGAAGTTCTTACTATCTCCAACATGATTTCCATCTAATTCATACATTTCATAACTCTCTTGATCCATGAAATAATAAATAGAACCATCATTATATGAATATTGAACATCCTTCTTTCAATCATCGCGCTCAAACTTGGTGGAAGCGTTAAAGTTCTTTCTTGTGTCGAGCCCGTCTTAAGATTCTTCATCTTAGTTTTCTTTAAAATAGGCTCCTTTACCCGGTTTCACGTGTTGGAAATCTAAAACCACCCATGGATCATATCTACTAATACGGTTAATCCTGTTTTAAAATCACCCTGCTAAAATCGCCATAAAAATCCTCCTATACTGATTTTGTTCATCCCTAATTTTAATCTTTTCGCCTCATTCACGCAATGACAAGTCTTGGTTAGAAAATGGTGAGCTTTTTCCTCTTTATGCGACTTAATGTACTTTGTCCATTTGATATAACCATACGTTGTATTGGTTAAATATCCTGATTTTAAAACCAATACACATACTGTCCCAACATGATATTCATCGAGGCTTCTAAATAGCACTAATATACCAGGCCACCCATTGTTCACGAAAAACGGAATAAAATAAAACAAACCATTCGCTATCCCAACCGCCGTTGCACAAGCGTCTAGGTATGCAATCCATGTTGCCCATAGAACGATTCACAAAATCTGTTCGAATATCCAATCCACTGATAAAGTATCCTACCACTACAGTAAACATCAACAATTCCGGTTAACACATGGCACCTCTTGCCAGCCCGTTAAACGACGAACAATAGTTAAATCTTTCTTCTGAATCCTCATGTTTTTGACCAGTTGATAAAGCTGATGATATCAATCGGTATCCAGAACAATAAAGTCACCACCATCGACGCAAAACGATACATTAAAACCAAATTAATGGCAATTTCTACCAACTCAACCGCAACTGAAATCATGAAATTATATTTATTTTGCTTAGAAATCAATAATTCACACAAAATATTGAGAAAGGTATCCATGAGATATAGCCACATGATGATAATTCCATTGACTCCATTCGCACTTTTTTCCGGAAAAGCAACCGCAAAAATAGTCGCCAATACCATGATAGATAAAAACCACGACTTCTCATAAGTACTAAACATGTGCCCTAAAGACAATCATAATCAACACCGAAACAGCCAAAAATAGCCAAAGAAGAACACAGATTAAAAATAGCCATCGTTTTTTCAGCCATTTTTTCTCTATAAGTTGCTTGTACCTTCTCTAAACTAGGATTCTTTTCTGCAAAGAATAAATTCGTCCCATCTTTACTTTGATATTGATAAGCTTGAATCGTATCTTTCGCTAAATTTTCATACTCCTCCTTGGAATAATTCACAATCATTTTAGAATCTTTACGTCGATAAACCACCTCAAATACTGTTGCATTATCATCAAAATCCTCAGCCTCTTTATCACGTGTCATTTCCAGTTGGCCAACGTATTTTATCGTTCCAACAGCAGCGTGTAATCTGACATATCCTAACCATCCGGACACAACAGATCCAAGCATTAGTAACACAAATACAATTGTGCCCAGTTTCACCATTTTTTTAGAAAAATCTACTCTGATTTTCTTCATGTATAAACCCCATTTCTTCCTATTTTCTCAATCCGAATCTCAGCTATTATACTATAAAAATTGCATCTTTTGTAATACGACACTTTTTGCTGGTCTAACCTCTATTTGTCCCAACTATCTACAAACACAAAATCTCCTTTTTGAGAAAAACACTTCCATAATCAGCACACGACTTCACATAATCTAATCTCCTTTACAATTCAAAAGGGGATGATAAAATAGTTTTAGCACTCTGTAAGAAATAGTGCTAAAGAGGTGACAATATGAATATGAATTCTAACAATCATAAACAACGAAAACCGTTGCTGTATTACTATTCATTGGTCATGCTCGTATTAATTTCTTTGAATTTAATCTTGCGGCCACTTGTTCAGCAACAAAACATTAAAGAAACATCTTACACAACTTTCATTGAAAAACCAATAACAATCAAGCTCAGCAAAAAGTTCGTGTTGAACAAAACCAAATCTACTACGAAGTACATAACGAAAACCATTTTATAAGACAGGTACTCGTCAATGACCCTCAATTGACCAAGCGTCTTTATGACCATAAAGTCGATTTTTCTTCCACCATTAAAGAACCAAGTAATACTTGGTTAGATATTTTGATTGCCTGGATTTTCCCAATTCTAGGGGCGACTTTCTTAATTCGTATGTTACACGAGGAATGCTGCAAGAACGGTTCCGACTCCTCCTTTGGAGGTATGGGTGGTATGTTTAATTTTGGCAAATCAAATGCTCGTGTGCATGAAAAATCTAAAGAAGATATTCGATTTAAAGACGTAGCGGGTGAAGATGAAGCAAAAGAAAATCTACAAGAAATTGTTAATTATTTTACATGATCCAAACCAATATAAATCCATTGGGGCAAACCATGCCGAAAGGAATTCTTTTAGTCGGTCCTCCCGGAACTGGTAAAACGATGCTAGCCAAAGCAGTAGCTATGAATCCAATGTGCCATTTATTTCTATTTCCGTTCCGAATTCATCGAAAATGTTTGTTAGTATGGGAGCTTCCAAAGTTCGTGACTTATTTAAAAAGCAAAAGAAAAGCACCTTTGTATTGTCTTTCATTGATGAAATTGATGCAGTTATGGAAACGTACGCGGTCATATGTGAGTGGCAATGATGAACGAGAACAAACTCTAAACCAGTTACTGACGGAAATGGATGGCTTTGAAGAAAACAATGGTATTGTAATCTTAGCAGCAACCAACCGTCCTGAAAACCTAGATCCGGCTCTTCTTCGCCCAGGTCGCTTTGACCGCCGAGTTCCGGCTGAACCACCTGACTTACAAGGTCGTGAAGAAATCTTGAAAGTTCACGCTAAGAAAGTAAAACCGAACCAGATATTGACTATAACATGATTGCTCGTATTGCCTCTGGTGCATCGGGTGCTGAATTGGCAAATATCATCAATGAAGCTGCTTGACGGGCAGTTCGAGAACACCGTCAAGCTGTTAGTCAAAGGGACTTAGAGGAAAGCATTGAGGTCGTCTTTGCAGGCTATCAAAAGAAAAATTCGATTTTGACCGATAAGGAAAAAATGGTCGTCTCTTACCACGAAATAGGGACATGCCTTTGTAGCTGCCTTGCAAACTCATAGCGCACCTGTTCAAAAGATTACTATTATTCCTCGTACTTCTGGAGCACTTGGTTATACTATGCAAGTCGAAGAAGGAAATCATCCTTTATATACCAAAGAAGAGCTGGAAGCAAAAATTGCGATCCTAACTGGCGGTCGTGCTGCTGAAGAAGTGACTTTTGGTTCTATTACAACCGGAGCTTCTAATGATATCGAGCGAGCTACTCAATTGGCTAGGGCAATGATTACTCGTTATGGTATGTCCGATTTTGATATGGTTGCTATGGAATCGGTTCAAAACAAGTATTTAGGTGGTGATACATCCATGGCTTGTTCCGATGCAACAGCTGCTGAAATTGATAAAAAAGTGGTAGCCCTTGTTAAAAAACAACATGAATTAGCGAAATCTCTATTAACTGAACATAAACAAGATCTCGATAAACTAGCTCAATTCCTCTATGAAAAAGAAACCATCACAGGAGATGAATTCATGAATATCCTAAATGGTGAATCTGGAGTAAGAACAGCCTCAACAGATGAAAGCCAAGATCAATGATCTTGGCTTTTCTGTTTCTCAAAAATAACTCTATTTTCTAACCAATATGATTTAATCAAATTCACTCTTCTTTGGTGACGACTCACCTTCAAACTCCGTTTCTAAGAAAATGTCTACGATCATCTTTTGCTAATTCAGAACCAACAACCCTAGCACCAATTGAAATAACTTTGGGCATCATTATGTTTCGAGCCAACATAGCTGAATAAGGTTCACTACAGGTACAACAACGAATACCAGGCACTTTATTACAAGCAATCCTGATCCCAATACCGGTTCCACAAATAGCAATGCCTCTTTCCACTTTTACCGCTCATAACTCTCTCTGCTTAAAGTTTCTCCATAGGCCGGATAATCCACTGATTCTGTTGAATCGGTTCCATAATTTATCACCTCATACCCTTTTTGAATCAAATGATTCATCAATTCTTGTTTCAATTCTGCAGCACTATGATCTCCTGCAATCCCAACTTTCATCCAATCACCACCTTTCGTTTATTTTTCAGCATTAGTGAAACGAACCCACCCTGCTGCCAACAAATAAACTAATAAATTGAGAAGTGGATAAGAAACCAACCATACCATGGATCAAGTCACCTCGAATAAATTCAACCAAGAAACGACTCAAAACCATATAAAATCAAATACCAAGCGCCTGTCTTATTTGATTCTTTTGACTTAGTTAATACATAGTGATAAAACGCCAAAAATAATGAAATTTCCTAAGGAAGAAATCAATTCTGTCGGGATGACTTTTAATTCCTGCACCAGGTCCTAAAGAACCTGCCGGAAACGTTATCTCCATACCAAGCATCTGTCGGTATTCGCATAACAACATCCTGCCAAAAAGCAGCTAATCTGGACCAAATCTCTTGAGCTAAGGCAATACAGGGAGCTAATACATGAAAATAAGTTGATCTAAATGATAATGACGACAATATAAATAACCTGCCAACGCACCGGAAAGAATTCCTCCATACACCAAGCAAATCCTTAGGAACCCAAAGTCGCAATTGGATTTTGCTATAAATCTTTTTAAACCAGTCAAAATAAACAAACCCTTTGTCTAAACAAATCCAACAATCACATATAAGAAAATTAGATTATCTCATTTTATTCGTTTCTAAATGAAATCGCTTCGCTAATCTTTCCGCCATCCAAAAGGCTCACAAATTCTCACTGGCAATCATAACACTATAGCCATGAACCGTCACTGATCCGATTTTAAACCAATCATTATACATTTTTCCTCACTTTCTTTATATCAACAGGAGTTGAAATGATCTATCCTCTCAATCGCTTTTTATAAGAACTTTCCAAAAGAAAATCGCAAACAAGTCTGATATACCCGCATAAATCAACCCAATACTCGATAACTATAAATAACACCTGCCGAGATTGGTGCCCAGCCAATAGAAAAATAATCACTCAACCCAAGGAGCAAAGCCACTCACTGACAAAAACCAAATGTCATCTGCTTGATTTGGATTGGATCCTTTGTAACAACAGCTCTTTTGAAGTTTCATTAGCCTCGCTTTGCCATAATGACTAAGCCCAGTAAAAATAGGGAATTAAACTCAAAATCAAGTCTTTTTGAATAATGATGACTAAACACAGCCAAGATGGATAAAATACCAAACGCAAAATCATTTGATATAAAATTTTATGAACATCTAATACAAAAGTAGTTGTTAAGAAATAATACCAATAACTGTAAATATAGCCCCCACTAATAGATAACAACTGTGACCTCATACCCGGAAAGAAGGTCATCAAAGTACCAATTAAGATATATAGGGCAGCCGAAAGTATCGACATGTTTTTGATTCTGGAAACATAAATTCACCCTTTATTACCTATTGTATAATAAGATACTTCAAAAATATCTATCTTTGTTCTCTATCGTTTTTAAATTTTCTGCTAAACTTCAAAGAGATTAACTCATCCGTAGGATTTCCTGATGACTAATCCACCAAGGAGTTAAAGCATATAGAATCCAAGGTGAATTGAATTGCATAGCTTGACCAATGCTTGTAAAGAATAAATATTTAAAAACCACTCTCGATCTAATCATGAACAATATAGGTGGTGTCAATCTTAATTCAGCTATTTAAAAAGCTTCATAAATTAGTGCAAATAATATCCCCAAAAGTATTGAAATAACCACTTTTTAGTTTTAAGTGAAACGAAAGCATTTTTAAACAAAAATATATTGTATACCTTTTTATATCGTAAAAATAATCGCTCCCCTATGAGTCTATAATCTCTGCTTCCCCATCCTTTTCAATTTATTTTCGCAATTTTATTTTTGACATTTTTATATCAAAAAGCAACCAAAAATAAAACTTTTAGTTGTCTAAACATCATCTGAATATTTTTGAAAAAGCTCTAAAAACTAAAGTTGGAAGAAAGCCACCTTTTTCAGAAAGCATTTCGTTACTCTCATAATCTCCAATACGCTCCGTTCACGTGCGTTGATGAAAGATGAATAAATACCTTCTTCTTTATCAAATCACTATGCTTCCTCTTGTACCAATTTACCACCATCAATCACTAAGATTTGGTCTCGCTTTTCTTACAGTAGAAAGCCTCATGAGCAATAGAAATCACTGGTATGTCCTTTAGACAGCTCTTCAATAGCCGCCAAAATTTCATATTCATTTTCAGGATCAACTGAACTGGTTGCTTCATCCAAAAGAATAATTGGTGCATTTTTAAGCAAGGCTCTAGCAATAGAAACCTGTTGCTTTTTCACCGCCAGAAAGTGAACTTCCACCCTCACCAACCATGGTATTATAGCTATCTGGAAGCGCCATAATGAAATTATGACAATGTGCTTTTTTAGAAGCTGTCACCACTTCTTCGTGACTTGCCTGTGGATTAGCAAAGCGAATATTATTTTCTATCGTATCTTGGAAAGATACATACATCTTGGAAAACAAGAGAAAGATTTTTAAGCAATTTTTCAACCTTGTATTCTCGCATATCCTTACCTCCTAATCGAATAGCACCACTATCAATATCATAAAAACGGGATAATAAATTGATAATCGTTGTTTTTCCAGATCCTGAAGGTCCCACTATAGCCGTTCTTGAGCCTTTGAGGAATAGTAAACGATATATCTTTTAAAAACCGGATTACTTTTATCATAACTAAAATTTACCTGATCAAAAACAATATTTTGATTTGCTATGACTTCTAAAGTACCATCATTTATTTCAGGAATATCCAAAAACCTCATCTAAATACTGCATATTAGCAGGATTTTTCACCATCAAGATAGCCGCATTTTCAAGCTGCTTCAAACCACCGAAAATCATAAAACCAGCTGCCGAAACCGTCAGTGCTTGTGGTAATAAAACCTCTCCTTTGGTATAAAGATAACAAGAAAGTAATGTAACAAGTAAGCTGGAAAGGTTGATAACAGTTATAAAAATTCTTGAATAAGCTGACAAAGACCACCTCAAAATGAATTTTGCGCACGCCGAAGTTCCTCAGAAGAATTTTTCAATTTAGGAATGAACTTCTTCCACCACTCCTGCATCAGCTAATGGAAAGCTACGCAACACAGGAATACCACAAAATACTATCAATGAAAGAGCATCACCTCACCTGGTAATTGCGGCATGTTCTCGAGCAACCTCTTTCTTAGACTGATTGACCATAAGAAATACACAAAAACCAAATCAGAGCTAAGCAAATCAGCGTCAAAAAGCCAATTTTAATATTGACACCAAACATCCCAACTAAGAGGAAAAAAGATATTGAAGCACCAGAAATCGCAAAATCAATACTCATCGAAGAGTAGTTTTCAAGACTTTTCATAACATTAGTAAATGCTGCCATGATTCTTGAAAGACTCTGCTCAGCAAAATAACCCATAGGGGCTTTTTTTAATTTTTCACCAACTATCAGTCGGTAATCCTTAAAAATGCCAAAAAGACTCCATCACTAAGACTACTTTTGCCCAACCTGTTAGAAAATTAAACAAGAAAGACGCAAACAACACTCCAAAAATCATCCAAATATGAGCTTTGGTCGTTTCTTTCATCCAGCTAAATGAAAGAAAGAGAGCAAAAAAACCAAACAAGACAGAAGCATTCTGTAGAAAAATAAAGAATATTCCAGCTTTAAGACGATTTTTATACTGGCCAGCTAATTTAAACGATAATTTAATAAACTTCATACCTTATTCCTCCCCTAAATATTGTTTCCAAAGTCTTGCATACAGTGGCTCTTTCATTAATTCATCATGTCTTCCTTTTGCTACAATTTGGCCTTTATCCATTAAGATAATTTGATGAGCTTGCTTGATTGTATTCAGTCTATGTGCGACTATCACAAGATTTTTCCCTTTACAAGATGAGATATTGCTTCTGAATAAGAGCTTCATTTTCCGAGTCAGCATAAGCGGTTGTCTTCATCTAAAAACAATGGTGGAAGCGGGTTTTTAAAATAGCCCTAGCAAGTGTTATACGTTGGCGTTCACCCACCCGACATTGCACCACCTGCCTCGCCTGCTTTGGTATTGTATCCATCCGGCAGTGCCATAATAAACTCATGACAATGAGCAGCTTTGGCCGCAGCAACGATTTCTTCTTCCGTCGCATTCGGTTTGCCAAGACGAATATTATCCCTGATGCTGACATCAAATAAGAAGTTGTCTTGTGAAACAAAAAGAAACCTCTTCTGGCCAGTTGCTTAAAATGAAATATCTGTTGTGCTCACCCCACCAAGAGAAATTGTACCTGATGACTGATCCCAAAAGCCTACTAAAAGTTTTGCAATGGTCGACTTTCCGCTTCCAGAAGGGCCTACAAGTGCAGTTACTTCCCCCGGCTTAGTTACAAAGGAAATATTATGTAATACTTCATTGCCATCGTGATAAGAAAACTTACTTTTTCAAATTCAATCCTCTTATTATTGTCAATAACCACTCTGTTTTCAGCATCAGGGCGCTTTTGAACAGGCATATCCAACAATTCTTTGATTGGTACCCAGTTGCTAGAAGCCATCTGAAAAAGTTCAAAGCTCATCATGATGGCAAAAGCCTGCGGTAATATAGAAATGGAAGGATTAGTGATAATAACAAAGTTTCCATGCTCATCTGACCTTGTCCGTAAAAATAAAAGGCTAAAGGCATACTCACCAGCTGTGGTCGTCATCATTGCAGCGGTCATTAAGGCTCTACCTAACCAACTTTGTTTCCACCACTTCATCGTAGAAAAATGATAAAATTTCACGGCATCAGAAAATTTCCCATAAGAAAGCTTATCCTGTGCAAAGGCTTTAATGACTGGAATCCCACGAACATATTCTGCACTTCTGTCAGCAACATTAGCATAGCTGGATAGCCAAACAGCCATCCTAGCACGATATTGGTACATCATCGCTGCCATACCGCTGATAATGACAATAGGCAATGGTGCAAAAATAGATAAACCTATCCGCCAATCCACAAAAATAAAATGATGACACAAAGTATTGGGTGTAAAAGCCGACTTGGTAATTCCAGGCATAAGATGAGCCACCCAGTCTTCCATATCCGCCACTCGCTCCATAATAATCACCTTAATTTTACCAACAGGATTATCAACCAAATATCCCATTGGAATCACTTTTAGTTTTTCAAATAAAGCTTGCCTGAGCCTTGCAAGTATAGAAAAAGATGTTTTATGAGAAATAATAGTACTGAATCCGGTCAATATGAAATAAAGTAACAATGAAGCCATTGCCAAAAAGCATATTTCAAAAGTTCATCAAAACCGACTGAATGCCACTAGCTCTTTTTATAAGCCAGCTAGCAGCGTAAGCACTGAAGAAATAAGTAGCAAAGCTAAAAAGCTCTCCAACACAGGCAAGAATAACGGAAATACGCATCCACCCTTTACACTCTGGAGCAATATTCATCAGTTCCTTGCTCAAGCCACCCATACTGATTTGCGCCTGCTGTTCACTTTTCTGCATATCATCCTTAATACGATTCAGAATTTCATCAGGAACATCCAGATTTAGACTTTTGACCTCTTCTCATTAAATCTTCCGTTTGCTTTGACTTCCTTACTATCCAAAGTATGATGAAACTTTTCATCACAATGACACTTCTCATTTTTTTCATATCAATCACCCTTTTTATTCGTATCAGCCAGTTTATGTCTCAATATTATTTTATTTTTGCCTTCATCGTGGCGATCCATAAATAGTTTTACTATTTCAACAAAAATTCTCTATTCTTCACAGCTATCCCTTGCTCCATCCAAAAATTTCGCATCCTAGAACAATTGTATTCATAAAAAGATTAAAAATCGTTGGCTAGATACATGTAATCACTGTTTTTTGCCTCTTGAACTCCTAAATATGTAGCACTTAGGGTTTCTCAACCAAGATGGGAAATAAATTTCTTAAATCTTCACTATTTTTGTGCCTCGAAGATAGATGACATATACACTTATCAGTTCGTTGTCATCGAGCACTTTATCCACAATGATCTGCGCTATAGCATTTTTATCCAATCCTCCTGAATAATCCTTCAAAAATTTTTTCATCTTATCTACACGATATGCTATACCTTCTTTCATTAAGTCATGCAAAATATTTCCACCTTTATTTTTGTAATGGTAATAGACACCTCCTCGAGATAGGATGTTTCTGGTACAATATCTTCCATTACCGTATCAGCGAATCCTTTCTTCAAAAAGACTTTTTAGCTACATCTAATATATCTTTTTCTGATTTTGACCAGCTTTTGCTTTTTGTCTTCCAAAATAGCTCCTCCTTCTGAGCGAGTTAATAAAAACCGACAGATTTGTCTGTTTTTATTTTAGCACCAGTCCTAGTTAGCGTCAACTAACTAAGAAATAAGGGTTAATTTTAAAAAGCTATTTCTCTATTTAACCACTATGATATGTGTCATAAATCTATAGTCACTTTATAAATTAGACTTTTATCCACTTTATTTACTCTCATTCAAAAATCTAGTCATTTAACTACTTAGATAAAAACTGATGAAATAATAAAAAGCATAGAAAAATCTCTTTATTAAAGAAAAAGACTTTTCAACGCTTTTTAGTGGAGCTGAGAGATTTCAGGCTTGAATGCCAAGTCTCTTAGTACTTCGCTGAATTTCTTCTTGAGTTAATTGCAAAAAGGTGATGACGCCATTTGCAAGCGTTTAATGAAAAACTTTTATAATCAAGCATCCAAAATAATTAGAATAAGAAATTGTATATGTCATAATGATAGTTTAGAAATACTTTAAGATATCTATCTAGGAAATATAAAACATTAAGAACTTTCTAGTGATAAACATAGTTATGCCAAATTGATACAAAAGTTAATTGTGGATAACGAAAAATAGCCACTCACTCAGAGTGACTATTTTCCCTTCCTCATTCGGCTATTTTTCATCGCTATAGTGCATTATTTCCCAAAAATATGCAAACATAAAAATTTTAAGATAAAAATACGAAAAATGTCAAAAAGCCTAAAAACCACGCATTTAGATGCTTTGAACTGGAAAAATAATCAACTAAATAAAAAGCCGCCATTCAAAGCGGTTTTCTGTTATATAGTGGAGCTGAGGGAGTCGAACCCTGTCCAAGAGAAGTCCCACATTCGAGCCTCTACAGTTTAGTTACTTTGTCATAAGACGAATACTTTTTAAAGTCACCAAAATATATTCGAATTTACTTATTCATTGTCGAAGGAATAAGCTAGGTTATTATTCCTCGTATCCGTTTTTTTACACTATTGAAAAGAAGACGGCTACTCTTCCAATAGGGCGCTGCGAACGCCTCTAGCGTTAAATTAAGCAGCGAATGCGAAGCTTGCGCTTCTATTTGTATTTGCGTTTAATTTGTTTGATGATTAGGTCATCACTCCACCGCCACCCGAATCAAACATTAACCTGTCGAAACCTTGACAGCCCCATAAGATAACTATAGGTAACTTTTCTTTGAAAATCAATAGCGCTTTAAAAGCTTTCGCCATTTCCTCTTCGCATCTCTTTCCTTTTGGCTTTCTCGTTTATCATGAAGATTTTTACCCTTAGCCAATGCAACCTCCAATTTAGCCTTGCCGTTTTTTTAAATAAACATCGAACCGGAATCAATGTATATCCTTCAAACGAACCTTTTGATCCAAGCGTTGAATTTCCAATTTATGCAATAACAGCTTGCGATCTCTTGTCTCATCCACATTGAAAAATATTGCCATACTTATACGGAGAAATATGCAGCATCTTGACCCAAGCCTCCCCCTTACGAATGGTAATATAAGAATCCTGAAACTGAACCTTTCCCAGGCGAATGGATTTAATCTCTGTACCCGTCAGCACCATACCACACTCAAAACGATCTTCTAAGAAATAATCATGTGCAGCACGACGATTGAACGCCACTACTTTTATAGAATCCATATTTCTTCTCCTTATCAATGACCGGAATGTTTTTCCGTCTTTTTTAGCGAAAGACTCTCGCTTTTCCTTTTTACGCTTTGAGGGAGAGGAATGAAATTTGAACTTTCGATCTCTTGGATTATCCCAATACGAAAAAGATTTTTCTTCCCTTTTATGTCTTTCTAAATTCTTTTTCAAACGAAAAATCTTGACCCTTTTGCCTTGGAAGAACCAATTCAAAATCCACATTTCCCTTTTGTTTATTCGCTGCAACCACTTTAACTTTTACCGATTGGCCAATCCGATATACAACCCCGTTTCTTTTCCCAACCAACTCACTACGATCCTCATGAAATAGATAATAATCTCCTGGAATGGAACGTGTTTGAACTAAACCTTCTACTGTATTTTCTAACTGTACAAAAAATCCAAAATGAGCTACACCTGTAATGATTCCATCAAAATATTCGCCAAGATGATCTTGCATATATTCCGCTTTCTTCATATCCAAACAAGCGTATTCTGCATCACTACAATTTCTTTCTTGGATAGAAGCGTGTTCCGCAAATTCCCGATTGCGACGATTATCCCAATCTTTATCTTTCTTCTGATTTTCACCAAACATATATTTCCATAGCATACGATGAACGATTAAATCCGGATAACGGCGAATCGGAGAGGTGAAATGCAAATAATCTTGTTCCGCTAAACCAAAATGGCCAATATCCCGAATATCATACCGAGCTTTTTGCATAGTTCTTAACATCATCATATTCAAAATAGGAGCACTGTTTTCATCCTGAATACTAGTCAAAAATTGTTGTACATCTTTTGGCTGAACATTTGATGTTTTAAGGGTAAATGGTTTTCCTAATATCTCGGCTAAATGACGATATTCTTTCAATCGTTTAGCACTAGGTTCCTCATGAACCCGATAAATTCCCGGAATTCCATACTCCTTTAAATATTTAGCCACCGAAACATTGGCTACTATCATACAATCCTCGATTATTTCTTCAGCAACACCTCTTTGTTTTGGATAAATATGGATTGGTTTTCCCCTTTCATCCAAGTCTATCCCCGTTTCTGGATGTTCAAAATTAATAGCTCCTTTATCTACTCTTTGATGACGAATAGCATCCGCACAATCTAACAATACTTCAAAAAAGTTACCCATATCCGCATATTCTTGAATGACACTTTCATTTCCAATGAGGATTTGATTGACCTTGTTATATGTCATTCTCCGCTTCGAACAGATAACAGAAGGATACACATCGTATGAAACAATTTCTCCCTGCTTTGATATCTGCATTTCACAAGTTAACGTCAACCGATCCACTTGTGGATTTAAAGAACAAATTCCATTAGATAACTCATGTGGCAACATTGGTACCACACGATCCACCACATAAGTCGAAAAAGACCGTTGTTGGGCTTCTTGATCCAAAGCAGTATTTTCCTGTACATAACTCGATACATCCGCAATCGAAACCCACAAATGGTAACCATTTTCATCCTTTTCAACCGATACAGCATCATCAAAATCTTTGGAACTATCCCCATCAATTGTTACAAATGTTTGATTTCTTAAGTCCTTTCTTCCAATAAATTGAGAGGGATGTACTCGGGAAATAGATTTAAGTTCTTCTAAAATCCTCTTCCGGAAATTCCAAAGGAATTTCATGATCCACCAAGATAGAAGCAATATCCGTTCCCGGATCATCCTTATGACCAATCACTTTTAAAACAGTCACATCCAAAGGATCACCATAACGTGTAATATGACCAACTACTTTTAAACCATCAATCGGCAGAAAATCCTTAGAATACGATAAACGAACTTTTCTTTCTTTCAGTCGCTCATCATCCAATTCCAAATATACTTTTTACTTTTTGGTAAAAATTGTACCGACAACGGTATCTTTCGCCCTCTTTTAATAGCAATGACTTTGCAAAAGGTAAAATCTTCAGAGCTTGAATCAAAACAAGATCTCCATTCATGGCCGTAGCCAAATCAGGAGCTTCAATTCTGATATGAATCCTTGTCCTCTATATCCACAAAACCAACGCCCATTCGATTAACAGACAACCGTCCTTCTATCACTTTTGCTTGACTTTGTGTTAAAAATTCATTACGAGCATTGCGGAAAAATAAAATATTCTTGTTCCATTTTCTCTAAAACATGATTCAACCGAATAAAATCCGCTGAAGAGGTCATCCCAAAAGATTCCAAGAGATGAGAAATCGTATGTTTATACCTTGGTTCTGTTTGTAAATAACGTAAGATTCTTTTTTCTAATTCTTCCATAAAACAACTCCATCATACAAAAAACCGGTAGGATTACCGGCTTTTATTTAACAACACGAATTGCAACAACTAGGATAAAGAAGATAACACCGAGAACCAACGTCATATTAGAAATCACTTTCTCAGATCCTCTTTCCTTTTGATTCGCAAATAAGTTCAGTCCACCGTTTCCTGTAAACGCTCCAGAAATACCATCAGACTTACCGCCTTGTAACAGCGTTAAGACGATGATCAAAGCGGACACAATCATTAAAATTGGATTTAATACATTTGCCATTTATACCACCTTTTTATCATAAGCATTATAGCATCTACTTTCTATTTCAACAACTCTAGCCTCGCTTTTACAACCGGACTTATCACTATTACAACCACCCACTTGATCTTGAGCTCGCTTATTTTGTTTCACCAATTGAGCTAAACGTTCTTTCAGAGAAGCTCTCTTCCGATGTCCAACAATCTTTGGTTTCCATACCACTCACTTCACTGGTTTCATTATCAAAACCAACAATTTTACTCTGCTCACAAATAAGACCAAAGGCACATAAATCACTTGTTTGCCATCGTTATCGTACTTCACAATTTTTCTTACCTGTTGTGTTATTTTTCCAAAATAGTCGCTACTTGGTCATAGAAAAGTGCGATCAGATTTCTTTTGTTCATAAATATTAAAGTACTTCGTTTTTTAAAGAAGCCATTTTTAAAACTTCATTTAAATCAGGGATAATAGGGCTTGACACCATTTTACATTCCGGAAATCCTAGTGTTAAAAACACCAGTTCCATGCTTTAAAAAGTTCAAAACATCTTCTTTTTCATCTGTTCAAACTGATGATCTTTCAGTAAACCCGTATAAGAAGTCGCTAAATTTACTTCTTCTCTGTTGATTTAGTCACCGGTTTTCCACAACCCATCAATAAAAACACCGATCAAAGAAAAACATAGCCATTTTTACACATAGCACTTAGCCCCTTCTAATTTGGTTCGAATATACCACACTTTCCTTTTTTAAGTCTAACTAAAAAGAAGATCTCCTAAAAGAAACCTTCTTACTGAATCTCCTTATTTAGAAGAAACGGCTTTTAACGTTATAGAAAGCCTTTCTACCACGGTATTGAGCCACTTCATCCAATTCTTCTTCAATTTCATCAATTGGTTATATACTTAGCAATACGATCTGTACGACTCAAAGAACCTGTCTTAATTTGACCGGCATTGGTAGCAACTACTAAGTCAGCGATTGTGCTATCTTCCGATTCACCAGAACGATGTGAAACAACCGCTGTGTACTTCGCTTCCTTAGCCATTTCAATCGCATCTAAGGTTTCCGTCAAAGTACCAATTTGGTTTACTTTAATTAAAACAGAGTTAGCTGCCCCAAGTTCAATGCCTTTCTTAATGTAAGTCGTGTTAGTTACGAATAAATCATCACCAACTAATTGAACTTTTTCACCTAAACGTTTGGTTAATTCAACCCATCCGTCCCAATCATTTTCTGCTAAACCATCTTCGATAGAAATCAGTGGATACTTTTCAACCCATCTTTCTAACATTTCAATCATTTCTTCAGAAGATTTCTCACCTTCACCAGAACGAGATAAAACATACTTGCCCTTTTCAGCATCATAGAATTCAGAAGCCGCCAAGTCCATTGCAAAACAAATATCCTTGCCTAATTCATAACCGGCTTCCTTAACAGCTTCCACCATCAATTCTAACGGACCTTCATTTCCCAACGTTTCTAAAGGACCATGATTACCTTTGATAGTTGATGGAGCGTATCCACCTTCATCACCAACTGATGTGTTATAGCCATACTTCTTCAATACTTTCTTCAAAGCATGGAATGTTTCAGCCCCCATACGAACAGCTTCATGAACATTATCAGCCCCTACCGGCATAATCATGTATTCTTGACAATCTGAAGCAGAATCCGCATGTTTACCACCATTTAAGACGTTCATCATAGGGACAGGCAATACCTTAGCGTTTGTACCACCAATATACTCATATAATGGAAGTCCACAAGAATCAGCGGCTGCACGAGCGGTAGCTAAAGAAACCGCTAAAGTAGCGTTAGCCCCTAAATTACTCTTGAATTCAGTGCCATCTAATTCAATCATCACACGATCAATTAAAACTTGATCAAAAACATTTAATCCCTCTACCACCGGAGCAATCTTTTCATTAATATTATCAACAGCGGTTAAAGTTCCCTTTCCTAAATAACGATTTTTATCCCCATCACGCAATTCCAAAGCTTCCCGTTCACCAGTAGAGGCTCCGGATGGAACAATGGCACGACCAAACGCACCGGATTCTGTATAAACTTCCGCTTCTACGGTCGGATTACCACGAGAATCTAACACTTCACGAGCAAATACTTCTACAATTGGATCAATAAAATTAGGCATTCTTATATCCTCCTATTCCTAATGTATTACTTTTGTTGCCATGATCAATTCTTTAAAAGAGTCTTCCTTAAGAGAAGCACCACCAATTAAAGCACCATCAATATCTTCACAAGCCATGTATTCCTTGATGTTGGTTGGTTTCACCGATCCACCATACTGAATACGAACCGCTTGAGCCGTTGGTTCATCGTACAAACCACACACCGTTTCACGAACCAATTGACAACAAGATTCAGCTGTATTTGAATCAGCTGATTTGCCGGTTCCAATTGCCCAAATTGGCTCATAAGCAATAACCATTCTAGAAACTTCTTCTGCTGTTGCTCAGACAAAGAACCAGACAATTGAGACTTGATTACTTCTTGAGTCTTCCCGGTATCGTATTCCGCTTCCGTTTCACCAATACATAGAATTGGTGTAATTCCATCTTGGAATAAGCGCTTTGCTTTAGCAGCACAAGCTTCATTGGTTTCATTAAAGTATGTTCTTCTTTCTGAATGACCGATAATGCAATAGGTCACACCCACCGCTTTCAACATCGGAACAGATACCTCGCCCGTATAAGCACCATTGTCTTTTTCATGACAATTTTCAGCCGCAATCAACAGATGCTTAGCATGACGAACAGCCACATCCAAATCAATAAACGGTGCACCAATACCATAATCTGCTTTTTCATCTCCGGTCAAAACAGCTTCAATTTCTTTCACAAAAAGCTTCCGTTTCAACTGGTGTCTTATTCATTTTCCAATTTCCAACAATAATCGGTTTTCTATTCATTTTATTTTTTTCAGGAATAATCGCAATTCCCCGGCAACTCCTTTCCTTCCATGTATTCAAGAGAAGCTCCACCACCGGTAGAAATGTGGCTAAACTTTTCAGCGTAACCTAAAATTTTTTCGCAGCAGAAGCAGAGTCACCACCACCAATGATCGTTGTGGCGTTTTCCAAACCGGCTAATTCTTCACAAATGGCGATTGTTCCTTTGAGCGAAACGTTCATCTTCAAACACACCCATAGGACCATTCCAGAACACAGTTTTAGCCCCTTCTAATTCCTTTTTAAACAGTTCCACTGTCTTAGGCCCAATATCTAAACCCATGAAATCACTAGGGATATGACCGGCCTCTACCGTTTTGATTTCCGTTGGATTTGAGAAATCATTCGCAATGACCGTATCTACCGGTAAGAACAACTTCCCCTCTCCCTTTGCCATAAATTCCTTGGCTAAATCCATTTTATCTTCTTCTAATAAAGAAGTACCGATTTCACCACCTTTTGGCTTTTAGCGGAATGTATAGGACATACCGCCACCAATCAGAACCTTATCTGCAATCTTCAATAAATTTTCAATGACACCTATTTTATCCGATACTTTAGCACCACCTAAGATAGCCACGAACGGACGTTGAGGGTCATTCACCGCCTTACCCAATACACTCACTTCTTTTTCCACTAAGAAACCCAATGCACTAGGTAAATGACTGGCAATACCCACTGTCGAAGCATGAGCTCTATGCACCGAACCAAACGCATCTTCCACAAACAAATCGCCTAAAGAAGCCCAATAAGCTCCCAGTTCTTCATCATTCTTGGATTCACCCTTTTCATAACGGGTATTTTGCATTAAGACAATTGAACCATTTGCTTGATTCTTTACTGCTCTTCCAATTCAGTACCGCGAGTCGTATTCACAAATGTGACAGGAGCACTTTTGAAGCTTTGCCAGACAATCCGCTACGATAGACATATCATTCTTAGCTTTGTCTTCTTCTGTCTTCACTTTACCAAGGTGGCTGAGTAGTAATACCTTTGCTCCCTGCTCTGTTAAATAATTGATGGTAGGTAATGCTGCACGCACACGATTATCATCCGTAATAACTCCATCCTTATGAGGTACATTGAAATCCACACGCACAATGACGTGCTTGCCTGTTACCTCTAAATCTTTAACCGTAACCTTCGCCATGGTTATCCTCCCTTTACTTGTTTATTATATCACTAAGTTTTCAGGGCTTTCTATCCTTTTCATAGACTTTCTAAGTGAAGGAGCCATTTTTCCTTTTTCTATCTCAATAATTTAAAAAGGACAATCGATCGAAATAAGAAGAATCAGTTGTCCATGGTGTCCCTAATTATCGCATTATTTTTATTTATTTTCTTCCTCTAATATATCAATAATCACTGTGTAATGATGATCTTGATCTCCTCGTCAACAGACCTTCCATCCGTGACCACTAGTTTTCCATCATAACAAAAACAGCTTACTAGATTCATTCCCCGATTTTTATATTCTTTTGCTTCGAACAATACTTCTTCGCTACCTTTCAACTCTACTAATGCATCTGCTACCGCAAAAAAATTTCTATCGTCTACCGAAACCAATCCGTAATGACTGACTCCTCCCAAATTAGAATCAGAGATTTTTATTTTTCTTTATATCGTATAATTTCTTTATATCGTATAAAATACTTCGTTTTTTTCTCACCACTTTGCAATAAATATTGATCCTTTCCAAGATACAAAGCTCCAGATGAATCTTCCACTTTCGTTATAGTCTTTTCTCTTTCGTCTTTAGATCTAACGACAACTGTTTCTTATCTTCACCTGCATTCTTAATGAAAATCAGTATTACTCGCTTTTACTTTTTGTTTCATAATGTTTAATCACCCTTGAAATGTGACTTCAATGGTTCTTTTCGGTTGTTCTATTTTTCTCATTTTTGGAACATCCGGTAAGTAACAACATCAATACAATACAGATCTTTCTTTTTCTCATATGTTTCTCTCCCTATCTCACATACCATCTAAACAACAGCCTATTTTTACAGTCTTATTTTTATTATGCTGGTATGATTATTATGTTGTGAATATACAACCAAATTGAATTTAAATAATAAAATGAGAAACGATAAGTGAAAAAGGAGATTATGGAAGCAGATTTTTACAAGATAAACCAGAACTGATTTTTGACATATCCCCATAAGTCTAAATTTAATAGGATAGGCTATTTGTTTATAATATCTTCATTTTTTATTGTTATATCGATACTGAATCATCTTAAAAAGATATAGAACTGATTTTTTTCAGATAAAATGATTATTGTAATAGTGCTGATTTACTTTCCGATCCTCGTTTGTTTTATGGGATATTATCTCTTCATAAATGGAGTGAAAATTAGAAATTTATGAAAAACAATGTTATTAAATATTATACTTATGGAAGAAGAGGATATAGTGTCTTTACATTTTAAATTTAAACTCGAAGATATAGAACAAATAAAAATTCAAAAACGTCCGTTTAATTGTTTAAAAGCTGACCATAAAAATCAGAATCCCTATTTTTTTATGGTTTGCATGAGAAGAAACTAAATAAGCTAATGAATGTAAATATCATCACAGATAGAAAAATTGGAAATTTTTATGGGACAGATGGGACAATTCCAAAGAAAACAAAGAAAGAATAATTAATTAGACAAATGACTGTATTAAACGAAGATAAGAGTAAATGTGTTAGGAAATCAGTAGGAAATGCTTTTAAGGGATATTAGTAAAAATTTTCAGAGTTAATTAAATCTGAACTCAAAAACCGGAAGTTAGAAAAACAAAGAAATAAATTAAGTGTACAAATTAGAATTTATTTTATGTTAGTTATTTTAAATCCTTTTACTTAATTATAAAAAAAGTGGTTTCTTTTTAGAACCACTTTTTACCATTGAATCGGATCATAACCCCATTTTTGTAATTGCTCATTGACCTTTTCGAAAAACACCAGATCCAAAGAAACCTCGATATGCTGATAAAGGAGACGGGTGAACCGACTTCAACACCAAATGCTTTTGTGGATCAATCCACTTTTTCTTTAGCTTGGGCTTGTCTACCCCAAAGTACAAAAACCACATGGTCTTTTTCTGCATTGATTTTCTGTAAAACCGTATCTGTGAACATTTCCCAACCTTGACCTTGATGACTCAATGGTCGTCCCTCTCGAACCGTTAAAATCGTATTTAGAAGAAAAACCCCTGTTTAGACCAATCTTGCAAATTTCCCTTGTTCCTTTGATAACCATATTCACTTTCAATTTCTTGGAAAATATTTTTAAACTGGCTGGTAATTCCCTTCCTTCCTTCACGGAAAAAGGCTAACCCGTGCGCCATCCTCTGTTGGATAAGGATCTTGTCCTAAAATCACTACTTTAATATCTTCAAACGGACATAAATCAAACGCACAAAAGATTTCATTTATCGGTGGAAAGACCACTTGACGACTGTATTCCTCGCCACAAATTCATGTAAGTGCTGATACTCGGGATTTCCCAATTCTCCAGCACATACCCATTCCAAGCTTTTGTCTTAGCCATGTTGAACCACAATTTTTGGAAACTCATTGCCAATTCATCACTCAAAACCTTAAAAGAAAAATTCCGTCTGCACTCCTTTTTTTCTTTAAGAAGGCATCTACATCTTTTTGTACCATCCAAAAAGGACGATCCCCATTGGTTAAGAAAACTTCATTTAACTCTTTGAGTACCTTTGAACCAAGCTTTTCAACAACCTGATACTTCATTGTTAGAAATTGAGCCAAACCAACGCCATATGGTATATAAATAGCCGGATCCTTGATCACAGCTTCATACAATTCTTTTGCTGCATTGCCATCCAGTCCTTTGCTGTTGACATAATTGATCACATCCTCTCGCTTCCAACCAAGTCCATTCACACCAATATCAATAGCAGCCGGTAACATGTAATTAATATTAGTTAAAGTACGATTATATTCCACTGCCTTTTTCTTTAAACCGGAAAACTGCCACATAGCATCTTCCACATACATAGCCCATCCTTCACTATATCCAATATGACCCACTACCGAACGAATCGGGTGTGGTTTCGTGTTTAAAAACCATGTCATTTGGTACAAGTGACCAGGGTACCCTTCGTGAGCTAATGTGGAATACATTTCATTGGTATCTTTAACAGCCGAACGGTTAATCCGGATGACATTATTTCGAATATCATCAATTGTTGGATTCAAATAATAAGCGACCACTCCATCATTGGCAACAGACGAATCTAAATAACTAACTGTATATTGTACCTTAGCAGGACTAGGGAACAACTTCTTCAAATTTTTCTTATGCTCTTCCAAAAATTTGAACCGGATCTTTTCTAGGAATTCTTTCCCCAATTCTTTTCCCTTTGGACGTCATAGATACAGTCATTAAGCCTCGAATCTCTTTATCCAAAGCTTTATCGACTAAATCAAAGATTTCTTTCGGCGCTCCCTTTGTGTTGGATTTAGCTTGCAATAGATTTTTATAATAATCCAAGCCACCTTTCATATTGTAAAGCGACCTCCCTTTGCGACTGCCTCGAAGAGACTCCAGTTCTTTTCCTGACTTTTTCATAAGAAGGAATAAAGTGTTTCAAAACAAGATCACGATTTTTCTTTTTGTATTCTTCTTTTTTAGTATCGGAAATTCCTTAACAGCATCTATTTTCTGATTAAACGTTTTGATCAAAGCACTATTTTCTTTTTCCTAATAAATTTATCAATGTGTGCTTCCGTTTCATCTAAAGCCTCATCACTCATAAAGAAGCCTCGACCCGCTTGATCTTTCGTTACCTTTTAAAGCTCCATCCATATAAGATGGAACCGACGTTAAAACCTTTCAGATAATTTTGAATATCTGTTTTCGTTTTCAATCTTAAATTCTGTGAAATTCGTAGTTAAATTCGTGATCAACCCTGATTGAGGCAAGAAATAAAAATTGAAAAATTATAAAAATTTTTGTTGACTATCTCTTTCCAAATGATCCTTCAAAATATCATAATCCACTTTTTCTCGTGCACTTAATTTATCTCGATCGAATTGTTTCAATTCATTCAAAGTTTTCCTATTTTCAGCAAGTCCTTTTTCATATTCCTCTTTGCTAGGCGCTTTCCCTAATGAAATTTCTTTGGCTTTGATGCCATATTTTGACGGATTTTTCAAAGAGAAATGAAGATTCATGAAATCATCTTCCATGCTGTTTTTGAACTGTTGCATTGCCCACTCACTAAAAACTAGGTTCTGCCTTTTATCGGTGTCAAAAGAGCTAAAGCCATCCAAATTGAACAAATAGATAAAGTTAGTTTACGCCATATCAATCGCATCATTTCCCTCCTAAACGAAGTTGTTGTTGTAGGTCTCTCAAGAAGAGAGTTTTTGTTGTGCCGCTTCTTGATTCTTACCAACAACCGTTAAATAAATCTTTAATTTTGGTTCTGTACCCGAAGGACGAACCATTACTTGAGTTCCTGACTCAAAATGATAAGAAAGTACATTTGCTTTTGGTAAGCCCGTTTCTTCCTCATAGTCCACGACTTCCATCACCTTTTGCCCATCTACCGCTGTCATCGGATCCTTACGAAGACGGTTCATAATTGCGGCCATTTCTTCCATCGCTTTAAAACCGGTGAATTCATAGCTCATCACTTTAGCATAATAGTAGCCGTGTTTCTGATAAATCTCTTGCAAGGCTTGCATAATAGAGGAACCAACAGAACGATAATAAGCGGCCATTTCACAAATTAACATACTCGCTACCACCGCATCTTTATCCCGAACATAAGTTCCTGATAAATAACCATAACTTTCTTCAAATCCAAATAAGAAACGAGATTCCTCTCCCTTTTCTTCCAATTGATGAATCTGATCGCCAATCCACTTAAAGCCTGTTAAAGTATGGCGTAATTCCACCCCATATTCTCGTGCCACTTCATCTGCTAAAGGGGTAGATACAATGGATCGAACCGCTATCGGATTGGAAACCAAAGTTCCTAATTCTTTCTTACTCTTAGCTAAGTAATCTAAAAGAAGCACCCCCATTTCATTACCACTAATTAAGTGATATTCTCCATTATCTAATCGTGCCGCAATTCCCACACGATCGGCATCCGGATCCGTCGCCAAGACAAGATCAGCTTGTTTCTGCTTCGCTAAAGCAATCCCCAATTCCATGGTTTCTTTCTTTTCCGGGTTTGGGTAAGTACAGGTAGAAAAATAACCATTTGGATACGCTTGTTCCTTGACTAAGTAAATGTCTTGAATACCTACTCTTTTTAAAATTTCACAAACAGGTACTAACCCCGTTCCATTCAAAGGACTATACACCAACCGTAATCCTGATTTTCGAACCACATCCTGACGAACCTGTTGTGAAAGAACGGCTTGATAAAACGCTTCTAAGCAATTATCTTCTACAAACTCTACTAAGCCGGATTGAATCGCCTTAGCAAAAGACATTCTCTTGACCCCTGTAAAAATATCGGTCTTTTGAATCTCGTCATAGACCGTCGTGGCTCCTTCATCGGTTAATTGGCAACCATCCTCACCATATACTTTATAACCGTTATACGTTGATGGATTATGGGAAGCCGTCAACATAATACCAACTCCACAATGATAATAACGAGTCGCAAACGATAAAGCAGGAACAGGCATTGCTGCACTATATAAGTAGACATGGATTCCATTAGCCGCCAAAACACAAGCCGCATCCTTAGCAAAATCCCACCCTTTTAATCGTGTATCATAACTGATGGCTACTCTTGGTTTTTGAATTTGATTGACATAATGAGCTAATCCTTGTGTGGTTTGACGAACCACAAAACGATTCATTCGGTTTGTTCCAACCCCCAAAACACCTCTTAAGCCAGCCGTTCCAAAACTCAAAGATTTTCCAAAATGATCTTCAATGATTTCTTCTTTCCCTTGCATGGAACGCAATTCTTCCATTAAATCTAATTCTTCTAAATCTTGTTGACACCAACGTTTGTATTCTGAATTCATGTCATACCTCCTTATCTAAAAAAGAGGAGCCGAAGCCCCTTTTCCCATTTTCATTAAGCAATCACTTTTTGTGCGCGTAATACGTCTTCGATTGTCTTAGCAGCTAATTCTTCATCGTCACCTTCACAAGAAACCGTGATTTCAGATTGTGTCGGAATTCCTAAAGACATCACACCCATGATAGACTTCATGTTCACCGTACGACCCTTATACGAAACCTTCACTTCACTCTTAAATTTACTTGCAGCATTAACAGCTACCGTAGCAGGACGTGCATGCAACCCTAACCGGGTCAATGACCGTAACTGTAATTTCCTTCATATAAAATCCTCCTATAGTCCTCACTAGTACACTGTCATTCTACACTTATTTATTTTTTTCGTTGCAATCGAAAGTTAAGCGATTTCATTTCTAAATAGGGACATGTAGTGATTGAATTTTCTATTCTCCAGGCTACCACAAATCTTCATACTGATGAATCCATTTGAATATAACAAAAACCATTCTGTTTTTTCAATATATCTATTTAGAAAACCAGGACAATATCCTTAAATTCGTTCAAAAGATATTTTATTTGTGATAAGGTTCATGATTTAAAATTCGAAAAACTGCGATAAATTTGTTCTAAAAGAAGAATACGAACCAATTGATGAGGGAATGTCGACAAAGATAAACACCAACGATCATTTTGCTCTAGTCATGATTTCTTTACTCAAGCCTAAACTGCCTCCTACCACAAAAACAAATTTGACTTTTTCCTTGAGTATAAAGATGATCTAATTGATTGGCTAATTCTTCGCTTGTCCTTTGTGTACCGGCCAAATCCAATAGAATCACATATTCCTGACTCTTAATGTTTTTCAGAAGACGATTACCTTCTTTTTTTCTTGACTTCTTCATTTTGAGCCTCAGAATTTGATTCCGGTGCTTTTTCATCGTTTACTTCCACCACTTCCACTTTTTTCATAAATAGATAAACGCTTTAAGTATTCCTGAATTCCTGAACGCATCCAAGACTCTTTTACCTTTCCAACCACGATTAAACGGATCATTAGAAACTCCTCGGAATAGATCTTTCTTTTTCATCTTGTCGAATTTTTACATGAATACTGTCTTCTTTTTTCTTATGAACACACAACACCTTCATAAATTCCTCCACAGGCCTAATCTTTTGACTCATCTATGATTTAAAAACAGTTACCAGCTAAGAATGAGATTCCATATCCACAACAGACCAATCATTACCAAAGTCCATTTCTCCAGCCTTTTTCCCCTTTTTTAAAGCGCAAAAATTGTTTTTATACTGCTACTTTGATCGAACCGTTTAATCTCATTTTTCTTTAAAGCCTGAACCGTACAATTTTAAAGCTAATTTCGGTGTATTAGCCTCTTGAGATAAATGTGCTAACCAAATATACTTAGTATTTTCCGTCACGATTTTTTCCAAAATAGCCGCACAATCTTCGTTATTTAAATGACCTTCATCGTCCAAGATTCTTCTCTTTAAATAAAGGGGCGATTGGTATTCATCAACATCTCCACATCATGATTGCTTTCAATAATCACATAATCCATTCCCCTTAAATAAGAAATGTATTTTTCATTTAAATAACCTGTATCTGTCATATATAACAAACGTTCCACACCATTATCAAAGACATATCCAACGGTTTTTCCGGCGTCATGTGACAAGCCAATCGGCATGATCTGAAGTGTTTCAATCGTAAACGCTTTATCTGCCTCGATTAGGAAAACATCGACTCCTTCTAATTCCACAGGAGAATAGATAGGATAGTCTTTAAAAAGCAGTTACGGCTGCAATGTGATCACCATGATTATGAGTAATTAAAACCGCATCTAACTCTCTTTCATCTACCCCAAAATCGTGAAGACCCGCTAAAATCCTTTTTTTAGAAGAGCCACAGTCCACTAAAATATGAGTGGTACCATCTTCCAGATAAAAGCTGTTTCCTTTCGAGCCTGAACAAATCAATGTATATTTCATCATTTCAAATACCCCGTACAATCCATCAACCCGTTACAAGCATTCATCAATTTACCTGTTTTTCTTTTGACGAATAGAAAAACCCACATGTGGGTGACTTTGCCTTTCCACTCATTCCGATCCAGCCAATCACATTTCCTTTTTCACAATTGAGCTCTAATTCACCCTTCGCTTTTTTTCTTTCAGATGACTATATACAGTTTCATAACCATTATGATGATCAATGATGATATAGTTCCCTAACGTATCATTCTTCCCTATTTCCGCAATAGTTCCATCATCGCTAGCATAAACCTGAGCCCACCGTTGATAGGCATTGATAAAATCCAATCCTTCATGCCCGGCATAACAAGCCCACTTTGCAACTGATTTTAGGATTTTTTAACAGGAGCTATATAGCTACCCGTTCCAATAGCCAGTTCATTTTTATTACCAACTGCAATCAAAGCATTTTTAGCTTCTTCTATGACCCTATGACTCTTTTTCTTTACCACTGACCAAGATACCATTCACCCATTTTTCTTCGTATAAAACATTCTGAAAACCATTCTTCCCTGCTTGAAGTTGTTTCCATTCTCCCTTTTTCAATTGATTATCTTGAACATATTCAGTCCGAAAAGGAATTTCTTCTTTCTTTAAAACTTCTTTATAAACCACCACCTCCAAAGGTGAGCGAAAATATTGTACATTCCATACTTGTCCCTCGGAAATAGCTTTTACATTAGCATTTAGACGCTTCAACTGTTCAACACTCAAACCACCATTTAACGTGCCAATACCATCCAACTGATCCCCCTCTTTCGCCACATACGTGTTCCTCTTCTCTAAATCACCATATTCTAAGAAACGAAGAACTTCTTCTTCACTACTTTTGATTTCTTTTGGCAAAGCATAGGCAGTTTCTATTTTAGTGTTTTCCGGAAAAGAAACAGAACGAATTTTTTGTGCCATAATCTTTAAATTGACTGGTTGGCTTTTTAAAGAAGCTGTTATCTTCACTTACAAAATAATGTAAAAAAACGTTGATAGGCTTTTTTTGATATAGATCTTCCGAAGCCACGTAGATCCTTGATATTCCTTCCTTCCTTCAAAAAGCGAACAGCTTTTAGTTTTCAAGGTATAAGCTTTCATTTTTTTCTAAATACGCAAATATTTTTTCATCTTGATTCTCTATCTTTTCAAAGCCTTTTTGTTTCGAAAAGATAAAACCCATTTCCTAAAGAACAATGGCTATTCGGGTATTTTTCTTATAATTATTTTTCATAGATAAGATGTTGTTCATAGGCTTCTTGAGAAGAAATAAAACCAATAAATTGATCACGATAGTATAAAAGCCAAATGATTTTTGGAAATAAGAAAAAGGGACTCCACTTTCTGATTAAACATACCCACGAGTCTTTCTCTTGATAAATGCAAGGAATCAGGAGATTGACTACAGAATGTGATGCCAATAGCCAACCATAAAGCTACCAACAAATGAGCCCATTTTTTCATTAGTGACTACCTCTCCAATCCACCGAACTAACCGCATTGGTGTTACCTGTAAAGGCTAATTTAACCGTCCCTGTTTCACCATTACGATGCTTTGCAATGATCACTTCCAGTTCATCCGCTTTTCCATCTTCTTCCGGCCTTTTTTCCGCTCCTTCACCTGCTCGATCATAGTAAGCTTGGCGATATAACATCATAACAATATCCGCATCCTGTTCAATTGCCCCTGACTCACGCAAATCTGCCAGCATAGGGTCGCTTATTTTCACGCTTTTCCACTTCACGAGATAATTGAGATAAAGCCATCACCGGAACTTCCAACTCTCTGGCAAGACCTTTTAAAGCTCGTGAAATTTCCGAAACTTCTTGTTGACGATTTTCACCTTGTCTACGATCTGTCGATAACAGCTGAATATAGTCTACCACTACCAGACTAAGACCATGTTGTTTTTGATTTCACGACACTTTTGATACATATCCCGTACTTTTCGATTAGGAGCATCATCAATAAAAATCTTGTTTTTTTCATCTTAAAGTCATTCATGACTTCATACAATAAATTCCATTCATCATTATTTAAATTTCTAGGAGATTTTTAATTTATTAGATTGAATACCTGATTCAGCACTTAAAATACGTCTTCTCCAAGTCCACATTTCCCATTTCCAAAGAAAACATCACCACAGCACCATCGTTATGATTCGCCACATTCTTTAAAAACATTTAATGCAAACGCTGTTTTCCCCATCGCCGGACGAGCAGCCACAACAATCAAATCCCCTTTTTGTAAACCATGGGTAATGCGATCTAAACCGCATAGGCTGTTTTATAACCTGTCACATCGGTTTTTAATTCTGCATTCCGTTTCAATTCATTTTTTAACTCATCCATAGTTTGAATCATATCTTTAAAGCCACCGGCTTCCCTTGAACGGGCAATGCGCAAAATATATTCTTCCGCCTCTGAAAGATATTCCCCCAAATCAGAGACACCTTCATAGCCCTTTTCCGCAATAGCTTCACTGGCTTGAATCATTTCTCTTTGGATTCGTTTTTCCTTTAAGGTAGGAACAAATTGTTCAGGCTTATTATATGAAATGGCGGATTCTTGTAGCTCCAATAAATAATGAAAGCCGCCCACTAAATCTAATAATTTCTCATCTTCCAAGGCTGATTGAACAGAAGGGATCTCACTTGGAATTCCTTTTTCTCTTAGTTTCTTTAAAATACGAAACACATACTGATGTCTTTCTTCAAAAAAATCTTGTTCCTCTAAACTATCTAATACTTGATGATTCCCTTCCGGATATAACAAAATAGTTCCTAAAAAGCTTTTTTCAATATCAGGAACGGTTGGTAATTTTCTAGCCATCAGTTCGTTCCTAACACTTTCACGGAAATTGTACCAATCACACCCTTAAAGATTTCCAGACGAACTTTCGTTGTGCCTAAGCTTTGAATGGGGTGTGTATCTAAAATAACATGTTTATCAAAGTGATATCCCAGCCTTCTTAACTCCGTCATGATTTGCTTGGTAGAAACAGAGCCAAACATGCGACCGCTTTCTCCTGATTTCACATGAAAGGTTAAGACCAATTGATCCAATTCTTTAGCGGTTTCCTCCGCCTTAGCTTTACTGAGTTCATATTCCTTTTTCGCTTCTTCTTTTTGTTCGGAAAGAATTTCACGAGAGATTTTCGTTTCCATAACCGCTAAACCACGAGCTACTAAAAAATTACGTCCATACCCATCAGAGACCTCTACTACTTCTCCTTTTTACCCACTTTTTAACGTCCTGTTTCAAGATCACTCTCATTTCTATTTCCTCCTTCTTGTTGAATTTGTTGAATCAATTGTGTTTTTAAGTCCTCAATACTTAAATCATTCCTTTGAACAGCCGCAGCACTCAAATGACCGCCGCCACCCAGTTTTTCCATGATTCTTTGCACATTGACATTTCCATTACTTCGAGCACTAATACAACTTAATCCTTGTTCATCATTGGCAATCACAAAAGCCGCTTCGCTGCCTTGAACGCTTAATATTTGGTCTGCAATCTGTGACATCATAGAACGAGAAATACGCTTCTGACTCACCAAAGCAATGACAATTCCCCCTCATATCGCTCAGCATCTCGACATCACTTGGTTTTTTAGTTGAAACTCTTCATAAGTTTCTTTCAAATACCCATACGCCACCTGTGGATCTCCTCCATAGCTTCGAATGATGCTGGCCGCATCGTATGTACGAGATCCCGTTCTCACACGCCATTGTCGCGTATCAATAATCATACCGGCCATCATAAAGGACGCATCCAAAGGACTAATATCTGCCTTAGGAGCCACATACGGGATCATTTCCGAAACCAATTCATTCGCACTGGAGGCCGCTGCTTCAATATACATCAAAATTGGTTTAACCCCCATTTCACTACTACGGCGATGATGATCGATGATGACCACTTTCTTGGCCTGTTCTTCTACCTTAGAACCATTGGATTGTTGTACATTATGGTGATCCACCATAATCACCAAGGTTTCTTCGCGAAGTTCATTTAAAGCTTCATTTTCCGAAATAAAATGAATACCCTCTTCTTCAAATTCAGAAAGATGTTGTTCTAAAGCAGCTGATACCTTTTCTTCCAGACCGCCTGTTTTTGCAATAATAGATGTATCTTTTCCTAAAGACATGGTCATCTTCGCTACCGCTAAAGCCGATCCAATACAATCAAAATCCGCATCTTTATGCCCTGCTACAATCACATTAGAACTATTCAGAATCAAATCTCGAAGAGCATGTGAAATCACCCGAACACGAACACGAGATCGTTTCTCTGTCGCCTCAGAAGAGCCACCGAAAAATTGCACTTCTTCCCTTTGGTTTGAATAGCCACCTGATCTCCCCCACGAGTTTGAGCTAAATCCAATAACTTCGTCACCATTTCATCCAACTCTAAGAAATTACTGGTGCCTTTCGCAAAAAGCCATGGATAGCGTAATGGACACATCAACCGCATTCGCTGCCTTTCGAATGGTTCTGAGAATAGAAAACTTATCTTCTACCAATTCTTCATAAATTTTTTTCATTTAAGACCATTAAATATCGATTATTGCTCAAACGACGTAAAAACATCTTATGTTCTTGGGCATACACGTTCAATGGTGTACGGATACTAGCATTAATGAAAGCTATATCCCCCTCATCTGCATATAAGGTACTTTCTTCGTAGTTATCAAAATGAGCAATAGCGATTACAATTTTTTCTTGTTTTAATTGATCCTTTAATTGGTTTAGATCCGTGACATCTTTAAAAAAGATAATGGGTTCCTCTTCTTGTCTGGTTAACTCATAAACTCTTCCATCTAAACTGACATAGCTAATATCTGCTGCTCCACTCAATAAATCATTGGCTTCCGGAATCCAACTCAGCAGTTTATAACCGATACGATCAATCCCTAAATCTTTGAATAAATCGGACATTTGAATGACGACATAGTTTTCATCATAAACGACCATCCCTAATTTTGCTAAGCGATATCCATCCATCGCCGATTTTCCTAAAACACGTTCAATCGTTGTTGTCTCTTCTAAAGCACTTTTTTCCAAATAATCAAAACACCACACTAAAAAGAACTACCTCAACAACAATCACCAATATCATCGGCCAAATCGTCATTTTAAAGACAGTTCCTAAGGCAATCGTTACAATCAGTTCAAACCCTATGACAATCGCTGCCATTCGTTGTATTTGTGATAACTTTTCTTTCATAATTTTATCCTCTAATTTTTTGGATAGAAGATGGAAATCATCCCTATCAATAAAACTACATAGTACAAAATAAGCGATGCAATCAACACTAATAAAGCAGACACCATTTTTAGGAAAACCAAGGTGCATCAACCACGCAATCAAACATAAACAACCCCAAAACATTAAATAAACCAGACCAACTAAGCCAATAGTTAACCCCAACATCTGCAAAATTTCTTGTGACAGCGGACGACGCATTAAATAGATAAAAAGAATGACAGCAGCGGTTGATAAATAACCATACAAAGACCTGGGCTTTTTGGTTACCAAAACGTTCTAAAACAGGACTTTGAATCTTTAAGCGATCCAATAGAACTTGAGATAACAAGCACGTACTTAATGCTTGTAACATTCCTAATAAGATAGAACTCAAATACACTAAATTCTTTCAAAACAGATGGTTGATACATTTTCACGATATTTGGAAATAAATCCGTCATTTCTTTTGACTTGAGAATCCAAATTGACACCAAATACCTTTAAAGAAATTGTAAAGTCAATTAACTGCACAAGCACCCCAAAAATCACCATTTTCCAAAGAATTTGTTTGAAATTCTGACCATGATTCGCTAAATAACCATAGAAAAACCGATGATTTCTTGGGCTGATACCAAAAATAAAGATAACGGGTTAACTAATACAATATTCAGAAAAAGGCAGCAACTAAAACCATCAAGCCTATCTTTTCCTCCATGTTTCCTTGTATAAACAGCCATTGGTAATGGCATCACAAACGCAAACACAGACGATAAACTGCCCGCTAATTGACGATCCACTAGGAGAAACACTCCCATCATCGCTAAAATCATGGCTCCTTCTGTTATTTGTAAGGTTGTTTTTTTCATTGAATTCATTGTAACACAATGTCGAAAAACAAGGAAAAAAATAGGAAAGTCAAAAATATACTTCTCCATAGTGAAAAATAATGGTTGATTTCCACCAAAATATCCCTTATTTCTTACACTTATTGATTATTCTTTGATGATATCTCCATGAGATCTGTTTCATATGGTTCATAACTCTTTCATATCAGGAAACTCTTTTTGTAAATCTTTAACTAATAATTTTACAAAGGTATCTTTCCATGAATGTGATTTCTGATGTTTACGATATATTCTTCCAAAAGCTACTACAAATCTAATAGCTCATCACTGACCTTTATGACTGTTTTTAGTTGACTACTCTTATTTTTCTCTTTTAACTCTGATCATCGATTTTTGATGATCCACATGTCCCTTTTTCATCTTTATATAGTCGATCTTCTATCATGGTACAGGTTTCTAAGTCATAACCATCTATTTAGAGACCACTCAAAAGAATCCTTTAAAGCTAGAGCTGCTCAATTAAATAATTTTTAATATCTTCTAAATAACTTTTTTTCCATTGCCCATTTTCCGCTTCTTTTTGCTAAGGGATATATAATCCGAAAATCCAAGCCTTCGCCCTCCACACGACCACTCCTTTTTTTCTGCTAAAAATTTTTCTTCCCATTGTTTCTCACTTGCCTGCCCTAAATTCTTCCGGCTTTTTGATAGATCAATTGACGTTTATAAGCAGACACCATCATTTTTAGCTGCCAATGGTTTTAATAATTCATACTGATCAGAAGGAACATGTTGGAAAATCACCGGTAATGGGCAAGCTTCAATGCGCTCTACATCTCGATTAATTTTAATCCCCATGGCGTCCCAGACAAATTCCGTTTCTGTGAACTTAATTTTCACCAATTCTCCTATATCCGTATGAAATTGACTGCGTTGATAATCCGTATCAAAAAAATAAAATTTCAAAGGGAATAAAAATAATCTTATCTTTTACGATTTCATAATTCATCGGTACATGCGGATGATGGGCGACGATCACATCGGCTCCCATTTCTAAATAACGCAAATATCGATCTCGAGTATACGGAGAAGGTAATGAGGTAAACTCTTCTCCTCCATGAACCACCAACACACACCATTGACAATTTTTCTTGATGGTTTCAATACTTTTCTTGAATCAATTCCATTTCATTCCAGAGATAACAACCGGCTTGATTCTTACTTGCCGGTTTACACCCTCTACGATAGCCCACGCTAAAGATACCAATACCGCCGGCTTCCTCTAAGTAAACGGGTCTTCTAGCTTGCTCCAAATTCATGCTGGCTCCTATGGTTTGAACTTGATGCTCGCGTGCCAAATTCAAAGTATTTTTCAACTCCTTTTTTCACCCGCATCCATCATATGATTATTACAAAGATTCCAAATATCCGCCTTCATTTGTTCAAGTACTTGAATGGCTAAAGGATTCATCGTATGTTTCAATTCTTGATGATTTTCTTGTTGTTCAATCAAGGCCCCTTCCACATTCACAATCACATGATCTCCCTCATGCAAAAAATCCATTACCTCTTGAGCAATTAAATGTGGATCTTCCCATTTATGATCCATGTATTTATCAAAACCAATATCCCCGGTGAATACCAATGTACTACTCGTCTTCATCATGACCTCTTCAATTCTTTCTATCATCATAGCACGTATTCTATTTCTCTTAATGGAGTATAATGATAAACGTGTCAAAAGGAGACTCATAATGATTCAAAACCAAGTCAAACCTGAGCTATTAGCACTTGCTCAACAATCCGAACTGGATTTAAAAGAAATTTACGAGCAGATTGATGAAGTTTGCCTTTATAATTCTGACCGTATTCTTTCCGCTTTCATTGAAAACAATGTTTCTTATTCCGATTTTGCGGATATCAATGGTTATGGTAACTACGATGAAGGTCGGCATAAATTAGAACACATTTTCGCCACTGTTCTAGGTTGTGAAGATGCCCTTGTTCGCCCTCAAATCATGTCGGGAACCAACGCCTTATATCTAACCTTCTCCGCCCTTTTAAAATATGGAGATACGATGATTTCTTTAACCGGTACCCCTTATGACTCCCTACAAGAAACGATTGGTCTAAGCGGTCATTCCAGTCAATCTTTAAAAGCTAATGGTGTCCTTTACGAACAAATCGACTTAATTAACAGTGAATTTGATGAAGAAAAAATCATTAAACGCTTACAGAAAAAAGATGTCCGGTTAGTAGAAATTCAACGTTCCAGAGGCTATGCTTCTCGTAATTCTCTTTGTTTAAATAAAATAGCCCAGTTGATTCAAAAGATTCGTAACATCAATCAAGAAGTCATCATCATGGTCGATAATTGTTATGGAGAACTGGTAGAGAAACAAGAACCGGGGCATATCGGAGCCGATGTCGTCGTTGGTTCTTTAATGAAAAACTTAGGTGGTGGCATTGCCTCGACTGGAGGTTATATAGCTGGTAAAAAAGAGCTTATTCAAAGCATTTCAGATCGTTTGACCGCTCCCGGTATAGGAAAAGAACTGGGGGCTAACTTTAATACACATAACACTTTCTTTAAAGGCATTTTTATGGCTCCCAATGCAGTCCGTAGTGCTTTGAAAACCCAAGTGTTTACAGCTTATATGCTCGAAAAACTGCATTATAAAAAAATGTTTCACCTAAGTATAATGATGTCAGAACCGATATCATTCAAACCGTTGAATTAGAAACAGAAGAAAAACTTGATTAATTTCACGCAAGGAATCCAAGAAACGTCCCCCATTGACTCTTATGTAAAGGTTTTACCGGCACCTATGCCCGGTTATCCCTTTGATGAAGTGATGGCTTGTGGATCTTTTACACAGGGAAGTACCATCGAATTAAGTGCAGATGCTCCTGTCATTCCACCTTATGTGCTTTATCTTCAAGGTGGTTTATCTTTAGAATATGGTAAATTATCCATTTTATTAGCTTTTATCAAAATTACATGAATCATCCTCTAAAAATCATGAAAAAAGCACTACTTCATAAAAGATAGTGTTTTTTATATCTGCTTTTTACCAGAGAGATTTTTCTCTTTGTTCAGTATCCAATAATTTTTGATAAGATTTTCGTACCAAGCAATAACTAATCAAAAACTGTTCCTAATTCCGCCGATAAAAACGATAACCAAACGCCATCTACACCAATCAATTTTGGCAAAATCAACGCAAATAAACAAATTAATGCCGTCCCTCTTAACATGGAAATCACTAAAAGATTCTTTTTGCTAAACCAATAGCACTATAATAACCGGCTTGAACCACATTAATCACTGCTAAAAGAATCCTATAAAATACAACCGTGTTCCTCTTTGTGCTAATTGAGCTAAAAGCCAAAGACCCTTCTTCATTAAACACCGCCACCAATTCTTCCGTAAACATAAACGTAATCCCCACTAAAACAGCGGTTAATAAAAGCCCAAACAATAATGAATATTGATAAACTTTTTGGCTTTTCTTCTTTTTCCCTGATCCAAAATAATGAGAAGCTAATGGCTGTAACCCTTGTGCAATTCCATTATAGATAGCGATAATCACCAAGGCACAATTGGCCACAATCCCATACGCCGCTACTGTAATATTTCCCCCAAGACCTAATAATACAAAATTAAACACCATGGTTGTCATTCCCGAAGCCATTTCACCAATAAAAACCACCAACCCCAAAGACATGGAACGAAATAATTTTTGAAATTGATGGTCGACGCCATATCCAATATAAATGATTTTCTTTTTCGCCAAAAATGAAGTGAACAGATACTCATGGAAACCATTGGTGCAATAGCGGTCGCAAGTGCAGCCCCCAGCATTCCTAGCCTCATTGGAAACATTAACCACCAGTCCATCACAATATTAAACAAACCTGAAAATAATGTAGCGACCATTGCCAGTTTCGGATTATGATCATTCCTGATAAAAGCCACAAAACAACTATTAACCATCGTAAACGGAGATAAAATCATCGCTGTCCGCATATATGGTATACCAACCTGTAATAAAGCAGCATCTGCACTCTAAAAATCGCAAAATTGGTTCTGTAAAAACCAAATATCAAAGCAAACAACAAACTAAGGCACACATTCCACATAATCGCATTAGAAAAAAATAAAAATCAATATCTTTTGACCCTCTTGCCTTTTTGCAAAGAATAGCGAGTAGCTGACCCAATACCAATCATCCCACCAACTCCATAAGTGATGGAATATAAAGGTAAAAACCAAGTTTAAAGCCGTAATACTATTCGATCCTTCCGCTTTCGCAATGAAAAAGTATCGGCTAAAATATAAAGCGATGTACCCATCACCGCCAACATGCTCGGTAATAAATAATGCGCCAATTCTCCCACTATTTTCTTCATATCATTATCTTAGCAAAAATTCTAAGCTACTATTCTGTGGAATCTTGATTTTTTGAACCATGACACAAACCAATGTAGCACCCAATGCACATGTTATCCAACAAAACATCAAAAAGAAAGAAACTCCAAAATGATCTAAAAAATAACCACCTGTAATATTACTGATAACTCCTGCTATCAACATCATCATGGTAAACAAAGCTTGACCTTTAACCGCCTCCTTTTCACTCATAATTTCCATCGTGTAATTCACCATGGCCGGATAGAAAATCGCATAGCCAATCATCTGCAAAGATTATGATACATATAACATCCAAACACCCTTTGCAAAACAAAAAAATGCTAAATTTCAATACAAAACCCATCATTGAAAAACACCAACATTTTCTTAGAACCAAATTGTTTTTGAAGACGACTATAGAAAATCATGGAAGGTACTTCTACGATAGCCATTAAGGCAAACAAAAAGCCCATATCCGTCTCTGTTCCACCGATCGGTTGAATCATTTGAAATAAGAATGCTCCTAAAGCATTCACATGATAAAAACCAACATCACTCCGAGGTTTAATAATAAAAAGTTCTATTATTTCGTACAAAGGTGCTTAAAGAAATTTCTTCCATTTCTTCTTTGTAAAAAGAGAGATTCGGTTCTTTTTCATAAGTTGATGACACATAAAAATTAGAAGCCATCAATAAAAATTAAACAAATCAAAGAAGCTCATTAAAATGGATTGATTCCCTATAAATCATCACTATTGAACCTAACAATCCCTGTAACCAATGCAAACCCAACCGAACCGGCTGATCGACATAAACCAAAATTAATAGCATACCCTTTTTTCCAAAAACGTTGATTTAAAGCATTGATAAATGGTTGAAATACCCTCATGCGCAGCTATAGCAATACAAACAAACTAAATACCAAAAAGGTATGTCCCTTTGCCTCAAAACAAAGCCAATAACGCAACCAACAGAAAAAGACCGATACCGGTAATAATATCGGTTAATTTCACTTTTTCGGATCGATCTGCCCAATTGGCCAAACCCGGTTGAATAAAAACAGCCAACAAATTCGCGATACTGACACATAATCCAATTTCAGAATTAGAAAACCCTTGTGCCAATAAATACACCGACACAAAGGAGCCGATTCCCTGCATAAATCATGGAATAACTTCCTGGATTCCGGCGTAAACAGCTGTTATTTTTGTTTCATGTTATTCATTGGTGTAATTATCGAAATAGCCTTGAATATGAACAATTGGGGTTCCTTTATCACCCGATCCAGAAGTTAAATCGCACAAAGAACCGATCAAATCCGTCAACCTCCTCGGTGTAGTTCCCTCTGTTTCCATCTTGCCGACTAAATTTGTGTCTTTTTCTTTAATACGATCTGAAATAGCATTTTTCAACGCTTCTCCAGTTAGTCCCTTGAAATCATTATCCGCTAAATACTTCAGTTTTAATTCATTTGGTGTTCCATCTAACCCTTCTGTAAAAGCTGGCGAAACTACCGGGTCGGCTAATTCCCAAATCTGACCCACCGGATCTTTAAATGCGCCATCTCCATAGACCATTACTTCCACATGCTTCCCTGTCTTTTCTAAGAAATTCTTTTGAATTTTCTGAACTAAATCTTGGCATTCATTCGGAAATAATTTCACACTACTTTCTGTACTTTTATTTGAACCCAATAGACCATATTTTGCATTAAAACCACTGCCATTCACCGAAGTAGTTAAAATATCAGATAATGAACAAACCGTTGCTTTGGCTTCTTCCAAAATTCTTTTCGTTCTTCTACGAGTATGAATATCACAATTGATCACTTTATCCGTATACTTCAAGATTTCTTTAGCCTGATTTGCGAACACAAATTCCACCTCTGCTCCTGCTGATTGAACCACTTCTTTGTAATAATCCACATAATCAATGCCGGTAAATGGATGCTTATTTTCGCCAAATAAGGCTCGATATTCCTCTGAGCTCAAAAACCGTTTGATAAGGGTCAATATGATGCTCATCTAATTGCTCTTCTGTTAATAACTGATTTCACTTCATCTCTTGGGAAAGATAACATCAATATGATTTTTTTTGCGGCCAGGGAAATACCTTTTAAACAAGTCGAAAAACGATTTCTAGATAAAATAGGAAAATAACTCCTATGGTTTCAGTCCCTAATTTATTCCGAACATCCTGACCAATCGCTTCAATATCGGCATAATTTCCTTGGCTTCTGGCTACAATTGACTCTGTGATTGCAACCACATCTCGATCACGAATATCAAAATTTTTCACTTTCCGCCGCTTCTAAAACAGAATCCACCACAATCTTGACTAAATCATCCCCTTGACGAATGATAGGACAACGAATCCCCTTGAAACAGTTCCAACTTTTCTTTCCATACCTTTTTCTCCTATGACACTCTTAGTGTACCTATATCTCTGTACGCTGCCAATAGGATAAAAATAAATTTGTTTCAAATCCTACATTTTTGGTATTCCACGTCAATAAAATTTCAGTCTCTAAATCTTTTTCTTCCAGTGGTAATACTTGTAAGTCTTTCTCTATTAGTTTTTAAAGAAGCCGGCACGATGGCTATTCCATTTTCTAACTTAGATAACTCAACTGCATCTCTTCCATCATCACACAAGTAAGCAATCCGGCAATTCAGATGGCGATGATCAAATGCTGATATAATTAATTTTTGATAACGACGATACACAATCAAAGGATATTGACTGACTTGGTCTAATGCCACTTTTTTGAATTGGTAAGATTTTCGACAAAAAACAATCACCATATTTTCTTTCCGAATCAAATGGCTTTTCAAATTACCTAAAAACACAGGACTTCTCAATAGAGCTACATCAATCATCCCTTCTTTCAAAAGATGATTCAATCGATAACTATTTTTCATCCCATAATTCATAATGAATGTGTGGATAATCCATTTGAAATCCTTTTAATACAGGCATTAAAACCGGTATCGTCGTCGGTGTTACTCCAATTCTTAAAATAGGATGATGTCCGGCTGATCTCACTTCCAATTTCAGGGCTTCTAATCTTCTTAATAAATCACCGGATTCTTGGTATAAAAGTTGACCGGCCTCCGTTAAATGGATCTCTTTTCTTCCTCTTTCAAATAATGATAAACCCAATTCATCCTCCAATTTTTTCATTTGAAAGGATAACGGAGGTTGGGAAAGGCTCAATTTTCTAGCTGCTGCTGAAATAGTCCCACTTTCAACGACAGCTCGAAAGTATTCTAATTGTTTAATTTCCATATTTTTCCTATACTTTTCTAATAAAAACAATATTTTTACATGATAGTATCTTCAGTATATCTCTAAAAGACGAAAAGAAGAGAATATTTTATGAAACGACTATTTATGTATATGAAAGATGATCGTAAAGAAATCATCTTGGCTCCTTTTGTTTAAATTGTTAGAAGCTCTCATCGATTTGTTTTATTCCTATTATTGTGGCAGATATCATCAATCAAGGAATTCAAAAAGTCAATTTTCCTTATCTATATTCCCTGCTTTTTCTTGATGTTTATACTAGCAACCATCGACTTTCTGCTTTTCTGTTTTAGCTCAATACTTTGCGGCAAAAAGCTTCCTCTGGTACTTGCTGTCAGATTCGCCAATCCTTTTTAATCATATCCAGGATTTATCATATAAAAATTTAGATCAGGTTGGAAAAAGTACGTTAATGAGCTCGTTTAACTTCGGATATCAACACCATTCAAAATGGTCTTAATTTAGCTTTACGCTTAGTATTACGAAGTCCTTTTGTGGTTTTTCGGTTCCATGATCATGGCTTTTTACCATCAACGTGCAAGCCGTCTCTCATTTTTTGGTAGCGATTCCACTTTTTATTCTTTTGTCATTGTTACGATTATGTTGATTAGTATTCCTCTTTTAAAAAGTACAAGCCCAATTAGATGAAGTCATGACCGCTACTCGAGAAAATCTAGCCGGTGTTCGTGTGATCCGTGCCTTTTGTCAAGAAGAAATTTTTAATGCCTCTTTCCAGATAATCAATTTACCAAATTATCCGAAAAAGTCGGTCGTATTTCAGCTCTTTTAAAACCCAATGACTTATGTCCTGATCAATTTTGGCAACTATTTTCCTAATTTATACCGGATTTCTTCAAATTCAATCTGGCATGATGAAACAAGGAGACTTAGTTGCTTTTATATCATTATACTGCTCTAATGATCATTGAATTGATTAAACTTGCCTCTTTAATCATTACCATTAACCGCGCTTTAGCTTGTAGCGATCGGGTTGCAGATATTTTAGATATAAAATCTGATCTATCCTACTCCTCTGCTATTATCCAAAACAAATGTCCAAGGAAAAGTCGAATTTCAAAAATGTTAGCTTTTATTGCATGATAAAGAGGGGAACCTTCTTTAAACCACATTAGCTTTTATTGCTAATCCTCAAGAAACTGTCGGTATCATTGGTGGAACCGGATCGGGTAAATCCACCCTTAGTTCAACTCATTCCTCGCTTTACGATGTTCATCAAGGAGCAATTTTTGTGAATGACCATTTGGTAAAAAGACTATCCTCAAACACAATTGATTCAAAGATAAGTATTGTTCCTCAAAAAGCTGTTTTTATTTAAAGGAACAATTCGTGAAAATCTATTATATGGCAATGAGAAAATGCCAACGATGAGGATTTTATGAGGCTTTTTATGCGCTTGCTCAAGCTGAAGAAGTGGTTAAGCAAAAAGAAGGACAATTGAACTTTCTCTAGAGCAAGGAGGAAGAAATCTTTCCGGCGGTCAAAAACAACGTTTAACTATCGCAAGAGCCCTTGTTCGAAAAACCGGAAATTTTAATTTTAGACGATTCTGCTAGTGCTTTAGATTTTGCGACCGACGCTGCTTTACGAAAATCATTACAATCAATCCAAAAATACAACTATTTTTCTAGTGAGTCAAAGAGTCACTTCAGTTCAACAGATGCGATACCATTCTAGTCCTAGACAATGGTCAACTGTGGGCAAAGGCAAACATGAAGAGTTGATGAAAACATGCCCTGTCTATCAAGAAATTTATAAGTCGCAAAATAGCTCAATAGGAAGAAAAGAGGTTCATATGAGAAAAATTCAAGAAAAATGATTCTTTTATTCTAAGAAAACTTTTTCACTATCTAAGACAATATCGGGTTTTTTTCTAGTTCTCAGTATCCTATTTTGCCATCATTTCTTCTATTTTTATGTTGTATGTACCAATTCTATTTGGTCAAGCTATTGATGACACCATCCATCTCAATCAATTTCAATTTTCCATCACTTTCTTCGAACTCTGATTTTTCATTAGTATTTTTGTATTGATGGGTGGTTTATCAACTTGGTCATGAATCTTATTAACAATAAACTTACTTACTGTATTGTTCATGATTTACGATCTGACTCTATGAATAAAATCAACATTTACCTCTTCAATACCTAGATACTCATTCAATTGGAGATATAGAAAGTCGTATCATTGCAGATTGTGATCAAATAGGAGATAGTTTTACTGCTCGAGTTTTTCACAATTATTTCAAGGCGTTATCACTATTATTGTTACATTGACTTTCATGTTTTCTAAATCTTGGTTGATCACTCTTTTAGTCATTCTTTAACGACCGATTAGTTTCTTTGTAGCGAAATTCATTGCCTCCCCGATCGTTCTATCTTTTCAAAGACTTATCTGTCCTTCGAGGAGAGACAGACATCTCTCATTGAAGAAATGATTGGCGAAGAAAAAATAGTGCAAGCCTTGGGTTATCAAGATAAAGCTAAATTCGCTTTCAAATCATCAATCAAAACTTACAAAAGATATCGGAAAAAGCCATTTTTTTCTCATCCTTAACTAATCCATCCACTAGGTTTGTAAATGGAATCATCTATGCACTGGTGGCCTTAATAGGTAGTTTCTCTATTTTAGGACATCTTAGTGTAGGAGGCTATCAGTTTTGTTAGGTTATGCCAATCAATACATGAAACCTTTTAATGACATCAGCTCTGTAGTGACTGAGTTCCAAAATGCCCTAGCTTGTACTGCAAGAATCTTTGAAATTATTGAACAACCGTCTGAAAGTCTTGATCCAATTGGTACTTTAGGTAAAGCGAAAGGTCATATAAAAGTCAAAGATGTTTGTTTCAACTATGTTTCTTATCAACCTTTAATTGAACGATTTAATGTTGAAGCAAAACCAGGTATGCGGATTGCAATCGTTGGTCCAACGGGTTGTGGAAAAACAACCTTCATTAACTTATTAATGCGATTCTATGATATTCAAGATGGCTCGATTCAAATTGACGGGAAAGATATCCGATCTATTTCACGACATGAACTTCGAAAAAATTTTGGTATGGTTTTACAGGACACATGGATTCAAAAAGGAACGATTCGTGACAACATCATCATCGGAAAACCGAATGCCAGTGAAAAAGAAATCCTTCGCCGCAAAAAATGCTCATAGTTATGATTTTGTTAAACGTTTACCAAAAAGGGTTTGATACAGAAATTGAAGACTCCAGTATGTCTCAAGGAGAGAAACAGTTATTATGTATTACCCGGGTACGTTGCAATCTCCTCCTATGTTGATATTAGACGAAGCTACTTCTTCAATCGACACCAGAACGGAAATTCAAATTCAACAAGCTTTTGACCGTTTAATGAAAGGAAGAACTTCTTTTATTGTTGCTCATCGCCTTTCCACTATTCGTTATGCAGATCTGATTTTAGTCATGAAAGAAGGACATATTATCGAACAAGGAAACTCATGAAACTTTTATTAGCTAAGCATGGTTTTTATCATTATTTATATCACAGTCAATTTGAACGAACTTGCAAAATGAATAATCTATCTTAGCACCATTTATTATTTCCACTTTGACTTACTAATCTATCATTTATAATATATAAAAAGGAGGAATTCATTTATGACAAATCAAGAGATACTAAAAACAATAAAAAGGACAATTAATTGTTTCTTGCCAAGCATTACCAAGAAGAACCCTCCATTCTTCCTTTATTATGGGAAGAATGGCATTAGCGGCTTTCCAAGGAGGAGCTAAAAGGGATTCGTGCAAATACAGTAGAAGATATTCAAGAAATCAAAAAAATAGTCAATTTGCCTATCATCGGTATTATTAAAAAAGTATACGTAGATGAACCGAATGTCTATATTACACCAACCATAAAAGAAGTAGATGCCTTAGTACAAGAAGGGGTTGATATTATCGCCTTAGATGCAACTCAAAGATGTCACCGGGATCAATTGATGATTTATTCCGAGAAGTGCGCCAAAAATATCCAAATCAATTATTCATGGCAGATACTTCAAATCTGGAGGAAGGACTTCATGCTGCTGAAATTGGCTTTGATTTAGTTGGAACAACCTTAGCCGGTTATACCGACTACACTAAAGGAGTTTCCTTGCCACCTTATCGGTTCTTGAAAGACTTAGTGAAACAATGTCCTGAGCCTATTATTGCTGAAGGAAATATTTCTACTCCGGAACATTGCCGTCACGCTATGGATATTGGTGTTCATGCAGTTGTTGTAGGCAAAGTGCATTACCCGTCCATTAGAAATCACTAAAAAATTTATGAAAGCCTTAACAGAATAATCAAGCTATTGGTATGAACTATATCGAAATTCCTTAAGAAAGACGACTTTGTCTTTCTTTTTAAATTCCACAAAAAAAGAGGATGAATTCATCCTCTTTTTATCCTTAAACCAATTCAATGAATGCCATTGGAGCAGCATCTCCACGACGTACACCTGTTTTAATACACGAGTGTAACCACCATGACGTTCTGCATACTTAGGAGCTACTTCATCAAATAACTTTTGTAAAACTGTTTGTTGAGCCTCTTCGTCAGCTACTACATTACGAATATAAGAGGCAGCTTGACGACGAGCAGCCAAATTTCCTTTCTTACCTAAAGTGATTAAATGGTCAACGACCGAACGCATGTCCTTAGCTTTAGCCTCTGTTGTTTCTACACGACCGTATAAAATAACAGAAGTAGCTAAATTCCTTAACATCGCTTTACGGTGATCCGCATTGCGACCAAATTTACGATTCCACATAATATTCCTCCATTAGTCAAAGGTCTTAAAGCCAAAGCCCATTTCAATAAGCTTGTCTTTAACTTCCTTAAGTGATTTCTTACCAAGATTACGCACACGCATCATTTCATCCTCTGTCTTTTGAGTCAATTCATCAACCGTTTGAATGCCTGCACGTTTTAAACAGTTATAAGAACGAACTGATAAATCCAAATCTTCAATCATCATTTGATGACCCTTATTTGGTTTTTCTGTTGCTGCTTTTGCTTTAATCAACGCTATCGGATATCATAACCTCATCGTTAATTCCAGCAACAATCTCTAAATGATCCACCAAGATCTTAGCTGCCAATGATAAAGCCTTTTGTGGATTAATGGAACCATCGGTTGTTACTTCCATGGTCAATTCATCATATTTCACGTTCTCTCCAACACGGGTTGGTTCTACATGATAAGCCACCTTGGTAACAGGAGTATATATGGAATCTGTATAGACGGTTCCAATTCCTTGAGAAACTCCCGATCTTAATTGTTTATTAATATCAGCACTAACGTATCCACGTCCGTTTTGTACTTTGATTTCCATTTCTAATGATGCTCCTACTTCAAGATTAGCAATCACTAGATCTTTGTTTACTATTTCAACTTGTGCAGGAACAATTAAGTCCGCAGCCTTAACAGTACCTGGACCCTTAGCAGAAATTTGAAAAGTATATTCTTCATCATCTTCAATCTTCATTACTAATTGTTTTAGATTCAAGATAATCATGGATACATCTTCACGCACCCCCGGAATAGAGGTAAATTCATGATAGACTTGATCCACTTTGATGGAGAAAACTGCGGCTCCAGGCAAAGAGGAAAGTAGAACACGGAGAAGCGCATTCCCGATTGTGGTACCAAATCCTCTCTCTAAAGGAGTTAGGATAAATCTACCGTAATTTTCAGATTCAACGTATTCTTGAACTTCGAAATCAGCGCGTTCAAATTTTTGCATGTTTCAATCCTCCTTATCTTTCATTAACCACGAGGTCTCTTCGGTGGACGACAACCGTTATGAGGAATAGGTGTTACATCATTGATAACCGTGATGTTCAATCCAGCTGTTTGTAATGAACGAACAGCGGCTTCTTAATGACTCCAGCACCAGGTCCCTTTAACGTTTACTTCAACACTTTTCATACCTTGTTGAACAGCGGCTTTACCAGCAGCTTCAGCGGTTAATTGAGCTACATAAGGAGTTGACTTACGAGAACCCTTATATCCCAATGCCCCAGCAGAGCTCCAAGCAACCACATTACCCGCTTCATCCGAGATGGTTACGATAGTGTTATTAAATGTGGAATGAATATGGGCGATTCCTTTAGCGACGTTACGGCGTGTTTTCTTCTTACGAGTTACAGCGCCTTTTTTCTTTGTATTAGCTGCCATATTATCCTCCTATTACTTCTTCTTATTGGCCACTGTACGACGTGGTCCTTTTTCTTGTATCGAGCGTTAGTTTTTGTTCTTTGACCACGAACAGGTAACCCTCTTCTATGACGTGTTCCGCGATAAAGATCCAATTTCCATTAAACGTTTAATGTCTAATGCTGTATCACGACGTAAGTCACCTTCCGTCTTAACGGAATCAACTTTGGAACGAATGGCTGTTTCCTGTTCATCGGTTAATTCAGATGTTCTTGTTGATGGATCAATTCCACATTCTTCTAAAATCTTTTTAGCAGTTGTAGGGACTCAATACCATAAATATAAGTCAATGAAATTTCCAATCACTTTATGACGGAATATCAACACTCGGCAACATGTGTGCATATTTATTTCCTCCCTTTATTAACCCCTGTCTTTGTTTGTGCTTTAGGGGTTTTGACAGATTACCATAATAACACCCTTTTGCGTTTGATAACTCTGCACTTATCACAAATCGGTTTTACTTGATGGTCTAACTTTCATGTTTTGTGCCTCTAGACATTTTTCTATATTGTATTACTTATGACGATAAGTAATACGCCCACGTATTAAATCATATGGTGAAATTTCAGCAGTAACCCGATCGCCTGGTAAAATGCGAATGTAATTCATACGGATTTTACCAGCAACGTGGGCTCGGATTTCGTGACCATTTTGAAGTTTCATCAGGAAGTTCGCATTCGGAAGAATATCTTCGATTACGCCTTCAATTTCAATTACGTCTTGTTTACTCATTTACTTTCCCTTATTTAACTGAATCAAGAATACTTTGGATATCGGCGAACACTTTATCTGGTTTTTGACCAGCATTCACATGTTTCGCAATCCCTTGTTTTTCATAATACTGAATCACAGGCTCCGTTTGCTTTCTATATTCATTCATGCGTGCTTGGAGTTGTTCTAATGCTATCGTCTTTTCTCTGTGTCAATTCACTACTACACACATCACAAACACCCTCTACTTTAGATGGATGATTCTTAATATGATAAATAGAACCACAATTCTTACAAATACGTCTACCTGTAATTCTTTCTTCCAGCACAGCAATATCAACATCTAAAACCAAAGCTACATCCACCGAACGATTAATCTTACTCGTGATTTTTGTTAAAGCTTCAGCTTGGCCTAGGCTACGAGGAAAGCCATCCAATAGATAACCATTTGCATAGTCATCTTGTTGAAGACGATCCTCCACCATATCGTTGACCAAGGAATCCGGTACTAATTTACCAGCTTCCATATATTCTTTTGCTTTTGTGCCAAGAGGAGTGTTATTCTTGATATTCTCGCGGAACATATCTCCTGTTGAGATATGGGGAACACTGTACTTCGTCTTAATTTCTTTAGACATTGTGCCTTTACCAGCACCGGCTGGACCCATGATGAGAATATTCATACTTTCCTCCTATTTTTTAAAGAATCCCTTGTATTGTTTCTGAGTCAATTGACCCTTCAACTGATTCATTGTTTCTAAAGCAACACCGACAACAATGATAATCCCCGTACCACTAACGGCTGTTGCTTGCGATAAATTCGTAAACTTGGGTAGTAGATAAGGAAGGACAGCAATAATAGTTAATCCAATCGCTCCTAAAACTGTAATACGATGTAAAACTTTTGAAACATACACTTTCGTTTCATTTCCAGGACGAATACCCCGAATATACGCTCCTGATTTTCACCTAAGTTATCTGCCATTTGATCCGGATCCACTTGTAAATCAGTATAGAAGAATGTAAATAAGATGGTTAATACAGCATATAGCCCCAAGACCGGTCCAACTTAGTCAAACCCAACCACTGACTTTAACTTATTGTATAAGCTAGTGTTGAAAAAGCTGATGATAATCTGCGGTGCCAGCATGATACTTTGCGCAAAGATTACCGGAATGACCGAAGCCGAATTAATCTTAAGAGGAAGGAGTAACATCCGCTCCCCCTCTTGTGGTCGAGTCTATTTGTATATTGAACAGAATCTTACGAATGGCTGTTTCCATAATAATAACGAAAATAACAATCGCAAGGAATAATAAGACATATAAACCAAACTGCAGAATTCCGTTAAACACTTCTCCTCGTGATGATCCGCCTGTTAAAATAGCGTAGACTTGACCAAAAGAAGCCGGAAAATTCGACACAATACCAGCAAAGATAATCATGGGATAACCCATTGCCAATCCCTTTCATGGAGATACGGTCACCCACCCAAATAAGGAACATGGTACCGGCCGACATAACGGTAGCTGTGTATAAGTATCCTGAAAGATTTGCGTTTTGTAAAATCTTATATTGAACATCAAATCCATATACAAGTGAGAAAGATTGAACAAAGGCTAATACAACGCCTAAATACCGTGTTGTCTTTTCAATCTTCACACGCCCTGTTTGTCCAGATTTACTCATTTCTGTTAAGGATGGAATCACATCCATTGATAATAACTGAATGATAATACTCGCTGTGATATAAGGAGTAACCCCCATTGCAAAAATAGAAAGTCTTTCCAAAGCACCACCACCAAGCAAATTCATCATTCCAAGTAATGAGTTGCCTGCAATCTGCTTAGCGAACTGCGCGGTGTTCACACCCGGAACCGGAATAGCAGATCCAAAACGGTAAATCAGCAGCATGGCTAAAGTAAAGAAAATCTTATTTCTTGTCTCTTTATTTTTAAACAAGCTGGCAAAGGTACCTAACATGTTAGAGCACCTCTACACTTCCGCCTGCCGCCTCAATTACCTTTTTAGCTGATTCAGAAAATTTATTAGCTTTGACGGTTTACTTCTTTTCTAAAACACCATTGCCTAGAATCTTAACACCGTCAAATGTCTTTTTAACAAGACCACAAGCCTTTAACGCTTCTACATCAACTGTTACGTCTTCTTCAAAAACATTTAATGCTTCTACATTCACCACAGCATATTCCTTACGATTGAAGTTTGTAAAGCCACGTTTAGGCATTCTCTTGAAGAAAGGAGTTTGACCACCTTCGAACCCAATAGCTACACCGCCACCGGAACGGGAATTTTGTCCTTTCTGTCCACGACCAGACGTCTTTTCCATTACCAGAACCTTGCCACGACCTACACGATTGGAACTAAAACGGGCTCCTTCGTTATACTTTTAGGTTTCTAATTTCATCTTGAACCTCCTTAGCGAACTTCAGCGACTTTTTATCGCGTAATTTAGCCACTTCGCTTAACTGTTCTTATCTTTTAATGCTTCTTAGCGTTGCATAAACAACGTTTACACTTGTTCTAGAACCAATGACTTTGGATAATACATCAGAAACACCAGCTAATTCAAGAATCGAACGAACCGCACCACCAGCAATGACACCAGTACCTGGAGCAGCTGGCGCAGAATACGGTTGAGGATAAATGTTTACCTTTTCACCTGATGAGGCACTGTGCGGAAGTTGTCTACCATTCACACGGAAAACATTCTTTGAGCAGCTTCTGTCGCTACGAATCAGCATCCGGAACTTCGGCCGCCTTACCCATACCAAATCCAACACGACCCTTCTTATCACCGACAACGACAAGAGCAGCGAAACGCATACGTCGCCCACCCTTGACTGTTTTACTAACTCGATTAATGGAGACAACAACATCTTCGAACTCTTTTGGTTCGCGTTTCTTAAAAGTTTTCTTATTTTCGTTTGCCATTTGTTTTCTCCTTACTAGAACTTCAAGCCAGCTTCTCTAGCTGCATCCGCTAAAGCTTGCACACGGCCGTGGTATACATATCCGCCTCTATCGAAACGAACACTTTCAATCTTAGCTGCTAAGCATTTCTTAGCGATATCTTCGCCAACTTTCTTAGCCGCTTCTACATTTCCGCCTTTTTCTAACTTAAGTTCAAGGGAACTAGAAGCACATATGTCTTACCCGCAACATCATCAATGACCTGCGCATAAATTTGTGCATTTGAACGGTACACATTCAATCTAGGGCATTCAGGAGTGCCGTTGACGATCTTACGTACACGTTTATGACGACGAATACGAACTTGATTCTTATCGATTAATTTCAACATATCTTATCTCCCTTCCCTATTTCTTAGCCGTCTTTCCTTCTTTACGACGAACATTTTCATCAACATAGCGGAATACCTTTTTCCACCATATGGTCTCGGGTTTCAGTTGCACGAACAACAGCAGCGAATTGACCAACAATTTGTTTATCAATCCCACTCACATTAATGGTATTAGCGTCAGGCACTTCCACCTTAACATCGCTAGGAACCGTGAACTTAACCGGATGAGAGAAACCAACATTCAACGTTAGTTCAGAGCCAGCTAAAACAGCACGATAACCAATACCGACAATCTTTAAAGTCTTAGTAAAGCCAGGTATTGACACCTTTCTGACCATTGCAGCAGTCAATCAGCTAACGTGCTGTGCCGTGCAAATTTCAAGCTTTCGTGTGGCTTTTCTTCATTTGGGCATAACTGTCAGCACATTGGCGATCCACAGAAATTTGCAGTAATGGAGAAAAAGTCTTCTTGGCTAATGTTTCCCTTTAGGGACCCTTTTACAGTCACCTCATTACCACTGGCATTTTGCTACTTCTACGCGCAAGTTATAGAATGGTCATCGCCTTTATTACCGATACGTGCTGTTTCTTTATCTCCTTTTCCTTACCACACATAAGCGACAACTTCGCCTTAATGCTTGATTTTTGACGAGTCTTCGCGATCGCACATCGCGCCACCATAGAGGTGTAGAAATACATGGCAACACCCTAAGCCATTTAACACCTTAGGAATGTTATCACCCTTTGCATAAACACGACGAAGACCAGGGCTGCAGAAATCACGCTTAATTCCTGAGATCACCTTCAAATCACCCTGTCGATATTTCAGTAACTGTAATCTTTTCTTTCTGTACCCTCACCAGATACAACATAATTTCTAATGTAACCTTCTAGATTTAATAATAATTTTGCACTTTCTACTTTTCACCTTTAGAAGCAGGGAAACTATCCATCACTCTCTATGCGAGCTTTGAACACCGTTTCTAATACGTGCAAGCATATCAGCAATAGGATCCGTCATATTCATAATGTTGTTTCCTCCTTGCCAACTTATTCTTGACACCAGAATTTGACCTTCTCGTAGTTCGACATGCAGCAAACTTTATGTTTCTTCAAAACTGAATGTGGACGTCCACAGATTTCATACAACGAGTATCTCCCGTGTAGGAGAATTTTGCAGGACGAGATTGTTTTTAACTCTTGAAACTTGTCTTGGCCATGATATTCTCCTCTTCTTACTTAGCAAATAGCATACCCATGCTTTTAATAATGCTGTGGCTTCAGCATTTGTCTTAGCCGTTGTCACGATAACAACTATCCAAGCCACGAACTTTATTCACCTTATCAATTCGATTTCAGGAAAATTAATTGTTCCTTAACCCCTAAGGTATAGTTCCCGACCATCAAAAAGCTAGTAGCACTAACACCACGGAAATCACGAGCACGCGGAAGAGAAAGATTGATCAACTTATCCAAAAATTCATACATCCTTTCGCCACGCAATGTTACCTTTGCAACCAATGGACATGCCCTCACGAAGCTTAAAGTTCGCAATAGATTTCTTAGCCTTTGTTACCACCGGCTTTTGACCAGAGATAGCGTTAATTCTTTCAACAGCTTCATCCAATAACTTTAGATTCGTAATCGCATCACCAACACCCATATTAAGTATAACCTTAACAATTTTTGGTGCTTCCATTGCAGAACTGTATTTAAATTTCTTTTCATCAAAGAAAGCAACGACGTCATTATATTTAACATGTAATTCGTTCATTATTTCTTAGCCTCCTTCACTTCTTTTCCCTGTTTTTCAAACACGAACCTTTTTACCTTTTTGCATTCACCGAATATCCACACGGAAGCTACTTTTTCTTTCTTGTCATATAACATAACGTTTGGGCATGAATAGGAGCTCTTTCGATCACGCCACCTCCGGATTAGCTTGTGTCTTCTGGAAAGACTTCTTAATCATATTCACGCCTCCCACAATCACTCAGTTGGTGCTCGATCTCCTGTAACCTCAGCGATTGTCCCTTGGTAGTGGCCACTGATGACCTTGACTGTCCACCTGTCTTAATTTTCATATTGGCCTCCTTATAACACTTCCGGTGCAAGGGAAACGATCTTCGCATACCCTTTATCTCTTAACTCTTTGGCAACCGGCCCAGAGATACGTGTTCCAACTGGCGTACTATCTTCCTTAATAATCACAGCCGCATTTTCGTCAAACTTAACATAGCTACCATTGTCACGACGAAGACCATGCACATCGAGCAATAACCGCCTTTTACAATTTCGACCTTCTTCAACAGTTCCGTATGGAGGTAGCATGTTTGACCGAAAAACAACATCCCCGATAGTGGTACTTACGTTTAGATCCGCCTAAACAACGAATAACCAATAATTCCTTGGCACCAGTGTTATCAGCGACTTTCAATCTTGTTTCATTTTGAATCATACTGTCCTCCTGTGCCTTATAAGATAATCGCTTTTTCAACAACCTTAACAAGGCGGAAGTCTTATCTTTTACTTAATAGTTCAGTTTCCATGAGTTTTCAACAACATCACGCAATCTTAGCAACGTTTTTCTTCATCATGAGCTTTTATATTTTGCGAATACTTAACACGACAGCCATATAAAGGATGGCTTCTAGTTGTGCTGATTTCAACAACAATGGTCTTGTCCATCTTATCTGAAACAACCGTTCCACGTAGGACTTTACGAGAATTTCTTTCCATTTCCAGCTCCTCCTTTACTTAGTTTCAGAACTTTCACGTTCTGTCAATACAGGTGTAAATACGTGCAATCGTCTTCTTAATGTCCTTGAGCGGTGAGTTTTCTAAACTTCCTGTCGCTTGAGCAAATCGAGAAGTATATAGTTCTTCTTTCAAACTAATCACTTCTTTTTGGGAGTTCTTCGCTTCTTAATCTCTAATTTCTTTAACGTTCTTGTTAGCCTCCTGCCTCACAAAGCGGGTTTTAACGCCTAACTTATTAGCAGCTAAACGTAAAGCTTCGCGGGCAATACTTTCACTAACTCCTGCGATTTCAAACATAACGCGTCCTTTTTGAACAACCGCCACCCAGTGATCAGGAGCCCCTTTACCAGAACCCATACGGACTTCTAAAGGTTTCTTTGTCTTAGCTAAGTGTGGGAAAATCTTAATCCACACTTGACCTTGACGATTCATATGACGTGTCATCGCAATACGAGCCGCTTCAATTTGAGCAGAGGAAACATACGCTCCATCATCCGCCACTAAGCCATATTCACCAAAAACAATCTCACGACCTGCTTTGGAAATACCCTCGTAGCTTAAACGATGAGGTCTTCTATACTTTGTACGCTTTGGCATTAACATAGTTATTCTTGACCTCCTTTGTTTTCTTCAGCAACAGCTTCTACTTTTTCTTGGCGAGAAGCATGGTTGTTAGAACGACGATCATTTCTTCCACCACGACGATTGTTACGACGGTCATTACCACGTCCCTTAGGAGCCTCAGGCTCCTTAACCAGTTGTCCAGGAAGAACTTCTCCTCGGCAAATCCAAACCTTAACACCCAGCTTTCCATAAGTGGTTGTCGCTTCTTGAGCCGAATAGTCAATATCGCTACGTAATGTATGTAAAGGCACAACACCACGAGAATACCCTTCTTGACGAGCAATTTCAGCCCCACCTAAACGACCCTTAGCTAATGTTTTAATTCCCTTGGCACCGGATCTCATGGTTTGTTGAATCGCTTTCTTTTGTGCAATTCGGAACGATTGACGAGCCTCTAATTGTTCTGCAATACGACGAGCTACTAAACGAGCGTCTAAATCAGGGTTAGCTACTGCGATCACATCAATCTTGACGTTCTTGCCACCTGTCAGTTTGCCCAACTTTTTGCGAAGAACAACCATCTTATCTTGATCACCATCTTTGCCTAATAGCGCTCCAGGGCGAGCACAACGAATGATCACCTTAGCATCTTTCTTACCAGTTCTTTCAATTTCGATGCGAGAAAGTATGCATCTTTAAATTCTTTTTCTAAAAATCCACGAATGCGATTGTCTTCATTTAGAAGATCACCGAAATCTGACTTGTCGGCATACCATCTGGATTCCCAATCACGAATAACACCAACGCGTAATCCAATTGGACTAACTTTTTGACCCATTTTCGATCTTCCTCCTTACTTCACATCGCTAACCACAACTGTAATATGGCTAGTTCTCTTTAAAATTTGAGCGGCGTTTCCTGTTTGCTCTAGGCATGAAACGTTTCATAACAACCCCTTCATTTGCATAGCATTCCTTAACATATAATGCCTCAGCATTTAATTGGTGATTATGAGTAGCATTAGCCGCTGCACTCTTAACAACTTTCGCTACAGCAGTAGCTGCGTGATTTGGCATAAATTGTAAAATTGCATAAGCTTCTTCAACACTCTTACCACGCACCAGTCAAAACCAATCTCACTTTACGAGGCGTATAGCGGACTGTTTTCGCTGTTGATTTAACATCCATCTTTACTTTCCTCCTTACGCCTTCTTGTCATCCCCATGGCCACCAAACTTACGGGTTGGAACGAATTCACGCAATTTATGACCAACCATATCTTCTGTCACATAGACAGGCACATGCTCTTTACCATTGTGAACCGCAAATGTATGCTCAACAAAGTTAGGGAAGATTGTTGAACGACGAGACCATGTCTTAATAACTTCTTTTTGCCAGGCCGCATTCAATGCTTCAACCTTTTTCATCAAATGTTCATCACAGAATGGGCCTTTTTTCAAACTTCTTGACATCTAATTTCTCCTTTCAACTTACTTTCCATTACGTCTTCTAACAATGTACTTACTACTACGTGCCTTAGGATTCCGTGTTTTAAGACCCATAGCCTTCTTACCCCAAGGTGTCATAGGTGCCTTGCGACCAACAGGAGCCCTACCTTCACCACCACCATGTGGGTGATCCACCGGGTTCATAGCCGAACCACGTACAGTAGGACGAATACCCATCCAACGAGAACGACCCGCTTTACCTAAATTGACTAAACTGTAGTCCCCATTGCCGACAACCCCAACAGTCGCGCGACAATTGCCGTGAACTTTCCTTACTTCCCCAGAAGCCAAACGAACCGTAACAAATTTACCTTCAGAACCCAAAATTTGAGCAGAAGTACCAGCCGAGCGCGCTAGTTGACCACCTTTTCCGGCTGTTAGTTCCACGTTATGAACAAATGTACCATCCGGGATATTTTGCAATTCCATCGCATACCAACTTTAATGTCGACCGCAACACCGGAAACCACCGTGTCACCATCATGTAAATCCGCCGGTGCTAAGATGTATCTCTTTTCACCATCCGCATAATGTAACAAAGCAATGTTTGCATTACGATTTGGATCGTATTCAATGCCAGCAACCTTAGCAGGAACATTATCTTTATTACGCTTGAAATCAATAATACGGTACTTTTGTTTCACCCCGCCACCTTGATGACGGTGGTGTGCGACCTGTATTATTACGCCCACCTTTTTGTTCAGTGGCGCCAATAAAGCTCTCTCAGGGGCTTTTCTTAGTAATACGATCATTACTAAGGGTCGACATATTACGACGACCGGCACTGGTTGGCTTGTATTTAATTGCCATTTTTCTTTTTCCTTTCGCACTTTGTCCGGAGATAGCGATTTCCTCCGATAATGAATCAATTATTCAGCAGAGACCGAATAACTCAATAGAACTTCCTTTTGGCAATTGAACAATCGCCTTCTTTAAAAGCGGAAGTCTTCCTCATGCGCCCAACTCTTCTTGTTTTTAGAATGAACGTTCACAACATTAACCTTTTTCAGGCTTAATTCCATAAATTTCTTGGATTGCTTGTGCAACCAAAAATCTTGTTTGCGTTTTTCTTTACGATAAATGTGATTTTATTTTCTTCATTTGTTAAACGCATTTGTCTTTTCTGTAACAACAGGTCTTACGATGATATCACGTGCAGTCATTACGCAAATACCTCCCCGGCTTTTCAGCAGCCTTTTCTGTGAAGACAACCTTATTTGCATTTACAGATCATACACATTTAAGTCGAAAACAGTCGTTACTAACGCATTTGGTAAGTTCCTCATAGAAATATACGCATTAACAAAATCTTCCGAAGCGTCTACCGCAAATAACGTCTTACGATCGAATCGAACGCCTTTAATAAAGCAACTGCTTTCTTTTGTCTTCATTTCCTCAAAGTTCAAGTTTTCAATCAATACAAAATTAGATTCCGAACTTTTTCCGATAAAGCAGAACGTAAAGCCAAACGACGAGACCTTACGAGTTTGTCTTACACCATACTTACGGTGTGGTCCAAAAGCAACAGCACCATGTCTCCATTGTGTTGCTCTCGTAGAACCTTTCGACGAGCGCGACCTGTTCCTTTTTGACGGAAGGTTTCTTACCTGTTCCCGAAACAAACGATCTTGTCAAAGTCGAGATGTGTTCCTTGTCTTAATCCAGCTTGGTAAGCAAGAACAGCGTCAAACATAACTTGTTGGTTCGGTTCAATACTGAACACAGCATCAGAAATTTCTACCGTCTTAACAGACTTAGCTTCCTGATTGAATACCTCCATTTTGCCATCATTCGTTATTCACTTTCCTTCTTCGGTCGCAACTGCTTCTGAGCTGATTTCCTCATCAATTGTTTCCGCTACTTTTTCAAGTTCTTCTTCAGCTGACGTGCCGGCATAAGAAATAATTTCTGGAGTTACCTCTTTAACCGAGCTTAACTGTTGTCTTAATAACAACAAGCCCTTTCCTAGGTCCAGGAATATTTCCTTTCACTAGAATATAACCTTCTTCAGCATCCACTTTGATCACTTGAAGATTTTGGTTCGTTGTAGTGTATCCGCCTTCTTGACCAGGCATAGCTGTTCCTTTATTCACAACTCCGTTATTACGACCGTTTTGTGGCCAAGGAACCGATGTGACAGTGATGGTCGGAACCATGAGACATTGGACCACGAGCCGCATTGTTACGAACAATTGTGCCGCTGTATCCTTTACCCTTGCTTGTTCGCTTGTACATCGACAACGTCACCAGCTTTGAATAGATCCGCCTTAACCTCAGCACCAACTTCAAAATTCATCATTTCATCAGCTCTGATTTCCTTGATGTACTTTTTAGGAGCGGTATTAGCTTTTTTAGCATGACCAGTACAGGCTTGTTGGAACGTTGTTCCTTTAACATCTTCATACCCTAATTGAACAGCTTCATAACCATCCGTTTCCTTTGTTTTCTTTTGTAGTACGACATTTGGTTTAACATCAATCACTGTGACAGGAATTAAAGTTCCGTCGATCGTGAAGACTTGAGTCATACCAAGTTTACGTCCTAGAATACCTTTCATGTTTTTTCCTGTCCTTTCTATAACTTAATTTCAATATCAACGCCTGACGGTAAGTCCAAACGACTTAAGGCATCAATCGTTTCAGCACTCGGACCAATAATTTCAATCAATCTCTTATGAGTGCAATTTCGAATTGTTCACGAGCATCCTTATATTTATGGACAGCTCTTAAAACCGTGATGATTTCTCGTTCGGTAGGCAGCGGAACAGGTCCGACGATCTTCTTAGCACCGTGGCTATCAACCGTCTTTACAATCTTTTCACTTGCAGCGTCAAGACTTCTGTTCTCGTAAGCCTTCAAACGAATTCTTACTGAGTTCTTTGCCATGAATTTTTCCTCCTTATATTCACTCCACTTCCGTGGATCGCTCCGCAGGAATTCCCCGATTATCGCGCCTCGTGACAACGCCTATAGGGCGTGCCGGCAACCTCCACATCTATGCGAGTGCCTAGTAGTTTTATCGATAAAACAGGAGATTGCAAGCTATTTCGCAATCTCCTCCAATATTTTTTTACTTGATACATCCTGTCCTTTTCAGAGAATTTTCATTTTGAAATATGGCCACTTACCCTATAAACCATTCACACTCTATTTCGCCAGTTACAGTTCTCCCTCAATTATTTTCTGCATGTATAAGGATGAATTATTTATAAATTCCTCAAAACTACACATGTCTTTTTATCTCTTCATGCTCTATGTCATAGAAAGCCACCTTCTTTGTTTTTAGGATTCCAGACGATGCAGATATGGTCATAATCCCCATCAATTTAGATAGACTGCAAAAATTTTTGTCTACCTTTTAATGGGAACGGTATCCATTAAGGAGAAAAACTCCATCCATTTAAAATCACAGTCTTTAAGTTCAAAAATATAATTCATTACTTTGCAAGAATTCAATGACTGCCTTAGGTAATTTAAACGGCTTAAGTTCGTCCAATTTATTCTGTGATTATGGTATCCTTCCGTTCAAACTCTTAAAATACTCAGCCATGGCTGTATCACCTTTTCAAAGGGCAAGTACTGTATGGGCGCATCCCGTCTTTTTCGGTGATTGTCACATCCGCTCCATTTTCTACAAGATATTTACACATTTTCAAATCACCATATCTTGCTGCTATACATAGAGGAGTCGGCTTAAAAGGATATACCATATCAGGTGCATTATAATTCATATCAACACCATTCTTTATAAAGAAATCAAGTACCGCATAATTTCTTTCTGAAACAGCTTTTCGAAATGCGTTCCCACCATATTTTCTCTCTACTGTATGACCTAACCCATGGATAACAGGCAAATTCTCATATCTTTTTCCAGACAACGCTTGTTCAAACGCTTCTGTTTTTACATGATTTACACTGTTCACTTTTGCGCCATGTTCCACAAGGTACCTGATAATAGCTTCATCACAATACTTTACAGCAAGTAAAAAGGATGGATTACCTTTCACATTCAGATTTACCCCCTTCTCTACAAACCATTTTACAGAGTTAAAGCTTTCCATGATCAACGCAATGTCTAAAGGAGACAAAGCGGTATACTTGCTTATTTTGATACTCTTTTCAATATCCCAGCCTTTTGAAAAATACTCATCTAGTGCTAATGTATTCCCATTTATAATATCAATCACCATTTGTGGAACAGATTTAAATTTCCCTATATCTTTTTAATTTGATTATTTTTAAATTTCCTATCCATTATGGTCTCATCTATCATAACTTGTTTTCACCTAAAGGAATCGGATCCCGATTTAACAACACCCAAAGAACTGAAAGTTCACACAAACGCTCTGTTATTGTTTCTTCATCATCCCCATTTGTACGAATACTTGAAATTAGTTCTTTAGTTTCTTCCAATCTCTCTTAGAAAGAGGTGTGCCTGAAGCAAAATGATTTGGCAAAGCACGAAGCATATTTCGACAGCTTTTATCCCAATTTACACCACCTATTTCTGTATAGTTCATCCTGAACTCGTCCTGTTATACGAATCACTTCACCCTGTACTGTTTTCGCAGCTCCACTTGAAGGAATCAACATATCCCAAAGCTCATCAAATTGTTCCTTCCAAGAACCCTCTTTTACAATAATCGGAGAAACTCCATCATGCCTTTTATACTTTGGGACAGGCTTTACATCAAATAGTGCATAGAGTTTTTCAAGCCCCGCTTCAGTTTCAGCTAAATAATCTTTATTGAACTTCTCCCTATGAAATTCAAAATCACTGCCAACTTGTTCGACTCTTCCGCCATTTCAGAGGTTACTTCAGCACCTTCCTTGATTAACATTTCTGAAATTTCTGCCGCCTGCACTATATTAATGTTTCTGCAAGTAGCAAGAGTACAAGCTAAAGGAGTTCTTCCCATATCATTTTTAACATGAACATTCGCTCCTTTTTCCAGTAAAAATGAACGGTATCCGGATGAAAAACTCCGCTGCCGTATGTAGAGGCGTATTCCACATTCATCCGGCTTTTTCTATATCTCCGCCCAATTTTGAAAAGTAATTTTACAGTCTCTCCACCCATCGTTGCATGCTTATATAAAGGCGTACGCCCATAGTAATTGACAACATTTACATCTAACCCTTGTTCTACAAGCTAGACAATACTTTCATCAGGAACCCTCCGTAATGAAGGGCTGTGTTTAAGCTATATTTCCGCACTATGGGCTGAAAGCTCACATTTTTCATAAACAGCCTTCAGAGCTTCAATATCTCCTGATGTCATCAATTCATCAAAGTTTTTAGGTAAAAGTAACCTTTTCTTTGCCATTATATTTCTCCTTATTTATTCACTGCTAAATCCATCTAAGCTCATTAACATCTTTTAAAAATCATGGTTTTTCCATCATAATCGTTTTTAATTCAACTTCCTTTTCCTTAACAGATATAGGATTGTACCAATGTTCCAAACTTACTATATTTTCCTGTATGGATATTGATAAGCACACCTGTGATAGGATCCCAAGTGCCCTTCTTTACCGTTTCTGCCAATAAATAATAAGCATCTAAAAATATTAGATTTCTGCCATATAGCCAAATGGAAGTTCAATATCTAACAATGGCAATTTAGCAGAAAAATATCATCTCCATGTGGCGGTACTGTCTCATAATAAAATTCTATCTCACTTCCATAATACGCAACCGTTGCCCCCTCATATCCTATGCTTAACGGCATTCCTTCTTGGGCTATATGAAATTCCATTGTATTTATCTCCTTACCGTTTACTATAACAAGATTTTCATCGCACTTCCATATCAGCCAACCCATCTGAACTGGTATCATTCAGAACATTAACTTCGCCTAGTAAATTAAGAAAGATTTCTTTTTCATCAATTGATTGATTCACCTCTATTTCTTGCCACTTCTTTCCGACACTTTTGTTTCATCACTTCATCAAATTTCTTGGCAAATTCTTCTTTTGAATCAATATGTTGATCAAAAATCCAATTTATATGTCCCAAATGGCTCAAATCATTCTTAAGTATTCTGGTCTTTCTGCACCATTGACACACTCACCATAGTACTGACTTGCATATTGAACAAAACTCATATACATTTGAAGCTACACGTTTCATTTTCAAAAAGAACCCAAAGCCCCCAAATCATTCTATATAAATGGTGTCATCAGAATCTTTTTATAAAGAAAGCCAAATCGCCATCTTGCCCAATTAGGAAAAATCCGGCACAAATTCTTCTATCTGATAGGTAGAGTTTCTTTCCACTAAATCTTTCCTTTGAATATAAAAATAATACCGGTATTTTTATGATAAACTCTCTGCCTCTTCCATTTCCGACAAAAACTTTGTGTATAAATTTGAAAACGCAAAATCGATTTTGATGATTCATATCCATCTCCTAATATATTTCATTTGCCTTAAAAATTCTTCACTTAAATTTGAAATAAAAATATTTAAAGCGACCTTTTTCTAATGTAATTCTACTTATATTTTTCTTGTTTGAATACCGACAACCGATATAATAAAACCTTTATAATAAAACTTTAGCATTATTTTAGTTTTGAAATCACCTCTCTGTATCCAATATCAGATGCATATTTTCATCATTAATCACACTACATTTCTAAGTTTTTATACTGACTGTATAAACAACCTCTTTCTACACGCTATCACATATAATCGATCCTGCACTACAATCATCTGATGATAAGCCAATATCCTATAACCGTTTTTACCTTTTCTATTACCTCTACACTTTTTTCAATTTCGGTCATTTTTCCAACATTGGAAAAACTTATTTAATTCCCTTACTTTCTTTTCTCTCTATCTCCCATAAATATTTTTCTAATTCTGTATAATCAGAAACTTGAGCAATGTCCAAACTGGTGATCCCTCTTCTTTCGTAACAAAACCAGATTGGAACCAATCCAGCCCTAATAGCACCCACAATATCTGTCGAAAAGTATCCCCTACAAACACCACCTCTTCCGGCTTTAGTCCCATTTCCTTTACAGCTGCTAGATAGATTCTTGAATCCGGCTTAGCACAACCAAACGATTAGTGATACGAATAAAGGATAAAAATTATTTTCCATACCTAAGGCTTTTATTTTTAGTCATTTGGCTTTCTGTAGGACCGTTAGTAATCAAACCAATTTGATAATTTTCCTTCAATCTTTCTAGAACTTCTTTGACTCCGGGCATTAAATGTTGATGTTCATGGAAATGTTGATACCACAGAACATACATATCTTCTATATTCAAATTAGGATAATACTTGGCTTTTTAACTTCTAATACAAAACGTTTATTAATGGTTCCATATTGATCCCATAACAAGCAACGTTGCAAAATTTCCTCTTTCCAAAGTAAGTTTTCTTTTAGGTTTGGATCAATTTGTTCCAAAAACCAATGATACATCTCAAAAGCCGCCTGATAACGATAGCTAATCGTCCCATCAAAGTCGAATAAGATTCCTTTAATCATAAATTCTCTCTTTCTAATACCGAAAATCACAAATAGTCTAACTACGAAAAGGTAAATCAACTTGCATATAATGAAATTATAAAAGGAGAAAATACAATGAAAAACACCCTTTAATTCATTTGATTGATTTACAAAAGGCTGGAAAAGCAGTTGGTATTTATTCCGCTTGTACCGCTAATCCCTTAGTAATCCGTGCCTGCTTACAAAAGGCTAAGGATACTCATTCTATTTTATTGGTTGAGGCAACAGCGAATCAAGTGGATCAATATGGAGGTTATACCGGTATGAAACCGGCTGACTTTATCCAGTTTGTTCAAAAACTTGCTAAAGAGGAGGATTTTGATACTAATCGCCTTATCTTTGGTGGCGACCATTTAGGCCCATTAACTTTTTGCTCATTACGAAGCCGAAAAAAGCCATGCAAGAGTCAGAGGAATTAATTCGACAGTATGTTTTAGCTGGTTTTACCAAGATCCATATTGACACCAGTATGAAAGTGGCTAGTGACCCCTGAAGATATTCGTTTAAGGATGAAATCATTGCTAACCGTGGATCCTGTTTAGCTCGGATTGCAGAAGCGGCTTATCAAGAAAGATTGAAAGACTTTCCGATTCCATTCACCCTGTTTATGTGGTCGGTTCTGGAAGTTCCAATTCTAGGCGGATCCCAAGAAGCAGTGGATACCGGTATCCAAGTCACAAAAGTAGCAGACTTCAAGAACACTGTAGACACTTTTAAAAAAGCGTTTCCACAAGAAAGTTGGCCTTATGTCATTGCGGTTGTTGTTCAACCTGGTGTAGAAGAAAAGATGCGGGTTGCATAGACTATGACCGCTCTGAAAGCAGTTGATCTAATGGCTAGTATCCAAAATTATTCCAATCTTGTCTTCGAAGGGCATAGCACCGACTATCAAACCAAATATCATTTACGGGAATTAGTAGAAGATGGTGTCGGCATTTTTAAAAGTAGGACCCGGTTTAACCCTATGCAGCCAGAGAAGCCCTATTTGCTTTTAGCTTTATGCTGAAAAAGAGGTTTATCGATCTCAGCCTGATCGACAAAGTCATTTTTATGGAAATCTTAGAAGAAGAAATGTTAAAAAGATCCAAAATACTTTGTAAAACACTATCACTGGTATGAAAGAGAAATTGCTTATAAACGCAAATTTAGTTTCTCTGATCGTTCTCGTTATTACTTTACCACAAGAGGCCGGTTCAAAAAGCCATTTCAATTTTATTGAATAATTTTTAAAGAGGGGGTTCCTTATGGTGTATTGAGTCAATTTTTGCCGAGAGAATACACAGCCGTCCGTTGTGGGCAATTAAAAAATGATCCAATGGCCATCATTAAGGCTCATGTAGGTTATACCATTGATGAATATCTATACGCTTCTCATCAAGAAGAGTTAGGATAAATCGTCCTCATCTATAAAAAGTAAAAGGGGTTCACTTCAAAGAAACCCTTTTTAACTTAATTCTGTCACTAATTTTTCTAATTCTAACCAATCCTTCTGATCCATCATTTCTTTGATTCGAGTAGCATAGGTTGTTTCTTTAAGCCGCTCATAACCACTTGTTAAACATTGAAAAGCCACATCTTTTTCTTTACGATAATAATTCGCCAGTGCTGCTTTCAAGAAAAAAACTCCCGCTGTTAATCCATCTCGTTTACTCTTGGCTACCTTTTTCCAAATCTTTTGCATAATGACCGCTTCGTTCAAAGATCAGTGACTTCGTCATTTTCAATTCATCCAACAATGGTTGATATTGGCTCTTTTGTTTAGAAGTTAGATATTTAAAATTATCTTCCGCAATCTCTATATAATGATACGCTTCTTCTTGCTTGTGATGACGCACACAATAAGAAAATTCATTTAACTGTCACAATCAGTCTTTCTACTGAACGCAATCGAAATCCATCAACAAGTGGCAAGATTTCTTGGATCTTTTGTTCGTCATCTTCTAATAAAACAGCATCTAATCTCATCAATGTACGTAATTTCTTCGTAAAAGAAAAAAATTTACTGGATGGTGATTCTAACTCTTTATAATATCCTTCAAAAATCTCTGCTTTTTGGTACAACAAAATGGATAATAAAAGCGGCTTGTCTCTGAGAAAAATAGATACGATAAATAAAAATAATCGCTAAAATAATAAAAATAATTAATAATTTCAATCCATATATGAATCCTTTTCTATTTCATTATATTGATTCGCTCTTTTTGTCATACCTTTTTGAAGTATCCTTTATATAGAAGGAGTACTTTTATGAACCAATTCGTCATTCGATTCTTTTATTGATCCTATTATTAGTTTCCTTTTTATTTTTCAAAATGGAAACAAAGGAAAAACATTCAAGATAAACAAAAAGAATATCATGTTGAACTCAGTGATGTGATTCAAAAAGGATATTTTGATGAATATGAAAAGGAAAAAGAGCTATGAAAATTGAAGTGAACCCCAAAAATTGGACAATAACTAAGGATATTTCACTTTATTATGAAACTTGCATTTGAAGACAAAGTTAAAATTTATAAGGAACGAAAAACGTGGATTCACATTTCACAACTCCAACAAAGATGGAAAATCACTAAAACTAATATTCAATATCTCGTTAGATTGGCCGATAGACACTGGAATTGATATCTTACATCATGTCTATCATGAATACTCTATTCCATTTTAATGAAATAGAGCTGTCCATAGAGTAGTGATGTACAATGAGTCAGTTTATAGTGTAGCGATAGATTTAGAATTATCTACCAATAGAGTTATATGTTCTTTAAAATCAGTGGATAAAACGCTTAAAAAGATCAACTATCTCTTCTCCTTGGTTAAAAATAATGTCTAATTTTTAACTTTTTCTATCTATCTTCATAAAAAGCCAAGCACGTTTTTCATGCTTAAGGCTCATAGATTCTTACTTATATAAACATTAAAAACACTGATACATAATATCACCATATTCACAATGGATTCCCTCATGTGAAGAATCTTTTACGCTTAATTTCTTAGATATCCGATTGAACAATGTATCTTCCATCCCTCATGAACGATGGTGAAGACATTTTTCGTTGTATCAATTTTCTTTAGCAACGTTTAGGGCTCAATGCTCCTCTTTAATCAATCTCTGCCCATCTCGTCATGTGATAAAGACTTATGAGATCAGGGGTTTTCTACTCTTTTCACATTTATTCTAGAATTTACGGATTCCTTTACCCTCAAAATTCATCCCTTTTCTCCCTTCTAACTTGAGTTGATTCAATACAAGTGTCAAATAAAAAGAGCTAAGATATTTCACTTAGCTCCTAGCTGTAATCAGACAACGCCTCCGCTTTGGCTTGTCGTAGCTTTTCCGACAGCAAGATTGAAGACTCAATATTTCTGACCCCTCCGGGTAGGGTAACGGTACTTGCCACCGTCAGATCTCTTACTTCTGGCTCATTCGTATTATAACACTAAAATTGTGTATTTTCCATCTTGACCATTTCTTGTGGAGCCTCATTGTTGTAATCATCATACATTGGATCCACTTTGCATTCCATTTCTTCTCCGGAAGGTTTTGCTGTATCTTGTTTCTTTTTAGAAGATGACAATTATCGACATACACTTCTGTAATGTAGACTTTCTTACCATTTTTCATAGCTTCCGGTATGGAAGTTACCTTCTAATTGAATATGGCTTCCTTTTCAGTCCATATTTTCCAAGGTAGATAGCTGACTGTCCCCATGCTACACAATTTAAAAATCAGTTCCTTCTTTCAATCGTGTTCTTTGAACAGCAACCGTAAAATTAGTTACTGCTTTTTGATCTCACCTACAATTCTCACTTCCAGCATATTTAAACTATACTCTAAAATCATATATATTCTATTAGAATAGTTGTCATATAAACATTATATTTGCTCAAAACATCTTAAACATTATAATTTTTGTATATTTTTTATTGCTTTTAATAATTTCTAATATGATTTTTAAATACCAATCAAAACATAAATTATAAACTATGATAGTTTACTTTAATTATAGCATAAACTAGTATATATTCAATAAATTTTATGTCGTTTAAAAAAATTTTTATAATATTTTTACTTAACTATATCTTTCCTATTTTTATAAGTATATCACACCAATCAGACCCAACAAAAACATATATAAGCTAATTACATATATTCCTTTAAATTCATATATAGTGACTACTTCTAGGATTATTCTCTTTAAAATATACAGTTACTTTTCTATAATAATTTTTTCAGAAAATACTCCATAATAACTTCAAGGGCGCTCTCTATACTCTTAGCTATATACTCTTGATTGTTATATTCAAATTTTACAAGATATGGATATGAATAGAATCCTCTAGTTCCACTTACACCACTATCAAAACCAATGATAGTCCCTATAGAGATTTCCCATAAATCATAAATGTAAGTTTCTTATATACTAATGCTATTGAAAGTATACAAATATCATACATATAAACTTCAACATAGTCATATCTCCTTTATACCTAATAATAATATAATTTGAAAAATAGTCTTAAAAATCGTAACCACCAGCTCAGCTGGTGGTTTCCCACCCCTATAAGGGGATATTTTTCCTGCTTGAGCTAAAGGTCTTCTAAGATTTGCCAATCGCACTTCTTCTCCCAGCTGTCATAAGGACTTCTACTTGTTTTTCTCCCCTGTGAAATGGGTCTACATATTCTTTCAAACTTAATTGTTCTCCTGCTATATCTTCTTGCAGTTGATTTCTTACATATTCTTCTATTTTCTTTTGCATTCTTTCCTACTGTATCCACATAATATCCTCTACACCAAAAATGTCTATTACCCATACTTATACTTTTAAATTTGCATGTCTATCAAATATCATCAAACTACTTTTTCCTTTTATATATCCCATTACTTCTGCCACGCTATATTTTGGTGGTATTTCTACTAGCATATGTATATGTTCCACACAACATTTCGTATGTGACAAGCTGTGTAAGTCATTGGTATAATTTCCCATGGTAAGTCTTCCTCTTTCATCTGTAATTTTGCGGACTACATATGAAATTATACAGAGACTTTGCCTTTTTCATTATCACCCTTGTGTCAAGTATTAAATACATATTTTTCAATTCCAATCCTTCTTTTTATTTCTGTTTTAACTTTAAAATCTGATTTTTCAAGAGATTATTGATAAGGTCTGTATAAATCATTTGATCAACCACTTCTGTTATACTTGTGATTCTTTGCCCTGCATCTTTGGAGATGCTCCACAATGATAGATTCTCTGATGTTCAGTATTCCAGTCGATAATAATGTACCTGTCGTGAAACTCTCCACCGGATTTTTGGAATGTTATCTTTCTAACTGGATATTCTTGCAAAAATCCCTTGATATTCAAGGATATGGAGTCCTTTGCCAATATTATCGCTGAATATAATAACCTCTACTGATGAAAGGACATCTTTTAACAAGACCAAAGTTTTTCACTCCGATATAGTTATCAACGATATATATGCTCTTTTTCGTTATGCTGTAAATGTCCTTATAGGGCCAAGATTTGCTTCGATGGGCTGTCCATTCAAAAGTAAGAATCCACTATTTAAGCTCGTGGATTGCTGAGGTCAAGAATCAGGTCAGACAGTTCGGATTTATACACACATTATTTAGAGTATCCACCACCTCTGCCACCTGATCTTCCACATTCATTAAATCTCGTCTCTAAATCCTGCATTTCCAACATTGCTTATTATTTGCATCAAGCTGTAAAAACTCTCTTTTCCCAATCAAGCCTTGTTTTTGTCTACGATATAGTCTTTCATTTGCTTGAAAGCATGAACTAAAAGCTCTACTTTGTCTTACCGCAAGATCACCTTTAAGAACTGTCATGTATATAAATTCTCTATTCAGTAGAGTCATAGGATTATACTTAATATTACTCCCTCGTCCAGTACCTCTATTCAAGGTGAAATTTCTTGCACCTTGAAAACTCTCAATTTCTTGAGTTGTTAGTTGAAACATAAACTCTTCGCCTTCAAACTTCTCGATATTGTTCTTGACCCTGCCGATTGAAATTTTAGTTTCATACCCATAAATCTCTCGCCAACTCAAAATCAAGCATTACTTTCTGTCCCCAATAATATAAATCTACAAGGATTCTTGATTTACAAGCATCCTCTCATCTTTTTATCCATTTTCCCACTCCTTCCTCAACTCCCAAATGATTTTCAACCGTATTCTTGTCATAAACAAAGGTATCTCAGATTGTCATTGACCGTCACAATCTTACCCTAAGAAAGGGAAAAATCTTTTCAATGAAATTACTATGTTTGGTATAGTTTCTTCCAAACCTTGATAGGTCTTTTACAACAAAAACAATTTACTTTTCCCCTTTCGTACTTCTTCCATCAGGTTTTTCAAAATTCGGTTATTCAAATTGATTTCTGAATATCCGTCATCCATATTTTACCTGTAAGCTCCATCTCCTCATTTTTATCAATGTTCACTAAATTAATTCTGGTATGAAGATATATATAAGCAGAAATAAGTGGTAGAAACTTTTGTATCGTCAAATTAAGTGTTCTCACAAAAAACAGATTGTATCATGAAAAATTTGAACACTTAAATTTCGAACATCGTAAGATGATTAATTATCAACTCAATACCCATAAAAGCTAGCGCTACTTTTTATTATCAATCTCATTGGTTGAAATCGATGGATAAGTAAAAGAGTCTTCTCGAAATATAATCAACTCTATTTGTAAGAAACTCTTAGATTCCCTTATGTTTTGTACTGGCTGTTCACTCAAAGCTTATTGTCCCCAAAAGACAATATCGATATGAAGCTCTGCTATGCACAATAAAAAGCCGACTATAATCCAGTCTCAACCAGAAAAAGAATCAACTTTTAATTTAGCGATAATACTTTGTAATACTTGTATTTGCATTAGTTATTTTTGAAATAGTTCTATTTTTCAATGCTTTTCTTCTTATCACTCCAAACTGTCTCAACATCTTTTTGAACGAACAAAAACCACAGATTCTGTCAATATGAACTAGTCTTCTTCACCTCTTCAAATCCAATTCATACAAAAATTTCATCCACAGAACAATCTCTATTTTTTCACATTTCATCTCACGATTCAAAGTATCATTTTTTCGGCGTTTTAAAGAGATGATTTATGATTTTTATTATTGACCAAAAATAATGGAATTTCACTTTGTAAAAACATCTATCAAATACTTAAATACTCTATTTTTACATAGTGTAGCCGTACGCCAATGCTACTATTTTTATTTCAAAAAGCTTCTACATTTTTTATATGATCGTTAAAACACTACAAATAATAACCATTTGACTTCAATTTTAAAAACCCCTCATCCCGGTTTCGCCCGGAATAAAGGCATCTTAACACCTGATTTTCAGTGTCATTTATCCTGATTAATCTTTTCTCTTTAACAGAACAACTAAAACACTATCCCTGCTAAAGTAGCCACCAGTAATCCAACATACATCCAAAGATTAATCAGAATCACCAGTCCTTGAGTTTGTACCAGGTCTAATTGGCTTCTAGGATTTTTCGGAGTAGAAGATTCTGAAGTATATTTCAAAGTAAGTGAAATTTCCTTACTTGTTGGAGCTATAAAAATCAGCTCCTTCTGGAATTTGTTCTCCAAACCACTTCAAATCAAAATGAAGCACATTATTAGTGGCTGTATTCGTTGCTTTTGCTTTAAAGTGTCCAAAGACAGTTCCCCTAATGGTGTAATTTGTATTAGGTTTAGCATTTTCATTAAACACCACACCCTTCACATTCACCTTTAAGTGATCATCAACCGCTTCAACAGCTTCTTTAATTTGTTGGAATGTTTTGGAACATTTACCAACCACTTTCATAGTGACTGTAATCTTCTTCCCATTGACTGTTACCTTTGTGATTTCAAACTTCCCACGAGAACCCATCAATTCAACTCGATAATCATGAGCAAAACTAAGTTCATTAGGCAGGGTCATTGTTGCAGTAAAACTTGTTTCCAAATCAGAAATTTGAATATGGGTAGGCATACTTCCAGATCCATATTGCGCCTCAAGTTCTCTCATTCTCTTTTTAATCGAAGATGCATCTAAAAGCCCTGTCATTTGTCATCTTGTCCAGATTTCTTAGCAACATAAACACGATTCATGCTGGGTATTTCCATTCACTAATAAGTCGCCCGGCAATTTATCGGTAGCACTAATATTTCCAACATTGGAAGAATTGTGTTTCACGGTTGCTGTGATTTCCTTCGTCATAGGATTTGTGAAATCTTCACCACCAACTAACTGTTCACCTAACCACTTATAGTTAAAATGAATGATATTGCTCGTTAATTTGTTCGTTGCTTTTGTACTAAAACAAACCGGAAACTTGTCCTTTGATGAGACAATTCTTTCCTTTTTCAGCATTAGCTTCAAAAGTCACTCCATCCACATGAACCTTAAGCTGATCAGCCCACGCCATCCACAGCTTTCTTAATATCTTGAAAGTTATTGACTGGGTTAGCTAAAACCATCTTAACCGGGTAATTTTTACCATTTACTCGTTACTTCGAAATCTTTAAACTTAGTATTAGCACCCTCTAAAGTCACTTTATCTTTAATATTACCAATAAATTTAAGACCATCAGGAGCTCCATTGAAGCTGTAAATTCATGCTTCATATTCGTTACGGAAATGTTAGTTGATTTGTTGGATATTGAGCCTCAAGTTGATGCATCGTGTTCTTGATTGGAGAAACATCCAAAAGACCTGTCACTTTAAAGACATCATTCTTTTAAATTCCATCACCTTTGTATGTTGTGTGTACCCCATTCACTAATAAATCACCCAGTAATTTATCTGTTTTAGAAATCGTTTGTTCTGATGATGATTGATACTTGACAGAAAGAGCGATCTCATTCGGATTAGAAGCACTCTTGCATGCCTCTGTTTGTTTACCATTCAAGATAAATTGAGTTCACGACCTTTCCTGAAATGGTATTCGTAGCCTTAGCTTTTAAACTACCTGTAATAGAACCTGTCACTTCATAATCTGTACCAGAGCGAGGCCTGCTCATTAAATTTAACCGTCTTAAAAGTCACCTTTAATTCATCCGCTACTTTATGGATGGCATCTCCTCAATTGAGTATATGAAGTCATGTTCTCTGCGTTCACCAACTTGAATTTAACGACAGCTGTTTTATGACCATTTTCAAGAGTAGTACTTTCAATCAACAAAAGAACCATTTGCCCCCACTTAACTCTGGATTCGTCGAAACAAAACTTAGTCCATCCGGCAAAATTCAACTTTGCTGTAAATGAAGTGGTTAAGTTACTCAACTAATTTTTGAGATGTCAGTACTATATTGTTGTTCAATCTTCTTCATTTGGTCTTTGATGGTTTTCGCATCAATCACACCTTCAAAATCCAAGTTATCATTCTTTCCCTTGGTAATCACTTGGTGACCTGTATTACCATCCAATTTCAAATCAACCGGTAAATCTACTGTTTGTGAAACTGTATTTTCTTGTGCTTTAAAACATTCGAATTCGCAAAACCCTTGGTTAAAGGTTTTGTTGAAGTATCCGAGTTAAAACTTTGTAGACCGATACTAACCTTTCCTAAATTACTACTAGGATAAAATGAAAAATTACCCTTTGCCGTAATATTCTTATGATCAAACTTTCACTTGACTTTACTACTTGCTTTTACCGTATAAGGAATTTCCAATATCCACGGTTCTATTAGCAGTTCCAGCCACTTTATCATTCCGATAAGCTGCAAAAATTCCACTCAGTTTACCTCTTTTTAATTTAAGTTTAAACTTAACGGTTTTACCTGAAATTTCCCTTTGTGATTGTTGATTTGGAATAATCTCTGATGTGCTGTTCGTTACCGGAGTTCCAATTTCAGCTCCATCCGGGAAAGAAACATGGTAGTCAATTGAAGCACTTGTACTAACCGTCTCCTTATCCCAAGGAAAATACCCTTTATTCGCAAATTCCGCCATTTTAGATTCAAAAGCAGACATCACATCCGCCATCGGAACCTTCGCCTTCCATACACCTGCGTATGTCCCCTTATTGGAACCGGCAGCACCGCTAACCGTTCCACTTACGCTGTGTATTTCGCAATCTCCAAGTCTTTAGCTGCATGTACAACATTTGTGGCGGGAATGATTGTTCCTAATGCCAAGACAAGTGCTGCAAATACTGAAGCAATTTTATGAGTTAATTTAGTTTTCATAAATTTCTTCTTTGCCCCTCCTTTTCGTGTATATATGATATCAAAAAGTTTGATTAATCAACAAATATGTTTTAAATATAATTTCTATTTAAATACTACCTTCTTTGAAAAAGAAGATATTGATTAATCCACCATTTGGTATCCTCAAATATAAAAAGCCTGAGAATAAATCCCAGACTTTCTAGTCATAAGACGTATGATTAACGCTTACTAAATTGAGGAGCACGACGAGCACCCTTTAAGCCATACTTCTTACGTTCTTTACCACGAGAATCACGAGTTAGGAAACCTGCCTTCTTAAGAGCTGGGCGATAATCCTCACTTGCTTCAAGCAAAGCACGAGCAATGCCATGACGCATTGCGCCAGCTTGACCGGTATATCCACCACCATAAACATTGATCTTAATATCAAATTGTTCCTTTGTTTCCGTTAAAACCAATGGTGAATTAACAACCATTCTTAACGTAGCTAATGGAAGATATTCTTCTAGTCCTTTTCCATTAACGGTCATTACACCAGTACCAGGAGTCATAAAGACACGAGCTACGGATGTTTTACGACGACCTGTACCAACATAGGTAACACCTGTTTTCTTCTTAGTTGCCATCTGTCTTTTCCTCCTTATTTAACTTCTAACACGACTGGTTTTTGAGCAGCGTGTGGATGTTTATTTCCAACATAAACAAACAAATGAGTACGCATAACATCACCAAGTTTTGTATGAGGTAACATACTCTTAATGGCTTTTTCAACCCATTCAACAGTATAGTTTTCACGCATTTCCCTAGTGCTTCTTGTACGTAAACCACCTGGGTATTGAGAATGACTGTAATAGAACTTTTTAAAGTCCTGATCGCCTGTGATTTGAATCTTGTCAGCATTCACAACGATAACATAGTCTCCACAATCCACATTAGGTGTGTAAGCAGGTTTGTTCTTACCTCTTAAAACGGTTGCAACCTGAGTTGCTAAACGTCCTAAAGTTTTGCCTTCGCCATCGACGACATACCAAGTACGCTTAACCTCTGCCGGTTTTAACATAGTTGTTTGACGCATCATAATTTCTCCTTTTTTGACTGAGTTTCCGGGGCTCACGCCATAAAAGTGTCATAAAGATGATACTTCAAAATATCCCTCAAGTCAATTTAATTTTACTTACTTTTTAAGTTAAAAATTTTTCAAACGCCTTCAATTATTTCATACTTCCTCTAGTACAATCACGACGAAAAAGATTAGATTCTTTCTAATCCTTTTTCTTTGATCACAATCTTTTTCTTAGCTTTTTCCACAATTTCCAAAAACTAGAATTCGTCGGGAATCGATCCTTCAACAAAAACCGAAGCATCCAAGTGATATTGATCACCATTTTTCTTTCTTTTCGATCAAGATATACGAAACATTCTCATCAATTGATCTATACCGACTAACGTCTCGCAATAGATAGTCTTCGTTATAGGCCAAAGCACGATAATATGAAACTTCTTTTAAACATAAACCCTGAGCAGGAGCTTTTTTTGTCGCATAGTGTCTGGAAGGATCATTCAACATTCTCTGAACTTCTTCTATGGTAAGTTTTCTCTTCCCACTTCCAAGCAAGTCCCAACTAAGATACGAACCATATGTCTTAAATAACCATTGCCACTAATTTCCAATTCTAAGTGATCCGATATCTTTCGTAATTCAGTTCGAAAAATAGTTCTCACTTGATTAGGTATTCCGACAAAGAAGAAGTATTGAAAGACAAAAAGAATGTGTTCCTCAAATAATTTCCAACATTTTCTCATCTCTTTAAGATTCAAGTCTTCCTTAGTTGAAAAGAATCATCTTTTTGAAAAACATCGTAATCCCTAAATGAATCCGATATAAATAGGGTTTTTGTTCCACTAAAAACGAGACATGAAATGTTTCATCCACTTCTTCCACTTGCTTAACATAAATATCTTTTGGTAAAAAAGAATGAAAAATACCTAACCAGCGATAACTATCAATGTTCTTTTCACTTTGAAATTGAAAACACTGACCTAAAGCATTTACCTTGGCATCTGTTCTGCCCGAAGCAATAACAGTCGTTTTTTCTTGATTAATTTGGCTTAAAACGGCCTCAATCTTTTCTTGAATGGAGTTTCCTTTTTTTTGTGATTGCCAACCACAATAATTTGCCCCCACGTAAGCCACAATGGCTTTAAAATACCTCATAAATAAATCGCCATTCCAATCAAAATCACTAGAAGAACATGGACAAAAATCAAAACCACGTAATCCACTTGGGTAAAATGAAGTTGTTTATACCTTGTTCGCATACGGCCAGGCACAAACCCTCTAGCTTCCATGGCTTCTGCCAAATCCTCCGCCCTTTGAAACGCCGACACAAATAAAGGAACAATTAGTGCTAAAATAGCCATCATTTTTTCTTTCAGTTTTCCTTCTTTCAAATCTACTCCACGTGATTCCTGCGCTTTCATAATCCGTTGCGTTTCTTCGATTAAATCAGGAATAAAACGCAAGGCAATGGATATCAACATGGCAATCATATGACTCGGCACATGAACCTTTTCAAATGGCTTTAATAAATCCTCAATACCAAGTGTCATGTCCAAAGGCTTTAGTCATCGCTGTCAAACAAGTGGTAATCATAATCATCAATAATAGCCGAACTGCAATATATAAAGTTTGAAAAACAGCCTGTGAGTGAATTTCCAAAGAGCCGACCTTCAACCAAATATCCCCCGAATGAATCGAAAAAATATTGATAATGAATAAGAACACCAACATAAATAACATCGGTTTCATGCTCTTCCAAATAAATTTAAACGATAACTTTTACACTAAAATAGCCGAACAGGTCACCATAAACATGACACCATATCCACGCCAACCTGCCGGAATGAAAAATACACACCAACAAAACCAACATAGCCATGATCTTAGCCCCTTGGATCCATACGATGAATCGCTGAGTCTATTGGAATATAATGCCCTAATGTAAAAACTAGACGCATGATTCACCTGGCTTTTCTATCCACGCAAACAGCTCTTCTTTTGTACGAAATAAATCCGGTAAAGGAAAACCTTTTTGTTTCATTGCCTGCTGAAAACGGATAAAAGAAGGAGCTAAAACATGTAGCTGCTTTTAATAACTCAGGCTCGTGAAAATCCCAAAGCTTTTTCCCTGAAAAAGCCAATTTACCTTTCTTGCACTAACAATAACGTTTCACAATATTTCAACACTTGATCCATATCGTGAGAAACCAAAATAACCGTTAAATCACGCTCTTTTTGAAGGCTTGAAAATAAAGTCATCATTTGTCTGGCTCCTTGTGGATCCAAACCGGCTGTCGGTTCATCCAACACTAGAATTTTTGGCTCCATAGCTAAAATACCGGCAATCGCCACTCTTCTTTTTGTCCTCCCCGAAAGTTCTAAAGGACTTCGGTTCATATAATTCTTCCGGAATGCCTACCACCTTTAAAGCCATCTTTGCTTTTTCAACAGCCTCTTCTATTGAAACTCCAAAATTCTTTGGCCCAAAGGAGACATCCTTTAAAACAGTTTCTTCAAATAATTGATATTCCGGAAACTGAAAAACTAATCCCACTTCTTTTCGTAAAGATTTCAAACCCTTATTCTTATCTTTTGCTACAATGGTGCGATTCGCAATTTGAATTTGTCCCTCATCTGGCAATAATAAGGCATTTAAATGCTGCACCAACGTACTTTTTCCCGATCCGGTATGACCGATAATAGCGGTCATTTTATGTTCTGCAATACTTAAACTAATTTTTCTTTAATGCCTCTGTTTCAAATTTAGAACCTTTGGAATAAAAAGTGACTCACTTCTTGGAATTGAATTGCCATAACTCATCCACCATCCTTCTATTCCTTTCGTTGGGTCCAATTGGATTCCTTTTTCTTTAGTTCCTCTTCCACTTCAATCACAAAAGGAGCTTCCACTTGAAGTTGTTTTAACAAATCAGGTTGATGAAATAATCGAAGCGGATCGCCTGTATAAATCGGTTTGCCATCTACTAAAGCAATGACATTCATGCTCTGAAGCACTTCTTCCATATCATGGGTAATAGAAAGAATCGTCAACCCTTCCTTTTTGATACAACTGCTTGATCAATTGATTGATGCTATATTTCCCATCGGATCCAAAGCATAGATGTGGCTTCATCTAAAATCAACACCTCCGGAGACATAGCTAAAACCCCCTGCACAGCCACTCTTTGTTTCTGACCACCGGAAAGATGCATCGGTTCTTGATCTAAAAACGCAGACATCCCACTCTTTGAGCATTGTCTTTAATGATAGCCTCCATTTTTCATCGGTTCCACTTGGTGATTTTTCAACTCAAATGCAATATCATCGCGTACCGTAGAACCAATGAATTGATTATCAGGATTTTTGAAATACAATACCAATTTGAGAACGAATTTCATCTAATCTTTCTTCGCTCATTTCTTTTTCCTTGAATCCGAATAGATCCGGACTCTTTATCAAGCAAGCTGACCAACAACTTAGCTAATGTACTTTTTCCACTACCATTATGACCAATAATAGTAGTATAAGAACCAGCTGAAATAGAAAAAGAGAGCTCCTGAATGACCGAGTGCCCTGGTTCATATGAAAAATATAAATCTTTTACTTCGATTGTATTTGCCATTCATTATCCCCTAATTCTTTAAAAATTTGTGGCAACGTTTCTACAAGAGATCTAGTTCGCTTATACTTGGTTTCATAATACTTTTCGATTTCGATCTAAAAGAATAGAATTCAGTCCCACTTCGTTTTTGGCTACTTCTAATTCCCTAAAATAGAACTAATATTCAATACTTCCTCTTTTTAACACAAAGCCACTTCTAAGGCCTTTTTCAAACGTTTCTTGATACACTAAAGTCTTTCCCACAAAATCAGCGCTAATCACCTCTGCCACATGCAAATTATTCCTCTTCAAATTCTACACATAATCAGCCGATTCATTACAAACAATATACACAGGTACGGGGCATAATCGTAGAAATTCCTTTGAAATCATCACTTATTGGACATACATCCAAAAAGATTGATAAAGCACGCACTACTTTTTTGAGCATTTCCTTTAAATTTTATATCATCGGATTTATATTTCAGAATATTTTAAAACGACATTTTTCCAATTTAGTATAAAGGCTGATTGTGAAAATAACCCTCTATATTTTTAAAAGCCAATCCGAACCTCTTCATGGAATTTAATTTACTATGATAAACTATCTCATCGTTTGCAACTTGAAGATCCTCCCTTTTGGTAAAATAACGGATAGAACATAGTTTATAAATACAGCTTTATCATTTCAATCCTCCTATGTATGACTAAATGGGGCGATAAAAGTTGTACATACCAACTTCCTTATCAGGCATGAATCATTAGGCTTTTTCAACAAAAAGTCTCGTGATAATTACCCAAAGTCAAATCACTTGGTTCGCGACATTGAAGATATCACTGGCAATCGCTCCCTTCTTCATACACGAACTTACGTTCCACACGATACGCTAAAAGCTTCTTCCTCAGAAACAGTATAACCGGAACTCGCTAAAATATCCTTGAAGTCCTCTGCACTTTCTTGTGAATCATAGGCCACCTGATGTACAATTCGTACCTCTTCACCAGACATAAATCTTTCCGCATAGCTATTTTCATTAGCTAATGTTTCTTTCCAAAAAGTTAGCCGGTAAGAATGGATACACTGTCTTTAATTCCAAAACCTGTCAGCTCTTGCGGATTACCAACTTCAATTAGTTCTACTTCTTCCTCTTCCGCTTCACTCTTTTTGTCTAAAACCTTTTTAGTCACTACCACAGCACCAACTGCTGCCATGCCACAATTCTCAAAGTTTAATACTCATAATTTTGCCCTCTTTTTATTTATTTTAGCATATTATTTATTTTTACACCTGTGAGCCTTTTTCTACCTTCTATATCTAATCATCATCCTATCTATCTATACAAAAATGATAACTACATCAACCGACAAGCCCTTTCCAAACAAATCAGCCTTATCTTAGTTGACTATAAATAAGAAGATCTTTTTCATTCCAAACAATATCATTTTCTAACTAAAAAACATTTAGCTTTCTATGAAAAAGCTTCCCCTTGGGAAGCCTTGGTTTATTTCTTAACAGAACCTTGGTTTGCAGTAGCTGCCATCTTAGCTTCAATAGCCGCTTGATCTCCCTAAGTATTCTTTCGAAACAAAATGACCATTATCATCAAACGTATATACAAGAGGCACACCGGTTGGAATATTAACACTGACAATTTCTTCATCACTTAGCCCTTCAAAATACTTCACTAAAGCCCGCAAACTATTTCCATGAGCCGCAATCAACACTCTCTTACCTTCTTTCATCTTAGGTAAGATTTCTTGTTCATAATAAGGAACAGCCCTTTCAATAGTTGTCTTTAGACTTTCTGATAATAGTAATTCATCCTTACTTTCATTACGATATGCGTCTTGATTCGCCGGATTACGATCATCACGCGCTTCTAAAAGCGGGTGGTTGCACATCAAATGAACGACGCCAAATTTTTCACTTGATCTTCTCCATACTTCGCAGCCGTCTCGATTTATTTAAACCTTGCAAAGCTCCATAATGACGTTCATTTAATTTCCATGTTTTCGTAACCGGTAACCATTCCCGATCCATTTCCGATAAAATATAATTCAAAGTATGAATGGCTCTCTTTAAATAAGAGGTATAACATAGATCAAAATCAAAACCCGCTTCTTTTGAAAGCACGCCCTCCAGCCTGGCTTCTTCAACTCCTTTATCCGATAATTCCACATCTGTCCAACCGGTAAATAAATTTAATTTGTTCCATTCGCTTTCACCATGACGAACTAATACTAATTTCATAACATCCTCCATCTATTTAATACATTTGCTTTATCATTTTTTAAACAAAAAGAAAAAGGTGCCAAGCACCTAATTCAATCTCTCAATCAAAACCATTAAACCAAAAAAATATTTCAAAAATAAAGACAACACTTAAGACATACATCAATGGCGATAATTCATTCTTCTTACCGGTGCATAAATGTAAAATTGTATATGTAATAAAACCGAAAGCAATACCATCAGAAATACTATACGCAAACCCCATCATCGTAATGGTCACAAAAGCCGGAATCGCTTTGGTCAGATCTTGCCAATTAATGTTCGTTACTTGTTGCATCATTAAGAAGCCGACAAAACATTAAAGCAGGGGCTGTCGCAAAAGATGGAATTGTTAAAAATAACGGGCTAAAGAATAAAGCCAATAAAAATAACACCCCAGTCGTAACAGCTGTCAAACCAGTACGACCTCCTTCAGAAATACCCGAAGAAGATTCAACGAAAGTTGTAATAGTTGAAGTCCCTAAACACGCTCCAATCGTCGTACCGACAGCATCAGCTAATAAAATACCCTTGATTTCAGGTAATTTGCCATGTTCATCCAGCATACCGGACTTTTCAGCACAACCAATGACCGTTCCAATCGTATCAAAAATATCCACAAATAAAAACGCAAATAAGATAACAATAAAATCCCCTACTATGCGATACCATAAAATTAAAAATCAAATTGAAACATCGTTGATGCCATACTTGAAGGCATTGAGAATACAGCACTCGGAATCACGGAATAGAAGCCGGCTTTTGGATTTGGGTACATAGAATCTATCAATTGCAAAACCATGCCCAATCCCCAAGTAATCAAAAATTCCCACAGCATATACCCTTTGATACCCTTAATAAACATATAAGCAATCATCAAAGTGCCAAATAATGCCAACATCACTGCTACACCTTGTGTATGAATCGTTCCGGGAAGCAAGCGCTGCTTTTAAATTAAATAAACCAACCAGGTAGGACTATCTACAATAATACCGGCATTTTGTAAACCGATAAATGTAATGAAGAAACCAATCCCAACTCCAACAGCCGTCTTTAAAGAAGCAGGAATAGCATTAAAGATAGCTTCCCGTACATTCGTTACTGATAAAACAATAAATATAAGGCCTTCCACCAAGACAGCTGTTAAAAGCTTGCCAACTAAAGCCCATTTGACCACAGACTGTGTATGCAAAATACGCATTCAATCCCTAAAGCCAGCCGATAACGCAAAAGGCTTATTCGACAATAAAGCCATCGCAAAACAAGCTATTGCTGAAGCAACCGCCGTTGCCGTTAAAATACTGCCTTTATCCATTCCCGAGGCACTTAAAATAGTTGGGTTCAAAGCCAAAATATAAACCATGGTCATAAATGTGGTTAACCCAGCCACCAATTCAGTTCGAACGGATGTACCGTTCTTTTTTCAACTTAAAGAAATTTTCTAACATATTCTCTCCTTTTTCTAATCACACATCGAAAAAGAAAAACTCTGTAGATTTCTACAGAGTGTCTAAAAAATCTAGACACCGTAGTCCCATAGTTACGGCCATGGGGTAGAGACTCTCTCGCCAATTCGAGAGGATATACGATATGTGACTCTTGTATTATAAAGGAAAAATAAGAAAATGGAACCACTTTTTCAAAAGACTATTTTTATCATATGAAAGCGCTTGCTTTTTCTGGAAGTTCTCTTCTACTATGTAGGTGATGAGGAAGGAACAATTTATGTATATTTCCAGGTATAAAAACGGTGTTTTTATGTGATATCTAGAAATTAACACAACTTGATGAATGGATAATCTAATTTAGTTTTAATTCTTTTTATTTAAAATGCTTATATGCTATAATTTTCTGCTTTTACTATTAGATTATATTTCATTTTATATTGTCGTTACTTCTAGATGAAATTATAAAGTATTTATTACATATTTAAAAATTAAAATAGGAGGGAAAAATATGATAATTACTTTTTGCTTTTCAGTCAGTTCTTCTTTTTCGGAAGTATTAGTACCGATTTCAGCAACATCAGAAAAACAAGTCAACATTTTGAAGAAGCATTAAAATGCATGGTGGTTCAAAAAACAAATGAAGGTATTGAGCTTAGTTTCCCTGGATGCAATATTTCAAAAAAACGTCTTACTCAAGGAGAAATCGATAAATTGCATGAAATCGCTCTTCTTCGCTCTGTATCTAGTAGTGGTGACACAATTTTACCTTTTTCTATCCAACCATTCGGAAGACCTACGCACAAAGTTGAATTTGGTCCAAGTGTAAGGAAAAAATTTTCTGGCTTTGCAGGAAATCAACCTCCTCAAGGAACTAGATTGAAGCGTCCTGGTGGCTTTTTCTACTCTGATAATGGTGGTCCTGTTGTTTCAATTAGTGTATCACTGCCGTTTCCATCGCTTCCAAAACTCCTCTGTTGGTGTTTCCGTTTCACTAGGACAAAAGAGTTCTTCTGGACAATATATTTCTGTTCCTAACACAAAAACTTTTTAAATTGCATGTGGAAAAACTTATGATTGTAGACGTTATATTGTATGGGCAATTGATTCAAGGGAAGAAAACCGCATATAGTGGTGGTGTTTCCCAAAGTACACATTGACACTACACACTAGATGTGATTAAAGTGAAATAGAAAGGTTCAATTATTCAAAATGAAACATCTAAAATCGATTCGAAATATTCTCTTCTTATTGGGCTTTGTATTACTTATAACAGGATGTGGTAAAAAGAAATCACTTATAGGGGAGATATGGGCTTTTCAGCCACTGATCTTCCATACAAAGAAGTCAAATTCCACATTTATCGATCCAACACGGATAATCATAAATGGAAACGCATCCATACATTCAATATTTCACTGCAAGAAATTAAAAAGATGAGTACATTGATATCAACTTAAGTTCAAAAAAATAAAAGAAATAATCGCTCAGGTGACTAAAAAAATTCAGTTACCAAAGATGAAACATCAAAAACCATAGAATCTAAAGTCATAAACTCTACAAAAATTTGATGTCCCCTGGTTTTACTTCTAACTTAACCAGTTATGAACGTAAATCCATCATCCAAAGTGACCAAGAACAAATATTCTTACTATATCCCATCAGTCATAAATCCTCTGCTACTTATTTCTCTAAAAATTTCACCTCAGTGAACCTTATGATATAGAAAAAAACGTAATCTTGACAATATCTTAGTAACCGTGGAAATTCATGAAACCATAATGTGAAAAAGCTCCTTGAATGGGAGCTTTTTAATGACAAGAAAAGGGATCAACCCTCTTTATTCACCTAAAATTTTAACGTAGATATGATAGAGTTGCTTTTACGGGAAATTAAGATAGTTCTTCCTTCATAAAAGAACCGATAATGATTCATCGAAAGAATCTTTCCCCACAATTTCCAACTCGTCATGAAGCTTTAACCCAATTCGATCTAAATACGCTAAAAGTTGCTTTTCTTCATCATCCACTTTAATAATTCTAGCTTTTTGACCAACCTTTAAATCCGCCAAAAATAAACCCTTTTCCACAGGTTCATCGACATTTTCATAAATGATCGATCCATGCGGACAAGTCCTTGGACAATTTAAATACATTCAAGTGTTTTTCAATTCATCATTCGTCACATGTTCTAATAAGTCTGCCTGTTCATGCACATCTTGCCAATTGTAATGCAGCTTTTCTAACAAAAACGTTTCCCACAAACGATGACAACTCAATATTCGTTTGCTTTCCTGCATACCGGTTTTTGTCAAAATAATTTCATTTCCCTTAAAATGTGATAAAAATCCTCTGATTGTAACTTTTTCAACATTTCCGAAACTGAAGGCGGGGCAACATTCAAAATGAATTGAAATCTTTTTTATTCGTTACTTTTTCACCTGATTCATAAAGACGAAAGATGGTTTTTAAATAATCTTCTCGATTGTTAGTCATATGAGTTCTCCACTAAAAAGTGTAACACGCTTTTCTCCTTTCGGACTAAGTTCATACACACTTAATGCTTCATTTTAACAATCCAATTTAATTTCAAAAGACTTTGAATGGTTTTAGCGTGTCCTCTTAGATGACCAATTCAAATGAGTTTTAATCGAATCAATACCAACTTCCTGTTGATTTCCCTGGATGGTGATATAAGTGCATTAAAAATAAATCTTGATAGACCACTTTTCTTTGTTCTCGCTCTTTGAATTTTTACTAAGCCATCCGTTTTTATGAAAAAGAACCACCGAACACCTTGTACAAGCCCAATAAAACTACACATACCAGCAATGGAAACGTTCCACATATTTGCAATCAGAAAACCTAGCACTGAACTGCTTATCGTAAATAACAAACTAGCTACGATGGTATATTTCAAATTCTTCGTCACAAGACAAGCACAAGCCCCTGGAGCCACCAAGAAAGAAATCACTAAAATAGCCCCTACACTATCAAAAGCAGTGACGGTTGTCAATGAAGTTAACGTCATTAATCCATAAAACAAATATCCTGTTCGAATTCCTTTTAACCGGGCATATTTCGGATCAAAGCTAGTGATCTTTAACGGCTGATAGAACCAAATCACAAAAGCCATGTTGACAATAAATAATGCCAGCATTACCACAAATGACTTTGGCAATCCGAACAAACGAATAAATGGTGCAAATAAAGGATTACCCATCAACACAATATCCACGTCTAAATGAGCATTCCGGAAAAGGCGACTAATCAAAATGACCGCCAGCGAAAAAAACATAGGGAAAATAATACCTAGGGCATCATCTTTCTTCACTCGATATTTATTCGCTATTGTCTCCACTACATACACCGTCAACAAACCAAACAGAGAAGCCCCTATAAATAACCACGGGGAGTTTAAATCCTGTACACCGATAAAGGCAATCACTATTCCCAATAAAACAGAATGAGAAAGAGCATCCGCTGTCATAGATAATTTTTTGTAATACTAAAAATGGGCCTAAAACAGCATCAAGCTAGTGAAGTCATAAGAATAACCAATAAAACTTCAATCATACAAGGAACTCCTTTTTCGAATAGCACTATTCTTTCCAAAGAACATTGAAAGAAATGTTAGTGTACCCATCACCAAAATGATCGTTGGTCCTGTCGATAAACCATGATACAAAGAACTCAAGAAAGTTCCTAAAAAGCACTAAAAACCAGCCATAATAGCTGCAATGATTAACACCTGTTTTAAACGATGACTATGTTGATGAGCACAAACACACGGAATAATGAGAAAAGAAGATATTAAAATCGCACCCACGCTCTTAATACCAACTGCAATTAAACCGATGGTCATCATCAAAAGAATTCGATCCACCAATCGTGAAGAGACACCAATACTTTCTCCATAAGTAGAATCAAAAATACTAAAACCAATTCTTTTATAAAAATAAAAATAAAATCAGTGAACAAATACCCGCTACCACAAAAATCAAAAAGGACATCCTGCTTCATCATAAAAAGCAGCCAAACCAAAAATATAGTTTTTCAAACCGGCTTGAGAAGCATTCACATAATTAGGATTCCCCTGAATATAACTTTTTAAAACAAGACCTAAGTGAAAGAAACCGCTCAACACAATCGCTAAAGCCGCATCTAATTTGATCTTACTATAACGAACCAAAGCCTGTATCGTTTCATCAGCCAGTCCTGCGGATAAAAGCAGCCCCAATTGTTAATAAAATAGGATTTCTTGATTGAAATATCATAAATATCAAAACAATACCCGGAAAAGTAGAATGGCCCACTGCATCACCAACAAGACTTTGACCCTTATACACACTAAAATGCAGCCTATCACAGCACTGACCATAGCTAATATAGTCGTCCCCAATGCAACGACCAGAAAATCATACGATGTTAAAATTTCAATCATACCGTTCCCTCTTGGAAAAGTGGTATCCAGATTTTCTTGTGTCAAAACATCCTGTATAGAACCATAAGCAATGACCTTTCGATTAATGAGAACCACATGATCAAAATAATCCCTCAGTGTTTGCAAATCATGATGAACACAAACAATTGTTTTCCCTTCTTTCTGAAGAGCTTTCATTTTATCCATAATGATTTTCTCACTGGTTTTATCCACTCCAGCCAATGGTTCATCCATTAAAATCAATTGTGCATTTTGACATAAAGCACGCGCAATAAACACCCGTTGCTTGACCACCGGATAATTCTGATATCTGACGATCTTTCAAGTCACTGATTTTCATTTCCTCTAAAGCATCCAGTGCTAATTTTTTATCTTCATTACCTGGACGATGAAACCAGCCTAATGAGGAATACCTCCCCATCAAAACAACATCAAACACAGTAATCGGAAAATCCCAATTCACCGATGCCCTGCTGTGGCACATAAGCTAAGCGATTTAACACATCCTTCAAAGGCAAGCCATAGAGTGTTATCGCACCGGATAAAGGCTTTAAGAAACCTAAAATAGATTTCAATAAAGTAGATTTACCCGCTCCATTAGGCCCAACAATAGGGTTAAACTTCCCTCTTCAATATCGACATCAATATCCCATAAAACAGGTTGATACCCGTAGGATGCCGTCAAATCTTCCACATGAATAACACTCATACACTATCCCTCTTTTACTTCAAATTCGATACCATTAAATCAACATTCATCTTCACCATGTCAATATAGGTATCTCCCTTTTTGTCCTTTAGGTGCCAAAGAATCACTAAATAACTCTTGACCTTCACCCTTAACAACCTTGACTTTCCAACCTTTTTGCAGTACAAGATTCTTTTTAATTTTTCCATACGAGCTGGATCAGTTGTCGATTCCGCAAAAATAGCTTTGATCTTATGATCAACAATAAATTGAGCTGTCTTAGCCATATCTTTCGTACTTAATTCGGCATCCGTGCTAACCCCTTGTGGAGCTTTCACTTCAATTCCGTATTGTCTTGAAAAATAGCTAAACGCATCGTGTGGAGTCACCAAAATACGTGACTGCTTAGGAATGGAATTGATTTGAGTTTGACAATAATTTTTCAAATCATCTAGTTTCTTAAAGGTAAGCTTGTAAGTTTTCTTCAATTTTATCCTTATGGTTTGGCAACTTCTCTTTCAAACTGCGAGCTGCTTCAACAGTAGCCTTCTTATATAACTCTACATCAAACCAGAAGTGTGGATCGGTAATCTTAGAGCCATCTTCTTCCATTATTAATAAAGATTTCTTATCAAAGTTCTTTGTAACAGCTTGTCCCTTTAACAGATCTCTAATAATTCAACCATCTTTCCTTCAAAAATGAAGTCCATGATATAAAAACCAAATCAGCATTCTTTAACTTTGAATGATCCTCTGGTTTTGCTTCATAGGTATGAGGATCTTCTCCAGCAGGAATGACCAATTGAACATCAACATAGTCCTTTGCTAATTGATTCACCATATCTTGTAAGAAAGAAGTGGTTACCGTCACCTTTAATTTCTTGTCTGTCGATTTTGTGGTATTGGTATTTGGCTTACTACAAGCTCATCAGCATCAATACACTTAGTATTGAAACAATCCATTTCTTCATGTTTTTCTCCTTATTAGGTATACCTTATTAAATAATCTACACCACCTAAAAAACAAGAGTCAACATACTATCTATTTTTCTTTTTATCTCCTAAGCCCCATCGAAACTGATAGACCATAACGACCGTAATATCATAAAAGCCTCTCATAAAATGGTGTTGAATCCACCATAAAAGAAAGGACTTCTTCAGAAAAATTTCATTTTTCAGTGAACGTTATAAATATCTTTTCCTTGGCAAGGAAAAATGCCTCATTTGAAATGGGTTTTTCAAATCATGATCAATAGTTTCCCACCAGATAGCTCTTGACACTCAATCCTTTTCGCAAGCTAAGTCATAAAGAATATTCGCATAAACCGCACAAGCTCTTAACATCGTTTCGATTTCAAAGCCTTCATCCGCTTCATGCTCCCCTGCTACCCAAGCGATAAGGACGATTTGGAAAAACCGGTCCAAGCCACAAAACTTTTCAAACGTACGAGCATAAGTACCTCCGCCAATACTCAAAGCAGGAGTGTATGTATCCCCACTCATTTCCCGATAATGTTTTCATAACCGTCTTGACCAATTCACTATTCGGATCACTTAAAAGCCACTTGGAATCATCAAAATTCTGGCTTCCAATCCCAATTGTTCTCTCACTACCTTAGCACTTTTGTACAAACAATTTCTGAACCGGTGCATTCATTAGGATAACGATAATCGCAGAACATATCGATTTCTCCTTGATGAATAGTCACCTTACCTAAATTAAAGGTTAATGGCCCCATATAAGCTCCATTAAAAATCCACACCAAATCTTCTTCACCATAATGATCCGCTAAAAATATGACTAGCCTTCAAGGAAAAATTCATCTTGATAACAACCTCCGATGAATTGGAACATTTTGACTGACGCATTGACACCATGATATGGTTTTGAGGCATGGAAAGGCTTACCATCAATATGATAATGACTCCCTTTTTCATCTTCATAACAGCTTCCTGTTATGTGTTGCGATAATAGGAATTTTTCAAAATACTCTTTTTCTAAGGAACGATTGACAATCACATCTGCTTTTCCAATCACAACATTATACGCATTCCCAGCTTTCATCTCTTGAATACAAGTATTGACCTTACCATAAACACGGAAATCTAAAATGCCTTTTTCGGCATAAATACATAGGAAAGTCAGCGTCCGGTACAATTCCCATGATTGATTTTTCTCATGTTCTTTATAATACAAAACACCGCTGAAGTAGTTTCTTCATCTGTACCAAAAGATACATTGAATATTATGTTTCAATTTAAAACCATGATCTTTTAAAATGCGAAGAGCATAATATGCCGCAATAGCTGGCCCTTTATCATCCGCACTACCACGTCCCATAATAAAGCCATCTTTTATTTCACCTTTTTAAAGGGTCAAAAATGCCAATCCGCTAAATCTCTAATGGAACCACATCTAAATGGCCTAAAACGCCAACCGATTCTTCCAAATCACCATACTGAACAACCCTGCATAGCCATCTACATTCTTCACTTTAAACCCATCACGCTCCCCAATTTCAAGCATCGTTTCCAAAGCTTTACGAATATTTGGTCCAAAGGTTGACCAGGACCGGCGTTTGTCATCATCACGAACTGATTCAATCGCCATTAAAGAACGAATATCCTCAATCATATCCTTCTCATAACGTCTTGCGTCTTCTAAAAATTTCATAATTCCTCCTATTTTTTGAACATGTATGTTTTCTATTCAAATTCTAGCATAAAAAGCCTACTAAATTAAGAGAAACCACAAACGCAAAATAATAATGTACAAAAATAAACCTTTTTAGAATCCCTGTCCAATTCCACTGTTCAAGAACAGTAATAGACCAATTGTTTCAATATATTAAAAGAAAAATCGTTTCAATCATGTCATAATAGACACAACTGAATATATACACTATGACAACAAAGAAAAGATCTCAAACAAAATTGAAAGACCTAACTCCTTGTCAAGCAAGGAATCAAGCCTCATCCTGTCTATCCATTAAAGTGTCTAAAATAAGCTTCACTTCAATTCACTTAATCGCTATTATTAGTCAGCTACGTATGGTAATAAAGCCATTTGACGAGCACGCTTTAATTGCAATAGCCAATGGTCTTTGATATTTAGCACGAGTGCCCGTTACACGACGTGGTGTAATCTTAGCATTAGGGGCTAATAAACTTCTTTAGCAACTCAACATCTTTATAATCAATAAATTTGATGTTGTTCTTTGTGAAGTAACAAACCCTATGACGACCCATTCTTTGTTTTCTAAAAGCCATGTTGGTCTCCTTTTCTAAAATGGTAAATCATCTGTGGATAAATCAAATCCACCATTACCGAAATCATCATCTCCAAATCCCGAATCATTTTGATAAAGGATTGGAGAAATTATTTTGATGGTTGACTATCACTCGAATCATTTTGAATGATATGTCCCTGTCTCCAAACGTTGTTCACGAATCAAACGAACCGAATCCGCAACCCACATCAGTAGTATAGATCCTTTGCCCATCTCTTTCGTAACTGCCGGTTTGAATATGACCATCCAAGGCAACCACGTTTCCCTTACGAGCATACTGCCCTAAGAAATCTGCCGATTGACGCCAAGCCACACAGCTAATGAAATCAGCTGTTGGTTGGTTAGAATTGCATCTTTACTCACTCGACGATCACAAGCGATTGTAAAGCGAGCTGATGAAATGCCGCTTTGAGTTTTACGGACTTCAACATCTCTGGTCAAACGACCGACAAGCACAACACGATTGATCATTACTTAGCCTCCGCTTCAGCCGCTTCATCACGAGTAATCATGAAACGAACCACATTTACATTAATACTCATCAAACGGTCAAATTCTTTGACTGCTGCGTTATCAGCTTCAAACTTCAACACAACATAGTAACCTTTTTTCATATCATCAATTTCATAGGCGAAATCTCTCATTCCCCATTCGTCTGTCTTAGTGATAACAGCACCGTTGTTCGTTAAAAAACCAGCAATTTGGTTCATTAATTCACCACGCTTTTCTGTTTCAACAGATTCCTTGATGATGTACATTACTTCATATTTTCTCATGTGTACACCTCCTTCTGGTCTAATGGCCTTTTCAGGCAAGGAGTGGTTAACCCACTCGCCGTACCATGTTAGCATATATATACTTAAAAGTGAATACCCCTTTTTTAAATTAGGCTGATATCGGTAGGCGATTATCTTCCTTTTGTTTCGGAAGATCCATCAGAATGCCATTGACCTTATATTTTTTCATTGTAAACATTGTCACCGTTGCAGCCACTCCTTCAATTGGAGCTAATTTTGAGCCCACAAATTCAGCCACTTCTCTCATGGTTTTTCCATTCACATTCACTAGAAACTCAAAATTACCACTCATCAAAAAAATAGAGGATACTTCCGGATAACGAGCAATCTTTTCCGCAATCTTATCATAGCCTGTATTATTTTGCGGTTTGGCTGAAACGCCAATCATAGCATCAATATGTTCTAAATTGGTATGATCCCAATTCACAATAGTGTGATATCCACAAATAATTTTCATCTTCCAGTTTTTCTTAGCTTTCGCTCAATGGTTTCTTCATTTTCTCCAAGAATATCTGCCAAAAAGTAATTTCAGCTCGTGGATTTTGGAATTAATAACTCCAACACTTTATTTTTCATCCATCATGACGACCCCTTTTGTGTACCTCTAAAAATGTTCAATACGATTCATGGCTTCTGTAAATATTCCAAGCTATAAGCATATGAGATTCTTGCAAATCCTTTCTCCTGATTGTCCGAAAGCCGTTCCTGGAATAATCGCAACGTGTTCTTCTTCCAATAACCTTTCACAGAATTCTTCCGATGTTAAACCCAAAAATTGAAATATTTGGGAACACATAGAAAGCTCCTTTGGCTCAAACGTCTTCAATCCCATTCGGTTCAATTTTCTATCAAATACTGCCTTCTCAAATCGTATTGATGGCGCATCTGTTCTACTTGCTTATCACAATTTTTTCAAGGCTGTTATCGCTGCATATTGACTGATAGTAGGGGCTGCCATGATGGATGATTGATGAATTTTTGTCATCGTTTTGGATCAAGTCTTTGGGTCCCAGACAATAACCCAATCTCCACCCTGTCATCGAAAATGTTTTAGAAAAACCATTGATGATTAATGTCCTTTCCTTCATTCCCGGTATTTGGGCAATGGAATGAAAGCCCTCTTCCCCATACACCAATTCCGAATAAATTTCATCCGAAAGAATCGTTATGTTTGTGTCTTTCAATACATCTGCAAGTTCTTGTAAATCTTTCTTTTCTAAAATGGCTCCCGTTGGTTGTTAGGATAAGAAAGAACTAACAATTTTGTTTTCGGACTAATCTTTTTCTTTAAATCCCGTGCCTTTAAACGAAATTCATTTTCTTCTTTCGTTTCAATGGATATTGGAATCCCGCCAGTCAATGTCACTAAAGGCTCATAACTCACAAAACAAGGTTCCGGTAAAATAACCTCATCTTCCGGTTCCACCAAAGCTCGAATAGCTATATCAATTCCTTCACTACCACCCACACTCACAAAAACATTTTTCCAATTGATAATCTAAGTTATATTTTCTTTTTGATATTGTAAAATTTCCTGTCTTAATTCTTTTTAAACCGGCATTAGCCGTATACTTGTCAATCCCCATTCCAAGCTATGAATCGCTTCCTCACGAATGACCCAAGGAGTTTGAAAAATCAGGTTCACCCACTCCCAGGAAATACATTCCGGCATTTCCAAAAACCAAATCAAAAATTTACGAATTCCCGAAGGTCGCATTTTTCTTAGCATTTTTCGCTAATAATCTTGATAATTCATCTCTTCACCCTCAAGCCGATTCTGCTTTTAATTCCAAAACCATATCTCTCAATTCAGCCGCCCTTTCAAAGTTCAAATTAGCCGCAGCTTCTTTCATTTCCGCTTCTAAATGAGTTATCAAAGGTTGCTGTATCTTGTTTCGACATCTTTGCTTTCTTGCGAATATATCGGCTGGCATTTCTTGTGTTTCCTTACCACGAATCACATCACCAATCGACTTTTGAACAGTCTTTGGTACAATATGATGTTCCTTGTTATACGTTTCTTGTATATAACGGCGACGATTCGTTTCTTCCATGGCTTCTTTCATCGAGTCAGTTATAGTATCCCCATACATATACACATGTCCATTTGCGTTACGGGCTGCGCGACCAATAATTTGAATCAATGACCGTTTCGATCGCAAAGAAACCTTCTTTATCCGCATCCAATATACAGATCAAACTAACTTCGGTATATCCAATCCTTCCCTTAATAAATTAATTCCGACCACCACATCATATTTGCCAATCCGCAAATCGTGAATGATTTGCGATCGCTCAATGGTGTTTGTCTCATGATGAATATACGCCACTTGGTATCCTCGTTCTTTGAGATAAGAAGTTAAATCTTCGGACATATGAACCGTCAAGGTTGTAATTAAAACCTTTTTCTTTCTTTTTGAATTCGCTCATCCAGAGCTATACAAATATCATCAATCTGTCCCTTCGTCGGACGAACTTCAACTACCGGATCCAACAAGCCCGTTGGTCGAATGATTTGTTCCACTACATGGTTATGCACTTTTTCCAATTCATAATCCCAGGCGTCGCTGAACAATAAATGACTTGCGGGATCATCGCCTCAAATTCATCCCATTTCATTGGCCTGTTTTCCAAAGCACTTGGCAACCGAAATCCGTAGTCCACTAACGTTTGTTTGCGAGAATGATCACCATTATACATTCCTCGAATTTGTGGCAAGGACACATGTGATTCATCCACCATGATCAAAAATTTTCAGGAAATAATCGAACAAATTCAAGGTCTTTGCCCTTGCTTACGATGATCAATATGAAAAGAATAATTTTCAATACCGGATACATAACCATTCTCTCGCAAAGACTCAATATCAAAGCGGGTTCTTTGTTCTAAACGCTCATATTCCAATAATTTATCGTGCTTTTTAAAATACCTCAATCGTTCTTCCAATTCCGCTTCAATTGCATCACAAGCCCGCAAAATCGACTCTTTATTACGCGCATAACCGGAGGCAGGAAAGATATTATAAAATTGATAAGCATTCAATGTTGTACCCGTAGTCGGATCTACTTCTGTAATTCGATCCACTTCATCTCCAAACAATTCAATTCGAATATTGAATTGGTCTGTAAAAGAAGGTGTTAAATCAATCACATCTCCTCGCACTCTCATTGAACCGCGAACTTGATCAACATCATTACGTCCATACTGCATTTCCACTAGTCGTCTTAATAATGCGTTACGGTTATAACTTTCCCCCACTCGGATGGTAAAAAACATATCTTTGTATTGCTTCGGATCGCTCGCCGCATAAATACAAGCTACCGAAGCAACTACAATCGTATCTCTTCTTTCTAACAAAGAATTAATGGTAGACTCTCGAAACATATCAATTCATCATTGATAGCAGCCGTTTTTTTCAATATACATATCTCTTTGTGCCACATAAGCTTCCGGTTGATAATAATCGAAATTAGAAATGAAATACTCCACCCGATTGTGAAAAACAATTCCTTAAATTCAGAATACAATTGCCCTGCCAATGTCTTATTATGGGAAAAATCAAAAGTCGGTCTATTTACCTTTGCAATGATATTTGCCATCGTAAAAAGTCTTACCGGTTCCCGTTGCTCCTTGTAAAACTTGTTCTTTTTTACCGGATAAAACACCTTTCACCAATTCTTCAATGGCTTTCGGCTGATCACCTGTCGGCTTAAATGTAGATACCAACTCAAATGGACGATCATCCATGTAAAACCTCTAAGGCTTTTTGATAGGCTTTATCTTTTTGTTTTTATCCGTATTATAAACATACACCAACCGTGAAAGCAGTGCTCCATAGGTTTTTGATTGATGGTTCCTGTCACCTCTAAACCTTCTTTACGCTGAAAGGCTAAAACAGCTTTCTTAGTTTGCTCAGAAAAAAATAACCATCCATCCTTCCCGGTCGATAGCCTAAATAAGTCATGGCTTTTTGACTATACTTTGTTACCTCTGAGACAGAATCTTCTTTCAGAATGGATCCTTCCTTAAATTTAGGTTGTTCACTAGTCAAAACATCAGCCAAATCCATTTTTAATATCCGGTTCAATCCCTTTTCCATTAATCCATTCCCCTTTTGGTGAAAACCCACTTGCTTGTGGTGTGTGTTGATGGCTGATCCATCTTGAAAGCTTCGACTCACTTGAACGGTTCCTTTTCCATAAGTTTTCGTTCCAATCACTGTGACATTCTTTCTCTGTTCTTTAAGAGCTAATGTTAATACTTCGAAGCTGAAGCGGTATTCCCATTCACTAATACCACAATTTGTTGAATATTCTTATACGGTTTCCCAGCCGTATAAATGGCTTCTTGACTTCCATCTGAATAAACTTGTTTCATCACTAATGTTCTAGGAGCTAAAAATAAGAAGCAATATCCTTTTAAAGTGGTTAAATAGCCACCGCCATTATCCCTTAAATCGAGTATCAATTTAGAAATACCTTTCTTTTCAAACTCATCTAAATAAGGTTTTTAACTCCTTATGCGTACTTTCACCAAATTGAAATAATTCAATATAACCAGTCTTATCATCAATCACTTTTCCATATGTAGAAGCCAAAACCGATCCACGAATAATTTCAATAGACAAGGTTTTTTGATCCGCGTAACACTTCAACCACAACTTTGGTGCCTTCTTTCCCCATCACCAAAGCTTTCACATCATTAGCACTTTTTACCTTCCAGAGGAACCCCATTCACTTTATGGATGAAATCGCCCACCTGAATACCCGCCTTCTCAGCTGGTGAATTACGGAAAACCTTTTGAACCAGCGCCTTTCCATTACTTTGAAGATACTGAATACCAATTCCAACATATCGCCGTTTCAGCTGGTTGCTGAAAAATTCCATTTCTTCCTTCGTCATATATTCTGTATGACGGTCTTCTTTATTGTTAGTGATTCCTTTTAAGGCTTGATCTTCTAAACGAGAAGAAAGATCTTTCACATCTTTTTCCAAAAACCAACCGTTTTCATAATGTCCAAAACCGCATTGATCTTATTCCCTGAAACAGATTGATCCTCTTGAATTTTTCGTTCTTATATGATTCAAAAGCATTGGATGGAAAAAAATAGATCCCCACATATCCTAGCGTCAAAGAAAGAACCATCGCTAAAATGATCTTTTTAATTTCTTTTCTTTCTTTAATGATTTCTGTAAAGCTTCCTCTTGAAAAATATGTTTCTGAAGAGGATTAATTTTTGTATTTGACTTTTCTAAATCTTCCATAAAAACCTACTTTCTATTAGGGCAAAAAGCCTCAGATTTCTCCGAGGCTTTAACGATGTTGTCGTAAATAACGATTCACGGAAATAAATGAACCCACCAAACCAACACCCTATTCCTACAGCCAATAAAGCTAAGGAAACATAAATCACAAATGGATTTGGTTTATACAATTTAAACAAATTCGATAATAAAATACCATTTGTTTTGTTGTAAATATAAATATACGACCAAACTGTCATTGCAATTGGAATAACAGATCCCATCATACCAATCAACATTCCTTCAATCAAGAAAGGGCTTCGAATGAAATGGTTGGTTGCCCTCAACATTTTTCATAATTGTAATCTCATCCTGACGCGAAAAAGATAGTCAAAACGAATCGTGTTTTGAATCAAGAAAATAGCCAAAAACTCTAATCCTACTCCCAGAATCAAACCCGAACGACGAATACCATTCATTGCCGTCACCAAGGTAATGGTACTTTGACCACCAAAATTCACAGAATAAACACCTTCAATCTTACGAATTTCTTTTGCGATCGATTCAATTTTATCACCGGATTTTGCTTCCACATAAAAGGAATCATGCATCGGATTATCTTCTTTAAATGGTTCAAAGATCTTTCTCGTCTTTTCATCTTCAAAAGAATTTAAATAATACTCAATTCTTGGGCTTTTTGAAGAAAAATTCACTTTTGAAACACCATCAATCGCCATAATTTGATTCTTAATATTTTGCTTCTATTTCCTTCTGCCGCATAATCCACCTGAACCGAAATTTGCACAGTATTTTCAATAGATTTCGTAAATGCTTCTAAATTAATGGAAAAAGGGTCGAAATCAAACTAATAATCATCAACGTAATCGTGACCGCCAAAGCGGAAGAAATAGACATCGCCCAGTGACGTCCCACGCCACTAAAGCCTTCTTTAAAAGGTCTACTGATCATGACGAACATAACCCCCTTCCTTCAAATCGGCCACCACATGACCATGTTCCAACACAATGGTTCTATTACGATACTTATTCACAATCGTTAAATCATGTGTCACCATCAATATCGTTGAGCCATATATCTTATTAATGCGTTTCAACAATTCCATAATTTCATCTGATTTAGCTGGATCCAAGTTACCCGTTGGTTCATCGCTACCAATACTTTTTGGACGATTGGCAATAGCTCTTGCAATAGCAACGCGTTGCTGCTGTCCTCCTGATAATTGATTCGGAAAAGAATTGCCTTTATCTTCCAAACCGACGACCGACAATACCTCTTTGACCCGCATTTGAATTTGACGTTTGCGCATTCCGATCACTTCTAACGCATAGGCCACGTTTTCACTAACCGTTTTTGCCGGCAATAATTTATAATCTTGAAAAACGACCCCAATATTTCTTCTAAACAAAGGAATTTGACGTCTTCTCAATTTTCCTACATTGATTCCTATCATTTTGACTTCACCCTTGGTCGGTACTTCTTCCGCATTAAACATCTTAATTAATGTGGATTTCCCCGATCCCGTTGGGCCAATGATATAAACAAACTCCCCTTGTTCAATGCTCATATTGACATCATACAAGGCATTTGTACCACTTTTATAGCGTTTATAGACATTCTTGCATTCAATCATAAAACTGCTCCTTAAATTCTATGGAAGGATATGTGAATCCTTCACCCATGCATATCCGAGGCGTCAGTGGTAATCACAAAGGCTTTATCATCAATTTCATTAATGATCGTCATTAGTTCACTATACTGCTTGTCAGATACCGCACACAAAACCATTGGTTTCACTTCTTTTGTAAAGCCACCCGTACTTTGAATCACCGTCGCCGAACGCTGTAGGCGCTTTGAAATTTCTAAAATAATTTCTTCCCAATGCTCTGAAATAATTTGAACGGATTTTGCCCTGGATCCACGTCCATAACTTAAAACTCGGTCAATGGATGTCGCTGTCGCAAAAACAGAAACCAGACCAATCAAGGCTGCCGACAATCCATACGCCATGATTCCTAATAACACTGTCAAACCATCCGTTATAATCACCAAAGCAGAAATCCTTGCTCCGAAATATTTGTGAAAAATAAGAGGAGGCACGTCCATCCCTCCAGTGCTGGCACCCGTTCTCATCACAAGTCCAATTCCAGTACCACCAATCAATCCGGCATAAAAAGAAGCTAAAATCATTGGTATTTTCAATAGATAAAGATACCTGTGACAACAAACTATTAAACACCGGATATAGTAAAGAACTCACCATTGTATTAATGGCAAAATCCTTTCCTAAAGCCCATGATCCAATCACAAATAAAACAACCACTAACACATTCGCAAAAAGAGTTTCATTGATATGAAAAAAAGGATTGAAAGCAACCGCTAATCCGGCAACTCCACCTGAAAGAATATGATAGGGTAAGATAAAAATTGGACGGAAACTGTCAATAAAAAGGTCCCAATCACAACACAGCTTATATTTTTTTAATCATTTTTTCCCGTTCATGTCGATAATTATAACATAGCCACATTATTTCCAACTACCCCCAAGTCTTTGTTTTCTATCCACTCTAAAATCAAGTATAATAATTTCTGCAATTAACAGGAGATCTTATGATTTATAAACTAATGGACGATCCTCAACAGTTCAATGCGTTCGTTCAAAACCATCCCTATTCCCACTTTCAAAAGACATCTATGTGGGGTGAATTTATCCAGAAAACCGAACACAATCCTTATCGGATGTTGGGCTTTTTCGAGCACAATCAATTAGTCGCCACAGCGATGTTGCTGGTTAAAAACACTACTCGGTCATTTTTCTCTATGTTCCAAAAGGACCATGTGTTGATTATCAAGACAAAAATTAACCAATCAAGTTCTTTCTTCTTTAAAAGATTACGCCAAAAAGACAAAGCAATGTTCATCACCATTGATCCCAATGTTTTGCGTATGGAGCGAACTATTGACGGTCATGAAATAGAGGGTGGTGAAAACAATGAATTTGTAACGGAATATATTGATCAAATTGGTTTTAAACACCATGGTTACACTTATGCCTACGATGGTTCTTTTTCCAATCGTTTTACATTAATCACCAAATTGGACCAACCTATTGAATCCATCTTTAAAAGGCTTTAGTACCTTACGAAAAAGTATTAAGAAAAATGAGAAATTTCATTTATACACCCTAGAAGCCAATCGAAATGAAATTCAAGAATTCGTTCGTCTGGAAAATGACCTTGGAAAAACCAAAGAAGTCATTCGTCATTCCCTTTCCTTTTATGAAGCCATTTATGATGCTTTCAAAGGCCATGTTCATTTTTATAAGACCATCTTACCAATGGAAAAATACCTCTCCGTTTTATTGGAGAAAACAAAATCTGACAATCCTAACGAAGCCTCCAGCGCTTTTGAAACACTATCAAGCTATAGAACTTCCAAAAAAACAAAAGGAAATGAACCTGTTTTAGTAGTTGGAATGATTTTTGATGATGGTCATGTGAGTTATGGAAAATACTATTATCGAGATCACTCTATTGAAAGCTTAAGTCCTTTGGATTCTCTACTGTTTCATGCCATCCAACAAGCAAAACAAAATGGTCATAAAGCCTTTGACTTCTTAGGGTTTGGAGGTTTAACCACACCTCATGATTGGGATATCGGTTATTCTCTTTATCAATATAAGCATCAATGGAATTCTACTTTTATTGAAGAAATTGGTCAATTTGAATTTGTGCTCAATCCCACACAAAAAAAAGTTTTCGAATTATCTCGTAAGATTAAGCGAAAACTTCAATCTTTTTTCATCAAATTTAAGTAAATGAAAGCCTTCTGCATCGAAGGCTTTTTCTATCTCTTAATTACCAAAGAAATTTTTCCGGACGAACGACACGGAGCTCGACCACCCTCGGTTATCACAATTATTTGAAACGCCAGCTGAACCCCAACCGGCTCCAAAGGCTAAATCACCATTCCAGTTTCGTGCGTAATTTACAAAATTGCTGGCATTTCCTAGATAGAAAATCTCAACATGACAATGAGGTCCTGAAGAATTACCCGAAGAACCAAGACGACCAATTTGTTGCCCAGCTAAAACAACCGTTCCGGTAGAAATCGGTGAACCTTGTTGCAAGTGCAGATACTTCACTGCATATAAATTCCCGTTAATCTTCGTTAATAAGTAGACTTGATTACCACCACCATAAGAGCCTCCATGAGCAGGGCCACAAGAACTACCAAGACCACCAATCGTCGGGCAACCATCTGTCGACTTCAAAACAACACCATTACCCACTGCCAACACCGGGGTTCCTACCGCCGCCGCAAAATCATACCCTAAATGTACACCACCACCAGCATAATACCAAGTTCCTGCTGAGCGATAGGCGCCATTGACGGGTCTTGTCCAACCACTAGCTGTATTGAACGGCTTTTGTGTAGTCCCATTTGGATTAGTATCCGGGACTTGTTCTAAGCGGGTAACAATACTAGCCATTTTCTTTTTGATTTCCTCAATACCCCCGGCAATTCTATTCCTTGCGACTCCAACTGAGCAGCTTGTTTTTCATAAGTTTCCTGAACAGCTTCCGCTCTTGCTTTTAAAAGCATAATATTTTTAACTTCACATCCAAATTCTTCTTCTGTGTATCCAAATTATTTTTCGCCGTTTCTCGATCTGCTTTTTGTTTATCTAAATCGGTTTTTCCTTATTCAGTTCTTCAATGGCGGACAAATACTCATTTCGAACACTTTGATCGCTTTTTTGCGAGTAGCATCCAGCCCACTTAAAAATACGTAGAATCTCATCAAACGATTTTTGCTCCTAAAATCAATTCCACAATGTAGTTCATACGCATAGTAGGTTGTTTCTCTACCATTCGTTTCTTTAACTTTTGCTTAATTTGATCAATGATTTTTGTTTATCAGCAATTTTTAATCAACAGTTCGTCAATACTTTTTTTGCAGGTCTGAAATTTGTTGTTCAAAGCCCTTAATTTTACCAGAAATGTCATCAATCCTTGCTTGAACCTCTTTTGATTGTTTAGCATAGTCATCAATTATCTTTTGATTTCTAGCAATATCTTTTTGTTTTTGTGACAGATTATCTTTAATATCTTTTAATTGCTTATTTAAATCTTCCGATTTAGAAGCCAAATGAGAACGAAAAAGCTTTACAAGCTTGCACATCACTTGCCTTAGGAACAGCTCGACTACATTTCTTTGTCCAATACGCTACATCATCATAACTTGGTTCAGCCTGCACATGCACGGCACCCGAACAAATTGCTATTGCAATGGTCAAAATTTTCACTAAATTCTTCTTCATATTCCGTATTATAACACTATTGTCTCATCTCGACATCCACAACTTTAGCCCGAACATAATTGATTAACGATTCTCTATCCACTTCCATTAGTAAACCCACCCTTCCGGCTGAACATAGAATTCTGTCATATTTCAAACAACTTCGACCTATAAAAGTCGGAAATGATTTCTTCATTCCTATTGGCGAACATCCACCATGCACATAACCTGTCAATCCCAATAAAATTCTTCATGGGCGACCATTTCAATTTTTTTTGCTCCCACTGCCTTTGCGGCTTTTTTCAAATCTAATGTTTGATCCACCTGTACTACAAACACAACATATTCTTTAGTGTTGGTTTGTGTCACCAATGTTTTATAAACATTTTCACGATTATTATTAATTTGATGATCTAAAATCTTTTCATCCACATTAAATTCATGTAAATCGTAACCGATTCCCGCTTGTTCTAACAAACGAAGAGCATTCGTTTTATTCTCCTTCTTACTCATTATTACCATGCCCTCCTTCCTTTTTCCGCTTCGAAAAAGTCTAACACAATTTTTTCTTTCATTATAGAATAGAATTATGAATGAAGAATTATTTCAAAGAACCGCCTTTTAATCGGTCAAGATCGCATTCAAGGCTTACACCAGAAACATGTTTGTGTCTTTGGAGTTGGTGGCGTTGGTGGCCATGCCATTGATGTTTTAGCTCGTAGTGGCATTGGTAAAATTTCCATTGTAGACCACGATCATGTCACTTTTGAATAATATCAATCGCCAATATGTCGCCACAACCAACACCATCAATCATCTCAAAGTAGAAGTAATGAAAGAACATTTGTTAGCTATCAATCCTGATATAAAAAGTTCATACTTACCCCATGTTATGTTTCCTGAAAATGCGGATGAATTACCTCTAGATCACTTCGATTACATCATTGATGCTATTGATACCATATCCGCCAAAGTAGAATTAATTATTCGTGCAAAAGAAAAAGATCCCCATCATTTCTGCCATGGGTTGTGGCAATCGCATGGATCCAAGCAAGGTTCAAATTAGCGATCTATTCCAAGTAACACACGATCTCTAGCGAAAATCATACGCCACGAACTGCGAAAAGAAAAATTATTTCCTACCGGTTGTTCACAGTGTTGAACCTCCTATTAAACCAACTTATTTTAAAGAAATATTCAACTTAAACAAAAAGCCTCCTGGTTCTTCTCCTTTGTACCAGCCGTAGCCGGAATTACATTGGCTTATTTTGTGGTATCTGAATTAATTAATAAGATGTAAGTTCGATGTATCAATCAATAAAATTAAGCATATATTCTATTCCGAAGATATTAACTATCCCAACTGAAAAAGACTACTTCCTTTTTCCCACTTATCAATCAAACAAACATTAAAAACATATGCCTCCTGCCGAAAGAGAGCAAAGACAAATTAATTTTAATTATAATCAAAGAAAAATCCTGTCATAAAAATCCCTATTTTACTGGGATTTTTTTCACTAAATGCGGACATCAGAGAACTATCATAGCATTTTTAATATTGAATAAACTGCTTAAATACTGCATTTTTCGTGTATTTCAAAAATAGCACTTTTGAAAAATTCTGTCACCAAAAAGCAGATTATTTTTCCGCCTTTCCATTTTTAATTGTGTCTTCCATAGCTTTTTTCTGATCACATCAGCTTGAGAAATTTCAAGTTCTTTGCAGGCTTTTACGAAAAAGATAACACAAAATCATTTTTTATAAGTAGCCGAAACTCCATCATATTTTCCGCTCTCCATTTAGCATTATACTCTTTTTGATTAAAATCCCTCATACCTAGTCTCCTTTACTTTTGTTTTTAGCTGAAAATAAATAAAGAAAATAATTGCTACCGCAATAATACTACACCTTTTTCCATACTATGTTAAAATGAACTAGGAAAGGGAGAGGAATTTCCTCTTCTTCCAACTTGAGATTTCCTTAATTGCTAGAGCTATTGCAAACAAGTAAGCTAGTGTTTCAAGGAAATTTTTTATATCGTTCATCTTTATACCTCCTGGAAAAATACATTTTTGGTAGAGAAATGCCATTAAGTCCATCAAATATAAACAAAGAAAAAAATCCTGTCAAAATCCTGTCAAAAATAAAAATCCCTATTTTACTGGGATTTTTTTAACTAAAATGCGGATAACAGGGGTCGAACCTGCACTCCAAGGAACTAGATTCTAAGTTCAGCGCGTCTGCCAATTCCGCCATATCCGCGTACTTGATATTCTAACGAATTTCCATCCATCTGTAAAGGCAAAATAAAAGGCAATATCTACCGATTGCCTTTTAAGAATACTATGTTTTACAACTGATAAACCAACCTATTTTTCAAACCCTTTTATTTTAAATACTCAAACATCTTCACTACAAGCTTTTACCATCTTTCATCGCATTTCCAATTCTAGCCGGTCCATATAAGGCATCACCACAAACAAAAACCCCTTCTAAACTGGTTTTATGCTCACTCTTAGAAAGAATCTTTAATTCTTGATCTAAAATTGAAAAATCAACCTTTTGTCCAACTGCCGCAACGACTAAATTTGCCGGAATAAAATGCTTAGAACCCTCTTGTACATGAACGGAAGCACGTCCACTTCCATCTTTTCTCCAAGAACCATTGTATCCGCTTGAACACCTATTACATCACCCGCTTCATCACTGAACAATCTCTGCAATATTTTTCAAGATAATGAAAAATCGACTCCTTCTTTAATAGCATCCTTTACCTCTCCTTTACTGGCCGGCATCTCTTCTTGCGAACGTCGATACATCAATTTTCACATCCGGTAAAAATTCTTTTTAAACTTCTGCAACAATCCATCGCCACATTACCACCACCCCAAACAATTGTGATGATATCTCTTGATATTTCTTTTTCTTGATGAAGAATATTTAAGTTATACAACAAAGTCAAACCGGCTTCATAGCCACCTCCTGCTTTCAAAACCCGCTAAATTTTCCACCTGAGCGCCAGCTAACAACCACAGCATCATTCTCTTCCCGAAGTTTCGAAAAAGAGATATCTTTTCCTATTTCCGTATGGTAATAAAAATTCAACTCCCTTTTCTTTTTAACTCGTTTTCCAATTTATCCATAAAAGCTAAGCTAAAACGCCAACTTGGGATACCTGTATAAGTTGCCCCACCCTGAACAGAGCGTTTTTATCATAAATAGAAATTTGATAGTCTCCTTTGTTTAATAAAAGATTGTGCTCCCAAATAAAGCAGAAGGTCCTGCTCCAATATACGCTACTTTTTTTCATGTTTCATCTCCTTGCGGTCTCATTCTTAATGAAATGGATAAAAATGTCAATTTTGATGATTCTTCTGCTACAATACTGGCGAGGGGGATACCATGAAAAAAATAGTTCAAGTTTTATTTGTTCTAGTCATTTCCATTGGCCTTTTGGGTTGTAAAGGTAATACCGCAAAACCAAAATCAAAAATCAGAAAAAGAATCTGTTCAAGAGACAGCAGAAAAATTTCTTGAATTCCTTTTGAAAAAAGGAGATTATGTCACTTGCAGAAAATTCGATGACCCGAAGCCGGAAAAACCATAGACAACCTTGATAAAGAACTCAATATCGATAAATTAAGCAAAGACTTTTTACCATCACGGAAGATCAAAAAAATCAATTAAAGATCCTTCGCCAATTATTTGATAAAATGGTAAAATCTTACAAAATTAATAAGATAGAAAAATAATGATACATACGTTGTAGATGTTTTCAATCAATGGTATCAGTCAAATAGGATCTGTTTTAAAAACTTTTCATTCATTTTCTCATCAAACTGAATTTCTTAAGATTTGGAAGGAAAAGGAGAAATAGAAGCTAAAAAAAGCAATGGGAAACAGCTTTTGTGAAATACTTACAAGAAACCGTAGACTCCATAGAGTCCACTTCCACTTACGAAAGACTTTTCAACAAAACTTTCTCTTAAAAAGTTGATGACAAATGGTTAGTCAGTGAATTTTAGAGTCATAGAGACTTTTTGGTCTCTATCTTGAGTGATTAGCTCAGCTGGGAGAGCACTTCCTTGACGTGGAAGGGTCATGGGTTCGAGTCCCTTATCACTCACTATCCCATTAAAGGGAAGTTCAATTCAGAACTTCCTTTAATTTGTTTAAAAACCTTTTCAATAGATTCATCACATTGGAAACTAACCAACTTAGGCGATCCACCACCACGAACATTCAAACTTTCTTGAATCAGATATTCCTTGCCTGTCCTTCACCGGATCCTAAAGCCACATGCACTTCACCATTTACTTTCGAAACAAAAGCTTTTTCAACTCTGTTGTTCAAGAAAGAATTCAGTGAAGAAGCTAATTCTTTACTGGTAAACCCATCTATCTCTATTACCTTTTCATCAGATGTTCTCACCCTCTCCAATTCAAAAAGCCAAAACTTTCTCTTTCCAAACTTGTTCACTCTTATTCTTTTCTTTTAATCCGCTTGAAGCTTTTTCGATACGTTCTTTCAATTCAGATCCTTTGACACCTGCTTGCCTACTGGCTTCTAGTGAAAGTATTGATGTCTCTGCTTTGGAAAACGTTTCTTCGTAGCTGGTCCAACGGTACACAAAACTCTTGTTCCACGTGAAGTTTTTCGACTCCCCAAAACAACAGCCGACCCAATTTCACTGGTGGATTCACGTGAAGAGTTCCACATGGCTGTTTATCATATTCTCCAACCTTAACCATTCGGAACAAAATCATGTCCTTGGTAGCGTGGATCTGGATAATCCTTTCCTTTGATATAAGAAAAATTCCACAGGTACATCATCCCAAATCACCTTATCCATATACGCTTGGATATTTTAATTCTTCTTCATCCACCGTTTCATTAACTTCATACCATTGATTCATCGCTTTGAACACCAATCGCAATAATATATTTATCTTTTACGACGATAATACCCATCCATGGCATGAAATAAAGTTTGGACACTTGTGTTAAGATAACGAGTTTCTTGATCTACTTTCATTTCAATTGGATCGGTTAATATTCCATCTACTTTGTGCCAAAGAACTTCATTTTTCATCATATTTTAAATCTGTCACTTTCATTCCATTAATGGTACCAACATCTCGTTAACATTCCACCCTTATCGCCATAAAAGATTGTTTCTTCAAATTGATAGTATCCTTCTTTTTCTTCTTTAATCGTTGTTTTTAATTCTAATTGTTCAAAATGATCGTTATTCATCCTAAAATTCCCTCCCTGTCAATTCCATGATAACATCAATCACTAGCTAATTCTTGAGCCACGAATGGAATGCTCAACATGCTATTCCAATCTAAAAATCCCATTTTAGAATAAAGTGCTATTTTCTGATCAATCTCATGAAAAGTATTTATACATCGCTTTATTAACACGACTATTATTAACACGACTATTGATAGCATATATAACCTAATATGAAATACTGCTCTAACACTTATTTAGAAAGCCATCTCTTGCTTTATTTCTGTATCCTCTCTTTCATCAAAACCATCATAAAGAGCTTTAGGATCATGAACTTTTGGCTTTCGCCTTAATGAATTACAAATCTCATCTGTATGAGCAAAAGCAAAGTCTATATCATCAGTCCAGCCGGTGTGCCCTGTAATAATTTTTAACTTAAGGTCTCTTTTTCTAAGTATTTCTTCCAATTTTTCAGTGATTGAATTTGAAGTCGTCCATTTTCTGCAAGAGTATTTAAAAATGCGTAGCCACCATCCGCTCCAAACCAAATGGTATCTCCTGTAAACAGATAAGCTTCATCAATCAAATAGACAAGATGTCCCCAAGTATGTCCCGGCACCAGAAAAGCTTCTATCTTAATGTCTCCAATATAAAATACTTGACCATCATTAATTTAAAACTTTTTATTATCAATATGTACCTCGAGGTAATTTGCTATAATCCCCAAAAGACTTTGCGTCGTTTACGACCTTCTAAATACTCATTTTCAGTCTTTTCCAATATATGGTTGATTCACTAAATAATCCAACACTATCTTTTCAATAGCTCCAACATGATCTGTATCTTGATGAGTAATTAAAAATCTCTTTATATTTTTGGATGAATATTAATCCAACGCATTTTTCCGCAAGTCTGTCATAGTTATATCCTGCATCAATCATAATGGTGAATGACCATCTTTTGTATAAAAATAAATATTAGCTACATACTCTCTGATACAGCTAACTCTTTTATCAATAAAACCTGTATTTAAAGGTTTAAATATCTTTTCCTCGAAATGCAAGGGACATAAATCTTATTTGAAAATTTGAATCCTTTTTCGCCATGATCATTCACCTCTTTTTCAACATCATTTTTACTATATAGGCAGGAAATAAGATGAAAAAGCCAACCTTTTTGAGTATATTTCAGCCATGTTGTTGTCCAAATATTTCAAGATTCTCCAAATGCCACACTGATGTCTCGATTAAACTATCTTTATTTATAATATATAATAAAATTGGTGTTTTACAGATAAACCTATTGAAATAACGTTATACTAAGATTGGATAAAGGTATAAAAATCAACAGTTGAGGTAAAAAGATATGAAATTGCCAAAATTTATTTTTGATTTCGCAATGATGTGTACTGTATTTTTGTTAAATGGATGTCGTCATTCTTCTGAAGGGCATGAACAACGCATCATTCAATGGCTTGATAATACCTATGGGAAAAATTCCTATACTATGAAAAAGATGTGAATAGAAAAACGTTATTTTATGGTCACATTAAATAAATATCACAACTCAATTTTTCGTGTAACCATCGCTCGTGATGTCAAAACAGGATCGTCATATTTGTGGACAAATCTTGATGAGATGCAAACATGCCATAAAAGATTTCACTTATGATATCGGTTCAGATCAACTTCAATATATGGAGTCTCTACATTTCATATATACCACTAATGCACATTCTCTTGAAAAATTGAAATTTTCTTATGACAAAATGATGAATTTTATTACTTTTGTTTCTAAACAATATCCAATTCTTATTGATATGGGTATTTTGGATATGAGAATGGATGTTAATGGTATCCGGCTAAAGGAAGAGACGATAGCGACAAATGGATTTATTTGAATATTGCCAAAGTGAAACACACACTTAAAACAAAGCCATATAAGGAAATTTACGATGAGTTGAAACCCATGTTGATCACTCACTCTGAAAATCCAAAGGGCTACTTTTTCATGCAGATGAAGGGCGTTCATTTATTTTTAGGTAGTGATACTCTTGATGATTGCTTATATAAAAATTCCTTGTATTAACAAACGCGACACGAAAACAATTAAAAATACTATTTTACAACCGGGAGAAATAAGTCAACTATATACTCTGAAAAGCGAAAACAACTATCAATTGATATACATCACTTTACAAAGTCAAAATTTATCAAATTCTCCGTTTCATTACTTAATGCGACAATTGTCAAGGCAACTATAAAAGAGGAGGGAAAACGATATAGCATCGACCCTGCTTGGATTGAACTGAAGACAATAAAATAAGAGAGTGGATAGATCCTTACAAAAGCTCTGGGATTTCTACCTCCAAAAGCAAGAACAGGAGAGAGAGGCGTTCTTTACAAACATACAAAAAGTGCTTTTTGAAAATGTCTGAGTATTATCCTAGTGTGAAAGTTATATTGACATTTCATGAAAACGAGATTTACAAACTGTATAACTGTTTAACTTGATATCTAATCCTTTTCCATTATAAATTAAAGATAGATATCTTCTTTTCCTCATATGTTTAATTTTACTGTTCTTTTGCATACGCATAAGTATCGAAAATAAGGTTTCATAATTTATACTTTTAAATCATGTTTTCACTCTGCAAATATACTGTGGGTTGTTTTATCATAATCAGGCAATCCACAAATGAGTTCCCATAGCTCAGTTGGCAGAGCAACTGACTTCTTTAATCAGTGGGTCGTCGGTTCCGAGCCCGACAGCTGCTTTCACGGGCACAATCATCAGATTGTGTTTTTATTGTGCAATTAGAAATGATAGGTATATAAAATGAACTGATAATAGAAAAGGAACTCATTTAGTCGAAATTTTCGCTTTTGAACATACACTTGTAGTTGATGGAGATCAATTTCTTCTGACTTTCACATAGCCGCACTCTAGAAGCAGGGATGTTTTTACCAATATAATCCGGTCGGATGAGGCGGTTCCCTCATGTCTAGATGGAGTTAAAATAGCCACTGTATCGAAATGGGTCTTCCCTTACTGTAAAATAAGCATCAATTGCAGCACGAACAGTTCTTGCCAGTATATAAGACATCATCCACCAAAATGAAAAGTATAGTCTTAAGGAAACAGGAATCTGACAAGCTCCTTTTCTCTGGTTCATCCCCAATTTCACTTAAATCATCACGGTATAAAGAAATATCAATTTGACCAATCGGAACATCAACATTACCAAATTGTTTACAGTGCATAAACGCTGTGCTAAAGGGATGTCTTTTAATTCCCAACAATGCGATCTTTTCTAAACCATTATCAATGATTTCTATGCGCTAAAGCGACTAAAGAACGATCAATTTGATTTTTCATCCATGATTTGTACAATTTTTATTCATAATTACCTCTTCCTATTCTATCTGAAAATGACTTTGATTTGGGAGATTTGATGAAAAAGAAAGAATCCATAGTAATATGAGGATTATAGATTCGTTTAATTGAATAAGGAGATTCATAAATGAACTTATTAGAAAATCGCATTTTAGTTGAGGGAAAATATTCCCAGGAAATATTTTTAAAAGTAGACAGTTTTTAAACCATCAAATCGATCCCATTCTCATAAAACAGATGGGAAAAAGAAATTGCCGATCATTTTATGAATAAAGAAGTTACTAAGGTAGTAACAATTGAAACTTCCGGTATTGCAATAGCTTTTGACACCGCTTTTGAATTGTGTGCCAATGGTTTTCGCACAAAAACAAAGGGCAAAATATGTCAGATTCCGTTTATGTTTCTATGTCATATACACAGAATCAACGACACATTGACAAACAGTATCTTAATTCTCAAAGAGATAAAAAGTTTTAATCAGGGATGATTTTAGCAAACGGACAAGCCTTTGCTTGGATTGATGGATTTGTACGTTGAAGCAGAAGTCTCTGGTTTGGAATTGGCATTGAAAAAGTCTTCCAAGGTGGCGGAAAATAAGATACGTGAAAAGGATATGATATTTACTCATTAGCAAAAATCAATCACTTTGAAAAAGATAGAGTAGTTTTTGAAAATGAATAAAAATCCTTTAAGAGGATATCTAGGTTTTAAGTTAAAAAGTTTTGCACTATATATTAAAAAGATTAAATTCTGTTGAATTTCACTTATTGTATAAGCTCGTAATGATTGAAATATTCTGATCCAGTATCATTACTACACTGCTCGATATAGCTCGAAGTCGGTAGAGCAACCTCATTCGTAATGAGTAGGTCGTTGGTTCGATCCCGATTATCGGCATATCTTTGCTGTTCTGCTGGTGTTTACTGATATGAATCAAAGAGCCTGTTAGATACCGACTGTCTCTTTGATTTTCTTTATTCTTTTTAAAAATGTTGACTCTAGAGAATATTTTCAAAAATAAAAGTTTATCCTATTCAATATAATGCAGTGGATCTCCTATGTTAACATAGTTCACTATAAGAATGGAAACTTAATTTGAAACAATTAAAACAAATAAGGCATATATCGATTCTGGTGAAGATAGTTTAGTTTGTTGCTTAAAGTTGACAGAATTAGATTTGTAATACATGACTATATGTTGGAGTTGGTTGAATTTACCTTTGCCTCACGCGGAGACTACCGCTTAGGTCTGCCACACCCTCCTCATATCCGTTACCTATTCTTGGTGGTCCAGTGGCCTGTATTGTTACCATCTCAACCTTCTGAGTTATAAATTTGATAGTATTTAATTAATATACTAAAGATGAAGATTGGTCCTGCTCCAGTTGGAGGGGTCAATATCTGTTTTTAAAATTAATTACTTTGATCAGTTTATCATTGTTGCCAAAGCTTTTCTCCTATTCATTTGTACACTTATTGGTATTCTATATATAGTAGTGAGTGTGAGAGACATGGCTGTACCTGTGGCGCGGGGTGTCTCTTTTAGGATCACCCCCACTCACGCGAACTACTTAATCTGTAGATGAATAACATCCATCGCTGATACATAGTATTTCTATGGATGTTTTAAAATAAGTTCTCAATTTAAAATTTTAAAGCCTTCAAAACTAGTACCCTGTATATGAATAAGTACCCCATCAACAATTGATGAATAGAACCACCAAAAACGACGATTTACCTGTTGTATCTACAAAGGCTTTATGAGAGGCAGGCGTATCCGATCCCGCATAGCCGGCTCTCGTTTGTCCAAAACCAGCCCCTTCAATCCGATGAATCACATAGACGGCTTCCGGAGTCGATAAACTATCAATTAATTTATCTAAACCGGTGATTTGATGGTAAGTGGAGCCCCTAGAATGTCCCGGAATTCTCAACAACATATTGATTGCTAATTGTGCATTTGGAGAAGTCTCTTCAACCAACAAACCACGGCTGTCAAATTGAAGACTGCCAATTTCTGCTTTGCTTAAAGAAGACACATCCACCGTTTGAAAAGGATTTTTCGACTTCTTAGCTTGCTCTTGTTTCGCTTTCACTCTCCGCCGGTGTGACAACTTTTTACCGTCATACTGGTATCTGATTGAAATTCCGCTGATATCCACCGCTCTATAATTGATTGAATATGTCCCATCCTTCTTCATGTTCACATTACCTTGCGCTGTCAATAAAGGCGAAAATGTTTTGTTTCATCGTAAATCGAAGAAACATGTGTGGAAGGATTAAAATCATCTCACTATTCACTGACTGTATCACTCTTTAATTTGATAACAGGTTTATTTGAATTTTTACATTGACCAAAATCTGCGTAAAAGAATAACCAATATTCTTATCAGATCCTTTTTCTTCCGTATTAAAAAGCGTGCTTTTACTGTCACTTGTTGAAAACCCACTTTACCGGGAATAAAATCTCTGTACTTCCAATAAACTCTTTTCAATCGAAATCTTATCCAAACGAATAGAAAGAGTTTGTTTTAGAAAGCAGCTTGAATCACATCTTGATTGTCTCAAAAGGCTCTGAATCATTTAAAGAGTCTCAAAAATAAGTGTTATCCGATTCTATTGCTTTTAGTTGGCATAAAAACGGGTGTCAAAACAAAGAAGAACCATCCCTATACCCACTCAAGATTTTTGATAATCTTCAACATGTTCATTATTATGCCGTATAACGATTTACGCTTCAAAATAAACGCCATCTCCATTATTTTTGAAAAATGGCCAGATTTTTCATTAAAAACTTCATTTCACGAGGGATGATAGAATTTGTTATTTAACTCAAATAGGTAATTCTTTCTCAACAATTTCTATTGTTCCCTAATCATAGAAAATATTTTTAAACAGATAGGATTCTTACTCACTTTTTCTATCCCGATTCCTTGAAATAGTGGTAGAATAGATATTATGATATTAACTTGTCTATTATGCCTAACATTGGTGGCGTCGGATCTAAAAAGAGCTGATGAAGATACAATCTTTCCGGAAGAAAAGAAAACGGATAACTACACCCTAGCTGTTCATTCTCGATACGATTTAAAATCTCAGATAAAAACATTGAGACACTTATGCACAGGATGCTTTTGCTTCAAAGAGATGGAAATCAAGCGATCTTTTTCACAAAATATCCATGCGAATGGACAAACTTCAAAGCTTAAGAAATTATGAACGGACGATTACATAATACTTTCAATGGCGTTTCCTATTATGAAGAAATGACAATAAATAAGTTAATTAAAACAATGCTTGCCGGTAGAACCAAGTCGAACAATCAAATCAGAGCAATTGGAACGATATCAAGAAAAAGATGGAGTTCATACTTTTTCCTATAAACCAGATGTGCTGAAACGAAAGTTTTCAAAGCATTTTGACAGCTATGGCTTAAATCAAAGTGATGAATTAAAGGTGAAGAAAAATGAAATTGTCGATATCTTTCAAAAAGATCGTTTTGTCTCAGAAACGGTGAAATTCACATTGGAAGTTATCATCAAACAGTTGAAATTGAATACCAATCCAAAAGCGAAAGAAGTCAAGTCGGTCATACAAAAATAAACATTTCTGAAGAACAAAAAGAATCTAGAAAAATACATTCATTTTAAGAAAAATTGATACTTCAAAAATCAAAACTGAATCTAAAAATGATGATGCCCCAGGACAATGCGCTATGGCTACATTGAGATTAATCAGCCGCTAAACTATAGTATCCGACGATCATTTCCAAATCAACCTTTATTACGAGGAAGAATATAGTTTTATGTCTTTGATCAGTATACTTTCCAATATAGAAATTATTCTTTGGTATATGGTTTATAACTGGAAGAGTGATGTTAGCCAGTACGGGAAGTTGCTGCGTATCATTTCAAATGGGTCTAAATCCAGTTCTGCTCACAAAATGCATAGAGACATTTGAGTAGTACCACTTCAAAATTAGAACTTTCATTATTGCGGTTAAGCATGCAGTGATTTCATAGATGAGATAGATTATAGTCAAAGTGGGTAGAGGTGAAGTATGTGATAAAAGGATATATTAAACGTTGTTCTTCAAGAAGCGAAAAATGGAAATTCTGAGGTTTTAAATAAACTGGTGAAAAGCTACCATATAAGAAATTTACACCGTAATTCAAAGTTGTATACGGAAAGTAAAGGAATTAGCGAAATCAATCACTAAGAACACGATCACCAAGGTCTTCTACACATTTGGATGCGGCACTGGAACATATGGATCCATTTTGATGCTTGTTATCAGAAGAAACCATGGACAGCACTGGAAAGCTGTGCCGCTAAATCCATTTTGAAGTGGGTGAATCAAGGAACATCGGTCTATTGGGATGATGAAAATGTTTGGGCTAAGGTATTTGCGTATAGTGATGGTTTAAGTGAGGGAGAACGAACTAGTTTTAAATCTCAGCCTTTACAAAAAGATGGATATTAGAAGTATTGCTTCTCATCTCGTTTAGTCTCCAAGAAGATGTTCAATCTTTTATTGATCGGGGCAAAAGACCATTTATCTAAAGAAGGATATTCTTTGAAGAATATGCCCAGTTATTAGTTTCATTTGAAAATGGTGATGCCTAAGCAAAATGGTAAACACCTGATAATCAAAAGAAAAAGCATCGCTCCATTAGAAGACAGCAAAAGAAGCGGTGAAGAAACTAATGGAGAAACCAAAGAAGAACGGCTTTTAAGACAACCATGATTTATATCTTAGTTGGTATCATTATTTTAGCCGCGGAATGGCTAGCCTTGGATTATTTCTTTTGTAAACAAGAATAAAGATCAAAAAGTGACGACTCAAAAACTCCAAGAGACAGCTAAACAACAAGAGTCTTCAAAACAATCAGAGAATACAGAAACCCCGTGACCCCAAAGAAACGGTACCAGGAAAGAGCATCATAAAGAGTGGTCTTGTATTCGGAATCAACCCACAACGAAAGGGAAAGATTTAGGAACACTCATAACGGTGATCGTTTTGATGTCTTGGAAAATGAAGGAAGCCGATAATTATACCTGGTATCGTATTGGTGAAAATAAGTGGATTGCTAACTTCCGGTTATGTTCACTTCAACAAAAACAAATGACATGATTCAAATTGAAAAATTCTAGCTAATAATAGCTAGAATTTTTATATAGATCATATAGAACTTGGGTTGGTAGTGGTTTCAGTACAATATCAGTGAATGGTTTTCACAAATCGAGTTGTATTTTAACATATTTCTATTAGAAATGAAATGTGAAACAGTAAAATAAAGATATGGATTTAAAAGAAAAAGCAAGACAAGATCATATTCCAATCATTCAAGATGATGGGCTTGCGTTTTTATTGTCTTTTCTAGCAGAACATTTAGAGATTCAATCAATCTTAGAAATAGGAACGGCTATCGGTTATTCAGCCATTCAGATGGCCAATGTTCGTTTTGATATGTGTGTTGATACCTTAGAAATTGATCCGAAACGATATGAAAACAGGCTTTTTGAAAATATTCAAAATGCCCAATTAGAAGACCGAATTCATGTTTATTTAGAAGATGCCGCTAATTTTAAAAGTCACCAAGACTACGATTTTATCTTTGTGGATGCGGCAAAAGCTCAATACGCTCGTTATGTGGAACATTTCATAAGAAATAGCCATATTGGAACGTATTTTATGTTTGATAATTTAGAATTTCATGGTTTGGTGGAAGATGATTCCAAGACGAAAAATCGAGGCACAAAGCAACTCGTTCATAAGATTCAAAAATTCCAAGAAAGATTAAAAAAAGACAGCCGCTTCCACACTGACTTCTATTTAGAAATCGGAGATGGATTAGCTGTCTCCAAAAAGAAATTCGTTAGAAATGACCGGATGTATGACCAAAGCTACCACTACTGGAACTATGGAATCCACCTCCGTCATCGGAAGAATCATTTTTGGTTTATGAATCACCGTGGTGGTTGTGTGAGATAAATATCACTTTGTTTCGATAATTGTAGACCCTTTGAATATAATCCATTGCTTTCCAGTTGAATATCGGCACTATGATGGCGTCTTTTTAAAGCAAAAACGTACAAAGCAGCTATCAATAAAGGAACAATGCCGGAAATAGCACAACGGATATAGAAAGGAACCATCACAGTATTGACACATTCTTTCATAAAACATCTAAAGCCTTCATAATAGTTGTTTTGACGTAAGTAGTTATTCACTACTTTAGAAGCATTCTTTCCCGTTTTTAGCATGATAGATGGCTTTCGATTTTTTACCATGAGCTACGATATCAAAACCACGATCTCTCATGGTCAATAACAGCATAATTCCTTCACGCTCCTGACCAGAACCTAGGTTTTGACTGGTGTATATCTTTTCAGAGAAGGCTTCAATGGTGGAATATCCTTTCATATCTGAGTAAACACGAATATAAACACTGATTTTTGATTCTTTTTCACTAGGTATTGTTCTAAGTTTTTCCTTTTTGTTCTTGACTAAGGATCCCATGTTCATCAATTACATGATCACTTGAATCGGCTCGAACAGGAAAGAAACAGAAGGACAATAGTAATGCAAAAAGTAGGAATGTTATTTTTTTACGCATACATTACCCCCATAGCACAAACAACAAGACATATAGAATCACAAAGAGAAGAAGAGCTGCTACTACAAAATAGCGAAGTGCCTTTCTTTTGTCTATCGGCAAATCATCGGAAACCATTTTGCCACTTTGACCATTCATCGCAAAGCGATAATTCTTACCTCGATATTGCGTTGTCAATAACCAGACGAGCAAAAACACATAATGAACATTGCCTGATAAATCTCAGTATTTTTCATGAATTGATAGCTGACATCATACCCACAGAATTCTTGGTTCAAAAGTTCAGCGGTGGTATTTTGGATACGTTGATCAACACGAGTGGCATCTTCATCGGAATTCACATCATAACGATCAGCGAAGTAACCGACTAAATAGCTCATCTGGAAATTAGTTAACTCTTTATAATCAAACGGTTCAATCGCATCCATGAGTTCATCCGGCATTTTGGTAGAAGCATCTGCCGGAACACGCTCAAACGAAACACTTCCTTCACGAGTCACAATAAAGTGCTGCGTATATTGATAAATATCATCACCGATTGTTTGTGAAGTAGTGATGGTTGCTTTGCGTTGAGAATAACCTTCAACTGTTCCATCATAGAGCCAGAAAGGCACATAAATCCCCTTGATCTCTTGAATGTGATTTTCGATGGAAATGATCCGGTAACAGTGGCTTATTTTGATAGAATTTCTTTAATGTATCAATGGCTTTTTGTCTAACCATTTTAAAAGGAACGATTTGATCAGGTCGTAAGCCACCATCAATCTGTGATTCAATCACCATTGGATTACCACAATAAGGGCAACTGGAAGCAACCATGGATATCAGCCATGATTTGTGCTCCACAACTTTGACAAGAATAAGCCTAATTGATTTTCCTCTTCTTGTGACCAAGATTCTAAATCACTATTTCTCTGAGCGAACGAACCACTTGTTTCTTGTTTTTGTTCTGAGTTTTCTAAGCGATAATCCACCTCTTCAGGAGAAAAAACTGATCCGCAAGAACCACAAACGAGCTTCTGAAGATCGGCATCAAAACCGCAAAGGAGAACCACATTTAAAACATTGAATATTTGTTGAGATGTGATTCATTATTCGGCTTCTTTGTACCACAATTACTGCAGAATTTTCCTTCATTTGTGATTTGACAGTTTGGACAAAGCCATGAACTGCTTTGTTTATATAGCTCGTTTACATTAATTCCGCCAGATTGTTGAGCCGCATTTAACCCCATGAAACCCATCATAGCCCCATTTGGATTTTTAGCAGCATCTTGCATGGCTTGTGCTTGTGCCGAAGCGAGATTGGCAGCCGCCAAATTTGGATCACGGAAAGCCGCTGCTTTTTGAAGACTCTGAGAGTGGTTCATCTTCTTCATCTGCTACGATAGAGTTCCTCCAAAAGACACAATTTGAATACCAGTAAATCTTTCCATTTTGAACTCAATTGAATCATTTAAGCTTTGAGCCAACTCTTCCGTACTGACCGGAATTTGATCTATAACGAATTCCTTGTCCAGAAAAGCTTAGCACAGCGGTTGTAAAGCAGTTAATAATTCAGCTCGCAATTGCTCGTTTAACGTTTCTAGACGATAGTCAGGATCTACATTGCCACTAACATTCTTATAAAAGAGAACCGGATTGACCACATGGATACTGAAAGTTCCAAAAGCTTTCAAAGAAATGTCCATACCAATACCGGCTTTTTCTTCCACCACACGGAATGGAATTGGATTCGGGTGCCATATTTCAAACCCGTTATTTCTTTTGTATTAATGAAATAAACCCGCTGATCTTGCCCTGTTTGACCGCCATAACTAAAACGACTACTGATTTCACTAAAGACCGATGACAACGCTGACTTAAATCCACCTAAAAACATACTTGGTTCAGCATTTTATCATAGATATATTCACCCGGCTCAGCAACTAAATCTATGATCTTACCATTTTCAACCACCAATAAACATTGACCATCCGAAACCAAAACCTTCGATTGATCACTTAAGACGTTTCCATTGCTTGAATTTCGATTCAAACCTTTCGTGACCAAGGTGTCGTTGTCTAAAGCATCACAGTAAATATAATCCTTCCAGACATCTTTTTAAAGTAGAACGTACTGCTTCAATACCAACTGAAATAAAGCCCATAATTGCCTCCTTTAGAATTACTTTCATTATACTAAAAATGATTTTTGCTATAATAGTGTCATGAGTATCATTTATCTAGTCGAAGACGATCATGCTCCCTAGCCATCCAAATCCAAAAAGTTTGGAAAGATGGGGATATCAAACTTGTTTTAACGAAAAATTTTCAATGCTTGGACCAAAGAGCAACGCTGCCAACCGGATTTGATTTTATTGGACATTCATTTTACCCTACTACGATGGTTTCTATTGGTGTGAAAAAGATTCGTGAAGTTAAAATACACCGATTCTTTTCTTATCCAGTGCAAACGAGAGATGATGACTATTCATGCTTTAAGTTTAGGGGAGATGATTTTTACAAGCCTTTTCTTTGGAATTATTGATCGCAAAAGTACAAGCTATTTTACGTAGTAGAAGTCAGTGCATTGTGATTTTTATCAATATAAAGAACTAAAGCTAGAAAGAGTTGTCTCTTTATTATCATGAAAAGAGTGGTTCTTTCACCAAATGAAGCGAAAATCTTAAAATGTTTTGTTGAAAACAGCCCCCAAAATTTTTGAAAGCGAGAAGAATTGATGGATTTGCTTTGGAAAAGTGAAGATTTTGTGGATGAAAATACATTGAGCGTCAATGTATCTCGTTGCGTAAAAATGGAAGAATGAAATTCCTTACCACATTGAAACGATTCGAGGAATGGGTATCGTCTTCTATGATTGGTTTAATTCTGCTATGGCTATTAACTCTTTTTGGAATCGGCTATTTATATCAAGTTCCTGAATTTTTGGTATTAATGACTTTAACATTAATCACCTTAGGAATTCCTTTGATACTATTCCAGTATTCTTCCAAGTATAAGATTGAAAAAGAAAAGGCGTTTATTAAAAATCCGATCATTTAGAAAGCATCGGTTTTGAAACAGTATTACCCAAAAAAGAAAGAGAGCTATCAACGTTATCAAGAACTCATTCAGAAAGTGCAGTCCGACAATCAGAAGATACAGAAAGAAAATCAAGCATTCTTTATGATGTGGGTTCATGAAATTAAACTTCCTTTATCCACCTTACAATTAGCTTTGGAGGAGGAAGAAAGCAACAAATTGGTTCTACAGAGTCAATTAATCAAGATGAATCAATTGTGATATGATGTTGATGATGCTAAACAAAAGGATAATCAACAGGATTTAGTGATTCGAGAAGTGAAATTAGATCATATCATCCACAATCCGTACAACAACTTCGTCCTTTGTTTATTCTGAATCATATTTCTTTGGAGTTAAGTGAAAATAAAACAATCTAGTCCCAACCGATAATAAATGGCTAACTTTTATCATCAATCAGATTCTAAGCAATGCTATTAAATATAGTCCTCATGGAAAAATACACATCTATGAACAAAATCAAGAGTTGATCATTGAAGATGATGGCTATGGAATTTCACAAGAAGATTTACCTAGAGTCTTTGAGGCCGGTTATACAGGACAAAATGGTCATCATGACGACAATATTCCAGTGGCTATGGATTATATCTTATGTCCTTGATTTCTCATCAATTGAATCACCCTATTGTGATTGAATCTATGGTTGAAAAAGGCACAAAAGTGCATATTTGTTTTGAAAACAAGAAAGTTTTATTATAGCTTACAAGATTGTAAGTTAATTGTTAGCTTCATCCATGGTGAAGCTTTTTTCTTTCTTTTAGACTAAGAGTATAAGGAGAGTAACCAATATGAGTTTATTAGAAATCAAACATGTTCAAAAAATTTATTCTTCCAAATTATCCAATCAAAAAAAGTCATGGCTTTGGAAGATGTGGACTTCACGGTTGAAGAAGGTGAATGATGCCATTATGGGAGAAAGTGGAGCCGGTAAATCACGTTATTAAATATCTCAGCCACTTTGGATCAACCAACCAAGGGATCTGTTATTTTAAGAGGAAATGCGTTTTCTCCTTGCGGGAAAGAGTTGGCACAATTTAGGCGAGAACATTTGAGGCTTTATTTTCAAGATTTTAATTTAATGATACGTTAAATGTGGAAGATAACTTTACTGCCAATGGTACTATCCAGAAGAAATTATGAAGAAATGAAAGGACGATTGGATACGATTGCTCCTATTCTGGGCATTCAAGACTTACTTAAAAAATATCCTTATGAGTTGTCAGGTGGTCAGAAACAAAGAGTGGCTGTTGCCAGAGCCATTATTACACAACCGGATTTATTGTTGGCAGATGAGCCGACCGGGGCTTTGGATTCTCATTCTTCTGCGATGTTATTAGATTTATTTCAATCATTAAATAAAGCCGGTCAAACTATTTTAATGGTCACTCATTCCACCATGGCCGCTAGTAAAGCCAATCGTATTCTATTTATTCGTGATGGGCATTTATTTCACCAACTCTATCGAGGTGATTTAAATGATGAAGAACTGTATAAGAGAATCAGTGATACCATCACCTTGATGAGTGTGGGTTGTGAGCAACATGTTTAAACTATATAGTCGATTAGCCATTCAAAATATCCGTAATGATAAAAAAAGGTTTTTGCCGTTTTTATTGACAATGAGTTTATTGACAGTTATGCTTTATAAACTTATGTCAATGATGAGGAATCCATATATCCTATCCTCTCATAGGTAGAAGTATACAACAAGTTCTTTTCCTTTGGCTCTTTAGTTACCGGTATTGCCATTATCATTATTAGTTTCTATGCGTACTCTTTTTGTTTTAAAAAGGGCGACAAGAAGAATTTTTCTTTATTAAATACGTTAGGACTGGAAAAAACACATTCGTTCCATGGTCTTGATTGAATTGATCATGCTCTATTTAGGGACTGTTTTATTAGGAATAACCGTCGGTATATTAGTGGATAAATTGATTTTTGCGACACTGACCGTTTTTCTGGATGGACGAGTGCAATATGGCTTCTTTATTTCTCTTGATGCTGTTTTATGGACAACTTTGATTGTATTAGCGTTATACGTTGATTCTTTATCCGAACAGGCTTCCAAATTCAAATGAATTCCATTTCCGGTTTACGACAATTATCACAAGGCGAAAAAGAACCAAAAGCGAAAGTCTGGTTAGCTCTTATCGGCATGATTTTCTTAGCCATTGGATATTATCAAGCGTTGACCATTACCAATCCATTGAAAGCAATTATGAATTTTGCGATCGCCGTCGGGTCGGTTATTATAGGAACTTATTGTGATTACAGCCGGTTCCATCACTTATTTAAAATGGCGTAAAAAGCGCAGTATACTATCAACCGAACTGTTTCATCAATACTCCAATCTTTTATATCGTATGAAAGCTAATGCGGTAGGCTTAGGAAATATTGCCATCTTCTCACAATGGTCATTATCATGTTGGCCATGTCTATTTCTTTGGCTGTGGGAATCAAAAAAACGATTGATCAACAATATCCTCGCGACTATGAAATTTCAGTACTCCACACCAATCAGGAGAAGAATGTTTCTGACGGTTATTACTTCAAAGCTATCACCGACAAAGAGGTAGACGGTTATTGAAAGCTATTACTCTTTAAATAAAAATACCATATCCAGCCAACAGACATCAGTTATTTTTCGTTCTTTGGGAATTTCCGGCCTTTTAAAAAAATGGAGAATTTTTCTTTTGAACAGATTAACAGTGAAACACCCATGAATCAAGTACATTAGTCCAAGTCACTTTCTTGGTACAAAGTGATTTGAATCATAGTTTTCACACTAAATTGAACTTGAAAAAGGGAGAATTAGCTAGTTTATGATCCGGAAAATATATTACAAGGAAAGGATATTAATTTCTTCGGCACTAAGAAAAATACCAGACGATTTCTAGTCTGAATACCTATCTGATTGGAAATCATGACATGGATAATATAGAAAACATGTGTTGTGGTGATAGTTTAAAAAGTTTAGAGATGTGAGATGTTTTACAATCTAAAAGAATGGTCAGGAAAAACTCCATCCATTATCCATCAAGTACAATGGGCAATCCATTCATGACCAAAATTACATTGATGAACTGGTTCAAGTTCTTTCTAGAGAAAGTCAAAATTCATCAAATTTAAAAACGAGCTATATAGTGAACTCTAAACGGATTAGCTACCGAGACTTACTAAGCTTCTATGTAGGGTCATCTATGTATTAGGTATGCTGTCTGTATTTGTACATCCGTATCAGTTCTTGTCATCTACTACAAACAAGTCAGTGAAGGAACTAAAGATAGGGATAATTACTTGATCATGCAAAAAGTTGGTATGGATGATGATATGATTCATAAAACCATTCGTCAACAAATTAAAATCATATTCTTTTTACCACCATTAATTGCGATTGCCCATGTGTTGGGGGCTATGAAATATATGCACTTAGTGATGAGTGTGATTGTGACTATTCCACAGATGACTTTTTATTTTGGATTACATTAGGCCAGTCTAGAGCTTATTTGTATATTTTTCACATTGTATATACTTTATGACTAGGACTTATTATGAAATTGTAAAAAGTTAAAAAGAGTGAATTCACTCTTTTCTTGTATAATCTTGATTCTTCTTCGGGACATTCAATGATAGAATAAGTGAAGAAAGAAATGAGGAACTTGGAATGGAAATAAAAGAATTGCAAGCTCATGCAAAAAATATTCGTAAAAATATTTTACGAGAAATTTTTGTAGCTCAATCAGGGCATCCTGGTGGATCGTTAGGGGCGACAGATATTCTGACGGAATTGTTTTTGAAGTCATGACATCAATGAAAACGAATGTGAACGGAATTGATCGAGATCGGTTTGTGTTATCCAAGGGGCATACTTCTCCTTTGTTGTATGCGATTTTAGTGGAAAAGGGTTTATTGGCAGATGAACAATTGGATACATTCCGTAAGATTGATTCTAAATTACAAGGGCATCCGAATATGAATTATGTACCTGGGGTGGATATGTCTACCGGTTCATTGGGACAAGGCTTTGCGGTAGCGGACGGAATGGCTTTAGCGAATCGGTTGAATGGAAATTCACATTGCGTGTATTGTTTGATTGGAGATGGAGAATCTCAAGAAGGTGAAATCTGGGAGACAGCCATGTCGGCCGCCCACTATAAAAACGACCACTTATGTGCCATTATTGATGTCAATGGTTTACAGATTGATGGGCGTACATCGGATGTGATGAATCCAAACCGTTGGATGAAAAGTTAAGGCTTTTGGATGGCATGAATTGATGTGGATGGCCATGATTTTAAACAATTAAGAGCTGCTTTTAAAGAGGCTTCTGAAACTAGGGTCAGCCAACAGCTATTATTGCAAAGACTATCAAAGGAAAGGGTGTTTCTTTTATGGAAGATCAAGCCGGTTGGCATGGTAAAGCGCCTAATTTAGAACAATATGAACAAGCAATTCAAGAATTGGAGGCACAATAATGGGAAAAGCAACAAGAGAAGCCTATGGCGAAGCATTAGCTGAATTAGTTCAGGAAAATCAAAAAATTGTTGTGTTAGATGCAGATTTAGCCGGTAGTACCAAAACCAGTTTGGCTAAAAAAGCCGTTCCAGAACGTTTCTTTGATATGGGTATTGCAGAAGCGAATATGATTGGTCATGCGGCAGGATTTGCGACCAGTGGCTATACCGCTTTCGCTTCCTCATTTGCGATGTTTTGTACAGGAAGAGCTTGGGAACAGGTACGTAATAGCGTTGCCTATCCTCATTTGAATGTTAAAAATTTGTGGAACACATGCGGGTATTTCGGTTGGAGAGATGGTGTCTCACCAAGCTATCGAAGATATTGCGTTGATGCGCGTTATCCCTGAAATGGAAGTGTATGTGCCCTGTGATGCGGCTGAAACAAAAGCGGTCATTCGCTATATATCAACCACCAAAAATCCAACGTATGTACGTTTGGGACGGTCTTCTGTGAATGATGTATATGATGAAAAAGAAGTGTTTGATTTTTCAAAGCCTAAGATCATTAAAGAAGGAAAAGATGCCGTTATTTTCACTGCGGAGCAATGGTACAGTCTTCCTAGAAGCGGCCAAGAAATTACAAGAAGAAGGCAAAGAGATATCAGTGGTGGATGTTTGTGCCATTAAACCTTGTTCAGAAGAAGAAATCACCAAGATTTTGAAACAATTTGAACAAGTATTCGCAGCCGAAGAACATAATGTGATTGGTGGTTTAGGTGGCTTTAATTGCTGAAATATCAACTAAGTTATGTCCACGTATCATTCATCGTATTGGTGTGCAAGATTGTTTTGCGGAATCCGGTAGTGCAACGGCTTTGATGAATAAATACAAATTAGATGGTAATGGCGTTTACGAAGAAGTCAAAGCAGTCTTAAAAATAAACGTGAATCCTCTCTTTTTAGACAAATAAGTGATGAATATGATCAGACTTGATTCCTTGCTCGACAAGAAGTCAGGTCTTTTCATTTTATTTGAACCATTCCTTTCATAATAAAAGTGAACCTTCTAAGTTGTTATCCAACGTTTGAGGTTCACTTCTCGATAAATCTTTTTGTTGATTCGTTATTTAGAAACTGTCCAAGGCACTGGTACCAATGGTTTATACACCACTAACCGCCCAAATGCCAAGTGCGCAACCAACAACACCAATAATAAGAAGTAAGAAAATACACTTAGTAGGGTGACCATTTCTTTTTCTTAATCAATGTGAGCACATTAAAGTTAACGCTAATGGAATTAACGCTGGTAAAATACCATTCAATAATGCTTGAATATCAATAAAGTTGGCAACGGATTCTTTCGTCTTTGGATCAATCTTTGTCCCATTAGGAATCATCATACCCAAAGATGTAGCCCCGTAGTTACAGGTCAAAGCCCCAACGATGAAGACTCCCAATAAAGAAGCGGCGTGTGTAAATTCACGAGCATTCTTTGTTAAGATTTCAATAGCACGTGTTCCTAAATCATAAGACCAATACATCAACCAATAACGTAAAGCCATTTCAACACCAAATGTGATGATGAAATACAAAATAGGTCCAACAATACTACCGCTAATAGCCATATTAGCTGTAATACCAGCTGTAATAGGCACTCATGTAAACCAGAATAAAGCATCCCCAATACCACCTAAAGGACCCATGGCCGCTGTACGTACAGCACGAATCGAGTTGACATCAGCCTTTTGTTGTTCAAGGGATAATACAATACCCATCACGAATGTAACTAAGAATGGGTGTGTGTTAAAGAATTCCATGTTGTGCGTCATAGACGTACTTAAGTCATCTTTATTCGTATGAATTTTTTCTAACCCCGGCAAGATACTCCACAACCAACCAGCTGCCTGCATTCTTTCATAGTTGAAAGCGGCTTGTAAGTTAAGAGAACGCCAAACCATCTTATTCAAAGTTGATCTGTCTAATGGCTTAGCAGGCGTTGTATCTACATAAGCTAACACTTTATTAGATTCCATCTGTTTCACCTCCGTTAGAAGAACCGGCACTGTTCTTAATCTTCACATTTGTTTGGTAATCAAATAAAGCAATTGCAATACCAACAAACGCTGTTAATAATAAGGTTGCTCCGGATGTTGCAGGGATGTTTCCAAAGATAGCCGCAAAAGCGAAACCGGCAAAGTAAATACCCCACATATCATTGGCTAACATAATCTTTAATAGAACGGCAAAACCAACGTAACGCATCATTCCACCAGCAGCACCTAAGCCAGCCATTACGCAAGAATAGTTTTCTTTGAAAGCAGATAAAGCCTCACCGGAGCACTTCCCACCCATAGTAAGCAACAATCGATAATACTGCAAATAGAGAACCTAAAATAGCCATTGAAACCAACGTAACATTTGTGATTCCTTTTGGATTAGCTTCCGCCGCAGCCTTATCACCAGCCGCCATGAAGTAAGACATAACGGTAAAGGTTAATGTAACCACATATTGACCGAAAACCGAGAAAATAACAGCTAAGCCTAAAGCTTCTTCTACTGCCAAGTGTGACTTAACAGCGAAAATCATTGCAACGACCCCACCTAAAACGGCGTTTGGTGGCTGAGCTCCGCCAACAGGCATGCTACCAACCATCATCAATTCATAAGTACCACCAACGACCAGACCGGTCTTAATGTCACCTAAGATTGCCCCAATAATTGGACAAGCGATGATAGGACGATATAACAATTCTGTTAACGAGAATTGGTCAATCGCAAAGATGAATGTAACAATTGCAAAGTAATACAACTTCCATCTTTCCATCCTCCTAAAATATTTGGAAATTCTTTGCAGAAACGCTCCTTATGTATGTAATCCTCTTACTACCTATTTAAAAAGTTTGCTTAGATCTTCAGCACCTTCTTGAGGTACACGACGAATTTCTAATTCAACTCCTAATTCTGTAGGCGCTTTAAAAAGTAGCCACATCTGCATCATTGACAGCAACATCTCCTACCACTTGTCGTTTTCCTTCCGACATGTGCATATTCCCAATGTTGACTTTTTAATTGGAACTCCACCTTCTACTAATTTCAAAAACATCTTGAGGTGTTTTCAGCCAAATCAAAAATATGTTGTGATGGAGAGGCTTTGTGAATGGTTGTGATGGTCTTCCAAAGTCCAATATCTCGTTTGAGCATAAGAAGGAGCCGCCATATCCATCAATCCTTGGCGGAAACTATTCCCCGCCACCTCATCATTGGCTACCAACAACAGATTAGCCCCAATCGAACCAGACCATTGTGTTGCTACTTGGCCATGAATCAGTCGGTTATCAATTCTAGTTAAAACTATATCCGGCATAAAAACATCCTTTCTAAACATGTAATACACTTGTAAGCGTTTCCTTAGCTATATAGTAACACCCTTTTCCCCATCCTATTTACATTTTTACACATTTGTATATTTTTCGGTAAAAAGAAACAAAATTAATCATTTATACTCCGATTTAATCAAATTAATCTTTAAAATAAATATGGAGGTTTTTCGATTATGTTCCAAAAACAACAAGTTCACAATTTTTAGAATATGGGTTTGTCTCCAGAGAAATTCCAAAAACCATTTGGAGAAACAAGACTATACTATCTACAAGGAAAACACAACCCTGGTTGTTTTCTTATTCCAAACCCATTTACATAGAACCGATGGAAGGAATGGCTTTATTACATATTGCTGAAGATACTTCTTTAGACAAAATCAAGACCTTTGTTCTCCACCGCAATATTTGTATTTACCCGGGGAATGCCTTTGCTTTAGTCAGCATGGGAAACTATATTGTTTATAACTTATATCTTCCCAAGGATATCGAAATAAAAAAGATCACCCTTGAACATCCCCTTTTATATCATCGAATCAAGCCGACCATTCGTATTCAAGAACTATTAGCCTATTACTATGTTGTCAAAAGTCCTCATTATCAGTTCAAAGGAGAAGTACATCCTTATTATGAATTAACTTTTGTGGATCAAGGACAATTGGAAACTAAAGTGGAAGATGAAACGTTCACCCTGAAAGCTAATGACTGTTTGTTCTATGGTCCTGGAGAATTCCATACACAAGAAGTCACTTCGATAGCCCCTGTTCCTACTTGACTGCTATTTTTTGAAGCTGATGGATTACGCCAAGATGAATTGGTTAAAAATTTATCACTGCAACCGCGAAGAAATCCAGTTATTACAACAATTTGTCAAATACACCGAATTTAAAAATGAGTATCAAAGTGATTTACTAATTTCCAGTTTAGAAACCTTTCTCATTCAGCTTCAAAGCCATATGGGATATTCTACCCAAAAGATTAGTTCACCAGCTAACCAACATTATGAAAACGGCTTATTAGAGGAAATCGTGCAATACATTAATTCTCATCTATATGATCCATTTCGTCGATTGAATCCCTAGTGCGATAATTTTACTGTTTCCGAAGCACTGCAAAACCTATTTAAGAACTATATGAATATCACACCAAAAGCATACATTAACCATGAAAATTAAACCTGGAGTCGCCTATTGATTCGAGATGGAAAATACTCCGTGACTCAAGTAGCTAATTTGCTGGGTTTTAATTCCATTCATTATTTCTCACGGAAATTCACACAAAAATTCCATATCAATCCTAGTGAATACGCCAAAAAAATTTATGATCAACTCTAAAGAAGCGAAAGCTTCTTTTTATTAAAAAAGAGTAGCTCTCACTACTCTTAAATACCATCTTCGATTTCAACTTCTTCCCGTTCAACAAATTCATACTTCATGGTCTGATCATGTCCTGTTTGAACCAATTGATCTGCCAAAGCATCCACGCTTTCCGAAAATTGACGTACCAAGTTTCCTTCAACGATCATGCCTAAGTTTGTTCCGGCAATCACACGAATTTCCTTTTCTGGATGAGCCACGCTCAATTCAACCGACACTTTAAACGGAGATCTCTAACAAATCAGTTAAAAATCAAAATACTTTTTCACAATCCTTCACTGTTCTAGTGCACTTTCTAAATTTTTCTTTAAATCATCTGTGCTATGATTTTTCTCAAAATCAACCGGCACATAGTAATCAGGGTGCCCTGCAATCAATTCTACAGATGAGGTCATTCCCGTTGCAAAATGGCCATGACCACTAACTATCATTCCAATCATACAAATCTCCTCCTATTTACTATATGGATATAATATAACACCTTTCACCACACGATTCACCTCTCCGGTTGGGCATGGATTATCCGGTGTAATGGACAAAGACAAAGATTTAAATAAGGCAATCAATTGAGCTATGGTGATATAGAGCTAATCCATTCACTACATTATCCCTTTGCTTGACCTTCAAAACAATAATACCAATCAGCCAATTCTTTCGCTTCTAAAGAAGCTGTATTCGCAACAACTAAAATCTTATTCCCTTTACGCTGAACCGCCATTTCTTTCAGTAAATCCAATTCATATTGACGTTGGTAAATATGGTCTGATAAGTATAGCACCGTTAATGTAGTATCATCAATAATACTCTTTGGACCATGACGGAATCCTAGCGGTGTATCAAACATGGTTACTACCCTACCGGCTGTTAACTCCAACATCTTCAAAGCGGACTCTTGAGCAACCCCTTTTTGAGTATTAGTTCCTAAATACACAATTCTTTCAAAGTTATATTGTTGCACCATATCTTGCGCTAAATGGAAGTCCGTTTCCAACCACTTTTCAACCGTGGATGCAAGATGTTCAACAGACTTAACCAATTCTTCATATTCCTCTTTTGCAAAAGCCAATAAAGTAGCTAAATCACATGTTGGAATAACTGGAAGTCATCGCAAAGCTTTGATCCAATGTTTCCGGTGTTAAATTAATAGCAAAGCAACGATCTCCTTCTTTATTGGCTCTTAAACTCAAAGCCCCATCCTTGTTACAAGTAATAAAAAGATGATGCACTTTCGGATTTACCGCTTCTACTGATTGAATCGCCCCAATACTTTCCGGAGAATCTCCCGAACGCCCATAGCTTACCAATAAAGTTGGCTTCGTTGCTGAAATAAAATTTTCAGGACTAGCAGTTAAATCAGTGGTCGCATAACTCTTTACTTTATAGTCATAGAAACGATTTAGATAGGAATAAACACTATTGCTCCACAAATTCACTTGTCCCGGCTCCAGTTAATACAATATCGAAAAGTCTTCTTGTTTCGTTGTCTTTTTCAATAAATTTTTGTCAATTCTTGATTTGTCCCACTTGTCGCAACGTTTTGCGCCAGTGGAAGGCTGTTGAGCAATTTCCTTAGCGGTGAAAAATTGCCTTGTTTTACTAGTATTTCTTCACTAAATTAAAAGTTTTCATACGTACCTCCATTCATATTGATATCAACTTGCAGAATACTTTTATTGTTTTCATTAAAAACTATCAATCATAAACGAAAAAGTGCAAACACGATTCCCAGAGTATCCTCATTTCAAACGTGGTAAGATTATTAAAAAGGAGAGCATTATGTATATCAAAAGCACTAAAAAGTTTGGCTAGCTGGATCATTCCACCCAGCTACACTTCACTTGGAAGACGATACTAGACATTCTTCCTTATGATTTTGAAGTTTGTGATCAAGATTATGGTCACTTGAGAATTGTTCCGGTTTCATTGATATCCATTGCCACAGCGCTTATGGTTATGATACCAACTACGCTCAAGAAGAAGGTTTAAAACAATGGGCCAAGAAAATTGTGAAAGAAGGTGTTACCGGTTTCCTATCCACTACAATCACGGAATTAAATCCCGTTTTAACAAAAGCGGTTCAAAACGTTCGTCATGTTAAAGAAAACCCATGTGGCCGGTCGTGATGGTGCAGATATTTTTAGGATTCATTTTGAAGGACCTTACTTAGATATGAAACTTATAAAGAGCTCAACCTCCCGAAGCTGTAGTGCAAGGAACTATTGAAGAATTCAAACATTATCAAAAAGAATCCGGCAATTTGATCAAAGTCATTACTATGGCTCCTGAACACGATCCTGACTATGCTTTAACTAAATATGCCAGTCAACATGGGGTGGTTGTTTCGGTCGGTCATAGTGGAGCTACTTATAATGAGGCTTTGCTGGCCTTTGCGAACGGTGCTATGAGTGTCACACATACTTTTTAACGGTCAATCCCCATTTAACCATCGTGCTAACGGAGTAGCCGGTGCCGCTTTACGTTTAAGAAACGTTTATAGTGAAATTATTTGTGATGGGCAACACTGTACCCCGGAAGCTTTGAATATTTTCTTCCAGACAAAAGGTAGTCATTATGGTGTTATGATTTCAGATGCTTTGATGGCTATGGACTACCAAAAAGGAACCAAGTTCCAATTTGGCGGTCGTGAAGTTCAGATTGATCAAAACGGGTTGGCTCACTTAACAGAAACAGGTGGCATTGCCGGATCTACTTTTAAGTTTTAAATAATGGTTTACGTATCTTAGTGGAAGAAGCGTTAGTACCATTTGAAACAGCTATTAATAGTTGTACGCTCAATCCAGCCACTTTATTAGGAATGGATGACCATTTAGGTAAGATCGTAGCAGGATATGATGCCGACTTAGTTATTTTAGGGGATGATTACTCGGTTGTTGATACGTATTGTAAAGGTATAGAAACTAATAAAACATGGCTAATACGGCACGAAGCCCTATTGCTGGGCATAATATCTATTTAAACGAACATAACCAGAAAGTTCTTTTCGATCCGATCACCAAAACCGGTTATCTCATTCGAGAAACAGAAGCACAAAAATTCACTTTATACCATAATCGATGGATATTAGCATTGGCTATTGGGATTCTAGTCTATTCTTTCACCGATAAAATTCCTTTATCCATTCTAACCAGTTTTTCTCTATGGAGCCATTCAAGAATATCGATATAGAAAGGTATGGTTACTGGTTTAACCCAATATCCTAATTTTAAACCCAAAAATAAAGTAGCATTTATTCAAGGCTTGATCCAACAAAATAAGATTTGGGACTGTTTAGTGTTAGGGATTGCTTTTCTAACTTTTGGAATTCTATTTGTCATCAATGGGATTCAAAAACATAATGGCCCTATTCTTATCGGTTTTGAAGTCATCGTTATGATAGCTACCTCATGGAAAGCTATCCAATACTTTTATTGCCTTTACAAGTTACTAAAACTGAAAAAGAAGCACTAAACAGTGCTTCTTTTCATAATCTGAAAATCCATAGATAAAATAAGCTAGAATATCATCTCTTAACGAACAAAACTTTTCAAATCAATCAACCAAAGGCTCATTTCTCTAACCTTTACCAGCTGGATTATACTTATTTATCAAAAAGATAACCCAATGTTTTTGTTTTACATTTTTGTGTCAAATCAAACTTTATCCCTACAAAAAGAGCAGCTGAATGAAGCTACTCTCCTTATAAACTTTTCAATTACTTACTGATTTCTGTAATAGAACCGGAACCAACCGTACGTCCACCTTCACGGATAGAGAAACGAGTACCTTGTTCAATAGCAATAGGAGCTAATAAGGTTACGTTCATTGTCACGTTATCACCAGGCATACATAAATCTGTTCCTTCTGGTAATGTAATCACACCTGTCACGTCCGTTGTACGGAAGTAGAATTGAGGACGGTAGTTAGAAACGAAAGGAGTATGACGTCCGCCTTCTTCCTTTGTTAATACGTACACTTGAGCCTTGAATTCAGCATGAGGTGTAACAGAACCAGGTTTAGCTAATACTTGACCACGTTCAATTTCATCACGGTTGATACCACGCAATAATGCACCAATGTTATCGCCGGCTTAAGCGAAATCTAACATCTTACGGAACATTTCAATACCAGTAACAACTGTCTTACGAGTATCATGAATACCAACGATTTCAACTTCATCGTTTAAGTTCAATTTACCACGTTCAACACGTCCTGTTGCAACCGTACCACGACCTGTAATGGTGAATACATCTTCAACAGCCATTAAGAAAGGTTTGTCAAATTCATGTTCAGGAGCTGGGATATAAGTATCAACAGCATCTAATAATTCCTTGATAGCTGGTGTCCACTTTGGATCATCTTGCAGCTTGGAATGCTGAACCACGAATCACTGGAGCATTGTCTCCATCATAACCATATTCAGAAAGAAGTTCACGAACTTCCATTTCAACTAAATCAATCAATTCCTCATCATCGACCATATCACACTTGTTTAAGAAAACAACGATCTTAGGAATACCAACCTGGCGACCTAATAAGATATGTTCACGAGTTTGAGGCATTGGTCCATCTGTAGCAGCCACTACTAAGATAGCACCATCCATTTGAGCAGCCCCAGTAATCATGTTCTTAACATAGCCAGCGTGACCTGGGCAGTCAACGTGAGCATAGTGACGAGTCTTTGTTTGATATTCAACGTGAGCAGAATTGATCGTGATACCACGAGCCTTTTCTTCTGGAGCTCCATCGATCTTATCGTATGCCTCGAAATTAGCCTTACCAGCTTCTGGATGTTCCGATAAATACTTTGTGATTGCTGCTGTTAAAGTTGTTTTACCGTGGTCAACGTGACCAATAGTACCAACGTTAACATGTTCTAGCGATCGGTCAAAATGTTCCTTTGCCATAATGTCCTCCTAGTATTTTATACTTTCAGTCTAGCTTAATTTTATAGTAAGTAACTAGACAATGCAATATTTTTCAATTCTTATTTTTGTTGCGTTTTTCTTTACAATTTCCTCAGCAATGCTCTTTGGAACTTCTTCATAATGATCCATTAACATGGTATAAATTCCACGCCCTTGTGTGAACGAACGCAAATCGGTCACATAACCAAACATTTCAGATAAAGGAATATATGCCTTTACCTTAATAGCATTACCTGTTTCTTCTTGTTCACGGATTTGACCACGACGTTTGGTAACGTCTCCCATAACCGCACCCAAGTAATCATTCGGAGCTGTAATATCAACCGCCATGATAGGTTCAAGAATAACCGGATTACACTTCTTAGCCGCTTCACGTAACGCCAAGGAAGCCGCAATCTTATAGGCTTGTTCTGAAGAGTCGACATCATGATAAGAACCGTCAAATAAGACGGCTTTTGATATCCACAATCGGATAGCCGGCAATCAATCCGGATTTCAAAGAATCCTCCAATCCTTGTTGAGTAGGCTTGATGTATTCCTTAGGAACCGATCCACCGACAGTTGCGTCTTCAAATTCAAATCCCTTACCCGGATTCGGACTAAATCTAATCCAAACATCACCATATTGACCATGACCACCCGACTGACGAACAAACTTACCTTTGCACTTCAGCTTCCGAACGAATCGTTTCACGATAAGCCACTTGAGGAGCGCCCGCTGTTGCATTGACCTTAAATTCACGCTTCATACGGTCCATGATGATATCCAAATGCAATTCACCAACACCGGCAATAATAGTTTGCCCTGTTTCTTCATCGGTATATGTCTTGAACGTTGGATCTTCTTCCGCCAACTTTGCCAAAGCCTCATCCATTTTTGCGAGTCATTCTTTGTCTTAGGTTCAACTGACATTTGAATAACCGGTTCAGGGAAAACCATGGATTCCAAGATAATCGGAGCATTTTCAGCACATAAAGTATCCCCTGTTGAAGTATTCTTTAACCCAACCGCACCGGCAATATCACCAGCAAATACTTCATCAATATCTGTTCTCTGGTTTGCATCGCATACGAATCAAACGTCCGAAACGTTCTCTCTTATCTTTGTAGCATTTAAAACATAACTCACCAGAAGTAGCCGAACCGGAATAAACACGGAAAGTATGTTAAACGACCTACGAACGGATCAGTCGCCACTTTAAAGGCCAACGCAGAAAGGTTCATCATCAGAAGGATGACGTTCACTTTCCGTACCGTCTTCTAAAGTTCCCTTAATTGCTGGAATATCTGTAGGGGCCGGCAAATAATCCACAACCGCATCCAACAACAATTGAACACCTTTGTTCTTATAAGCCGATCCACACATAACCGGAAAGAATTCAGAAGTCAATACACCAGCTCGAATCGCACGCTTAATTTCAGCTACAGTTGGTTCTTCACCTTCCAAGACTTTCATCATCAATTCATCATCGTAATCCGCAATAGCTTTCTAACATTTCAGCGCGCATTACTTGAGCTTCCTCTTTGAATTGCGCATCAATTTCGTGATCTGTAAACTTTGAAGTTTCACCTTCATAATCACGCTGTTTCATTTCAACTAAGTCGATAATACCTCGGAAATCCTGTTCAGCACCAATAGGCATTTGAATCGCTGCCGCTTTAGCCCCTAAACGATCTCCAATACTATGAACTGACATCTTAAAATCAGCTCCCGTAGCGTCCATCTTATTGGAAAAAACAATACGAGGAACACGATACTCCGTAGCTTGACGCCAAACCGTTTCCGTTTGAGGCTCCACTCCGGCTTTAGAATCTAAAACCGTGACTGCACCATCCAAGACCCGAAGAGAACGTTCTACTTCAGCTGTAAAGTCTACGTGACCCGGTGTGTCAATGATATTGATACGTGTATCATGCCATTGACAAGTTGTCGCTGCAGAAGTGATGGTGATACCACGTTCTTGTTCTTGCGCCATCCAGTCCATTTGAGAAGCACCATCATGTGTTTCCCCAATCTTATGAATTTTACCTGTATAGAACAAGATACGTTCTGTAGTTGTTGTCTTACCGGCATCAATGTGTGCCATAATACCGATATTACGCATCCTATCTAGAGATATTTCTCTTGCCATTCTAAATCCTTTCTAGATTACCAACGGAGTGAGCAAATGCCTTATCTCGCTTCTGCCATTCTGTGAGTATCATCTTTCTTCTTCACGGAAGCCCCAATACCATTAGCCGCATCCATGATTTCATTCGCTAATCGTTGTTCGCATTATTTCTCGAGCGCAAACGGGCGAAGCTGACGATCCAACGTAATCCTAATGTCAATTTACATTCAGCCGAAACCTCAACGGGTACTTGGTAGTTTGCACCACCAACACGGCGAACCTTCAATTCAAGTTGAGGCATGACATTAGCCAATGCCTTTTCAAATACTTCCATTGGATTTTCATCCGTCTTCTTTTCAATTAATGCAAACGCATCGTATAAAATTGTTTGCGCTGTACCACGCTTACCATCGATCATAATCTTGTTAATCAACTTCGTTACTAATTTTGAGTTATAGATTGGATCTGGTAGCACATCACGCTTTGCTACATAACCTTTTTCTTGGCATATTCTACTTTCTCCCTCTATTACTTGGCAGCCCAGCTTCTTCGCTCCATATAAAGAACGTCCTTGCTTTACGATCCGTATGCTAGCACAGTCTAACGTCCCACGGATAATGTGATAACGAACACCAGGCAAGTCCTTAACACGACCACCACGGATCATAACTACCGAGTGTTCTTGTAAATTATGTCCGATACCTGGAATGTAAGCTGTCACTTCCATACCGTTTGATAAACGGACACGGGCATACTTACGCAATGCAGAGTTAGGCTTTTTAGGTGTCATTGTACCGACACGAGTACAAACCCTCTCTTTTGCGGACTACTTAATTTCGTAGTTTTGTTCGCAGAGTGTTGACACCACGATTTAACGCAGGTGACTTTGACTTATAAACATTGTCTTGACGACCCTTACGAACCAATTGATTGATTGTTGGCATTGTTTAGCTCCTTTCATATGCACACAGTACCTAGTGTGCCGTGCTATTCATAAATAATAACCTCGCAAGAGCAAGGGTTCATTCATAGCCTATAAATCATACTTCATTTTCATTTCAGATGTCAATCAAAATTTTATTAAAATGTATATATACAAAAACATCTATACGGATCTTTAATCCATATAGATTCCTCAATGTCTAACCAATGTTTATCTTAAAACACCATCACGACCAAAGTTATATACTTTACCAGCTATTTTTCTAAGTCCGGTTTCCATACGACCATCTGAATTGAACCAGTACAGCTTACCGCCAATACGCGCCCAACCGGTTTCGGCACGACCATCCGGATTAAACCAGTACATCTTTCCATCAATTTTAGCCCAACCGGTTTCCATATGACCATCATGATTGAAGTAGTATCTCTTATTGGATAACATTTGCCAATACGTTAACATCACTCCATCACGACCAAAGTTATACACTTTACCGGCTATTTTTCTAAATCCCGTTTCCATACGACCATCTGAATTGAACCAGTACATCTTTCCATCAATTCGATCCCAGCCGGTTTCTGCATGACCATCGGTATTCAAGTAATACTTACTACCTTTATACTCAAACCACTTGGTGTCCATCACACCACCAGGACTGAAGTGGTATTTACGACCATTAATTTTTCCCAGCCGGTCTTATTCACCAAATTAGCATCAATATGAAATGTAAATGTTCTGTTGGATGGACTTGTCAAACTGACAAAAGCACCACCTTTTTTCTTAGCTTCTTCCTTAGCAGCGTTGATGCTGTTCACCACTTTAGAAGCTCTGGCGATTTCACCTTCAATCTCATTGATCTTTTTGTTTATCTCATCGATTTCCCCTTGAAGACCCACAATATCTTTTTTAATTTTTTCAATCGATTTTTCGTGATTTTCAATAGATGTTTTCAAATCTTCGATGTTTTTTTTCATTTTTTCAACAGACGTTTTCAACTTTTCGATGGCTTCTTCATTTTTTGGATTTTTCGCTTCTTCTGCTAATTTCGCTTCCTCCGACTTCAAAGTCAACTACTGCCATCTCCAGATTCCTTTTTCTAATTTCAATCTCGCTTCTGACTTCTTCAATTCATCTTGACGTTTTTGAATATTTTCTTCAGTCACCTTCTTATGTTGAAGTTTTGTCGCTTTATCATACTTCCAAGAATCTAAACTGTCACTTGCATCCTTATAAATCTTTTGAACCACTCCGTGATCCGTTTCTTCTCTAGCCAATGTCTTCGTTGGTGCCACTATCACCGCTACCATTACGAATGCAAATAATAATGTCGTCATTTTTCAACATGAATAAATGCTCCTTTCTTTAGCCGGTTCATTCTAACATGGTTTTTCAATGTCAAAATAAATTGCACGTATATCATTAAGAACCCTATTGACTGAAACAACTGTTACAGCTACATTTTTACTAATCTATGCCTAGAAAACTCTATTTCGAAGTTCATTAAACCAAACCAGTTCCTTTACTCTTGAAACTATTGAAACATCTTAACTACCGATTTGAATGATACTCCCCAGTCTTCTAGAACACATTTATTTCACCTAAGCCATACTTTCTTTTTATATCCACCATCTATATTTATACATTCAATTGTTTAAAATGATTCATATCAAATTTCAAAAAGTCGTTTTTATAGTATTCCTAAATACGACTACTATATAATAAGAACAGTTAGGAGGTCATATGCCAAATCAAAAAGTATGATTTCGATTTGACGCGAAGGCGGTATCTTCCACAATCGATTAGAAAAATTATCGGATGGGCATTATATTTGTAAGCACTGCAAAGAGTATTAAAAGGATATGGCTTGCCCATTAAGTTTGATATCTTTCAAATGTTGATGACAGCTCAACCAAATATGGTAGATACCGTCATGGATACCTATTTGAGCATCACAATCCTGAAGAAGTCATTGCAACCCATTATCCATTACCAAGCATTGCATTGCACCATAGGGAACACTGTATAATGCTATCCGCTTCTACAAGTGGTTCCGGAATCACAAATCCTACAACAGAAGCAGTCAAATCTATTTCTGAAATTGATAAAGAAGCCATCTCCAATATCCCAAACGCGGATGGCAGAGTGGGTAGTCAACAAGTCAAGGGGATGTTATTTGAAACCGAAGCAGCGATTTGTTTCTTAAGTGATCATTATGTTAATGTTCATCGCCTTGGTTATGTAAAAACGCAATCAAGACACACCGATCGTGTTGAAATTGAAACACCCACCAAAAAATTCACTTATAAAATAAAACACGCTGATTTATTTTTCTTAAGAGAACGCTTTTTCCAGAAAGTGAATAATGTTATCAATCATAAAGACAATAAATTGATCTTTATTAATAATGATAATCAATACACCGTCACTCCCGGAATTTATGATGTTCCCAAAAATCTTCGTCCTGGTGAATATAGTGTCAAAGCCATTCGAGATGCCGGGCTTCATGTGAAAGATATCCATGGTCTGTGTGACAGATTATTATGAATCGAAAGTTCCATTGTTCTTCCCGAAGGTGGAATTCTTGAAGTCACTGGTGAATATCAATTAGAATGGGTTGCCGGTTTAGGAAAATCGACCACAAAGAAAGAAAAAGGAGGTCTAACTGCAATGAATACCAAACGTTTGACATTAATGGCTTTAATGATGGCCTTAGTGATTGTTTCTCCTCTTTCAGCCTACCCGGTCTGGTGGTCACTTATATTTGAATGATGTGGTGATTGTCTTAGCCTCTCTGCTCTTTAGCCCTACAGAGCGATGTTAGTTTGTGGATTTGGAGCTTTCTTGGGAGATTTTTCTTTATCCGGCTCCATGTTTGTTTCGTAGTGACACATGGCTTACAAGGTTATGTGATTTCCTATTTAGCTCATTCTGATGGTCGACTGATTTCTAAAAACGCAGCTTATTTCGCTACTTGTATAGGCGCTTTGATCATGGTTTTTAGGACACACTTTAGGAGAGCTTTCGTTTATTCAACCTTAAAAACGTCTATCATTAAACTTCCATTTGAAATTTTACAAGCTTCTTTCGGAGTTGTCTTTGGTTATTTCTTACGCATCGTATCGTTTCAAAAACAAATAGAAGAAATAGTGAATGAATCACTCTAACAAAAGAAATTCCCTCTATTATCATTTTTAAAATTTACAATATCCCAAAGATTTTCTTTAGATACCGATTAAACTGAATTCATAGTTTCATAAAAACCACAAAAGAGAGGTCTAGTGCGATGAATACCAAACGTTTGACATTAATGGCTTTAATGATGGCCTTGGTGATTGTTCTATCATCTTTCAGCCTGACGGTTCCCGGTGGTCACTTATATTTGAATGATGTAGTGATTGTCTTAGCCGCCTTATTATTCAATCCAAAAGATGCCTTGTTAGTTTGTGGACTTGGTGCCTTCTTGGGTGACTTTTTCTTTTTATCCAACCCCATGTTTTGTTTCATTAGTGACACATGGGCTACAAGGTTATGTGAGTTCCTAGTTAGCTCATTCTGATGGTCGACTGATTTCTAAAAACGCAGCTTATTCGCTACTTGTATAGGCGCTTTGATCATGGTTTTAGGATACACTTTAGGGAGAGCTTTCGTTTATTCAACCTTAAAAACGTCTATCATTAAACTTCCATTCCAAATCTTACAAGCTTCTGTCGGGGTCATGTTTGGTTATTTCTTACGTTATCATACCGTTCCAAAACAAGTAGAGGAAATTTTATGAACGAATTAGAACAAATCCGCTTACAAAATTGACCCAATTGATCAGCAGATGGCTTCCTTTTTGAATAAAGTGAAAGTTGTTCAGCAAATTGTTTCTTATAAAAACAACATAACTTACCCATTCTCGATATTTCACGCGAAAAAGATATCCTTCAAAAAAACAGTGCTTATCTCAAAGACAGCACTTTTCTCTCTTATTATAAAACTTGGCTTAAAAAAACCATTGAGATTTCTAAACAATACCAGCAAGATCTACTTTAATCTGTTGTATCTGGATCTATTGTTAAATCAATAGCGTAACCGGATACTCTTTTATCCATTCTTTTCAAATCCATTTGTTTCTGATTAAAGAGATTTTACTTCAAAAGGAACCACAATATCAAAACAGAATCAGTTTGTTTCTCTTGATCCACCAAGAAACCATGCACTTGTTTTGACAAAACCCGTTTGTAAACAATGATGACTAATTCTATTTCGCATTTCATTCACGACTTCAGAACGAGAATTTCTAGCATAAATACCACTGCCGATAAAGTCACTCCCGTTTCTTGATAAAACTTGTTTCATCACTTTTCTGAACAATTGATCGATTTGAGAGGCTGAAGTCGTATCTTCTACTTCCACATGCAAAGAACCGATCCAACGATTTGGTCCATAATCATTAATAAATAAATCATAAACTCCACACACCATTCGGAACACGTTTAGCCGCTTTGATGACAGCTCCTGTTAAAGACGAAATTCTTTCTCCTAAGATTCAGGATAATGTTTCACTTAATACATCATAACCACTTTTCAGAATAAATACCGCAATGATCACCGAGACAAATTTATCAATTTCCAACCGAAACCACAAAGAACTGACTGCCGAAATCAAAGTGGCTAATGATAATATAGAATCATTTTTAGCATCCTGACCGGAATTTTTTAATGATGGCGAATCTAACTGAACTCCTATTTTTGAACATAATTCCTAAAAACACTTTAACTAAAAATAGCCACCAGGACAATCAAAACAGACCACCAAGAATACTTCGCTTGACTTGGATATCCAAAAGTTTTATCGCTTCCATCTGAGACTGAATCCCTACATATAGAATGATAAAAGCCACAACCAAAGCCGCAATATATTCATAACGGCCATGACCATATGGGTGTTCTTTATCCGCCGTTTTTTTTGATAAACTCGTCCCGCCAATGGTAATAATGGAAGATAAAGCATCACTCAAATTATTCACAGCGTCTAAAAATAATTGAAGAATTCGCCATAAGACCGATGCTCATCTTACAAAAATACCAAAAATAAATTGGTCATAATCGCTATCATACTGGTTTGAATGATTTTCTTTTTCTCTCATAGCTCTATATTAAAACGCCTTTCTTTCTTAAAACAAGTCCCATGTTTCATTTAAAAAAGCTGTTTTACACAGCTTTTAGAATTCCTCTAAGATTTGGTAAAGAAGATCATATAAACCTTTGGCTTCATCCATAGGAAAAGAAACAGAAGAAGACACTCTATGCGGAATATCCACACATTTTTCTCTCATATCCCGTCCTTTTTTTGTCAATTCAATGATGACAACACGTTCATCTTTTTTTGAACGAGTTCTGGTAACCCAGTTTCTCTCTTCCATTTTCTTTAACAACGGTGTAATCGTACCACTATCCAGATATAATTTTTCACACAAATCTCCTACTGTCAGATGATCTTGTTCCCACAATACCAGAACACAATATATTGTGTATATGTCATTCCTAAAGGCTTTAGAAATGGTGTATACATACCTGTAATTTTTCTGGCTGCGCGAGTATAGCGGAAAGCAAATTTGATTTTTCTAATTTTTAATCCTTCGTATTTTATCTGTGCCCATATATCTTACTCCTTCTGGTCTTTACTTCGTTTTTAAAAACGGAGAACGATTTATTTTCTTCCTATTTCTTATCAACTGATTTCTATTTGTTGGCAGGCGATAACCACAATTCAGTGTAATCTTAAAAAGTTTTTCTAGCAAGAAAATGATTATTGAAAAGTAATAATATAGCACACTTTTTGCATCAAAACGATCAAAAATATTTACAAAAGCCATTGAAATTTCTTTCAAAACGAACAAGAACATGATCGATTTCCTTTATTGCTATCAAAATGATTCTTCCTTACTAATAAGAAAAATGAAAAGGAGTGATCCATGTCTCACTATCAACCTACTTTATCCGTTCGACAAACACAAAAAGCCATTAAATTCATTCGCGATACTTTTCAATACGAATTTGGCAAAGTCATGCATTTAGAAAGAATATCCGCTCCTTTATTTGTATCGACAAAATCAGGTTTAAATGATCATTTAAGCGGTATTGAAAGACCGGTTTTCTTTTAAAGGCTTTAAAGGTCGAAAATACCACCTTGGAAGTTGTCCAATCCTTAGCCAAATGGAAACGATTTGCATTAAAAAAATATGGTTTTCAAAATGGAGAAGGTTTATACACCAATATGAACGCTATTCGAAGGGATGAAATACCAGATGCCACACACTCTTTCTATGTCGATCAATGGGATTGGGAAAGAGCTATTCAAAAGAAAACCGTTGTAAAGACTATCTTGAAGAAACGGTTCGTTCTATTTTTAAAGTAATTAAGCATATGGAACATGAGGTTTGGTATAAATATCCTCAAGCTGTTTGTCCTTTAGCAAATGAAGTTCATTTTCTTGATTCCCAAGAGTTGTTCGATTTATACCCTAACTTATCCGCCAAAGAAAGGGAAAAAGAAATCACTCGTCGGTATGGTTGTGTATTCATTGAGCGAATTGGTGACACACTGAAAGGTTCAAATAAACCGCATGATCAAAGAGCCGCTGACTACGATGATTGGCAATTAAATGGTGATCTGTTTTTCTGGTTACCACAATTAGAACAAGCTCTTGAATTAAGTTCTATGGGAATCCGGGTCGATGAGCATTCTCTTTTTATCACAATGCGAGAGACTCTCATTGTTGTGAAAAATTAAAAATACCTTACCACCAAATGATACTCCATCAAAATTACCCTACTCCATCGGTGGTGGAATCGGTCAATCCAGATTATGTATGTTGCTATTGAATAAAAGCCCATATCGAGAAGTACAAGCTTCTTATTGGCCAGAAAAGAAATTTTAAAGGAATGCGACCGTCAAAACATACCCTTATTGTAAAAAGATTGATTTTATACAGAATTATACATAAAGGGATTTTGGGGTGTTTCTAATTGTAAACGCTATCATAATAGGACTGTAAAGATAAGTAACTTATCTTTCGACTTACTTTTCAAAAATGATTTATTTACCAAAAATCTCCTTTTCCCTTTTTGGTTTTTGGAAAGTACAGAAAAGTTGAGAATCATACCTTAAATCCAAGTGACTACATGACTGTCCCCCTTTATAGCTATTAACTAAATTTAGTATCTTTCTCAATTTTCAAAACTAAGAAAAAGAAGGTAGAACCCCTCTATCTTCTTTTTACATGGAAAAGATTACGACTCTTTTTGTTTCCAGTCATTGAGATTATATTTTCGTAAATAAATAAGCACTAACACCAACAGAATCACTTCTATACCATCCATGATTTGAAATGTTGAATTACCTCACGAAAACACCAATGGATTGATAAATTTGCGACATAAATCAGCAATCATAACAATGACTAAGATACGTCCAGTTGGATAGATGACTTTATCATTCATAATGATCACCTGAAAGCACCATTCATATAATTGTATAGATAACTATCCCAAAAATAACCGCAAATATCTTTTTCAATATAAATCCTCCCTTATTTATCGTTTATAAAAAGAAAAGACACTTAAACTAAATTCCGGTTTTATACCTTGCAACAGATACAATTGCGTGCTCCTTTTCCTATTCCACAACCCAAGTATAAGATAGATATCCAAATATATAAAGCCCTTACATATGTATATTCGCTTCCTCTTTCTTAAAGTTATGAAGTTAGAAGTCTTTAACAATCATTAAAATTGTGAGGATTACCTTCTTTATCCATACTCCTTCATTTTTAGATATTTGCAAAATAACTATATTGCATAACAATATAGTATGCGATATAATATCCTCAAGGAGGTAATTATGGATGCACAATTTAAAAGAGGTTTTAGAACTATGTTTATCCAAGCTCGTTGATGATGATAAATATGGCTATGAGATTAACGAGAGACATTTCTCAAGAGTTATCTATTACTGCCGGTACTTTATATCTTATTTTAAAAAGATTGAAAGATAACGGCTATGTGCAAACTTTATTTAAAAAGAGTCCAACAGCGGCCCGGCACGAAAATATTATCATATCACTCAAGCAGGTTTATCCTATCAACAAGAACAAAAGAACGAATGGTTATCCTTCGTTAAGAAAGTGAGAAATTTATTATGACCAAGCAAGAATACCTACAAGCCTTAAAAGATTACCTAAATGATTATCCTGTCGATGATCAAGCAGAATTCTACAATCATTTGAAAATCATATTGACGAATCTTTGAATCAAGGAAAAACAATGGATGAAATTGTAGAAGAACTCGGTAATATTGAAGATGTCTTTTTAGACCAACTAAAACCGGAACAAAAAAATACCGGTCTTTCAGAGCTCATTAAGTCTGCTTTAGAAAAAGCAACTCCTTTCCTAAATAACATGAAATTCAATGTAGATTTCAATGAAAAACCAATCTTGGAGGATAGTGATTCCCTTCCCTTGTTCGAATGAAACCGAGGTGGTTATCATGGAATCATCTTGATGTTTGTATAAAACAGGGAGAAAACGCTTCTTATTCTATGAAGGTTATCCTCTTTCTTTGTCAAAAGAACAACCTACCTTTTCCAAAGAATTCCATCATAACCAAGTCCATTTTCATTCCAAACACGGTCATGGTATTCTCAAAATCACTTTACCATCTAACATTCACTGTTTAGATATCCAAACAAACTCCGGTGATATTCATTTTTCTGAAACGACCCTAGACACTCTTCAAGTTATCTCCAAAGCGGGGGATGTGGATATCAATAGCATCACGGCCGTCAACACTTATATGAAAGTCTATGCAGGCGATCTAGATATTTCCCAACACACCGGAAACTTAGAATTAGATTCTTTAGCAGGAGATATCCATGTCAGTCAAAGTCAAGGTTCCTTACTAAAGTCGATTTTTAAAGCAGGGATATCCACATTTCCGGTGATTATCCAAAAGGGATCGTCCATGGGACTTCAGGTGATATTGATGTTGATTTATCTCGCATTGAATCATTTGAAATCAAAACCACTACCGGTGATATTCAAGTCAATTGTGATCGTCATGATTTTGAAATCCATGTCGACCATAAAATAGGGGATACCCATATCCCTAACTACCATGGATCCGGTCACTTATATATCAGTAATACCATAGGAGATATTGATATTGATTAATCAAAAAGGGAGTCCTACTGGAATTCCCTTTTCAACGCAACAACATTAACTCTTTGGTTTTGGATGATCCGGATTGTAAAAATGAGAGTAGGTGTTAAATCGAACAAAAAGTAAAGCTCCAATGTTCATAATCACTAAACTGTCTAACAAACTCAGGCAAATTAAATCCGAGTCGAAAATCCATAAGAATCATTTTCAATATACCGATTGGAATGGTTAATAAAAATAAATATGTATACTTATTTTTGAACATTGAGCCATTTTTCATAAGAATCACTCCCTTCTTTAATTAAAGTCTTACATAATATTCTTTAAAATCAAGACTGATTTTTCTTAAAAAGAATGGTATAATGGTGAAGATGTTATAAAAAGCTTCAGGGATATTCTCGAAGCTTTTTATCTTCTTACTCTATTTTTGATTCTAATATACCTTCAGCATGTAATATTTCTTGTGCTGTCGGTTTGTGGAGTGTCAGGAATGGGATAAGAATTCCTAAATGTTCATATTCCACTTTAGCCATGGCGTGATAAGGAAGAATCTCAACCCTTTCCACATTTTTCAAGAGTATCTATGAGTTTTTAACTGGATTAAATCTTCATCATTGGCTGTAATCCCCGGCACTAAAACATGGCGAATCCATACCGGCAGCTTTCGATCACTTAAATCTCTCGCTAATTCTAAGATATTTTCATTTGACCAGCCGGTTAATTTCTTATGTGTCACCATATTCATTTCTTTAATGTCCAATAAAACCAAATCAGTCACTTTCATCAAGCGTTCAAATTTTGCATACCATTCCGGATTTTTGGTGTAAGGATTACCGGAAGTATCTAGCGTGGTATGAATATGAGTGTTTTATGGCAGATTTCAAACAATTCAATCAAAAAATCAATTTGTGCTAAAGCTTCTCCGCCGGATACCGTAATACCGCCACCATTTTTCCAATACGATTGATAACGAATAGCTTTTCGGAATACTTCTTCTGCACTCATTTCCATTCCTTGTTTAAATTTCCAAGTTTCTGGATTATGACAATACAAGCAACGCATCGGGCAACCTTGCATAAAGACAATAAAGCGAACGCCCGGTCCATCGACAGCCCCAAAGCTTTCAAATGAATGAATATAGCCTTTTGTCATGGTGTCCTCCTATGGATAAAAAGAGCATCTTGAACAGATGCTCCCTTCTTCCTTACATATGATCGTGGAATGTACGAGAAATCACATCCAATTGTTGTTCACGAGTTAAGGAAATAAACTTAACCGCATAACCGGATACACGAATCGTGAAGTTCGCATATTCAGGTTTGTCTGGATTTTCCATGGCATCCAATAATTTTTCTTTACCAAAGACATTCACATTTAAGTGATGTGCCCCTTGATCAAAGTAACCATCTAAGACATGAACTAAGTTTTCTTTTCTTTCTTCTTCGCTATGCCCTAATGCACTTGGATTCATTGTTTGTGTATTGGAAATACCATCCAATGCCCAGTGATATGGTAACTTCGTTAAGGAGTTCAAAGAAGCTAATAAACCATTTTGTTCAGCTCCATACGATGGGTTAGCACCAGATGCTAATGGTGTCCAAACCTGACGAGCCATCCAGCATATTTCCTATGTATTTACCGTATACCACATTAGAAGTAATAGTTAGATGGAAGTTGTTGCTTCAGAATTACGGTAAGTATGATGTTTCTTAATCTTATCAATGAAACTCTTTAATAACCAAGTCGCAATTTCATCTGCGCGGTCATCATCATTACCATACTTAAGGAACTCTCCTTCCGTTTCGTAAGCTGTGACAATGCCATCTTCGTTACGAATAGTCTTTACCTTAGCGTATGTAATAGCACTTAAACTATCCACCACATGAGAGAAGCCGGCAATACCGAGTCGCAAATGTACGACGAACATCGGTATCAATCAAAGCCATTTCCGCTAGCTTCATAATAATACTTATCGTGCATATATTGAATCAGGTTTAAGATATTCACATATAAACCAATAACCAGTCCAACATCACATCATATTTTTGCATGACTTCATCATAATCCAAATATTCCGAAGTAATTGGACGATAAGAAGGAGCTACTTGTTTAAAGCTCTTTTCATCTACACCACCATTGACGGCATACAACAAAGCCTTTGCCAAGTTCGACTGAGCTCAAAGAATTGCATTTCTTTCCCTGTTTCAGTCGCCGATACACTGGCAACAAATGCTATAATCATCGCCCCATTCCGGTCTCATTACATCATCATTTTCATATTGAATAGAAGACGTATTAACAGAAATTTTAGCCGCATACTTACGGAATGTTTCTGGCAAACAGGAAGAATAAAGAACTGTTAAGTTTGGTTCCCGGAGAAAGGACCCATATTTTCTAAAGTGTGTAAGAAACGGAAATCGTTCTTTTGTCACTAAAAAGCGACCATCACTACCCATTCAGCCACTTCCAGGTAGCCCCACGGATCCCCGAGAATAGTTCATTATAGGCAGGAATACGAGCAGAAATTTCACCATACGGAATTTCATAACCATATGATCAATCAATTCTTGGGCTTCCGATTCGCTTAAGATACCGGCTTCTAAATCTCTTTCCAAAATAAATATCTAAGAAAGTTGAAATACGACCCACCGACATGGCGGCACCGTTTTGAGTTTTTAATAGCTGCTAAATAGCCAAAAATATAACCATTGGCAAGCTTCTCTTGCATCTTTTGCCAGTTTGGAAATATCAAAGCCATAAACAGCCGCCATTTTCCTTCATACCTTTTAATGCTTTAATTTGCTCGGATAATTCTTCTCTTTGACGAATGATATCATCCACCATGGTTCCATCCCCACAGTTTAGTTTTATCTTCTTCTTTCCAAGCAATCAGTTGATCAATTCCATATAAAGCCACACGACGGTAGTCACCAACAATACGACCACGACCATACGTGTCTGGCAAACCGGTGATGATATGTGAGCTACGAGCTGCTCTCATTTCCGGCGTATACGCATCAAATACCGCTTGATTATGAGTCTTGTGATATTCTGTAAAAATTTTATGAAGTTCAGGATTTGGTTCAAAGCCATAAGTCCTTAACGCTTCTTCCGCCATCTTGATACCGCCATAAGGCATAAAGGCTCTCTTTAACGGTTTGTCCGTCTGTAAGCCGACAACCGTTTCTAAGTTTTTCAAAGATTCATCAATATATCCAGGGCCATAAGCCGTCAACGCGGAAACGATATCCGCTTCTTCATCCAGCACACCGCCATGGTTTCTTTCTTCTTTTTGTAATTCTTGCAAACGAGTCCATAACTGATTTGTTCCATCGGTTGGTCCAGCTAAGAAAGACTCATCCCCATCATATGGGTGGTAATTCTTTTGGATAAAATCCCGTACATTGCATTCTTCTTTCCATGTACGACCTTCAAATCCATGCCATTGTTGATTATCAATCATTATGTTGATCCCCTTCATCTGGTTAATCATAGCAAACCTACCATTCTAAGTCCATTCAGACTATCTCATTTCTCTCTAAAAAGAGGTTTTTAGGCAAAATGAAATAAATTCCATTTTCTGAATATTCCATTTCAGAATATATTTTCACTAAGCGCTTACATTTCAAAAAGAACCTCTTTATGAGGTTCTCTTGATTCAACAACTTATTTATGTGTAATATCCTTACCAAAATATTTCTTAGATAAAGCAGCCAATGTACCATCTTCTCTTAATTCTTTTTAAAACGATTGACCGCCTTTTTAAAGAATCATTTCCTTTTTCATGAGGAATCGCATATTCCGTAATATCCGGTAATTGAGCCACGACCTTCAACTTCTTTTTCTCCTGTTGTATTTAAATAATCACTTACCGAAGTGTCTGCATTAATGGTAGCATCTACCGTTCCATTCAACACCAACTGCATTGTTTCCGCTAACGTAGGAACATTCGAGACAGTTGCTCCATATTTTTCAGCAATGGTCGCATAAGTTGATCCGGTGGAATTTGCAGATTTTTTTAGATTTTAAATCTTCAAAACTTTTTAATGTTGGTATTTCCTTCTTTCACCACCAAGTCAATGCGATCATAGGCATAGCATCACTCATATCAAAGGCTTTCTGACGCTCTTTTGTCACATCCACTCCATTAACAACGATATCATATACACCCGTGGATAATCCTGTTAATAGACCATCCCAAGCCGCTTCTTTAATTTCAGCCTTAACCCCTAATTTCTTAGCAATATGCTGCGCTACTTCTGTATCATAACCAACCAATTTATCTTTTATTATCATGGTAGGAAAAAGCTTCCAGTTTCCTTCAAACCAATTTTCAAAACCCCTGCCTTCTTAACTTTCTGTAAAGAATCTCTGCTTTTTCATTTGTCTTAGTGCCACAAGCCACTAAGCCTAATGCTAAAATGGCACTCATAACCACTTTTCCTAGATATCTCATTTCTATTCCTCCTTCATTCTTAAAAACTCTCTTGTTCTCTTTTTCTTTTGGATGTTCAAACATTTCTTCCGATGTTCCCTGTTCCACGATCCGACCATGCTCCATGAAAAATGACACGGTTTTGAAACATCTTTTGCAAAAACGCATTTCATGAGTGACGACAACCATCGTTCTTCCCTCTTTCGCCAAATCCTTCATGACCGCTAATACTTCCTCAATTAACTCCGGATCTAACGCACTGGTCGGTTCATCAAAATAAATAATTTCCGGGTTTGGTGCTAAGGGCTCGTGCGATCGCAACCCGTTGTTGCTGACCACCTGAGATTTGTGATGGATAATAATTCCAACGATTTTCCATGCCGACTTTTTAATAATTCCATGCCAATCTCATGAGCTTCTTCTTTTTCATGCCTCGAACTGTCGTTAATCCTAAGGTCACATTCTCCAATACTGTCCGATTCGAAAATAAATGATACGCTTGAAACACAAAGCCCGTTTTTCCGTCGGATCTGATTTTTCTTTATTGGTCATAGAAACAAAGTGATACAGTTTCTCATCGAAAACGATTGTTCCCCGATCCGGTTTTTCTAAAAATTTAAACAGCGAAGTAATGTCGTTTTTCCTGACCCGGATGGCCCCAAAATAGAAATCACTTCTCCTTTTTCCACTGATAAATCAATGCCTTTTAACACTTCATTATCCTGATAAGATTTATAAATATCTTTTTACCGTTAGGACAGCCATTTTAAGCCTCCTTTCTTTCATAACAGAAAGTTTCTTTTCAATTCGGGATTGGAAGAAAGTAATGATCGTACAGAATAATAAATACACCAATGCTACCTCTATATAAAGAGGCATAAATGTATAAAACTTACCGGCAAAACGCTGAGTTGTCATAAACATTTCCACCACCGTAATATTCGCTGCCAAAGAAGAATCTTTCACTAAAGAAATCAGTGAATTTGATAAGGCCGGGAAAGCCGTTCGAAAAAGCTTGTGGTAACACATATGTACCACATCACCTGAACAAAATTCATTCCACGCAATATCCTGCTTCACTTTGACCACGAGGAATACTTTCTAAAGCCCCACGAATCGCTTCTGACATATAGGCTCCCTCACAAATTGAAAAGCCAACCGTTGCGGCCACAAAGGGATTACTGAATCCCAATCACCCGGTAATCCATAGAAAATAATCATCAATTGCACCAATAAAGGTGTCCCTCGAATCAACCAAACATAGATTCGAACTAGCTTTTTAACAACCGGAATTTTAGCATATTGAACCAATGCTGCTAAAACAGCAATTATCAAACCAAAGAAAAAAGATAGAAAAGCTAACGGTAATGTCATGGTTAACCCTGCTTTTTAAAATTGGCCCAAAAAAGTTGCTACTATATTCCATACATGCTGATCCATGAGCTTTCCTCCTTTAATACCCGTTTATTTTTATAAGTATTTTTTATTTGTAAAAGATTGCACTCAATTAAAAAGTGATTAAAAGATCTATTTCTCTTAATCACATCGTTCATTTTCTAAAACTATTTTTCATATTTTTCTTACGATTCATAGCGTAACTTCCAAACGATTTCCATAACATTCAAACTATCTTTTAACCAATCATTGGCTTGTTTGAAATTCTTGTGATCCATCACTTCTTTCATCTTTGAAAATTCATTTTGAAAAATATTTTCCGCTTCCACATCCAGAACTCTTTTTACACCATTTGTATAAACATGTATTCCATGCAAATCACCCGGACGGCAAGGAATATAGATGGTCTCAAAATTGACCAACAATCTTTTTGATGAAGTGAGTGCATCATTCATTTTAGAACCAACGCATTCCACCACAAAGCCAGGATATTTCAAATAAACAGTCCCTCGAACATCTACGCCGTTCCAGCCCGTTTTCTTTTTCATAATGATACGCCTCTGGTTTCCCCACAATTGAATGGCAAAATGAAGATTATAAATATTAACATCCATTAAAGCACCACCATCCATTTTAGGATCAAAAGCCGGTAACACTTCATGCTTCAAATAAGCATCATAGCGTGAAGATCGTTGTTGATAATCCAGATGAACCGCTTGAATATTCCCAATTTCTTTGACCTCTTTCTTCAAATCTTCTAAATAAGAAGAATATCTAGTTAAGATAGCTTCAAATGAAAAAAAGTTTCTTTTCTTGAGCTAGCTCTACCAATTCCTTCGCTTGTTCTAACGTGGAAGTAAATGGTTTCTCTAAAATAACATTTTTATTCGCTAATAAGGCCTTTTTCGCAAAAATCATAATGCAGAGAAATTCGGTAAACCAATATACACCATATCCACTACCTTATTTTTCCAAAAACTCTTCGTACTCATGGCATACTTCTATTCCATATTTTTCCTGAATAAGCTTTCCTTTTTCCACATTTCGGCAATACAGAAACGGTATTTCAACCACTTCTTGAATACCCGCTTTTTAAAACCATGTCCACAATCTTTCCTGAACCGACGATTCCTAATTTCATACACACGATCTCCCTTTATTCTCCCATCAAATGGAATTGTTCAAGGCATGATAAATACCATCTTCTAAAATATCTTTAGTGATAAAGTCGGCGTGTTCCTTCACTACCTTAGAAGCATTACCCATAGCAATCGCCACACCACAATAGTCCAACATCGGAATATCATTGGCACTATCACCCTATCTATCGTATCTTCCCTGGCCTAGGCCAAAGTAATCCATCACTTTTTGAATGCCCGTAGCCTTCGTTTCTAAACCGTTGGTGATCTCAGCAATATGTAGTTGACGTTTTTGGTTCAAAGCGGATACCGTTAGCACAAACGGTTCCTCTAATCGATCTTCTAAATCTTTCATCAATCTTAAATCCTGTAAGAAAATACACATCTTATAAATATTTTTCTTCTTCACTCAAATAATCAAAGCGATAAATGTTATTCTCAAGAACAATTTTTTCTCTTTTCGCTCTGTCAGAAGTATTTCCACCATAGTAATCCACAATGTAACCATAGCCTGTTTCATCCCCATAAACACCAGCCGCAGCTTCCAACATATAAGGAATTCTTAAATCTTCCAATGGTTGCGTCAGTGCTTTCAGTTGTGATTTAGTTAAAGGATTATCATCAAATATGCTGGCCATTCACATATACCGAAGAACCGGCCCCAAAGATAAAACCGTCCACAGGATAATGTAAATATTTCGTGGCTCCGGCCAAAAACTTCTCCCGGTGCACAAAAACTTTATGCCCTGCTTTTTCGCTAATTCAATAGCTTTTAATGCCGACTCTGGTGTTCCACCAATTTGCGGTGAGAATAAAGTTCCATCTATATCTAAAAATATTATTTTCTTATTCATAGTCTCATTATAAAAAGAAAAACTTCTTTTTATCGAAAAATCTTTTTGAAAATATCAGTCACGAAAAATGTCTATGTTAAAATTAGAAAAATTTTTCCGTGAAAGAGAATGACTTTATCACGAAAAACAACTTTACCTGTTACAGCGGAGAATACAGACAAAAATTAAAAGGCCTAACTCCTTGTCAGGCAAGGAATCAAGCCTTATCATGTCTGTAAAATTAAAGTGTCCAAGAAATTGGGTTCACTTCAATGTTCAGCAGGTTTTTAAAATAACAACGACAGATAAGCACTTAATGATCAACAACATACCACATGAATAATCCTAATTCACTTCCAATCAATCATGAATAAATTCTTCTTTCATCTTCTCAATATTGAATGTTAAATAAAGATCCGCCACAAACAGAAGAATGATTGCCATATAGTCAAATCATGTATTATATTTGCTTCTTGATCTGCACACAGACACTAAACTTAAAAAGAAATGAAATGCGTAGTAAAATTTCAATGTGAGTTAATTTCTTCTGTAATGCTTTTTGAATCGTATTTAATTTGTAACCTCTTTCCAAATTAGCTATATACCGTTTATTAAGAAACATCAGGTTACATTTCTTGATAAATTTCAGTAGATCTTGTAAAGATTCATTGAACATTTGCGATATCAGAAATACGAACAATTTCATCGGCTCTTTTGCCAAACATCCGGATTATGAGTGGCTAAAAATAATAAGTCGATGTGGATTTTTAAAGAAATCAAAATATCCATAATTTCTTGAGATGTTTTAGGATCTAAAGAAGCGGTCGGTTCATCCGCCAGAATAAAAGGTGGATTTTTCAAAATAATTTTTAGCTAACGCCACTCGCTGGGCTTCACCACCGGATAAAGCATATATTTTTGTTTTAGATCTAAATAAGATAAACCAACCATTTTAACACTTCTTTTTTTCTTGCAATAGCTTTATCTTTTGAATTTATTTTTCTTACCAACGAATCCTAACTCTAAATTTTTCATCACTTTCATTATCTAATAAGCCAAAATTTTGAAATAAATACCCTAAATCTTACGATAAAATTCTGTGTTTTTAATTTTTGACTAATGACTTTTTGAAAATATATCTCCCTTTTTGATATCCATCCAATTTAGCTAATATATTCATTAAGGTTGTTTTGCCACTGCCACTCAATCCCGTTAAAAGCATAGATTTTTCCCGTCTCAAAATGAAAACTCATATCCGAAAAATTTTTCGATCCCCAAATTGTTTTTGTTAAATGTTTTATTATAATCATCTTATTGCTGTCCTTTCAAAATGGTCACCGCTTGTTTCTCTTCTTTTCGATTTTTGAATCCAAAAGGATCACTATAGAATTGAATAAAAACCACATCCCAGTAATCCTACCAAGCCAACTTTCTTTTTAATAGAAAAATTCATAAAACTGATACCTATCAAAACGATAGTAAGTTGTAAAATTATATATACTTTATGATTCTGTAAGAATGTTTGTCCCTGCCATTCTCTTAATAAAAACTTCTTTCCGGAATTGTTCAAAAATATAAAGCACTCATCGTATTAAATAATAAAAATGGAAGCTAAAATTCCCATAATACCCCAGATAAGCTTGTTTCACAACACTTCTTTGATGAGCTTCTGAATAAATTTTTAAGCCATTATAAATACCAGAAACCCATTTCTCCATACCATATTGAGCAATACGGTTCTCTAAATCTTGACCTTCTTTTACAAAAACCCCATAAGTAAACGCTTGATCCCAAAAAAGAGTAGATGGAAAGGTTTTTGGATTGACTATAACTAAAATTGGATCCTTTAAAAGATATTGTGCACAATAGAGGCAGCATTAAAGATAAATCTCTTCTGATGATTTGGCATATAAGAAACTTTAGGACGCATCAAAACGGAAGAGTGATGATCTTCCAATAAAGAATTCATGTATTTCGTGTATTTTTCTTTGAAAAAATTTTCTTGACTCCGTAAAGATTCCGGTAACAACAATCCAAATTCACCTACAGCAAGATTTTCCCAATCTTTCGGTTGAATTTCTTTTACCTTTTCTTGTTTTTAAATAGTTCAAACTAACATAAAGTGTATTCGCTCTCGGATCATACTCATTCAGTGTTAACTTTTTATTTTCTCCGGCTTGAAACGCTAGTTTAGTTGCATTATGTTCTGACAACATAGCTCCATGATAAAGAAATTCATTTACCAAAAATTGATACCAAGGATCACTGGTTTTAGCATTAAACCCACCTTTTTCAGCATTAGCGTTGAATCCGATCGTTCCAATATCCGAATAGGCTTTCCATTTAGAACTCGCTGTATGATGAACTATTAAACGCTGATAGCTCTTATAGGTTGTTTCATTAACAGCTCCAACCCCTACTATAGCTATTAATTGGGTACAAACCATCAATCCTAACAAACGATTGAGTGGCGTTCTCCCTTTTAAAATTTGTGCTAATCCTCTTCTCTTTAATCCAAAAGCATCCACCAAACTAAAAACACAAGTTAGCACAAATAAAACAAACTAAATAATAAAACAGATACCAGCAAAACCGCTAAAATACGCCATTGAAAAATATGTAAAACCACGTAGAAATGAAGACTATTCCAACAGAAATAATATCCCCCATACCAGCGATTTCACATCTTGAAAAATTCCTCTTCCTATAATTTGGCTCAAAGATTCACCTGCCATATAATGAACAGCTGATGATCGTAACCACTTAACATGTTCAATCAATCCCGTCGCAAAAATAAGCTAATAATAGCGATAATATCACTATAATAAAAACAGAATTAAATAAATATTGCATAGATACAGATAAAAAGATCCTCTGTATATTCCGGTATTTTCATAGCTAAGCTCCAGTAATTTAGCAGATATTGTTTCAGGATGTATATGACCCTCTATGATAAATCCACCCATCATTGAGCTATTCTTGATTTCTTCTAGTTGCCCTTTTTAATCCATTAGATAAATTTTTATTCCCATAGACTTCATAGACGTATTCCCCACTTCGAAGAATGATTCTTTGGGCTATTAAACTATCTTCATGAACAGCAAGTTTCGTTAACTCCTCTTTTATTTTTCTCAACTTGAAGCGTTTTTCCTTCTTTAACCCCAATTCCCCATCACGCTTGTATATGTTGAAAAAATAGTATAGCCGTATTGTTGTAAGCATATAAAAACCATAAAAAGAAACAATCTATTATCTGAGAGATATATTGTATGATTTTTCATAATTAATACCTTATTTAAAAAAATAAATAGTGGTTGTAAAGTTTAACCACCATTTACTTAGAAACCGTAATAAAAATACGCTACTTCTCCAAATTTGGTATTAATAAACGCTTAGACGTGCCTCCAGCACCAGCATATTTTTATCACACTGTGCATCGTCGCCCTAACAACTGTGGAATTATGCTTTTACTTGGATGCCAATAATTTGAAAGCCCCCCAATTATAAAAATCATGATGACCTCCATAACTCCAAATTCACCACCTACCTCTTTAGCAGCTAAAACTGTAGTAGTAGCAACCAGAAATAATAGATACAATTAAAATAGCAGGTAATAAAAATTTTTTCATCTTTCCCTCCCTATGAATAATGTGATTTAATTGTAAATTATTAATTTATAATTGTAAACCCTTACATTATCTAACGGTATTCCTTCTTTGATCATTTCTGCTTCTAGTAACTAGCCTGTCCATTCAAAATGAATCAACAGGCCTTTTCTTTATTTCACTATTTTTTTGTACTCTACTCCACAACAACGGTACAATCAATAAAACAAATCACCATTGTGGCTAAGTTACCAAGCGTTATAGTTTTAAGGAAAAATCCATGCGACGAGTAGAACTGGCAGCACTCTGTCTTCGGCGGCCAGAAATAAACACCCTGACAACACTTGAGATACATATTTAATCCCCATGGCTAACACAATAGATAAACCGAATTTCTTGGGAAATACACTAGCCACTCCCACAATTCCTAATGATACATAATCTAACATAATTTGAATAGGATGATTGAACCACATTTCCGCTCCCATCATAAATGTGATCAGCCAAGATAAAAAGCAAACGAATATTCCACCTGAACATCCCAAATGATAGCTAGCTATGAACAAAGCTATCAACTCAATCTCAATACTTCCACCTTGTGGCATTTTTAAGAACGGAATCAAGTTCCCGACAAACTTCAAAACAACATATAAGGCTGTATACATCGCCGTATATGTTAAAAACTTAACCTTATCTCTTTGCATAAAAGAACACCTCCTAAAAGGCGTAGGTTTACTCCCTACGCTAGCATTACCTAGATCAGGTCAAAGGTACATCTCAGCTTTCGCGCCCTGTAACGTGGTTATTATACACCTATTTATTAAAAAGGCTCTGGATAAATCCAGAACCTGTACAAATCTGTATCGAGGAGGACCAGAACTTGTACGATCTTCCAATCTGCCTAAAGGAAGAGCCTGCTAAACTCTTTTTATCCATGGAGTTAGCCTAGGCTAACTAGACTATAACAAAAGCAGTTAGTCTTGTCCAAACTATTTTTATCTAATTTTTAAAAACTCTCATTCTTATTTTTATGAAAACTTCCTTTGTAAAACTGATTTCCTTTAAAATTTATTTCTTAAGAAACAGTGAATGGGTTGTTTTATCTTCTTTTTCGCAATACACTAACGGTATGAAAAACTGAAGTTATCATCCTTCCAAGTGATTCTGTTAGGGTTTCTTGGTTTAATTTTTGGCCGGAGCTTTATTGTTGATGTTACCAATTTCTTCCCAAAAAGGAGTTTGGACACCATTTCTTGAAGCTCTATTCACCTCTACCAGTAGCTTCTTGTGTAACCGGTTTGGTCGTTCATGATACCGGTACCTACTGGTCTTTATTTGGTCAAATGATTATTTTATTATTGATTCAAATAGGAGGCTTGGGAATCATCACAGCCTTAACCGCCTTTTCCTTGGGAGCTCACCGCCATATCACACTAAACCAACGAAAATTACTCGTTGATTCTGTTTCTGCTCCTTATCTAGGAGGCATCGTCCGTTTCATTAAGATGATTTTCAAAAATCACCTTTGGTATCGAAGCGATCTTTTGCTTTGTGTGTTGGCTTTCCAATTCATTCGAATTTGGTTTATTAAAAGGAATTTGGTTTTCATATTCCATTCTATTTCCGCTTTCTGTAATGCCGGATTTGATTTATTAGGAACCAACAATCACTTATACCCATCTCTCACCTCTTATGTTGGTAATCCCTTAGTTTCTCTCAGTATTACTTTCTTGATCATCCTTGGTGGATTAAGTTTATGACTTACGAAGATTTTCATATCCATCATTTCCATTTCAAAATATCGTTTACAAACCAAAGTAATTTTGGTCACTACTTTCTTCTTATTATTCATTCCTACTCTCTATTTTTCTTATCTCAGTTTCAAAACTTACCAATAAAAGAAAGATTACTAGCCTCTATCTTCCAAGCTGTTACCCCACGTACTGCCTGGATTTAATACCGTTGATTTCACAACACTTTCCGAGAACAGTCGCTAATCATATCTATTTTTAATGGTCATTGGTGGTGCTCCAGGGTCAACAGCAGGAGGTATGAAAGTGACCACTTTTTGCGATCATGTTAATATCATCCCTTGCCATCTTCCGGCAAAAAGACCGTTGTGAAGCTTTTTGGTCGAACGATTCCAAATACCATTGTCAAAAATGCGGCTACTATCTTTATGTTGTATATATCTGCCTGTATTATTTTCAGCCCTCATCATCGCACAATTGGAGAATATCCCGATCATTCAAACCATCTTTGAAACAGCCAGTGCGATTGGCACAGTTGAGCTTGACCGTGGGTATTACCCCCTTTAGGAATCGCTTCTCGCTGCATTCTTATCTTTTTGATGTTTATGGGAAGAATTGGCGGAGTGACTCTTATGATTTCGGTATTTCCAAATGTGAAAATAAAAATCGAGGTAAACTTGTTGAAGAACACATTGTTGTTGGATAGGAGAAAAATATGAAACAAGCATTAATTATTGGCATGGGTCGTTTTGGTCGCAATATTGCTAAAAATTAAATAATCTGGATGTTCAAATCTTAGCCGTAGATATCTCAGAATCGAATATCAATGATGTCATGCCTTATGTGACTAATGCCGTCATTGGAGATGCTACTCAAAAAGAATTTCTACAGACTTTAGGAGTCTCTAATTTTGATGTTTGCTTTGTGACCATTGGTGATGACTTTCTAGCTTCCCTAGAAGCCACTTTCTTCTTAAAGAACTGGGGGCTAAAAAGTTGTTTCCCGAGCCAGCTAAGAATACACAAGAAAAATTCTTATTACGAAATGGGGCTGATCATGTGGTTTATCCGGAAAGAGAAATTGGTAATCTGACCGCTGTTCGCTATTTCAATGATATTATCATCGAATATAGTCCCGGTTGGCGATAACATTTCTATTTATGAAGTTTCTACGCCAATAGATTGGGTGGAAAGACAGTTACCGAATTAGATGTTCGACGTGCCTATCATATCAATATCATTGCCGTTCGAACCAATAATGAAGTTAACTCCATCATTTCGCCCGATTATACCTTCAACCAAAAAGATTCTATCTTCATGTTGGGAGATGAACACAATATCAAAAATTCATGCATCAGTTTGAAAAATAAAAGAAAAGTATTAACTTCTCCTTTTTATTTCAAATATTTTAGGGATAGAGTACTGAAGAATTTTTCCATTCATCAGGGCAAGTTTCTTTAACTTGCATCTATAATATAGGAAATCATTTTCTCATAACAGTGGAAATGCTATGTGATATTATGTGAAAAATTTCTCTTTTTAAAGATGAATCACATTAGACGAAGGTCTATGATCAAAATGATCATGATGCAACAAATACTTTCCATGTATTTTATTTTTGATACCAAACCATCCATAATGGCATCACAAGTACTTTAATAGCGTAAGCTATTGATAATTTCAAAAATACACCAAATTTCAATCCTTTAACACCTTGAATAAAACCGATATACAATATATGGCATTTAGAAAAAGATTGTAAAGCGTCGCCAATGTTGCGGATATCACATTCGTTTTTAATCTTAGGACTATAAAAATAAATCCCATGAGAGCTAAAACAGAAATATTGTAAATACAAATAGGTTTTTGACTCTTTCGATACACCACCAATGTTTTTACGATTGTAAAAACATGAAACGTGCATATCTTCCATTAGCCTCATTGATCCAGACATGGCTGACCGATTCTATCTCGTCCCAAGGAACCAGTAAATCTATTTTTCAAATAAATCCCTTCTTGAGAAATGGATAATTTCCACCCTACAAAAGAAAAGATCAGTAACAGTAATAAACTGACACCAATACTTAAAAACGGTATTTGTTTAGCTGAAATGCACTTCCCCGATAAACAAAAAGAGCCATTCTTGTCTAAAGAAATTCTATATATCAGCATCCAGGCTAAAAAGCCAAATAAATACAAAAAGCGATAATATATGCTGTGAAATTTTTATTCCTTTCTTCATACAAATTCTCCTTAAAATAGTGGATATCACTGCAGCCATTTTACCACATCACCATTTCTTGCCTACGCTTTTTCCTTCCGTTTCTGATAGCAAGAAATGATCCATTTTTGATCCACAATAGGGAATACTTCATTTTGAATCGTCAAGCGTTCTTGATCTATCCGATATTCTTCTTCGATTAGATTCAATGGAGTCAAAAAAGACATCCCACCATCATTTGTTCGGATATTAATTTTTATCACTTCATGATCCATTCGCTGATATTCAATGGATGTAATCTCTTCCGGATTTCCTTTTTTATGATCTACGAACTCAATAAAATTATCATATTTCGACAATTCAACCAAGCGATCATCCACACCATCTTCAAATATTTGAATTTTTCAACCAACTGTTGAATGGTTTGCACGTGGCGAAGCGTAAAAACCAACTTGATTCAAAAGCCGGACCCGTTTGAGCCATTTCTTTTGGCAACATTTCTTCCTGCACCAAAACCAGCACAAATTTACGCAAACGATCCATATAAGTAAACGGAACTTGTAACAAAAATTCATGTTGACAATGAAGGCAACTATGATGAAATAAATCGCCACTCATTAATAATTCTTTTCCTCTTCACTTGCCTCTAAACTGAGTGTAACTTCTAAGTCCATCGTTTCGCCACAATAGGGACAAGTATAAGCAATCCATTGTTTCTGCATATGATCTTCTATAAAAAACAGGAAAGATTCCTGTTTTATTTTCTGCGACCTCCGCTTAAGATTCTCAACAAATAAATAAACATATTGATAAAAATCTAAGTAAAGTTCAAAGGCTCCATAAATAGCTAAGTTTAGTTGCTTTGTTTCCTTCCTCTTGAATCAGGGCGTATTTCTTTAATCTTTGTGCATCCCAAAGCCGTCAATCCCATGAAAATCACTAAACCGGCGTAGGAAACCCACATATTTTTGATGAAGACTAGGAACCCAGATAGCAATCAAGTGAATAATCACAAGAGCTACCAAACCGCCAATCAAGATACCGCTGATTTTTGATAAATCAAAACTCGTAAAAGTTCCTACCATCGCCAAACTGCTAAATAAAACAGCCGAATAAATGAACGCCTGATAGATGGTATACATTTCAAACAAAACAGGCAATACCGAAAAAGTAATTCCCGTGACAACAGAATAAACAACTCATCATCAAACCATTCATCCACGCAGGAAATCTGGAAAATGCCGGCAGATAACCACAGCTAATCCCAACTGAATCAAAACAAAATCCAGAAGCCGAACTCACTCCTTAATAAGCGATAGATAAATCCACCTGAAAGCAAAGATTGATATCCCATATAAGCAACTGCTGCCGTTAGGAATAAAGGCTAATGCCATAAAACCATAGACTTTTTGTCATATAGGATTTCACGAGTACTTCTGGGCGAGAACTAACATAAGAATCATTTCTAAATTCACTCATAATTGAACACATCCTTTCAATAACATCTTCATTCTACACTAAAGTAAATCATAATACCAAATCTAATACAATACCTTATTTTAACCAAACCATTTCTTTTAATTTCGCAATGACTTTTTCCTCCTCTGATAAAGAAATCCAGTTCACCGGCACTTGGTGATGAAACCATGTGTATTCCTTTTTCGCAAAATGACGACTATTTTTGAATTAAATACTTAGTTTGATCCAATGTTTGTTCCCCATAAAAATAGTCTTTCCATTCTCGATATCCAATACCCTTCATGGCTTGATCCTCAAAAGTAGATCCATGTTCTAATAACCATTTTCACTTCTTTTGCCAAACCAGCCTCAATCATTTTTCCACTCGTGTATTAATACGTTGGTATAACACCTTTCGATCCCAAGCAATTCCAAGCCAACAAACATCATAGATCGGTTTCTTTTTCTTGTCGATCCACCAGTGTACTTTGTGGAACACCGGATTGTTCATAAATAGTTAAACTTCTTTCCAACCTTTGCCGATTATTCGGATGAATTTTTTCACACCGTTTCGGATCCACTTCTTTTAATTTCTGATATAGTTCCTGATTAGAAAATTGAGAATAATCAAAACGGGCTATTTCTTCTTTCGGAAAATCATAGTCATATAATGCCGCCTTCAAATATAACCCCGTCCCTCCGCAAAGAGAATTGGCTTATTGGTTGTCTCAATAATTTCTCGTGAGAGACTTTGAAATTCTTTCACACTATATTGATCTCTCGGATTTTTAATATCAATCAAATGATGAATCACCCCATTCATTTCTTTGAATGATACCTTCCCTGATCCAATGTCAAAGCCTCGATACACTTGAATGGAATCTCCTGAAATGATTTCCGCCCCCAGTTTTTGCTAGGCGAATAGCCAAATCGCTCTTCCCCGAAGCCGTTGGGCCAACAATCGCAACAATCTTTCTCATCGGTAAAATTCCTTTACCAATTCTTTTTCTTTTAAGAAGATGATCGTTGGTCGACCATGTGGACAATGATAGGATTTTCACATGTATATAACTGACGAACCACTTCTTTCATCTCTTCTACGGTTAAACTACGATTAAAGCGAATCGAATGATGACAAGCCAATGTCGCAATGTGTTTTCTCTCTAAACGAGTATACTTAATTTCCTGATCATTCTTAAATCCATCTAAAACATCTTGCAAGAAAGGCTCCATCTCTAGTTCTTTTAACCATATCGGAATGGTTCGAAGCACAAAAGAATTTTCTCCAAAAGGTTCTAAAGTAATGTGTAAATCTTTCAAAGCCTCATTAACTTCTTGTACTCGCTCGACAACGGTGCGATCACTATGCAACATCATCGGCACCAGTAAATCTTGCATTGAAGGATTTTGATTGAGTTTCTGAACATATTCCTCAAAATGAACTCGTTCTTGCGCCGCATGTTGATCCAAGATAGCCAATCCTTCCTCATACGCACAAAGAATAAATTTATCATGAAGTTGACCAATCACTTGCATTTGTGGCAAAGTGGTTTTTCTTTCTTCATAGATAGGTTCTTCTTGTTTGGGAAATGTAAACGATTCTTGTGCCGTTGGTTGTGAATTCCATTCCACTTTATTTTCTTGAATCGGTGTTTTTAAATCCATTTGCGTTTGGGTATAATAAACCTCCTGCCTAGACACACCGGTCTCTATTTCTGGTGCCAAGCGATCTCCCATTAGTGCTTTTCGAATACCATTTTCAATTAATGCTTCTAAAATTAGCCAATTTGGATAGCGAATTTCCCATTTACTAGGATGCACATTCACATCTATCAAATGTGGATCTAATTCCATAGATAAAACCACAATCGGATAGCGTCCCTTCACTATAAAATCCTCATAGCCATGTTGAACGGCTTGATCCAAACGGTATTGACGTACCATTCTTCCATTGAAAAATAAATGAATATGGTTTTCTCGCCGATCTTGTGATTAACGGTTTTACCCCATAGCCACGTACGTAAAAATCTTGATCACGAAACTCAAAAGAAACCAAATTTTCTCAACTGATCGTCCATAAACCAAGAAAAATTACTTCTTTCAAATTTCCTGAACCTGTTGTTTGAAAACTTACCTTATCATCAGAAATAAAGGTAAATGAAATCTCCGGATACGCCAAAGCAAACTTTATGAATCACACTCAACACAAGGCTGGTTTCATAAGCAGCGGAACGCATATGTTTTAACCGAGCCGGTGTCTGTAAAATAAAGCCTTCCACCGTAATGTCCGTTCCTTGATTTGCCGGATAAGATTCTATAGCCTTTTGTATGCCATATTGAATCATAATACGATGCCCTTTTTCTCCATTGTGACTAATCAAACTCACTTTAGAAACAGAGGCGATGGATGGTAAGCTTCCCTCGAAATCCCAAAGAATGGATGGACCAAAGATCTGCTTCTTTAAAATCTTTGATGTCGCATGTCTTTTGAAACAATTCACCACATCTTCTTTATCCATTCCAATACCGTTATCTTCCACCCGTATTCTTTGGATTCCACCTTCTTCAATACTGATTTTAATTTTGGTGCTTTGTGCATCAATCGCATTTTCAATAAGTTCTTTAACGACGCCACTAGGTCGTTCTACCACTTCCCGGCCGCAATCATATTTTGCGATATGTGCCTCTAACTGTTTTATTCTTGCCATAAGTACATTTATTATACAATAATTAAACTATGCAAGTGAAAGGAAGAAGTGAATACGAAGTAGTCATTAAAAAATCTCGTTTTATCGCTGTCGTTCAACCGGTTCAACATTTAGAAGACGTTCAGGAAAAAATAGCGGCTTTACGTAAAGAACATCCCAATGCAAGCCATGTGTGTTATAGCTATCAAGTCGGTCAATTCATGAAAAAGTAGTGATGACCATGAGCCAAGTGGTACCGCCGGTATCCCCATTCTAGAATCCCTTCGTTATGCGGATTTAGAAAATACTTTGGTTTGTGTAGTTCGTTATTTTGGTGGGATTAAATTAGGAGCCGGTGGCTTTAATACGAGCTTATCGTTCTACCGCCAGCATGGCTTTAGAAAAAGCTCCTAAAATTAAATTGATATTGTATTATCACTTTTCAATGCAATATCCTTATGAACTATCCAATCGCTTAGATCCTTGGCTTTATCAAAACAAAACAAACCCAACTTTCCAATATGGCGATCAAGTGTATTGCGAATTTGATTTTCCAAAACAAAATATTTCCCAAGAAATACAGGATCTAAGTCAAGGGAAAGCGACTCTTAAATTACTAACCATTCAAAAAAAGGAAATGGATGTTTAATCATTCACTTCCTTCTTTAAAGAGGGATTATCTCGATACTTTAAAGCGATATTTCATAGCCAAGAACAAGCCCCATAATCCAATCGACATAAAAGCCAATTAACAACACCCATGTATTTGAATCCGAGGTCTTTACATTGACTCGGCGTTGCATAAAGAAACTTTGACTAACCTCGCCATCTTCCGCCACGATTTTAATAGTGTGATTTCCTTGTTTCAAAGTCTTCACATACTCTTTCTTCAATTGAATGATCGTACTACCTTCTTTAGCTAAATACCGATCTTTTCGATAATAGAACACCATCTATGAAAAACATCCTTAAACTTAGCGAAAAAGGAATGCTCACTCGAATTCGATAAGATTTCTCTAAATCATTTTCTAGAACTCGGTAGCGGACCGGCTTTGTTGAATTTTCGATCTTTTCTTTTTTCATGGAAATTGGATTATAATAGCTTCCATTTCCATTCAATAAAGCATAAACACCCTTTTGATTTACTTTGACATCACCAAATGTTTCCGGAGTCGTATCGTATTTCACAATACCATAACTTTTTGACGACGATCATACACCACTTGTGTTTCTTTCGTGTTTTTCACCAGTTGAATTGGATGATCTTTTGACCATCTTTAAAAGAAATCTTCTTTTTGTAACGGATGGAATTGTCGAATAAGCATAATGATCTATATTTTTTTATGCGGAATCACGAATTGATAGAATGTGTTTTATGAACCGTCTTATCTTCCCCATTTACTTCTCGAATATCATACCACTTACCGCTTTTGTTCAGACTTTGATAATTCAAGAGTGGTCGGTGTTAAGAAATGATAACCAATATTTGTTTTTCTTATCCCCGGTATCCACAAAGACAGATTGTACATTTTGAATGGTTTTTCTTGCCATGATCCAAATCCACCAATTGTCCATTCACGTAGAACCGATAATTTTTCTTAGGATCTAACTTACGTTGATCAACAGTCGTATGACTATCTTTCTTTGAAATAGCACTACCTACCGAAACAATCTGATCATCACAAATAAACCAAGCTTTATGAGCTTTAAGAGATTTTAATTGATTTTCAAAATCCATCGCTACAGTTCCATAGGATTCACTCGCTTTAGTAGCCCCTACAAAAGCAGAAGACATCGTTGATCCGATTTCCTTTGGTTTTCTAACTTCACGATCTAAAACCGTTGTCCCCGGTAAGTGATATGGATCTACTGTTGGCCAATAGTGCTGGCTATAGTGAGCAATATCTCCATTATAAAGATACGTCATACCATCTGCCGTATACCATGCCTTACGGTTTTCATTATTCATCATCTCAAAATTTAATGTGCGACTGGAATGCATGGAAATACCGAAACCAAAGTCCTTCTTAGCGTTATAATACGCTACTTTATCCATGTGATTGAATAGGATAATTTCGTTATTCTTTGTATCGTGAAACATTTTTATCTTTCAACAATTTTTCCACATTCAGCTATATCGCCATAACTCTTCAAATTATCACTAATTTTTATAGAACGTATCTTCTTTTTAAAATGGTTTTCACTTCTGATTTTAATGATCTCTGATAATCCTGATCAAATACGCCGAAAACACGCACAATTCCACGTAGCACTTCCACACTCGTGACATGATCTTCACTACCGGATCGGCTGATTGAACGTCCACGGCTCATATCCATCAGTTCATTATGAACGATGAGTGGTAAGAAAGATTTATCAATCCAATGACGAACCACCGCCAATTTTTCTTTCGGAAGTGGTGATTTAGAGGCTTGGATCACCGGTAATAATTGAGAGAATCCGTCCATTAAAACATTTCCATAAGCCCCTGTATACGCTACATTAGTATGATCAATATAGGAACCGTCTTGATAGAAGCCTTCCCCTTTCTTAACAATTGAAAAGACCTTTTGAATCGCTTGAACCGTCTCTTTGACTTCTTGATCATCTTTTCTTAATAAACCGGAAATAATCTTAACGACCCATATCAATCAAATTACCCCCAAGGGCTTCAAACGGATCGTTCTGTGTCACACGGAACCGTGTGAATCCGGCACAAAGTGTTCAATACCATCAGTATAGTTTTTAATTTCTTCTTTCGAAAAATATTGGTGCATGAGGAAAGGGTATTATTAATCGCTCTTGGAGCTCCTATTTTCATAATCCCACCAGTTTCCAATCACATGAGCTTTTCTATTGTAAACATTAGTACACAACCATTCCATACCCTCTCTGACCAGGCGAACAGCTTTTGGATCTTAGTAATACTTAGACTTCGGATTGGTAATTTGTTTTAGCAATGGTTTCTAAATATCTAAAAAGCTGGTTGTCAATGTTCTAGAACGTTCGTATTCTTTTGCCTCTTCCCATAAGTAGTTCGATTCGCCTCTTTTTCATTTCTCTCAAATAGGTTTCACTATTGGTTTCCAAGCTGGTAAACAAAAGACTTCCTAGCAGGATTATTTTCATCATAAGACCAGTTACCGACAATGAGTTTCATTCCATTGATCTAATAATCGAGTCGTATTCATCCGCAACCGGCTACTGTAATATGAACGAAATCGTGGCAATCGTTTTCCCTTTTTCTTGGACTTCAATTTAGAACACCCATTTATTAGCTTTGATCATGCCTCATGAGCTTATGGTATCATCTAACGCTTTATAGTGATAGTTTTCATTTCTCAACGTATAAATCTTATCTAACGGAAAAGAAATTTCCTTCTCCAATTCTCGATTGACATCTTTCGGAGAAAAAGGTTTCTTAGAACCCACTTCCTTAAACTCCACCTCTTTGAAAAGAACGGTTCCACTACCTTTTTCATAAAATAATTCCAAACGGATGAATTGAGTCAAGCTTAATGGACTATAGTTAATCTTTAATTCTTGCCACCCTTGGACTGGTTCCCGTTAGAGTATTAGAATAACAGATTCACCTGCTCCTCTTTCTTAATGCACTTTTTCCGTTTTTCTAAAATTCTTAATTTTGACACCTTGTTTTGATTCAGTTTTACTTTAACGGTTAATTGATAATTCTTCGTATTATCTACATGAGGAGTATCTTGATACACACAAGAACGAAAATTTTTGCAGAAGAGATGGTTAATTCATATGATCATTCATAGCATTTGAGCTCCATCCGTGATATTCTCTTGGAACCCACGCGTCCAATGTTTCATAGCTTTTCCCCGTCCAGGAGCTTTTCCATCTTCCGTTTCTTGAAATTTTGGATTTTTGATCCATTCTTTTGTTGGAAGTGGAGCAACTTCTTCTAATTTCACCTCATCCACAAAGACTTCTCCTGTCCCTGTTTCGCCGTCAAATCATCCAATTTCACCGTATCCACATGTTGACCGGTTGATAATCAAAACACAGATTTCTTTCCAGGCTGGTCTTTTATACACATGTTGAGGTTTGCAATGCTTTACTGGTAGAAAATTTTGTCTCCCTCTTTCTTGAGTCAGCATAGACTGTTTTATGTATGAGACGCGATAACTTGAGACGATACCTCTTCGTATCATCCAGTTTTCTTATCCATTGTTTTGATGAACTACAGCTCTTAAGGTATCTTTTGCCTCTAAATGCAATTGACCTCTTTCCTTCAATGAGTATATGTATTTTTCTTAGTTTGATTTTATCACCCAAACCGACCAATCATAGCCTTGACCTGTCCATTGATCCATTTTTCCACGAATGGTTTGTTTTCAAAATTCCATTCTTGATCAAGGAAGTGTTTTGGATCTTGTGCTTGCACCTGAGATCGGTATAGCAGGAATAATGATAAGGTCAGTAATATGGCCTTCACCATGGATTGAATCCCTTTTTCGTCTTCATTTGCCCTCCATCTAGTAATCAGTTATATTAAAGCGATTTACTAATATTACTTTATCATGAAACGAATCATCTGTAAATAAAGCGTTTTCAATAGATCGAGCCATTTTTCTTATTTCCGAATAAATTGAAGATTTAAAATCAACATAGCGATTAATTCCATTAATTCTTCCTCTATGACTATATTGCCCAGTTAAATTGATAAGGATACTTCACGATGCCAGTCATAGCTACCCGACAGGATATGCACTCATCAATTGATACATGTTCTCATTTTTGTGCTAGAATACGTCATGGCTTTATACCCATTCTGCTGAATGTTCTTGATAAAAGGCGACAGCTTGTTTTTGTTCTATCCTCTTTTTGTCAATGACCAATCCGTTGACTCTTTTAGCTTCTATGACGTTTCTAAATCATATACAATGGGTAAGCTGATTGAATAGGAACGAATCCTTTTCAACACAAAATCCGCTTCTTCTTTCGCTTCTTTTTCATTAATGGCTTGGGAAAAGAAATACACTCCAACAGAAATATTTTGTTTCAAAGCTTCCTCTATGTTGTAACGAAAAGTCGTATCTTCATGAAGACCACCATTTTGATACCCCCGATATCCCAATCGGATATACATAAATTGAACTCCAGCTTTCTTCACCTTTTGACAATCAATTCTCCTGATGAGAAGACACATCAATACCAAAACGGGAATAATAATGGGAATCTTCATATCGGTAAATCATCTTTGATCGATCTAAATGCGACCAATGATAGTCGTGAGCATATGGCTTTGTCATACCTTTATTGTCATTTGAATTCTTCCAAAGAGACCAACCCCAAACTGTCACTAACAGAGCTCCGATGATCACCCTCATTCTCTTTTCCATGTTTTACAATTCTTCTCATTGTTTTATTATACAGAGATAAATCTTGTCATGGTTATAAAAAGTCTCATAAAGCTCTTTATGGTATGATAAAATTCGTTCAAGGAGGATTACCATGTTTTGTCAAATTGTGGAAAACCGATTGAAAAAGAAAATTCAAATATTGTTCTTATTGCGGCCAAGCCTCTTCGGCTTTTTGACGATGAGATACTTCAACCATTGAAATCATTTTGAAGAACTGAAGCCGATTTTTCCGTCCTTCTTCACCCCTATGGAAGGTTAGCTTTTAATCAATTTATCTGTTTTTTATTTTGTTTTATCAGGATCTTTTGATGTGGTGGTGCTTTCAATATATAAATTTCTGAATCTCAACTTTTTCTTCTGTTTGTTGGTTTTTAGTCGTGTTTTGCTTCATATACCATCAACACCTTATTCCTTCAGTTTTTTGGAAAAATAAATATAACTCCCAGGAACTTGTCTCCACACTAACTTATTTACATGTCATACCCTGTTTTTGCTTTTACTATTGATAGACCTTTGTGGCCTAATGCCCCTTGGTTTTCTAATGATGATCATTGGCATGATCGGTTACTTTGTCTACCTCTTTCAATTGCTCTCCTTACTAAAAAGATTCTTTCCGAAGTTATCTGGGAGCTTTATTACTGGTAGCCGGTATACTTGCTACGATGGTTATCATCTATATCAGTAACCCTCTTTGATTCCTACTTCACTATAATACTAGAAAAACACCATGCTCTTTATCTGAAGATGGTGGTGTTTTTAGATTATTCTAAGCTAGTGGCCTCTACTGCTGACATCACAAGTCATGGCACAAAGAACTACTCAACTATTAAAAATATTTTAAATAGATCACGAGTACTCTATCATGCCCATGAAAGATGTTTATCCGCATTAACAGATGATTATAGAAGAAATAGTTTAGGTGGAATTAAAGGCAAAGAAAATAGATTCTGGAGTTTAGAAATATCTCCTCAACCTTATCTTATCATTTATCAAAAGCCGAGCCGATTTCATATATGAAAACAGCATATAAGATTTCATTTTTATGAGTTGAGATTTATCCATTTTAGATAAAATAATTATATGGATTTCTGATTTGAAAGGAGAAAAAGATGAAGTATCAAAAATTATTTTATATACTGATGTTTTCACCATTGGTAGTCAGTGTTGTTACGTTATGCTTCTTGCCCGATTTCATACCGGCTCATTATAATCTTAAAAATACTGTCGATCGATGGGGAAGCAAATATGAACTATTGATATTTCCGATTATCACCATTTTATTTGGACAATTCCTACTGTTACTGGGAAAAATGGCCAAAAAGCAGAAGACACAAGGAAATAACAATGAAAAATGAGTCTTATTATTAGGGGTGTTCATTGTTGATCTTTAATATTCTCTCCGGAATCATGATTTATTCAAGTGTGACTAAAGCAGAAAATCATCCTTTTTCTGCTGATTTGGACAAATGATATTCCTTATCATGGGTGTGGTTTTCATCATCCTCGGTAATATCATGCCAAAAGTGAAGATGAATAGTGTCCTGGGATTTCGTACAAAATGGAGTATGAAAAACGATGAGGTGTGGAAAAAATGTCAAAAAGTATCGGGTATGACCACTAGGATATCCGGTATCGTGATCATGATACTTAGTTTTCATTTCCATCATTCAACATTACCTACTTTAGTAGTCATCACGATGTTATTATCATTGATGATTGACATACTATATAGTTACCTAGTAGACAAATCAAAAACAATACTTTAAATGTAAAAAACCGTCAATCACCAAGGAACCATTGTGTAAAAGACGGCTGATTGCAACTTCTGAATCCTCTGGGACGCTCCTTATCTATAAATGAAGATTTTAAGCGTCCTTTTTATATTATACTCATCACTTTTTCAAAAAAGTGAATCTGGCGGGTTCCCAATCAAATAAAAGGGCTCTTCTTCAAGCCCTGTATTTCCTTTGTTCTAATAGTTTTAGCACTGAGTGATTTTCCAATACGACGCAATTCCATTTCAGCTGCTTCTCGCTTTTCATGAGCCTTCCTTTTTGGATGGTTAAAACTTCATCAAGGTTTGAATCAATTCTTCATTAGTATGTTGTAACGTTTCTAAATCCACAATGCCACGTTCACTTTCCTAACCGTATCCACCGTTGCTTGATGCAAAGTCTGCATTTTTCTTTAATAAGACATTCGTCATTTCAGATACTTCCCGTTGTGCTTCTAAAGCTTTTTCGAATGAGTGAATCCTAGACACTATTTGGTTTTTCCACAGCGGAATTGTATTGACTAAAGTTGATTGAAATTTTTCTGTCATCACCGTGTCATTATTTTGAACCAACGAATTTGAGGCGCCATCTGAACTGAAACCTGACAGAGTCAATTCAAGGTCATGAGTTTCTTTTTCAAAAGCAGAATAATCACTTGCTCTAATCATTCGCTCTTTGTGCATCTTCCAGCAATCCGGAGCTTGTGCTTTTCTCTTAATGGTGGCAAGTCTTCCTTTCTGACTTCTTGTAATTTTTCGACGACTAGCTAAGATATACATATCCAATTCTTTGATATTTTCTTGATTCTTCACCTAGCTCATCCAACATTGAAATATCTTTTCATTAACGTGATTTGATGATCCTCTAATACATTAGCGATCTTACTAACGTTCTTTCTGCATCTTCATATCGAACCACTATTTTTCTTTTCCTCGGCCAAATAACTCTGCAAAAATCCTTTTTCTCTTCTGCATAACCAGTATCTTTTAATTGTGTTACTAAGTTTCTAATAAATGACCAATTTCTCCTAAATCTTTCGTTTTAACATTCTTTAATGTGGATTCCGAAAAATCACTGATTTTCTTTTGAGCAGATGAACCATATTGAAGAATCGTTCTAGCATCTTCAATATTGATCTTTTTAGAAAAGTCACTGATCATTTGTTTTTCTTTCCTCATTTAGTGATCTTCCGAAATTGGATCTTGAAGCAGTTCTTTTTCTCAGTGACTTCTGTTTATCCTCTTTTCTTTCAATGTTGGTGTTAACGTTAATGTCACTTCTGATTGTTGTCTTTCTAACTTTTCACTCATATTTTATACCTTCTTACTCTCTTAGTATAACTTAAAGAGCCTCAAGAAAGACTCTTTAGATAAAAATCTACTATTCTTTAACCTTGGGGCTTTAGATGAATTCCATCTGCATAAAACCATTCTTTATGATTTTTAGCGTGTGTATACCAATCAATCAATTCCACATGGTTATTTTTATTGGCAATCGCTTGAATGGTTGCGTTCGATTTATCCGTCCATTTCATTGGTCCATACGTTAACCAATAAATTTTCTACCTAGGGCATGAATGACATTTTGCCCCAATCTCATAGAAAAAGGACTGTTTTGTTCTAATCCAATCACCACCGTCTCACCAAGATTTCCCTTGCTTGCTAAACTTTTGATAATTTTGGTAGCGTCCCAAACCTGACGTGATTCTTTTGCATCAATGATAGCTTCCGGTAAAGCTTCTTGCAAAGCGGAAGCAGAATCCAAGCATGACAGAATCTCCAATAAAACTGATGGTTTCAAAGTTGTCTTTGGAACTCATCTTACTATACGCTTGAGACGCATAGATTTTACCCTCTTGCGTTTCCCACAGTTGCCTCTTTCAAAAGCTTCTTCTTGTTGACGAAGACTTTGTTTCAAGTTTTGCATCTTCTTCTTTTTATTCGTTTGCTGTAAATACCGCAAAAACACCACCATGAGAATGATCATAACAGTGACCAAACGATGAATTTCACTTGTGCTTTTGTAGGCTTTTTGCTGTGCCTGTCCTCAAATAAAACATACATGATCTCTTCCAAAAACCATGCGAATAATGAGCGAAAAACCAAATACCGAGCAATCATCACCACCTGCTAAAGGAAGTTCATCTAAATGTCGATATTGAAAGAGAATACAATCGGATATTGCCATAAATACACTTCATAGCTGCATTTTGCTATCAATTTTAAAACAGGGATATCCAAATATTTCCCAATTCCAGCTGTTTTTGCCGCGATAAAACGAATCAGTTCCACGAGGCAAAGAGCTAACCAGCAAGCCAACACGGTACGTCCATTCGCTGACCATTCATAAAGAAAAACCATCAGGCAAAAAGAAATGCCAAAAGAAGTCGCATATAGCTAGGGGAGACAATAAAATTTCTGCTTGATAATCACTGTACCATTGCCAACAAGCCAAAGAAACCCCTAAAAACAAGGAGGATGCTCGACTAATAGAACCATAATACGCCATCATCACATGACCGGTTTGATAAGTAAATTGAATGGTAATGACACTAATGAAAGCTAGCCCCAACAAAAATAATTTGCTTCTCGTTTCCATTTTGTTCTTTTCAAAAGTGATAAACTACCATAATAGCCAAATACATAAAATATGAACTGCATTTTCTATCGCAATTGCCCATAAATGAGTATATGGAAGTATTTACGGATTTTGTAAAATAATCTGCGTTTTGTCCGATCTGGTAGTAGTTATTATAACCAAAAAGAATGGATAATTTCTTTTTGACCATCTAAAATCATGAGGATCCATCAACCAATAAATACCAGCACTAAAGAAAAATCACCCACCATCAAAGCTGGATAAATTCTCTTTAACCGTTTTAGATAATAATTTTTGATAGAGAACTTTCTTTCTTCGACCGATTTGAAACTTGTCCGTGGCAGATAACCGGAAGAGGTACAAAAAGAAACACCCTGCAAAACCACCAGTGCAACTTGGAAAACATGATAAGAAGGATCAATACCATCGCTAAAAGCTCGCAATCCATCCATCCTCAAATCCTCTTTCGTTATTATATATACCACTTTTCCTCCACCAGATCCCCTAACTTATAATGTCTAATATACCACATACTTCAAAACTTCTTTCTAGAAATGAGTTAATTTTTGATAATTCTTTCTATTTTATTTTATATTTCCACCAGAAACACTTAAAAAGCCACATTCTTAGGTATGGCTTCTTTAATACTATTACCCAAAATTCTGTGTCTAACACCAAATCTTCTAAACAAAGTTGATCCATAGAAACCGCTTTTCTTTTAATAGACAGAGGTGAAAGCGATTGACAGCATCGCTTTTTCCGCTAGAAATTGCGAGGCAAACGACGGCATGTCCATTCAGTCCACCAGACGCAAAGAATATTGAGACCAGTAGCTTTTCGAGACCGCGTTTTTCATCCCAATGATACCCTTGTTTCAGCTTCCAAAGGCCGCAATCTTTTCTAACTCTTCGGCGTGTAATCTTTTGAAATGAAATTGATTTGGAAACGACGGAAGCCAACCCGGAATAAGCGCAAATAAAATTCCTTCATTTTCGCTTCTCATATCACTCAGCTACTCAGATCTACCGTCGCTGATCTTCCATGCTTTTAACAATCGTATCCAATCTCTTCTAATCCAAAATGAATCCTGTTCTCCACGATATAAAGATACCTTCATCAAATAAAAAGAACACCCACCCTGACCTTTTTGAATAACCGATTTTGTTAAAGGAGCAGTTTTGCCCCATGTTCGCCGCGAATCTGAGCACGTGTAACCTCGATTAATTGCCTCTTGTGACAAACCAATATTCTTGAGATATTGACCCAATAAACGAGCAATCGTTGTCTTACGCGTACTGGAGTTTTCCCATCAAATAACATATGCATTGAAATAGGATTCACCGGCAGCCCACGTTCTTCTCTTCTTCTTTTGCGCTAAAAATAAGGCGAGTAAGAACCGATCGTAACTTCTTCTAAACCAATGATATTTGAAAAGGACTCTTCAATTTGAGGAGAGTATTTCTTGTTCATGGATAGGTTTCATAAAGAACAATTTCTGTTTGATCCTCGAGCCAGTCAGCGTGATCATGAACTTCTACCTTAGCCTGCCGCCCACTTCAGATCCTGTTTTAAAGCCAAATCTTCTGGCTTTTGACGGAAAATAGCCACTGTTTCAGACTAGCCTTTCCTTCACATTTTGCTTGTAATGATTCAACATATAGACCTTGCTTTCTTTTTGCAGTCAATTCAAATCCAGAAAGTCGAAAGCGTGCCTGTTCTTGAATATCTCTGAGATATTCTTCTAAAACTCAGCAACAGTACATCCCTATTTAAAGATTGATATTCAATACAATCCACCATCTTAGCCTACACTTCCGGTTTCCATAAAGAGAGAATTTCTTTACTGATAAATCCGTTAAAAGATCAGGTATTTTTAGAAACCGCTAAAATGATCCACACTTTCTTTAACAAGTCCAGATTGATTTTCAACCAATATCCCTTCTTTTCACATAGCGTTTTCGTAAAAATGGAAGTGAGCCATTCGTCAAATATCCTCTATTCGGCGAATATAGTGAGGTCTGCTTCTCTAGCTTTTCAAAAACCAGAACCCCGTCCCTCATTGGCTTGATATAAGTCTTGTAAAAACACTTGCTCATTTTGAACTATCTTGATATCTGGATAAATCTACTTTTCTAAAAACTGTTCGACAAAAACAGATTTTTCTCTTTAAGATATCAATAAAGCGCAACCAAGGACTCTCTTTCCCAACACCCTTAGGGCCAGTTAATACCACTACATTTTGAATTCCTTCACGCTTCTGAAAAGGACGACGAATCATGAGATTAACTGTGCAACAGCCCTCTTTTGTCCCCACACTTTTTCATTCAATTCTTTTTCAATTTGAACAAAATCAATCTCACACTTCTTTTTGAGCTTCCCGATTTTTGCCCATAATCGATGGATCTTTTTCCAATTGCTCTAGATCTACTGATTTTGATCTATAGATTTCTTGATTTTGCTTAGTGAAAATCTCATTCTAATTGATCTAAGGCTTCTTGATTATTCTTTAATGTCTTTTGAACATCATCTCTTTGTTCATAAGCTCTTTTCCCAAAAACCTCTTTCCAAAGTCTTTCTTTTTCTCTTCCGTTCTATTTTTCATGTTTCATGAACTCCATTCTTCCATCATTGGTTAAGCCATCTTTTCTTTAAAAATAGCCTCCAAAGTAGACATATCTGCATTTAATTCCATGAAATCTTCATCATTCATATTTGAAATCATATTTTCCATCGCTTCATTCACCAAAGAAACCGTTCTAATAAGCTTGTCTTTAGAACCATCATAATCATCGTTCATTTTAGAAACTTGAACTTTCGCAAACTTCTCTAAGATACTGATGAGATACGGAAGGTATATTCATACAGTTTTCTTAATTTATCTTGCTTTCGGAAGCTTTTTCTAATTCTTCCCACCTGAAGTAATGAGGCTCTTTGTCTTATACTAAAAGCCTCTTTCACTTCCGGATCTTGAATCGATATTTAGTCATCAATTCTTTCCACAAAGTGATTTTCCCTTTTTCTTCATGTTTCGTCACTTGTACATCAATCACATTATCATCTGCTGACACGGTTTTCGCTCACTCATCATTTTCTTGAAGAAGAGCAGCGTATTTTTCCGGTTGATTATGAAATTTTTGAAAATGATCGACATAGCGATTAGACTCGTAAAACATCTAAACTATCAATCCCTTGATATTCTCGATTTTTAAACGCAGTTCATGCCCTGATCCATTTTGAAGTATTGCTCATATCGAAAACCACTTTTAAATAATCATTTAATTGAGCATATTCTTGAATGGAGTATTTTTCTCACGACGATATTCTCTCTCGTCACCATTCCAGCCGTTTAGTGCGACCGATAGTACATAGAAATCAACCCAGCATAAAACAAGGAATAAAATAGGATTAAACAAAAGATAGTAAAATTCGAATAATATGCCAATCGCCACAGATTTCCAAATAGTTTTCAATAGTTTTTCCATACTGATACTTTATCTCATTTTTCCTCATCCTATATGAAAGAAAAACGATTGGTTTCAGCCGAATCGTTTTTCTAAAATTCTTCTAGCTGTTTTAAACACTCTTTGATTCAAGAGACATGGTCTTCTCATAGAAACTATTGTATTAAAGCTTTAAAAAGTGCCACTCCAAACCGGAATAATATCTTCATAAAGTAGAAATCATCCTGATGCAAAGCAGGGCAATCTCCTGTTCCAATCAAAAGAAACAGATGGTGCCCATTGGCCGTAATAGCCAAAATCTTCACTAGCCCGAATCAGAATTTCTAAAGGCTCTACCTTAAATGATGCTGATGGATTCTTTTCAAAGCTTCTTCCAACAATCTAGGATGAAATCACGGTCGCATGAGAAATCGTCTAATTCTTCTATTTGAATATCAAATCCTTCTAAATTTCTAAAATACGATTGAATGAACTCTTCCAGTACTGTTAATTCTTCTTGTTTAGCAGAACGAAGCGTCAGTGATATAGAACCATTAGCGGAGAAATCCCAAAATTTGAACTGCCAATTTCTATTTGAATAATCGTAGCCATGACTAAAAGAAAGAAAAATGGATGATTCAAAAATGAAAAAGGTTTAAAAACCACGATATTGAGCTAATGGCTCTATCTCTTGTACAAACTGAGCGATCGCATAAGCTGGATTCAGTCCTTTTCGGGTTCACTGGCATGGCTTTGCTTTACCTTTTCAGATTAATTCGATAACCGACCGTGCGCAGCATAATGGTTTCCGGATGATAAAAATCACTTTGTTCTTTTTAAACCGGGCATATTATGCAAGCCAAATACCTCATCAACCGGATATTTTTCAAAAAGAGGCTGACCTCTTGGCTCCATTACCATTTTTCTTCCGCCGGTTGGCATCCCGTCGTCGCGTTGTTCTCTACTGAGGAATATCTTTCAACATCACTGCCAACCAAAATAGCGGGCCATGCCCACATCCATGCCCACAAACAGAAATACTTCTCCTTTAGAGGGTGACAGTGGCGTCATGAGTCCAGCTCTTCAGAGACAATAGTTTCTTTCCTTTTGGTAGAGCATGGCTACAATCAGCAAGTCACATGATCATAATTTCATACTGCGCTCTTTAGTGATAAAATCCTTCCAAATAAAACATGTTTTACCTCTTAGAGTAGAAACTTCCGGATGAACGCATAGAGCCACTTTCCCTTCTTTTACTTTCCAGCCAATCCGCTCACTCCATCCAATCTAAACAACCCTCTATGATCTAAAACTGAGGCGCTGACTGTATTTTCCCCAAATCCTTTAACTTCCACCCCATCTACGCCAATAATAACTTTTAATCGGTAAAAACCGAGTCCGTGTTCTCTCACAAAACCGGCAAACCGATATGTAGATAGCTTTTAATTTGATTAAATATACAACTTCTTGATCTCATAAATCAAAAACTCCTTCAAAAGTTTTTCAACGAAGCGGTGATATCTAGAAATTCATATTCCACGCCCCATATCGATCAAGTTTGTTTGCATACCACACAATCCGGACATGGGCGCTTCCATAAATTTTAAACCTTGTTTTCACTCCAGCAAAAACCTCTATCAGACTGGTTTATTTCGTTTGACCAACTTGTGCCATAAATCACTATACGGTATGAAAACAATTTCATCAGCCGTTCTTTTTCGCTTGGGCTCGTTGTTGGCGAACATACCACCATGATGTGCATTCAACAGGTTCTTTATTTACCACATATATTGGCCACGCAAAGACTTTTTTTTTTCAACAAACAATGCGTCACATAAAACAAAATTTTCCTGTTTGATGTCTCAAATCTTCCAAATCAAGGAGCTTCTAGCGCAATTGATTCGCTGCTAACAAAGCTTGTCATTTTTCAAATTACCATCAGCGAAAAATTTATGATCTAGTTTTCTTTGTAATAACCCACATTTTCATCAAACATTGTATACAGCCGTCCTGGAATCAATCTCCCGGGATCATTTCCAATGGCTACAATATCGTTTTACAAGACGCAAATTCACTCAGTTCACTCAAACAATAAAAATAACCCCTTGGCATAAGATATTAACTGTATTGTGGTTCATCTGAAATCAATAAAACTCTTTTGTAGCCCTTTCCAGTATAAAAGAAATTACAGGTATTTACCTTCCAATTTAAAATATCAACATAACAGTCATTTGATTATAATGGTTGAAGAGTTTATTGGGGTTTTGAATCAACACAACATACGAATTGAGGAAACTCCTTTGAAAACAGACTCTAACTCCAAAATCATTCGACAAATCATCCATTTTGTACATCAAGATATTCTTCAAGAAGTGTCACAAACTGAAACGACAATCCAAACCATTATTTTCGCTGTCTGAGTCGGTATATCACCAACCGACATCCTTCATCTCATCTAATATATGCGCGCTTTCCAACATATGCACGCCCGTCACAAAATTTTAGTCAATATGTGATTTCCATTGTGTGTGTATATTTTGAATCTTTTCACTCACTCACCTGTTCAGCACAACCGTTCGATTGGCTTAAAGATCCATACTTATCCATCTCGACCTCTTATAGTCTAACTTGTTTTGCGAAGATACTTTCCTCTACTCTACAACCATGGGCTGGGTAGGTTTGTAAAATGATTTCCATTTCAGGACATTCCATTGAAAGAAGCATGGTTTAATACCTCTTGATCATTTTTAATCTGCTCTCCAACATGCTAAAAACTCTCTCTATCCCCGCCTCTTTAAGAGTCACTTTCCTATGCCTATGCTTCATCACATCTCGGTAGAAGGTGTCTCATACCGGTACCAACGATGGGATATATTTCACGCATCCACTTTTTGATCGGTTGATGCTAGAACCCTATTGGAAAAGAATTTTCAAACCTTGATTGTAGTAATGACCCATACTTTACCATCAAATAACCTACAAAGCTCTGCAGGTCGATGATCTCACGCTAGCCTTTTAAAATCTATCTTTCCTGTAAACAATCTCAGTGCTTAAATACGCGACGATATTTCAGAAAACAACTACTTTACGCAATATTAGAAATCTAATGTCACATACCTTCTTTTCGTGCAAACCATCTGGATATTCATGATTTCAGTTAATAATTTTATGGTCGGTCATGATCAAAATTTTAGGATGTTGTCTGGTAAATGATTCTCCAAATAAGTGCCTGTATTCTATGCACTCTTGAAACGCTCCTTCATGAGACTCACACCATCCCGTGTTTCACCCATTATCTTAAGCTGCCTGCGTCTATCCAATCGCGACTCTCCTTGCGGCTTGTAGGCTTTCGGAAATTGGTTTACCCCAAGGATACCTGCTGAAAGAAGTATACTTCAATACCTCTTTGATCACTTCAACCTGCTCAATATAAGCTTTCAAAATATCCGTTATTCAGCTTCCTCTCATAGTCGTCATTTCTTTTATATTCAATTCTATATGATATTTATGAGGCCCATATAACTAGATATAACCAGACCCTTATTTCTTTGAGACCTTCTTTTAATCGCTTTGATGTTGAATCTGATAGGGAAAAGAAATCTCAGTCGTTCTCATTTTGCTATTCATATTTACTCACCGAAACAACGCTCAGCTCTGTATCCATCACTTCAAAATGGTTAATCCTTTTGAAAACTATCTGTCCTGGTAAATAATTTCTTGGTACTTCAGTCGTTGATGATATTTGAGAAAACAATTCCTTGCTACACGCATCCGCCTGGTTGAAATCTAATGCGTTCACCTTACCCTTCTCTTTTCGCAAACCATCTGATATTCGCGTCTAAAAGCTTCAACTACGTGTAATGGTCATGATCAAAAATTAGAGATGGCCAGTCTCTAAATCATCCACTCTAGGATAACAGGCTCTTATACTCCATATCATCCAGCTCTAATGTCCAGTCTCCAATCCAATGAGCTATTTGCTCTTTACCGAGTCTAAATGTTTTTCTCATCCATAGTGATTCTCTCTGATTTCTTTTCTTGCGCGAGTTATCTGGGAAAATCCACTCCATCCATATTTTGCTTGAACCTATGGTTATAATCCCAATGAGACCATACTTGTTTCCATGTTATTTTAAATCCGGATGTAAAACTTTCTCTTGTTCTCTCTTTTCCCAGACCCTTTTCCAGTATCAGGAACATCACTTGCCATTCCATTTCCAGTCTTCTCCCGGTGGATTGTTTGGATCGTTACAGGTGATGAATTCCTTGTATTCCCACATATAAGCTTTTGCCTCCAGGGGATTGCTTATTTTACTAATGGGTTTATTCTATTATTTTTAGCGAAAGCTGGTGCTTTGGTTTGGCTAACTTTGGTTTGCCCAGCTTCATACCCAAAAGGAACTCCATTCAGTTTCAACCCTTTCGATTGTTGCGACAAGCTGAAATCTCAGGCCAATTATAGTCAATTCCATGTTGTATAAGCAATAAGTGTGGTCAGTAGAAGAAACATACGTTACTTTCATAAAGCTTCACGAAAACCCCATCCTAAAGTTCTGAATTTCATGTACGGATCAAATAATAAGTTCCTATCGTCTCATTCGAAAGGTGTCATTCGGGATATTAGAAGATCCTTTGCGTTTTTAGATGAAGATAGACTATTTCGCTCCATCACCAGCTCCTCATGTTGTCTTGAAAGGTGATTTTATAATTTCTAAAAATTAAAACTTTTGCCCCAGTTGTTGCGCCCTTATGGTGATACTATCTTTCGTTATTTTATAATCTTCTATGTTATCAAGCTGATTTGTCTTGAGAAATTGTAGCCTTCACGTTTACGGAACAACAAAATAAATAGTCGTAAAATGAATAGAAAAACCGATAAAATTTTTCATAAATAGCTCTTTTTATCTAAGAGTAGATTCTGATTTTCATGTTATTTCTTTCCAATATATTAATTTTATTTCTTGTTTCTTCTAACACATCTACAATCAATTGTACAAAATTTCCATCTATAGCTAATCTCATCTAAAATCTATAATTTTCCATTACGATAAAAGTTTACTAACTCCGTTCTGATTTTCTGATATCCTCTATTTCCAACATCTGCTTCTTTTGCCATCTTTCAACTCTCTAGTACATCCGCATAGCAAAAAATGTCTATCTCCCACTAAAATCAATCATTTCTGAGCGCCACCATTCAATTCAGGTGATCTTTTTATTCCTATACTACATCCTTATAAAGCAGACCCATTCCTTCTCCTGTGTTAGGTAAATATTGATTTATTTCCTAAATAAGCTCCTACTGGATCTCATCCCACTTTTATTGTAATCAATCACTATTTCTGTTTCAAATCTAAAAGTTGTTTTATTTTTTCCTTCATATTTTATGAAAGTCACAACATTTTATTGATTTTATAGCCATCCATAGGTACTGATTTCACTTCTACTATATAAGTTTAATATCTTGATCATTCAAATTTAGCGTTTTATATGATAAATAACGACTTCTTTTTCTTTGAAAAGTTTTAAGAATTAAGTAAACAACCGATTTTCCTTCAATCTTATTAAAAGTAGAGTAATACTAACGATCAACAAACCTCTTCATCCTTTTTTTATCTTGTCCTTCTCTCATCAACCTTCAACTGTTTCCTTATCTTTTTTTAATTCTGAATAATAAATATTTCCCATGCTTCAAAAATCAAACAACCTTTCTACTAAAAGTTATAAATAAGTATATTTTCCATTTAAATTATATCCACATATCCGAGAGATTTCGCCTAAGCTTTCTGTTAAAAGAAGTCTTTATCTTTGTCTTCTATGAAATATAGATTTTATTTCCATCCATGTGACGAACACTAATATCTTCTCCTTCCATCTTTACTTCATGATGATTAAACACAAATGCCGGCTTCGGCTGTTCTTTGGCTGCTCTATTTTCTTCTCTATTTTCAGAACATCCCACCAGCAACATCATCAATTACAAATACTTTTCCTTTTCTCATATTCTTCTCTCTAAGCTCATCTTGTATATTATTGTAAGTTTAATAATTTTTATTTTGTTTTTATCTTTTTGTTATAATTACTTTTATTGGGATAACTAAATCTAAATGGATACTTTATTGATTTCAACACATTTCTTTAAAATGCTAGAATAAAGTATATGAAAAAATACCTTAATGCCCCCTTTAAATCTTTCTATCATCAATATTTCAATGCAACTTCAAACAGTGGTCACCAGACACGTTAGAAATTGTTTCTCTTCTTATATTAAACCAAGATATGAAGACCCTCTTTTGCTTTGGCGTCCAAACTCTTTTATCCCGTCAGACCACCTCTTTATTTTCCAAACTATCAGGGCATGTTACAATACCCTTCTTTCATACAAAATCATTACATTTTAGAAAGACTTCTTGCCTTTAATCACCACAAAAAATTGCAATGACTTTCTCGAAAAAGAGGTTAAAAGAAATCATCAGTCTTGTTCTTTCATCCTCTTGTTTAAAACCTATCGACAAACCATTCAGGAAAACAAAAATTTGGGTTCTCTTCTTTGAGAAATCCAAGATCTTGATATTACCAACGATTTTATAATCATTTAAAAGATTACTTTCATCCTAGATTGAATTTCGAATCTACCGACTTACGCATGGCTTTAAATGTTCGCCAGAAATAGAAATCATGGCACAAGAATTTGTACTTTCAAGGTCAGATCCCAATATCATATTAAACAACTATTCTTCTCAGTTCCTCTTTTGACAACTGTTTCAACTATAGAATTCCTTTTGTGCTTACTCATCCAAAACAAAACAGTTTAGTGAACTGAATCTTTAAAGGGCTATTTTTTAGTTTCTTTTTGAGCAAATACACAGGGGCTCTTGGAGTTTAATTGAAAATAATACTTTTGGTGATTAACTTCCACAAAACACAATCTGTCTATCAAAATATCTTTCAAAGGTAAATAAAAGCCCTTGTCCTCTTTTTAACCATGGAAACCCTATGGCCAAAAGAAGCTGAGCTTACCAACAACATCAAAACAGTGATACCTTTATCATACGATTTAGTCTTTCCTTCTCTTACAAGAGAAATCTTTATGAAAAAATCCAACAGAAGCTATACCGTGTTCCGAATCTCTTCCTTTTTAAAGATCCTCATGAACAATTTTGCTGTTTCGCTAAATCCTTTTTAAATCAAATAGGCAACAGAAATTGATCATGAAAGGAATTCCTTTCTTTTAGAACTGGTGAGTCAATTTCAATCCATTCAATTGCCAGTCAATACAGGGTACATCATGGTCTGAACCTGCACGACATCCTGTTTACAAACAGATGTAATCCTATATGGATTAAATGGTCACTGCCCAAATGTTCCAACAAGTCGAAATTTGTCTTTTAATGAATCTTGATATGCTCCAATTCCTATCCAAGAAGTTATGAACAGTATCATACCTATCTTTCCCCGAATTAAGTTGGATTTTTCATTCTAAACAATCGGCTTTTCTTATTCTCAAAAGATATGAGGGAAAAAATTAGAAGTTTCTTATGACATCGAAAACTATTCTCACAAAAAGCTCAAACGAAAAGCCAAAGTACTGCCCGAAAAAGCGAAATATGCGAAGACAATATCTTCCTTCCTTTGTGGGTCTTATTTTAAAATCCTATATAAAAGTTCAATTAATTCTATTGAAGAATGGTATCGTTGTCCTTATCAATACTTTTTAAATCGCCTCTTAAAACTAAAAAGAACAAAACGTGCTGAGACAAATAGCTTATACATTGGAACCATCACCTCCCTATTGGAAAAAGCTCTAAAATGAAAAACTTTTACCTTGAATTAAATTACAAGACCTTCAAGTCAATTGAATCCCTTGCACTTCCAACTTTGGAAAGTTTTTAGATCGATCACTTAGAAATGATTTTCTCTTATTAAAGATAAGTGGCTTCCAATCTTTGTTTCTGTCACAATGTAAAATATGAACAGAATTATGACTTTTAGATCCGATCCTTGATGTTAAGAATTCCAAATCGGTCTTTTTGACGGTTTAGAATTGGTGGGGAAAATTGATCGTCTCGATCAAGACCAACACCAATCAATCAAGATTTTATCTGGCTATAAATCTTCCCTCCATAAAATGGATGGTAAAATACTGCTTTCTGGTCAGCAGATTCAACCTATTGACTTATAAATTGGTTTTAGAACAATCAGAATAAAAAGTCAGGAAGCAACCTATTATTTCAGCCTATTACCGAAAACAACATTTGTGTCTCTTATTACCATTTGACCATCGAAGTATTTGAAAAAAGGCCCACCAAGTTTCTGCAAACTGATTGTCTGGTTTCTATCTTTTACAAAATCAGGTAGCCGTGGTTGGAATTGGTGAAGATGTTTCCACAGTTATAATAAAGAAATGTGACTGTCGGTTCAAAATTTAAGCTTTTGAATAACGATTTTAATGGGTGACTTTAAAGTCTCAAACTTGTTTTTATGCCCAATTCAAGAAGGAATGATGAAAGAAACCCACAGATTGCACCTTTTGTCCTTATAGAAGAATTTGCTCCTATCGAGGACAAGAGAGTCGTCACATTCCCGATGCCGTTTGGGAATTATTGGAAGGAAGATACTCATGACTGGTGATCCCAACAATTAATACATCCAAGAAAAGAAATACTAATGTTCTGGTATCCCCACTTCTGCCGGGCCGGAAAAACTTATCTGTTGATTGAACGGTTAGCTCAACAGTTCAAGATCACATCAGTTTAGATCCAATTTTAGCCAGTTACTTTTACAAAATGGCTGCTTCTGAAATGAAAACTCGTTTGGGCTATGAAAGAACTCAATCATTAAGACAAACCGGAAATTCAAAAAGACATTGGATTGATCAACAATTGGCCCATTTTGTCAAGGCGCAAATATACTGATGACTCTTTCTGTTTAAACTCATTAAACAATATTACTCCATGATTGGATTAAACCCGAAACTCGACTCCATCAAACACTCTCAATGGTCCAAGAAAAGAATTAGGCTTGCTTAGCGCCCAAACATTGCTACTCATTTTATCAGCAAAATCGAAAAAAGCCTTAAAACTGTCAGATCATTTTCGATCTAAAACCTTTATCTTTCATACCTTGAAAATCTGTTCATCAATCAGCGAAACCACTTCGTCAGTTCAGGTATACTGACTGGATAAAACACTTGTCTTTTATCCAAAAACAAAGCATTTTCAGATTGTCTAAAGGAAATGAGACTATTTCTTTTCTTGTTGGTCTGAACAACTCTTTTCTATTCAAACGATTCTTAAACAAATGAAAATCTGTTTGATGGGTGAAAAACCTAATAAAACAAAAGAAAAATAACTTCCGTTTTATCATCGTCACTTCTTGTCAAAAGGAATTGTCCACTACTCATTACGAGGTTGCCCGTTTTCGCAGTTGAGCAGTTGGCTCACTATCAGTTCCAGGAGTGGGCAAAAATGAGGAAATAAGGCATTTAAATAAACAATTCATAAGAAATGAAATGCCTTGGAAGATTCTCTTATAGAAAATCAACCCGATTGAAATCTTCAAGGCATTTCGGTTTCCTGGCGAATGTTGTTCATCTTATTTTCAGCTGACCATAAATGACTGATATTGATATTGATCGTGAGCTGGCTGACAAATGATGAGCAATAAATGGAGATTTTCATTGATTTCGTGAACTTTCACTCATCCAGTAATTTCGACTGGGCTGAAATCGTTCGAGACAAAATTGTCCTGGGCAATAAAAAAAAATGATCTTGCGCTTCGCGGGATGTCCTGGTAACGAACTGAATAAGGATGGCACCTTCCGGTCGGCTGCCTGGTGAACTGTGAACTACGGTTGGAACCGTGAACAGACACTTTCGGGTGTGAAAAGATAAGTACGGATATCGGTGGACTGGCTCGTTCGACGATGAAAGCGAGAGAACTGTTTCAAGCAAGGGTGGCGGTGAAGAGATGAGCGATCGAGTTCGTCGCCAAGTAATGTTGATGAGGTTCAAGCTGAAAGTCGATGACCAGACAATTTCGACGCTGAATGAAAAATAACGGTCGGTGATCGATCAATAATACTCAAAACGTGGTGAGCAATTTTCATTTCGAAGCTGCTGAAACGGCTGGAAGTCTGATCTGGACTGATGGCCAGATGTGAACGGTCCGTTATTAACAGACCATCGGCGAATGAGACACCGCCCGCCGCGTACCAGAGGCGACCAGTTGCTGTGGATAATGATGACAGGGATCGGTAATGGTGCGGCATCGAAGCTCGTGAATGACTTTACTAAAGTTTTCTTTATCATTCTGGTGGTGTAAAAAATGTTTGGTAGACTACTGAAAATCATCCGATAAATCAGATTCAACAGAACCGACGATACCGTTATTATAATCGAAAGCTGCTAAATATTTCAACCGGGCGTGTTTGTGGGCTGGAGACACCAGTGTCGATTTCGACGAAATCTTTGAATATTTCAACGCTTCGTGACATCAAAATTATATTGAGGGATAACAGCTGTTCTCGAGGTGAAACTGAAATGGGTTGCTCTGTTTGTCTCCTGTTCAAAGGCTGGGCCTCGTGGTTGAGCTCTGTTCGACCAAGGCTGTTCAGACGCTATCGGCGCGGGCTGCTGGTCGCTATGAGTAATCTTGATGCGTTGATCGGTTGATCAATTTCCCGCGACTGAAGTGCTCTAAAAGTCATGGTGTTCATGCTGGTAACGAACGAAACAAGATTGGAAGCCAGCAATCTTTAATAAGGAGAAATCATTACAAATGATCGGGATCTCAAAGTTAAATGAGATCTAGTCATTTTGAAGTCTTCAACGAACAATCATAATAAAGTTCTTTCCGCAGAGGTGGTGTTGGACATGCTCGCTTATTTGGTCAAGGCGTTACCGGTTGCAAGAACATTAAAAACGGAACAACGTGCCATTCTTCAATAACGGAACGAGCAGGGGCTGACGAGACCGCAGGGAAGGCGGGCAATCTTCGCCGGCGACCTTTCCGGGGCGTGTTCGTTTGAGCTTTGATGGTTTGGACATAAACTGTTTGTATGTTTGCGGTGAAATGGTTGTTTTCGAGATGAAATCGGCAATTTTGAAGATGGGTATGACCAATTCGCCAACATTGACGTAATAAGAATGGTAAAACCGTTTGCTGCCATTATCGACCGGTTTGTCTGCTTATGCTTTAGTGCTGTTCCATGATTCTGTTGACGGCGGTGAAATGGATGGTCGACTCGCCGATTCGAAAATTCGCTACGTCCTGATCTTCGTTTAAAAGGATTCTGGTGTTCGTTCATGGAATAACGAGGAAGAGGATCGAGCAATATGGTGATTTTCGAAGAACCTCGTGCTGTGAAGAAGGAGCTAACGGGTCGGCTGGTATCGGCGCAACCCAGTGGTGGTAGCTCCGTGGTTAAGGGGTAATGGCTTCTGCTGAGAAGGTTTTGATGGGAACAGTTGACGTGTTTCTTGATGAGCTTAAGCATTCGGTGAAATCTGGAAAACGTATGTTTGCTCATGAAACGAAATGGTCTTTAAAGTTCACGCGCTGCGTTTGTTTCGTTTGGATGGCGCTGTGGTGTTTCGAGGCGCTGGAAATCGGACCTTGTGTTGATGCGTTGTGCGCGGTTTCTGACGGCGACCAGAAAACCATGCTGGTCAGCGACGGAGCCGGTAATCTTGGGATGATTATGACAATCTTGATGGTCATAGTTCTAAAGGAAGGTTACTATTTTTCTGATGATTTGTCGACAGGCACAAGCTGAGGGATGACAAGACGATGATTTCTTTAACTCTTTCGAGAAAATCGTTACTAAAATCAAGCTCTTTTTTAGCAGATTAAAGAACGTACGCTTCTGAAATGAATGATTGTATGAAAGGTGACCAGCTAACGTACTTGATGGTTGAGCAAAAGGGTATCGAACGGATGAGGTTTGGTTAGTGAAAGAGATTAAACCGTTTAATGAGATAAACGAGCCCTGGCACGTCAGCGGGCCGCATGTTTTGGTGCGTGGTGATGACAGAGGTTGTTAAAGGGCGATGACAATACTGCGTATCGTTCGCGTACAAGTGATTGAAATCCGTATCGACGGGTGGTCCATCTAATAAACAATTATAACAAGGTAAAAACAAGGCAAAGACTATTAAAATCTATGGATGAGGCGAGCTTGAAGAAAGGAAAACGACTGACAACGCTGACCTGATGGTATTCACAAACTGAGGATGGGCGACCGGATGACCGAGACCGTGTTCGGGTTGTTGATGCGTCGTGGTGGTCGGAGGAAGGTGGTGTTATGCGTGGATGGAGGCAGATCTGCTGTTTCCATGGAAGACAGTGAACTGTTGGCAGGGGAGCAGGGGCTGTAACTGAATGGAAGTACTTTATTGCTGTTTTAAAGAGAAGTACTGGACACGAGCGTGAGAGGGCACAGCCATTCGGGGTCAAGAGATGTTGTGACGTTGGTGTCGGAGAATGAACAGACGAAAACGGATGGTGTTGGACCAGATGGATACTGCTGATAAGTTGAGAAGAGAATCGATTGCTGTCGAGGCCCTGACGAAAGATCGTTATTTTATCATGTAAAACGGCAACCAGATCAAAAGACAAACCATATGAAAGTGAAAATCCATTACGGATATTTCTGAAATCAATAAATGACCAGCCCGGTTTCAGAAGGGAAATAAAAAACAACTGTG